>Ga0316613_10000036_pt1 | contig 192059 bp, 171 predicted proteins | sample OWC_soil_day10_C_2_FD_207647 | JGI IMG/M metagenome (GOLD analysis project Ga0316613, IMG submission 207647) | Wetland soil microbial communities from Old Woman Creek delta, Ohio, United States - OWC_soil_day10_CT_b | ecosystem: Environmental > Terrestrial > Soil > Wetlands | place: USA: Ohio... | reverse complement strand
CGCCAAACGCTCGCGCGCGGTCAGTTTGCCCCGTGCATGCTGCTGGTCAATCCGCTTCTGACCACCGCCGAGTACCGCACGGCCGCGCATCTCGCGCAATACCTCCAAGTGCTTCTTCGTCTTTCCGTCCATCGTGACTCCTCACTGCTGCGTTAAGTAAGACATCCAAGCCGGCCACCAGCTACAGGCCAAGTACGCCGAAAAACAGGTAACAGATGGCGGCACCGACGACCGACATCGAGAATCCCCAGATCAACAACTGGCGGAACAATTTCCCCTTGTCTTCCTTCTCTGCGGCACAGGCGATGCAGATTGCGCCGAAAAGTGAAAGCGGTGACGTGTCGACCATGTGCGAACCGACGTCGATCGACGAAATCATCGAGATGGCATTACCGCCGCCGAGTTGCTCGATCAGGCCGGGAACCAGCGGCAGGAACATCGGCATGACGACGCCGGACGAACTCGAGTAGGCCGAAATGACGCCGGTCACCAGCGCCAGAACGCCGTTGACGCTCACCGGGTTGGAGATCGCCGAGATGATGCTGACCAGCGCATTGAGGCCGCCAGCCTTGTCCATGACGTCGATCAGGATTCCCATGCCGCCGACCATGATGATCACCGACCAGGGAATCGACTTGACGGCGGCCTTGCTGTCGCCAGCGTTGGAGACCAGCAGGACGGTCGATAGCAGGAAGGCGATGGCGCCGACGTTGGCCGATTTGCCGTTGCCGATCGCCCGCAGGAACATCGGGCTGAACAGCTCCTTGGTAATCGCCAGGCTGGGCAGAATGACCAACAGAACCAGCAGGCCGATGCAGCCAAGCGTCATCCATTGATGCTGGTTGAACGGCTCGGGTTTCGGCGCGATGCTGTCGATGCTCAAGGTCGAGTCGCGCTGACTGACCACCCAGGCCCAGCCACCGAGCGCGAAAAATCCGCCGATATTGCCGGCCATCTGGGCAATTTCGGAATTCATATGGATCTTCCAGCCCAGCGCATCCAGATTGCCGAGGCTCTGACCCATCACGTCGAGTTGTGGCGCCATCTTGGCCAGGAAGAAATTGGAAATGATCCCGGTCGGCGCAATCGGCGAGAAGGCGGCACCGTTCGCCGCACCGACCACCAGCAAAGTCATCAGGAAGGCCTTCATGCCAATCCGGTCGGCAATCGCCATCGCGACCGGCGCCATCAGCGTGACGGTCGCGATGTTGCCCGGGCCAATCGTGGTGATGGCCGTGATCAGAATGAAAAGAATCAGTGGAATCAATGCGGTATTGCCGCCGGCTAGTCGTATTGCGTTACTGGTGAACTTTTCCATCGTTCCGTTGGTGGTGGCAATGCCAAAAAGAAAACAGACTCCGGTCAGTATCATGAACAGGTCAAGCGGCCAAGCCTGCATGATCTTGACTGCCGACAGGTCGGCAAATATCGAGCCGATGCCGACGGCAAAGGCGATGGCGACGATGCCGACGTTGAGGTCTTCGTTGTACATCGAGATGCCAACGACGATGATGACACCGACCAGCGATGCAATGGCGGCGGTAGATATTTCTAACATTGAGTTCCCCTCCTGGTGAATTTTTATCGTCCCGATGGCAATGCCAAGAATCGAGCGGCATTTATTCATCGACAGAATCTCTTGAAATCCAATGCACGGTTCGAGTATTGCGGCGTGAAACCGGGCTGGCAATTGTGGAAAACCACAGGTACGGGTTCGCGACTTGATTGTCGGTTAGCGGTCGGGCGTGGCGCCGACCGCTCGTCCCTCTTCACAAATCCGGCGCAATCGACGACGATGTTGGGCCATGCTTGCCTAGGCGCAGCCGTCCAATTTTCGTCGCCATCTTTGCCGGGAAAACGTCAAAAAATGAAATTCTTGCTACCGCTGATCGCCATGCTGGTCAGCGCTCTCTGCGCTGTTCCGCCCGTTGCCTGGGCAGAGCAGCCGATCGTGATCAAGTTCAGCCACGTCGTTGCGCTCGATACCCCCAAGGGCAAAGGCGCCGAGTTTTTCGCCAAACGTGCTGCCGAGCTGACGCGTGGCGCGGTCAAGGTCGAGGTCTACGCCAACTCGACGCTCTACCGCGACAAGGACGAAATGGAGGCGCTGCAACTGGGGGCGGTAGAGATGCTCGCGCCGTCGCTGGCCAAACTCGGACCGCTGGGCGTCAAGGAGTTCGAGGTTTTTGACCTGCCTTACATCTTCGATAACACCGAGGTGTTGCATAAGGTGACGCAGGGCGCGCTGGGTGTCTCGCTGTTGTCAAAACTTGAACCGAAAGGAATCAAGGGGTTGGCGTTCTGGGACAACGGCTTCAAGTCGTTTTCCGCCAATCGGCCGTTACGTACTGCGCTCGACTTCAAGGGGCTGAGGATGCGCATCCAATCGTCCAAGGTGCTCGAATCGCAGATGCGCGTTCTGGGGGCGTTGCCGCAGGTCATGGCCTTTTCTGATGTCTATCAGGCGCTGCTCACCGGGGTTGTCGATGGCACAGAAAACCCGCATTCCAATCTCTATACGCAAAAAATGTATGAAGTTCAGAAGTATATGACGCTGACCGATCACGGCTACCTCGGCTATGCGGTGATTACCAACAAGCGGTTTTGGGAAAGTTTGCCGTCGGTCGTTCGCAGTCAGCTTGAGCAGGCAATGAAAGAAGCGACGGTTTTCGCCAACAAGATTGCGCAGGAGGAAAACGACAGTGCGCTGGCGAGAATCAAGGAAATGGGCAAGACGCAAGTGCACACGCCGACCGTCGCCGAGCGCGCCGAGCTCAAGAAAGTGATGATCAAAACGCACAGTGAAATGGCCTCACGCATCGGCAAGGAAACAATCGAAGCGATCTACCGGGAGACCGGTTTCGATCCGGCCAGACTCTAGGCGGGACGTTGATTTTGGCGTGCGCAGCAAGCAATTTCGGCATTCGCGCCAGAGTGTTGGTACAATGCCAGGTTGGTCGTACCATCAGATTTTTATTGGCGTATTTCCTGTCCTTTGTGGAGAATTGACTCATGGCTATCGAACGCACTCTTTCCATCATCAAACCCGATGCGGTCGCCAAGAATGTGATCGGCAAGATCTATTCGCGTTTCGAGACCAACGGTCTGAAGATCATCGCCGCCAAAATGGTCTGGCTGTCGCCGCAGCAAGCCGGCGAGTTCTATGCCGTGCACAAGGCGCGCCCTTTCTATGGCGAGCTGGTCGAGTTCATGACCTCCGGTCCGGTGATGATTCAGGCGCTTGAAGGTGAAGACGCGATTGCCAAGAACCGCGAATTGATGGGCGCGACCGATCCGAAAAAGGCCGCGCCGGGAACCATTCGCGCCGACTTCGCCGAGTCGATCGACGCCAACGCGGTGCATGGTTCGGACGGTCCCGAGACGGCCAAGGTCGAGATCGGATTTTTCTTCCCCGAAATGAACGTTTACTCGGGCCGCTAGGCCTAGCGGCAAGCCGGGCTCACCCCTCTGATGACCATCAACCTGCTCGATTTCGACGCGGCCGATTTGACCGCCTTCTTCGCCGAACACGGCGAGAAACCGTTTCGTGCAAAGCAGGTGCTGCGCTGGATGCATCGTTTCGGGCAGAGCGACTTCGACGCGATGACCGACATCGCCAAGACGCTGCGCGAAAAGCTCAGAATCCTGGCGTCGGTGACGCCGCCAACGATTGTTTCGGACAAGCTTTCCGACGACGGGACGCGTAAGTTCCTGTTCGACGTCGGCGGCGGCAACGCCGTCGAGACGGTCTTCATTCCCGAGGACGATCGCGGCACGCTGTGCGTTTCGACGCAGGCCGGTTGCGCGCTCGATTGCTCGTTCTGTTCGACCGGCAAGCAGGGTTTTAACCGAAACCTCTCGGTCGGCGAAATCATCGGTCAGCTGTGGCAGGCCAATCGCGCGCTGGGTGCCGATCCGGCGGGCGATCGAATCATCAGCAACGTGGTGTTGATGGGCATGGGCGAGCCGCTCGCCAACTTCGAGAACACCGTCAAGGCGCTGCGCTTGATGCTCGACGACAATGCCTACGGCTTGTCGCGTCGCCGCGTCACGGTGTCGACCTCGGGACTGGTTCCGGTGATGGATCGGTTGGCCGACGAATGTGCGGTGGCTCTCGCCGTTTCGCTGCATGCACCCAACGACAAGCTGCGTGACGAACTGGTGCCGATCAACCGCAAGTATCCGCTGCATGAGCTGATGGCCGCGTGCAACCGCTATCTGCAAAAGGCGCCGCGCGACTTCGTGACCTTCGAATACGTGATGCTGGCCGGCGTCAATGACTCCGATGAACAGGCGCGCGAGTTGCTCGCGCTGACGCGCAACGTCTCGTGCAAGTTCAACCTGATTCCATTCAATCCGTTCCCGGGGTCGCCGTATCTGCGTTCGGCCTCGCCGCGCATCAAGCGTTTTGCGCAGATACTGATGGACGCCGGCGTCGTCACCACGACGCGCAAGACGCGCGGCGACGACATCGACGCCGCGTGTGGCCAGCTTGCCGGACAGGTGCTCGACAAAACGCGGCGAAGCGAGCGTACGCCACGCCGGGTTATTGACGTGCACGAGGTGCGTAACCGATGAATGCGCTGCGAAAAATGCTAACAGGCTTTGCTCTGGCGGCCGCGCTGGTCCTCGCCGTAGCGCCTGCACGGGCGCAGAAATCCGAGCCGCCGGTGCCTGAGATGCTGTCCTCGGCGGTCCCCAAGGATGTCTATACGCGCGCCAAGCTGCATACCGAACTCGGTTCTATGTATTTCCAGAATGGCAACCTGATCGTTGCGCTCGAAGAGCTGACGATTGCCATCTCGATCAATCCGAATTACGCGCAGGCCTATAGCACGCGAGGTCTGGTGCTCTATTACATCAAGGAACTCGCCTCGGCCGAGAAAGATTTTCAGCGCGCCTTGGACCTCGATGCCAAGGACCCGGAGATCAGCAACAACTACGGCTGGTTTCTTTGTCAGACGGGCAAAGAGAAGGAGTCGATTGCCTACTTCGAACGGGCGATCAGAAACCCGCTCTATCAGACGCCCGAAACGGCGTATCTCAACGCCGGCGCCTGTTATATCAAGCTCGGTGACCTGGCTTCGGCCGAGGAGTATGTGCGCAAGAATCTGCGGTTTTCGCGCGATAATCCGCAAGCACTGTTTCAGTTGGCCAAGATCAGCTACCTGCGTGGCAACTACGATGCAGCGCGGGAACATCTGAAAAAAGTGGTTCGTCAGATCGATCCCGATGCCGAGACGCTGTGGTTGTCGTTGCGCGTCGAGCGCCGCCTCGGCGATCGCTTGGCGGAGAGCAGTCTTCTCGCCCAGTTGCGGCGCAAATATCCTGATTCACCCGAGTATCAGGAGTTTCTAAAGGGTAATTTCGAATGAGTGGGTCAATAGTTCCTCCGCGCCTCGCGGATGAAGAGGCGCGCGTCGGATCGGATGTGACACCGGCGGTGGATGCTTGCGCAGAATCTCCGGTGATGCCGCTGCAAAGCGTTGGTCAGCAACTGCGTACGGCGCGCTTGGCCAAGGGGCTGACCGCCGACGATGTGGCCAAGGCGCTCAAGCTGAGCCCGCGCCAAGTGGTGGCGCTGGAAGCCGACGACTGGCCGAGCCTGCCGTGCAAGACGATCATCCGCGGTTTTGTGCGAAATTATGCGCGTCTGCTTGGCGTCAATGCGAATCTGCTGATGGGCGCGCTTGACCAGCTGGCGATGCCGCAGGGGCCAGAACTTGAAATGTCGGTCGGTACCCCGGTCAATATTCCGCAGGAGGGCAAGGTCGACCGGCGGGACTTTGCGCGAGTCCTTTCCGGTCTGCTGATCCTGGTGCTGGCCGTTTCGGCCTATTTCTTCTTCCCGCAGGAACTCTGGCTGTCGACGCTGTCGGCATTGAAGTCAGTGGGGCAATCGGCTGAAGTCGCCGTTGAGAAAGCGCCGGTCGCCGAACCGGAACCGGCTGGCGCGCCGGAGCCTGTCAAGGCTCCCGAAGCAGCTTTGCCGGCGGTGTCGGCAAGCACGCCGCCAGCGGTGGCGGCACCCGCTACCGCCAACGCGCCGGCCAGCGGCAATGCGGCGACCAATGCGTCAGCCAACGTTTTGAAATTCAGCTTTGCTCAGCCGTCATGGGTCGAGGTGCGTGATCGCAGCGGCCAGATCATCTTCTCGAAGAAAAACGACGCCGGCACCGAGCGCGAGGTTGAAGGCCAACCGCCGTTCTCGGTAATTATCGGCAATGCCGGGTTCGTGACCTTGCAGTACAAGGGCAAATCGGTCGATTTGTCCAAGCGCAGCAAGGAAGACGTCGCTCGCCTGACGCTTGAATGAGATGAACAACGAATTGAACTCCAGCTCCCCGCGCAGGCTGACGCGCGCCGTGCGTATCGGTGCGCTGACGGTCGGCGGCGATTTTCCGGTGGTCGTCCAGTCGATGACCAACACCGATACCGTCGATGTGCTCAAGACCGCGATCCAGTGTGCCGAACTCGCGCGTGCCGGGTCGGAACTGGTGCGCATCACGGTCAATACGCCCGAAGCGGCCGCCGCGGTGCCCAAGATCATCGAGCATCTGGCCAAGATGGGCGTCGCCGTGCCGCTGATCGGCGACTTTCATTACAACGGTCATCGCCTGCTCGCCGACCATCCCGACTGCGCGCGGGGGCTCGCCAAATACCGCATCAATCCGGGCAACGTTGGCCACGGCAAGAAGCGCGACGAACAGTTCGCGCAAATGATCGAAATCGCCTGCCGCTACGACAAACCGGTGCGTATCGGCGTCAACTGGGGCAGCCTCGACCAGGACCTGCTGGCGCGAATCATGGACGAGAACGCGCGCCGCGCCGCGCCGAGGGGCGCCATCGAGATCATGCGCGAGGCGATGGTCAGTTCGGCGCTCGAATCGGCAGCCAAGGCCGAGGAGATGGGCTTGCCCGGTGATCACATCATCCTCTCGTGCAAGGTCTCCGGAGTGCAGGATCTGATCGCCATTTACCGCGAGTTGTCGCGCCGCTCGGACTACCCGCTGCATCTGGGACTGACCGAGGCCGGCATGGGCTCGAAGGGAATTGTCGCGTCGACGGCGGCGATGTCGGTGCTGCTGCAGGACGGCATCGGCGACACCATCCGCGTTTCGCTGACGCCCGAACCCGGCGGATCGCGCACGCAGGAAGTGATCGTCGCGCAGGAAATGCTGCAGACCATGGGGCTGCGCGCGTTCACCCCGATGGTCGCGGCTTGCCCGGGCTGCGGTCGCACCACCAGCACCTTCTTCCAGGAACTGGCGCAGTCGATTCAGGAACATGTGCGCAGCCACATGCCGCAGTGGCGCACTGAGTACGACGGCGTCGAGAACATGACGCTGGCGGTGATGGGCTGCATCGTCAATGGTCCGGGCGAGAGCAAGCACGCCAATATCGGCATCAGCCTGCCCGGCACCGGCGAAGTGCCGGCGGCACCGGTCTTCGAGGATGGCGCCAAGACCGTGACGCTGCGCGGCGAGCACATCGCCGAAGAATTTACCGCCATCGTCGATCGCTACGTGGCGCGAACCTACCCGAGAAAGTTTGCCAAGTGAGTCAAAATATCCAGTCCGTCCGCGGGATGAACGACATCCTGCCGGGCGAATCCGAGTTCTGGGAAGTCTTCGAGGAAACCGTGCGCTCGTGGCTCAAGAGCTACGGCTACAAACCGATCCGCCTGCCCATCGTCGAGCCGACACCGCTCTTCAAACGCGCCATCGGCGAAGTCACCGACATCGTCGAGAAGGAGATGTATTCCTTCGTCGACAGCCTCAACGGCGAACCGCTGACGCTGCGCCCCGAAGGCACGGCCGGTTGCGTGCGCGCGTTGATCCAGCACAAGCTGGCGATCCAGCATCCGCAACGCCTTTATTACATGGGGCAGATGTTCCGCCACGAACGGCCGCAGAAAGGACGTTACCGCCAGTTCAATCAGGTCGGCGTCGAGTCTTTCGGTTTTGCCGGTCCGGATATCGATGCCGAGCAGATCCTGATGGGCGCGCGCTTGTGGGATGACCTCGGACTCGACGGCATCAAGCTGCAGCTCAACTCCTTGGGGCAGGCCGATGAACGCGCCAAACACCGCACCGAATTGATCGGCTATTTCGAGCAGCACATGGATCTGCTCGACGACGAGGCCAAGCGGCGTCTTTATACCAACCCGCTGCGCATCCTCGATAGCAAGAATCCGGCGATGCAGGACATCATCGTCGCTGCGCCCAGGCTGATCGATCACCTCGGCGCCGAGTCGCTGGCGCATTTCGAAGGCGTGCAGCAGGTGCTGCGCGACGCCGGTCTACCTTTCGAGATCAATCCGCGGCTGGTGCGCGGACTCGATTATTACAATCTCACCGTCTTCGAGTGGGTCACCGACCGTCTCGGCGCGCAAGGCACGGTCTGCGCCGGTGGGCGCTACGATGGCCTAGTTGAGCAGCTCGGTGGCAAACCGACGCCGGCCTGCGGTTTCGCGATGGGCGTCGAGCGTCTGCTGGCGCTGATTCGCGAATCGGGCGGCGAGCCGACGTTGGGCGGCATCGACGTCTATCTGGTGCATCAGGGCGAAGCGGCGTCGCGCTTGGCGCCGCGCGTCGCCGAAGGGCTGCGCGATCAGGGGATCGACGTGTTGTTCCACTGCGGTGGCGGCAGCTTCAAATCGCAAATGAAGAAGGCCGATACCTCGGGCGCCGAGTTTGCCGTTATCATCGGCGACGATGAGGCCAAAGCCGGTGAAGTGACGCTCAAGCCTTTGCGTGCCACGGGCGATCAGCCGAACGAACAGCAGCGTGAACAGAAAAGAGTCAGCGTCGATGCGGTCGCCGACGAAATCATGAAATCATTTTTGGATTGGGAAGACGAGTAATGGCTACCTACGACCTCGAAGAACAAGAACAACTCGCCGAAATCAAAACGTGGTGGAAGCAGTACGGCAATCTGCTGATCAACGTACTGACGGCAGCCGCGCTGATCGTCATCGCGTGGCAGGGCTGGAACTGGTATCAGCGCAACCAGACCGCTCAGGCGTCGCTCGTCTATAACGTGTTGCAAAGGGCGGTGGCCGACAAGGATTCGCAACGCATCAAAGCAGCCAGCGGCGAACTGATCGAAAAATTCAGCGGTTCGAGTTATGCGTCGCTGGGCGCGCTGACGACGGCCAAGGTGCTGGTCGACGCCGGGGATGCCAAGACCGCCAAGCTGCAGTTGCAGTGGGTCGTCGACCACGGATCGGACGAACTGCGCGATCTGGCGCGCCTGCGCCTGGCTGCTGTGTTGCTCGATGAGAAATCTTACGCTGAGGCCTTGAAGCAACTCGACGGCAAGGTCGGTGCGGGGTTTGAAGCGCGCTTTGCCGACAACCGCGGCGACGTGCTCGTCGCGCAGGGCAAGACTGCCGAGGCGCAAGCCGCCTATCAAAGCGCGCTGGCCAAACTCGACGAGGCCGAGAGCAAGGAGAAGAATGGCGGGCAGGGCTGGCAGGGGCAGTCGACTGCCGTCTATCGCGAACTGCTGCAGCAAAAACTCGACGCGGTCGGTGGGGGAAAGTAATGAGCAAGTGCCTGGCTGCTGTCTGTTTGGCCTTCGTTCTGGCCGGTTGCTCGACGATCGAATCGATCAACCCGTTCGTCAGCCACGGGCCGAAAATGGCCGAACTGAAGCCGATCACGGTGAGCGCGCAGGCGCGGGTGATCTGGCGTGAAAGCGTCGGCAAGAGCGATCTTTACGCCTTTACACCGGCGGTCGTCGGTACCTCGGTCTACGCCGCCAGCGCGAATGGCACGGTGATGCGCATCGATGATGGCGCGCTGGCCTGGAAAATCAATGCCGGACAGCCGCTCTCGGGCGGCGTCGGTGCCGATGCGCAGATGGTCGTCGTCGGCTCGCCGAAAGGCGATCTGCTGGCTTTTTCGAGCGCCGACGGCACGCTGCTCTGGAAAGCCAAAGCAACCAGCGAAATTCTCTCGCCCCCCGCGCTGGGTGAAGGGCTGGTCGTCGTGCGTAGCGGCGATAACCGTCTGGCTGCCTACGACGCGCAGGACGGCAGGCGCAAATGGATTTACCAGCGTCCGATGCCGGCGCTGGCGCTGCGCGTGACCGCCGCTCCGGTGGTGGACGGAAAGCTCGTTTTCGTCGGCTTTCCCGGCGGCAAGCTGATCGCCGTCAGCGCCGCCAACGGTGCCGCGCTGTGGGACGGCGCGGTCGCCTTGCCCAAGGGGACTACCGAACTCGACCGGGTCGCTGACATTACCAGCACGCCGGTGATTTCCGGGCGAACCATCTGCTCGGTCGCTTTCCAGGGGCGGGTCGCGTGTTTCGATTTGAGCACCGGCAACCTGATCTGGGCGCGCGACATGTCGAGTTCCGCGGGGCTGGCGATCGATGCGCGCTATCTGTACGTGACCGACGACAAGGGCTCAGTGCATGCGCTCGACATGGCCAGTGGCGCCAGCATCTGGAAGCAGGACAAGTTGTTGAACCGCCGCGTCAGCGCGCCCTTGCCGCTGCGTGGGCTGATCGCCGTTGCCGACGCTCAGGGCTTCGTCCATTTTCTGAGTCGTGACGACGGATCCTTCGTCGCTCGCCAGCCGACCGACGGCAGTCCTGTGGTCGCGCCCTTGCAGGCGCTGGGCCGCAGTTTGCTGCTGCAAACAAGTAACGGCGGTGTCTACGCCATCGAGGCGCAATGAAACCAACTATCGTTATTGTCGGCCGTCCGAATGTCGGAAAATCGACGCTCTTCAACCGTCTGACCAAGACGCGCGACGCGCTGGTCGCCGATATCCCGGGTTTGACCCGCGATCGTCATTATGGCCACGGCAAGGTCGGCAGCAAGCCCTATCTGGTCGTCGATACCGGTGGCTTCGAGCCGCTCGCCAAAGACGGCATCATGCACGAGATGGCGCGGCAGGCCGAGCAGGCGATCGCCGAAGCCGACGCGGTGATCTTCGTCGTCGATGCGCGCACCGGCATCACCGCGCTCGACAAGGAGATTGCCAACAAGCTGCGCCGCGCGCAGCGGCCGGTGTTCGTCGCGGTCAACAAGGCCGAGGGGATGAACCAGGGAATCGTCATTGCCGATTTCCACGAGCTTGGCCTGGGCGAGCCCTACGCCATCTCGGCGACGCATGGCGAGGGCGTGCGCCCGTTGATCGAACTGGCGCTCGAACCTTATCCCGAGCCCCAGGAAAACGAGGCCGAGAGCGACGTCCTCAAGGTAGCGATCGTCGGCCGCCCGAACGTCGGCAAGAGCACGATGATCAACGCCATCCTCGGCGAAGAGCGGGTGATCGCCTTCGATCAGCCGGGAACGACGCGCGACGCGATCTTTATCGACTTCGAGCGCGCCGGAAAGCACTACACGCTGATCGATACGGCCGGGTTGCGGCGCAAGGGCAAGGTTTTCGAAACCGTCGAGAAGTTTTCGGTGATCAAGACGCTGCAGTCGATCGAGGATGCCCACGTGGTGATTCTGGTGCTCGACGCGCAGCAGGATATTTCCGACCAGGATGCCCATATCGCCGGCTTCGTCGTCGAATCGGGGCGTGCGCTGGTGGTCGCGATCAACAAGTGGGATGGCCTCGATTCCTACGTCCGCGAGCAGATCAAGAACGATCTTGAAGCCAAGCTCAAGTTCCTCGACTTCGCCAACTTCCACTATGTCTCGGCGCTCAAGGGCCAGGGCCTGGACCCGGTCTTCCGTTCGGTCGATGCCGCCTACAAGGCGGCGACCGCCGACCTGTCGACGCCGCAACTGACGCGCACGCTGATCGACGCGGTGGCCAAACAGGCACCGCCGCGCGGCGGAATTTTCCGCCCCAAGCTGCGCTACGCCCACCAGGGCGGGCGCAATCCGCCGGTCATCGTCATTCACGGCAACGCGCTCGACAAGGTGCCGGACTCGTATACGCGCTACCTTGAACATACTTTCCGCGAGGTGTTCAAGTTGCAGGGAACGCCGCTGCGCATCCAGTTCAACGTGTCGACCAACCCCTTTGCCGACCGCAAACCCGCCGAAAAAAGCCGGCGTCGACCGCGCGCTGAAGAAAAGCCGAAACCAACTGCCAAAACGGCGGTCAAACTGGTTGCCGGGGTAGTTGCGAAGCCAAAACCCCGGCCGCGGCCCAAGGCCAAGTATGGCCCCGCCAGGGGCTGACGGTTCTGGGTTTGTATGGCAAATATAAGCAAAATCAATTAAGCTAACCGACCTCATACCAACAACGAAACATGGAGTTCTAACCATGAGCAATAAAGGGCAACTCTTACAAGACCCGTTTCTCAATGTGCTGCGCCGTGAGCACGTTCCGGTCTCCATCTACCTGGTCAATGGCATCAAATTGCAGGGGCAGGTCGAGTCGTTTGACCAGTACGTCGTGCTGCTCAAGAACACCGTGACCCAGATGGTCTATAAACATGCGATCTCGACCGTGGTGCCTTCACGCCCGGTCAGCGTTGCGCAGGATGACATTGACGAAGCCTGAAATTCTTCGCCGTTCTGCAAGCCTGTTATTCCAATCGAGGGCTGTTTCCATAGCGCAGCAACGAGCCGGCCTTCCTTTCCGCCGTAAAACGCCTCAATGACCGAACGACCCGCCGCTGCCGAACGCGCTGTGGTCGTTCAGCTTGATTTCGGCGACAGCGACGTCGCCGAACAACTCGAAGAAGTCCGTCTGCTCACCGAGTCTGCCGGTGCGGTGGTCTGTGCCGTGGTCCATGGCCGGCGGCAGAGTCCGGATGCGGCGACCTATGCCGGCAAGGGAAAGGTGCAGGAAGTCGCTGCCGAGGTCGCCGCGCACCAGGCCAATCTGGTCGTCTTCAATCACGAGTTGTCGCCTGCCCAGCAGCGCAATCTCGAGCGCGCGCTGCAGTGCCGCGTCATCGACCGCACCAGCCTGATCCTCGACATCTTTGCACAGCGTGCGCAAAGCGCAGAAGGCAAGCTGCAAGTCGAACTGGCTCAACTCGACCATCTGGCGACGCGCCTGGTTCGCGGTTGGACTCACCTCGAGCGGCAGAAGGGCGGCATCGGGCTGCGCGGCCCCGGCGAGACCCAGCTAGAAACCGATCGCCGCCTGCTCGGCAAGCGCGTCAAGCTGCTCAAGGAAAGGCTCATTCGCCTCGAAAGGCAGCGCGGCGTGCAGCGCAAATCGCGCGGGCGCGGCGAGGTCCTCAGCGTATCCTTGGTCGGCTACACCAATGCCGGAAAGTCGACGCTGTTCAATGCGCTGACGCACGCCGGTGCCTACGCCGCCGACCAGCTGTTCGCCACCCTCGATACCACGTCGCGCAAGCTGTGGTTGGGCGACGCCGGGAATATCGTGATCTCCGACACCGTCGGTTTCATCCGCGATCTGCCGCACGAACTGGTCGCCGCTTTTCATGCGACGCTGGAAGCGACCGCGCAAGCCGATCTGCTGCTCCATGTCGTCGATTCGGCGAGTCCGGCGCGCGAGGCCCAGGTTGCCGAGGTCGACAAGGTGCTGGTGGCGATCGGCGCGGCCGACGTACGGCAGCTGATCGTGCTCAACAAACAGGACCTGACCGGGCTGCCGCCGGCCGTCGAGCGCGACGAGTATGATAGAATCGTTCGCGTTCGAGTCAGCGCGAAATCTGGCGATGGTCTGCCCCTGTTGCGCGAGGCGCTGACCGAAATTGCTCTCGAGAAACTTCGCACAGCGCACACGCGGCCGATAGCCGGTGATGCATCGCTCAACCCTGATATTATTCTGGACTCAGGTTTCTCCCTATGATTTCAAGCATTGGATTACTCATGTCGCTCAACGATCCGCAGTGGGGCAATCGCGGTAATGATAGTGGTGGTGGCAACAACGGCGGCAAGCGGCCGAATCAGGGGCCTCCTGACCTCGAGGAATTGTGGCGCGATTTGAATCGTCGCCTGTCCGGCTTGTTCGACAAGAAGGGCGGCGGTAGCGGCAATGGTGGTGGCAATCGCCCGCCGCTCGAGTTCAACCCCAAATTCCTCGGCGGCGGCATCAGTCTGCTGGTCGGCGTCGTCGTGCTGGCCTGGCTGGCCAGTGGCTTCTATATCGTCGATGCTTCTCAGCGTGGGCTGGTGCTGCAGTTCGGCAAGTACAAGGAGAGCACCGAGTCGGGTCTGCGCTGGCGTTTGCCGTATCCGATCCAGTCGCACGAACTGGTCAATATTTCCGGCGTGCGGACCATCGAAGTCGGTTACCGCGGCAGCGAAAAGAACAAGGTGCTCAAGGAAGCGCTGATGCTCACCGATGACGAAAACATCATCAACATCCAGTTTGCCGTCCAGTACATCCTCAAGGATCCGGTCGAGTACATCTTCAACAACCGGACGCCTGACGACGCCGTGATGCAGGTCGCCGAAACGGCGATTCGCGAGATCGTCGGCAAGAACAAGATGGACTTTGTTCTCTACGAGGGGCGCGAGCAGATCGCGGTCAAGGCGTCGGCGCTGATGCAGGAAATCCTCGACCGCTATCAGACCGGCATCCTGATTTCCAAGGTGACGATGCAGAACGCGCAACCGCCCGAGCAGGTCCAGGCCGCTTTCGACGATGCCGTCAAATCCGGTCAGGATCGCGAGCGCCAGAAAAATGAAGGTCAGGCTTACGCCAACGACGTGATTCCGAAAGCGCGTGGTACCGCCGCCCGCCTGCTGCAGGAGGCCGACGGTTACAAGCAGCGTCTGATCGCCACCGCCGAGGGCGACGCCAGCCGCTTCAAGCAGATCAACACCGAGTACGCCAAGGCGCCGGAAGTGACGCGTAGCCGGATGTATCTGGAAACGATGCAGCAGGTCTATTCGAGCACCAGCAAGGTGATGGTCGACGCTAAGGGGCAGGGCAATCTGCTCTATCTGCCGCTCGACAAGCTGATGCATGCCGCGAGCGGTGCTTCGCTCTCTGCCGACAGCGTCGGCAGCAGCGCCGAAATGCCGGCGCAAGTTCGCCAGAGCGCGCCGATTTCCAACGAGACGCCACCGCAGGTGGTCGATAAAACTGATGCGCGTTCGCGTGATGCCTTGCGTTCACGTGATCGGGAGGCTCGCTAATGAAAGCCGGATTGAATGCAGTTGCCGCCATCGTCGCGGTCGTTATTGTGGCGCTGGGCGCGACGATCTTTACCGTCGATCAGCGGCAGTACGCGATCGTCTTCCAACTCGGCGAAGTGCGTGACGTGATCGCCGAGCCGGGCCTTTACTTCAAGTGGCCGCTGATCCAGAACGTACGTTACTTCGACAAGCGGATCCTGACGCTCGACAGCGCCGAACCCGAGCGCTTCATCACCTCGGAAAAGAAGAACGTGCTGGTCGATTCCTACGTCAAATGGAAGATCGTCGACCCCAGGCTTTACTACGTCTCGGTCGCCGGCGACGAGACGCGCGCCAAGACGCGCCTGTCGCAGACGGTCAACGCCGGTTTGCGCGAAGAATTCGGCAAGCGCACCGTTCATGACGTGGTTTCGGGCGAGCGCGACAAGATCATGGAGCAGATGCGCGCCAAGGCCGATCTCGACGCACGCAAGATCGGCGTCCAGATCGTCGATGTGCGCGTCAAGCGCGTCGATTTTCCGACCGAAGTTTCCGAATCGGTCTACCGACGAATGGAAGCCGAGCGCAAGCGCGTCGCCAACGAACTGCGTTCGGAAGGTTCTGCCGAGGCCGAGAAAATCCGCGCCGATGCCGACAAGCAGCGCGAGGTGATCGTCGCCGAAGCCTACCGCGACGCGCAGAAGATGAAGGGCGAGGGCGATGCCAAGGCGGCAGCGACCTATGCTCAGGCGTTCAATCAGAACCCCGAGTTCTATTCCTTCTATCGCAGCCTCGAAGCGTATCGCGCGAGCTTCAAGAGCAAGAACGACGTGATCGTCGTCGAGCCCAATTCGGACTTCTTCAAGTACATGAAGAGTGTCGGGCGAGGTAGCGAAAAATCGGGTAAATGACCTCCAGCCTGCTCATCGCCCTGGCGTTGATGCTGGTGCTCGAGGGACTGCTGCCTTTTCTCGCGCCCGGGGTCTGGCGCGAGACTTTTCGTCGCCTGGTGGCGCTTTCCGACGGACAGATTCGTTTCGTCGGTTTGACGTCGATGTTGATCGGATTATTTTTGTTGATGGTTTTTTGATGAACTGGTTATTACCCGAATATATCGCTGACGCGCTGCCCAACGAGGCGGCGCAGATCGAGCGCTTGCGCCGCGCGGTGCTCGATCTCTTCCGCCTCCATGGCTATGAGCTGGTGATGCCGCCGATGCTGCAGAATCTCGACTCGCTGCTCACTGGGTCGGGTTCCGACCTGACGCTGCGCACCTTCAAGCTGGTCGACCAGCTTTCGGGCCGCACGCTCGGCCTGCGCGCCGACATGACGCCGCAGGTCGCGCGCATCGACGCGCATCTGCTCAACCGCCAGGGCGTTACGCGCCTGTGCTATTGCGATAGCGTGCTGCATACGCTGCCGGCCTCGCTGGGCGCGAGCCGCGAGCCGATCCAGCTCGGTGCCGAGCTCTACGGCTACGCCGGCGTCGAGGCCGATCTGGAAGCGATTCGCTTGCTGGCAGCATCGCTCAAGGCGGCGGGAACGCCCGCCTCGCGCATCGATATCAGCCATGTCGGGGTCTTCCATGCGCTGGCGCTGGCTGCCGGACTCGATGAGCAAACCGAGGCGAAAATATTGCAACTGCTGCAGGTCAAGGACATTCCCGGCCTCGTAGACTGCTGCGCCAAGCTCGCCGAGCCCTACCGCGCAGCTTTCCAGCGTCTTCCCGAACTCTATGGCGGCGGCGACATCCTCGACGTCGCCGCGCGCGAGTTGCCGGCGCTGCCCGAAATCGCCTCGGCACTGGCCACCATGCGACACCTGCAGGCCGCCATGCCCGACCTGCCGCTGTCGTTCGACCTCGCCGACCTGCGCGGTTATCACTATCATAACGGCATCGTTTTCGCCGCCTACTACCCCGGTTTCCCCAGTGCGATCGCACAAGGCGGGCGCTATGACGGCGTCGGCAAGGACTTTGGCCGCGACCGGCCGGCGACCGGGTTCTCGATGGACCTGCGCGAAGTCGCGCGCTTGGCATCCGGTTGCGCGCCAGCGGCAGCGATTCTGGCGCCCTATGCGGCGGGCGACCGGGTTTTGACCGAATACGTCGCCGCCTTGCGCGCGCAGGGCGAGGTTGTCGTCGAACAGCTGCCGGGAACCTCGGGCAGCGAAGGTCCGCTGTGCGACCGCCGTCTGGTCGAGAGCGCGGGACAATGGATTACTCAAGCAATCAACAAGGACTGATAGCAAAAATGGCTAAGAATGTCGTAGTAGTCGGTACGCAGTGGGGCGACGAGGGCAAGGGCAAGATCGTCGATTGGTTGACCGATCATGCACAGGGCGTCGTGCGTTTTCAGGGCGGCCACAACGCCGGGCATACGCTGGTCGTCGGCGACAAGGTGTACAAGCTCAACCTGGTTCCGTCGGGAATTGTTCACGCCGGCGTCACCTGCTATATCGGCAATGGCGTCGTTCTCGATATCCATCACCTGATTTCCGAAATCAACGAACTCGAAGCCGGCGGCATCGAGGTCAGTTCGCGCCTCAAGATCAGCCCGGGCTGCCCGCTGATCCTTGCCTATCACTCGGCGCTCGACCGTGCGCGCGAAGCGGCCAAGTGCGCGGCGACCAAGATCGGCACCACCGGCAAGGGCATCGGGCCAACGTATGAAGACAAGGTGGCGCGCCGCGCGCTGCGCGTTTATGACCTCTTCTATCCCGAGCGTTTTGCCGAAAAGCTCAAGGAAAACCTCGACTACCACAATTTCGTGCTGACCAAGTATCTGGGCGCCGAGGCCGTCGACTATGAAACGGTCCTCGCGCAGGCGATGGCCGACGCCGAAATCATCAAGCCGATGGTCGTCGATGTCTCGGCGGCGCTCTATGCCGTCAACAAAGCCGGCGGCAACCTGCTGTTCGAGGGCGCGCAGGGCGCCTTGCTCGACATCGACCACGGCACCTATCCCTTCGTCACCTCGTCGAACTGCGTGGCGGGTGCGGCGTCGGCCGGCGCCGGCGTCGGCGCCGGAATGCTGCACTACGTGCTGGGAATCACCAAGGCCTATTGCACGCGCGTCGGCGGCGGACCTTTCCCGAGCGAACTCGACATCGAAACCGCCGGTCTTCCCGGCCATCAAATGTCGCAAGTCGGTCGCGAGTTCGGCGTAGTGACCGGGCGCAAGCGTCGCTGCGGATGGTTCGACGTTCCTGCGCTCAAGCGCTCGATCCAGATCAATGGCGTCACCGGGCTGTGCATCACCAAGCTCGACGTGCTCGACGGCATGCCCGAACTCAAGATCTGCACCGGTTACACGCTCAACGGCAAGGTCGTCGAACTGCTGCCGATGGGTTCCGACGAAGTCGCCGATTGCCAGCCGATCCTCGAAACGATGCCGGGTTGGACCGAGTCCACTGTCGGCGCGACCGAGCTCGAAGCGCTGCCGGCAGCGGCGCGCGCCTACCTCGCGCGAATCGAAGCGCTGTGCGAAATCCCGATCGATATCGTATCGACCGGCCCGGAGCGCAACGAGACGATTTTGCGCCGCCATCCGTTCGGCTGATACGCACGATCTGACGAGCAGAAAAGCCGGCTTGCTGCCGGCTTTTTTCGGTCTGGCGAAAGACTATCGAGTTGCCGGCGCTATGATGGCGCTTCTTTGATCAAAGCACGTTACGGGGCAGTAAATGGGCATTATCGACTGGTTCAAGAACCGGCCAACACAATTCGATGGCGATCGTCAGTCCAATCAGATGACGCAGTGGGCGATCGATAAGGCGGTCACGCTGACCAATCCACGGCTCAAGCTGGTGCGCGCGTATCAGGAACGCTTGGCGCCGGCGGTCGAGACCAGCGTCCGTTATCTGCGCCAGACGGTTCTGGCTTTGCCGCCAGCGATCAAGGTTTGTACCGCAAACTGGTCTTCCGACCCGGTGCTGCGTGCTTTCTTTGTTGCCGCCGCCGATATTCCCAACGCGCTCTCGCGCTCTTCCAACCTGCGCACGCTGTTTGACAAATATCCTGATCTTGACGAGGCCTATTTCATCCTGGCTCTGCGCTACAACGAACAGCGCGTGCTCGGGGTGGCGTTGCAGGGCGAGGTCGTTCAGCGCGAGGTGGCGCAGACCGTCGTCGGCTTTTCCGATCCCGAGGCACGGATCTGCGGGCAGCGCGACACCGAGGTCCGCCTGCTGCTCGGTACCCAGGGTTACGAATACCTGGTGGCGCAGGCCTTGTCTCAAATCGGCGAGGATCGATCCGAGCGTCGCGAACTCGAAGACAACCGCGCGCTGATTCGCTCGCGCTTGCGCTTGCTGCAGCAACAGGGGCCCGGTCTGGGTTCGGTCTTTGGCTCGGCACCAGTCGGTTCGAGCGAGCGGCTCAAGCTCGAAGCCCAGCTTCTGGAAAACGAGCGCCAGCTGGAAACGATCGGCAGCCTGCAATCGGTGCTCGATGCCGAGTTGGAAATTTTGCGCGAGGTGCTGGCCAATCCGCAGCGCTATCTGAGCGTCGAGAAAAAGCAATTGCGCCTCAGTACGATGAACGTCGTTCTCGACAAGACCAGCACCGACGTCGCTTCCGATGTGGTCTTTTCACTCGCCGAGCTGTCGGGAACGCCTGCGCTGCAGCGCGCCTTCGTGATGGCGCGCCTGGCGCGTTCAGATTTGCCTGCGGCGAGAATTAACTTCGCCGAGGCGCAACGTTATCTCTGAGTTGTGTTGCCGTTCAGTATCGTGCACCATGTAACCCGTCCGTCATCTGGCTGGCGTAGAATCATCGTGCGTCGATGCGGGGCAGTAAAAAAATGTCAGCCCCCCGCTTCGCTACTCCATCCGCCGGTTGTCTAGACAACCGGTTTTACTTCAGGAGATCACATGCGACTGAAATTCCTTGTACTAGCATTCGCTGTTTCGCTGTCGGCGCAGGCGCAGACCGAGATCCAGTGGTGGCACTCGATGGCTTCGGTCAATAACGAATGGGTCAACGACCTGGCCCGCGACTTCAACGCCAAGCAAAGCCGCTACAAGATCGTACCGACCTTCAAGGGTAATTATGACGAGTCGATGACGGCGGCGGTGGCCGCCTACCGCGCCGGCAACGCGCCGCATATCCTGCAGGTTTTTGAAGTCGGTACGGCGACGATGATGGCCAACAAGCAGGCGATCGTTCCGGTGACCAAGGTGATGAAGGATGGCGGACAGAAATTTGATCCCGCTGCGTATATCCCGGCGGTGGCAGGCTACTACACGGCGTCCGATGGCCAGATGCTGAGCTATCCGTTCAACAGCTCGACGACCGTTTTCTACTACAACAAGGACGCCTTCAAGGCCGCCGGCTTGAACCCCGACGTCCCGCCGGCGACCTGGATCGAAGTCGCGCAGGCCGCGGCCAAGCTCAAGGCCAACGGTCACCAGTGCCCGCTGACCATCGCCTGGCAGAGCTGGACCCAGCTCGAAAGCTTTTCATCGTGGCACAACGTCGAATTCGCCAGCAAGGGCAACGGCATGGGGGGGCTCGATGCGCGCCTGAAGGTCAATTCGCCCTTGCACGTTCGTCACATTGAAAACCTCGCCAATATGGCCAAGCAGGGCCTGTTCGTCTACAAGGGGCGGACCAGCGTTCCCGAGCCGTCCTTCGTCTCCGGCGAGTGCGCGATGATCACCACGTCGTCGGGTTTCTACGGCAACGTCAAGAAGAACGCCAAGTTCGCCTTCGGGCTGTCGACGCTGCCCTACTATCCGGATGTTCCCGGTGCGCCGCAAAACACGGTGATCGGCGGCGCCAGCCTGTGGGTGATGGCCGGCAAGAAGGCCGACGAGTACAAGGGCGTTGCCGAGTTCTTTAGTTACCTCTCGAGTCCAGAAGTGCAATCGGCGAGCCACCAGCGCACCGGCTACCTGCCGGTCACCATGGCCGCTTTTGCGCTGACCGAGAAGTCGGGTTTCTACAAGGACAACCCGGGAACCGACGTCGCACCCAACCAGATGATCCGCAAGACGACCGATGTGTCGCGTGCCATCCGTCTGGGCAACTATGTGCAGATCCGCACCATCGAGGACGAAGAGCTCGAACAGGTGTGGGCCGGCAAGAAAACTGCCAAGGAGGGGCTCGACGCCATCGTCAAGCGCGGCGACGAGCAGCTGGCGCGCTTCCAGAAGGCCAACAGCAAGTAGCCGCCGCCCGGCCTGCGGGCCGGGTACGCCAAAATGGAAAAACGCGTCCGCTTCGTCTCAGCGTGGCTGCCCTGGGTGCTGATCGCACCGCAGATGGCGGTCGTGCTGGTGTTTTTTTTCTGGCCAGCTGGCCAGGCGCTCTATCAGAGCGTGCTGTCCGAGGGCATCTTCGGCGGCGACACGCTGTTCGTCGGCGCTGAAAACTTCGAGCGATTGTTCGCCGACGAGTCCTACCTCGAGTCGTTCAAGACGACGGCGGTTTTTTCGCTGCTGGTCGCCTTTTTCGGCATGGGGCTGTCGCTGCTGTTGGCGGTGATGGCCAATCGCGTGGTGCGCGGCGCGGGAATCTACAAAACCCTGTTGATCTGGCCCTACGCCGTCGCGCCGGTGGTCGCCGGCGTGCTCTGGCTGTTCATGTTCGCCGCGCCGATGGGGATTGTCTCCTTTGTCCTGCGCGCGCTCGGCATCGACTGGAACCACCTGCTCAATTCCAACCATGCGATGACGCTGATCGTCGTCGCCGCGGTCTGGAAGCAGCTTTCGTACAATTTCCTGTTCTTTCTCGCCGGCTTGCAGTCGATCCCGAAATCGCTGATCGAAGCGGCGGCGATCGACGGCGCGTCGCCCTGGCACCGTTTTTGGACCATCGTCTTCCCGCTGCTTTCGCCGACCACTTTCTTTCTGCTGGTGATCAACGTCGTCTATGCGTTCTTCGATACCTTCGGCATCGTCGATGCCACGACCCACGGCGGCCCGGGCAAGGACACCGCGATTCTGGTCTACAAGGTCTACGTCGACGGTTTCAAGGCGATGGACATGGGCGGTTCGGCGGCGCAGTCGGTGGTGCTGATGGTGATCGTCGTGACGCTGACGGTGATCCAGTTTCATTACGTCGAAAAGAAAGTGCAGTACTGAGATGGCAGAGGGGTTTCAATGATCGAACGTCGCCGCGGTTTGACGATCTTGTCGCACGCGATCCTGCTCACCGGCGTCGCCATTGTCGCTTTTCCCCTGTATCTGACGCTGATCGCCTCGACGCAGAGCGCCGAGCAGATTGCGCAGTCGACGCCGATGTCGCTGTGGCCCGGCGGCCATGCGCTGGAGACCTACCGCACCGCACTGTTTGGCGGTGCCACCAGCGCCGGCACCAAGATTCCCGGCGCGGCGTCGATGATGTGGGTGAGCCTCGTGAGCGCGCTGATCATCGCCATCGGGAAAATCGCGATTTCGATGCTCTCGGCTTTCGCTCTCGTTTATTTCCGCTTTCCCTTTCGCAACGTCGTTTTCTGGATGATCTTCGTCACGCTGATGCTGCCCGTCGAAGTGCGCATCGGACCGACCTACGAGGTCGTCGCCGGGCTCGGCATGCTCAACAGTTACGCCGGGCTGACGGTCCCGCTGATCGCCTCGGCGACGGCGACTTTCCTGTTCCGCCAGTTCTTCCTGACGGTCCCCGACGAGCTGGTCGAGGCGGCGCGCGTCGACGGCGCCGGACCGATGCGCTTCTTCAAGGACATCCTGCTGCCGCTGTCGACCACCAGCATCGCCGCGCTCTTCGTGATCCAGTTCATTTACGGCTGGAACCAGTACCTGTGGCCGCTCTTGATGACCACCAACGAAGAGATGTACCCGGTGGTGATGGGAATCAAGCGCCTGATCGGCGGCGAGTCATTCACCGAATGGAACGTGGTGATGGCCACCGCCATCCTGGCGATGCTGCCGCCCGCGCTGGTCGTCATGCTGATGCAGAAATGGTTCGTCAAGGGTCTGGTGGACGTGGAGAAATGACTTCTTTTATTCAATCGCCCGCCGCTGCTGCGTCCTCAATCGACATTTACTGAGTCTCCTATGGCATCAATTACCCTGAACAACGTCGTCAAGCGCTACGGCAGCGGAAAAACCGCCAACCAGGTCATTCATGGCGTGAACGCCAAGATCGACGACGGCGAATTCGTCGTCGTCGTCGGCCCGTCGGGGTGCGGCAAATCGACGCTGCTGCGCATGGTTGCAGGGCTCGAAGAAATCACCGGCGGCGAGATCATGATCGGCGATCGCGTGGTCAATGATCTCGAACCGTCCGAGCGCGACATCGCGATGGTCTTTCAGAACTACGCGCTTTACCCGCACATGAACGTCTTCGACAACATGGCTTATGGCCTCAAGATCGCCAAGGTGCCGATGGCTGAGATCGAGGCGCGGGTGGCCAAGGCGGCGAAAATTCTCGAACTGGGCGAATTCATGAAGCGCAAGCCGCGCGAGCTTTCCGGCGGACAGCGCCAGCGCGTGGCGATGGGGCGCGCCATCGTTCGCCAGCCGCAGGTCTTCCTGTTCGACGAGCCGCTCTCGAACCTCGACGCCAAGTTGCGTGCGCACACGCGGCTCGAAATCCAGAAGCTGCACCGCGAGCTGGGCATCACCTCGCTGTTCGTGACGCACGACCAGGTCGAGGCGATGACGCTGGCGCAGCGCATGATCGTCATGAATGGCGGCGTGATGGAACAGTTCGGGACGCCCGACGAGGTGTACTCGCATCCGGCGACGACCTTCGTCGCCAGCTTCATCGGCTCGCCGCCGATGAACTTGCTCAGCAACGCGCCCGATTCCGAGCCAGGGACGGTCGTCGGCATCCGCCCCGAGCATCTGGACATCACTCCCGGCGGCTGGGCGCTACGCGTCGATGCGCTCGAAATGCTCGGTTTCGAGCGCCTGATCTACGGGCGCTGGCAGCACGGTGATGGCGACGAAATGGTGATTGTCCGCAGCGACGAAGCGCAGCCGGTACCCGAGCTGGACAGCATCATCCACGTCACGCCGCGCGCCGATCGCCTGCATACCTTCGACGCGGCGACCGGCAAGCGACTGTCGGCGAACGCTTGAACGCAGTCATCGGAATCCGCATCGCCCATTTCTTGAGCAAGCGAAAAAAGTCCTGTTCCAGCATCGACCTAAGCGAGTTATTCCGTGCTTATCCACAGGCTTGCGACGATTTTCTGTGGATAGTGTCGCTGCGCTCGTCAGCGCGAAGCTACTGACAATAGTCGACCGCGCTGATGTAGCTGCCTTCGCCGATGGCGATCGTGTACATCGTGGTTTTCGACTGCTTGTCGAGCGCGGGCGTGACTTCGGCGACCTTGCAGCTTTTTCCGCCGTTGCAACTGACCGTCAGCGTGTAGGTTCCGAGCATTTCGCGCATCATCACGGGAACGGTTTCGCCGCCCGGTTGAGCGTAGGTTTTCCAGTGCTCGGCGATACACGTGGCAACGCTCTGTGCCTCTTTGGCGCTGCGAAAAACCAGGTCGGGTTTGTTGCGCATCAAATCGTCAGAGCTGGCGCAGCCAAGCAGCAATAGCAGCGCGACGAGGGCATATTTATTGATCATGGTTTTTCTGGTTCTCTCGTGCAGAGGGTTTGATTGTCGGCCTTCTCGAGTCGATTGCAAGCGGCCGCGAAACTTGAAGTAAGCCGTGTCGTTGGCCTGCAGTCAAGTGCACGATGCACACGATGGTTTTCACCGGCGACGACGTTTAATCCACAGACGCCGTGGGCAAGTCTGTGGAAAACCTCTGGATAAGCCTGCGAAGTCGATGGACGCAAAGGGTTTTTTCCGGCTGCTCACGATTTAGTCAGGGCTGCCAAGGAACCGGGGCCTTAGCTTTCGTGTCTTAACAAGCGTGTTGGTTTTGACCTTGAATTCTTCGAGAGGAGAGCGTGCATGAACCTCTATCTTGATGGTAGGACGGGTAAGGAACGGCGGGATTACGGTCTAGAATTTCCCCCGGCAGGCGAATGTCGGATGACCGCCGAGCGACGCAACCCGAGGATGGCTGCCGATAAGATGGCCGACTACAACCGAGTGCTGTCGGAAGGTTACTGGGGAGCATCCGAAGATGACACAACGACAGAATAGAAGCGGAAAGGATCGCCGCTGGCATCGCCTTTCTTTTCCCGGTGTGTTCGATCGTCGCCTAAGCGCTGACCGGCGCAAACCTGAGGTTGATATCGCCCCTTGTTGAGCGTGCTTCGCCAGAGCCATGAGACGGGCGACAGGGCGTCTAGTCGAATCTGCGTCAGTATTTCCAGGGCCGTGCGCTCTGCCGGGGTAGAATAGCGTCTGGCTCGAGTTGGCGGTCGATGGTGTCTGGATTCCTTCGGTGGAAAACATTTCCCCTGCGAGCATCGCCCGTGCTTTTTTGCGTAGCGCTTCTGCGTCAAAGAATCAGCGGCGATCGCCATCAGCACGGCGAAATGATGGCGGATCTGCGCAAGGAGCGCTTGCTGAAGGCAGTTGCGCCAACGAGTCACACCCTGAGTTGAACCAAGAATGCAGAATAAAGTGGGATTGTGTTGAACAGCATTAAAAAAAGCCGCAGAACCATGTGGTCATGCGGCTTTCATTATTTTCTCGGAACGGCATCGAATGTTGCTTGGTGCCCAGGAAGGGACTCGAACCCCCACAGTGTTGCCACCACTAGGACCTGAACCTAGCGCGTCTACCAATTTCGCCACCTGGGCAATTCCAGAGAAGCGCGAATTCTAAAGGATCATAAAAAAATGTCAATCAAAAAACTATCGAAAACAAGAAAAAGCGATCCGTACTTCGACCGCGAAGTCGCCAAATACGAACAGCCGCTGCCGTCGCGCGAGTACATCCTGCAAGTCGTCGAAGGGCAGGGTACGCCGGTCTCCTTCGAGCAGCTGTGCGCCTTGCTCGACATTCATCAGGACGAGCATGAGATGTTCCAGCGCCGTCTGCGCGCCATGGAGCGCGAGGCGCAACTGATGCGCAACCGCAAGGACGCGTACATCGTTCCCGAACTCGCCAGCCTGATCGCCGGCCGCGTCGAAGGGCATGCCGACGGTTACGGCTTCCTGGTTCCGGATGACGGCGGCGACGACCTGTTTCTCGACAACAAGCAGATGTCGCGGGTGCTGCACCGCGACCGTGCGCTGGCGCGGGTGGTCGGGATCGATCGCAAGGGCCGGCGCGAAGGCGCCATCGTCGAAGTACTCGAACGCGCCAATCGCATGGTCGTCGGCCGCGTACTGGTCGAGCACGGGATCACCGTGGTGGTCCCCGAAAACCGGCGTATCAACCAGGACATCCTGGTGCCGCCCGAAAAAAAGGCCAAGGCCAAGCCCGGCCAGGTGGTGATGGTCGAAATCATCGAGCAGCCCAGTCGCCATGCGCAGCCGATCGGGCGCATCGTCGAAGTGCTCGGCAATTACGCCGACCCGGGAATGGAAATCGAAATCGCGCTGCGCAAGCACGATCTGCCTTTCGAGTTTTCGCCCAAGGTCGCCGAGGAAACGAAGGCGCTGCCCGACAAGGTCAAGAAGTCCGAATGGGAAGGTCGCAAAGACATCCGCGATCTGCCGCTGGTGACCATCGACGGTGAGACGGCGCGCGATTTCGACGACGCCGTCTTCGCCGAGAAGAAGGGCCGTGGCTGGCGACTGGTGGTCGCGATCGCCGACGTCAGCCACTACGTTCGTCCGGGAATGGCGCTCGACCGCGAAGCGATGGAGCGCGGCAATTCGGTCTATTTCCCGCGCCGGGTGATCCCGATGCTGCCCGAGAAGCTGTCCAACGGGCTGTGTTCGCTCAACCCCGACGTCGAGCGATTGGCGATGGTCTGCGACATGCAGATCAATATGAGCGGCGAGATCAAGGACTACAGTTTCTACCCGGCGGTTTTCCGCTCGCGCGCGCGGCTTACCTACAATCAGGTATGGAGCTGGCTGGCCAATGAAGCGGTTCCGGACAACGACATCCACCGTGCTTTGCAGCCGCAGTTGCAGGCACTCTACGCGCTGTTCGGCGTGCTGCTCAAGGCGCGCCACAAGCGCGGCGCGATCGATTTCGAGACGATCGAGACGATGATGCTGTTCAACGAACAGGGCAAGATCGACAACATCGTTCCCGTCTACCGCAACGACGCGCACCGCCTGATCGAAGAATGCATGCTGGCGGCCAACGTCTGCGCCTCGGCTTTTCTGCAGGAATACAAGCAGACCTGCCTGTACCGCGTGCACGAAGGCCCGACGCCCGAGAAGCTCGAAGGCCTGCGCGATTTCCTCAAGGAATTCGGCCTCGGCTTGCCCGGCGGCGACAGTCCGACGGCCAAGGATTACGGCACGCTGCTCGAGAAGATCAAGCCGCGCCCCGACGCCCAGCTGCTGCAGACGGTGATGCTGCGCTCGCTGCGCCAGGCGGTGTACAGTCCGGACAACGTCGGTCACTTTGGCCTCTCTTACGAGCATTACACGCACTTCACTTCGCCGATCAGGCGTTATCCTGATTTGCTGGTGCATCGCTCGATCAAGTCGGTGCTCGACGGGACCAATTACCGGCCCGGAAAATGGGACGAAATCGGCATGCACTGCTCGATGACCGAGCGACGCGCCGACGAGGCGACGCGCGACGTCAATAACTGGCTCAAGTGCTACTACATGCGCGACCGCATCGGCGAGGAGTTCGCCGGGACGATCGCCTCGGTCGTTCCTTTTGGCGTCTTCGTCGCGCTCGATTCGGTCTATGTCGAGGGCCTGGTTCATGTCTCCGAGCTCGGCGAGGATTACTTCCAGTTCGACAACGTCAAGCATCAGATGCTCGGCGAACGCAGCGGTCAGCGCTATCGTCTGGGCGACCGGCTGCAGGTCAAGCTGGTTCGCGCCGACCTCGAAACCGGCCGCATCGACTTCGTTTTGGCGACGCCTGCGGCTTCCTCGCGCGCGCCGTCACCCAAGCTCGCGGTGACGCCGTTTGCCGGCGCGCCGGGCAAAGCGGCGGCCAAGTCGGTCAAGCCCGCCAAGGCAGAAGCCAAGTTAGCTGCCAAGACCACCGTCAAGTCGGCCGCCGGCGCTTTGCTCAAGTCGGCGTCCAAGGTGCTGGCCAAGGCGCTGGCCTCGACCAAATCGCCAGCCAAGTCGGCCGCGAAAGCGGCGCCGTCTGCCAAGCCGGTCAAGGATGCTGAGCGAATGCCCAAGAAAGCGGCGGGGTCGGCCGCGGTCAGCAAGAAAAAGCCCAACGCCAAAAAGCGCCAGCCAATCTCCTGATATTCGGCAGGGCAGCGCTGCGGCTGTCCTGCGTCGAGTAAACTGTCGCCCCTTCACGCCCTAGAGACCAACCTAAAAAACGCAATTCGAACCACAACGACACCACGGGCACAACGAAGAACATCGGCTTTGGAGAATGTTGTGCCTCACCCGCTGGGTGACTCACAAAAGCGATTTAGCTTATTGTGTGTTCGTTGTGCTCGCCGTGGTTAACTGCTTTTCCCAGGATCAATTTATGTCACAACTCAGCTTCATTCACGGTTTTCACGCGATCATCGCCAAACTGCGTCATCAACCCGACGCCATCCTCGAAGTCTATATCGACGCCGAGCGTCACGATGCGCGCGTTCGCGATCTGATGCGCCACGCCGAACTGCACGCGATCAAGGTCGTTCCAGTCGATGCCAAGCGCCTCGAAGGCATGGCCGGCGGCGGTTCGCGGCACCAGGGCGTGGTCGCCAAGGTGTCGGGGCAGACGCGCCATATCACCCTCGACGACGTGCTCGACACGCTCGAGGAACCGGCTTTTCTGCTGGTGCTCGACGGTATCCAGGACCCGCACAACCTGGGCGCCTGTCTGCGCGTCGCCGACGCTGTCGGCGCGCACGCCGTGATCGCGCCCAAGGACCGGGCGGTCGGACTCACGCAAACGGCGATCAAGGTCGCCAGCGGCGCCGCCGAGAGCATCCCCTACATCACCGTGACCAACCTCGCGCGAACGCTGCGCGAACTCAAGGAGCGCGAAATCTGGGTGATCGGCACCGACGCCGACGCCAAGGAAGACCTCTATACGGCGCAGTGGCCGGTTGCCACCGCCTGGGTGCTCGGCGCCGAAGGCGACGGCATGCGCCGCCTGACGCGCGAAAACTGCGACCAGCTGGTGACCATTCCGATGCTCGGCTCGGTGCAGAGCCTCAACGTCTCGGTGGCCACCGGCGTTTGTCTCTACGAGGCGAGGCGCCGGCGCGGGAACTGAGCGGCGCAGTCCTGGTCGTAGACTCGCGCTGTTGATGATTGAGCGCGACCAACGGGCCTGCCCGATGGGATGAAGTTGACGCAATGGAGAGTGCTATGCATAAGCCGCTACCGATGTCCAAGATGAATCCTGGGGTAGTCTGGTTGTCGGCCGAGGTGAATGCGCCCAAGCCGATCAAGGTCGATTCGCCGGCGATCGAAGTGATGACCGATCTGCGGCAAGTGCCGGCGGCGACGGTTGCGGCGAGCGAAAGCATTGCCGATGCCAGTCAGAAGATGATTGCGCGCCGCGTTCGGCTGCTGCTGGTGGTCGGCGACGACGGGCTGATCGAAGGCCTGATTTCGGCGCGCGACACGATGGGCGAAAAGCCGGTCAAGCTGCTGCAGGAGCGGCGCGGCGCCAAATTCAGCGATCTTGTCGTCGGTGACCTGATGGTGCCGCGGCAGGCCATCGACGTGCTCGATATCGAGGAGGTATTGCGCGCCCAGGTCGGCGCCATCATCTCGACGCTCAAGGCGCACGGGCGGTAGCACGCGCTGGTCGTCGAGTACGACAAGTTGCGCGGCAGCGAAGTGGTACGCGGTATTTTCTCGGCGACGCAGATCGCGCGCCAGCTCGGCATCGCGATCCCGATCTTCTCGGTGGCGCAGACCTTTGCCGAGATCAGCTCGGCGCTCACGAAGTAAGGGGTTGGCGGCGCCGACCCGTTCATCGACATCAGCCCGCGCGGGCAGTAAGGTGTGTTTTCGGCGTGCCCAAGGTCGACGCGATAGTCGCGGTGTCCGCAAGAGGCCTTCGTGCGGCCGCTTGAGCTGATTTCGGGTTCGCCCCGGCCTCGCCGCAGCTTTCAATCGATGCCCTGAAAGCCAATATCCATGCGGATCTCAGCGCATGTCTTGGCGGCTCGGCAAGATGCCGGTAGAAGCGGGGCGCCTCGTGCTGTATCCTTGCGCGTTTTCCCCCGTTTGAACTCATCCGCTTTTTGACGAAAAGAGATCCCGTGCGATTCAAGATGTCCGAAAATTCACTGTTCGCCTATTTGCTGCGCTCGCCGTGGTGGATCAGTGTGGCTGTTGCCTTGGTTCTCGTGCTGGCGGCGCGCTTTGTGGTTCCCGACGAGTACGTCAAGTACGCGCTGTCTTTTGCCGTTCCCTTTATGATCACCGCGGTGATGGCCGCCTGGAAGCAGCGCGACGTGCCCAGCGAAGCGCGCGTCGAATCGACGCTCGAAGCGGTCAGTGCGATGTCGTGGCGCGATTTCTCGGCGCTGCTTGAGCAGGCTTACCAGCGTGACGGTCACACCGTGACGCGCCGCGACGGCGCCGCCGATTTCACGCTGGTCAAGGGCAATCGCACCATGCTGCTCTGCGCCAAGCGCTGGAAAGCGGCTAACCACGGCCTCGAGCCCTTGCGTGAACTCGATGCCGAACGCCGCGCGCAGGAGGCCAACGAAGCGATCTACGTCGCCGCCGGGACGGTCACCGACAACGCCCGACGCTTCGCCGCAGCGAATCGAATCCGGCTGATGGAAGGCTCGGAACTCACGCGCCTGCTGCGTCTGGCCAAGGGCGCGGCGAAGAAACGCTGAAGGCTTGCGAATCGGCTGAGCGGCGTCAAGGCTTCTCGGCGACCAGTAGAAAGACCGGGAAGTCCTTTTCACCGCCGCTCGCCACCGCTTTGCGAATGGTGAAGACGGTCGTGAAGCGGATATTGCGAAATCCCGCGTCGCTCGCTTGACGCCGCAGCGTCTCGCGATCGAAGCCTCGGTGCCCGTGAAAATCGGCGCCGTGAAACGAACCGTCTTCGCTGTCGAGGTCGGCCAGGCAGAGATAGCCCGGCGATTTGAGCAGCGCGTAGAGCGCGTGCAACAAGGCGTCGGTGTCGTCGATGTGGTGCAAGGTCATCAGGCTATGGATCAGGTCGAAGCGCTCGCGCGGCAGCGGATCGCTCGCCAGGTCGAGCTTGAGCGCTGTCATGTTGGCGATGGCGCCGGATGCGATCTTCCCTTCGAGCACCGCGAGCATTCCGCTCGAACTGTCGGCCAGCGTGAGGTGTTTGAACTGCTCGCGCAGCGCGAAACTGAGCAGCCCGGTTCCGCAGCCGTACTCGAGTGCGCTCATTTGCGGCGTGAGCGTCACCTGGGCGCGGATTTCCCGCGCCACGGCCTCGGCGCGCGCCGTCTTCATCGGGTCGTCATCCCAGGTTTTTGCGCGTGAATCGAAGTTCATGATCGGACTTCCTTTGGCGATATTGGCTTGAATCGTTTATTTGACCATAGAAAACGCCCGGCGTCGCCGGGCGTTTCGGCGTCAGCGCTGAGCGGTCAGACGATCATCCCGGCGCCGACGGTGTTGTTGGTCGTCTCGTCGATGACGATGAAGGCGCCGGTCGCGCGGTTATCGCTGTAGCGGTCGGCGAAGATCGGCTGCGCGAGCTTGAAGCTCACTTTGGCGATGTCGTTCATCGCCAGCCTTTCGGCGCCCTGGTGCTCGATCGCGTTGATGTCCATGCGAAACTCGATGGCGGCGAGCTTGGCCTTGGTCTCGCGCGTCGTGTGCCGGATCAGGTAGGTGCGGCGCGCGTCGAGCGGCGACTCGGCGAGCCAGCAGAGCATCGCGTCGATCTGCTTGGTGACGTTCGGCAGTTCGCCGGTCCTGACGATCATGTCGCCGCGCGAGATGTCGATCTCATCGTCGAGCAGGACGGTGATCGACTGTTCGGCGAAGGCGCGTTCGAGCGACTGGCCGTTGATCTGGACCGCCTTGACCCGACTCTCGCGCCCCGCCGGCAACACGCTCACCGCGTCGCCAACGGCGATCACGCCCGACTCGACGCGACCCATGAAGCCACGATAGTCGTGCAGCTCGGGGTTGGCCGAATCCTGCGGGCGGCAGACGTACTGCACCGGGAAGCGCAAAGGCTCGGCGTGCGCGGTATGGTCGGTGTCGGCCGCTTCGAGCACTTCGATCAGCGTCGGCCCCTGGTACCAGTCGAGCCGTTCGCCGCGGTCGACGACCATGTCGCCGTTGAGCGCCGACAGCGGGATGAAGCGAACGTCTTCGATGCCGAGCTTGGCGGCGAATTCGAGGTAGTCGGCCATGATCGTGTTGAAGACGTCCTGCGCGTAGTCGACGAGGTCCATCTTGTTGATCGCCACCACCAGGTGCGGGATGTTGACCAGGTGGGTGAGGTAAGAGTGGCGCCGCGTCTGCGTGAGAACACCCTTGCGCGCGTCGATCAGGATGATCGCCAGGTCGGCGGTCGACGCGGCGGTGACCATGTTGCGCGTGTACTGCTCGTGCCCCGGCGCGTCGGCGATGATGTACTTGCGCGTGCCGGTGGTGAAGTAGCGGTAGGCGACGTCGATGGTGATCCCCTGTTCGCGCTCGGCTTGCAGACCGTCGGTGAGCAAGGACAAGTCGATGGCGTCCATGCCGCGTTTCTTCGACGTGCGTTCGATGGCGCAGAGCGTGTCGGCGAGGATCGTCTTCGAGTCGAACAGCAGGCGGCCGATCAGCGTGCTCTTGCCGTCGTCGACGCTGCCGCAGGTCAGAAAGCGCAACAGGCCATTATCGACGGCGGGGAGTTTTTCGATGGCTGACATTAGAAGTACCCTTCTTTCTTGCGTTGTTCCATTGAGGCGTCGGACGTCTGGTCGTCGAGGCGGGTGGCGCCGCGTTCGGTGATCGTCGTCGTCGCCGTCTCGGCGATGATCTTGGCGATGGTGTCGGCGTCGGATTCGACCGGTGCCGTGCAAGTGATGTCGCCGACCGTGCGAAAGCGCACCTGAACCGTTTCGACGGTTTCTCCCGGCCGCGCCGGTGTCACGTCGGTGACCGGCAGCATGCCGCCCTGGCGGCGAACGATTCTCCGCTGATGAGCGAAGTAGATCGAGGGCAGTTCGAGCGCTTCGCGCTCGATGTACTGCCAGACGTCGAATTCGGTCCAGTTCGAGATCGGGAAGACGCGGATGTTCTCGCCCTTGAAGGCGCGCGCGTTGTAGAGGTCCCACAGTTCGGGGCGCTGGTTCTTGGGGTCCCACTGGCCGAACTCGTCGCGGAACGAGAAGATTCGCTCCTTGGCGCGCGCCTTTTCCTCGTCGCGCCGCGCACCGCCGATGCACGCGTCGAAACCGAATTCCTCGATCGCCTCGAGCAGCGTCACTGACTGGTGTTTGTTGCGCGATTCGTCTGCCGACTTGAGTACCACCGTGCCGCGCGCCATCGAGTCCTCGACCGAACGAACGATCAATCGCTCGCCGAGCTCGGCGGCGCGCTGGTCGCGAAAATCGACAACTTCCTGGTAGTTGTGGCCGGTGTCGATGTGCATCAGCGGGAACGGGAAGCGTCCCGGGCGGAACGCCTTCTCGGCGATTCGCAGCATGCAGATCGAGTCCTTGCCGCCGGAGAACAGCAGCACCGGGTTGGCGCACTGGCCGGCGACCTCGCGCATGATGTGGATCGCCTCGGATTCGAGCCAGTCGAGGTGGGAGAGGGTTTTTTTGGTCAGAGTTGTCATCAGTTAGTACCTGGAAAAAGCAGTTGAACCACAACGGGCGCAACGAACGCGACGAGAAGCAAAAGAGCTAAGGGAAAGAGCCGGGCAGTTCCTTGAATATCATGGAGCATTTTTTTTCGAGTGATTTCGTCGTGCCCGTTGTGCTCGTTGTGGTTAGTTCTTGGCTTTTACGTGTAATCCACATTCTTTGCTTTCAGGAGCCTCCCACCACCATCTGCCTGAGCGGATGTCTTCGCCGGGGGTGATTGGGCGGGTGCAGGGGGCGCAGCCGATGCTCGGGTAGAACGCATCGTGCAGCGCGTTGTAAGGCACCTCGTTGAGCTTGATGTAGGCCCACACCTCTTTTTCGCTCCAATCGGCGAGCGGGTTGAATTTCTCAAGCCCGTTGCCGTCGTCGAACGAACGCGCCGGCAGACCTTCGCGCGTCGCCGACTGCTGCGCGCGCAGCCCGGTGACCCAGGCCTTGTTGCCGGCGAGCGCGCGTTGCAGAGGTTCGACCTTGCGCGCAAAGCAGCAGCCCTTGCGCAGCTCGACCGATTCGTAGAAGGCATTGATGCCGTGCTCGCGCGTATAGGTCTCGACGAGGTCGTGGCGCGGGTAGTAGAGCTTGAGCGCGAGTCCATAGTGGTCCTTGACCTTGGCGATCAGCTCGTAGGTTTCGAGCGGCAGGCGGCCGGTATCGAGCGAGAAGATCCCGATGTCGAGTTTGTCGCGAACGATCAGGTCGGTGAGCACCATGTCTTCGGCGCCCAGGCTGTTGGCGAAGACCGCCGGCGCGAAGTCGCTCGCGATTTGGCGCAGAAGCGCGCGCGCCGCCGCCGTCTTCTGCGCCAGCGATTCGAGCAGCGCCGGGTCTTCGAGCTTGATGTGGATGGCCATGCTTGTCCCTTTTCCTTACACGCTGCGGCGGCGAAAGAGCGGCTGCGGCTGGTCGGCAGCCGCCTGGTACGACTCGGAAAAGTCGTCGAGGCTGGCGAGCGCGGCCGCGAAATCCTTGTCCTCGCGCAACGCGTAGGCGTCGATTCCGCAGCGCTTCATGAAGTAGAGCTGGTCCTGCAAGACGTCGCCGACGGCGCGGATTTCGCCTTTGAACCGGTAGCGTTCGCGCAGCAGTCGCGCGGTCGAATAGCTGCGCCCGTCGGTGAATTTAGGGAAGTTGACGCCGATTACCGCAAGGTGATCGAGGTCGCCAGCGATCGCTTCCGGACCTTCGTTGGCGTCGAGCCAGACGCCGTGCGGAACGCCGCTTTTGATAATTTCGTCGCGGCGCGCCAGCCATACGGCAAGCGGCAGCAGCGCCGGCGTTCCGGGCAGGGCGATGGTCCCGGCGCTCTCGTCTTCAGCGAGCTTGACGACTGACCGCGGGTCGTCGACGATCTGTGCGTTCTTGATGAGCTTAGGCATGGGGGGCTTTCGTGAATGCGTCGGTTTCGCTGCTTTCGGCGGCAGCCTTGTCGCGGCCGGCGTAGGCGCGCGTTTTGAACGGCGGCAGTCCAATCCGTTGAAAGGTGTCGATGAAGCGTTCGCTGTCGCTGCGCTGTTCGAGATAGACGGCAACCAGCGCTTCGATCACCTGCGGCACTTCTTCGGCGGTAAACGACGGGCCGATCACCTTGCCGATCGTGGCGTCCTTGCCCTGCCGGCCACCGACCGTGATCTGGTACCACTCCTCGCCGTTCTTGTCGACGCCGAGGATGCCGATGTTGGCGACGTGGTGGTGGCCGCACGAGTTCATGCAACCCGAGATGTTGAGCGACAGCTCGCCGATGTCGTAGAGGTAGTCGAGGTCGTCGAATTTTTTCTGCACCGCGTCGGCGACTGGCACCGATCGCGCGTTGGCGAGCGCGCAGAGGTCACCGCCGGGGCAGCAGATCATGTCGGTCAAGAGGCCGATATTTGGCGTCGCCAGCCCGCTCGCGCGGGCGATCTGCCAGACTTCGTAGAGATCGCTCTGTTTGACGTCGGGCAGAACGACGTTCTGCTCGTGCGTGACGCGCAGCTCGCCGAAGGAAAAACGCTCGGCGAGGTCGGCGACGACTTCCATCTGCTCGGCGCTGATGTCGCCGGGGGCGACGCCGGGCGCCTTGAGCGACAGCGTCAGCGCCGCGTAGCCGGCGACGCGGTGCGCGTGGACGCTGCGCCTGGCCCAGGCGGCGAAGGGCTTGTCGTCCTTGAGCCGGGCGGCGAAGGTGGTGTCTTCGGCGGGCAGCGCGGCGTAAGCGGGCGGTGCGAAGTGCGCGGCGATGCGATCGAATTCGTCGTCGGGCAGCGTCGTCGGCCCGTCCTTTGAATACGACCATTCCTCTTCGACCTGGCGCGCGAATTCTTCGATCCCGAGCGCATTGACCAGGATCTTGATTCGCGCCTTGTAGAGGTTGTCGCGCCGGCCGTGGCGGTTATAGACGCGCAGGATGGCGTCGAGGTAGGAGAGCAGGTGGCGGCGCGGCAGGAATTCGCGGATGAGCTTGCCGATCACCGGCGTGCGGCCGAGGCCGCCGCCGACGAAGACCTTGACGCCGAATTCACCCGACTCGTTGCGCACCACCTCGAGCCCGACGTCGTGCGCGCGAATCACCGCGCGGTCTTCCTTGGCGGCGCTGACGGCGATCTTGAACTTGCGCGGCAGGAAGGCGAATTCGGGGTGGAAGGTCGAACACTGGCGCAGCACTTCGCAATACGGGCGCGGGTCGGTGAGTTCGTCGGGGGCGATGCCGGCGAAATGGTCGGTGGTGACGTTGCGGATGCAGTTGCCCGAGGTCTGGATGGCGTGCATTTCGACCGTTGCGAGTTCAGCCAGAATCTCCGGCGTCTCTTCGAGCTTCGGCCAGTTGAGCTGCATGTTCTGGCGCGTCGTGAAATGGCCGACGCTGCGATCGTAGCGGCGCGAGACCTCGGCGAGCTTGCGCAGCTGGGTGGCAGCCAGTTGGCCGTAGGGAATCGCGATGCGCAGCATCGGGCCGTGGCGCTGGATGTAGAGGCCGTTCTGCAGGCGCAGCGGGCGCAGCTCGTCGTCGGAAAGCGTTCCGGCGAGGTTGCGCTCTATCTGGCCGCGATACTGTGCGACACGCTCGTCTATCATTCGTTGGTCGATACTGTCGTAGCGATACATGGTGTTTCCTCAATCTAAAAATCAAATTTCAAACCACGGCGGCACGGCGGACACGGCGAAAACCCTCGGTTTTTAACTTCTACCAGCAGCGTATTTTGGTGGTTCATTCGCTCTCGCTGTGGTCGCTGTCCCGCAGGGATTTGCTTCGCGGCATGTTCGCCGTGGTCAATGGGCTTTTCCTCTAAAGCGTAATCAGTTTGCCGCCGACCACGATCAGCATGCTGGCCAGCAGCGGACGTAAAATGCGTTCTGGGACGCGCGCGCTGGCGTGGCTGCCGAGCCAGATTCCGGGTAGCGAACCGAGCAGCAGGCTTCCGAGCAGCGACCAGTCGACGCTGCCGATCGCCCAGTGGCCGAGTCCGGCGATCAGCGTCAGCGGAACGGCGTGCGCGAGGTCGCTGCCGACGATGCGGATCGCGGGAAATTTCGGATAGAGGAAGAAGAGCACGGCGACGCCGAGGGCGCCCGCGCCGACCGACGAAACGGTGACCAGTATACCGAGCACAACGCCGGTGGCGAGCGTGATCGGCGCCTGAAAGCGCGTATGCGCGGCATCGTCGGCGTGCGATAGCGCGTAGCGCTGAAGTTTCTGACGCAAGACGATGGCCAGCGCAGTGAGCAGCAGGGCGATTCCCAGCGAGAACGAAATGATGTGGGTCACCGCTTCGCTGCGCGCCGGCAGGTGCGACAGTGCCCAGATCGTCAGCAGTGCAGCGGGGATGCTGCCGCAGGCCAAGAGGCCGGTGATTCGCCAATCGACGTGGCCTCTACGGGCATGGACGGTGGTGCCGCCGGCCTTGGTCAGCGCAGCGTAGAGCAGGTCGGTGCCGACCGCGGTCGCCGGATGGACGCCGAAAATGAGCACCAAGAGCGGCGTCATCAGCGATCCGCCACCGACGCCGGTGAGTCCGACGATGGCGCCGACGACAAAGCCTGAGAGGGTATAGAGCCAGTCCATGAGGCACCGTTGAAATCAGAATGAGCCGATGGTAGCAGTGCGCGACTTGATAGAAAAAGAATATTCAGTTAGATTGTTAGAACTATTTGTTATTACTGGTCGAAATGAAATTACAGCAACTGCGTTATCTCGTTGAAGTGTCGCGCTGCGGGCTCAACGTCTCCGAGGCCGCCGAGGTGCTCTATACGTCGCAGCCGGGTGTTTCGAAGCAGATCAAGCTGCTCGAGGACGAGCTTGGCGTGGTCGTTTTCGAACGCAGCGGCAAGCGCCTGACGGCGATCACCGAGCCCGGCAAACGGGTGCTCGAGATCGCCGAACGCATCCTGCGCGAGACCGAAAACATCAAGCGCGTCGGCGACGAATACGCCGGCGGCGATTCGGGCAGCCTGGTGATCGCGACCACCCATACCCAGGCACGCTACGCCTTGCCGCTGGTGGTCAAGCGTTTCATCGAGCGCCATCCCAAGGTCCGCCTGTCGATGCACCAGGGCAACCCGATCCAGATCGCCGAGTGGACGCTCAAGGGCGAAGCCGACATCGCGATCGCCACCGAAGCGCTCGACCAGTACCCGCAGCTGGTGATGCTGCCGTGCTACCAATGGGGGCACAGCGTGATCGCACCCGACGGCCATCCGATTCTTGCCGAGCGATCGATTTCGTTGGCGAGCCTGGCGAAATGGCCGCTGATCACCTATGATCCGGCGTTCGCCGGCCGCTCGCGAATCAGCAGCGCGTTCGAGCGCGCGCAGCTTGCGCCCAACGTCGTTCTTGCCGCGCTCGACGCCGACGTGATCAAGACCTACGTGGGTCTCGGCCTTGGTCTCGGGCTGATCGCCAGCATGGCTTACGACCCGGCGCGCGACGTCGGCCTGCAGGCGGTCGATGTCGGCCATCTGTTCGGCTCGAATACGACGCGGATCGGCTTGCGGCGCGGCACTTACCTGCGCCAATACGAGTACGATTTCATCGAACTGTTTGCCTCACAATTGTCGAAAAAGGCCGTCGATATGGCGATGGCCGGTCCGGGAGCCGCCGATGAGTATCAACTTTAATTCGCGCGGGCGGCAGCCCCAGGGCCTGGTCGCCCAAGTGCTGACGGTGATCGGCGGCGCGCTGGTGCTCGGCGCAGCGTTCATGTTCTCGCTGGTCTTCTTCGCCGTGCTGGCGATCGCCGGGCTGATCTTCTGGCTCTATTTCATGTGGAAGACGCGCGCTTTGCGCCGGCAGATGCGCGAACAGCTCGATGCGGGCGCGCGCGGTTCGGCCAGCCCGCCGTCAGCGGCCGGCGACATCATCGAGGGCGAAGCGGTTCGCGTCGTCGATGAGCGGCACCGGCTCGACGAGTAGGCGTCACTTGGCCGCGACCACGCGGTTGCGCCCAGCCGCCTTGGCCTGGTAGAGCGCCGCGTCGGCGGCCTGGATCAGCGTCAGGCTATCGCTTTTCGCGCCGAGCGCGACGGCGACACCGACGCTCAGCGTCAGTGGAATGCGCTGCCTCTCCCACAGAAATTCGTTGTGCTCGACCAGCACGCGGATTCGTTCGCCAATCTGCAGCGCCGCACGCAGGTCGGCGTTGGTCAGGATGGCGGCGAATTCCTCGCCGCCGTAGCGGAAAACCAGGTCGACCGAACGCGAAGAACTCTTGAGGATCTCGGCCAGTTGGCGCAAGACTGAATCGCCCGCAGCATGACCGTAGTCGTCGTTGACGCGCTTGAAGTGATCGATGTCGAGCATCAGGCAGGCGAGCGGCGCGCCGCTCGCTTGCGCGAAGATCCACTCCGAGGCCAGAAAATCGAGCCCGTTGCGGCGATTGGGAAGCTGCGTCAAGGGGTCGGTCAAGGCATCCTGCAACAGCCTTTTTTGCGCGACGGCAAACTCGTCGGTCGAGCGCATGACGCCGATGCGTTCGCGCTGGATTTCTTCCTTGACGATCAGCATTCGCGCCGCGGCGTTAAGGTGCACGCGCAGCGTTTGCGCGTTGAGCGGTTTGATCAGCACGTCGTCGGCGCCCGCGTCGACCGCTTGCAGCGCGCGGCTCTCCATTTCGGGCGAGGCGAGTAGCAGCGCGTAGCTGTCCTTGCCCAGCGCGCTGCGGCGCAGCTGACGACAGAACTCGACCGCCTTAAGGTCAGCTGCCGCCATTTCGACGATGATGATCTGCCCCGGACGCGCAAGCGCCTGCGCCAAGCCTTGATCGGTCGCCGCGAGCAGTTCTGTCCGGTGGCCGAGGTCTTCGATCTGCTGCTCGAGCGGCGAGCGTTCGTCCGGTGCGATACCGATCAACTGGACGAGCAGGCTCGGCGCGCGGCTGCGTTCGCTGTCGCCGGCAGTCCCCATGCGTCGCATCGGCGGGCTGGCGGCAAGCATCTCGGCAAAGGGCGGCAGGTCTTGCGTGCGCAGCTGCAACTTGGCGCCCCATTCGCGCCAGCGCCGCACCATGCCGTCGACCAGCGCGTTGAGCTCGTCGCTGTCGATACCGAGGCGCGCGGCACGCGCCAGCAGCGCCGGCAGCAGGCTCCAGCGCGATTCCTCGTCGACCATGCACAGCCGAGCCAGCGCGCTGGCAAAAGACAGGCAGTGGGTCAGCGTCTGTCCCCGCGAACCGTCGGCGAAGCCGGCATCGTCCGGGTTGTCGTGGTGGAAGGCGGCCTGGATCAGCACCTCGGGCAGCCCCCATTCGGCGAGCATGCTGGCGGCCAGATCGAGGTGATCCATGCCGAAACGTTGCTGCTCGATCGGCGTCAGGTCGAGCTTGCTTTCGCGCGCGGCGACCAGCAGTTCCGAATACTCCTGCGGAAAGATCGACGCCAGCGCCAGTTCGCCGATTCTCGACAACAACCCGATGGTGAACAGCTCCTCGCTGGCGATTTGGGCAAAATGGGCCAGTTGCTGGCAGGCGATTGCGGTGGCCAGCGAGTGTGCCCAGAACCCCTCGTAATCGAAGGCAGCGCAGCGGCCCTGGCGGTGCTCGTTCATCACCGAGAGGCCGATCACCAGATCGCGCAGGCGAAAGGTTCCGAGCGCGATGATCGCCCCGTGCAAGGAGACGATCGGGCGCGAGCGACCAAAAATCGCGGCATTGGCGAAATAGAGAACGCGCCCGGCGATCGCCGGATCGGACTGGACCAGTTGCACCAGATCGGCGACGCGGTAATCATCGCGCTGCAACAGATGGATGATCGCCAGCGCGACGCCCTTGGGCGAGAGCAGCTTGCCGGTTGCCTTCAACGCGGCGTAACGATCAGGGGCGACAAAACGCATCGGGACCAGACTCCGGTTTATATCGGCATCATAAGCCTCGCGGCTGGTTTTGGGTACGCGCGTTGCGCCAACGCTCGCCGTCAGTCTTGGGCCGGATCGTCGAGGGGCTCGCAGCCTGATGGTGCAAGACGAGTCGCCGGATCCTGGCGGTAAAAAAGGCGCATCTGCGCGTAGAGCGCGGGATAGGTTTGAAGCAGCACGTCGGGCGCTTCGAAGAAGGTCTCGCTCATCACCGCGAAGAATTCTCCGGGACTCTCGGCGCCGTAATCGTCGAGTCCGGTCGCATCAAAGAACGCTTCGCCAGAATCGTCGCCGTGCGCCTCGGCCGCGTCGACACGGTCGCAAAAATCGTCGTAGGCGGCGAGCAGCGTCGCCTCCCACGCGCGGCGCGGGATCGACGCCGGCAGCGGCGGAATGCCGTCGGCTTCGCCGTTGATCATGTCGAGTTTGTGCGCGAACTCGTGAATCACGACATTGTAGCCGTCGCCGGCCATTTGCGCGTCGCGCCAGGAGATGAGCAGCGGGCCGCCGGCCCAGGCTTCGCCCGAGGCGATATCGTCGTATTCGTGGACGACGCCGAACTCGTCCTCGACGCTGCGCGGGATGATGAATTCGTCCGGGTAGACGACGATGCCGACCCAGTCGCGATAGGATTCGAGTCCGAGGTTCAAGATCGGCAGGCAGCCCTGGACGGCGATCGAAACGCACATCGCATCGGTGAGTTCGAGGCCGCCGGCGCTGGTGAATTCCTTTTGCGCCAGGAAATCCTGGCACAGCGCGCGCAGGCGGGTCTTTTCTTCGTCGCTCAGCGCGTCGATGAACGGCAGCGTCGCCAGCGTTTCGTCCCACAACGCGTCGGGTAGCGGGTTGGGCTGTCGCGTTCCGCGCAGCCAGCCGATCAGTTTGCCAAGGCCCATGCTAGCGTCGCCTGAACGCGGTGGTCAGGTAGATGCCGACGAAAATCAGCGCAATGCCGACGAAGTGATAAGCCTGCGGCACTTCGCCGAGGAAGATCGCCGAGAGCAGCGTGCCGAACACCGGCATCAGGTGGATGAACAGGCTGCCTTTGCTGGCGCCGACTTCGGCGACCGCGCGGTTGTAGAAAATGTAACCGAGAAAGCCCGCGACGATTCCCGTATAGGCGATTCCGCACAGCGACGTCGGCGTCAGGTGGATCGCGCGCCCGCTCGAGATTTCCCAGGCGTACGCCGGCGCCAGCGCAAGCAGGCCGACGGCGGTGAAGGCGGCGAGCATCAGCATCGGATCGACGCCGGTCGGCCGCCATTGTAGGCCGATGGTGTAAAGCGCCCAGACGAAGACGGCGGCGAGTACCCACAGATCGCCGATATTGGGGGTGAGGCCGGCGAGCGTGGCGAGTTCGCCGCGCGCGACGATGGTGACGACGCCGATCAGCGAGGTGGCGACGCCGATCCATTCGACGCCGTGCAAGCGTTTCTTGAGGAAGGCCCACGACAGCGCGATGGTCGCGACCGGGATGAACGAGTTGAGCAGCAGCGCATTGGTCGCGCCGGTGTATTGCAGCCCGATGTAGGCGAAGGTGTTGAAGCCGCCGATGCCGAGCAGGCCGAGCGCGACGACCTGCCGCCAGCCGCGCTTAAGTTGCGGCCATTGCTCGCGCAGGTGCGGCAGCGCCAGCGGCAGGGTGAGCAGCAGTGCGATCATCCAGCGCCAGAAGGCGAGCGAGAGCGGCGGCACGTCGGCGCGGATGGCGCGACCGACGACGAAGTTGCCGGCCCAGAACAGCGAGGCGAGCGTCAGCAGCAGGTAGGGGTGCTTGAGTCGGGCGAACATGCGGGCGCGTCAGGAGGGGAGTCGAGCGCGCATTATAGGGGAACGCGGGTCGGCGAACCGTTGGTTGCGCATTTTTGCGCACGCGCAAAAGAGCGAATTGACTGGCGACAACGGAACGATCGATCCGCGCTGCCTTGCCCGTTCTAACGCGGCGCTTTCACGGCGCGGCCAGTGTCGCCTCGACCTGCGGCCGCAAATCGTCGAGTTCGTTGTCCGAAAGACCGATGAACGCCAACGCCTTGGCGAAGAGCTCAGCGCCGACCTCGCAATCGCGCTCGCCGAACATTTCGGAAATGAGCCGCTGCGCGATGTGGGTCACCGCGATCAGCGACAGCGCACTGCCCGGCAAGGTCTGGTCGGGCAATTCATAGGCCTCGGGATCGTGGTGGAAGCGGATCGCCAGCCCGATGATCGCCGGCAAGCCCCAGTTCCTGACCATCAGCGATCCGACGATGGTATGCGTACAGGGAAACAGCGCTGTTTCGCTGTCGATCAGCAACTCGCCGTCGGTCTTGGCCTTCTTCAGCATCGCTTCGTAGCCATCAAAGCGTTTCATCATCATCGGAATCGCCGCATGGTGGAAAAGCGCATAGGTGTAGGCGGTATCCTGCGCAATGCCGAACTGATGACGAGCGACCAGCGCGGCGATCACCGCCACTTGCGTGATGCGACGCCAGAATTGGTTGAGCCAGGCCTCGGAAAGCCCCTTGACGGTCGAGTGCAAAGCCACGGCAACGATGATGCTGACCACCGCTTGGGTGCCCAGCCGCTCGACCGCATGGCGAACGCTTGCGACGGGGTTGGCCGATCGGTAAATGACCGAATTGGCGAGTTTGAGCGCAGTCGCCGACATGCTCGGGTCTTCGGCGATCAGCCTGGCCAGGCGCGGCAGATCCGGATCGTCGCTTTGCGCCTCGAGCAATGCTTTGGTGACCACCACCGGACAGACCGGAATGTCGATCGAGGACAGGATCTTTTCCAGCTGTTGCGGCGTCAATGCACTCGATTGCGCGTCGTCGAGATTGCCGCTGAACATGCTTTTACCCTCCTGGCGAATGACTTTTCAGCGGCGACACTAGCGCAAGCCTTTGCCGATGTAAATAGGACAAAGGCATTTTTGTGGCCCGGCGCGCGCCGGCCGATGCCGTGGCGGTGCGGGCCGTCGATCGGCGTTGGCCATGCATTCGCACGGCAAACCCAACGTTCGCCGTGCGCAGGTATAATCGCGCCATGGTTTCCGTCGTCCATTCCGTCGCCGCGCAGAGCGACTTCGAGCATTCCCTGCACACCTTGAGCGAAGGACTCAACGCTGACGAGGCGGCCAAGATCCGCCTGGCCGCGCAGTTTGCGCTGTCGGTCTATGGCGACCAGAAGCTCGGCAGCGGCGAGGGCGTCTGGCACCACGGCCTGGGCATGGCGCTGATTCTGGTCGGGCTCAAGCTCGACGCCGACTGCCGTCTGGCAGCGCTGCTCTTTGCCGTGCCGACCTACGACGAGCAGGGCCTGGCGCAGATCGAATCGCGCTTCGGCGCGGCCTGTGCAGACCTGGTCGGCGGCATCTCGCGGCTTAATCGCATGCGTCCGATTTCGCGCGGTTTCGTCGCCCATTCGGCCGACAGCGGCGAGCGCAATCCGGTCGAGATGAAGGCGCAGATCGAGATCCTGCGCAAGATGTTCCTGGCCGTCGTCGAGGACATCCGCGTCGTTCTGCTGCGTCTCGCGTCGCGCACGCAGACGCTGCGCCATTATGCGGTCGAGGCCGACGAGCTGCGCGTCCAGGTGGCGCGCGAGACGCTCGAACTCTACTCGCCGCTGGCCAACCGGCTCGGCGTCTGGGAGCTCAAGTGGGAACTCGAGGATCTCTCGTTCCGCTTCCTGCATCCCGATCTTTACAAGAAGATCGCCAAGCAGCTCGACGAGAAGCGCGCCGAGCGCGAACAGTTCATCGTCGATGCAGTCGATCGCCTCAAGCGCGAACTGGCGGGTATCGGCATCACCGGCGCCGAAATCTACGGCCGGCCCAAGCACATCTACAGCATCTGGAACAAGATGCGCAAGAAGGACGTCGAGTTCTCCGAAGTCTACGACGTTCGCGCGCTGCGCGTGATCGTCGATGAGGTCAAGGACTGCTACACGGTGCTCGGCATCGTGCACAACATGTGGTCGCCGATCTCCAAGGAATTCGACGACTATATTTCGAATCCCAAGGGCAACGACTATCGCTCGCTGCATACCGCGGTGCATTGTCCCGACGGGCGCGCGCTCGAAGTGCAGATCCGCACCCGCGACATGCACCAGCATGCCGAGCTCGGCGTCGCCGCGCACTGGCGCTACAAGGAAGGTTCCAAGCACTCGTCCGAAGGCAATTACGACGAGAAGATCGCCTGGTTGCGCCAGCTCATCACCTGGAAGGACGAGGTTTCCGATTCGTCCGACTGGGTCAAGAATTACAAGGAAGCGGCGCTCGACGAGACGATCTACGTGATGACGCCGCAGGGCCGCGTCGTCGACCTGCCGCGCGGCGCGACGCCGGTCGATTTCGCCTACCGCGTGCATACCGATCTTGGCCACCGTTGCCGCGGCGCCAAGGTCAACGGCGCGTTGGTGACGCTCAATACCCAGCTCGAAACCGGGCAGCGCGTCGAGATCGTCGTCGCCAAGCAGGGCGGACCGTCGCGCGACTGGCTCAACCCGACGCTCGGCTACCTCTTTACGCACCGCGCGCGCGCCAAGGCGCGGCAGTGGTTCTCGACGCGCCAGCTCGAGGAAACGCTGGCCGAAGGTCGCGCCATCGTCAACCGAGAATTGCAGCGCATGGGCGAGACCGGGGTCAAGCTCGACGAACTCGCGGTCAAGCTCGGCTTTGCCAAGAGCGACGACCTGTTCATCGCCATTGCGCGCGCCGACATCAACCTGCGCCAGCTGCAGATCGCGGTGCGCGGCGCCGATGCGCTGCCCGACGAGCGCGCCATCAACGAAGCGCCGGTGCGCAAGCACAAGGCCAGCGACGAAGCCGAGAAAGGCATCCTGATCGTCGGCGTCGATAAACTCTTGACCCAGCTCGCCGGCTGCTGCAAACCGGCGCCGCCCGATCCCATCGTCGGTTTCGTGACGCGCGGCAAGGGCGTGTCGATCCACCGCGCCGATTGTTCCAACTTCTCCAATATGGAGGCGATGCAGCCCGAGCGCGTGATCGAAACCGCGTGGGGTGGTCAGGCCGACGGCATCTTCGCGGTCGATATCGTGGTCGATGCCAACGACCGCCAGGGCCTGCTGCGCGACGTCTCGGAAGTGCTGACGCGCGAGAAGATCAACGTCATCGCGGTCAATACCCAGTCGAAGCAGGGCGAGGCGCACATGCGCTTCACCGCCGAGATCAGCAACGTCAATCAACTCAATCGAACCTTGGCGTTGTTGCACGACGTCGACGGCGTGGTCGGCGCGCGGCGCGCCTGAAACGCTAGATCAACTGGCGCGGCGCAGTTCCTGTTCGGCGAACAGCGCGGCGCCGACGATCCCGGCCTGGTTGAGGAAGCTGGCGGCGACCACCGGCACCTGCGTGGTGATCTGCGGCGAGAACTTGTGCAGCTTGGCGCTGGCGCCGCCGCCGAGAACGATCAGATCGGGCCACAGCAGCTTTTCCATGGTCGTCAGATAAAGGTTGAAGCGCGCGCCCCAGTCCTTCCATTTGAGTTCCTTGGTGACGCGAACGGTCTCCGACGCGTATTTTTCCGCCTCGATGCCGTTTTCGAGCAGCAGATGGCCAAGTTCGGTGTTGGGCAGCAAATGGCCGTCGATGAACAGCGCGGTGCCGAGTCCGGTGCCGATGGTGACGATCAGCACCACGCCGCGGGTTGCCTTGCCGGCGCCGAAGCGCATTTCGGTGAGTCCGGCGACGTCGGCGTCGTTGGCGATGTAGACGGGGTTGTCCGTCTGCTGCGAAAAATACTCGGCAATCGGCAGGCCGATGAACGATTTGTCGATGTTGGCCGCGGTGCGAACGACGCCGCGCTGGATTGCTGCCGGAAAACCGATGCCGATCGGCCCCGACCACTGCTGCTGCGCGACCAGTTCCTTGAGCGTCGCGCCGATCGCCGCCGGCGTCGCCGGCTGCGGCGTCAGGATGCGGATCCGTTCGCTGGCGAGTTCCCCGGTCTGCGTGTCGACGATGGCGGCTTTGATTCCCGTCCCCCCGACATCGATTCCCAGAATATGCATTCTTGTCTCCTCGCCAAATGATCAACGGGCTCAATGCTAGCCGATTTGCGCGCTTTGCGGGCGGCGCAGGCCAAGACCGGCTAAGCTTGTGCTTTTGCCTGGAGCATTGCGAACGTGGATAAGCAGTTTCAATCAGTCGCGCTGGCCAAGAGCTATCTCTTGCTCAATCACGGCCCGGTGACGCTGGTCACCAGCGCCGCTGGCCGACGGAGCAACGTCATGGCGGCGTCGTGGGCGATGCCGCTCGACTTCGATCCGCCCAAGGTGCTGCTGGTCATCGACCGCCAGACGCTGACGCGCGAGCTGGTCGAGGCCTCCGGCGAGTTCGCGCTCAACATCCCCGGGCGCGCCATCGCCGACCAGGTACTCGCCGCCGGCAGCGTTTCCGGACGCGACGGCGACAAGTTCGCGCGCACCGGACTCGTCCCCTTCGCCGCGACGAAAATCGCCGCGCCGCTGATCAGCGGCTGCGTCGCCTGGCTCGAGTGCCGGGTGATCTCCGATCCGGCCAATCAGCAAGCTCACGATCTTTTCATCGCCCAAGTGCTTGCCGCGTGGGCCGACCCGCAGGTGTTTTCCGAAGATCGCTGGCATTTTCCCGACGCTGGTCGCACGACGATCCACTACCAGGCCGGCGGCTCGTTCTTTTTCACCGGCGAATCGTTCGTCTGCCAGGAAGCCGAGAGCCAGCAGAAATAGCGCTCCCAAAGCCGTAGACTGTCCGGTGGATCGCAATGATTTCCAGAAAAGCGACTGAATCCTCGGCGCCGGCCGAGTCGGATACTGCGTGGACGGTGGCCAGCGTTCGCCAGGACTTCGTCGATTGGCGCCAGGGGCGCAGCCGCTACGCGGTCTGGGCCATTCGCCTCGATCTGCCAAGCCTGTGCGCGGCGAGCGCGCGGATGCGTCGTCATCTCGCCGACTATCTACTGCCGCGCTATGACCGTCAGCCGCATATCACCCTGCGCATTTGCGGATTCCCCGGACCCGACCAGGGGCTCGGCGATGACTACACGCCGGCGACCTTCGGTGCGCAGATCGAATTTCTTGAGCGTGCCTTGCTGCGACCTTTTTCGATTGCCGTCGGCGGCCCGGCAACATTTCCTTCAGCCGCCTACTTCTCGGTTCGCGACGACGAAGGCGGTATCGCGCGGATCCAGCAAGCGCTAGTCGGTGATGGGCCCGGCGAGAAGGATTTTCCGTATGTCCCGCACGTGACCTTTGGTCTTTATCGTGGGCGCTTTCGCGTCGCTGAAGTACTACAGCGCATGCGCTCTTGCCCGGACCCGATCAGTGCCCAATTTACGATTAGCGAGCTGGTGCTGATGACCTACCAGGCGTCGGTGATCACCGGGCCGCTGACCGCCTGCTGTGCGTTCGATCTAGAGCAGCAAGGCCTGCGCATTCTCGATGCCAGCGCGATGGGCGTCCTGCTGCGCTAAGCCGCCCGCGCTGCAGGCGGCGGGATTTTTAGCCGGCCTTGTGCTGAGCCAGCATCCGCCTGACTTCAGTGAGACACGAACCGCACGAGGTGCCGCATTTGAGGCTTTGCTGCAGCTCGGGCAGCGACTTGCCGCTGCGTGCTTCGCGCTCGATCTCGTCTTCGCTGACGTCGAAGCAGTTGCAGACGACGCGGCGTGGCGCTGCGCCGGCGACCGGAGCGGTCGAACGCGGCGCGAACAGCCAGCGGCGCAGCGCGTCGATGGCGATGCCGTCGCGCAGCGCGGCGCGCAGCCAGCCGCTGGCGGCGTCTTCGCCGGCGAGCAGGATGCCGGTCAGGCGGCGCTCTTCGACGATCGCTCGCTTGACGATGTGGCGCGCGCCGTCGCGGTAGTTGAGGCAGACGGCCTGCGGCATGTCGAGCGCGGCGGCGATCGCTTCGATTTGTTCGGCGGCGAGCGGCTCTCTGACGGCCAGGCGCAGCGCGACCAGCGGCCGGTCGCGCCCGTCGAGCGTCAGCGCGGCGTAGCCGAAATCGGCGAGTAGCGGCTGCAGCCGCGCGCGCCAAATCTGCACCTGTTCGTCGCCGCCCGGCGAGTCGCACGACGCGCCCGACGAACGCAGGACGGTCAGTCGCCAGGGCAGCTCGGCCGCCTCGAGGCGTACCGCCGCGTGCTTGAGTTCGGGCTGCTTCGAGTGCGGGTCGAAGGCCGCCGGCATCAGCACATTGACGCCGTCGTGCGCGAGCGAGCGCCGCCCCCAGTGCATGGCGACGAAGGTTTGGCCGGGGCGCACGTCGTCGCAGGCGGCGACCGGCAGCACGATGGCGCCGCGCTTGTTCTTGATCGTCAGCAGGGTGCCGGCGGCCCAACCGCGCCGCGCCAGATCGGCCGGATTGAGCTGCACGCTCGGCTCGGGGTCGTGGGCGTAGAGCCGCGCGATGCGGCCGGTGCGGCTCATGCCGTGCCACTGGTCGCGCAGGCGACCGGTGAGCAGCCGGAAGGGATGACGCGCGTCGGGCGTATCGGCGGTCAGCGTCGTCTCGAGCGCGATGAAATTCGCCTTGCCGTCTTTGCCGGCGAAACGCGAGTCGGTGTAAAGACGCGCGGTGCCGGCGCTCGCGCCGGACGGGAAAGGCCACTGCTGCGGGCCGATCCGGTCGAGAACGGCGTGCGACAGGCCGCCGATGTCAAGATCGCGGCCGAGCGTCGTGGCGACGTGCTCGTCATAGACTTCGGCGGCCGATTCGAAGGCGAAGAGCGCCCGGGCTGACTCGCCGACGCCGAGCTTGTCGCCAAGAGATCGCGCGAAATCGCGCGCGATTCGCCAGTCGGCGCGCGCCTCGCCCGGCGGCGCGACGGCGGCGCGAACGCGCGAGATTCGCCGCTCGGAGTTGGTGACGGTGCCGTCCTTTTCGCCCCAGGTCGCGGCGGGCAGCAGCAGATCGGCGAAGGCGGCCGTCTCGGTGTCGCCCCAGGCGTCCTGGACGACGACGAACTGCGCTTTATTCAAGGCCGCGCGCACGCGATTGACGTCGGGCAGCGAGTGCGCCGGGTTGGTGCAGGCGATCCAGACCGCCTTGATAGCCCCGTCGGCGATCGCGTCGAAGAGTTCGACCGCCGTTTTCCCTGGCTGCTCGGGGAGCGTCGGGATTCCCCACTGCGCCGCGAGCTCGGCGCGGTCGTCGGCGCTCGCCAGCGAGCGATGTCCTGGCAGCAGATTGGCCATCGCGCCGGCCTCGCGTCCGCCCATGGCGTTGGGCTGGCCGGTGAGCGAGAAGGGCCCCATGCCGGGCCGGCCGATGGTCCCGGTGGCCAGGTGCAGGTGGATCAGCGCCGCGCCGTTGTGCGTGCCGTGGATCGACTGGTTGAGCCCCTGGCACCAGAACGAGAGCGGCGCCTTGGCCTGCCCGAACCAGCGCGCGGCGGTGACGATGTCTTCGGCCCCGCGTACCCCTAAGCCGCAGGCGGCGGCCACCGCGCCGGGCGTCAGCTCGGCGACCTGGCGGCGCAGCTCGTCGAAACCGCTGGTGTGTTCGGCGATGAAGGTGGGGGCGGTCAGCCCTTCCCAGAGCAGCACGTGCAGCATCGCCGAGTAGAGCAGCACGTCGCTGCCGGGCGTGATCGCCAGGTGCAGATCGGCCTCGGCGGCGGTGTCGGTGCGGCGCGGATCGACGACGATCAGCCTGAGCTGCGGGTTGGCGGCGCGCGCCGCCTCGACGCGGCGAAAGAGCACCGGGTGCGCGTACGCCGGGTTGGCGCCGGCGATCAGCAATAGATCGGCCAGGTCGATGTCCTCGTAGCTGCACGGCACTGCGTCCGCGCCGAGCGTCGCCTTGTACGCGGCGACCGCCGACGACATGCACAGGCGCGAGTTCGAATCGATGTTGTTGGTGCCGATGAGAGCGCGCGCGAGCTTGTTGAAGACGTAATAGTCCTCGGTCAAGAGCTGTCCCGAGACGTAGAAGGCGACGGCGTCGGGGCCGTGTTCGGCGATGATTTCGGAAAAGCGCTGCGCCGCGGAGTCGATCGCGTCGTCCCAGTTCGTCGGCGAACGTTCTTCGCTGCGCGAACGGCGCAGCATCGGCCGCAGCGCGCGGCCGGTCTTCACCGCCGCCAGATGCAGGGTGTTGCCCTTGGTGCACAGCTTTCCGAAGTTGGCCGGATGCTGCGCGTCGCCCTCGACGTTGACGATCTTTCCGCCCGCCGAATGCACGATCACGCCGCAGCCGGTGCCGCAGTAGCAGCAGGTGCTGCGCGTTTGCGTCAGGGACATCACTTGTTTCATCAGGTGGCGATCCACACGTCGTCGCCGACGCGCTTGACCGAGAAGGTGCGCGCGCAACCGGCGTCGGGCGCGACCGCCTCGCCGTTCTCCAGAGCGATCTTCCAGCCGTGCAGCGGACAGGTCACCACCCTGCCGGTAAGGATTCCCTGCGACAGCGGCCCGCCCTTGTGCGGGCACTGATCATGCACGGCGAAGACCTCGTCGTCGTCGGTGCGGAAGAGCGCGATGTCGCCGCTCGCCGAGGCGACGACGCGGCTGCCCTGGCGCGGGATGTCGTCGAGTTGGCAGAGTTTTTTCCAGTCGCTCATGCACAGTCCTTTCAAAAAATGGTTAACCACGGCGACACAGCGAACACAGCGAGAGGCAAAAACCAGAAATCAGGTTTTCGCCGTGCACGCTGTGTCGCCGTGGTTGAATTCGCCTTTTCACGATCAAATTTCCAGGATCTCGAGTGTTTCGAATTCGCGGCGCAGCGCGGGTTTTTGCACCGCCGCGTTCCACGGGTCCTCGTAGTTCTGCAGCGCGAAGAGCAGGCGCTCGTAGAGTTCGCGGCGCCGGGGCGCGTCGTCGACGACGATCTTCTTGATCGCGTCGAGGCCGACGCGCGCGACGTAATGGCAGGTGCGTTCAAGGTAGAAGCCTTGCTCGCGGTAGAGCTGCAGGAAGGCCGCGGCGTATTCGAGCACCTCTTCGTCGCTGGTGACCTTGCAGAAGAACTGCGCGACCTCGGTCTTGATGCCGCCGTTGCCGGCGACGTAGAGCTCGTAGCCGGAATCGACGCCGATCACGCCGACGTCCTTGATTCCGGCCTCGGCGCAGTTGCGCGGGCAGCCCGAGACGGCGAGCTTGACCTTGTGCGGCGACCACATGCCGAACAGCATTTTCTCGAGCTTGACGCCCATGCTCATCGCCAGTTGCGTGCCGAAGCGGCAATGCTCGGCGCCGACGCAGGTCTTGACGGTGCGGATCGACTTGCCGTAGGCGTGGCCGGAGACCATCCCGGCCTGGCCGAGATCGGCCCAGACCTTGGGCAGGTCGGTCTTCTTGATGCCGAGCAGGTCGATTCGCGCGCCGCCGGTCATCTTGACCGTCGGCACCTGGTACTTCTCGGCGACGTCGGCGATCGCGCGCAACTCCTTGGGCGTCGTCAGTCCGCCCCACATCCGCGGCACCACCGAGAAGGTGCCGTCTTTCTGGATGTTGGCGTGGGCGCGCTCGTTGATGAAGCGCGATTGCGGATCGTCGTGCGCTTCGTGCGGCCAGCTCGAGATCAGGTAGTAGTTGAGCGCCGGGCGGCACGCGGCGCAGCCGTTCGGCGTTGTCCAGCCGAGCGCCTGCATGACTTGCGGGATGGACAGCAGGTGCTGGTCGCGGATCGCCGCGCGCACCTCGCCGTGCGAGTGCTCGGTGCAGCCGCAGACCGCCTTGTCGCGGCTTTCGACGGGCTGGTAGGCGCCGCCGACGGTCGACGCCAGGATTTGCTCGACGAGGCCGGTGCACGAGCCGCACGACGAAGACGCCTTGGTGTGCCTGCGCACCTCGTCGACGGTAAACAGTCCTTTCTCCTTGATCGCCTTGACGATCGTTCCCTTGCACACGCCGTTGCAGCCGCACACCTCGGCGCTGTCGGCCATCGTCGCCGCCTGGCTCTGGCCAGCGTGGCCGACGTCGCCGATGCTGCCGGCGTGCGCCGCGCCGAACATCAGATGGTCGCGGATTTCGCCGATGTTCTGCTGATCGCGCAGCAGCTGGAAGTACCACGCGCCGTCGGCGGTGTCGCCGTAGAGCACGGCGCCGACCAGCGTCTCGCCGCGGATCACCAGCTTCTTGTAGACGCCGCCGGCCGGGTCGGAGAGGACGATCTCTTCGGTCGTCTCGTCGCCGGTGAAGTTGCCGGCCGAAAAGACGTCGATGCCGGTGACCTTGAGCTTGGTCGAGGTCACCGAACCCGTATAGCGGCCGATGCCGAATTGCGCCAGATGGTTGGCGCAGACCTTGGCCTGTTCGAAGAGCGGCGCCACCAGCCCGTAGGCGGTGCCGCGATGCGCGGCGCATTCGCCGACGGCGTAGATCTTCGGGTCGTAGGTCTGCAGCGTGTCGTTGACGACGACGCCGCGAACGGTATGGATTCCCGCCGACTCGGCGAGCGTCGTGTTGGGGCGGATGCCGACCGCCATCACCACCAGCTCGGCTGGGATAATCTCGCCGTCCTTGAAGCGGATCGCGGCGACCCGGCCCCCTTCGTTTTCTGGGCCGGCGACGAGTTCGGCGGTCTGTTTGCCGAGCAGGAACTTGAGGCCCTTGGCTTCGAGCGATTGCTTGAGCAGGTCGGCGGCGCTCCGATCGAGCTGGCGTTCCATGATCCACTCGGCCAGATGCACGACGGTCACGTCCATGCCGCGCAGGCGCAGGCCGTTGGCCGCTTCGAGTCCGAGCAGGCCGGCGCCGATGACGACCGCGTGGCGATGCGCCTGGGCGGCGGCGATCATCGCTTCGGTGTCGGCGATGTCGCGGTAGGCGATGACGCCCGGCAGGTCCTTGCCGGGAACCGGCAGGATGAACGGCGACGAGCCGGTCGCCAGCAGCAGGCGGTCGTAGTCGGCGACCGTGCCGTCGGCGGCGAAGACACGCTGCGCCTTGCGGTCGATTTTCGTCACCGTCTTGCCGGCGTGCAGCGTGATGGCGTTGTCGCGGTACCAGTCGTGATCGTTGAGCACGATGTCGGGCAGGCTCATCTCGCCGGCCAGCACCGGCGAGAGCAGGATGCGGTTGTAGTTGGGATGCGGCTCGGCGCCGAACACCGTGATCTCATAGAGATCGGGTTCGAGCTTGAGCAACTCTTCCAGGGTGCGGCAACCGGCCATGCCGTTGCCGACCATCACCAGCTTTTGCTTGGTCATTGGTGGAGTCCTTCCTGCAGTACATTAACCACGGCGAACACAGCGGTCACGGCGAAAAACCAAAGAACAAGGCTTCTCGCCGTGTTCGCCGTGAACGCTGTGGCTGATCTGTTTCTCATCTGATTTTGCCTTTTACGCCGCCAGCGGGTGCTGCTGTTTGGCGTAGAGGAATTCGATCACCTGCGACCGATATTCCATGTAGCCCGCGTCGTGCGCGAGATGCAGACGCTCGCGCGGGCGCGGCAGATCGACGCGCAGCACTTCGCCGATGGTCGCCTGCGGACCGTTGGTCAGCATCACGATGCGGTCGGACAGCAACACCGCTTCGTCGACGTCGTGGGTGACCATCACCACCGTCGCCTGCGTCGCCGCGCAGATCGCCATCAACTCGTCCTGCAAGCGCGCGCGGGTCAGCGCGTCGAGCGCGCCGAACGGCTCGTCCATGAGCAGCACCTTGGGTTCCATCGCCAAAGCACGCGCGATGCCGACGCGCTGCTTCATTCCGCCGGAAACTTCGCCGGGGTACTTGTGCATGGCGTGCGTCAGGCCGACGAGCTCGAGCGCGCGCTCGGTGCGCGCCTTGAGCTCGACCTTGAGCTCGGTGCGGGCAAAGACCCGTTCGACCGCCAGGTAGATGTTCTCGAAGCAGGTCAGCCAGGGCAGCAGCGAGTGGTTCTGAAAAACGACGGCGCGCTCCGGACCGGGGCCGGGGATCTCGCGCCCGGCGCAGATCAGCACGCCCGAGGTCGGCAGCGTCAGCCCGGCGATCAGGTTGAGCAGCGTCGATTTGCCGCAGCCCGAGTGGCCGATCAGCGAGACGAATTCGCCCTGGCCGATGGTGAGGTTGATGTCGCGCAGCGCGATGAACTTGCCCTGCTTGGTCGCGAAGCTCATGCCGACGTTTTCGACGCTGACGTATTTCCTGTCCTTGTGATTCATGATCAGACCTCCGTGTGCAGGCGCTTGGCGAGCAGCAGCAGCAGTTGTTCGAGCAGCAATCCGACGATGCCGATGACGAAGATGGCGATGATGATGTGCTCGACCTTGAGGTTGTTCCACTCGTCCCAGACCCAGAAGCCGATGCCGACGCCGCCGGTGAGCATTTCGGCGGCGACGATGACCAGCCAGGCGGTACCGATCGACAGGCGGATTCCGGTGAGCATGTACGGCAGCACGCTGGGGAAGAGAATCCTGGTGATCACCTTCCATTCGGAGAGGTCGAGCACGCGCGCGACGTTAAGGTAATCCTGCGGAACGCGCTGTACGCCCTGCGCGGTGTTCATGATCATCGGCCAGATCGAGCAGATGAAGATCGTCCAGGTCGCCGCCGGGTCGGCGCGCTTGAAAACCAGCAGGCCGATCGGCAGCCAGGCCAGCGGCGAAACCGGGCGCAGCAGGCTGATCAGCGGATTGACGATGCGCGCGAGCAGCGCGAAGCGACCGAGCAGGAAGCCCGCCGGGATACCGACCAGCGCCGCAAAGCCGAAGCCGATGCCGACGCGCTGCAAGGAGGCCAGGATGTTCCAGCCGATGCCCTGGTCGTTGGGACCGTTGCGGTAGAACGGGTCGGCAAAGAGGATCGTCGCGGCGTCCCAGGTCTTGGCCGGCGAAGGAATTGCGCCGCCGCCACGCGTCGCCAGATGCCAGGCGCCGATCAGCAGCATGAGGCCGAAGAGCGGCGGCAGCACCGCGGCGAAGAAGGCGCGCAGCGTCGCCGCGCTCTCGGTGGCGCTGTTCGGCGCCGCAGCGGCGATTGGAACGCTTGGGACGCTTGACGCGACGAACTGCTTTGCCTGCGGCGCGGCGTCGAGTTCGCTGGAGCGTTTCGTTGGCGCCAGTTCGTCGATGGTGATGGCTGTCATGTGTCTCTCCTCGTGCATGGGGATGTCGTGGCTTAGGCCTTGATCTTGAAACCGTCGGCGTAGGCCTTCGGGTCCTTGCCGTTCCAGACCACGCCGTCGATCAGCTTCGATTCGCGCAGCTCGTTCTTCGGGACCGGCACCTTGACCTGGGCGGCGGCTTCCTTGTAGAGGGCGATCTGGTTGACTTTTTTCGCCACGGCGAGGTAGTCCGGGTGCGCCTTGAGCAGACCCCAGCGCTTGTGCTGGGTCATGAACCACATGCCGTCGGAGAGGTAGGGGAAGTTGACCGCGCCGTCGTTGTAGAACTTCATGAAGTTCTTCTCCGACCAGCTCTTGCCCAGACCATTCTCGTACTGGCCGATCATGCGGCTGCGGATCACGTCGACGTCGGTATTGACGTAGGCCTTGGCGGCGATGACCTCGGCGGCCTTGCTGCGGTTGGCCGGCGAGGCGTCGATCCACTTCGACGCCTCGAGCACCGCCATGATCATCGCGCGCGCCGTGTTCGGGTACTTCTGAACGAACTCGGCGGTGGTACCGAGCACCTTTTCCGGGTGATCGACCCAGACGTCCTGCGAGGTCGCCGCCGAAAAACCGACCTTGTCGATGATCGCGCGCTGGTTCCATGGCTCGCCGACGCAGCAGCCGTCCATGTTGCCGATGCGCATATTGGCGACCATCTGCGGCGGCGGAACGACGATGCTCTTGACGTCCTTGATGGGGTTGATGCCGTAGGTCGCCAGCCAGTAGTAGAGCCACATGGCGTGGGTGCCGGTGGGGAAGGTCTGGGCGAAGGTGTAGTCGCGTTCCTTTTTGGCGACCAGCGCGGCGAGCGTCGGACCGTCGGCGACGCCCTTGTCTCTGAGTTGGCTGGAGAGCGTGATTCCCTGGCCGTTGTGGTTGAGCGTCATGAGCGCGGCCATGTCCTTCTTGGGGCCGCCGATGCCGAGTTCGACGCCGTAGATCAGCCCGTAGAGCACGTGCGCGGCGTCGAGTTCGCCGTTGACCAGCTTGTCGCGAACGCCGGCCCACGAGGCTTCCTTGGTCGGCGTGATCCTGATGCCGTACTTCTTGTCGAAGCCCATCACCGACGCCATGACCACCGACGCGCAGTCGGTCAGCGGAATGAAACCGATGCGCACCTCGTCTTTTTCCGGCTTGTCTGAGCCGGCGGCCCAGGCGCCCGAAGCGAGTCCGGGAACGATAGAAGTACTCATCAGCGCGGCTCCGGTGGCAAGTTGCAGGCTGCGACGCAGGAAATCGCGCCGCTTCGATTCATCGGCAGCGGGGAATTGGATATTCGGTTCGTCGGCCATCTCGATCTCCTCAGGCAACAACAAAAAAAGGCGCCTGATCTCTGCCGGTCAGGGCAGAAATCAGACGCCGTTGTCTTTTCGGTCGAACCGCCGTTGGCTCGACACTCAACGATCAGTTAGCAATCGCCGTGCCATGCCTTGATCGAGCGCAACAAGTCAATTTAAAACAATGGGTTGGCTTTATTTTGGCGATCGCAGTGAGTGACCTGAATATCGCTCACGACGCACCGCAAGCGTGCCCGGCGTCGGCCGGCGCCCCTGACTGGGGCGATTCTCAGAGCAGCAGCTTGGCCATGTCGACGAGGTTGGCGGCGACGCTGGCGAGCGGTTGCGAGCGTTCCATCGCCAGCGTGCGCAGCGCCCGATAGGCGCTTTCCTCGTCGATGCCGCGCGTCTTCATCAGCACGCCCTTGGCCTTTTCGATGATCTTGCGCTCGGAGAGCTTGCGGCTGGTCTCGGCGAGTTCGCGCTTGACGAGCTGGTGCTCCTCGAAGTGGATCACCGCGACTTCGACCACCGCCGAGAGCCGCTCGCTGTCGAAGCCATCGACCACGTAAGCGGCGACGCCGGCCTGGATCGCCGAGCGGATCGTCCGGCGTTCGCCGTCGTGCGAGAACATCACCACCGGCCGCGGCATGTCGCGGTGCATCACCGCCAGATGCTCGAGCGTGTCGCGCGAAGGTGATTCGGTTTCGATCAGGATGATGTCGGGCCTGATCTCCTCGATGCGTTCGACGAGTTCGAGCGCCGAAGGCAGAACCGCGGCGACTTGGTGCCCGGCCTTGATCAGGCCGCTGCAGATTTCGACCGCGCGTTGTTGCGATTCATCGATCACGAGTATTCGAGCCATAGGGGTCCTGGAGCAACGATCGGGCTGATTGAGCAGCTTGTACGACCTTGCCCGGCGCGCTAAGTTGCCTCAACTCGGGCAGGACCGATCGCCGACGGGTCGGCCTTACGGCGCACGGCCGGCGATTTTCGCCGGCTTGAGTTGAAAATACCGGCATGGCTCGCCAGAGGCCGCGATGACCTCACGACACGGCTGTCCCTTGCTCTTGAAGCCCATCGCGCGACAGCCGTAGCGGAACGAGACGTGGTGCGTAATGAAATAGTGAGCGCATTGATGACATTTTTCGGCTGGCGTGTCGTTCGATTCCATCGGCCGATTCTAGCGCGAAAAGCCAGCAGCCCAGTCCTTCGCACAAGGGCTGGGCTGCGCCGGGTTCGACGTTTGCGGAGGATCCGCTTAACCCATCAACACGCTGGGCAGCCAGGTGCTGAGCGCCGGAAAGACCGAGATCAGCAGCAACACCAACAGGTTGGCGACGAGAAAAGGCGCCGCACCGCGGAAGACGTCGATGATGCTTTTTCCCGAGATCGCCGAGCAGACATTGAGGCACATGCCGACCGGTGGCGTCACCAAGCCGACCGCCAGCCCGGTGATCAGCACCGAGCCGAACTGGATTGGCGAAACGCCCAGCAGCTTGAGCGCCGGCAGGAAGATCGGCGTGAGCAGCAAAATGGCCGGGCTCACGTCGACGAAGAAGCCGATCGCCAGAATGATCACATCGACGACCAGCAGCGCGACGACTGACGAGAACTGCATCTGCGCAAAGAGCAGTCCGACGGCTTCGGTGATGTGTTCGAGCGCCAGGATCCAGGTAAAGATTCCGCAAAATGCGATGATGATCATCACGTTGGCGCTGCTCAGGATGGCGTCCTTGAAGAGCCCGGGCAGATCGCGCAGCTTGAGCCCCTTGTAGACGAACATCCCGACCAGCAGTGCATAGACCGTCCCGGCCGCCGCCGATTCGGTCGCCGTGGTGATTCCGGAGACGACCGATCCGACGACGATCAGCGGCATGATCAGCGCCGGAATGCCTTCCAGCGAACAGCGTTTGATTTCCTTCAACGAAAGATCGACGTCTTCGCAGGGGTAATTGTTCTTGTGCGCCAGGAACAGCGTGATCATCATCATGAAGACGCCGACCATCGTTCCGGCGATCAGGCTGCCCAGAAAGAGCTTGCCGACCGATTCCGAAGCGACAAAGGCATAGATTACCATCGGGATGCTCGGCGGGATGATCATTCCCATGGTCGACGACGCGGCGACCAGGCCGGCCGCCATTTGCGGCGGATAGCCCTTGTTGCGCATCGCCGGAATCATTACCTGGCCGATCGACGCCGCATCGGAAACCGAAGAACCCGAAATGCCGCCGAAAATCATGCTGGCCATCACGCTGACCATTCCCAGTCCGCCGCGCAGCCGGCCGACGAACATCATGCAGAAGTCGATCAGCCGGCTGGTCAGTCCGCCGTGGTTCATCAGGTGTCCCATGATGATGAACAGCGGCAGCGAGATCATCACCGACGAGTCCATTCCGGCGAAGACGCGCGCCGGCAGAACCGAGATCAAGGCAGGTTGATGGACGAGGAAATAGAGCAGGCCGGAGGCGCCCATCGAGTAGGCGATGGGAAGCCCCATCACCATCAAGATCAGCAGGCTAAGAATGAGTAATGTCATGGTTGACCTTGTTCGGCTGCGGCGGATTTGTCCGCCAATAAGGACACGATGCGGGTGGCGCAGAACAGGATCGTCAGCGCACAGCCGATCGGCATGGCGACCTGAACGGCGCCTTCCGGGATATGCACGACCGGGTTTTCGCTGCCGCCGACGGCGCTGATCCAGTCGATGCTGTAGTTGAGCAGGAAGGCGTTGAGCGTGCCGATGATCGCCAGATTGACCACGTCGAGCCAGCGCCTGGCGCCGGCCGACAGCAGGTTGACGAAAGTGTCGACGATGATGTGCTTGCCGCGCGCTACATCGACTGCGGCGCCGAGCGCCGTGGTGAAAATGAACAACATTACCGTGACTTCGTTGCCGCCGACGATCGTCGTGTTGAAGACGTAGCGCAGGACGACCAGCACGACGACCAGCACGAAGATGGCCATGAAGGTCGCGGTCAGCAGACCTTCGAGCAGTCGCGTGACCAGCGTCTCCAGCCGCCACACCAGGTTTTTTGCAGTGCCTGAAGAATGGGCAGATTGAGTCATCTTTATTGCTCTCCTTGGGGCTAAAAAAACGGCGGCGGAGAGTGTCCCGCCGCCGTCGCTTTCCGGCTGATTATTTGCCGGCCTTCTGCGCGTCCAGGATTTCAGCGGCGGTGAAGGTGCCATCCTTGACGTAGCCGTCCCACACCGGTTGGACCTTGGCGACGAACTTGGCGCGGTTTTCCGCCGAGACCGCGTTGACGGTCATGTTCTTCTTGAGCGTCTCCATGTAGCTCGCTTCGGACGCCAGCCAGTTGCTATCGCTCCAAACCATGGCGTCCTTGGCGGCCTTGTCGAAGACGCTCTTGAGGTCGGCCGGCAGCGACTGGTACCACTTGAGGTTGACGATCAAGGGGTCGGGATGGATCTGGTAATCGACGATCGACAGATATTTCTGCGCCTCGTAGAACTTCATTTCGACGATGTTCGACGGCGGGTTTTCCTGGCCATCGACGACGCCCATCTTGAGCGCCATATAGGTCTCGCCGTAGGGGATCGATTGCGGGCTGGCGCCCAAGGCCTGCATGGTCTTGACGATGGTTTCGATCGGCGGCGTGCGCAGCTTGAGTCCGGCCACATCCTCGGGCGTATTGATCGGCTTCTTGCTGTTGCTGATCTGCCGGAAACCGCCGGCGACGCCGGTCGCCGGAATGTAGTAACCGTTTTGTTCGGCGTGCTTGCCGATCTCGGCACCGAAGCCGCTGCGCATGGCTTTGAGCACGGCGTCGGTATCTTTGAAGAGGAAGGGCAGGGTATAGATCAGAAATTTCTTGTTGACCTTGGCAAAAGCGCCGCCGCGAGTGCCTTGTACGCTGCCCATCTTGACCATGTCGGTGAGTTCGGCTTCGTTACCGAGCGCGCCGCCGCCGAATAGCTCAACCTTGATGCGGCCGTTGCTGGCTTTTTCGAGGTTTTCCTTGAACAGTTCCATCGACTTGTGGCGGACGCTGGTCGGCGGCTGGGCGTGGGCAAACTTGAACGTGAAATCGGCTGCCGCTACCGGCATCGCGGCGGCGATGATCGCTGCCGCAGCACATACGGTCTTCAAAAACACTTTACGCATGATAATTCCCCCTGTTGTATTGTTGCGGAAAGATGCTGCGAATTTCGACCTGCAGGAATCAAGGAGAACGGCTCGGACTCAGCTGGGCCTGCAGGTCGATGGTAAAAACGGTCAGCCTTGTCGAAGCGGCGCCACGCATTCGGACAAGATGTTTTTGAAAGCCGATTGCAGGTGATACATGTCGTTGCCCAGAATCAGCATGTTGACGCCCTTGGCGATCATCTCGCGGGCGTTTTCCTGCGTCGCCGGGACGACCGGGCACATGATGCCGATGCCCTTGGCGCGGGCGCGTGTTTCGATCTTCTGATAGGCGTCAAAGAGCGACGGATGATCGATCTTGTAGCCGATCGGCAGACCGGCCGAGAGCGAATAGTCGATCGGCCCGAAGTTGACCGCGTCGATGCCGTCGACCGACAGGATGTCATCGACGTTATCGGCAAATTCGAAGTCTTCGGCCATTGGAATGATCAGGCTTTCGTCGTTGCTCCTGGCGATGTAGTCGGGCCAGTTGAAGCCTGGACCGCCGTAGGCCGCAGCGCGCACATTCGATTCGGCGCCGCGGCGCCCCAAGGGTGGGAACTTGGCCGCACGAACGATCGATGCGGCGTCGTCGCGGGTTCGGACATGCGGAATCACCACGCCTTCGGCACCCATTTCGAGCACCTTGCGAATATCGACCTCGTCGGTCCCGGTCAGCCGGACGACCGCTGAAATACCCGCCAGCCGCGCGGCCATGATCTGTTTTTCGAGATCCGGCCCGACGCCGATCGACGTATGTTCGATGTCCAGATAAACGAAGTCGTAACCCAGGTTGCCGACGGACTCGATCACGCTCAGTGCGCCGGTAAATATGGCAAAGCCGAAGACTGGCCCCTGTTTCATTTTTTTCTTCAGATTCATGGATTGGCTTTCTTGATAGTCAGGCGAAAAGTGAGGCATCCAGGTCGCAGACGCCCTTCTTGAGCGGTTCAACCCAGGCCGTACCAAGCCGAATCGAGTCACCCGTTGATACCGTACGGTAGGTAATGTATTGGCGCCATTGTTGTACCGAACGGTAGATCTTGTCAATCCTTAAATCACCCCGAGATCGCCATGTAGAACGCAAACCCTAAGTTGGCCTGGTGCGGCGTCATCGATGTAAAATAGTAAAGTAATTCTTAGAAATAAAATGTAAACAAGTAGATCTAAATCATAGTTAATGTGATCTGTTACACCAAGCCTCTGCGCATGAATAAGCCGATAGATCCACTCGACCTGCCGAAAACACCATACCTTTAAGTGCACTATAGATCGATAATAACCATACTTTAGGTACCGAGCAGGCGGTTCTGGAGCAACATCCATACTATTTGGCGGGCTGACCTGATGCGCTGAAATACGCCTGTTTCAATTGATTTTCCGACGCTTGACGACGAACTCGTGTTCGTGTTTCCATACCGCATTCCATACTTTTGGTCTTTCTGATGTCTTCGCTGCCAAAAAATATCCGGGTCGGCCGCAACGGGCGGATCGGCATTTTGAAAAAAATCCCTCGCGACCTCTGGCAGCATCCGCGCTATGTCGACAAGGCCAAGGTCGTCGAACGCTCAACCGGTTCGACCAAGGAAGAAGAAGGGGTAAAGATCGCCACGGCCATGCTCGCGCTGCTCGATGCCGAGTTTTCGCTGGCGCGCGCGGAGCTTGAAAAGGAAAGGCCGGTGAGCGGCGACGCGCTGAGCGCCGCGGTCACGTCGACGAGAGCGGCGAGGGCGCGAAATGGCGCGCAATCGCCACGACAGCGATCAAGCGTTGGCGAAGAGACGCGGCGCGACATCATTGACGCCGCGATGAAGGAATTCGCCGAAAAGGGTTTGAGCGGTGCGCGCGTCGACGATATCGCGGCGCGGACGCGGACGACCAAGCCGATGATTTACTACCACTTCGGCAGCAAGGAGAAACTCTACGCGGCGGTCATCGAAGAAGCGTATGGCGGCGTGCGCAGCAAGGAGCAGGGCTTGCACCTCGACGACCTGCCGCCCAAGGAGGCCATGCAACGCCTGGTCGAGGTCACTTTTGACCACCATGCCGCGCACCCCGAGCATGTGCGCCTGGTCTGTGTCGAGAATATGGAGCGCGCGCGCCATATCAACGGGCGTCCGTCGCTGGTGCAGCGCAACGCCATCGCCATTGAAACCGTTCGCACCCTGCTTGAGCGCGGTGAGCGCGACGGCGTTTTCCGGCCGGGAATCAATCCCTGGCATCTACACCTGCTGATCACGTCGTTCTGCTTCATTCGCGTTTCCAACCGCTACACCTGGAACGCCGTCTTTGAAATGGACTTGTGGGAAAAGGACGACATTGCGCGGCAACGACAGATGATCGTCGAAGCGGTGCTCGGCTACGTGCAGCCAGTTGCCCCCGTTGCGGTTCAGGCCGGAAGCGGCGCCGGGATCATCGGCGACCAGCCCGTTTCGAGGTAGATTTCGCAACGCACGATGTAGTCGCGGGTGCTCTTTGGCATCGGCGTTCGCGCGCGCGCAATGTTGAACACCAGATCGCGACCGCTGCGGATCAGTTGCAGTCCGTCCGAAACGCTGTGCTTGAGCGTGCCGACCGGCGCCGCCTGCGGCGTGAAATTGGCGAGCCGCTCGGCTGCTGTGACGAACAGCGCCCAGACGTCGAAAATATCCGGATCGGTGCGCAGGATTTCGGTCTTGATCTTGGCCGCATCGACAAAGTCACGAATCGGCGCTTCGATGTCTGAAAAAGCGGGGATGCGCGTGAAGTTGGCGACCATCGCCTCGGCGATGCGGTCGATGTCGCGCATGCTCTGGCCGATCTTGATGTAGCGGCTTTCAAAGAAATCCTCGAGCGGAATCGAGAAGGCGCGGAAGGGTTCGCCCCAGAGTTCGTCGATGCCTTCCTCGCCGCTGCGGTGCAGCACCAGACGGCCCAGTTCCATGGCCTCGAGCAGGCATCTTCCGCACTCGCGCATCAAGGCGTCGTCGCTACGGATTTCGACGCCGGCGGCCTGCAGTTCGACCAGCTTGCGGAAAATGTCGGTGGCCCGGTTAAACAGCGAACCGGCGAGCATGGCGCCCTTGACGCGTTTGCGCGCCGGATCTGACTCTGCCTGGTAGCACTGCCGCGCTTCAGCCAGTCGCGTTCCCGGAACGTTCAGCCCGTGCTCGGTGTGGTTGAAGAGGCGGCGCGTCAGCGCTTCGATCAGGCGCTTTTTGGCGTCGAGCGTGTCCTCGGGAACCGGATAGGTCTTGATCCAGTAGCCGTCGTAATACACCCGCTCCTGCTCGTCGATGATCCGCCGCGTACCTTCCGCCGGGCGTTCGTCGTCAGGCGCTTGGTGTTTGAAGGGATGTACGTTGCTTGTCATAGGGCGTCGATTCAATGAAGTCAGGCTTGATCAAGCAAAAAACATGCGGAAAGGCGTCGCCGATTTAAGCGATTGAATCAACACGATGTTCCCAGATCGGGCGCGCAACGGCGAGTGATATATTGCCCTTTTTTTGTGCGTCATGACAATTTTTGTGCGCCATGGAAGCCAACGACCCAAGCGCGGGCTAACAGCTCCCTTGTATGATCGGCGCTTGTTCGGTCCGTGAATTTTGCCGATGGCCAAGGCGTCGATGAGCTGTCGAAATTCGCGCTCAAACAGTGATATAAAGAGGGGGCGCCAAGTTGCCGCCGAAGCTTGATTGCGGCGATGCCGGCCCTGTTGCTGCAATGCGCAGTGGATGTGCTGCCCAAGCCTGGCTTTGTAAAGGTCTTTTTCCCATGATCAAATTGCTCGCCCGCGCTTTCCTGCTCGTCTGTTTTGGCATCGCGACGGCCAAAGGCGCCGACTGTGAGATCAGGTCGTTCAATCAACCTGTCGAGGACGGAACGATCGCCTACCAGGTTGCCGGCGCTGGCCCCGATGTGCTGCTGTTGCATGGCCTGTTTGCCCAGAAGGAACAGTGGAACGAGGTGCTCTGCGCGCTGGCGAAAGCGGGCTATCGGGCCAGCGCGCTGGATCTGCCAGGTTATGCGCAAAGCACCGGCTACCCGATCGGAGTCTATGCCCTGGAAAAACAGGTCGAGTTGATCGACCGGCTGATGCGGATGCGCGGGGTGGCGAGCTTTCATTTGGCGGGTAATTCGATGGGCGGCACCATTGCCGCGCTCTATGCCGAGCGTTACCCGCACCAGGTCGCCTCTCTGGCGTTCATCGGCGGCCCGCTGGGCATCGGCGAATGGGCGGCGCCGGTCAAGCAGGCGATCCTGAGCGGAGTCAATCCATTTATTCCTGTCGATCAACAGCAACTCGATCTCGAATTACGGCTCCTGCTGGTCAATGTTCCTGAGCTGCCGACTGACGTCAAGCAGGCGATGATCGCGCCCTACGTCGATCATCGTCAGCATTACCGCCAGGTCTGGGACATCGTCAACCTCTACGGCAGCGCCTTGCGTGCGCAACAGTCCAGCCGCTTGCCGACGCTCATCGTCTGGGGAAACAAGGACCAGATTTTCGATGTCGGCGGCGCGCAGTCGCTGATCGGGAAATATCCGGATAGCCGGCAGGTGTTCCTCGATGGCGTCGGTCACCTGCCGATGCTCGATGCGCCGGCGATCACCGCCGATCTGTATGCCGATTTCTTGCGCAAGAATCCGCTTGCCGTTTCGCCGACGAAATAGCCGGTCGGCCGGCAATCCAGACAGCGAAAAGGGAATCAACGGCTGATGCCATATAATTTGTCGCCACCGCAACCCAGGAAGGCATAAGCGTGTCGAAGCCAGAGATCGAGACCACCGGTAGCACTGTCGTCTACAAGAATCGGTGGATGAGCTTGCGCGAGGACGCAATCGTCCGCTCGGATGGAAGCACCGGACTCTACAGCGTGGTCGAAAAACCGGACTTCGCCGTCATTGCCGCCGTCTCCGAAGGCGAGATCTATCTCGTCGAGCAGTACCGCTACCCGGTTCAGCGGCGCTTTTGGGAACTGCCGCAGGGGTCTTGGGAGGAGCAAGCGGTCGATCCTCTGGTGCTTGCCCGGGCCGAACTGCGCGAGGAGACCGGTTTGACCGCCGGGTCGATGCTGCACGCCGGGCGCTTGTACCTCGGCTACGGCTACTCCACCCAGGCTTACGACGTGTTCCTGGCGACGCAGCTTGCTCAGGGCGAAACTCAACTCGATGCCGAAGAGCTGGGTTTGGTTGCCAAAGCGTTCAAGCTGGCGATCGTCGAAGAGATGATCAGCAACGGTCAAATCATGGACGCAACGACGGTTGCGACGCTTGGCCTGCTGCGACTCAAAGGACTGCTGTGAAGTTGCCGTTCATTTCGGTGCGAACCGATCAACGCGAAGGAGAGTTGTCATGAAAGCAAAACTACTGTTGCTGGCGATCGTTGGTCTGCTGACGACCGCCCTGGTTCCCGCCGCCGAGAGCGCCAAGCCGCTGATCGTCGGCATGGAGCTCGCCTATCCGCCGTTCGAGATGACCGACACCAGCGGCAAGCCTGCGGGCGTCAGCGTCGACCTGGCGACTGATCTGGCCAAGAGCCTGGGTCGCCCGGTCGTCATCGAGAACACCAGCTTCGACGGGCTGATCCCGGCGCTCAAGACCGGCAAGGTCGACCTGGTGATTTCGTCGATGACGGCGACTCCCGAGCGCGCCAAATCGATCGATTTTTCCGACCCTTATCTGTCGACCGGCCTTTGCCTGCTGCTCAAGAAGGATTCGCCGGCCAAGAGCATCGCCGACCTCGACCGCGCCGGCGTCAAGGTCGCGGTCAAGAAGGGAACGACCGGCCATCTCTATGCGACGAACAAGCTCAAGAAAGCCACCGTGCTGGTCCTCGACAAGGAGTCGGCGGCGGTGCTCGAAGTCTCGCAGGGCAAGGCCGACGCTTTCATTTACGACCAGATGTCTACGTACCAGAATTGGCAGCGCAACAGCGCGACGACGCGCGCGCTGCTCGAGCCGTTCCAGAAGGAATACTGGGCGGTCGGCATCCGCCAGGGCAACGACGAGCTCAAGCGCCAGGTCAATGCGTTCCTCAAGGACTATCGCCAGAAAGGCGGTTTCGAGCAGCTCGGCGATCGCTACCTCAAGGAGATGAAGGACGAGTTCAAGCGCTTGGGCTATTCGTTCTTCCTCTAGCCGACGGGGCGATCGGTGAAGCAGTTCTTGGTGAACCGCGACGGGCAGGTGTCGCTGGCGGCGACCATCGTGTCGTGGGGGCTGGTCGCGCTGCTGGTCTGCGCGGTCTTCAGCTTTGCCTTCAGCGAATTGCGCTACGGCTGGAACTGGAACGCGATCTGGCAGTACCGGCAAAAGTTCGTGCAAGGCTGGCTGATGACCGTCGCGATTTCGGCGGCCGCCTTGCTCGTCAGCTTGCTGCTCGGACTGCTGACCGCGCTGGCGCGGCGCTCGGCCTTGCTGCCGCTGCGCTATCTCTCGATGCTTTACGTCGAAAGCGTGCGCGGCACGCCGCTGCTGGTGCAGATCCTGATTCTCTTCTACGTCGTCGCCAATGCCTTCGGCGTCGACAACCGCTATCTCGTCGGCGTGCTGACGCTGTCGTTGTTCGCCGGCGCCTATCTCTCCGAGATGATCCGCTCGGGGATCGAGAGCATCCGCGATTCGCAACTCGAGTCGGCGCGAGCGATCGGGCTGACGCGCGCGCAGACCTACCGCTACGTGATCTTCCCACAGGTCGTTCGCCAGCTGGTCCCGCCGCTCACCGGCCAGTTCGCGTCGATCATCAAGGATTCCTCGCTGCTCTCGATCATCGCGGTCAGCGAATTCACGCTCAACGCACAGGAAGTCAATGCCTTCACCTACAGCACGCTCGAAAGCTATCTGCCGCTGGCGGCCGGCTACCTGCTGCTGACGCTGCCGATCTCGCTCGCCAGCCGTGCGCTCGAACGGCGCTTCCACTATGCGACTTGAGTTTCGTGCGATCGGCAAGGCGTTCGGCGAGTTGCAGGCGCTGCGCGACGTCACCTTGAACGTTGCCGAGTTCCAGTCGCTGGCGATCATCGGTCCGTCGGGCGGCGGCAAGACGACGCTGCTGCGCATCATCGCCGGCCTTGAAACGCCCGAAACCGGGCAACTTTCGATCGACGGCCAGCGGCTCGATTTTTCCGAGGCGTCCTTGCTCCTGCACCGGCGCAGCATCGGCACCGTGTTCCAGGCGTACAACCTGTTTCCGCACCTGACGGCGCGCCAGAACGTCATGCTGCCGCTGGTCAAGGTGCATGACGTGGCGGTGGGCGAGGCGAGAGCGATCGTCGACAGCCTGTTCGAGCGCTTTCAGTTGTCGGCGCACGCCGACCGGCATCCGGCCGAACTTTCCGGCGGCCAGCAGCAGCGCGTCGCGATCGTTCGCGCGATCGCCATCAAGCCGCGTTTCCTGATTTTCGACGAGCCGACTTCGGCGCTCGACCCGGAAATGACCGCCGAGGTCCTCGACTTCATCGCCGAACTGCGCGCCGACGGACGCAATCTGATCATCGTGACGCACAATATGGGTTTTGCGCGCGAAGTCTCCGACCATTGCCTGTTCATCGCCGACGGCCGTGTGCTCGAAGAAGGGCGCTCGAGCGAGCTGTTTAGTCGTCCGCAGAACCCGCTGCTGGTCAATTTTCTGGCCAAGGTGCTGCGCTACTGAGCGCGTTTTCACATTTTTCCGGTGATCCATGAACCAACTGATTACAGAACTGCAGCGGCTCTATTTCCTCGACGACCAGCGATCGACGCCTGGCGGTGAGGGGAGATTGAGCGCGAAGACGCTCGCCCAAAGCCTGGCTGGCGAGAGTGCGGTCGAGCTCGACCTGGTCGGCGCCGACGGCCGGGTGCGTGCGCTGGTCGTTGAGTTCGCGCGGGCCAACGACTGGCAGCGCGCGGCCAAGCTCTATCAGGCGGTGCAGGACGAGCTCGGCTGGCCGGCGCCGGCGCTCTCGATTGCCGGGCACCAAGGCTACGCGATCTGGTTTTCGCTCGCCCAAGCAATCCCCTTGGCGCAGGCCGGTGCCTTCCTCGCGGCGCTGCGCACCGCGTACCTGGCCGACCTTCCCGCGCTGCGTCTCGGCTTGCATCCGGCAGCCGAGACGCCGGCGCAGATCAGACTGGTGCCGGGGCGGCACCCGGCGAGCGGCAAATGGTCGGCGTTCATCGACCCGACGCTGGGCGGCATGTTCATCGACGAGTCGTGGCTCGAGATGGCGCCGAATCAGGACAAGCAGGCCGAACTGCTGGCCGCGCTCAAAAGCATCACGCCGGCCGAGTTTGAAGCGGCGCTCAGCGTGCTGCGGAGCGCGCCGCCGAGCGATCCGGCGCCGAGGGAAGCCGAGCCGACCTCACCTAGCGAGGTGCCGGCGCGGCGCCGGTCAACGCTCAAGGTCGGCGGTGATTACCGCGATCCGCAGAGCTTCCTGCTGGCGGTGATGAACGACGAGTCGGTCAGCGCGCGCCACCGGATCGCCGCGGCAAAAGCGCTGTTGCCGTACTTTGCCAACGGCGTCGCTGACAAGCCGGCGAGCTGACCGAGCGCTCGCTCAAAGGCGGCACGCCGGCTTGTCATACCGTTCACTTAAGCCGTTCGTGGTGAGCCTGTCGAACCATGAACGGCTTCGCTACAAAGCAAAACTCAGGGCGAGAGCTGATTTTCGGCGGCCTTTCTATTTCACCGTGGCGATCCGCGCGCGCAGCGGGATGTTCTTCGAGTCCAATCCCGGGCTCTGGCCGTGCAGATCGAAGTCGAGCTCGACCTGCGGCCTGAAGATCAGCGTGTGCGTCGACCCGCCGAAATGGAACATGCCGAGCTGTTCGCCTTTGCCGATATGCTGGCCTTCGTAAGCGGTGATTTCGTTTGACGAGACCTCGGCCATGCCGACGAACATCACCGCCATCAAGCCGATCTTTGGATTGTCGGCCTCGATGAAAACCAGCGCGCGCGACGCAACCTGCGTGATGTAGCCCTGCGATTCGTTGGGACCGGCCGGATCGAAACCGACCGCCGGCGTCTGCGCATAATACGAGCCATCGATCAGCCGGGTCTTGACGATCCGGCCGCTCACCGGGCTGTGCCAGCGGTGATAGCTCAAGGCGCTGAGGAACGCCTGGTAGACGGTTCCTCCGGCGAACTGCGCGGCGAGGGGATCGCCGGCCATCATGTGCGAGAGCGAGTAGGGCTGGTCCTTGATCCAGAACTGATCGCGCAACTGTACGTTCCTGGCCAGCCGATACGGCGCCGACTCGCAGGCGTTGGCGATCACGCTGTCGTCGTTGGGGCTTGCCAGCGGACGGCGGCCTGTCTTCATCCCTTAAGCGGCAAAGCCTTGCGGCAGAAATCGATTCCGAATTGCGAGATTGAGCGATGATTGGCGGCGAACTATGCTAAAGCCATTGCCTTGGGCGGCTGGCGGCGATACAGGGCCCTCGCGGAAATCGTTGCACAGCCGACACTCGCTCGGCATGACTGCCTGTTGACTCGCCAGCCTGGCATGACTATCGGAGGTGCTCTCATGGATTCGCTGGAATTGAGAAAGGCTTTTACGCTGATCGAATCAGGTCCTGTTGTCCTCGTCACAACCCATGACGGAACGAGCGACAACGTCATGACCATCTCCTGGACAATGGTGCTCGATTTCACTCCCGTATTTGCCATTACCACGGGCAAATGGAATTACTCGTTCGCGGCCTTGCGCAAGAATCGGGAGTGCGTCATTGCCATTCCCACCGTCGACCTGCTCGATAAGGTAATTGGCATAGGGACGTGTTCTGGGGCAAACACCGACAAATTTTCCAAGTTCAGGCTTTCGCCAGTACCGGCCAAGCTCGTCAGACCGCCCTTGATCAAGGAGTGCCTCGCCAATATCGAGTGCAAGGTCATCGACATCGTCAAAAAACACGATATCGTCGTATTGGAGGCGGTTGCCGCATACTTCGACAGCGCACGCAAGGAGAAGCGTACGGTTCACGCGGTGGGTGACGGAACGTTCATCGTCGACGGGCGCAAGATCGACCGGAAGAAGATGATGGCCGCCAAGCTCCCTCCGGGCGTTTAGCGTTCGTTGGAGCTCACGGACTCAAGTCGGCTAGGAGCAGACCTTCGTGAAAGCCTGAGAACGGCCATTCAGATGACTGCTCAGCTTTAGAACCTGCCGAACCAGCTACGCGAGCAAATCGGCCAAGGAAGCCTTTCGCCAACTTATGTCACGGCGACCTAAAAGAGGTTAGTAGTAGGCCTAGAGCAGCAATCTGTTCGAGAGGGGAATACTCTAGGCATATCCGAATGAATTCCGGATAGACTAGCGGGTGTTCCCCTCTGATAGCTTAAGGCCATGGCAAGAAAACAACTCTCTTGGATACACCTAAGTGATTGGCATTTTGGTCAGAAATCCCAATGGCTTTGGCCTAATTTCCGTGCAGTCTTTCTTGAAGATCTCCGCAGACTTTCCGGTGAGGCCGGCCCAATTGACTTAGTCCTAGTTTCTGGGGACTTGACTCAAGGCGGGGAACATGGTCAATTCGATACGCTCACACAAGATCTGGACAAGATTTGGGAGTTGTTTGACACCATTCACCAGAAGCCAAAATTATTCTGTGTTCCTGGAAATCATGATCTTGTGAGACCTCCCGGAAATGACGCTCGAGTCAAGATGCTAGCCAAATGGGACTCCGATCCGGAAACCGCAGAAGAGTTTTGGGGGAAAACTGATAATCAATACATCAAAGTAGTTCATGAGGCGTTCGCGAATTACGTGCATTGGCAAGATGAACTTACCCGAAAAGGTTTCCCTGTTGTTGAAACGAAAAAAGGGATTTTGCCTGGCGACAGTTCGTCCTCGCTGATAATAAACGACGTCTCGGTTGGGCTTGTCGGACTAAATAGCGCCTTTCTTCAGCTAACCGATAGCAATTTTGAGGGGAAATTGGCGCTGGATTCTCGACAGCTAAATGCAGTTACGGATAACGATGCGCCATCATGGTGTAGTAAACACGACATAAATCTTCTCATTACGCACCACCCTCTGTCTTGGCTAAACCAGGGGGCAGTGCGTGACTTCCAATCTGAGATTTATACCCCAGGTCGCTTTACCGCTCATCTCTTTGGTCATATGCATGAGGCCGACTTGACCAATCGATCTCATGGCGGAGATGCTGGCCGCAAGTCGTATCAAAGCGCATCTCTATTTGGAATGGAGCATTTAGCGGATGGAAAAACCGAGCGCAATCATGGCTACGCTATCGGACAAATCTCTTTTGAGTGTGAAAACGTCACCTGGAAGCTGTGGCCTCGAAAAGGAAGCATAAGCCGAACCGGAGATCGGAAACTTATACCAGATCACGAAAATTTCAATCTTGAACCAGGATTCGAATATCAATCTGAAAATTTGATAAGAACAACCACGACATCGAAGTCGTTTGCTATAAGTTCGGCTCCTGCCGTGGATTTGGCGATAGCTGTTGAAAAAAGTTTCCCAGATTGGAATAACGCACTACTTAGCACTTCATACCCACTAGCTGAACAGGAACAGCATCTGTCGATCCGCCAACTACTGCAAATGGCTTGTGCCGAAAGCATTCGGCAGCATGGGATTTGCTGGGTCTGTTCTGACTGGGGGCTCGGACGCAACGGCTTCTTGTGGTCGGTAATGCGGCGATTAGGCCGAAGCACGCAGCCCGTTTATCGAATCGATTTGGGAAACTACGGTAGCCGTGAAGCTTTTCTCACAACATTTTCAACTATGGCCGGCTGTTCCTTTCCTGAATTCTGTAAAGCGCTGGCGGCGTCTGGCCCTGCCATATTGATGTTTGACGAGGCACCTGTTAGCTCAGGTGATACTGTTGAAAGACCGATTGAGTGTGACGCCGAAAATTTGGCTCGCATGGTCAAGGATTTTTGCCCTGACATTATTGTGTTTCTATTGGCAAGAACTACGCCTCGAGAACACAAAATAGGTGCAGTGGCCCTTGAGGCGCTTGATGAGGCAGATACGAAGAGCTATCTGATCGCTCACCCTAGTGCTTCAGCAGATGCAAAAACCCCACGTGCAGTTACAGAAATCTACCGACTTACCGATGGCCTACCCGGAAAAATTGACACTACGCTACGATCATTGCGTGTGGCTAGCCTTTCCGACCTAGGTCTTGCTGCCTCAATTGGGAATACGCACACAAATCTTTCCCTCGAATCCATACCATCTGCTCTGGTACATGCCGTTAACGAACTAGCGGAATCGAAAGACTCATCTGCTAAGCGCTCTTATCTTTTACTAAAAGCACTGGCAATTCTCCCGCATGGTGAATCACTACAACGACTGAAGCGTATCGATCCAACGCAACCAATTTTCCCAAAACACGGTGAGGAATTACTAGATCTTGATCTAATTCAGGTTAGATCATCAACAACCCTCATGGGAATTGGTTCTAGTGAGGAAGAGCGGCTTAAGATACTTGTCGCCCCTCGCCCTGTACGAGACTATGTTTTGTCGAGAATGACTAGCCGAGAAATTGATGGTTTCGTTCGTAAGGCTATAGCGCTGTACTTCGGTGAAAATTGGCGAAATGGTGTTGCATCTCTAAACAAAATTCGAGGCGAGCTTGCATCCGATGATGGCAGCTTGGTAGAGAATCCACACGCCCTCGTATTGCGTTTGCTTGAACAGATTGAAAACTGGGATGAATCAGCGTCCATTTCGCCGATACTGAATCTCTGTCATATTTACTGTGGTGCATTACTTTCCGGAAAGTATTACAGAAGCTGCGCAATAGTATGCAGAGATATTCTCACCACCATTCCCGCTTCTGGATACGAAAAGAACCGTGGCAACTTAGAAATAATGCTCGCGAAAGCTCTTCGAATGTCCGGCGAACACGAAGAGGCGCGAGCATTGTTTGAAAAACTGTTACAGGATAAATGGCCTAAAGAAAACAAAGTAGATATTCTAAGTGGGTATGCTCTTTGTCTTCAATCTCTGGAAGACGAGAAGGCTATTTCTGTTGCCAATGAATTGATTAATATTTCGCCGAAAAGTGCTTATGCCCTACAAGCGCAGTCAATAATTCTCGAAATGCAGGATGATGTACGTAAGAAAAGCGGGCTCCTGTTACTTGAAGATGAAGCGCGAAAGCGCGGATTCAACACCGTAGCGAATAATTTGGTTTTGGGACGTATTTCTGAAAAAGACGAAGACCCTAATGCTACAGCCCTTCTAAGACAGGTGTACCAAACCGCCGTGAAAGATGGTGATAGCTATAACGCGGCTAGGGCAGCGGTTAAGATTGGATCTATTCGTCTAAGGGAAAACGGATCACTTTCAAAGGGGGATTTAACTAACCTCATTACTGCATACCAATATTTCTACGGGGAGAGGTTCAATTCGCTTTTTATAAAAACCCACAGAGCACTGTGGGATTATTTTGAGTCTCAAATCGACGTCAGAAATCTGGTTAGTCTGTTTCGTCATAGTTCGTTTATTTGGCGATTGCACGGAAATGATTCGATTGAACAGACCTATGTTCAGCGACTTACAAATAATGCAAGGGAAATTTTGTCTGTCGACGCTGTTACTGCGGACAAAAATACTGCTTATTTTCTGCTTCGGGCTCGCGATTGTCAGACGACTATCAAGATCAGTTGATTGTAGTCAAAGTCATTTCGTGCAAAACACGTAGCGCGGTATCCGTTAATCATTTAAAGGCATTGCTACTTAGAAAAAAGGCAAGATAGATAACCGCACTTGTATCTCGAAAATTGCAGGCATCGCGGAGGCAACCACGACGAAACTACGCGCATTCTGATCAATGTCAGTGCGCTTGAGTCTGTCGTTACCGAATAACCGGTTTAGTAGCTGTTGTGGTTACTTTTGCATTACCAAACGGCCGTTAAGAACGATATGCCGTCCGACATTTACCGCTGTGGGTGATTCCTCCACTCTGACACCTGCCGCTAGACCACTGATGGGACGGATGACCGATGAGGGTCGTTACCAGTAGCGCAGAATTGGCCGCACGATGTGTTCAAATAGCTGATCCATTCGAGTCGGAGATGCCAATGGCAGCGAAAAGAAATGATTCGGTGGATGTCTTGACTCATTTCGCCTTGTTCTTTATCCCGCTGCGTATCGTGAATGCGGCAACGGGAGTCGATTATCTGCGTGATTTGCTGAGTACCGCGACGGCGTTTTCGCTGGCGGCGCTGCTGATGGTTCTCTATTACCCCTTGTTGAAGCGCTGGGATAAGGCGGGCGGGAAATACAGCTGCGAGTGGCTGCTCGCCAGGTTGTTGTCCATTTTGTCTCATTAGACTAGATCTGATCGGCCAAATCTCCTCGCGGCGCTCTCGTAACGTCGTGTCGAGAACTGCATTGGTCGTCGTTGTTTCACCCTCCTTATCCTTTCGTTTTGGCTTCGGCGCTTGTGAGGCGAGCACATCATGGTCACAGAGAACACAACGCAGTCGAACCCTTTGGCCCCACCACTCGATCCGGATGATTGGACGGCTTTTCGTAACGAAGCCCACCGTCTGCTCGATACCTGTATCGACCACCTGGTTGACGTCCGCAATCGTCCATGGCGTCCGCTGAGTGACGCGGATCGGGCGCCGCTAAGTCTGGGCGACCCGACCGAGGGCTGTGGCATCGAGGCCTTGGTTGATGAACTGACGTGCAATGTCTTGCCCTTTTCGTCGGGAAACACGCACCCCCGGTTTTTCGGATGGGTGCAAGGCAGTGGGCTAGCCAGCGGCCTGCTTTCCGAAATGATTGTTGCGACGATGAATAGCAATTGCGGTGGTCGTGATCACGGTGCCGTCTATGTCGAGCGGGCGGTTATCGACTGGTGCCGGCGTTGCTTCGGTTTTCCCTCGCAGGCGTCGGGCCTTCTCGTCTCCGGAACGTCGCAAGCGACAGTGATCTGCCTCGCTGCTGCGCGTTTGAGGGCCTTGGGGACGGCATCTCGCATCGACGGCATTCAGCACTCTCGACAGCTTGCCGCCTATGCGGTGGACGGGGTGCATAACTCAACAGGGAAGGCGCTCGAACTGCTGGGCGTCGGATCGTCGACGCTGCGCAGGTTACCCATGGGAGCAGATGGGGGTATCGACGTCGCCAGTCTTTCTAGAGCGATCGCCGAAGACCGGGCCGCAGGGCTGCTGCCGTTCTGCGTAGTGGGTACGGCGGGATCAGTGGATTTGGGCTACTTTGATGATCTCAACGCGCTCGCGGACCTGTGTGCCGAGGAGAATCTGTGGTTTCATGTTGACGGGGCGTTCGGGGCCTGGGCGCGACTAGCGCAAGCGCCTTGGTGCGACCTTGTTCAAGGCATTGAGCGTGCGGATTCGCTCGCCTTCGATTTTCACAAATGGATGTTCGTACAATACGATTGCGGCGTGGCTCTGATTCGTGACGAGAAAATCCATCGTGAGGCATTTGCCGCGCGCCCCGCCTATCTTGCGAAGCAGGATCAGGGGCTGGGTGGCGGCGAGCCCTGGTACTGCGACTACGGAACGGACTTGTCGCGGGGCTTCCGGGCGCTCAAGGTCTGGTCAGCGTTGCGTGCCTATGGAAGCGATGCCCTCGGTCGGGCGATCACGCGAAATTGCGAGCAGGCCGCTCAAATGGCCATGCTCGTCGAAACAACCCCCGGACTTCGGCTATCCTCGCCCGTGCGCCTCAACGTTTGTTGCTTTAGCGCCGCGCCACGCGAATGGGAAGGCTCTGCGCAGGATAGCTTGAACGCGAAAATAACATCCGAATTGCAGTTGTCCGGTGATGCAGTCTTTTCGACGACAAAGCTCGATGGCAGGACGGTGATTCGTGCTGCGATTACAAATCACAGGACCAGCGAAGAAGACATCATTTACGCGATATCGGCAGTCGCCCGCGTTCGGGATCGCGAAGTCGGCAGCTAGTCAATGATCTTTCTGTCGTGCATCTGGATAGGGGCTGCGGCTGCCGCGGGCACGTATTGGGGCGTCGATCTCGCGCTCGTTTCCATCCGGACTTCGACGGCAAGGGTGGTCCGATATTGGTTTGGTGCGTTGCGCTCTTGGACTATGTGATTTTTTGGACGCATGTTGTGACAAAAAGACGCCATCTGCCGGTCTGGTGGCGATGCTGCCGCAGTGATACCATTCCGGCCCCATGCAGATTCCATATCGAGCGTTCGGCCAGCCCTGCCGGACTCTATTCCGCGTTCCCAAGCCTGCACGCCGAGTCCAACGCGTCCTTGCGTTGAGGAGAAAACATGTCTGAAATCATCGTCATCGGTCACCGCAATCCGGATACCGATTCGGCCTGTGCGGCCTGGAGTTACGCCAGTTTCAAGAACACGATAGACCCCGAACGCCGTTACCGCGCAGCGGTTTGCGGCCAGCTCGGCAAGCAGGCCAAGTTTGTCTTCGACAACGCCGGAGTCGAGCCGCCGCCTTACCTCAAGGACGTCAGGCCGTGCGTTCTCGACATTACCGAGAATGTCGGGATTCGCCTCGACAGCAACGATCCGCTCAAGATGGCTTTCGAGGATCTGGACACGCCGAGGATTTCGGTCGTTCCGGTTTTCGACGAAACGCAGCGCTTTGCCGGCGTCATCGGCGTCCACGAAATGCTGCGCTATTTCGTCGAGGGCACCGTCAAATCTCGCCCGCTTTACACTTTTCGCGCCGACAACATCGAAAAAGTGATTCCCGGGCATTTCCTCAAGCGTGCCCAGCAAGAATTCAGCGCACCGATCATGGCCGGCGCGATGAACCTCGAGCAATCGACGTTGCGTCTCGATGCGCTGGCGCCGGCCAAGCCGATCATGATCGTCGGCAACCGCCCGGACCTGATCGCACTGGCCGTTAGCCGCGAGGTCCCGGCGATCATCCTGACTGGTTACGCGATCGGCGAAACGCCCAAACTTGATTTTTCGAGTTTCGCGGGATCGGTTTACGTTTCGAGCTGCGACACTTCAGAGACGATCCGCATGCTGCGTCTTTCGCTGCCGGTCAAGCAGATCATGGACAGCAAGCCGCTCTGTCTGGCCCACGACGAGCTCTTCGACGCCGCCAAGAAAACGCTGCTCAATACCGAATATCACGGTCTGCCGGTGCTCAACGAGGGGCGCTTCGTCGGCATCGTGACGCGCGCGAGTTTCATCGAGAAACCGCGCCGCAAGCTGATCCTCGTCGATCACAACGAATTGTCGCAAGCCATCGCCGGCGCCGAGGATGCCGAGATCTGCGAGATCATCGACCACCACCGCATGGGCGCCGAGAAGACCAGCACGCCGATCTACATCTACTCGAAGCCGATCGGCTCGACCTGCTCGATCGTCTATAGCCACTACCGCATGGCCGGAATCGAACCCGACCAGCCGACTTCCTTGCTGATGCTCTCCGGCCTGCTCTCGGACACGATGCTGCTGCGCTCGCCGACGACGACGCCGGAAGACCGCATGTACGCTCCCGAGTTGGCGCGCCTGGCCGGCGTCGACCTGCACGAATACGGCACGCTGATGCTCTCGCTGATGGCCAGTCTCAAGAAAGCCGATCCGCTGCAGATGATCACCGGCGACTTCAAGGAGTACGCCGAAGGCGGTTTCTCGGTCGGCGTCAGCCAGGTCGAAGTCGGCACGCTGGTCGACCTGGACGAGGTCAAGGCCAACATCCTGGCCGCCCTCGACGCGGTTCGCAAGGAGCGCAACCTGTCCTGGGCGCTGCTGCTGGTGACCGACATCACCCGCGAACACAGCGTATTGCTGTGCTCGTCGTGGCCGGTCGCGGAAAAGGAACTGTCTTACAAGCGACTCGAAGAACACGTGTTCGACCTGCCTGGCGTTTTGTCGCGCAAGAAGCAGCTGCTGCCGGAAGTGCTGCGCATCATCGACGTCCTGCGCGCCAGCTGAGCGCGGCGCGCGATCGCCAGAAGAGCAGCGCCAGCAAGGCCAGCGTGAACGCCAGCCACAGCGGCAGCACGGCGAGCGCGTCGGCAAAGGCCTGATCGGCGTTGCCGCCGTCGCGCAGCGAGCGCAGCGCGAGGCCGAAGATCAGGCTGGAAAAGCCGTAGCCCAGGTTGAAGACCAGCCCCTTGAACGACAGCACGGTGGCGCGTTGCGCCGAGCTGACCTGCGCGTTGAGCGTGTTCGACATGAAGAAGCCGAGCGCGGCCATCGCGGCGGCCAACGGCAGCGAGAAGAGCACGCCCCAGAGCGGAATCTTGAGCGCGACGCCGAAGAGGCCAAGCAGCGCCAGCGCCGCGATGATCGCGTAATTGCGCAGCGCCGACGCGCGTTGCTCAAGCTCGCGAACGAGCGGCGCGACGATCAGGCCGAGCCCGGCCATGGCCGCGCCGATCAGACCAAAGCTCGCCGCCGGCAGGTCGATCAGGCGGTAATAGACGCTGCCGAAGGTCAGAAAAACGCGGATCACGCTGTCGATCAGCACGCCGCCGACGATGGCAAAGAGCGCGAGCGGCGTGTGCACAATCCATTTTCCGGCGGCAACGATGTCCTGCGCGGCGCTGTCGCCGACGGCTCGCGGCGCGGCGCGTTGCGGCTCGTGCATGGTGAATGCCAGCCACAGCACGACGAACGCGCTCAAGAGGTTGAGCGCGATCGGCAGGCGCAGCGTCAGGCTCTGGCCGACGCGCAGGCCGCTGCCGAGCCAGGCCAGCGCCGCGTTAAGCAGCTGCGGGTCATAGACCGCGGCGCCGACCAGCATCGCGATCACCGTGCCGAGCGCTTGCCAGCGCATGACGTCGGCGAGCACCTGCGGCCACTCGCCGCTGCGCGCCTCAAGTGCCAGCGAATCGTAGGCGAGCGACTCGTCGGCGCCGCTCGCCAGCGCTTCGGCGGTGCCGCTGAGCACGCGGTTGGTGAGGCACAAGAGCAGCAGCGTGAGCCCGCCGCTCACCGGCGCGGCGAGCAGCGCCAGCATTTCGAGCACCATGCAGAGCGCCGCAGCGATCACCAGCGGGCGCCGGCCGTAACGGTCGGCGAGCGCGCCCGACGGGACCTCGGCGACGACGATGACCAGCGCCCAGACGAAATTGAGCAGCGAATAGTCGGCGGCCGACAGTCCCAGGTCGAGAAACAGCACGGCGAGCACCGGATAGTAGAAACGCGCGTTGAAGAACACGCGAAAGGCGATGAAGCGCTTGCGGTTGCCTTCGGCTGGGCTGCTTTCTGGGATCACTGATCGCTTCCTGGTAGTGAAATATTTCATCTCGATTCAGACCCCGCTTTGGGCGAAAGTTGCACGCCGGCCTGAAAGGCCGTCAAAAGGCGATCTACAATACACCGCCGGGAAAACCAAGAAGCACGCGCAGGCTGGCGCATCGCCTGTTGATAAGGCTTTCCAGCCGGTCAATGACAAGGAAAATTCGCCAATGCGTTTATTGCACACCTCGGACTGGCATCTCGGGCAAACCTTGCACCAGTTCGAGCGCTGTCACGAGCACGACCACTTCCTCGCCTGGCTCTGCGATACGCTGGTCGCCGAGCGCGTCGATGCGCTGCTGATCGCCGGCGACATCTTCGACAACTCGAATCCGCCGGCCAGCGCGCAAGCGCGTTTCTATCAGTTTTTGAGCGAAGCGCGGCGCCGCGTTCCTGGAATCGACATCGTGATTGCCGCCGGCAATCACGACTCGCCGGGCCGGCTCGAAGCACCGGCGCCGCTGCTCGCGCTGTTCGACGCGACGGTGATCGGCGCGGTGGCTGGTACGCAGACCGTCGACCTGGAGCGGCTGGTGGTGCCGCTGCACGACGAGGGCGGCGCGATCGCGGCCTGGTGCATCGCCATGCCCTTCCTGCGCCCGGGCGACGTGCCGCGCATCGATAACGTCGCCAATCCGTATTTGGCGGGGATCGAGGCGCTCTATCGGGCAGCCTTCGAGCTCGCGCAGTCGCGGCGCCAGCCAGGGCAGGCGATCGTCGCGCTGGGCCATTGCCATCTCGCCGGCGGCCAGGTCTCCGAAGACTCTGAACGCAGCATCGCGATCGGCGGCGCCGAGGTGCTTTCGGCGAGCACTTTCGATCCGGCAATCGCCTACGTCGCGCTCGGCCACCTGCATTTCGCGCAGTGCGTCGGCCACGACGCGACGCGCCGTTACAGCGGCAGTCCGCTGCCGCTGTCGTTTTCCGAAATCGACTACCCGCACCAGGTCGTCGTCGTCGACCTCGAGCGCGAATCGGTCGGCGAAATCCGCGCGCTGCGTGTTCCGCGTGCCGTCGATCTGCTGCGGGTTCCGGCCAAGCCGGCGCCGCTCGACGAGGTGCTCGCCGCTCTAGCCACACTCGGCGCGCTGGCGCTGCCCGCTCTCGACCCGGCGCAGTGGCCGTATCTGCAGGTTCGCGTCCAGCTCACGCAACCCGAGCCGGGGCTGCGCGCGCTGATCGACGCGGCGATCGAGCAGCTGCCGCTGCGCCTGGCGCGAATCGAAACGAGCTACCTCGCGCCGGTCGCCGACGCCAGTGTGCCGACGCTGTCGATCGACGACCTGGCGGCGCGCTCGCCCGCCGATTTTTTCGACCGCCTCTATCGTCACCGCTTCGGCGACGCGGCGCCGGCCGAGCTGATGGCGGCCTTCGCCGAGTTGCTCAACACGCCAAGCGAAGCGCCGGTCGAATCATGAAAATCCTCGCCATCCGCGGCAAGAACCTGGCGTCGCTGGGCAGCGAGTTTGACGTCGATTTTGCCTGCGAGCCGCTCGCCAGCGCCGGCCTCTACGCGATTACCGGCGCCACCGGGTCGGGCAAGAGCACGCTGCTCGACGCGCTGTGTCTCGCGCTCTACGAGCGAACGCCGCGCCTGGCGCGCGCCGGCGCGCCGGGCGAGAGCATTCCCGACGTCGGCGAGCACAGCGTCGGCCCCGCCGACCCGCGAACGATCCTGCGCCGCGGCGCCAGCGACGGCTTCGCCGAAGTCGATTTCGTCGGCAGCGACGCGCTCGCCTACCGCGCGCGCTGGAGCGTTCGCCGCGCGCGCGGCAAGGCCGGCGGCCGACTGCAGCAAAGCGAAGTGACGCTGTTGCGGCTGTCTGACCAACAACTGCTCGGCGACCACCGCAAGAGCGAGACGCTCAAGCTGATCGAGCGCTGCATCGGCCTGACTTTCGAGCAGTTCACTCGCGCCGTGCTGCTGGCGCAGAACAATTTTGCCGCCTTCCTCAAAGCGTCCGACGACGAGCGCGCCGAACTCTTGCAGACGCTGACCGGCAGCCAGACTTTTACGCGCCTCTCGCAGCTCGCTTTTGAACGCGCGCGCGGCGAAGGCGACTGCGTCAAGCGGCTCACGCTGCAGCTTGCCGATCAATTGCCGCTCGCCGACGAGGCGCGCGCCGCCAAGGCGCGCGAGCTCGCCTCGGGCGAGCTTGAAGTCAAGGCCATCGAGCAGCGCCAGGTCGCGCTCGAAGCGCAGCTGCGCTGGCACCAGCAGGCGCAGAAGCTGACGGCCAACGTCGCCGACGCGGCGGACAAGCTCGCCGCGGCGCAGCTCGCCAGGCAGCAGGCCGCAGCGCGCCAGGCGCAGTTCGCGCGGATCGAAGCGGTGCAGCCGGCGCGTGCGCTATGCGTCGAAGCCGCGCGGCTCGAACGCGAGAGCGACGCCGGGGCGGCCGCGCTCGCCGCCGCGCAATCGCTGCTGGCGCAGGCTGCCCGGCGTGTCGACGAGGCGGCGGCGCCGCTCGCCGCAGCGACGCGCGAGCTGCAAGGCGCCGAACAGGCGGGCGCCGATGCGCGCCCGGCGCTCGACCAGGCCAAATCGCTCGACGCGCAAATCGCCGCATCAACGCCGCTGGTCGAGGCGGCGATCAAGGCGCGCGACGCGGCGGGCGCGCAGTTGGCCAAGGACGAGGCGCGCCAGCGCACGCTCGGCGACGAGCTCGGCGCAGCGCAGCGCGCGCTGCAGGGCGATCAGCGCTGGCTCACCGAGCAGGCAGCGCTGCGGCCGCTGGCCGACGGCTGGCTGCGCTGGGAGACGCTGCTGGCCCAGGCCGCGGACCTGCTCGTCGACCGGCGTACGGTCGACGAGCAACTCACCGAGCTCGCGGAAAACGATACATCGCTCGGCCAATTGCTCGAAAAATCGCGCGCCGATCATGCGGCACACGCCAGCGCGCAGCAGGCGGCGACGCGGGCGCTCGACGAGCAAACGCACGCCTTGGCCGCATTCAAGCCCGACCAGCTCGCCGCGCAGCGCCAACGGCTCGAAACACGGCGCGACCAGCTGGCGAGCGCCGAAGCGTTGGCAAGAACGCTCGGCGAGCAGCAGCAACGCCTAAGGCAGCTCGAAAGCCAGCGGCCGATTCATTTGGCGACGCTTGACGACGAACAGAGGAAAATCGGCGAAGGCGCGGCAAAGCGGCCGCTCGCCGAACGCGATCTGGCCGCCGCCGAAAAGGCGCTGCGCGGCGCCGAACTCGCTGCCGACGCCACCGTCGAGCAGTTGCGCGCGACGCTCGAGGAAGGCGAGGCGTGCCCGGTCTGCGGCTCGCCCGAACACCCGTACGCGCAGCACAACCCGCAGCTCGCCGCGGTGCTCGGCGTCCTGCGCGACGAGGTGACGCATTTGCGCCGGGCGCTCGCCGACCTGCTGCAAGCGGCGGCGGCCGCGCAGGCGCGCCGGCAGGCGACGGCTCAGCAGCTCGTCCGGCTCGACCAGGATCTTGCCGCGGCGATCGCCGCCGTGCAGGCGAGCGACGCACAGTGGGCGGACCATCCCTTGGCGGCCGAGCTGGCGGCGCCGGACATCGAAGCTCGCCTGACCCGTCTGGCGGGCGAGCAATGCACGCTGCAGGCGGGATTCGCGCAGCTCGGGCGGCACGAGGCGGACTATCGCGCGGCGCTGCAGCGCAGGGACGCGGCGCAGGCCGCGGCGAGCTTGTCGCAAACGGCAACGAGCGGTGCGCGCGACCGCCTGCTCAAGGTCGAACTCGCGCAGCAGAAAAGCGCGCAGGCACTGCTGGGCGCGCGCCAGAAGCTCGCCGAGCTTGAGCGCCAGCTTGGCGCCGCGCTGGCCGACCTCGACGCGGCTTTCGCCGACACGCTCTGGCGCGAGTCCTGGCGCGCCGACCCGGCGGCCTTCGCGGTGCGCTGCCGCGCGCAGGTCGAGACGTGGACGACGCGCGAGCGCCAGGTTGTCGAACTTCAGGCGACGATCGCGACGCTCGTCACCGCGCAGCAGGGCGCTGCCGACGCGCTCGCCAGCGCGCGCCTTCAGCTGGCAGCGCAGGCCGCCCAGTGCGCGCAGCTCGAGGCCGATCTGCAGGCGAGGCGGCGCGAGCGCAGTTCGCTGTTCGGCGGTCAGCCGGTGACGGCCGTCGAGACCGCGCTCGCCGCAGCGCTGGCCAGGGCCAGGAACGCATTGCACGAGTGCCAGGCGAGCTGCCAGCAGGCCGAGGCCGACCGCACGCGGCACGGTGAAGCGGTGCGCCTGATGGCCGCGCAACTGGTCACGAACCAAGCGTTGTCGTCGTCGGCGCAACAGGCGCAGGAGCGCTGGCTGAAATCGTTCAACGCGCAGCACGCTGAAGCATTGACGCGTGCTGCGCTCAACGATCTGCTGGCCTTCGACGCCGTCTGGGTCGGTGCCGAACGCCAAGCGCTGCAAGCGCTCGACGGCGCCATCGCCAATGCGCAGGCGGTGCACAAGGCGCAGCAGCAGGCGCACGACGAGCATCGGCTCGGCAAGACGAGCGACGAAAGCGCCGAGCAGTTGCAAGCAGCGCTCGAGCAAGCGCTCGCCGAACTGGTGCCGGCGCGCGCGCGGCTGGCCGCGCTCGCCGTCGATCTTGCGCGCGACGACGAGCGTCGCGACAAATCGGCGTCGCTGCTCGCCGACCTCGAGCAGCAGACCGCGCGGGCGCGCGTCTGGGCGCAGCTTGGCGAACTGATCGGCTCGGCCGACGGCAAGAAATTCCGCAATTTCGCCCAGCAGCTCACGCTCGACGTCCTGCTCGGTTACGCCAACCGCCACCTCGCAACGCTGTCGCGCCGCTATCGCCTGCAGCGCATCGGCGACAGCCTGGGCCTGCTGGTCGTCGATCGCGACATGGGCGACGAGCTGCGCTCGGTGCATTCGCTGTCCGGCGGCGAATCGTTCCTGGTCTCGCTGGCGCTGGCGCTGGGCCTCGCCTCGCTGTCGTCGCACCGCGTGCGCGTCGAGTCGCTGTTCATCGACGAGGGTTTCGGCAGCCTCGACGCTGACGCGCTCGGCGTCGCCATGGCGGCGCTCGACAGCCTGCAGGCACAGGGTCGCAAGGTCGGGGTGATTTCGCACGTCGCGGAAATGACCGAGCGCATCGGCACGCGCATCGAGGTCGTTCGCCTGGCCGGCGGTCAGAGCCGGGTGCGGGTGAGCGCTTGATGCCGGCGCCTGGCGAAGTCACTTCAAGGTATAATCCGCCCCCATCTGTCGGCTCGATCGGGTATTGCCTGCCTGTTGCTTGTCGCCGGTTCGGCTGTGATTCGCTGCAAGCCTTTCGCCATAAGCTTCGGCGTGTTTTGCTGAGGGCTCAAGATCGTCCCGGAATTGCGCGCCGTGCTCAGACGTAGAGAACCGTGATGCAACCTACCACCCCAAAAAATCAAGGCATTAAGAAAACCATTGATGTCTAACTCGCTCAAGACCATGCAACACATCAGAAATTTCTCGATCATCGCCCACATCGATCACGGCAAATCGACGCTCGCCGACCGCATCATCCACCTCTGCGGCGGCCTGTCCGACCGCGAAATGGAAGCGCAGGTCCTCGACTCGATGGACATCGAGCGTGAGCGCGGCATCACCATCAAGGCGCAGACCGCGTCCTTGCAGTACAAGTCGCGCAGCGGCGAAATTTACAATCTCAACCTGATCGACACGCCGGGACACGTCGATTTCTCGTACGAAGTGTCGCGCTCGCTGTCGGCGTGCGAAGGCGCGCTGCTGGTCGTCGACGCCTCGCAAGGCGTCGAGGCGCAGACGGTCGCCAACTGCTACACGGCGATCGAACTCGGCGTCGACGTGTTGCCGGTGCTCAACAAGATCGACCTGCCGTCGGCGACTCCCGAAGTCGCTCGCCAGGAAATCGAGGACGTGATTGGCGTCGACGCCTCGCACGCGATCCTGGCGTCGGCCAAGACCGGGCTCGGCGTCGAGGACATCCTGGAAGCGATCATCGAGCGCATTCCGCCGCCGCAGGGCAACCCCGACGCGCCGCTCAAGGCGCTGCTGATCGACTCGTGGTTCGACAACTACGTCGGCGTCGTGATGCTGGTTCGCGTGATCGACGGCGTGTTGCGCCCGAAGGATAGAATCAAGCTGATGGCGACCGGATCGACCCACCTCTGCGAGCAGGTCGGCGTATTCACGCCCAAGGCGCTGCAGCGCGACGCACTGCGCGCCGGCGAAGTGGGCTTCATCATTTCCGGGATCAAGGAGCTGCAGGCCGCCAAGGTCGGCGACACGGTGACGCTGGCCGACAATCCGGCACAGGCCGCGCTGCCGGGTTTCAAGGAAATCAAGTCGCAGGTGTTCGCCGGGCTCTATCCGATCGAATCGAACCAGTACGATTCGCTGCGCGAGTCCTTGGAAAAGCTCAAGCTCAACGACGCCTCCTTGCACTACGAGCCCGAAGTCTCGCAGGCGCTCGGTTTCGGCTTCCGCTGCGGCTTCCTCGGCCTGCTGCACATGGAGATCGTCCAGGAGCGGCTCGAGCGCGAGTTCGACCAGGAGCTGATCTCGACCGCGCCGACCGTCGTCTATGAAGTGCTGATGCGCGACGGCACCATCGTCTCGGTCGAAAATCCGGCCAAGCTGCCCGATACGACCAAGGTCGAGGAGATCCGCGAGCCGATCATCACCATCACCGTCTTCGTTCCGCAGGAGTATCTGGGCAACGTCATCACGCTGTGCAACCAGAAGCGCGGCAACCAGGTCGACATGACCTACCACGGGCGCCAGGTGCAGCTGATCTACGAAATGCCGATGGCCGAAGTGGTGATGGACTTCTTCGACAAGCTCAAATCGGTTTCGCGCGGCTACGCCTCGCTCGACTACGACTTCAAGGAGTTCCGCGCCGCCGACGTGGTCAAGCTCGACATCCTGATCAACGGCGAGAAGGTCGACGCGCTGTCGATGATCGTGCACCGCGCCAACGCGATCTACCGCGGGCGCGAACTGGCGTCGAAGATGCGCGAGCTGATTCCGCGCCAGCTCTACGACGTCGCGATCCAGGCGGCGATCGGCGCCAACATCATCGCGCGCGAGAACGTCAAGGCGATGCGCAAGGACGTTCTGGCCAAGTGCTACGGCGGCGACATCTCGCGCAAGAAGAAACTGCTCGAAAAGCAAAAGGCCGGCAAGAAGCGGATGAAGCAGGTCGGGTCGGTCGAAATCCCGCAGGAAGCCTTCCTGGCGGTCCTGCGTGTCGGAAAGTAAGGGAGCCTTGTCGTGAATTTTGCCTTGATCCTGTTCTGTCTGCTGGTCGCGAGCGGTGCCATCTGGATGGCCGATGTGTTCATCTTCAGCAAGCGCCGCGCCGCGCAGGCCAAGGACCCGTGGTGGGTCGAGTACGGCGCCAGCTTTTTCCCGGTGATCCTGCTCGTCTTCGTGCTGCGTTCGTTTCTCGTCGAACCGTTCAAGATTCCGTCGGGATCGATGATTCCGACGCTCGAAGTCGGCGATTTCATCCTGGTCAACAAGTTTGCCTACGGCATTCGCCTGCCGGTGATCAACAAGAAGATCATAGCCATCGGCGATCCGCAGCGCGGCGACGTGATGGTTTTCCGCTACCCGGAAGATCCTTCGCTCGACTACATCAAGCGCGTGATCGGCGTTCCCGGCGACAAGGTCGCTTATCAGAACAAGCGCTTGACGGTTAACGGCAAAGCCGTCGAGACGACGCGAATCGCCGACTATCTGCACCCTGAGCGGCTTTACTACTCGCAACAGTTCGTCGAGAAGGCCGACGGCGCCCCGCACCGCATCCTCAACGACGAAGATGCGCCGGGGTTCATTTCCGACGCGACGCAGTTCGAGTATCGCAATAATTGCCTCTACAACAATGCCGGCGTAATCTGCACGGTACCGCCCGGCCATTACTTCATGATGGGCGATAATCGTGACAACAGCCGCGATAGCCGCTATTGGGGTTTCGTTCCGGAACAGAACATCGTCGGCAAGGCGTTTCTCGTCTGGTTCAACTTCAGCGACCTGAAGCGGATCGGCTCGTTTAGGTGAAAGGGGTGCGACTTTGAAGAATCAGCGCGGCGTGGCGCTTTCGGGCGTGTTGGTCTGGGGCGTCGTCATTTCGCTGGTCGCAGTACTGGCGATGAAGGTAGTGCCTGAATACGTCACCTACTTCAAAATTCTCAAGGACGTCAAGGCCGTCGCGCTCAATTCGTCGGGCAAGACGGTGCCGGAAATCCGCGCCAGCTTCGCCAAATACATGGACGTCGACCACGTGTCGACGATCACGCCGGCCGACCTCGATATTACCAAGGAGGGCAACACGATCGTGATCGCCTTTGAATACGAGAAGCGCATTCCGCTTTTTTACAACGTCAGCCTGCTGATCGACTTCGCAGGTTCTTCGGCGGGGCGCGACTGAGTCGAATGAGCCACCGCCTCGAGCAATCGCTCGGCCACCAATTTTCCGATCGCTCGCTGCTGCTTACGGCGCTGACGCATCGCAGCCACAGTTCGCCGCACAACGAGCGGCTCGAGTTTCTCGGCGACTCGATTCTCAACGGCGTGATCGCGCGCCAGCTTTACGACCGCTTCCCCGAACTTCCCGAGGGCGATCTGACGCGGCTGCGCGCCAACCTCGTGCGCCAGGACAGCCTGCATCAACTGGCGCTCAAGCTGTCGCTCGGCAGCTATCTGCGCCTCGGCGAGGGCGAACTCAAAAGCGGCGGCGCGCAACGCCCGTCGATTCTCGCCGACGCGGTCGAGGCGCTGTTTGGCGCGACCTGGCTCGATGCCGGTTACGACGCGGCGAACGCGATGATCGTCAGGCTTTACGGCGAGATGCTGACGGCGATCGTTCCCGGCAAGCCGATCAAGGACGCCAAGACGCGTTTGCAGGAATACCTGCAGGGCCGGCGTTTGCCGGTGCCCAAATATACGCTGACCGGCACCGACGGCGAAGCGCACGCCCAGCATTTCAGGATGGCCTGCGAGATCGACGCGCTCAAGATTCGAACCGAAGGCAGCGGCGGCAGTCGCCGCGCTGCCGAACAAATGGCCGCCCAGAGCGCGCTGGAAAGACTGCTCAATGAACGAACTTAAGTCAGGCTATATCGCCATCGTCGGTCGCCCCAACGTCGGCAAATCGACGCTGCTCAACCGCCTGATCGGCGAGAAGATCAGCATTGTTTCGCGCAAGGCGCAGACGACGCGTCATCGCATCATGGGAATCCTGACGCGTCCCGACGCGCAGTTCGTCTTCGTCGATACGCCGGGCTTCCAGACCAAGCACACCAACGCGCTCAACCGCGCGATGAACCGCGGCGTGACGCAGGCGCTGGCCGAAGTCGATGTGGTGATCCTGGTCGTCGAGGCCGATCGCTTCGACGAACGCGACCTGGCGGTGGTCAAGCTGCTGCCGGCCGAGCGGCCGGTGATCCTGGCGGTCAACAAGATCGACGAGCTCAAGGAGCGCGCCAAGTTGCTGCCGATCCTCGCCAAGCTCGCCGGACAATACGCCTTCGCGGCGATCGTTCCGGTCAGCGCCGCCAAGGGCAGCCAGCTCGACGACCTGCTCGGCGAGGCGCGCAAGCACCTGCCCAACAACGAGCTGCTGTTCGGCGAGGACGAGATCACCGACAAGAGCGAGCGCTTTCTGGCGTCCGAATACATCCGCGAAAAGCTCTTCCGGCTGATCGGCGACGAATTGCCGTATAGCGCGACGGTCGAGGTCGAAAAATTCGAGATCGACGGCGAACTGCGCCGCATCAGCGCGGCGATCGTCGTCGATCGCCAGGCGCACAAGGGAATCGTCATCGGCAAGGGCGGCGAAACCTTGAAGCGCATCGCCTCGGAAGCACGCCAGGACATGGAGCGACTGTTCGACGGCAAGGTCTTTCTCGAGGTCTTCGTCAAGGTCAAGTCGGGCTGGAGCGACGACGAGCGGCTGCTCAAGAGCCTCGGTTACGAGTAAATCACCGCCAGGACGCTGACGATGCACCGCAACAAGGTCGACGGCCAGCCCGCTTTCGTTCTGCATAGTTACCCGTTCCGGGAAACCAGCCTGATCGTCGAAGTGTTCTCGCGCGATTTCGGCCGCCTGGCGCTGATGGCGCGCGGTGCGCGCCGCCCGCGTTCGGTGCTGCGCGGCCTGCTGCTTGCCTTCCAGCCGCTCGAACTGGCGTGGACCGGCAAGGGCGAAGTGCCGACGCTGATGAAGGCCGAATGGCAGGGCGGCCAGCCGCTGCTTTCGGGCAAGGCGCTGTTTTGCGCGTATTATCTCAACGAACTGCTGCTGCAACTGCTGCCGCGCGAGGACGCGCACGAGCGCCTTTTCGCGGTCTATGCGCAGACGCTGCGCCGCTTCGCCGGGCCGCTTCAGGAAGCCGACCTGCGCGGTTTCGAGCGCGCTTTTTTGCAGGAATTGGGTTACGGACTGACGCTCGAAAGCGACGCCAAAGGCGCGCCGATCGACGCTTCAGGGAATTACGCGTACGAGATCGAGAACGGGCCGGTCAAGCTCGCGCGTCCGGGCAGTTCGGCGCTCTCGGTGAGCGGCAAGACGCTGATCGACCTCGCGCGCGACGATTTTTCCGATCCGCGTTCGCTGGCCGAGGCCAAGCAATTGATGCGGGCGCTGATCGCCCACTATACCGACGGCAAGAGTCTGCAGACACGCCGTATTTTTATGGAGCTACAGGAATTATGATCGAACTTGGCGTCAATATCGACCACGTCGCGACGATTCGTCAGGCGCGCCAGACCTACGAACCCGAACCCGCATGGGCTGCCGTCGAGGCGCATCTGGGCGGCGCCGACGGCATCACCGTGCACCTGCGCGAGGATCGTCGGCACATCCAGGATTCCGACGTCGAGAAGCTGCGCACGCTCACGCACATCAAGCTCAACCTCGAGATGGCGGCGACCGACGAGATGGTCGACATCGCCTGCCGCTTGAAGCCGCAGATGGCGATGCTCGTTCCCGAAGGCCGCCACGAGGTAACCACCGAAGGCGGCCTCGACATCGTCGCGCAGGAAGCCAAGCTCAAGCAGGCGATCGCGCGTCTCACCGCTGCCGGAATCATCAGCAGCGTCTTCATCGACGCCGAAATCGATCAGATCGACGCCGCCGCGCGAATCGGTGCGCGCGTCTGCGAAATCCATACCGGGCCTTATGCCCACGCTTTCCACAACCATGGACGCGATTCAGAAAGCGCCGCAGTGCTCGCCGAGCTCGACAAGCTGCGCGCCGCCGGCGAGGCGATCCGCGGCCACGGCATGCGTTTCAATGCCGGCCACGCGCTCAACTATTTCAACGTGCAGCCGGTCGCGCAACTGCCGGGAATCCGCGAGCTGCACATCGGCCACGCGATCGTCAGCCGCGCGATTTTCGTCGGCCTGCGCGAAGCGGTGCGTGAAATGAAGCTCTTGATGCGCGAGGCGCAAAGCTTCGCGCGATGATCTTCGGCGTCGGTACCGACATCGTCGCCGTCGCGCGGCTCGGCAAGCTTTATGAGCGCCACGGCGAGCATGCGGTGGACAAGCTGCTGGCGGCGACCGAGCGCGCCGATTTCGCGCGCGCCAGCGACCCGGCGCGCTTCCTGGCCAAGCGTTTCGCGGCCAAGGAAGCGCTGGGCAAGGCGCTGGGAATCGGCGTCGCATCGCCGGCGACGCTGACCAACATCGCGGTGGCGCACGACCAACTCGGCAAACCCGCTTTCGCCTATGCGCCGGCGCTGGCGAACTATCTCGCCGAAAGAGGACTCTCCGCCCATCTTTCGATCAGCGACGAGCACGACTTCGCGCTCGCCTTCGTCGTTCTGGAGCACGTATAAATCATGGCTATTGCGCCGATTACCCTGCCGCACGGCCCGTTGATGATCGACATCGCCGGGCTCGAACTCTCCGACCTCGACCGTGAGCGACTGACCCATCCGCTGGTCGGCGGGCTGATCGTGTTCGGGCGAAATTATCAGTCGCCCGAGCAGCTCTCGCGGCTGTGCGGCGAAGTGCATGGCCTGCGTTCGCCGCCGCTGGTGATCGCCATCGACCACGAAGGGGGCAGGGTGCAGCGCTGCCGCGAAGGATTCACCCGCCTGCCGCCGATGCGCCGGCTCGGCGAACTCTGGGAATCGAACCAGGACGAGGCGCTCGCCGCAGCGAACGACCTGGGCTACGTGCTCGCCGCCGAGTTGCGCGAGCACGGCGTCGACCTCTCATTCACGCCGGTGCTCGACCTCGACTGGGGGCGCAGCAGCGTGATCGGCAACCGCTCTTTTCACGGCGATCCGAAAGTCGTCGTCAAACTCGCCGGCGCGCTGATTGCCGGCCTGCGCCGCGCCGGCATGGCCGCCTGCGGCAAGCACTTCCCGGGACACGGCTGGGCCGAGGCCGACTCGCACGTGGCGATTCCGGTCGATGAGCGCACGCTGGCCGAGCTTGCTCCCGACATGGAACCGTATCGCCAGCTGGCGCTCGACGCGGTGATGCCGGCGCACGTGATCTATCCGGCGGTCGATTCGCGTCCGGCGGGCTTCTCGCCGGTGTGGATCGGCAAGCTGCGCAGCGAGTTGGGCTTTGACGGCGTGATCTTCAGCGACGACCTCTCGATGCAGGGCGCGGCCATCGCCGGCGACATCGTCGCGCGCGTCAACGCGGCGTGGGACGCCGGCTGCGACATGCTGCTGGTGTGTAATTCGCCCGACGACGTCGGCGAGGTGCTCGAGCGCTGGCAGCCCGGGTTCGATGCGCTGCGTTCGGCGCGCATCGCGCGCCTGTCGCCCGGCGCGGCGCTGCCGGCAGTGCACAATGATCCGCACTATCTGGCCGGAGTCGCCGTCGCCGAGCACCTCAACGGCTAGTCTGGAATCCGGCGCGGCGATCGATCGGTTAGCAAGAAGGGAATATTGATGGCCAGCAGCTTCGAGGGAATGCGGTGGCGACACCTGAGGTCTCGAGTCCTCGGTGCATCGACCTTGCGCATTGCGCTGGCGTTGATCGGCGCGATGGCCGCATGCGTCGCTCTGGACCGTGTGCAGGCCGTCATCCCGCTGCTGCTCGGCGTCATTGCAAGCGCCCTTGCCGAAACCGACGACAACTGGCGCGGTCGACTGTGCGCCCTGGCGACGACACTGCTTTGCTTCGCGCTGATCATCTATTTCGTGCAACTGAGCTTGCCGCACCGCGCGTATCTGATCCTGGTGTTGCTTGGCGCCGCGTTCCTGCTCACCTTGCTTGGTGCGCTCGGCGAACGCTACCGGGCGATCACCTCGGCGACGCTGATCATGGCGCTCTATGCCGCGTTGGCCACTCAGCCCGGCGCCAGCCGCGTGGTGGCGCACGGGCAGGAAATCCTGCTGCTTTCGGGGGCGGCCTGGTACGGAGCGATCTCGGTGCTGTGGGCGGCGGCCTTTCCGATGCGGGCGGTCGAGCAAAATCTGGCCAGCCTGTACGCGTCTTTGGGTAAATACCTGGCGTTGAAATCGACCCTATTCGAGCCGGTCCGCGGCATCGACCTGGAGCAACGCCGTCTGGCGCTGGCGCTGCATAACGGACGCGTGGTCGATGCGCTCAATGCGACCAAGGAGAGCCTCTTCAGCCGGACCAATCCGAAGCATGTCGCGGACCGGCTGGCCACCGCGCTGCACCAGTTTTTTGTCGCGCAGGATGTGCACGAACGCACCAGTTCTTCGCACGAGCACTATGAGCTGCTGGCCGATACCTTCTTTCACAGCGATGTGCTTTACCGTTGCCAGCGCGTTCTGGCCTTGCTCGGCGACGATTGCCAGAGCCTGGCCGAGGCGATCCAAACACAGGAAAAATGGTCCAGAGATGGCGTGACTTCGCGTGCGGTCGAAGACCTGGAAGCGGCGATCAGCCACATAGAAACGGTGAGCGCGTCGGCCGAAGCGGAGCAGCGTGCTCGGCGATCGTTGCGCGCGCTGGCCGCCAATCTCAATGCCATGAGCCAGGAAATTTCGGGAGTGTTCCAGGATGAGCGGCACCGGATGCCGGCCGACACGGCGCTACAAGACATCCAGCCGCGAACGCTCGGGCAATTCCGCGAACGCCTGCTTGGGCAGTTGAGCCTGCGGTCACCACTGATGCGCCACGCGATTCGTTTGAGCGTCGCCTTGGCCGTCGGCTACGCGCTGATGCTGATGACCGGCGACAGCTACGGCTTCTGGATCCTGCTGACGATCGTCTTTGTCTGCCAGCCGCAATACGGTGCGACGCTGACCCGGCTGATCGAACGCATCGGCGGTACCGTGCTTGGACTGTGCGTCGGCTGGGCCTTGCTCAGACTGTTTGCCGACCCGTTGGCGCAATCGGTCTTCGTCGTCGCCGCCGCCGTGCTTTTCTTCATTTTTCGTACGACGCGTTACACGCTGGCGACGGCCGGCATTACGATGTTCGTTCTGCTGTCGTTCAATCAGGTCAGCGATGGCTACGGCCTGATCGTTCCACGTCTGCTCGATACGCTGGCCGGCAGCCTGGTCGCCGGCCTTTCGGTCTGGCTGGTCCTGCCTTGCTGGAACTCACTGCGCCTGCCGCGCCTGGCGGCCGATACGCTGCGCCGTCAGGCGCGTTACTTTAGCGAAATCATGGCGCAGTACAGCGGGGCAGGGCGGCACGACAACCTGGCCTACCGGATTGCGCGGCGCGACGCACACAATGCCGATGCCGCGCTCTCCAGCGCATTGACGGCAGCTTTCAGGGAACCGGCCTACATCCGGCGCCACATCGAATCGGGAACGCGTTTTCTGGTGTTGTCGCATACGCTGCTCAACTACCTGTCGGCGCTGGGCGCGCACCGCAACGCCGAGCACGCGCCGGTCGATGATGTGGCCAGCGCTGCCGCCCGCTTGCGCCTGGCCCTTGAAACGGTGGCGCAGGCGCTTGATTGCGGCCAGACTCTGCCTGATGTCGAGTTGCCAGAGACCGCCGAACTGGATGCCTTGGCGGCGGCAGCAGCGCCTGACGAGCCCGAAATTCACCGCGGGCTGCGAGCTCAACTGGCGCTGGCGCTGCGTTTGTTGCCTGCGCTGCGCGCTGCAGCGAGCGACTTGGCGCGAAAACAGTAGAATATCAAGGCTTGAGCAACTCAAATCGGCGTCTTGGTTGGCGCTGATTGCTTTGGTCACGTTTGTTCGTGAACATTCGAAAATCTCATTCAGGAGCCTATTTTGTCAAAGAACGTGCTTGAACAATTGCGGGAAATGACGGTTGTTGTCGCCGATACGGGAGACATCAACGCCATCGAAAAATACATGCCGCGCGATGCGACGACAAACCCCTCGCTGATTACTGCGGCGGCCCAGATGCCTCAATACCAGAGCATCGTCGATGAAACCTTGAGCCAGGCTCGGCAGGACCTCGGCGCTGCGGCGGCGGCAGCGCAGGTGGTGACCCTGGCGTTCGACCGGCTGGCGGTTTCCTTCGGTCTCAAGATCCTCCAGATTATTCCCGGGCGGGTATCGACCGAGGTCGATGCGCGCCTGTCGTTCGATACCCAGGGCTCGATCGCCAAGGGCCGCGAACTGATCGCTCAGTATGAAGCCAAGGGGGTTTCGCGTGAGCGCATTCTGATCAAGATTGCAGCGACCTGGGAAGGCATTCAGGCCGCCGCAGTGCTCGAAAAAGAGGGCATCCACTGCAACCTGACGCTGCTGTTCGGACTGCATCAGGCGATCGCCTGCGCTGAAGCAGGAGTTACCCTGATCTCGCCCTTCGTCGGTCGTATCCTCGATTGGTACAAGAAAGATACCGGCCGGGCGTCCTACGCCCCAGCCGAAGACCCCGGTGTACTGTCGGTCAGCCAGATCTACACCTACTACAAGAAGTTCGGCTACAAGACCGAGGTGATGGGCGCCAGTTTCCGCAATACCGGAGAAATCACCGAACTGGCCGGTTGCGATCTGCTGACCATCGCACCGTCGCTACTGGCTGAGCTGACGGCGATGCAAGGCGATTTGCCGCGACGGCTCGATGTCGGCAAGGCGGCAGCGGCTCGAATCGAGAAGATCAGCGTCGATAAGCCGACCTTCGATCGCATGCACGCCGCCGACCGCATGGCTTCCGACAAACTCGCCGAAGGGATCGCAGGCTTCACCGGGGCACTGGAAACGCTGGAAAAACTTCTGGCGACACGCCTTGGCGCGCTGGAAAAGCAATAAGGCGTTTTCACCAATCGAGGGCGAAAAAAAGGCAGCCTAAGCTGCCTTTTTTCTCAAGCGGTCAGAAACTTATTTGACGCGCGCGCGGTATTCGTTGGTGCGCGTGTCGATTTCGATCTTGTCGCCGATTTCGACGAAAGCCGGAACCGGCAGCTCGAAGCCGGTCGCCAGGCGCGCCGGCTTGAGCACCTTGCCTGAGGTGTCGCCCTTGACTGCCGGTTCGGTGTAAATGACTTCGCGAACCAGGCTGTTGGGCAGCGCGACCGAGATCGCCTTGCCTTCGTAGAAGACGACTTCGCAGGGCATCGCTTCTTCGAGATAGTTGAGCGCGTCGGTCATGCAGTCGCCTTCGATCTCGTACTGGTTGTATTCGGCGTCCATGAAAACGTACATCGGATCGGCGAAGTACGAGTAGCTGACGTCCTTGCGATCGAGCTGGACGACGTCGAACTTGTCGTCGGCGCGATAGACGGTCTCGGACGGCGAACCGGTCAGCAGGTTCTTCATCTTCATCTTGACGACCGACGCGTTGCGGCCGGATTTGCTGTACTCGGCCTTGAGCACAACCATCGGGTCGTTGCCGACCATGAATACATTGCCTACGCGAAGTTCTTGAGCGGTTTTCATAGAGCGTTCCGGTAATAACGGGGAAAATTTAGCCGCGCATTATAACTTGGAAAGACAAAAGTGAACCATGCTGCTGCACAAATCTTCTTGTTTTGAAAGATTTGTTGCCCAACGCTCGGCGTGACCGCGCAAGTCGGCAAGCGCAGCGCGATACTGTGCCCATAATTCGGCGCTGATCCGGCCGCCAGCCGTCGCCTGCTCGCTGCCCCCATTCCATTGCCGATGCAGCTCGCGCACCGCCGCCGCACTTGCCGCGGGCAGCTTGGCGCAATAGCGGTCGAGAAAGGCGGCGAGCTTGACCCGGTGCGCGTCGTCAGCTTGCGGGTAGATCTGCCAGAGCAGCGGTCTGGCCGCCCACTGCGCGCGGACGAATGAATCCTCGCCGCGCACCAGGTTGATGTCGCACGACCACAACAGGCGGTCGTAATCGGGCTGCGCGACGAAATCCAGCAGGCGGATTTCCAGTTGGCCGCGGCGGATCACGTCGCCGGCCTGCAGCGGCTGGCCGGCAAATTGCGCTATCGATGCCAGCGTGCGCGTCACCGGCGCCAGGCAGCAGACCGGCACGGTACTTTGCGCCCAGAGCGCCAGCAGGTCGGCCAACGCCGGATTCTCGTAAGCGAACAGCGAGACGAGCAAAGCCTCGGCAGGCGGCGGCGACTGGCCCAAGCTCTGCCAGAAAGCTGCCTGCTGCTCGCGCGAAGCGCAAAACGCCTGCCGCTGTCGTTCGAGATCGGCTTCGCGCAACAGGCCGCCGGTCGTCTGGTCAAAACCGGGAAAGAAGAAGTATTTGGTGAGCGGCAAACGCGGGTGCGGCGAGGGCAGGGTGTGGCAACCCGAGACCCAGGCTTCGGCGCTCAGGTAATCGAGATTGATCCAGACCGGCGGTGGCCGGCGTTCGGCCATCGCGGCGACAAAGGACTCGGGCAGATGGCAGGCAAAGGCTTCGACCACGACGTCGCCGGGCAGCGCCTCAAGCCAGGTCGATTCCCAGCGCCGCACTTCGACGCCGTGCGCAGTCTGGGTCGGCAGGCTTTGATCGATTTGCGCGCAGATTTTCCCAAATGAAGCCAGTTCATCGACCCACAGCCGTACCTTGACGCCGTGCTCGGCGACGAGCTGCCGCGCCAGGCGCCAGCACACGCCGATATCGCCGTAATTGTCGATGACGGTGCAGAAGATGTCCCACTCGGGGGCGGTGGCGGGTAAAGGCATGGAGGCTGGGTCGGCACAAGGCCGTGATAACATCGAAGCCGCTATCCTAACCGCTGCTACCCATGGACGAAAAGTTCGACGCCAAGGAACTGCTGGCCACGCTCACCGAATTGCCCGGCGTTTACCGCATGGTCGACGCCAAGGGGACGGTGCTCTACGTCGGCAAGGCCAAAAACCTCAAGAAGCGCGTCGCCTCGTACTTTCGCGAGAACCATCCGAGCCCGCGCATCGCCTTGATGGTGGCGCAGATCGCGCGCGTCGAAACGACGGTGACGCGTTCTGAAGCCGAGGCGCTGCTGCTTGAAAACAACCTGATCAAGAGCCTGGCGCCGCGTTACAACATCCTGTTCCGCGACGACAAGTCCTACCCCTATATCGTGCTCACGCGCGATCCGTACCCGCGCCTCGGCTTCTTTCGCGGCAACACCGATCGCCGTGCCGACTATTTCGGCCCCTTTCCGTCGTCGCTGGCGGTGCGCGACAGCGTCAATCTGCTGCAGCGGATGTTCCGTCTGCGCACCTGCGAAAATTCGGTGTTCAACAACCGCTCGCGGCCCTGTCTGCTGCACCAGATCAAGCGCTGCTCAGGCCCTTGCGTCGATCTGATCGCCCCGCAAGCCTACGCGCAGGACGTGCAGATGGCGACGCTGTTCCTGCTCGGACGACATCAGGAAGTGATCGGACGACTCAGCGAGGCGATGGATCAGGCCGCCGGCGCGCTGGCCTTCGAGCAGGCCGCGGTCTATCGCGACCAGATTCAGTCGCTGCGCCATGTGCAGGACAAGCAGTACATCGAGACCGGGCGCGGCGAGGACGTCGATGTCGTCGTCGTCGTCGAGGACGGCGGAATGCTCTGCGTCAACCTGGCGATGGTGCGCGGTGGTCGGCACCTGGGCGACAAGACGCAGTTTCCGAGCAATGCCGCCGATAGTTCGCCGCTCGACGTGCTGTGCGCTTTCCTGACGCAGCATTATCTGGTTCACCCGATTCCGGAACGCGTCTACCTCAATCTGCCGCTGCCCGACGGCGATCTCGCTGCGACGCTTGGCGAGCTCGCCAAGCGTCCGGTACCGATCCTCGAAGCGCGCCTCACGATGCAGAAGATGTGGGTCGAGATGGCCGAGCAGAACGCCAGGCTGGCGATCGTCGCGCGGCGTAGCGTGCTCTTGCGACAGGCGTCGCGACTGGATGCGCTGCACGAAGTGCTCGGCCTGGAGTCCGACGAGGACAAGGAAACGCGCATCGAATGCTTCGACATCAGCCACACCCAGGGCGAGTCGGCGGTCGCTTCGTGTGTCGTCTATCAGGGCAATGGAATGCGCAAGTCGGACTATCGGCGTTTCAATATTCAGGGAATCACGCCCGGCGACGACTACGCGGCGATCCGGCAGGCCGTGTTGCGCCGCTACGAAAAAGTCGCCAGCGGCGAGGCCGTCGCACCTTCGCTGGTGCTGATCGACGGCGGCAAAGGGCAACTCGGCTGCGCCTTATCGGCACTCGAAGAGCTCGGTTTGGCGCATCTGCCGCTGCTCGGCATCGCCAAGGGCGAAGCGCGCAAGCCGGGGCTCGAAATCCTTATTTTCGCAGACGGCCGCGAACCGGTACAATTGTCGCCGGAACATCCTGCACTGCACCTGCTTCAGGAAATTCGCGACGAGGCTCACCGCTTTGCGATTTCCGGACATCGGGCGCAACGCAGCAAGACACGACGGACTTCACGACTTGACGAAATCGCCGGCATCGGGCCGAAGCGGCGCAAGGCGTTGATTTCCCACTTCGGCGGCTTGCAAGGCATCTCGAATGCGGGGGTCGACCAACTAAGCGCAGTTCCCGGAATCAGTCGGGAGCTGGCCGAAACCATCTACACGGCGTTACATTGATGCCCCTCAATATCCCGATTCTCCTGACCTGGCTACGAATCCTGCTGATCCCCTTGATGATCGGCATCTATTACGTCCCCGCTTCATGGCTCTTCGGCGTCGGCCGGGATCTGGCGGCGATGCTGGTTTTCGTTTTTGCGGCGTGGACCGACTGGCTCGATGGTTATCTGGCGCGGCGCTGGAACGAAACTTCGGCGTTCGGCGCCTTTCTCGATCCGGTCGCCGACAAGCTGGTGGTCGCCGTGGCGCTGATCATGCTGGTTGATTTCCACCGTCTCGACGCCAGCATCGCCGCCATCATCATCGGCCGCGAGATCACCATTTCCGCGCTGCGTGAGTGGATGGCGCAGGTCGGCGCGCGCAAGAGCGTCGCCGTGTCGATGATCGGCAAGATCAAGACCGTCGCCCAGATGACCGCCATTCCGCTGCTGCTCTACCACCAGCCGATCGGCAAGATCGATGTGCAGTACCTCGGCACCTGGCTGGTCTACATCGCCGCCGTACTGACCTTGTGGTCGATGGTCTACTACCTGCGGATGGCTTGGCCGCATCTGGCCGAGCAGGACAAGAAACAGTAAGCTGCTCAGCGAAGACCAAGGAAAATCGGCAAAGACGTTGACAGCCGAAGCGAAGTCTTTATAATGCGCACTCGCTTCAACGCGGGAGTAGCTCAGTTGGTAGAGCGATACCTTGCCAAGGTATAGGTCGAGAGTTCGAGACTCTTCTCCCGCTCCAAATTTGGCGAAAAGCATTGATTGCTTTTCTGTACTAAAAGGCAGTACCTATCGCGAGATAGGCATGGCGCGATAGCAAAGCGGTTATGCACCGGATTGCAAATCCGTGTAGGTCGGTTCGACTCCGGCTCGCGCCTCCAGCAACAGTTTCACGCGGGAGTAGCTCAGTTGGTAGAGCGATACCTTGCCAAGGTATAGGTCGAGAGTTCGAGACTCTTCTCCCGCTCCAAATAAAAAAAGGGAAAGTGCGCAATGCACTTTCCCTTTTTTTTGCGCAGGCAATCGAAGGTTTTGCGGCCGCCATGCGAGATGTCGTCAACGCCTGCCGGTCTTGACGTGTAATCGATTGACGCACGGCGTGCCCAAAACATAGAATTGCGCGCTGATTCGACGGCGCACTATGGATAAAGTTTCGCGATGCGCGGCCGTTAACAACCCGACGCGGCTCGATCGGCCGGCAAACCTTACTTTCCTCATGCAAAGACAAGCCTATGAATAAGCTCACCATCGCTCACCGCATCGTGTTGCTGATCGCGGCGTCGGTTGTTTCGTTGCTGTTGGTCGGTTACGACGGCCTGTCGGTCGGCAACAAGAGCGTCGATAGCATCAAGGCAATCAACGACGACAGCTTGGCGAGCATCCAGCTCATTGGCGATGCACGGCAGACCTTCACGCTCGCGCGCGTCACCACCTACGCGCATATCATCGCAGCCAACGACGACGCCAAGGCGAAAGTCGAAAAAACGCTGCAAGACCAATTTGATAAGACCTCGAAGCTGCTCAAGGATTACGAAAAGCTGGCCGCCGACGCCGAGGAGAAGAAATTGCTCGACGCGTGTGTGAACAACATGAAGGCCTATTCGGACGCGATCATGACCCAGCTCATTCCGCTGTCACGCGCCAACGACTTGGAGGGATTGCGACCGGTAATCACCACGCAGTTGGTGCCGATCGCCACCAGGACGGTCCAGGGCTTTGAAGACCTCGTCGCGTACAACCGCAAGAGCGCCGAGGCAACGACACTGGACGCGCTCGACAATGCGGACAAGGGGTTCAAGATCACCTTGACCACCATCCTGATCGCGCTGCTGGTCGTCGGCACGATAGGCACGACGGTTGCCAGGGAGATACGCTTCCGCATGAACCGCTTCCGCGACACGATCAGTCACGTCAATGAGTCGCTCGACTTCACCGTACGCATTCCGATCAAGCGCATGGACGAACTGGGCCTTTCGGCCGACGCCTTCAACAAACTGCTCGACCGGTTGCAGGGCAACCTCAAGTCGATCGCCGGTGGTGCCCATTCGGTCGCCACCGCCGCCAACGCCATGGCGACGACCGCCGGTCAGGTCGCCACCGCCTCGCGCCAGCAAAGCGAGGCCGCGTCCAATATGGCGGCGACGGTCGAACAGATGACGGTCAGCATCAACCACGTCGCCGACCGAGCCCAGGAAACCAGCCACCTGGCCAGCGAATCCGGGAAGTTGGCCAGCACCGGAGAATCGATTATCGGCCAGACCGCCGACGACATTCACGACATTGCCGCGACCGTCGATCAGGCGGCCGAAATTATCCATGGTCTCGAACAGCACAGCCAGCAGATCGCCAACGTCGTTCAAGTGATCAAGGAAGTTGCCGACCAGACCAACCTGCTGGCGCTCAACGCGGCGATCGAGGCGGCGCGCGCCGGCGAACAAGGGCGCGGTTTTGCAGTGGTCGCCGACGAAGTGCGCAAGCTCGCCGAACGCACCTCGGCGTCGACGCAGGAGATCGCGACGACGATCGACACCATGCGCTCAGGCGCCAGCAACGCGGTAGCCAGCATGCAGGGCGTCGTCGCCAAGGTCACCCAGGGCGTCGAGCGCGCGCAACAAGCCAACGAATCGATCAAGCAGATCGGGCAGGGCAGCCGCCACGCGCTCGGCATGGTCGAGGAGATTGCCGAGGCGATCCGCGAGCAGGGGGCGGCGACCAACAATATCGCGACGCAGGTCGAACGCATCGCACAAATGTCGGAAGAGAGCAGCGCCGCCGCCGGCAACAGCGCCGAGTCGGCGCACGAACTCGACCGACTGGCGACCGACATGCGGCACATCGTCAACGCCTACAAGCTTTGATGCACCAGCCGATGAAGATCCCGGAACCCGTCTCCAGCCCCGCCATGCAGCGCATTCTGGGCGTCCTCGAGAAGAAGTCGAACATGTCGGTTTCGGACATCTCGGCTGAAGCCTTTGTCGGCGTCAGCACGCTCGCCTGCGGCGGCTACATCGCCGCACTCAAGAAGCGAAAACTCATCTACGTCAGCGGCTGGCGCAAGGTCAACGGCCGTTTTTCGACGCCGCTTTATAGCCTGGGCGGCGTCGATGATGTGATTCGTCCGCGCATCGACGACAGCAATCGTGATGCACCGGGAATGCAGGGCATCGTCGCGACGCTCGAACGCTACGGCCAACTGACCTATCGCGAAATCGCCCGGTTCTCCGGGTTGTCGCTCAATACCGTCAAGAACAGCGGTTTCCTCGATGCTTTGTTGGTGCAAGGGCGGATCCACATCGGCGACTGGCGGCGTTCGTCGCACGGTCCGATGTCGCCAGTCTATGCCTGCGGTCCCGGAGCCGCAGCGCCCAAACCCCAATCACTGACGAGTGCGCAGAAGGACAGCCGCCACCGCTCGCGACTCAAGATCGCGGCGCAAGGCACCGGCCTGTCAGCGCAAATCGCGTCATTGTCATCATCGATCAAAAGCGCCGCTATTGACTAGAGTTTTCGATGTGCTGCGTTCGGCGCCAAGCGCTTGGCGCCGTCGATTCGCTGCTGGTTATCCTCAGCGGCAGAGCACGCCAAGCAATTCGGCCTTCCTCGAAAACCCCCAGAAGCACCGCCCTTAAGCCATGCCGCGCGACACGATGTTGAGACGAAAATAGAATGGTTCCTGCCGTTCTTCTAAGACATTCGCTCAAAACGCGGATTACCTTGACGACGCTGCTCATCTTCCTGGCTGGCATCTGGTCGTTGTCGTTTTACGCCCATCGAATCCTGCGCGAAGATATGGAACGTCTGCTTGGCGAGCAACAGCTTTCGACAGTGTCGATGGTTGCCGCACAGGTCGAGCGCGAACTTGCGGCTCGGCTCGAAACGCTGAAAGCCGTGGCACGCTTGTCGGGCCGGCCGATGCAGAGCGGACCAGCGGCGATGCAGCGCTTTCTCCAGCATCGCTTTGATCTGCACGTGTTGTTCAGCGATGGTGTCTTCGCGACCCAACTTGACGGCACCGCGATCGCCGCAGCGCCCGATGCCGCCGACCGTGTCGGCATCAACTACGGCGACCGCGATCAAATGCTCCATGCGCTGCGTGACGGCAAGGCGGCGATCGGCCGACCGGTGCTCAGCAAGACGGCGCAGATTCCAGTAATCAGTATTGCGGTGCCGATTCGCGACGAGCACGGAAAGGTCATTGGTGCGCTCGCCGGGGTCACTCACCTTGGCATTCCCAACTTTCTCGACCAGTTGATCGCCGGGCGCTACGGCAAGACCGGCGGCTATCTGATCATCGCGCCGCAACATCGACTGATCGTCACCGCGTCCAACAAGCAACGCGTCCTGGAATCGCAGGACCCGGCCGGCGGCAACCCTTTTGACGAGCGTTCAGTGCAGGGCAATGCGGGCTCGGGGGTGACCCTGGATGCAAACGGTGCCGAGGTCCTCTACTCGTTCAAGAAGATCCCGCTCGCCGATTGGGACGCGCTCGTTTTCCTACCGACCGACGAGGCTTTCTTTCCGATCCGCGACCTGCAGCAACGGCTGCGTTTGGCGACACTATTGCTGACGCTGCTCGCTGGCGCGTTGACTTGGTGGTCGCTCAAGCGCCAACTGTCGCCTTTGGCCAGCACCGCCAATGCGCTGGCGACCATCGCCGATTTCGACCGAGCACATCAGCCGCTGCCGATCGTCCGACGAGACGAAATCGGCGTGTTGATTTCCGGCTTCAACCACCTGCTCGACACCCTGGCGAGCCGCGAAACGGCGCTACGCGAGAGCGAAGAACACTTCCGCCAGATCTTCGAAAACAGCGGCGACGCGATCGTTTTTTCGTCGCCGCACGGTCCGATCGAAACGGCCAACCCGGCCGCCTGCCGGCTCTTCGGCTACAGTCAGGACGAATTGCGCGGACTCGGATCCTCGGGAATCATGGACGGCAGCGATCCGCGGCTGCTTCCCGCCATCAGAAAGCGCAACCGAACCGGTCGCTTTAGCGGCGAACTGCGCGCCATCTGTCGCGACGGCAGGCGGCTTGACGTCGATGTCAATTCCACCTGCTTTTGTGATTCGAAGGGAAGCATTCACACCATCAATCAACTGCGTGACGTCAGCGAACGCAAGCGGATCGAAGACACGGTCCGTCTTAGCGAAGCGCGCTTGAGGCGCGCCGAACTCGCGGCAAAGTCGGGGAATTGGGAGCTCCATCTCGACTCAAGAACGATGATTGCGTCCGAAGGCGCAGTCCAGCTGATCGGTCTCGAGACGAGCCGAGTCGACTCGGCGACGATCAAAAACCTGCTGCTTCCCGAGTACATCCCGCAGCACGACGCGGCATTCAGGAATCTGCTTGAAAGCGGAGAGACTTACGACATCGAATTCAAGCTCAAGACCGCCGACCTCGGCGAAATCAGGGACATCCATTCGATTGCCCAGATCGACAAGTCAAAGAGGATCGTTTTCGGCATCGTTCAAGATATCGGCGTGCGCAAGCAGACCGAAGCCCGTCTGCAGCTTGCCGCCGACGTCTTCACGCATGTTCGCGAAGGAATCATGATCGCCGACGCGGACGGCATCATCGTTGAGGTCAATGACGCGTTCACCCGGATCACCGGTTTCGAGCGCGCCGATGCCATCGGTCGCAATCCGCGGATTCTCAAATCCGGCCGGCAAGCGCCTGAGTTTTACGCCACCCTGTGGAAATCGCTCGCCAAACAAGGTCATTGGAGCGGCGAAATATGGAATCGACGCAAGAACGGCGAACTCTACGCCCAGGGGCTGACGATCAGCGCCGTTCGCGACAGCCGGGGAACGACGCAAAACTATGTCGGGCTGTTTACCGACATCACCGGCACCAAGGCGCTTCAGGAGCAATTGCAGCGCATCGCGCATTACGACGCGCTGACCAACCTGCCCAACCGCGTGCTGCTCGCCGATCGTCTGCAGCAAGCGCTGGCGCAGAGCCGGCGTAAGAACAGTTCAGTGGCGGTCGTCTATCTCGACCTCGACGACTTCAAGGCGGTCAATGATCGCCACGGCCACGGCGTCGGAGACGCCTTGCTGGTCGCCGTCGCACAAAGGATGAAAGACGCGTTGCGCGAAGGCGACACGTTGTCGCGCATCGGCGGCGACGAATTCATCGCGGTGCTGGTCAACCTGGAGCCAGCGCAAAGCTATCAGAGCGCGATCGAGCGCCTGTTGCTCGCCGCCGCCGCGCCGGTGGTGCTCGACGAACTGAGCTTGCAGGTCTCGGTGAGCATCGGCGTTACCCTCTACCCACAGGACCGCAGCGATGCTGACCTGCTGATCCGCCACGCCGACCAGGCACTCTACGTCGCCAAGCAATCGGGCAAAAACCGCTATCACCTGTTCGACGTCGCTCACGATGCGGCAGTGAGCACCCAACGCGAGGGGCTGCAACACATCAGCTCGGCATTTGAGCAAGGCCAGTTCGTGCTGCATTTTCAGCCCAAGGTCAACCTGCGCAACGGTGAAATCGTCGGCGCCGAGGCGTTGATCCGCTGGCAGCATCCCGAACGCGGCCTGCTGCCGCCCTCAATATTTCTGCCGCTGATAGAAAACGACACGCTGGCTGTTGATGTGGGGGAGTGGGTCATCGATAGCGCGCTGACCCAGATCGAAGAATGGCGCATCCAGGGGCTGAATCTTCCGATCAGCGTCAACATCGCTGCCCGCCAGTTGCAACAAGGCGACTTCGCTCTGCGCCTCAAGCAGAGGCTGGCGGCGCATCCGGCGGTCCGCCCGGGCGATCTGGCGCTGGAGGTGCTCGAATCGAGCGCGCTTGACGACCTGATCCGAGTCTCGCAGATCATCAAGGATTGCCAGGATATCGGTGTCAGTTTCGCGCTCGACGACTTTGGTACCGGCTATTCGTCGCTGACCTACCTCAAGCGCCTGCCGGTTTCGCAACTCAAGATCGACCAGAGCTTCGTTCGCGACATGCTCGACGACCCTGACGACCTGGCGATTCTCGACGCCGTCATCGGTTTGGCGGCGGCGTTTCGCCGCGGAATCATCGCCGAAGGAGTCGAAACCCTAGAGCAAGGCGAACTGCTGCTCGAACTCGGCTGCGAACTTGCGCAGGGCTACGGCATCGGCCGGCCGATGCCGGCCGCCGATTTTCCCGGCTGGGTGGCCAACTGGCGTCCCGATGCGCGGTGGCTTGGCAAGCAACCTGCCAGACGCGACGACTTGCCGCTGCTCTTTGCCCAAGTCGAGCATCGCGCCTGGGTCATTGCCATGGAGAAACATCTTTCAGATGACACGAATTCGCCGCCGCTGACTGCGAATCATTGCCGTTTTGGCAGCTGGCTCGCGACCAAAGGCCGTGGCGGGCACGCTGGCCACGCCCAGTTTCAGGCGGCTGAACGCGTGCATCGAGAAGTCCACGCGCTGGCGATCGAATTGTGCGAACTTAAGGCGCATGGACGAAAAGGCGAGGCGCTGGCGCGACTCGACGAACTTCATGCCCTGCGAGATACCGTGCTGGCGCACCTTAAGGCGCTTCAGAATGCGCCCAATACCGCCGGTGATTGACGTTTCGTATCTCGGCTGGCAGGAGGGCAGGGGCTTTCTGGGGTAAAATTCGACCTTGGGTTTTATGCGGGGTTGCTGCCCAGTTGTTGTCCAGCGGGCTCGTCTAGGCGGGGCGGACAAACCCGGTTTCTGACGTAAATATCCCAATAAATCAACAGCCCGAATGGTGAAATAGGTAGACACAAGAGACTTAAAATCTCTCGACCGCAAGGTCGTACCGGTTCGATTCCGGTTTCGGGCACCATCCCCATAATAAACAACAGCTTAAAGACGATCTTTGCGCCATCCTCAAATTCGAGTCGAGTGGTGACGGTAGCAAGCCATGTATTAGAATGAACCTGCGACACCGCTCTGTTTCCAGGCACCAATGCTAAGCAATGATTCAGAAAATAATCGATCAACCTTGGGTATTTATCGCTTTCATCGCGCTCATCGCCCTCTTGTGGCTCGGCGCATCGATACGAACGCGGCGCGATCGTATGCTGAAACATCGAGCTCGAGTCAATCGAAGGGATAGAATCAGAGCCGAGCGCGATCGCAGGTGGAAAGCGAGAGACTGATGACGCGCTTGCTTGCCGTCGCCAAGACCCCGGAGCGAGGGGGCCGGAATTCCCTTGAGATCGCTGGGCGCCGTTTCCCTTTCCCTTACCTGTTTCCCCAATGATCATATTTGACCTGGCCTGCAAACAAGAACATGCCTTCGAAGGCTGGTTTCAATCGCAAGCCGCTTACGACAGCCAGGTAGCGAAAGGCATTATCCTGTGCCCGCAATGCGGATCCAACGAGATTCGCCGCGTACCGTCGGCGCTCCATATATCAAGGCCGGCGAGTAGTTCTGTGGTCAACCGAGAGACACATGCTCCGCAGCACACGCTTGCTGCCTACCAACAGCTCGTGTCGGCGATCGTTGCGAATTGCGAAGACGTCGGGAGCGATTTTGCTCAGGAAGCGCGAAAGATGCACTACATGGAAGCGCCGCTTCGGTCGATTCGTGGCAAGGCGAGCGATGAAGATTACGAAGGCTTGCGCGAAGAGGGTATCGAAGTCTTGCGTTTGCCGATCGTAAAAAAAGAAGACCTAAACTGAACGGCACTTTGAGGCCGAATGTTGTTCGCGCACATAATTTAACATAATACAAATTATGCGTTCTTTGTTTAAAAAGGTTGCCGCATTTTCGCGGCCTGTTTTTGGAAGTTCTGCGCCGCGTTTTGGTTTCGCGGGTTAGCCAGATGACAGCGTAGAAAACGCAGCCCTGCAAGCATTGACGCAGTCCCACCACGCTACAGAACAATCCTCGCAGGTCAGAAAAATCGCGTACCATCAACCGCGACAATTCCTAATGTAAAAAATCAATTTACCATCCTATTCTATTGATTATTGATCGTTCTACTAAATCCGGTTGATTGCTCTGCGCTTCCCGCCGCCTTGAAAACAACGCTGGCCGCGACGAGCACAGCGCCGTCTGCGCCGCTCGCCAAGGCTCCGGTCAGCGAACCGAGAAGCAGTGAAAATATGGCAGCGCGTGTCGTGCGCGAACTGGCGCCGCCGGATCGACTTTCCGCCATCAGCCGATGCCCCGTATAATCGTCCGTTCAATCCATGCAAACATCGTGAATCCAATCGTGAATTCCTCTCTGAATCCCAGCTTGAATCCATTCTTGGGCAAGCTGCATCCCTACCCGTTTGAAAAGCTGCGCCAGCTGTTTGTCGGCATCACGCCGAACCCGGCGCTTTCCGAAATCAAGCTCTCGATCGGCGAACCGCAACACGCGACGCCGGACTTCATCAAGCAGGCGCTGATCGACGGGTTGACCGGCCTGGCGAGTTACCCGACGACGCTGGGCTTGCCCGCGCTGCGCCGTGCCATCGCCAGCTGGATGGAACGGCGCTACGAGCTGCCGGCGATCGACCCCGAGACGCAGGTGATTCCGGTCAACGGCTCGCGCGAAGCGCTGTTCGCGCTGACGCAGACAGTGATCGACCCGACCCGCGGCTACCAGCCGCTGGTCGTCAGCCCCAATCCCTTCTATCAGATCTACGAAGGCGCGGCCTATCTCGCCGGCGCCGACCTGCGTTTTCTCAACACGCTGCCGGAAAACGACTACGCGTTCGACTACGACAGCCTCAGCGAAGCCGAATGGCGGCGAGTTCAGCTCTTTTTCGTGTGCTCGCCCGGCAATCCGACCGGCAAGGTGCTCAAACTCGAAGACTGGAAGAAGCTCTTCGCACTCTCGGACAAATACGGTTTTACCATCGCCTCCGACGAGTGCTACTCGGAAATTTTCTTTGACGAAGATCAGCCGCCGCTCGGCGGCCTGCAGGCGGCGCAACTGCTGGGTCGCGGTTTCGACCGGCTGGTGATGCTCTCGAGCCTGTCGAAGCGCTCCAATGTACCGGGGATGCGCTCGGGCTTCGTCGCCGGTGACGCGACCATCCTCAAGCCTTTTCTCCTCTATCGTACCTATCACGGCAATGCCATGAGCCAGGCCTTCCAGGCCGCCAGCATCGCCGCCTGGAAAGACGAAGCGCACGTCGTCGCCAACCGCCGCCTGTATCAACAAAAATTCGCCGCGGCCCTGCCGCTGGTTTCGGCAGTTCTGGGAACATCAATGCCCGATGCCAGTTTCTACCTGTGGGCCAAGGTCCCCGGTTCCGATACCCAGTTCGCCCGCGCGCTGGCCGCCGACTATAATGTGGTCGTCCTGCCGGGCAGCTTTCTTGCACGCGAGGCCAGAGGCGTCAATCCGGGCGCCGGCTTTGTGCGCATCGCGCTGGTTCCGCCGCTGGCCCAATGTCTTGAAGCCGCCGACCGCATTTCACAGTTCGTTTCACACCTCTAGGAAACTCACCATGCAGCAATTTCAAAGCATTATCGAAGAAGCCTGGGAAGACCGCGCTTCCTTGCAACCCGGCAGCGCCCCGGCCAAGATCGGCGAGGCGGTCAATGCGGTGATCGCCGAACTCGACGAGGGGCGTTTGCGCGTCGCCGAAAAAATCGACGGCGAATGGATCACCCACCAGTGGCTCAAGAAGGCCGTGCTGCTCTCGTTCCGCCTCGAAGACAACCAAGTGCTCGACGGCGGCCCGATGCGCTATTTTGACAAAGTGCCGACCAAGTTCGCCAGCTACGACAGCGAAAAATTCATCCGCGGCGGCTTCCGCGTCGTCCCGCCAGCGACCGTTCGGCGAGGTTCGTTCATCGCCAAGAACGTCGTGCTGATGCCCTCTTACGTCAATATCGGCGCCTACGTCGATGAAAGCACGATGGTTGACACCTGGGCCACCGTCGGTTCCTGCGCGCAGATCGGCAAGAATGTCCACCTCTCGGGCGGCGTCGGCATCGGCGGCGTGCTCGAACCGCTGCAGGCCAATCCGACGATCATCGAAGACAACTGCTTCGTCGGCGCGCGTTCGGAAGTCGTCGAAGGCGTCATCGTCGGCGAAGGCTCAGTGATCTCGATGGGCGTCTATATCGGCCAATCGACCAAGATCTACGATCGCGCCACCGGCGAAGTGAGCTACGGCCGCATTCCGCCCGGATCGGTCGTCGTTTCCGGCAACCTGCCTGCCAAGGATGGCACCCACAGCCTCTACTGTGCGGTGATCGTCAAGCGCGTCGACGCCAAGACGCGAGCCAAGACCAGCATCAACGACCTGCTGCGCGGCGACTGATCGCCCCCCAATCTTCTCGACCGGAGGCCTGATGATTCTCGACAAACTTTTCCTGTTGATGGCAGAAAAGCAGGCCTCCGACATCTTCATCTCCGCTGGCGTGCCGATCAACATCAAGATTCAGGGCAATACGCTGCCGGTCAATCAGCAGAAGATGGATTCGGCGATGGTCGAGAAAATCGCCTTCGAAATGATGTCGCCCGAGCAACTCGAGACTTTCGAAGCGACCAAGGAGATGAATCTCTCCTTCGGCGTTCCCAACGTCGGCAATTTTCGCGTCAATATTTTCCGCCAGCGCTCGTCGATCGCCATCGTCGTTCGCTACATCCTCGGCAACATCCCCGAGCTCGATACGCTGAGCCTGCCGCCGGTCCTTTCCGAACTGATCATGGAGAAGCGCGGGCTGATGCTGATCGTCGGCGCCACCGGCTCGGGCAAATCGACGACCATCGCGTCGATGCTCGATCACCGCAACGCCAACCGGACGGGTCACATCCTGACCATCGAGGACCCCATCGAGTTTCTCTTCAAGCACAAGAAATCGATCGTCAACCAGCGCGAACTCGGAATGGATACGCTGGGCTGGGAACCGGCGCTCAAGAACGCGATGCGCCAGGCGCCCGATTGCATCCTGATCGGCGAAATCCGCGACAAGGAAACGATGCAGGCGGCGATTGCCTACGCGCAGACCGGCCATCTGTGTCTGGCCACGCTGCACGCCAACAACAGCTATCACGCGCTCAACCGGATCATCAATTTCTTCCCGCTCGACAATCGCACCTCGCTTTATCTCGACCTCTCGGCGAGCCTCAAGGCGATCATCTCGCAGCGCCTGGTTAAGAAAACCGACGGCAAACGCACGCCTGCCGTCGAAGTTTTGCTCAATACCCGCCACGTCCAGGAACTGATCGAGCGCGGCGAAGTGCTGGCCGTCAAGGAGGCGATGGAACAGAGCCTGGCGCCGGGATCGCAGACTTTTGAGCAGGATCTCTTTCGCCTCTATCGCGAAGGAATCATCTCGCTCGACGAAGCCTTGGGCAACGCCGATTCGCCGACCAACCTGTCGTGGCTGATCAACAATTCGGAAATTTCCAGCGCCCAGGCAGCAGATGATCAGCACAACGAAACGCCGCTCGAATTTGGCGAAACCAGCGCAGGCGGAACGTCCTTCAAGGAGTTTGCGCTCAACCTTTACGATGACGAAAATGCCAAGTGATCCCCACCAGGACCCTGCCCCGAATTTGACACTACTGCTTGCCGAGCAGTTGATCGCGCGCCGCTCGCCGACGCCTGACGATGCCGGCTGCATGGAACTGATCGGCGCTCGCCTGCAGCGCATCGGTTTTAGCTGCGAGTATCTTAACCGCGGCGGGGTGACCAATCTGTGGGCGCGGCGCGGAACGACCGCCCCGCTGTTCTGCTTCGCCGGACATACCGATGTGGTGCCCTCTGGCCCGGCGACGCAGTGGCAGAGCGATCCCTTCGTACCGACCCGGCGCGACGGCCTGCTCTATGGGCGCGGCGCGGCGGACATGAAAAGTTCGCTGGCCGCCTTTGTCACCGCCTGCGAAGCGTTCGTCGCCGCGCGTCCCGAGCACTGCGGATCGATCGCCTTGCTGCTCACCTCCGACGAGGAAGGCGACGCGACCGACGGCACCGTCGCCGTCACCGAAGCGCTCACCGCGCGCGGTCAGTCGATCGACTACTGTGTCATCGGCGAGCCGACGGCGGTCAATGCTTTCGGCGACACGATCAAGAATGGCCGGCGCGGCTCGCTGTCCGGCAAGCTCACGGTCAAGGGCGTGCAAGGGCATATCGCCTACCCGCAGCTCGCCAGGAACCCGATTCATCTGGCGGCACCGGCGATCGCCGAGCTCGCCGCGTTCGAATGGGACCAGGGCAACGCGTTTTTTCCGCCGACGACCTGGCAGATTTCCAACATCCACGGCGGTACCGGCGCCAGCAACGTGATCCCGGGACACCTGACGATCGACTTCAATTTCCGCTTCGCGACGTCGAGCACGCCGCAGGGGCTGCAGGCCAAGGTCGACGAAATCCTGCAGCGCCATGGCCTCGACTACGATCTCGCCTGGACGCTGGGCGCCAAGCCCTTCCTGACCGGCAACGGCGCGCTGGTAGACGCCGCGCGCGCGGCGATCAGCGAAGAAACCGGCCTGCAAGCCGAACTATCGACCAGCGGCGGCACCTCCGACGGCCGCTTCATCGCCGACATCTGCGCGCAGCTCATCGAGATCGGACCGGTCAACGCGAGCATCCACAAAATCGACGAATGCATCGAAATCGCCGCGTTGCCGCAAATCTCAGCCGTTTATCGCAACATCCTTGAAAGACTTCTGCCCTGACATGTTTGAACAAGCCCAAAACGAACTCTCGACCCTGCGCGACCTGATGCGTTTTTCGGTCAGCCGCTTTAGCGAAGCCGGGCTCTTTTTCGGCCACGGCAGCGACAACGCCTGGGACGAGTCGGCGTATCTGCTGCTGCACACCCTGCACTTGCCGCTCGATCGCCTCGAGCCCTTGATGGACGCGCGCCTGACCAGCGACGAGCGTGCCGCCGTATTGCGCATCATCAAGCGGCGCATCACCGAACGTCTGCCGGCGGCCTACCTGACCAACGAAGCATGGCTCGGCGATTACCGCTTTTACGTCGATCAACGCGTGATCGTTCCGCGCTCGCACATCGCCGAACTGTTGCACGAGCAACTGAGCCCTTGGATCGACGATCCGTGGGCCGTCGGCCGCGTGCTCGACCTGTGCACCGGATCGGGCTGCCTGGCGATTCTGGCCGCGCAGGCGTTTCCCGAAGCCCAGGTCGACGCCGTCGACCTCTCGCCCGACGCGCTCGCCGTCGCCCGGCGCAACGTCGATGACTACCAGCTGGCAGAGCGCTTGCGTCTCGTCGAATCCAACGCCTTTGCCGGGATCGCTGGCGAGCGCTACGACGTGATCATTTCCAACCCGCCCTACGTCAATGCCGAGTCGATGGCGACGCTACCCGACGAATATCGGCGCGAGCCCGAACTCGCGCTGGCCAGCGGCGAAGACGGCCTCGATTTCGTTCGCATCATCCTCAAGGAAGCCGCTGACCACCTCAACCCGAAGGGCGTGCTGATCGTCGAAATCGGCAACAATCAGAGCGAACTCGAACGGGCGTTCCCGGAAATCCCGTTCACCTGGCTCGATACCGCCGCCGGCGATCAGTTCGTCTTCATGCTGCACCGCGAAGACCTGATTTAAGCATCGCCAGCGGCGTGAGGATACACGCCACCATCAGCGGACTGAAAACCGGTTCAAGAGATCTCTGACCGGATCTCGTCACGCGGGCAAAAGCCGGTATCCAGTTCGCTTGTTTTCTGGATTCAGACTTTTACCCGCGTGATGCGTTTCGGCCGTGTCAGCGCAGAGACTGCGCGAACAGCCATTCGCGCATCGCCGCGTCACGAAATGCCGGCACCCACGAAAAATGCGCCATCGGGTAGAAATAGGTACTGGCATCGTACTCGGTGTAATGCGGCTGACCACCAGCGGCCTTGAGCGCTTCGACGGTATTTCTGCCGTAAGTGACCGGAATCACCGGGTCGGACGCGGCATGAAACGCCCAGGCCGGCTTGTCCTTGAGCACCTTGACCGCAGCCGGGTCGGCGCCGCCGGCAATCGCCACCAATGCGGCAAACAGCTCGGGGTGGGCGATATTCCAGTTCCACGCGCCGAATCCGCCCTGCGAGAGTCCCGTGACGTACAGCCGCTTGCGGTTGATGCTCGGATACTCGTCAAGCACCTTCAGCAAAAGATTATGGGCAGTCTTGAGATCGTCAGTCGTCTCGAAGACACGCGCCAGAGAAAGCTGGTTATCCGGACCTCTGGTCAGGCCGAAGCCACCGTCCCACTTGTCTCTGGCTTGCGGCACCAGCACGAAAGCCGGATGCTTGCGCTGTTGTCCCGGCATTGCCCAGATCGTTCCGCCCTGGTTGGCGGTCAAGGTCTTCTCGTTGTCGTTGCCACGCTCGCCACCGCCATGCAGGAAAACGACCAGCGGGTACGACTTCGACCGTTGGTAGCTCTGCGGCACGAACAAGCGGTAAGGCATGACCGCGCCAGTAGCCGGATCCTTGAATTCCAGCTTGCGGAACTTGGCCAGCACGGCGCCGACATCCTGCCGTTCAACCGTCACGGCGTAAGACTGCAGCGTTTGCGTGTTGGGTTCGGCCACCCGCACATTGATCACGTTCTGCCCCGTCTTGAGCGAGGCCAGCTTCGGCGTTTTGCTATTGGTCGGCTGGCCATTGACCGTAATGCTGATCAACGCACCTTCCTGCTCTGGCTGGGCGCTGACTTCAACGGCCGCGATATCGCTCTGCACTGCGCTGCGGTACTCGGTGACCGATGAAACGAAATTGGGCGCCAGCGTTACGCCACCGGTCGCCTGCAACGACAGCGCCTTGAGACCTGCCGCCGTCGCCCATAAAGGAGAGAACGCCAGCACGGTGGCAAGAACCACCTTCTTCATCAATTGATTGCGTATTCCCATCTCGCTACCTCCTCCAAAGATTACGGTTTGTCGTAACTAAATCAGCCAGAACGACAGCAGTTCTGGTGGTCTGAATTGCTGTTCCATGGCCATTGAAACCACTCGTCGGTCGATACCAGAATCCGCTATTGCTTTAAGGGCTGTTTGCCCGCCTTCCGTAACGTCTCTTCGGCAAACAGCGCCGCGCCAACCACGCCCGCCTGGTTGAGGAAGCTGGCGGCGACCACCGAAGCCTTGGTGCTCAGCAGCGGCGAGAATTTGTGCAGTTTTTCGCTGACGCCCCCACCCAGTACGATGAGATCCGGCCAGAGCAGGTTCTCCATGGCGCATAGATAGAGATTCAGCCGTTCGCCCCACTCCTTCCACTTGAGCCCCTTGGTGATGCGCACCGCTTCAGAGGCATAGCGCTCTGCTTCGTGGCCATTCTCCAGATAGACATGACCCAGTTCGGTATTGGGCAGCAAGTGGCCGTCGCTGAACAACGCGGTGCCAAGACCGGTGCCGATCGTGACAATCAAAACCACCCCGGCGTTACCCTTGCCCGAGCCGAAACGCATTTCTGCCATGCCCGCGACATCGGCGTCATTGGCAATGAAAAATTCGCAACCGGTCTCCTTCGAGAAATAGTCGGCAATCGGCAAACCGATGAAGGACTTGTCGATGTTTGACGCGGTGCGCGCAATGCCGTGCTGGATGGCGGCAGGAAAGCCCATGCCCACCACCCCTTTCCAGTGATGCGCTGCCAGCACCGATTTAAGTGCCGCAGCGATTGCTTTTGGCGTTGCCGGTCGAGGGGTCTCGATGCGCAGCTGCTCACCCAGCAACTCGCCCGTCGCGGTGTCGACCAGCGCCGATTTGATTCCCGTTCCGCCGACATCAATGCCCAGGATTTTCACTTCGTCTTCCTTCCGTTTTTGGCGAGTTATCGCTCGTTGCCCGCACCCGACATCACATCGACCCACACCGCCAGTAGCAGGATCAGACCCTTGACGATCATCTGCCAGAACGACGCGACGCCGAGCATCGACATGCCGTTATCGAGGCTGGCCATGATCAGCGCACCTATCAAGGCGCCATAGACCGTCCCGACACCGCCACGACTCGAGGCGCCGCCGATGAAGCACGAAGCAATCGCATCGAGTTCGCCGAGGTTGCCGGCCGACGGCGACCCTGCTGCCAGGCGGGCGGTGGTGGTCAGCCCGGCCAGCGCGCACATCAAGCCCATCAGTCCGAAGACGATCATCTTGACGACTCGCACGTTAACTCCGGAAAGCCGCGTCGCTTCGAGGTTGGAACCGATCGAGTAGATGCGCCGGCCAAAGACTGTCATATTGGCCATGAAACTGAACACACCGAGGATGATCAGCGTGACGAATACCGGCACCGGAATGCCTTCGTACTGATTGAGCGTGGCGATGAATCCGGCGATCATGGCGCCAATCAGCGTCAGTTTCGCCAGATCCTGCCAGAGCGGCGCGACGCTCAGGCCATGTTTGGCACGCCCGGCGCGCGAACGAAAGGTCAGCACGGCGAGCAGCGCGAAAACAGCCAGACCCAGCAGGTTGCCGAGCATGATCGGCAGATAGGCTTGCCCGATCATCACCAGCCCTTCCGACTCGAGCGGAATGGTCACGCCCTGGGTAATACCCAGCAGGGCACCCCGGAAAGCCAGGAAACCCGCCAGACTGACGATGAACGACGGCACGCGCAAGTAAGCCACCCAGTAACCATTGAACATGCCCATGGCGACGCCGAGCACAACCACCGTGCCGATCGTCACCGCAACGGGCAGGTGATAGTGATAGTCCATGATCGCGCAGATGCCGCCGAGCAACCCGAGCTGAGCACCGACTGAAAGATCGATTTCGCCGGCGATGATAATGAACACCATGCCGGAGGCCAGCATGCCGGTGATCGCCATCTGGCGCAGCAGATTGGAAAAGTTACGCGGTGTCAGGAATGCGCCGTCGGTGATCTGACCGAAAAAAACCCAGATCACGACGATCGCGAACAGCAGCGTCAGGATCTTGTAACGGGAAAAAAACTGTTGAAAACGCTTGGTGGAGGTTCTCATTTTCGTATCGCCTTCACATCAATGGATGGTGTCACCGTCTTGGCCCAGAGCGGCGGCCAACACCTGTTCCTGGGTCAATCCGTCGTTGATAAAATCGCCGCGCAGGCGACCTTCGCCGATCACCAGAACGCGGTCGGAAATACCCAGCACTTCGGGCAGCTCGGAACTGATCATGATGATCGACAGACCCTGGCGGACCAGTTCGAACATCAGCTTGTAGATCTCGTACTTGGCGCCGACATCGACGCCGCGCGTCGGCTCGTCGAGAATCAGCACCTTGGGCGACGGCAGCAGCATCTTCGACAGCACGCCCTTCTGCTGATTGCCTCCGGAAAGTCCCTTGATCGGTAAATCCGGCGAAGCCGTCTTGATGCGCATCCGGGCGATCGACTTCTGAATTTGCGCCAGTTCCGCTTCGGCATCGATCGAGCCGAATTTGGCGTAGTCGTCGAGCACGGCGAGGGTGATATTGGCGCCCACCCCGAGCAGCGGAACGATCCCGTGGCGCTTGCGGTCCTCGGGTACCATCGAGATTCCCTGCGTCACTGCAGCGCGCGGTGAATCCACCTTGATCGGCTTGCCGTCGAGCCATAGCTCGGCTTCGTACTGCCCCGGATAGCAACCGAAAATGGCCATTGCCAACTCGGTGCGTCCCGCGCCCACCAGCCCGGCCACGCCGAGGATTTCCCCCTTGCGCAGCGTGAACGAAATGTCGTCGACGCGTTTTCGGGCCGGGTTATTGACATCCAGGCACGTCACGTTGCGCGCCTCAAAAAACACCTCGCCGATCGGATGCTCTTCGCGCGGAAAGAGATTCTTGATTTCGCGACCGACCATCATGGTGATGATCTCGTTGGTGTCGATCTCGCGCATCGCCCGGGTACCGACGTGCGTGCCGTCGCGGATCACGCTCACCGTGTCGCATACCGCAGCCACTTCGTCGAGCTTGTGCGAAATCATCACGCAGGCCACCCCCTTGCGCTTCAGGTCGCGGATGATGTCGAGCAGGATTTCGGTTTCCGACCGGGTCAGTGACGAGGTCGGCTCATCGAGGATCAGCAGCTTCGCATTCTTGTTGAGCGCCTTGGCGATTTCGATCAGTTGCTGATGGCCGCCGCCGTAGTGATAGACCGGCAAGGCCACGTTGACGTCGGGCATTTTCAGCTCGGCCATCAACTCTTCCGAGCGCTGGTACATCGCCTCGAAATTCATCAGGCCACCGGGCAAGGTGATCTCGTTGCCCATAAAGATATTTTCGGCTACCGACAATTGCGGAACCAGCATCAACTCCTGGTGGATGATGACGATCCCCGCCTCTTCGGTCTCGCGAATCGACTTCGCCTTGAGCTCGCGGCCTTCCCAGAAGATCTGGCCTTGCCATGTGCCATACGGATAAACCGCCGACAGCACTTTCATCAGCGTCGACTTGCCGGCGCCGTTCTCGCCGCACAGCCCGACAATTTCTCCCGGCCGTACCTTGAGGTCGATCCCGTCAAGCGCCTTCACGCCATTGAAATCCTTGACGATCCCCCGCATGTCGAGCAGATATTCGGACATGATTCCCCCGCCTCGCTTCACATGCTTGTTGGATCCGGTCTGGCGGAAGACTCCGCCAGACCGGCGTTGCGAATCAGCGGGCTGTTACTTCAGACCCAACTGCTCTTTGGTGTAGAAGTTGTCCTTGACCAGCAGATCCATATTGCCTTTGGTCAAGACCACCGGATCGAGCAGGATCTGTTCGATACCGCCTTCGGCCTTCTCGGCATTGAAGGTAAACTTCTCGCCCTTGACCAGTCCGACCGCCAGCTTGGCGGCTTCCGAGGCAATCAGTCGCAGCGGCTTGTACACCGTCATCGTTTGCGTTCCGGCCAGCACGCGTTTGCACGCGGCGAGCTCGGCATCCTGCCCGGACACCGGTACCTTGCCCGCCAGTTTTTGCGCCGCCAGCGCCTGGATGACCGCGCCAGCCGTGCCGTCGTTCGGCGCGATGAAGGCATCGATCTTGTTCTGGTGCTGCGTCAAGACGTTTTCGGTAATCGACAGCGCGTTCGCCGGCAGCCAGTCCTTGACCGACTGTTCGCCGAGAATCTTGATGTCGCCCTTCTTGATCGCCGGGTCGAGCGCCTTCATCGCGCCGGCCTTGAACAGCTTGGCGTTGTTGTCGCCAGGATCGCCGCTCAAAACGTAATAATTGCCCTTCGGCGCCGCCTTGAAGATCGCCTCGCCCTGCATGAAGCCGACGCGCTCGTTATCGAACGAAATATAGGCATCGACGTTCGGGCTCTTGATCAGGCGGTCGTAAGAGACCACCTTGATACCGGCCTTGCGTGCTTCCTTGAGGACGTTGCTCAGCGTCGCCTGATCCTTCGGCACGATCACCAGCGCGTCGACCTTCTTGGAGATCAGGTTCTCGATCTGCGATACCTGCTTGGCGGTGTCGCCATCGGCAGACTGGACGTTAACGTCGGCGCCGAGTTTCTTGGCCGCCTCGATGAAGTAATCGCGGTCACGGGTCCAGCGCTCGACGCGCAGATCGTCAATCGAAAAGCCGATCACCGGCTTGTCTTTGGAAGCAAATGCGGGCAACGAAACACAGGTGGCCGAAACAGCAAGTACGGCCAACAGGGTCCGGCGAACGGTAAAACGGCTCATCTTGGTCTCCTTCGTCAATGGGCTTCTGGCCCGAAAAAACCGCAGCAATCTTGCAACCCGAGAATAGCTCTGTGTAACCAGTTCTGCACTTGCGTAACAGTGTGTGACGATGATATTAGTTCGTTGTTCGTACCAATGCAAGCCAATGAATCGAAAATCGGGAATTTTCGCAACACCCGCCGTGTTCGCCGTAGCGAAAACCGAAGAAATCTTCGCGGGCGTTCAAAGCGAATCAGGCATTCCTGAAACGCGGATCGAACGGCCTGAGCAAGGCGTGTTTGACGAGCGCCGCGCCGCCGACTGCAATCGAGTGTCCGCCAAAGCGCGAGAGGCGAATTTCCGGCAGTGACAGGCCGCAATCGGCCGCATAGCGCTCAATGCAGGAGGTCGCTGCGTCGAGGAACGGTGCGCCGAGTTCGCAGGTCGGCCCGCCGAGGACGATTCGTCCCGGATTGAAGTAGGTCCATAGATTCTGGATCAATACGCCGAGATAATGCCCGGCACGGCGCGCGGCGAGCAGCGCTGCTTCGTCGTTGCGCGCCAGCAGCGCGCGAATCGTTGCCACCGGCAGCAGATCGCCGGGCTGCCCGGAAATCTGGGTACTGATCGCGCGCAGGCCGATGAAGGTCTCCGCGCAGCCGCGCCGGCCGCACGAACAAAGCGGCCCTTCGACTTGCAGGATCGAATGCCCGACCTCGCCGGCAAACCCCTGCGCGCCGAGAAACAAGCGATCGCGGACGACGATTCCGGCGCCGACGCCAATGCCCAAGCCCAGACAAATCAGGGGATCGGGCGCGATTTCCTCGCCGAATTCGTACTCGGCCAACGCCGCCACGTCGTAATCGTTCTGCACCTGGATCGGCAGACCGCTCACCTCATGACTGATCAGTTCCTGCCGCAGATCGGCCTGAAAAGGCACGTCGCGCCAGGCCAGGTTGGGCGCCAGTTTGACGACGCCGGTCGTATCCAGCACCGCGCCGGGAACCCCGACGCCGATACCCAGCAACTGCCGCCCGTCCTGGCGCGATTGCCCGACCAACCCACCGATCAGGCGCGCCAGTTGGCCGATCACGGCTTCGGGCGATTTCCCGGCGAGCGGCTCCGAAACGCCGGTGAGCACATCTCCGGTCAAGGACACGGTCAGCACGCTGACCGTATCGACGCTGACGTCCGCACCGATCATCGCCAGGCGCGTCCCGTCGAGGAACAACGGTGTCGGCCGGCGCCCCGCCGACCCGGTGGCCTGGATGTCGGACTCGAGCAGCCAGCCTTCGCCGATCAGATCCTGCACCAACAGGCTGACCGTCGACTTCGTCAGCCCCGTTTGTTTCGCCAGATCGGCGCGCGACAACCCCGGATGCCGCTGAACGACGCGAACCAGCGCCATCCGGTTGATTTCACGCAACAAACTCTGATCGCCGGTAATCGCCGTCATCACGCCACCCAAGGTATCCCGCGATAAATCTCGCCAATTAGTTCATTTTAAGAACAATTATCTGCGGGCGCCGAGCAAAAATCAAACGAAACATCGAAAATAGCGTATGCGCGCGGTTTGGCGCCGGCTTTGCGGCGCCCTTGGCAGTAGCGAAGCGGCTCAGCGACTTCTCGGTCACCCGCCGGCGCGCAAAGCCTCGAGGGGCGGCGCGCCGAGCAGGCGAGCAGCGGCGAACCAGCCGGCGGCGGTCACCAGCGCCGCGCCACTGAGCATTGCGGCAAACGGTAACCAGTAATCGATCGCCACTTCGAACTGGAATACCCGCTGCGCCAGGAACTGGCCAGCGGCGATTGCGGCGAGCGCGGCGATCAGTCCCGAGAGGCCACCGATCGCAGCGAATTCGGCGAGCAAGGTTGCGCGCAGCTGTTCGCGACGCGCACCCAGCGCGCGCATCACCGCGAGCTCGTAGCGCCGTTCGTCGGCGGCCGACACCAGTGCCGCGTAGAGCACGATGATTCCGGCCGCCAACGTGAACAGAAAGACGAACTGAACCGCCTGCGCCACCTGATCGATGACAGCTTGCAACTGGCGAACGATCGCCGCGACGTCGACGACCGTCAGGTTGGGGAAAGCACCGATCAGGCGATTGACGAAGTCGGCGCGATCGGGCGCCAGGTAAAAGCTGGTGATCCAGCTCGCCGGATAGGCTTCGAGAACGGCGGGCGGCGTCAGCACGAAGAAATTGACTCGCATCGAATCCCAGTTGAGCTTGCGCAGCCCCAGCACCTGCATCTTGACGGTCTCGCCGGCGATCACGAACTCGAGCCGATCGCCGACCTTCAAACCCAGTGTCTTGGCCAGCCCGTCCTCGACTGAAGCGACGCCCTGCCCCGCGTCGGCCGCCGAAAACCAGCGCCCGGCGGTCGTCGCGTTGCCCTGCGGCAGATCCATCCGGTACGACAGGTTGAACTCGCGGTCGATCAGGCGCTTGGCGCGTTCGTCTTCAAAACTGGCCGGACCGACTTCATGGCCATTGACCTTGGCCAGACGGGCGCGAACCATCGGCGCGAATTCGGCATCGACCCGATTGTCGGCGAATTCGCGGCGAACGCCGGCGAGCTGATCAGGCTGGATGTTGACGACGAAGCGGTTGGGCGCATCAGTCGGTATCGCGCGCTGCCAGGCGTCGAGCAGATCGTTGCGGGTGACGGTGAGCAGCAAGAGCGCCATGAAACCGAGCGAAAGCGCGACGATCTGCACGACGCTGGCGAGCGAACGCCGCTCGAGGCTGGCCAGTCCGTAGCGCCAGCCGATGCCGCCCTGACTGGTGCGCGAGCGCGCACCGCCACGCGCCAGCGCGGCGACGCGAATCGCTGCGCGCGCGATCAGTGCGAAGAGCAACAGCGCTGCCGAAAAGCCACCGACCACGTAGCCGCCCAGACGGATCTCACCGGCGACCCAGAACATCAAGCCGGCGAGTGCGGCGAGTCCCGCCGCGTAGCCGCCGAGCAAACGCGATGGCGGCAAGCCGCCGCTCGAAAATTCGCGGCGCAGCACGCGCAGCGTCGACACCTGCTTGAGCTGCAGCAAGGGCGGCAGCGAGAAGCCGAAGAGCAGCAGCACGCCGATCACGCAGCCCTGCAGCGCGGGCTGCAAGCCCGGTTGCGGCAGCGGCGTCGCCAGCAACTGGGCGAGCCAGGCGTAGAGCGCGAAGTGCGCGAGGTAACCGAGAGCGCAGCCGAGCAGCGCCGAGAGTAGACCGAGCAGCGCGAACTGGGCGAGAAAAACACGCAACAAAAAGCCCTGCGTCGCGCCCAGGCAACGCATCACCGCACAGGGGTCGAGGTGGCGCTGCATATAACGGCGCGAGGCCAACGCGACGGCGACCGCGGCAAGCACCACGGTGAGCAGCGCCGAGAGGCCAAGGAACTTCTGCGCGCGGTCGAGCGCCGCGCGGATTTCCGGGCGCGCGTTCTGGGCGTCCTCGACGCGCTCGCCGCGCGCCAGCGATTTCTCGACGCGCGAACGAAAGGCGGCGACCACCCTCGCTTCGCCGGCCAGCAGCAGGCGATAGGTAATCCGGCTACCCGGCTGGATCAGCGCGGTCGCCGGCAGGTCGGCGAGATTCATCAGCAGGCGCGGCGCGACGCTGAAAAAATTGACGCCGCGATCGGGCTCGAGCGTCAGCACGGCGCCGACGCGCAGCGATTGCTGGCCGACCGAAACGAGATCGCCGACCTCGGCCGACAGCGCCGAAGCCAATCGCTCGTCGATCCAGATCGTTCCCGGCGGCGGAATGCCGCCCGCCGGCGAGTCGGTCGCGCCTTGCCGATCGGCGATGCGCAGACTGCCGCGCAGCGGATAACCGTCGGACACCGCCTTGAGCTCTGCCAACTGGGCGCGCAGGCGCTCGCCCTGCCCTTGCGTCACCATGCTCGGGAAGGTTCGCGTCTCAACCAGCGCCAGGCCGCGTTCGCGCGCTTGCGCGGCAACGCTTGGCGGCCACGGATGATCGGCGGTGAGCAGTAGGTCGGCGCCGAGCAGCTGATTGGCCTCGCGCTCGAGCGCCTGACGCACGCGGTCGGCGAAAAAGCCGACCGCGGTCAGCGCCGCCACCGCCACCACCAGTGCCGCGACCAGCAGGCGCAGCTCGTCGGCGCGCGCGTCGCGGCGCAGCATGCGTAGCGCGAAGATCAGCGTTTTTTTCACGGCATCCCGTTGCGACCGTGCACCCGAAGGCCGGGGCGCTCGCTCAAGCGCGCGAAGTACTCGGCGACGGCGGGGAAAACCGGGCGATCGATCGGCGTCATGAACCAGCGGTTGACCGACAAGCCGATGACGATATCGGCCAAGGTGAAGCTGCTGCCGGCGACGAAGGCTCCGGTCTGCGAGAGTTGCGTCTCGAGGATGGCCATTTTTCGCGTCCAGTTCTCGACGCTGGCGTCGATGGCCGCCGCATCGCCATGTTCGGGACTGTGGCGCACCAGGCCCATGAAGGCATAGCGCCAGGCGGCGTTAAGTTCGCTCGACTGCCAGTCCATCCACTGTTCGACGATGGCGCGCGCGCGCGGCGCCTCGGGCAGCAGATCCGGGCGCTGATATTGAGAAGCCAGATAGCGGCAGATCGCATTCGACTCCCAGAGAACGAAGCCGTCGTCGACGATGACGGGTACCGTCGCGTTCGGATTCAAGGCGATGAACTCGGCAAGCTGGGTCGAACGAAAGCCCGATCCCCATTCCTCCTGAACATAGGGCAGATCGATCTCGGCGCACAGCCAGAGCACTTTGCGGACGTTGATCGACGACGATTTTCCGAGAATTTTGAGCATGACAGTCGGTCCTTCAGGAGTTGGCGGGGGTCAATCGAGCTCGCGCAGGCGATCGACCGCCTCCTCGACACGGCGAACGGCGATCACTTCGATTCCGGCGATCGCGTGCTTGGGCTTATTGGCTTCGGGAATCAGCGCGCGCGTAAAACCGAGCTTGGCTGCTTCCTTGAGGCGCTCCTGGCCACGCGGCGCCGGGCGGATTTCGCCCGCCAGACCGACTTCACCAAATACAATAAGTTTCGTCGGCAACGCCTTGTTTTTAAGAGAAGATACGATTGACAAAAGCACTGCCAAATCGGCCGCCGGCTCGCCGATCTTGACGCCGCCGACGGCGTTGACGAAGACGTCCTGGTCGAAGCAGACGATCCCGGCGTGGCGGTGCAAGACCGCCAGCAGCATCGCCAGACGCTGCGCGTCGAGACCGACGGTCAGGCGGCGCGGGTTGCCGTGCGACTGATCGACGAGCGCCTGGATTTCGACCAACAGCGGCCGCGTCCCCTCCTGCGTACACAGCACGCACGACCCCGGAACGTCCTGGCCGTGCTGCGAAAGGAACATCGCCGACGGGTTGTTCACGCCCTTGAGCCCCTTGTCGGTCATCGCGAAAACGCCGATCTCGTTGACCGCGCCGTAGCGGTTCTTGACCGCGCGGATCAGGCGGAAGCTCGAATGCGTATCGCCCTCGAAATAGAGCACGGTATCGACGATGTGCTCGAGAACGCGCGGTCCGGCGAGCGCGCCCTCCTTGGTGACGTGGCCGACCAGGATCACGGTGATCCCGGTCTGCTTGGCGAGCCGCGTGAGCTGCGCCGCGCATTCGCGAACCTGCGCCACCGAACCGGGCGCCGAGTTGAGCTCTTCCGACCACAGCGTCTGGATCGAGTCGATCACCGCGACCTGCGGTTTTTCCGCCTGCAGCGTCGCCAGGATCTTCTCCAGATTGATCTCGGCGAGCAGCCGCAGCCGCTTGGTATCGAGCGCCAGGCGCCGCGCGCGCATGGCGATCTGCTGTCCCGACTCCTCGCCGCTGACGTAGAGTACGTGATGAACCGCCGACAGTTCGGCGAGCGCCTGCAGCAGCAAGGTGCTCTTGCCGATCCCCGGATCGCCGCCGAGCAGCACGACGCCGCCGGCGACCAACCCGCCGCCGAGCGCGCGGTCGAACTCGCCGATTCCGGTCGGCAGGCGGTCCTCCTCGCGCGCCTCGATTTCGGAAAGCGTCTGGATCCTCGCCGTTCCGCCCAGCGCGGCGAAGCGGCTATTGCTTGCCGGCGCGCTCTCGGCGACCGTTTCAACGAGGGTGTTCCAGACCCCGCAGCCTGGGCACTGGCCCTGCCACTTGGGCGCGCTGGCGCCGCATTCGGTGCATGAATAAATCGATTTTGCCTTGGCCAAGTTCGGGTACCGTTTATTTTTGAGTTGCCGCTAGGGTCTGCAGGGCGCGAGCGCTGCGAAAGTTGCGAATAACGCGTCGCGCACATTGCACCTTTCGCATTCTAACCCTGGACAAGCAACAAGGCCCGACGGTTTCCCGCCGGGCCTTGTTTCGGGCGACGCGCTTAAGCAGTTACGACTTGGTTTCGAGCGCCACCGGTGCCGCCAAGCCGTCCTCGTCGATATCCTCGTCGACTTCGGCAATAGCGAGCTTGGCTTTGAGCGCAGCGAGTTCCTTGGCGTAGGTTCGCGGAATGATGGTGTCCCAGAGCTGCGCGCCCTCGATGCCGCAGCGCGACGGGATAAAGACCGGGTCGAGTCCCATTTTGCGTTGCGCTTCGTAGTCCTTGAGCGTCGCGATGCCGGGCTTGGCGAGCAGCACAATGACGACGATGTTAAACCAGGCCATCGCGCCGACCGACGCCGAACCGAAGTTCCAGACGACGTCGACCGAGCTGACCGCACCGACAAAGGTAGCGACGACGACCGCCACGCGCGAGAACAGGATGCCGTACTTGTAGCCGGCGCCGCCGGTGTTCTTCTTGAACAGGTAGGCGATGCTCGAGTCGGCGTAGAAGGCGTAGGCGAGAACCGTCGTGAAAGTGAAGAAGAACAGCGCAATGGCGACGAAAGCGCCGCCGTAGCCGGGCAGCACCGAGTCGACGGCGACCTGCGTGAAGTTGGATTTTTCAACGCCGGGCAGCGCCTGCATCAGGAAACCGCCCGCCTTGGCCGGGTCGGCGACGTTGAAGGCGTTGGTCGCCAAAATCATGATCGCCGTCGCGGTGCACACGAACAGCGTATCGACATAGACCGAGAAGGCTTGTACCAGGCCCTGCTTGGCCGGGTGCGAGACTTCGGCGGCGCCCGACGCCTGGGCGCCGGTCCCCTGGCCAGCCTCGTTCGAGAAGATGCCGCGTTTGACGCCCCACTGGATCGCCAGGCCGAAAACGGCGCCGTAGGCGGCGTTCATGTTGAAGGCGCAACTGAAGATCAGCTGCAGGATCTCGCCGATTCTGCTGAAATGAGTCACCAGAATGATCGCGGCCAGCAGGCAATAGGCGATCGCCATGAAGGGGACGATCATTTCAGCCGACTTGGCGATTCGCCGTCCGCCGCCGAAGACGACGTAACCGACCAGCACCGTGTAGAGCAGCCCGGTCATCCACGGCGCCATGTTGAGCGAGTGCGCTGCGGCCTGGCCGAAGGCGTTCGACTGGATCCCGGGCAGCGCGAGCCCGCAGCCGAAAACGGTGAGCAGCGCAAAGGCGATGCCGAGCGGACGGCTCTTAAGACCCTTCTCCATGTAGTAGGCCGGGCCGCCGCGGTATTCGCCGTGCACTTCTTCCTTCCAGACTTGCGACAGCGCCGATTCGATGTACGCCGATCCGGCGCCCAGGAAGGCGATCGCCCACATCCAGAACACCGCGCCGGGGCCGCCGAAGAAGATCGCCGAAGCCACGCCGGTGATGTTGCCGGTGCCGACCCGTCCGCCCAGCGCCATGGCGAAGCCCTGGAACGACGAGAGACCGGACTCGGAAGACTTGCCGCTGAGCAACTGTCCGACCATGTCCTTGATCAGGCGCAGCTGCGGAAAGCGCATGCGGATCGAAAAATAGACGCCGGCGATCAGGCAGCCAAAAATCATGATCTGACTCCAGAAGAAGTCATCGGCTGCCGCTGAAAATGCAAGAATATTCATAGTTATCGCTCCCCGTAATTGTTGTTTGGCTGCACTGGCCTGTGTGGCGTCAATCTTGCATCAGCGGGCTGACCACGTCTTTTGGTATTGCTGGTGGCATGCCCGCGCCCGCGATCATATACGCATTGACGCAAGCCGGCAGTTTTTGATTCGTACCGCTCAAACGCTTTCGCTGACGAGGTGCTGCGCTTGCCGCGCGAAGGCCTCGAAATCATCGAGCGGCAAGGGGCGGCTGAAGAAGTACCCCTGATAGGCATGACAGCCGGCGCGAGCCAGAAAGTCGCAGTGCGTCTTGGTTTCAACGCCCTCGGCGATGACGCCCAACCCCAGGCTCTGCGCCAGCGTGATGATGGCTCTGACGATCGATGCGTCGCTCGAATCGTCGAGCAGGTCACGTACGAACGACTGGTCGATCTTGAGCTGGTCCAGAGGCAATCGCTTGAGATAGGCCAGCGACGAATACCCGGTACCGAAGTCGTCGAGCGAAAAACCCACTCCCAGGGCCTTCAACACCCGCATCTTTTCAATCATTTCCTCGACATCGGCAACGAGCATGCTTTCGGTCAATTCGAGCTTGAGTCGCCGCGGATCGGCGCCGGTGGCCTTGAGGATGGCAAAGACCTGATCGACGAACGCCTTCTGACGGAATTGATGCGCGCTGACATTGACGGCGATGGTCAGCGCTGCCATTTTCGGCAGCGCCGCCCAGGAAGCCAACTGGCGACACGCCGTCTCGAGCACCCAAGCGCCGAGCGGCAAAATCAGCCCGCTCTCCTCGGCGAGCGCAATGAACTCGGCCGGCGAGACCAGACCGCGTTGCGGATGGGCCCAGCGCACCAGGACTTCGGCGCCGGTCAATTGCCCGTTGGCAATTTGCGCCTGATAGTGCAGAACGAACTGATCTTCCTCGATCGCTTCGCGTAAATCCTTCTCCAGCGCAGCACGCGCCATGACGACCATTTCCATTTCGGAATCAAAAAAGCGCAGCGCATTGCGCCCTTCGTCCTTGGCTCGGTACATGGCCAGATCGGCCTGTTTCAACAGCACCTCGATCTCGATCTGATCACTGTTGAACAGACTCGCACCGATGCTCGGCGTGCTGCGGTAGATGGCCTCCTTGAGCAGATAGGGCTGGTTGAGCGCGGCAATGATCTTTTCACCGACCAGTTCGGTCTGCGTCGCAGCAGACGCCTCGACCTGACTCAGGTCGCTGAGGATCACCACGAACTCGTCACCGCCGACGCGCGCGGCGGTGTCGCCGGCGCGCACGCAGTCGGTCAGACGCTGCGCGACCTGTTGCAGCAGCAAGTCTCCCATGTCGTGACCGAGCGTATCGTTGAGCGTTTTGAAGTGGTCGAGGTCGATCAGCAGCAGCGCGCCGTAGCCACGGTTTCGGCTGCTGTTGGTCATCGCCTGCCGCAGTCGGTCCATCAACAGCGTTCGGTTGGGTAGCCCGGTGAGCTGGTCAAAAAAAGCCAGTTCGTTGATCTTCTCTTCGGCTTTCTTGCGCTCGGTGATGTCGTACTGCGCCCCGACGTAGTGGGTGACGGCACCTTCGTCGTCCTTGACTGCCGAAATGGTGAGCCATTTCTGATACTCCTCGCCGTTCTTGCGGCGGTCCCATATCTCGCCTTGCCAACAGCCGCTGCGGGCGATGCTCTCCCACATCGCGCGAAAAAAATCGGCGTCATGGCGCTGCGACTTGAGCAGGCGCGGATTCTGGCCGATCACTTCTGCGGCGGTGTAGCCCGTATTCTCGGTAAACGCCCGATTGACGCGCAGGATCACGCTGTTGCTATCGGTAATCACCATCGCTTCCTGCGAGTCGAAGGCCACTGCGGCGATCCGCAGATTGGCTTCGGAGCGCTTTCGTTCAGAGATGTCCTGGACCGTTCCGATCAGTGCCACCGGCGTTCCTTGATCATCGAACAGCGCTTTTCCCTTGCTGAGCACCCAGCGTTCCTGGCCATCGTTTTTTCGAACGATGCGGTATTCCTGATTGAAAGCGACGCCTTGTTTGATCGCCCGATCGGTACAGGCTTTTCTCACCTGGCGCGAATCGGGCGCGACCAGTTCGAGCCAGTGCGCGGCGTCGCGCGGGTAACTCGCGTCGATCCCGAAAATTTCGTCGAAGATATCGGAACTCGTCCAGCACTGCTGACGCAGGTCGTAGATATAACGACCGAGTTGGGCGATGTTCTGCGCCTCCAGCAGCGACGATGCCGCCGCCGCCTGCCGCCGCCAAGCGCGGTTGATCAACCACGAAAAGGACAACAAGGCGATGACCAGGGCCAGCACCAGACTGCCGACGATGACCACTTGCTTGCGCCATTCGGCAAACGCCGACTCGTTGTCGATCCCGACATTGACGATGAATCCGTACTTTTCGCTGCGGGAATAGGAATAGGTGCGGTCGATGCCGTCGATACTGGTCACGCCACTACGATAGCTGCCCTGCATCGGGTTGGCCTTGAACGTCTCGATGAAAGGCGTAGACAGCCTTTTTTCGCCGATCGGAAAACGTTTGACGCTGTCGGCAGGATGGCGTGCGATCAAGCCCAGATCGCCATCGCGCAGCGAAATCGAGCTGCCCGCCTCGACTTTTATGCGCTCGAGGATCTTGTCGATCTCGTCGATATTGACGGCGGCGAAGACCACGCCGCCAAACGCCCCGTCGGGGCGAGCGGTGCGCCGGGCAAAGATCCACACCCATTGATTGTCGATCCGCCCGAGAAAGGGTTTGTCGGCAAACAGTCCACCGTGCGGATTGTCGCGCAGCCTAATGAAATACTCACGGTCGGCATTGCTCACCGGCGGCGCCGGAACATCTGGCCCGTAGATGATGTCGCCAGCGTCGTCGGAGGCCCGGATATAGGCGACGTAGGGAATCAGTTTTTTCTGATCGACGAGCATTGGCGTAATCGTTGCGCCGTCGATCGGTCCCAGCGACATCTGGTGGGTGATTTCGTTGGACGATGCCAACAAGGCCACGTCGATCGTGTCGATCAGCCCGTTGAAGGTCTGCTCGATCGATTTGGACAGGCTTTGGGTGGTCGCGATGATCCTCGCTTCGACCTGCTGATGCAACTGCTTGAGGGTGACCAGGGCGGTGAAGATGATGATCAGAATGAACACCGCGACGCCGCCATAGAGCAAGGTCCGATTACTCGGAAAATGCTCGGCAGACGTCAATCGTGGCGTCGACATCGATGGCTCAGCCGGTGACCTCGATCACCGGAACGCGCCTGGCGAGCGCGCAGAACATCTCGTAACTGATGGTTCCGGCGGCGGCGGCGACCTCGTCGGCGGGTAGCCCTTGGCCCCACAGCACGACCTTGCTGCCAACGTCAGCCTCGGGCAGGTCGGTGAGCTCGCAGGCGAGCATGTCCATCGACACCCGGCCCAGCGTCGTCGTGCGCCGGCCGCCGACCAGGATCGGCGTACCGCTCGGCGCATGGCGCGGATAGCCGTCGGCGTAGCCGCAGGCGACGATGCCGACCCGCGTTGGCCGCTGCGCGATGAAGGTGCCGCCGTAGCCGACGCGTTCGCCGACACCGATCTGCTGCACCCCCAGGATCCGGCTCGAAAGCGTCATCACCGGCTTGAGGTCGAAGCTCGCTGCGCTCTGGTCGGCAAAGGGACTGGCGCCGTAGAGCATGATTCCCGGCCGCGCCCAGTCGTGCACCGTCTGCGGATGGCGCAAAATGGCCGCCGAGTTGGCCAGCGAAACGGGGGTCCCGGCCGGCCACAGCGCGCGCATCGCGTTGAAAGTCTCGAGCTGCCAGGCGACGCCGCGCTCGCCGTCGGCGTCGGCAAAGTGTGCCATCAGCGTAAGCGCGCCGATCGCAGTCGATTGCGCGAGTTCGTTGCGCACCGCCGGCAGTTGATCGAGGGTAAACCCCAGGCGGTTCATTCCGGTGTTGAGCTTGAGATAGATCGGCAGTGGCTGCGGTAGCGCTGCGGCAACGATCATCTGCAGCTGTTCGCTGCGGTGCACGCTCGGAATCAGCGCGTACTCACCGCACGCGGCAAGGTCGGCGGCGTCGAAGAAGCCCTCGAGCAACAGGATCGGTTGGCGAAAACCGGCGTCGCGCAGCGCGACCGCCGCCTCCACATCGAGCAGTGCGAAGCCGTCGACGACGTCGGCGAGCGCCTTCGCGCTACGCAGCAAACCGTGGCCGTAGGCGTCGGCCTTGACCACCGCCCAGGCTTTGGCCGACTGACCGGCAACCAGGCGTTTGGCGACGAGATAATTGTGGCGCAACGCGGCAAGATCGATGCGCGCTTCTATCGGACGAGGCATGGGACGAAAAGCTCCTTGGCGACAGGCTTGGGGGACCGCAAGTATCGACCCCATTTTGTTTCAGCACAAGACTTCGGGGATCTGGCGCGCTAACAACTTGCAAGCTTTCATGGTATAAATCCGCCTCTCTCTAAAGAGCGTCACCCGATTCCACGATGCCTTTCGGCTTTTACATCATCATGGCAGCGCAGTTTTTTTCAGCGCTCGCCGACAATGCCTTGCTCATCGTGGCGATTGCCGCGCTGCGCGAAATGCACGCCCCGGCCGCCTATGAGCCGCTGCTCAAAACCTTCTTCACCGTCTCCTACGTCGCGCTGGCGGCCTTTGTCGGCGCCTTCGCCGATTCGATGCCCAAGTGGCGCGTGATGTTCATCAGCAACACCATCAAGATCGTCGGCTGCGGCATGATGTTCTTTACAATTCACCCGCTGATCGCCTACGCCGTCGTCGGCCTCGGCGCCGCCGCCTATTCGCCGGCCAAATACGGCATCCTCACCGAGTACCTGCCTCACCGTCTGCTGGTCGTCGCCAACGGCTGGATCGAGGGACTGACCGTCTGCGCCATCATCCTGGGCGTCGTTATCGGCGGCGCACTGATCCAGCCGGCGATCGCTTACCGGCTGTTGTCCTTCGACTTCCCGGTGATCGACACCGGGATCGACACGGTCAGCGAAATGGGGCTGTGCTTCGTCGCCGTCTTTTACATCCTGGCTTCGGTGTTCAATCTTTACGTTCCTGAGACCGGCGTCGATCACAAGGCGCTGCACAAGAACCCCTGGTATCTGATCCGCGAATTCAACCACTGCCTGGTGCTGCTCTGGCGCGACCGCCTCGGACAGATCTCGCTGGCGGTCACCACGCTGTTCTGGGGCGCCGGGGCGACGCTGCAGTTCATCGTGATCAAATGGGCCGAAGTCTCTCTACAGCTCGACCTCTCCAAGTCGAGCATGCTGCAGGGCGTCGTCGCGTTGGGCGTCGCGCTGGGCGCCGTCGGCGCGGCGCGAATGATCACGCTGCGCAAGTCGCTGGGCGTCATCCCGCTCGGCATTGCCATGGGGCTGATCGTGCTGGTGATGAATTTCGTGCACCACGTGTGGCTCGCCGTTCCGCTCTTGATCATCATCGGCGGCCTGTCCGGCTACTTCGTCGTCCCCATGAACGCGCTGCTGCAACACCGCGGCCACATCCTGATGGGCGCCGGCCATTCGATCGCGGTGCAGAATTTCAACGAGAACCTGTCGATTCTGATGATGACCGGCCTCTACTACATGATGGTCAAGATCGACCTCTCGATCTACTGGGTGATCACGCTCTTCGGCCTCTTCGTTTCCGCCAGCATGCTGCTCGTCAAGCGGCGTCACGAGGCCAACCAGCGCGAATACGACGACGTCGTCCACCTCGACAACGGCAGCTGCCACTGAGCCCGTCTGACCGGCCCTCAGAAGATCAGCGGCGCGTTGGGTAGCTCGTCGGGATTGTCGGCGCTCGCCGGGAAGTGCTCGGCCAGCGCCGCGCTGATCTCGCCCAACGCACGCAAGACGCCTGGCTCATACTGCCCATTTCTCAATGTAGCCTCCAGGCGTCCGCAGACCGCGTTCCAGAACGCGTCGCCGACCCGCCGGTGGATCCCGCGATCGGCAACGATCTCGACGCGACGGTCGATCAACTGCAGGTAGATCAATACGCCGCAATTGTGTTCGGTGTCCCAGACACCGAGCTGGCCAAACAACTCGACCGCGCGTTGGCGCGGCGACTGATCGCGCAACAACCCGGCGAGCGGCAGATTGGCTTCGATAACGAAGCGCAATTCACCCTGATGGCTGCGTTCTGACGCGGCGATCGCCTGCTCGATGCGGCGCAAGGCCGGCTTGGGGAAGGCGCGCAAGACATACCAGTCGGGCAACACCAGATGATGCAAAAGTCTGCCGAGCCGCATTACCAACCTCCCGAGGCGCCGCCGCCGCCAAAACTGCCGCCGCCGCCCGAAAAACCGCCGCCACTGAAGCCGCCGCCTCGCATCCCACCCGAAGACCAGCCGCCCAGGCCGCTGACGCCGGCAAACAGCGAAACGATGAAGGCGACGATGCCGGCCAGAACCCCGAGCAGCAAGGAAGAAACGAGCAGCGAGGCGACGATTCCGGCAACGACGCCGACCACGCCGGCGCCCAGGAAACGACCAAAAATGGCGCGCAAAATACCGCCGACGACGAAGACCGCGATGAAACCGAGGCCAATCAGCGTTTCGAAGTCGATTCCGGCGCCTGATGACGTCGCCTTCGGCGGCGGCAGAGGCTCGCCGCCGACGACCTTGATCATGGCCTCGACGCCAGCATCGATGCCGCCGAAAAAATCGCCGTCCTTGAAGCGCGGAGCGATCGTCTCGCTGATGATGCGCTTGGCGGTCGCGTCGTTAAGCGCGCCCTCGAGCCCGTAGCCGACCTCGATGCGCAGCTTGCGGTCGTTCTTGGCGACGAGCAGCAAGGCGCCGTCATCGACGCCGTGGCGCCCGAGCTTCCAGGCCTCGACGACGCGTAGCGCGTATTGCTCGACGGTCTCCGGGCCGACGCTGGCGACGATCAGCACGGCGATTTGCGCGCCCTTCTGCCTCTCGAAAGCAGAAAGCCTGGTTTCGAGCCGCGCGCGCTGATCGGCCGACAGCGTCGCCGTCTGATCGATAACCCGCGCCGAGAGCGCCGGAACGGCGAGCGGCGATTGCGCGCCGACCAGGCTCGAAAGACACAGCAAACAGAGGGCAAAGAGCGCGCGCAGCATCGGGCGAGCTATTTCTTCGTCGCGCCGAAATCGACCTTGGGCGCGACCGAAATCGCCTTTTCATTGTCGACGCTGAAGTTGGGCTTGACCTGGTAACCGAGCGCCATCGCCGTCAGGTTGTTCGGGAAAGTGCGCACCGAGACGTTGTACGCTTCGACCGATTTGATGTAGCGATTGCGCGCGACGGTGATGCGGTTCTCGGTGCCTTCGAGCTGCGCCTGCAGGTCGCGGAACGACGCGTCGGCCTTGAGGTTGGGATAGTTTTCGGCGACCACCAGCAGCCTCGACAGCGCGCTCGACAACCCGGCCTGCGCCTGCTGGAACTTGGCAAAGGCTTCGGGGTCCTTGATCAGTTCGGGCGTTGCGGCAATGCTGCCGACCTGCGCGCGCGCGGCGGTGACCTGAGTGAGAACATCCTTCTCGTGCGCGGCGTAGCCCTGCACGGTGCTCACCAGATTGGGGACCAGATCGGCGCGCCGCTGGTACTGATTGACCACTTCCGACCACGCTGACTTGACCGCCTCGTCGCCGGTCTGGAAGGCGTTGTAACCGCAGCCGGAAAGCAGGCTGACGAGCACGGCGACGACGGCAAGGATTCTGATGCGCATGACAGAGACCTCCAGGAATTAACAAAGCACGCGGTAGATGGTGACCTTGTGCGAAATTGCAAGCACCCGGCGGATTATCGCGGCCGATCTTCCCTACGGTTTGAGCGAACGCATCAAGGCGCGCGCGCGGCACAGATCCTCCCACGACTTGGCCTTGTCGGGCAGCGTCCTGAGCAGATAAGCGGGGTGGTAGGTGACGACCACCGGAATGTCGCGCTCGCCGTCGCGATAGGCAAGCGGCTTGCCGCGCAGGCTGGCGAGCGAGCCGTCTTCGCCGAGCAGCGCATGGACGGCGGCGCGGCCGAGCAGCACGATCAGGCGCGGTTGCAGCAGCGCGATCTGACGTTTGAGATACGGCGCGCAGGCGGCCATTTCAGCGGCCTCCGGCGTGCGGTTGGACGGCGGGCGGCATTTGACGGCGTTGGCGATATAGACGTCTTCGCCACGCGTAAGATCAATGGCCGCGAGCATCGCGTCGAGCAGCTTGCCGGCCGGACCGACGAAAGGCTCGCCGCGCGCGTCTTCCTCGGCGCCCGGTCCTTCGCCGACGAACAGCCAGTCGGCGTTTTCGTCGCCGACGCCGGCAACCGCCTGCTTGCGCTCGCCACACAAGGCGCAATCGCGACACCCGGCAATGCGCTGGCGCAAGCCATCCCAGCCCAGTTGCGCGATTGGCGCGGAGCGCTCGGCGCCGGAAGCTGGCATCTTCTCGGCAACCCCCGCAAGGAATTGCTCGGCCTTGTGCATCGGCGCCGGCAAGATCGAACTCTTCGCCCTTTTCTCGCCGCGCGCGACCGCGCGCGTCTCGCGCAGAATCCACTGCGGCGAGAGACCCATCTCGCCCAGCACCTGATTGCGCGAGAGGCTCATGCCGAGACCTCGGTCAAGGGGTGGGTCAGCACCAGCGCGTCCTCGCGACCGCCTTCGGCGGGATAGTAGCCGCGCCGTACGCCGACCTGCGTAAAGCCAAAATGGCGATACATCGCCAGCGCCTTGACGTTCGACGGGCGCACTTCGAGCAGCAACGTCGTCGCCCCGCCCGCCCGCCCGAGGCCCATCGCCTGGCGCAACAGGCGCGCGCCAAGCCCCTGCCGCTGATGGCTTTCGGCGACGGCAATGGTGAGCAGGTGCGCTTCATCGACGGCCAGCATGAGAACGAAATAACCGGCCACCTCGCGGTCGACGCGGCAGACCCAGCAAGCGTAATTGCTCGCCATCGAATCGGCGAAATTGGCGCGGCTCCAGGGGAAAGCGCAAACGCGGTACTCGATCGCCAGCACCGCGTCGAGGTCGGCTGGCCGCATCGGCAGCAGTTCGATGCGCGCTTCGCTCATCGCTTCCATCAGGCTTTGCCGCCTTCGGCCAGGCGCTCGACGACGGTCTTGGCGACCTTGTTGCGCACATAGAGCGGCGCGGCGTCGGCCGGATCGATCGCTTCGCCGCGCAGCAAACGCGGCGCAGCGATCCTGGCGACGCCTGCGGCGCTGGGCATCAGCTCGGGCTGCCAGCGATCGACGAAAGGCAACAGCCGTTCGCGCAGCAGCGGATAGGCGGCCAGCGCGTTGCCGCAGGCCAGCCAGCCGGCGGACTCGGGCAGCGGAACCGATTGCGGCGAATAGACGCCGATCTCGCCGCGTTGTTCGCCGTGCTCGAAGAAGCCGACATAAACCTCGCCCATTCGCGCGTCGAGCAAGACGATCACGCGTTCAGCGCCGCTGTCGATCGCCATCGCCTCGAGCGTGCCGACGCCGAGCAGCGGCAGGTCGCGCGCGAAGGCCAAGCCCTGAGCGACGCCGCAGGCGACGCGCAGCCCGGTAAAGGAGCCGGGACCGGCGCCGAAAGCGATGCCGTCCAGGTCGGCAAAACCCAGCCCGGACTCGCGCAAGGTCGCCTCGGCGAGCGGCAGCAAAGTCTCGGAATTCGATCGCGCCGCAGCACAAACGCGCGCGACGACCGCGCCGTCGCGCCAGAGCGCGACGGTGCCGGGGTCGGCGGCGGTTTCAAGGGCAAGGATATTCATCGGCCGTATTCTACCTGTCCTCGCCCCCGGCGTCGCCATCGTTGCCGATGGCGACGTGTTGCGGCGAGCAACGTGACTAGGCCCAGACCAGCCCGATCACGCCGACCAGCATAATCGCCGCGCCGACGACCTGCGACGGCTTGACGGCTTCCTTGAGCAGGCTGGCGCCGACGAAGGTGCCGACCAGCATCGATATTTCGCGCACCGGTGCGATATAGCTTAACGGTGCGATCTGCACGGCGAGCAGCACCAGCGTGTAGGCCGCCGGCGACAGCAGGCCGACGATGATGATCGCGCGCCGTTGCGCGCGCCACTGACTGACCAGCACTTGCGTCTGGCGCAGCGCGAACGGCGCCAGCAGCAGCGCGCGGAACGCCAAGCCCACCGCGTAGAACAGGATCGGCACCATGCCCAGCGTCTTGATCGCCCAGCCGTCGATGACCGTGTAGCTGGCGATGAAGACGCCCGTCGCGATTCCCCAAAGCACGCCAAGCTGCCGCTTGGAGGACTTCGTTCCGCGCAGCAGATCGACCGCGCCGGCCGAAACGAAGACTCCGCCGAGAATCGCCGCCACCGAGACCCAGCCGAGCAGGCTCGGCGTCTCGCCGAGCAGCACGATCGCGGCGACCACCGAGAACATCGGCCCGGAACCGCGCGCCACCGGGTAGACCACCGCGAAATCGCTTTCGCGGTACGCTTTCTGCAGCACCAGCGAGTACACCACGTGCACCAACCCGCTGCCCAGCGCGGCGAACCACATCGCCCGCGAGAACGTCTGCGGGTGAGCGCTCCACGTCCAATAGACGAGGGGCGTCGCGGCGACCACGCTGACCAGGCCGAAAAGCCAGACGAAAGCCAGACCGCCGCCGGCTTTCTTGGCGACGATGTTCCAGATGGCGTGACAGCAGGCGCCTGCCAGAACCAGCGCCAGCGCGGTCGCACTCATGCCCGACCCTTGATCTGCTGCGCGCCAAGGCGGGGAAAGACGAACACTTGAAGCGACATATTGGAGCCTATCGAGAGAAACTGCGCCGATCGCGCATATACAATGATCGCCTCAATTCACTTGCGAGCGAGTCAAGATCATGAGCCACACTGCGGCCGGCGATGAGTAAAGCTGATGGCGGGAACGACAAGGCCGCGCTGCCGCTCAATTCCATCCGCGTCTTCGTCGAGGCCGCGCGGCAACTGAACTTCAGCCGTGCGGCGCAAACGCTGGGGATCACCCAGGGCGGCGTGAGTCACCATGTCTCGTCGCTCGAGCGCTATTTTGGCCATCGGCTTTTTGTTCGCTCAGGATCGTCGGTGGCGCTGACCGATTCCGGGCGCCTCTATTTCGACACCGTCCAGGAAGCCGTATCGACCATCGAGCTGTCGACCCGTCAGTTAAGACAGCGCCCCGGCGACTCGGGGCGCCTGCTGGTGCGCACTTCGGTCCCGACCTTTGCGATGATGGTGCTGATTCCCGCCTTGTCGCGCTTCTGCCCTCTGCCGGCAGTCGCGGTCGATGTCGTGACCTCGCTGTCGCCGCCGCTGGCCGGAGACCCTTACGACGTGCTGATCACCCGCGACCTGGTGCAGGACGACGATGAACACTGGTCGCTGGCGACCGAGCAGCTCGTTTGCGTCGCCGCGCCGTCGGTGCTCGGCGAATTTTCAGCGAAACCCATCGGCGACTGGCCGTTTCTCGCCACCCGCTCGCGTCCGGATGTGCTTGCCGAGTGGGCCAACCGGCAAGGCGTCGAAGCGAACGACATTCATGTCGCGGCGACCTTCGATCATTATTTCCTGGCGCTGCCGGCGGCGATCGGCGGCCTGGGCTTTTTGGCGATGCCGCGCCTGCTGGTGATCGACGCCTTGCGCCAGGGGCACCTGCTTGAAGCGCCGATGACGACCGTGCGCGGCAGCGCCAGCTACAAGGCGTATATCAATCCGCGAACGAGCGAGGCGGAGGCCGCGAAAGCCTTTTGTCGCTGGCTCAAAGGCGAACTTCGGGAAAGCGACGAATGAGACGTTCACCATGAGCCGTTTTTCAACCCGCCGGTCAATTGTGCTGGGCGCCGCAGCGTATCCCTTGCTCTCGGCGTGTACCGCCCTGGGCGGCAATTCGCGCGCTAGCGCGTCGGCGCGGCAACAGCTGACCGCCATCGAAAATTCGCTCGACGGTCGTCTCGGGCTGTTCGCCTGGGACAGCGCCGACGACCGACGGCTGGCCTACCGCGCCGATGAGCGTTTCCCCATATGCAGCACGTTCAAGCTGCTGCTGGTCTCGGCGATTCTCGATACGAGCGTGCAACAGCCCGCGTTGATGCAGCAAGTGCAAAGCTATCGCCAAAGCGATCTGGTCGAGTATTCGCCGGTCACCGAACAGCACGTCGGCGCGGGGATGAGCATTGCACAGCTCTGCGCCGCCGCGCTGCAGTACAGCGACAACACCGCCGCCAACCTGCTGATCGAGCGCCTCGGCGGCCCGGCGGCGGTAACCGCCTATGCGCGATCGATCGGCGACCGGCAATTCCGTCTCGATCGCTGGGAGACCGAGCTCAACACGGCGATTCCTGGCGATCCGCGCGACAGCTCGACGCCCGAGGCGATGGGCCGCAGCCTGCAGCGACTCGCGCTCGGCGACGCCTTGGCGCGCGCTCAGCGCGAGCAGTTGTGCCTCTGGCTGCGCGGCAACACGACCGGCGCGGCGCGCATCAAAGCCGCAATTCCGGCGTCGTGGGCCATCGGCGACAAGACCGGCGGCGGCCGCTACGGCACCGCCAACGACATCGCCGTGCTGTGGCCGCCGCAGCGGCCACCGGTGATCCTTGCCATCTACACCACGCGACGCGATGAGGCGGCGACGCCGCGCAACGAGCTGATCGCCGCCGCCGCTCGCGTCGTCGTCGGCTGGCTGGGCTAGGCCTCCTCGCCGCACGGCAGGCGCAGCATGAACGACGTCGTTCCCGCCGCTGATTCGACGGCGACGTCGCCGCCGTGCGCTTCGACGATCGACTTGACGATCGCCAGTCCCAGGCCGAAATTCGTCCCCTCCCCCGAGCGCGACGGATCGGCGCGATAGAAACGGTCGAACAACCGCGGCAACTGGCTCGCCGCAATCGTCTCGCCGCTGTTGGCGACGACGATGCACACACTCCCCGACGTCGAGGCAGCGATGGCGATCTCGATGCGGCCGCCGCGCGCGGTATGGCGCAGCGCGTTCGACAGCAGGTTGCTGATCGCTCGCCGGATCATCGACGGATCGCCGAAGATCCGGCCGCTTCCCGATCGCGTCAGCGTTACGCCTTGCTCGTCGGCGACCAGGCGAAAATACTCGATGAGATCGTCGGCGAGCGCAGCGAGCTCGATCAGGGTACGCGACGGGATGATCTGCCCCTCGTCCGCTTTGGCGATGAACAGCATGTCGGCGATCATCCGAGACAGCCGTTCGAACTCCTCGACGTTCGACGCCAGCACGTCGCGGTAGTCTTCGACCGTTCGCGAACGCGCCAGCGTGACCTGGGTCTGCGTCAGCAGGTTACTCACCGGAGTGCGCAGCTCGTGCGCGAGGTCCGACGAAAAATCCGAGAGCCGCCGGAAAGACGCTTCGAGCCGCGCCAGCATGGCATTGAGCGCATCGACAAGATCGGCGAGCTCGGCGGGAACCGCGGCGAGCGCGAGGCGCGAATCGAGCCGCTGCGCGGTGATCGCTTCGGCTTCGCGCCGGATCGCGCGCAAGGGCGACAAGCCGCGGCGCACCGCGATCCAGCCGAGGAAGCCGGTGAGCAAGGCGGCGAGAACGACAAAAGACCATAGCGTGACGCGAAATGAACGCATGAACTGCTGGTGATGCGAAATATCGGTCGCCACCGCAACGATCGCCGGCGGCGCTGCGGCAAGCCCGGTACGAACCCGCGCCGCGATGCCGCGCATCGGCGTTCCCTGCGCGCTGGTCCAGACGAGCGGATGCAATACCTCGCCCTCGCGCGCCAGCAGGGCTTGCGGAAAATCGGCAGCGCGCGTCGCAAAGAGGATCTCGCCGTCCGGCGCTTTGACCACCACCGCCAGACCGTGATGACCGACCAGCGAATCGTCGAGCAACTGGGCGATGGCGTTCATCTGCTCGGCCGACCGCACTTTTTCCAGCGCGTGGCGGGCCAATTCGAGCTTGCCGCTCAGCACCTCCAGATCCTGTTCCTCGAAATGCTGTTCGACGGCGCGCGCGATCAGCGCGCCGAGCAGCAGCAACACCACCGTCGAGGCGGTGGCGAACAGCAGCGTCAAGCGCAGCGTCAGCGAAGCGCTGCGTTTCACCCGCACGCTGGTTCCTCGAGCACATAGCCCATGCCGCGCACGGTGCGAATCAGCTTCGGCGCGAAGTCGTCGTCGACCTTGGCACGCAGGCGACGGACCGCGACATCGATGACGTTGGTGTCGCTGTCGAAATTGATGTCCCAGACTTGCGAGGCGATCAGCGAACGCGGCAGCACCTCGCCCTGACGACGCAGCAGCAACTCGAGCAGCGCGAATTCCTTGGCGGTCAGTTCGATGCGCTGGCCAGCACGCGAGACGCGGCGGCGGCGCAGATCGACTTCCAGATCGGCGGCGCGCAGCACCTCCGGCTCGCGCCCGCGGCCCTGCCGGCGCAGCAAAGTGCGTACACGCGCCAGCAGTTCGGCAAAAGCGAAAGGCTTGACCAGGTAATCGTCGGCACCAAGTTCGAGACCGCGGACGCGGTCGTCGACCTCGTCGCGCGCGGTCAGGAACAGCACCGGAAAATCTTTTCCCGCGGCGCGAATTCCGCGCAACACGCCCCAGCCGTCAAGTCCCGGCAGCATCACGTCGAGGATCAGCAAATCGTAGTCGATGCACAGCGCGTCGTGCAGTCCATCGCGACCGTCGCGCGCCAGATCGACGACGAAACCGGCTTCCTGCAGGCCCTGCTGCAGATAGTCTCCGGTTTTCGCCTCGTCCTCGACAATCAGTAGTCGCAAAGCATCCTCCTTGGGTCCTGGCGGCGACCTCGTTCGGCCGCCGATCCATCGCCCCCGAAGATTACGACAATGTCGCGTGCAGGTGCATTACAGAAATGTAATTTTCAGGTCAGCTTGCTGTCGCAATGCGCCCAATACACTCGGCGCATTCGATCAAGCAGCGAAACATCAAGCACCCACATTTCGACAGGAGAACACCGTGAAGATTGCAAGCATCGTGATCGCGCTGGCCGCCGCCCTCCCCGCTGCGGCAATCGCCGCCGGCGATCACCAGAACCATGGCGCCATGGTCGCCGATTCCCAGAGGCAGAGCCAAGCCCCGGCCGACGCGCAATGGGTCGATGGCCTGGTCAAGAAGGTCGACAAGACGGCCGGCAAAGTCACCCTCGCGCACGGCCCGCTCAAGAACCTGGGAATGGACATGGCGATGACCATGGCGTTCCGCGTCAAGGACGCCGACTGGCTCGATCAACTCAAGGCCGGCGACAAGATCCGCTTCGTCGCCAACGATATCAATGGCGTATTGACCGTCGTCAAGTTCGAGATGGCCAAATAAGCTTCGCCCCAGGTGGCCTCGATCGACCGTTGCATTACCAAGGAACTGATATGCGAAGGACTCTTGCCGCGTCGGCCGCCCTATTGATGTTGGCGCTGGAGGCCACTAGCCCGGCGCTGGCACAGGAGCGCGTCATCGGCAAAACCGTCGAGAGCCTGCTCGACTATGCCAGGGAGAGCAGCCCGGACTATGCGGCGATGCGTTACGAAGCCGACGCCGCCGGCGAGCGGGTCACCCCGGCGGGGACGCTGCCCGATCCGAAATTGCGGATCGAACTCCAGGACATCACCAAGGCAGGCGAGCAGAACGCCACCTTGAACCCCAGCCGGGTCGGCAGCACCAAGTACACGCTGATGCAGGATCTGCCGTGGTATGGCAAGCGCGACTTGAAGCGCGAGATTGCGCAGCTCGACGCTGAAGGCGCGCAGGGGCGGGCGCGCGGCACCTGGGCCGAGCTTGCCGCGCGCATCAAGAGCGCGCACGCGCAGCTCTATTACGTCAATCGCAGCGAACAGCTGACGCGCGAGATTCTCGACCTGATGCTGCGCCTCGAGAAGATCGCGCAGGTGCGCTATGCGGGAGGGCTGGCCGCGCAGCAGGACGCCATCCGGGCGCAGGTTGAGCAGACCGGAATGCGCAGCGAGTTGATCGCGCTGGAAAACGAACAAAGCCAACTCAAGGCCAAGATCAATGGCCTGCTGGCCCGACCCGCGCGCGCCAAGCTCGCCGCGCCCGAGGTATTGCGCCCGATTCCGTCGCCGGCCAAGCTCGACTATGAAGCGCTTGAAGAGCGGGTGCGTGCGCGCAACCCCTTGCTGTTTGCCGAGGAAGCGCGGATCAAATCGGCCGAAAAGACCCGCGACCTGACGCTCAAAAACCGCTATCCCGACTTTACGGTGGGCTTTTCGCCAATCCAGTACCAGAACGCCGTCAGGGAATGGGAAGTGATGTTCGAATTGAATATCCCCTTGCAGCAATCGTCGCGGCGAGCTCAAGAACGCGAATCGGAAGCCATGCTCTCGGCGGCGCGCTCGCGCAAGGACGCGGCGTCGAACCAGGTGCTTGCCGACCTTGCCGAAAACCTCTCGGCGATCGATGCGGCGCGGCGCAGCGAAATGCTGACGACGACCGATCTGCTGCCGCAGGCCGAATTGACGTTCAATTCAGCGCTGGCCGCCTATCAGAACGGCAAGGTCGATTTCGCCACGCTGCTCGAAGCGCAGAAGCAGATTCGCCAGGCGAAGCAGAACCAGATCAGGGCGCAGAGCGAAGCGCAGATCCGCCTCGCGGAAATAGAAAAGATCCTGGGAGAAGAACTATGAACCAAGAAAAAGCAGTTGACCACGGCGAACACAGCGGAAAAACAACTGATTGCGATGATTTGTGGATTCACCCCTTGGGTTGGCGGATAAATACTGAAAACCACAGGCATTTCGCTGTGTTCGCCGTCCCATGGGATTGGCTTCGCGGCATATCGCCGTGGTTTGAAGTGAGGTCATAAGGATGAAAGCAGCGATAAGGCTGGGGGCGGCATTGGCCGTCGGGCTGATCGTTGCCGCAGGGGGCGGCGGCTATTGGCTGGGTCAGCGCGACCCCGTGGCGGCTGATGTCGTCAAGACGGCAAGCGAACCCGCCAAGCGCAAGTTGCTCTATTACCGCAACCCGATGGGCCTGCCCGACACCTCGCCGACGCCCAAGAAGGACCCGATGGGGATGGACTATATCGCCGTCTATGCGGGCGAAGAAGAAAGCGGACCGGCGGCCGACGGACAGCTCAAAATCAGCACCGAAAAAGTCCAGAAACTCGGCGTTCGCAGCGAAGCCGCGCAGCTGCGCAGCCTCGACAAAACGGTGCGCGCCGCCGGCCGCATCGAGCCCGACGAGCGAAAAACCTACGCCATTACGCCGAAATTCGAGGGCTATGTCGAGCGCTTGCACGTCAATGTCACCGGCCAGGCGGTCAGCAAAGGACAGCCGCTGTTCGAAGTGTATAGCGCGGAGCTCGTCTCGGCGCAGCGCGAATACGCGATTGCCGCGCACGGCGTCGATTCGCTCAAGGAAGCGGGCGGATCGGCGCAGGCGGGAATGGCGCAACTCGCCGAGTCGAGCTTGCAGCGCCTGGCGAACTGGGACATCTCGCCAGCGCAGATCAAGGCGCTGGCACAATCGGGCGAAGCCAAGCGCACGCTGACCTTGCGCTCGCCGGTTTCAGGCGTCGTGACTGAGAAAAAAGCGCTGCAAGGAATGCGCTTCATGCCCGGCGAAACGCTCTATCAGATCGCCGACCTGTCGTCGGTATGGGTCGTCGCCGACGTCTTCGAGCAGGACATCGGGCTCGTCAAACTCGGCGCCCAGGCCAAGGTCCGCATCAACGCCTATCCCGACAAGGTCTTCGCCGGCCAGGTCAGCTATGTCTATCCGACGCTCAACGCGGCGACGCGCACCGGCGCGGTTCGCATCGATCTGCCCAACCCCGGGCTGCTCCTGAAACCCGCGATGTATGCCCAGGTCGAATTGCCGGTCGCCGAAAAAGGCGCGGTCGTGGCGGTTCCCGTCTCCGCGGTGATCGACAGCGGAACGCGTCAGATCGTTCTGATCGATCTGGGCGAAGGCCGCTTCGAACCGCGTGAAGTCAAGCTCGGCGCGCGCAGCGACAGCCATGTCGAAGTGCGCGAAGGCGTCAAGGCGGGCGAGTTGGTGGTCGTTGCCGCCAATTTCCTGATCGACGCCGAGAGCAATCTCAAGGCGGCGATTGGCGGTCTTGGCGGCTTGGGCAAAGCCGATCAGGCAGCGGCCAAGGCGGCGAGCCACCACGCCGAAGGAAGCGTCGAAGAAATCGATGCCAAGGCAGCGACGATCAGCCTCAGTCACGGCCCGGTCGCCAGCCTCAAGTGGCCGGCGATGACCATGGAGTTCAAGCTCGCCAATTCTTCGCTGCTGCAGGCATTGAAACCGGGCGCCAGGGTGTCGGTCGAGTTCGTCGAGCGCCAACCCGGTGAATGGGTGATCACCCGCGTCAGCCCGCTGACCTCGGCAAGCAATCCGCACGATGGCCACTGAAAAGACTCAGGAGAGATCGAGCATGCTGGCCAAAATCATCGACTGGTCGGGTAGCAACCGTGTGCTGGTGCTGCTCGCCACCTTGTTCATCGTCGCCGGGGGTATTTTCGCCGTCCTGCGCACGCCGATCGACGCACTGCCCGACCTCTCCGACGTCCAGGTCATCGTCTATACGGAGTATCCGGGGCAGGCGCCGCAGGTCGTCGAGGACCAGGTCACCTATCCGCTGACCACGGCGATGCTGGCGGTGCCCAAATCGAAGGTCGTTCGCGGCTTCTCTTTCTTCGGCGCGTCGTTCGTCTACATCATCTTCGACGACGGCACCGACATCTACTGGGCGCGTTCGCGCGTTCTCGAATACCTCAACTTCGCGGCGAGCCGCATGCCCAAAGGGGTTACACCGCAGATCGGCCCGGACGCCAGCGGCGTCGGCTGGGTCTATCAATACGCGCTGCTGGCGCGCGACAAGACGCTCGCCGAGCTGCGCTCGATTCAGGACTGGTACGTCCGTTACCAACTGACCAAGGCGCACGGCGTCGCCGAAGTCGCGTCGATCGGCGGCTTCGTGCAGACCTATCAGGTGAGCGTCGACCCAGTCAAACTGCGTTCGTACGGAATTGCTCTGATGAAGGTCGCTCAGGTCATCCGCGACTCGAACCGCGACGTCGGCGGTCGCGCCGTCGAAATGGCCGAAACCGAATACATGGTTCGCGGCAAAGGCTATCTGCGCGGCAAGAGCGACATCGAAATGCTCGTCGTCAAAAGCGATCGGGGAACGCCGGTGCTGATCCGCGACATCGCACGAGTCGAACTCGTCCCCGACGAGCGGCGCGGCCTCACCGAGCTCAATGGCGAAGGCGAAGTCGTTTCCGGGATCGCCATGGCGCGCTACGGCGAGAACGCGCTCGAGGTCATCGGCAACCTCAAGGCCAAGATCGCCGAAATCGCTCCCGGCCTGCCCGCCGGCGTCACCATCGAAGCCGTCTATGACCGCTCGGAACTGATTCACCGCGCCATCGAGACGCTCAAACGAACGCTGCTCGAGGAATCGCTGATCGTCGCGCTGGTCTGCTTCGCCTTTCTGCTGCATCTGCGCAGCGCGCTGGTCGCCATCCTGATGCTGCCGGTCGGCATCCTGATGGCGTTCATCGCCATGCGCCTGTCGGGAATGAGCTCCAACCTGATGAGCCTGGGCGGCATTGCGATCGCCATCGGCGCGATGATCGACGCGGCGATCGTGATGATCGAGAACGCGCACAAGCACCTCGAGCGATTGCCCGCGGGAAGTTCGCTGCACGATCGCGCACAAGCGATGCTCGCGGCGTGCAAGGAGGTCGGCCCGGCGCTCTTCTTCTCGCTCTTGATCATCACCGTCTCGTTCCTGCCGGTGTTCAGCCTCGAAGGCCAGGAGGGGCGGCTCTTTTCCCCGCTCGCCTATACCAAGACTTTTTCGATGGCCAGCGCGGCGCTGCTCTCGATCACGCTGGTGCCGGTACTGATGCTGCTGTTCATCCGCGGCAAGATCATGGCGGAAGCCAAGAACCCGGTCAATCGCGTGTTGATCCGGGCCTATCGGCCGATCATTTCCGGCGTCATGCGCTGGAAGAAGCTGACCATCGCGCTCGCGCTGCTGGTCCTCGGCGTCTCCTACTACCCGGCGTCCAAACTGGGTTCCGAGTTCATGCCGACGCTCAACGAAGGCTCATTGCTCTACATGCCGGCGTCGCTGCCGGGAATGTCGATCACCAAGGCCGCCGAGCTCTTGCAGACGCAGGACAAGATCATCAAGAGTTTTCCCGAGGTCGCTTCGGTTTATGGCAAGGCGGGTCGCGCCAACACGGCGACCGACCCGGCGCCGACCGAGATGTTCGAGACGGTGATCAACTTGAAGCCGCAATCCGAATGGCGCGCCGGAATGACGATCGATGCGCTGATCGCCGAGCTCGACCGCGCGCTGCAATTTCCCGGCGTCGCCAATTCCTGGACGATGCCGATCAAGGCGCGCATCGACATGCTGTCGACCGGAATCCGCACGCCGATCGGAATCAAGGTGTTCGGCAAGAACCTCGAGGAAATGGAGAAACTCGCCAAGCAGATCGAAGCGGTGGTCAAGCAGGTTCCGGGAACCACCAGCGCCTTCGCCGAACGCATCACCGGCGGTTTTTACCTCAACATCGAACCCGATCGCGAGCAACTGGCGCGCTACGGCCTGGCCATCGGCGACCTGCAGGACGTCATCGGCAGCGCGCTCGGCGGCGAAATGGTGACCACCACCGTCGAAGGCCGCGAGCGTTATGGCGTTGCCGTGCGCTATCCGCGCGAGCTGCGCTCCGACCCGCAGCAGATCGCGCGCGAGGTGCTGATCCCGACCATGCAGGATGGCGTCAGCGCGATGATCCCGCTCGGGCAAGTCGCCAAGATCGTGCTCGCCAAGGGAACGCCCGGAATCCGCACCGAGAACGGCCTGCTCTCAGCGTATATCTACGTCGACATCCGCAACCGCGACATCGGCGGTTACGTCGCCGACGCCAAGAAAGCCGTTGCCGAACAGGTCACTTTCCCGCCGGGCTATTACGTGACCTGGAGCGGTCAGTTCGAGAACATGGAACACGCGATCGAGAAAATGAAGGTGGTGATCCCGATCACCCTGCTCTCGATCTTTCTGTTGCTCTACCTAAACTTCCGGCGAATCACCGAGACGCTGATCGTCATGCTCTCGGTCCCCTTCGCGCTGGTCGGCGGCGTCTGGCTGATGTGGCTGCTCGGCTACAACCTCTCGGTCGCGGTCGCCGTCGGCTTCATCGCGCTGGCCGGGGTCGCCGCCGAAACCGGCGTGATCATGCTGATCTACCTCGATCATGCCTGGGAAAAGGTCAAAGCGAACTGCCGTACCGAAGGCCGTGCGCCAAACGTCGGCGATCTCTACGCGGCGGTGATGGAAGGCGCGGTCGAACGTGTGCGACCCAAGATGATGACCGTCGTCGCCATCATGGCCGGCCTGTTGCCGATTCTCTGGGGAACCGGCACCGGTTCGGAAGTGATGAGCCGAATCGCCGCGCCGATGGTCGGCGGCATGGTCTCGTCGACGCTGCTGACGCTCGCCGTGATCCCTGCCATCTACGCGCTGGTCAAACAATGGCGAATCGACCACGGCAGGGAATGAACCCGCCGCTGGTGGACAGCTTCAGGACAGATGCGGCGCCGCCAGGTAGTCGCGCGAACGCATCTCGGTCAAGCGGCTGACCGTGCGCGAAAATTCGCTGGCCTGCGTGCCTTCGGTATAGAGCTGCTCGGGTTCGCAATCGGCGGTGACGATCAGTTTTACCCGGTGGTCGTAGAGCACATCGACCAGCCAGGTAAAACGTCTCGCCTCGGACGACATGCTCGCCGACATCTTGGGAACGCCCGAAAGCAGCAAGCTATGGTGGGCGCGCGCCAGTTCGAGATAGTCATTCTGCGAGCGCGCGCCGCCGCACAACGACTTGAAGTCGAACCAGATCACGCCTCGGCCCTGGCGCAAGCTCGGAATGGCGCGTCCGAGCACCTCGATGCTGCCGCCGGTGATGCCTTCGCCGCCAGCGATGGCGGCGAAATAGTCGGCCATTTTCGCTTCGGCGCAGGCCTCGATCGGATGATGAAAAACTTCGACCTGTTCAAGCGTTCGCCGCCGGTAATCGACTCCCGAATCGACTTCGAGCACATCGACCTTCGACTTGATCAGCGCGATCGTCTTGAGGAAATTCTCGCGCTGCAGGCCGTCCGGATAGAGCTTGTCCGGCGGGTAGTTCGAGGTCATCACGAAAATCACGCCGCGCGCGAACAAGGCGTCGAGCAAACGGCCAAGGATCATCGCGTCGGCGATGTCGGAAACGTGAAACTCGTCGAAGCAGATCAGTCGGCAGTCGCTGGCGATTCGCTCGGCGACCTTCGCCAGCGGATCGCTCTCGCCCTTGAAAACCTTGAGCTGCGAATGAACGTGCTGCATGAAAGCGTGAAAATGGATGCGGCGCTTGCGTACATAAGGCACCGAATCGTAGAAGCAGTCCATCAGAAAACTCTTGCCGCGACCGACGCCGCCCCAGAAATAGACGCCGCGCGGCAGTTCTGGCGGCGACAGCACTCGGCGCAAGGCGCTGCGCCGACCAACCTTGAACGACAGCAGTTGATCGTAGAGCTGTTGCAGCCGCCGCGCGGCGCCATGCTGCGCCGCATCGGCCGCATAGCCGCGCGCTGACAATAGCGCTTCGTAGGCGTCGAGCATTCCACGTTCGGGGACTTTCAACACGCGATGAGGCATAGCTCGGACTCGGCAAAGCGGCATCTATCGCCGCGGGATAATCGGGAGCGCAGTCCGCTCACTGATTCGCGCTGGCGCAACAAGTCGCGAGTTAACGGTCTGACGCTTCGATTCTAAAACATCGCGAGCACGATGGGCGTGCATATAATGCGGGACGCGACTTGGCGCGCTTATTCGACCGGATAAACGCCCCCCCTCTAGGGTAGAATGCACGGTCCCCCAGATTTCTAGCGGAAGAGGTCATGACGCCGACGCCCCTGTTTTTTCCCGAACTGCTGGCTGATCGGAAGCTCAAGCCGGGGGCGGTCAAACTGAATTTTGGCGAGGGCGATTGGTATGCCTTGCAGCCCTTGATCGAAGACGAACGCTTTTCGGTTTTTGCCGCCACGGTGCCGTGCCTGATCGGCACCGACCTTGGCCGGCGCCTGCCCGCAGCCTTGCGGCAGGCGCTGCAGCGCGCCGGATGCCAACTGGCGCCTGACGAGATCACCTACCACTGCGACGAGCCGAGCAAGCCGGCGCTGCCGCAGGCGGCGCGCTGGCTGCTCGGCGACTGGTACCTCGCCCCGCTGGCGAAGGCCTCGGGACGACTGGAAACGTCGCGGGCGCTGGCGCTCAAGTTATTGCAGCGGGTCGCTGAAGACGCCGACACGGCGGACATCGAGGCTTTTTTCCGGCAGGATCCGGTGCTCGCTTACCAGCTGCTGCGCCTGGTCAATTCCCTTGGCGTCGGCGCTGGCCGACACATCTCCAGTTTCGCGCAGGCGATCCTCATCCTCGGCCGTCAACAACTCAAGCGCTGGCTCAATCTGATGCTGTTCGCAGCGTGTCGCGACGACCACCGCTCGGCGATGTTGCTGGCACGCGTGGCGATCCGCGCTCGGCGCATGGAATTGTCGGCCAAGGCCATCGGGCTTGATCGCAGCGGCCAGGAGCGGGCGTTCATGGCCGGCATGTTTTCACTGTTGGGGATCCTGTTTAGCCAGCCGCTGGCCGAGATCTTGAGCCCGCTCAAGCTCGACGCGGTGCTGAGCGCTGCCGTACTGCACCACGAAGGCGAACTGGGGCGTCTGCTGCAGGCCAGCGAAAGCTCGGAAGGCGCGCAAGAGCTGGTGCTGACCCGCTTGCTCGGCCAACTGGGCGTGTCCAGCGACGACCATAACCTGATCAACCTTGAAGCATTCCACTGGATGCTCGGGGTGATTCATGAGGGTGCCGTCGATGCCTGATTCGCGCATCGACCGCTGCCTTGAGCTCTGTTCGCAGGCGCGCACGCAGAGCGGCGACGAGCTGGCGCGCTCACTGAGCGACTTGCAGCAGGCGCTTCTGTCACTGCAGGACGAGAATTCGGCCTTGGCGCCGATGAGCAGCGAGGGTAGCGAAGAACCGGTGATCACCATGGACCTGTCCGGCTACCTGACCGGCTGGAACACCGGCGCGCAGACGCTGTTCGGTTATACGCCGGAAGAGGCGATTGGACAGCACGTGCTGTTTTTATACGACGACGAATCGGGAAACCGCGAGAACGAGATAAACGAATTGTTTCTCGATCACGGCAGCCCCTTGATCGAAGTTCGTCGCCGCAAGAAATCGGGCGAATCGTTTCGCGCCAATCTGTCGCTGACCCACCTGCTTGACGACGACCAGGAGCCCATTGGCCTGCAAGCCCGCCTGTGGGAGATTGCCGATCGGCTTTCGAACGAGGAAAGGCAGCGCTTGCACGCGCGCATCATCGAGCATAGCGACGAGGGCATTCTGATTACCGACGCCGACGAACGCATCGTTTCGGTCAATTCGGCATTCACGCGAATTACCGGCTATTCGGCAATGGAGGCGATCGGCGAAACGCCTGATCTGCTGCGCTCTGGCGTGCATAGCGCCGATTTTCGCGCGCAGGTGCGCGGCGCCATGCACGGTTCGGGCGCGTGGCACGGCGAAATCATCGGCAAACGCAAGAACGGCGATCTTTTCCCGCAATCCGTCGCGATCGGTGTCGTGCGCGACAATAACGGCGAGATTAGCCATGCTTTTTCGATCTTCTCCGATATCAGCGTGCTGCGCGCCACCGAAGAACGCATGCAACAGATCGTCAATTACGATGCCTTGACCGGCCTGCCCAATCGCACGCTGTTCCACCAATTGGTCGACCAGGCGCTGACCAGCGCACGGCGCAACAACGATCATGCCGCTTTGCTGGTAATCGACCTCAACCGCTTCACTTCGGTCAATGACACGCTCGGCCATGAGGTCGGCGACGAATTGCTGCAGCAGGTCGGTCGGCGTTTCCGGCAAGCGCTGCGCGACGAAGACATCCTGGCCAGAGTCGGTGGCGACGAATTCGCCGTCGCGCTGCTCAGCGTGGCCAAACGCGAACACAGCGGCCTGGTCGCCGAAAAGCTGCTGGCGGCGCTCAAAGCGCCGTTCGCGATCGGGACGCAGGCGCTGCACATCAATGCCTGCATCGGCATCGCGGTGTACCCCGAGGACGGCCTCGACAGTGCGGCGCTGCTGCGTTTTTCCGACGTCGCGATGAAGCGGGTGCAGGGCCACAGCGAGTCCAGTTACCTCTTCTACAGTCCGGAAATGAACCTGCGCGCCAAGGAGCAATGGCAGCTTGAGGGCGAATTGCGCCAGGCACTTAAGGTTGAGCAACTGCTACTGCATTACCAGCCCAAGGTCAGCCTGCGCAGCGGACGGATCGTCGGCGCCGAAGCGCTGATTCGCTGGTCGCATCCCCAACACGGCATGATCCCGCCGGGGAAATTCGTCCCGCTGGCCGAAGAAACCGGCCTCATCCTCGAACTGGGCAGCTGGATACTCAACGAGGCCTGCCGCCAGATCCGCAGTTGGCTCGATGCCGGACTCGAAATGGTTCCAATCGCCGTCAATCTCTCGGCACGGCAGTTCAATGAGCGGCTTCCAGCGCGCCTGCTGGCGGCGATCGAACGGCATGGCGTGCCCTGCGAACTGCTCACCCTGGAGATCACCGAAAGCCTGCTGGTCCGCGGCCAGGAGAAAGTCATCCCGATCATGAACGAACTGGTCGCGATGGGATTTCGTCTCTCGCTCGACGACTTTGGCACCGGCTATTCGAGCCTGGCCTACCTCAAAAAATTTCCGATTACCACGCTCAAGATCGACCGCGCCTTCGTGATCGGCGTCCCTGGCGATGAAAACGACTCGGCGATCGCTCAAGCCATCGTCACCATGGGCAAGCAGCTGCGCCAGGAAATCGTCGCCGAGGGCGTTGAAACCCTCGAACAAATGGTCTTCCTGCGCCGCCTCGGATGTGATCAACTGCAGGGCTTCCTGTTCAGCCCGCCGGTTGCGGCGGCCGCCTTCGAGCTGATGGTCAGGGAAAGAAAGCGGCTGCGCCTCGACTGACGACGGGCGCAGCGGTCCAGCAAGGCGGCTAGACCTTGTATACGGACAGCGCCTCGGCGATTTCGTGGCTCATATTGCTCATGCGATGCACCGCCTCTGCGGTGTTTTCGGCGGCCGCGGTGTTGCGCTCGGTCATCTGCGCAATCTGCTCGATACGCTGCGAAATCAGCGTGCTGGCCGCGCTTTGTTCGCGTACCGCCTCGGAGATTTCCTCGACGGCGCCGACCACCGTATTCGAACCTAGCTTGATCTCCTGAATCGATTGTCCGGCGAGCTGGGCATTCTCGACGCCCAAATCGACTTCGCGAACGGCGGCCCCCATGCTGTCGACGGCCTGCTTGGCGCTGCCTTGCATCTGCGCCAGCAGCGTCGAAATTTCCTGCGTCGACTTCGACGTCCGTTCGGCCAGCTTGCGCACCTCGTCGGCAACGACCGCGAAGCCGCGTCCCTGCTCGCCGGCGCGTGCCGCTTCGATGGCGGCATTGAGCGCCAACAGATTGGTCTGTTCGGCAATTTCCTTGATGATGTTGGCGACCGACGAGATGCGCTCGCTGTCGATGCGCAGCGCATCGATGCGTCCCGAAGTCTGACGCACTGATTCGGAAATCGTCTGAATGCCGCGGACGGTAGACAGAATCACTTCCGCGCCCTGGTCCGCCTTGGTGCTCGACTCCTGAGTATGACGACTGGCATCTTGCGCCTGGGTGGCGACCATCGAGATGCTGACGGTCAACTCTTCGATCGCCGCCGCCATTCCCGACGACGCATCGCTTTGTGCGCGCGAGTTGTCGGCGATTTCCTCGGAAGTCTGGTTGACCTCGGCGGTGATGTTCATCATGCGCGCCGAAGCCGCCTGGATTTCGCCGAAACTGGCGCGCAACTTGGCGAGCAGTTCGTTGTAGGCGCGCAATGTGCGACCGACCTCGTCGTTTGATTCGACCTCGATCGCCGTCGTGAAGTCGAGTTCGTTGGCGGTGCGGGTAATCGCCAATTGCATCACGCCGAGCGGTCGGGTGATCGAACGGCCGAACAGGAAGCCCATCACGCCGATGATCGCCACACCGACGATCGCCATGCTCAGCGTGATGCTGAGCGTTCGGGCGAAGGTCGCCTCGCCCGATGCGGACACTTCCTTCACGTCGTCGATATTAGCCTTGACCAGTTTGTCGAAGGCCGCAGCCAAGCGCTCGTGGATCGGGCCGATGTCGTTCTGGACCACGCCGAGCGCCATTTGTGCCTCGCCGGCATTGGCCAGCGCGCCGACCTGACGCAACTTGGTGACGAAGGAAATGATCCCCATCTTCGCCTCATCGAGCACTTTTTTTTCTTCTTCGTCGCTGACGCGCGATCCGTAATCGTTGATCTGCTTGATCAGTTTCTGGCTTTCGCCATCGATCTGCTTGTCCAACGCCGCCGCTTTCTCGGGGTCGCTCGTGCTCGCCCGGTTGTAGACTTGCGGAATGACCGACAAATAACTGGACCGCATGTCGCTGGTGAGCAGCAGCGCCGGCACCGAACGATTGGCGATCGCGTCGACGTTCGAATTGACATGTTTAAGCCCGAAAAGCCCAAAACCGGAGACCGCTGCACACGTCGCCATCGCGATCGCGACCAGAAGCCAAATTTTTCTGCTGATCAACATAGTTGCTTCCTCAAATAAACGGGCAAAGCCGCATCGAGACTGGAATGAACCCGCCTTCCTCTGGCCTTTGACTGCCCTTGTCGTCCCCAGCTGTTTTTACCACCTTCGCAATATACAGCAAGAGGGTATGGCCTGGCGATCATGCCGAGCGCCCAGCGCCCGAAATTCTGAAATCGGCGCGATCAAGCAACGTTCGCCAGAGTCAACGCAGAGAATGATTTACGGCGATTATTGCCAACTGCAATCTGGCGCCCCGCAGCGACAGGCCGAAGGCAATCTGCTCGACTGGCGCAATCTGCTGATCCAGGCGCTGCTCTCGGGCAGCGACAAACTGTCCTAGTTGAGGTCGATGGCAAGGCGCTTGAGGTCGTCAAGCTTGACGACTTCGAGCGCCTGCTCGTGGCAGGCATTGAGCACGACGTGTGGCGCCTGGCCGGCCTGCCAGGCTTCCTGCCAGCGCGCGGCACAAAGACACCAGCGATCGCCGGGCTTGAGTCCCGGGAAATCCTGTTCGGGGCGAGGCGTTGTCAGATCGTTGCCACGCGCCTTGGAAAACTCGAGGAAGTCAGCGGTCAATACCACACAGAGCGTGTGACTGCCGACGTCTTCGACGCTGGTGTGGCAGCAGCCGTCGCGAAAAAATCCGGTCAGCGGCTGATCGCTGCAGCGACCGAGCGGTCCGCCCAGCACGTTACGCGCAGCGCCGCCAAACTCGTCGGATTTCATGCGACTTCGTCGATCCAGGCTTGCTGGATCGCCTCGAGGATTTTTTCGCCGCAGTGCTCGGCCTCGTCGGTAAAATCAGGCAGCGCGATGACCCAGTTCATCAAATCGACGAAATTGATCTTCAGCGGGTCGACCGCCGGATACGTTTCAGCGAGTTCGATCGCCAGATCGTTGATATCGGTCCATTTCATCTAGTGTTTTCCTTCCTTGGCCATATTGATCGAGTAGCGCGGAATCTCGATCACCAAGGGCGTTTCATTGACCAGCGTCTGACACGATAGGCGCGAGTTCGGTTCCAGCCCCCAGGCTCTGTCGAGCAGGTCGTCCTCGAGCTCCTCGGATGGCTCGAGCGCGGAAAATCCTTCGCGGACGATGACGTGACAGGTCGTACAGGCGCAAGACATTTCGCAGGCATGCTCGATGGCGATGCCATTTTCGAGCAGATTCTGGCACAGCGACTCCCCTGCCCTGGCATCGATCACCGCGCCGTCCGGGCAAAGTTCGAGGTGCGGCAGAACGATGATCTGGGTCATGCGGTCTCTCCCAGGCTTTGCGCTGAATCGACGCTGCTCTCGAGCTCGTCGACGCTCATTCCGGCAAAGGCGTGCTGGATTGATTTATTCATGCGGCGCGCCGCAAAATCCTTGGTCTGCGCTTCAAGATCGTCCATCGCCAGCGTGATGTGACGGCGATTGTCGCCGAGCGCGGTGGTTTGCAGTTTGGCGATCTCCGCCTCGATGCGCGCCAGTTGCTCGGCGGAGAGTAGATCGCCGTCGCTCTTGAGTGCCGACGCGACAGCTTCGATCAGGCGCTGTGCTTCGACCTGTGCCTCCTTGAGCGCACGCCGCTGCGCGTCGTCCTTGGTATGCGCCAGCGAATCGGTGAGCATGTTGGCAATCTCGTCGTCGGACAGGCCATACGACGGCTTGACGACGATGCTCGCTTCGACGCCCGACGTCATTTCGCGCGCCGAAACGGCCAGCAGCCCGTCGGCATCGACTTGAAAGCTGACACGGATTCGCGCCGCACCGGCGACCATCGGCGGAATACCGCGCAATTCGAAGCGCGCCAGCGAACGGCAGTCGCTCACGAGTTCGCGTTCGCCCTGCACCACATGGACCGCCAGCGCGCTCTGACCATCGCGGAAAGTGGTGAATTCCTGCGCGCGAGCGATCGGAATCGTCGAGTTGCGAACGATGATCTTCTCGACCAGTCCGCCCATGGTTTCCAGCCCCAGCGAGAGCGGGATGACGTCGAGCAGCAGCCAGTCGTCGCCGGCGGCGCGGTTGCCGGCCAGCAGATTGGCCTGCGTCGCAGCGCCGAGCGCCACGACCTTGTCCGGGTCGAGATTGTTGAGCGGCTCCTGGCCGAAGAATTCACCGACTGCGCGCTGAATCTGCGGCATGCGCGTCGCGCCGCCGACCATCACCACGCCCTTGACGTCGGCGACCGACAGTCCGGCGTCGCGCAGCGCTTTCCTGACCGGCGAAATGGTCTTGGCAACCAGCGTTTTCGAGATCTCGCTAAAGATCTCGGTGGTCAGTTCAAGATCGACCACCTCGCCGCTGCTCAGGCGCGCCGTGATCGGTGCGGTCCCGTGCGGCGTCAGATACTCCTTGGCTTCGCGTGCGCGCGTCAGCAACAGGCGCGAATCCTCGATCGACAAAGGCTTGAGCTTGGCCGTCTCGAGGATCCAGCAGAAGATTCGCTGATCGAAATCGTCACCGCCAAGTGCCGAATCGCCGCCCGTCGACAGCACCTCGAAAACGCCCTTGGACAGTTTGAGGATCGAGATGTCGAAGGTACCGCCGCCCAGGTCATAGACCGCATAAACGCCTTCGGCGGCGTTCTCCAGGCCGTAAGCGATGGCTGCCGCGGTCGGTTCGTTGAGCAGGCGCAGCACCGACAGCCCGGCGAGCTTGGCGGCATCCTTGGTCGCCTGGCGTTGGGCGTCGTCGAAGTAGGCGGGAACGGTGATCACCGCGCCGACGAGCGGGCCGCCAAGCGCTGCTTCGGCGCGCAAACGCAGCGTACGCAAGATGTCCGCCGACACTTCGACCGGACTCTTGACGCCGGCGGCGGTACGCAAACGAACCATTCCCGGCGCGTCTTCAAAATCGTAAGGCAGCGATTCGCGATGGGCGATGTCCTTGATCCCGCGCCCCATGAAGCGCTTGACCGAGGCGATCACGTTGCGTGGATCGAGCGCTTGCTTGACCAGCGCATCGAAGCCGACGTCGACCTGGCCGTCGGCCAGGTAATGCACCACCGACGGCAGCAGCGGCCGCCCCAAGTCGTCGCTGATCACGACCGAGAGTCCGCTGCGCACCGTCGCGACCAGCGAATTGGTCGTGCCAAGATCGATGCCGACGGCCAGCTTGTGCTGGTGCGGCGCCGCCGATTCTCCGGGTTCTGCAATCTGCAAGAGAGCCATGAAAGTCCTGAATTTTGGTTTGTTTTACGCTTCGAGCGCAGCCATCGCGTCGTCGATGTCGAACAGCAATTTTTCGAGAAACATCAGACGCCGGACGCGGTCGGCGGCCACCGGGTAGTCCTGTTGATCGTCGAGCAGTTCGGCGAGCTGCTCGTAGCGGTCGTTCATTCGCTGCTTGACGCGATGATGCAACTGCTCAAGTTCGCCCTGCTCGCGCGCCGCTCGCGCCTCGGCGACCGCCTCGCGCCATTCCATCTGTTCCATCAGAAACTCGGTCGGCATCGCGGTATTGTTCTCGGCACCGACATCGTGTCCAGCGAGCTGCAGCAGATATTGCGCGCGGGACAGCGAGGCCTTGAGCGTCTGATACGCTTCGTTGACCCGCGTCGCCCACTGCAGCGAGAGCCTTCGTTCGGCGTCGCCGGCCTGCACATACTTGTCGGGATGAACCTGTGCGGCGATCTCGCGATAGCGCCGGTCAAGCGTCGAAGCGTCGATCCGGAAGCTGCGCGGCAGCCCGAACAGCGTGAAATGATCAGCGTTGAAATCCATTACGGCTTTTTTGGCGGTCGTGCCGCGCGAACCTATAAGCGAAGCCGGGGCTAGGCGCCCCGCGAGCAGACAGTACGACTAGTACGGCAAACGCGGGGCAACAACGGCCCGGCGAGCCACCACCATCAGACATTAAAGCTTTCGCCGCAGCCGCAGGCATCCTTGACGTTGGGGTTGTTGAACTTGAAGCCCTCGCTCAAGCCCTCGCGCGTGTAGTCAAGCTCGGTGCCGTCAAGGTAAGGCAAGCTCTTGGCGTCGATGAACACCTTGACGCCGTGGGATTCGAAGGCGATGTCGTCAGGCTCGGCGACATCGGCAAATTCAAGCTTGTAGGCGACGCCCGAGCACCCGCTGGTGCGTACGCCAAGGCGCAAGCCAATCCCCTTGCCGCGCTTGGCCATATAACTGGCGACGTGTTTCGCCGCTTTTTCGGAAAGCGTAACTGCCATTGCAAATTCTCCTTTTCGTTCAGACGACTTCGCTCTGTTTCTTCTTGTAGTCAGCGACGGCGGCCTTGATCGCATCTTCTGCAAGGATCGAGCAGTGAATCTTGACCGGCGGCAAAGCCAACTCCTCGGCAATCTGGGTATTCTTGATCGACAGCGCCTGATCGATGGTCTTGCCCTTGACCCACTCGGTGACCAGCGACGAAGAGGCGATCGCCGAACCGCAGCCATAGGTTTTGAACTTGGCGTCCTCGATGATACCGTCCTTGCCGACCTTGATCTGCAGTTTCATCACGTCGCCGCAGGCCGGCGCGCCGACCATTCCGGTCGCAACGCCCGGCTCTTCCTTGCCAAATGAACCGACGTTACGCGGGTTTTCGTAGTGGTCCAGTACTTTTACGCTATAGGCCATGATTGTATCTCCTGTAATTCGTTAGTGAGCGGCCCACTGGACCGAGCCCAGATCGACGCCGTCCTTGAACATTTCCCAAAGCGGCGAAAGCTCGCGCAGCTTGCCGATTTTTTCATGCAATAACTTGACCGCGTAATCGATTTCTTCCTCGCTATTGAAACGGCCCAAGGTGAAACGGATCGAACTGTGCGCCAACTCATCGTCGCGGCCCAGCGCACGCAGCACGTAGGACGGTTCGAGCGAAGCCGAGGTGCACGCCGATCCTGACGACACCGCCAGGTCCTTGATCGCCATCAGCATCGATTCGCCTTCGATATAGGCAAAGCTGATGTTGAGGTTGTGCGCGACGCGCTGCGTAAGATCGCCGTTGATATAGACCTGGTCGATGTCGGACAGCCCCTTGAGCAAGCGGTCGCGCAGCGCACGGATACGCTCATTTTCGACGGCCATCTCCTCGCGCGCGAGGCGAAAGGCTTCGCCCATGCCGACGATCTGGTGCGTCGCCAGCGTTCCCGAGCGGAAGCCGCGTTCGTGACCGCCGCCGTGCATCTGCGCTTCGAGACGAACGCGCGGTTTGCGCCGCACGTAAAGCGCACCGATGCCTTTCGGTCCGTAGGTCTTGTGCGCGCACAAGCTCATTAGATCGACCTTGAGTTTGGCTAGATCGATGTCGACCTTGCCCGTCGCCTGCGCCGCATCGACGTGGAAAATGATTCCCTTGTCGCGGCAGATTTCACCGATTTCCGCAATCGGCTGGATCACGCCAATTTCGTTGTTGACGTACATCACCGAAACCAGAATGGTGTCGGGGCGCAGCGCCGCCTTGAACACCTCGAGGTCGATCAAGCCATCTTCCTTGACGTCGAGGTAAGTGACTTCGAAACCTTCACGCTCAAGTTCGCGGCAGGTGTCGAGCACGGCCTTGTGCTCGGTCTTGACCGTAATCAGATGCTTGCCCTTGCCCGAGTAGAAGTGCGCCGCGCCCTTGATCGCCAGATTGTCCGATTCGGTCGCTCCCGACGTCCAGATGATTTCCTTGGGGTCGGCGCCGATCAGCTTGGCGACGTTGTCGCGCGCTTCTTCGACGGCGGCTTCGGCCTCCCAACCAAAGGCATGCGAGCGCGACGCCGGGTTGCCGAATTTCTCGCAAAGGTAGGGAATCATTTTTTCCGCGACGCGCGGATCAACCGGGGTGGTTGCCGAATAATCCAGATAGATCGGCAGGTTCAGCATTTGACGTGCTCCGAAAGGTTCAAGGTTAGACCGCCATGGCGGTCAGTCGCTGCAGCTGGCACAAAGTGCTCTGCAAGGTAGTCAAAAAATCGGCGACTTGCGCCGCCGTGTTGGCGTAGCCCAAGCTCACCCGAACCGCGCCGCGCGCCAGTTCGGCGGGTACGCCCATAGCCCGCAGGACGTGCGACGGCTCGGGATTGGCGCTCGAACACGCGGCGCCGCTGGCCAGCGCGAAACCGGCGCGATCGAGCTGGCCGACCAGCGTCTCGCCGTCCACCTCGGGCAGCGCGAAACAAACGGTATTGGGCAATCGTTCAGCGGCTTCGCCGAACAGCGTCGCGCCCATCGTACGCAGACCGCTTTCCAGTTGCAAACGCAGCCCAATCAGCCGAGGCGCTGCCGTCAGGCGCTGCTCGAGCAATTCACACGCTGCACCGAAACCGACGATCGCCGCAACGTTCTCGGTTCCCGAACGCAAGCCACGCTCGTGGCCGCCGCCAGCAATTTGCGGCTCGACCTCGACGCGTTTGTCGAGCACCAGCGCGGCAGCGCCTTGCGGACCGCCGATCTTGTGCGCCGAGAGCGTCAGCGCAGTGACGCCGACCGCATTGAGGCGACGAAAATCAACCGCCACCTTGCCGATCGCCTGCACCGCGTCGGTGTGAAACAAGGCGCCCGTTGCCCTGGACTGCGTAGCGAGCGAAGCGACGTCTTGCAACACGCCGGTTTCGTTGTTGGCCAGCATCACCGAAACGAGCTTGGGTCGCTGCGCGAGCAGCGCCTGATAATCGTCAATGTCGATTCGCCCCTGCGCATCGACGGCGATCTTGTGCAACCGCCAGCCGCGCCGGGTCAGTTGTTCGGCCGGCTTGATCACGCACGGATGTTCGATCGCGCTGACCGCCAGCAGACCGGGCGTCAGGCATGACGCAGCACCTTTGATCAATAGATTATTGGCTTCCGATCCGCCGCTGGTAAATACGACTTCCGTTGGGTGCGCGCCGACTGCGGCGGCGACCTGGCTGCGCGCCTCATCGATCGCTCGCCGTGCCGCGCGACCGTAGTCGTGTCGACTCGAGGCGTTGCCGAAATGGCCGGTCAGCCAAGGCAACATCGCGTCAAAAACCGCCGGTTCGAGCGGCGTCGTTGCGTTGTGATCGAAATAGACCGGAGCAAACATGATCTTCAGGCCGTCGCGGCCATCGCCTTGAAGCGCGAACTCGAACTCGTACGCCGCGCATCCTTGAGCACCGACACGTCGCCGCCGAGCTTCTTGAGCTGAATATCGACGAGATCAGCCAGGGTCACCGACGTTAGATACTCATACATTTTGTCGTTGAGCGTCGTCCATAGCTCGTGCGTCATGCAGCGTTCGTCATCGCGGCAGTTTTCATGGCCACCGCACTGCGTCGCGTCGAGCTGCTCGTCGACCGCACGAACGATGTCGGCGACCGTGATCTTGCCGGCCGGACGCGCCAGGCAATAGCCGCCGCCCGGGCCACGAACGCTGTCGACCAGACTGTAACGGCGCAGTTTGCCGAACAGCTGCTCAAGATACGACAGCGAAATTTTCTGCCGCTCGCTGATTCCGGCCAGAGTGACCGGACCGTCGCCACTGCGCAGCGCCAAGTCGATCATCGCCGTTACTGCAAAACGTCCTTTGGTGGTCAATCGCATGATGTCTCCCGTTTAATACCCGATTAGTCTTGTCAACTATGCAACAGGTTCAGCTTATTAGTCAACTATTTTACTCAGGTATTTGGGGTCGAACTTGTCGGCAGTCGCCAGTTCGTCCTCGACGCAGACGCCGCTGCCCTCGAGCTTCTTGAGCAGGAAATCGATTCGGCGATCGGTTTCGACCGCATGATCGAGCAGGCCGTGAATCGCCTTGGCCAACGGATCATCCTGCTTGGCCGCCAGTGCGTAAGCTGAAAAGCCCATCTGACCGGCCTTTTCCTCGCGCTTCTGCGCCTGCTCGTTGTCGATGATTCGCGCCGGGTTGCCGACCGCGGTGGTGCCGGCCGGAACGTCCTTGACCACCACGGCGTTGGAACCGACCTTGGCGCGTGCGCCGACGGTAATCGGCCCGAGCACCTGCGCGCCGGCGCCGATCACCACGCCGTCCGCTATCGTCGGATGGCGCCGGCCCTTGGTCCACGACGTTCCGCCAAGCGTCACGCCGTGATAGATCGTCACGTCGTCGCCGATCACCGCCGTTTCGCCGATCACTACGCCCATCCCGTGATCGATGAAGAAACGCCGGCCGATCGTCGCTCCAGGATGAATTTCAATGCCGGTGAAAAAGCGCGCCAGGTGCGAGACCAGGCGACCGAGCCAGCGCAACTGACGAGTCCACAACCAGTGCGACCAGCGGTGCATGAGCACGGCGTGCACGCCCGGGTAACAGGTCAACACCTCCCACGAGGTGCGGGCAGCAGGATCGCGGTCGAAGACCGAGCTGATGTCTTCGCGCAAACGACTAAACATGAAATTGATTCTCCAAAATCCTCAAGGGCATGATTTTAGAATACCCGACTGATTCAATCAACATTAAATCGGCGCTTTTGCATCGATTTGCACCGCCGACAGCTTATCGACCGATCTTTTTTTCGACCGCGTCGAGAATTCCGCGCAGGATATTGACCTCGTCGCGCTCGAGTTCGGCGCGCGCAAAAAGACGGCGCAGCTTGGGCAGCAAACGCTTGGGCTGCTGCGGATCGAGAAACTCGGTGGCGATCATCACTTGCTCTAGATGCGCGTAGTAGCGTTCCACATCGTCGTTGGTCGCGCGCGGCGAGGCGAAGGGAACCGCCTTGGTGACCACCGGCGGCGCGCCGTCGAATGCCGCCAGACGCAGTTCGTAGCACAACAACTGAACCGCCGAACCGAGGTTGAGCGACGTATAGTCGGGATTGGCCGGAATGAACACCGTTCGCTGACAACGCTGGACGTCGGCATTGGACAGGCCGGCAGTCTCGTTGCCGAAAACCAGCGCCACCTCGCCGCCGTCGGTCAGCGCCAGGATTTCAGGCGCCGCTTGCCGTGCCTGCAGCGGCTCCGGACCGATGCTGCGATGGCGCGCCGAAACGGCGACCGCGAACACCGTACCGGCGAGCGCCTCGTCAAGGCTTTGGCAAACGCAGGCGCGATCGAGCACGTCGTCGGCGCCAACCGCCCGCGTCACCGCCTCGGCGTCGGGGAAACACTTGGGATCGACCAGCGTCAGGCGCGACAGCCCCATCGTTTTCATGGCGCGCGCGGCGGCGCCGATATTGCCCGGATGGCTGGTTCGCGAGAGCACGATGCGGACCTGGTCGAGACGACTTTGCCGCGGTTCGGGCAGAGAATGAGACGCCGGAGGCTGGTTCATATTAAAATGCGCGATTCCATAAACGAATTGGGCGCAACCAGAAGCCCTGGCCGCCCGTCGGATTTTTTTAAAGACATCCCATGCATCCAGCACTGAACATCATGGTCAAGGCCGCGCGTCGCGCCAGCCAAGTCATCAACCGCGCGTCGAACGATATCGAGCACCTCAAGATCACGACCAAGCAGCACAACGATTTTGTCACCGAGGTCGATCGCGCTGCCGAGACCGCGATCATCGATGTGCTGCGCGAGGCCTACCCGGAATACGGAATTCTAGCAGAAGAGTCGGGGCGAGCCGCCGGCAGCGACGCCGAGAGCGAGTACCAGTGGATCATCGACCCGCTCGACGGCACCACCAACTTCCTGCACGGCTTCCCGCAATACGCGGTGTCGATCGCTCTGGCGCACAAGGGGCAGCTCAATCAGGCGCTCGTTTATGACACGCTGCGCAACGAGATGTTTACCGCCAGCAAGGGCGGCGGCGCCTTCCTCAACGAGCGCCGCATTCGCGTCACCAAGTGCCTCGGGCTCGACGACGCGCTGCTCGGCACCGGCTTCCCCTTCCGCAATTTCGAACACCTCAACGCCTACATGGCGACCTTCAAGGACTTGACGCAACGCAGCCAAGGCATCCGCCGCACGGGTTCGGCGGCGCTCGACCTGGCCTACGTCGCCAGCGGCCGCCTCGACGGCTTCTGGGAATTCGGCCTGATGCCCTGGGATATGGCCGCGGGTTGCCTGCTGATCACTGAAGCCGGCGGTCTGGTCGGCGATCTTTCGGGCGGCGATGACTATCTCAAGACCAACAATCTGGTCGCCGGAACACCCAAGGTCTTCGCGCAATTGCTGCAAGTGATCGACAGTCACCGCCCGCCAGTCCCGCAAGCCTGAGCCAGACGCAGCGCCTGGCGCGCCGCAGCACCGCCATTTTTCCCCGGCCACGCGGCGCGGTACGCTCATGCCGCCCGACGGTGCAGTGCTGGCCAGCGCTTTCGCATCGTCCGCCATATGCCGGAATGAACTATTTATAGGCCGCGAACGTCTTTCTGTGCATCGTTGCTGCGGCTAGACTCTGCGCTTGGCCATTTCCACGACGCACTCCTCACCAGGTTTTTTTCCGGCGCACGGCGCCATCCTTTACATGACCCAACCTCTTTCAACCATTCCTGCCGCAATCAGCCTGCGTGGCGTCAGCAAGCTTTTCAAGACCGCTGACCTTAGCGAAGCCGGCGTGCACCCGACCGATCTCGACGTCGCGCCGGGTGAAATTCACGGCATCATCGGTTTCTCAGGCGCCGGAAAGTCGACCTTGCTGCGTTTGGTCAACCTGCTCGAACGACCCGATTCAGGCCAGGTCATCGTTCATGGCGACGATCTCACCGCCATGCTGCCCGCGCAGTTGCGCGCCGCGCGCCAACGCATTGGCATGATCTTCCAGCATTTCAACCTGCTGCATAACCGCAGCGTCGCCGACAACGTCGCTTTTCCCTTGCGCATCGCCGGCGCCTCGGCTGAACACATCAAACAGCGCGTCGAGACCTGCCTGGCTTTTGTCGATCTGGCAGAAAAAGCCGACGCCTATCCGTCACAACTGTCGGGCGGCCAGAAACAGCGCGTCGCCATCGCCCGCGCGCTGGCACCGGAACCGCACGTGCTGCTCGCCGACGAACCGACCTCGGCGCTCGATCCGAGAACCACGCAGTCGCTGCTCGAAGTGCTGGCCGACGTCAATCGCCGGCTCGGCGTCACCATCGTACTGGTCAGCCACGAGATGGGCGTCATTCGTCGCCTGTGCCATCGCGTCACCGTGATGGAAGGCGGCCAGGTCGTCGAACGATTGTCGCTCGAGCACGGCAAAATCCCCGCCGGCTCGCTGCTCTCGCAATGGCTGCGCGACTTCGGCAGCGATACCGGCGAGAGTCAGACAGCGCCAGCCGATCCGGCCAGTTCGCTACTGCGCGAGGCCGCCCATGTTTGATACGCTACTCGACACGCTGATCGAACTGGCGCCCGAAATCGCCAAGGCCGCAGGAGAAACCGGCCTGATGATGCTCATCTGCCTGACCGCCGCGCTGCTTTTCGGCGGCAGCCTGGGGATCCTGGTCTTTCTCACCAGCCACGGACAGGTGCTGGGCCGCTACCGGCGCTTCAACCTGATCGCCAACGGCTTCATCAACGTCTTCCGCTCGTTCCCCTTCATCATCCTGCTGGTCGCCGTCTCGCCGTTCACGCGCAACATCGTCGGCACGTCGATCGGCCCGCTGGCAGCCAGCGTCCCTTTGTCGCTGGCAGCGATTTTCTATTTCGCGCGAATCATCGAGCAGACGCTGCGCGACGTGCCGCGCGGCGTCATCGAAGCGGCCGAAGCGATGGGCGCTTCGCCGCGCCAGATCGTCACTCAGGTGCTGCTGGTCGAAGCCCGTTCGGGTCTCATCCTGGCGATCACCATCACCGCTGTGAGCTTCCTTTCTTACTCGGCGGTGGCCGGGGTGGTCGGCGGCGGCGGCATCGGCGACTTGGCGATTCGTTACGGCTATTACCGTTTTCAAACCGACGTGATGCTGATCACCATCGTGCTGCTGGTCGTGCTGGTGCAAGGCGTCCAGTTCTTCGGCCAGTGGCTGGCGCGGCGCGTCGACAAGCGCTGAACGACTTTTTTCTTCGAACACCAAGGAGCTATCGCATGAGACTGTTACACAGCTTGATCCTCGCCACCCTGACCTTGAGCTTGGCTTCAATCCAGAGCGGCGCGCTAGCGCAGGAAAAGAAAGCACTGACGATCGGCGCCACCGCCGGCCCCAACTACGACCAGGTCAAACTGGCGATCAAACCGATCCTCGAAAAGAAGGGCTACACGGTCAAGCTCGTCGAATTCAACGACTACGTTCAGCCCAATCTGGCTCTGGCGCAAGGCTCGCTCGACGCCAACGTCTTCCAGCACATCATCTATCTCAAGAAATTTTCGGCCGACAAGGGGCTCAATCTCGTCGACGTCGTCAAGGTGCCCGTCGCGCCGCTCGGAATCTACTCGAAGAAGCACAAGAGCCTCACTGAGCTCAAGGACGGCGACCGCATCACGCTGCCCAACGACCCGAGCAACCTCGCGCGCGCGCTGGTTTTTCTCGAACAACAGGGGCTGGTCAAAGTAAAAGCGTCGATCGACCCGCTCAAGGCGACCGAAAAAGACCTCGCCGAGAATCCCCACAAGCTGGTACTGACGCCGATCGAAGCCGCTCAACTGCCGCGCACGCTCGACGACGCCGCCTTCGTCGTGATCAACGGCAATTTCGCGATCGCTTCCGGCCTCAAGCTCAGCGACGCCATCGCGCTGGAAAAGACGCCCGATCATTACCTCAACGTCGTTGCCGTCAAGGCCGACGACAAGGACAAAGCGTGGACGCAGGATATCGTCGCCGCCTTCAAGTCGAAGGAATACAAGGCCGTTCTCGACAAGAGCTTCGCGGGTTACGCGCGCCCGGCATACCTGCAGTAACAGGCATTCAGACGATCCGCCGAGGCGGTCGCCGGCTTTGCTTTTCGCGCCATCTTCACCAATACTGAGCTAGCCAGCACGGGGCAAACCTTGCCCCTGCGGGCTACGTCAGCAACAGGAGAAGAAAGGGGTGCGAACCATGGCATCGCAAATCAAGCTCGAACTAACTGAAGACGAGATCTCTTCTGTTCTCAGGTTCCTCGGCAAACAACCATTCGAAGAAGTCGCCGCTTTGATTGCCCGAATCAAGGCACAGTGCGAACCCGAGGAAGAAGTGCGGGTTGATTATGACGAATAAGCGATCGAGGTGAGTGCCTGAACCCTGGTTTCTCTGGTCTGTTCGCAAGCCTTCAGGTGTTTCCCTGGCACACCAGATGACGGACCACCGAGCGCTCGGGGTCGGCGCTGATCGCGTTACGTTCTGTTACATAACCCAAGGCAACGCGCAACAGACTTAATTCCGGCGAGTCGGTAGTATTTCGGGTTCGACTCAAGCACCCGGCTCGCCCTGCCTTTATGTCAACAGAACTTCCCGCCAATGATTTTCCCTTCCTGAATCGATTATTGGCTGAGATAAAGTCGCTCAGGGAGGCAAAACGTCCGCGACGGACCGGTGCGCCGAAGCAGGAAAGCCAGCCAGCCGCGCTGAAGCACGAATGCGCGGGCCGCACCAGCAGCTTGTCGCGACACACGCGCCAGGCCAAGACGGCAACGGGGATGGCGAACGAGCCTGCGCGCGGCCAGAGATAGGTCAAACTCTTGAAAATCACGCAAATTTCAATCTCTCTGCTGCTGATTTTCGCTTCACCGCTTAGCCGTGCGGACATCTATGGCTATGTCGACGAGCAGGGCGTATCGCACTTTTCCGCCGAAAAACTCGATTCCCAGTACAAACTGTGGTCGAAAGGCGCTCTCGGATCGGTCGAGCTTGAGTCGGCAGGCGGCGAAAGCACGCCGCAACGGGGTCGCCTGACCCAACATCCGGGCCTGAAAAAATACGAGCCGTTATTAAAACTGGCCAGCCTCGAGTTTTCGGTCGAGCTTCAACTGCTCAAGGCGGTCATGGCCGCCGAGTCCGGATTCAATCCCGACGCCGTATCGCCCAAAGGCGCCATTGGTCTGATGCAAGTGATGCCGGCCACGGCAGAACGCTACGGCGTTCTCGCCGACAAGAAAAAATCGCTCGAACAGAAATTGCGCGATCCAAAAACCAATATTCGCCTGGGCGCTCGCTACCTGTCCGAGCTGTCCAAAATGTTTCCCGACCAACAAAAACTGGTGATCGCTTCGTACAACGCCGGAGAAGGTGCGGTCAAGCAATACAAGAACACCGTCCCGCCGTATCGCGAAACGCTCAATTACGTTCAGTTGGTGACCGAACTATGCCAGGTCTATCAACCGAAACTGGTTTCCAGAAGCCATGGCGGCATGGTGTTCAGGGACTCGCCGAACAAACGCATTCGCCTGACGATCAGCGGACCGACGAATAGCGTCGCAGCTCCGCTGCCACCGCGCCCCGCCGATAGCTGAGCGTCGTCGCAGACGGCAAGGCCACGCTTCCCAGCTCGGCGCCGCGCACTCGCCGTGGCACTCTTCACACCTCCCGGCCCATACCGGCGATAATCACGCTCGCAGCTTTGCTCGGCGCGCCGACCTCTGCCCGCGCGCAAGTTGGCAGCAGCAGAGCCTGTCCTTATTCCTTTAAAAATTGATTAGACCACCCGGCGACAAGAAATAGTTCACCTATGAATCAACCCGCTAAATCAAGAAAAACAGAGCTTGCCGACGATTTGCCGGAAGCCGAAAAATCGCCGCACACGCCGATGATGCAGCAGTACCTTAAGCTTAAGGCGCAGCATCCGGGAATCCTGCTCTTTTATCGGATGGGCGACTTTTACGAGCTGTTCTATGAAGACGCCGAGAAAGCCGCGCGCCTGCTCAACATCACGCTGACGACGCGCGGCCAGAGCGCCGGCGTGCCGATCAAGATGGCTGGCGTTCCCTATCACGCGGTCGAGCAGTATCTGGCGCGGCTGGTCAAGCTCGGCGAATCGGTGGTGATCTGCGAGCAGATCGGCGACCCGGCGACCAGCAAGGGCCCGGTCGAACGCGCGGTAGCGCGCATCGTGACGCCGGGAACGCTGACCGACGCGGCGCTGCTCGACGAGAAACGCGACATCCTGCTGATGGCCGTGAGCGTCACCAAACAAGCCGCCGGACTCGCCTGGCTCAACCTGGCGAGCGGCGAGTTTCGCGTCAGCGAAGTGGCGCCCGAGAAACTGGCGGCGACGCTCGACCGCATCCGTCCGGCCGAAATCGTCGTCGCTGAGAGCCTGGTCTTGCCGTTCACGCCCGAAGCGGCGCTCACGCGATCGCCCGACTGGCACTTCGACAGCGAGGCGGCGAGCCGCGAGCTGTGCGCACACTTCAAGACCGCGTCGCTGTCGGGCTTCGGCGCCGACGGGCTGCGCTTAGGCGTCGCCGCCGCCGGCGCGCTGCTGCGCTACGCGCAAGCGACGCAGACGCGCGCCCTGCCCCACGTGCAATCGCTGACCGTCGAGCGCGACGGCGAATACCTCGGCCTCGACACCGCGACGCGGCGCAACCTTGAGCTCACCGAAACGCTGCGCGGCCAACCGGCGCCGACGCTGTGCAGCCTGCTCGATCGCTGCGTCACGGCGATGGGCTCGCGTTTCCTGCGCCACGAGCTGCACCACCCGCTGCGCGACACGGCACTGCCGGCGGCACGCCACGCGGCGATCGAAACGCTGATCGACGACGGCGGCGCCCGTCTGCGCGAACTGCGCCAGACGCTGCGCGGCTTTGCCGACATCGAACGCATCGCCGGCCGGATCGCGCTCTACAGCGCGCGGCCGCGCGATCTTTCGAGCCTGCGCGAGAGCCTGCAGCGTCTTGCCGAGCTGCGCAGTGCGCTGACTGGCACGCCGGCGCCGCTGCTCGCCGATCTCTTGACCGAGCTGGCGACGCCGACTGAAGCGCTTGACCTCCTGACGCGCGCGATCCTGCCCGAGCCGGCGGCGCTGATCCGCGACGGCGGCGTGATCGCCAAGGACTTCGACGCCGACCTCGACGAGCTGCAGTCGCTCAACGACAACTGCGGCGCCTTCCTGGTCGAACTCGAAGCGCGCGAACGCGAACGCAGCGGAATCGCCAACCTCAAGGTCGAATACAACCGCGTGCATGGCTTCTACATCGAGATCACCAACGCGCACGCCGCCAAGGTTCCCGACGACTACCGCCGGCGGCAGACGCTCAAGAACGCCGAGCGCTACATCACGCCCGAACTCAAGGCCTTCGAGGACAAGGCGCTGTCGGCTCAGGATCGCGCCTTGGCGCGCGAGAAGGTGCTCTACGAGGCCGTCCTGACGGCTTTGCAGCCCGATCTTCCACAGTTGCAGCAGATCGCGCGCGCGGTCGCGCACAGCGACCTGCTGGCGAGCTTCGCCGACAGCGCGCTGGCCAACAATTACTGCCGGCCGCTGTTTTCAACTGAGCCAGGCCTCTTGATCGAAGGCGGCCGCCACCCGGTCGTCGAAGGCGAGCTCGCCGGCGGCGAGTCGTTCATCGCCAACGACACCAGGCTCGGCGACGGCCGCCGCCTGCTGCTCATCACCGGCCCGAACATGGGCGGCAAATCGACGTATATGCGCCAGACCGCGCTGATCGCGCTGCTCGCTCACGTCGGCAGCTTCGTTCCGGCGCAGCGCGCGCTGCTCGGTCCGCTCGACCAGATCTTCACGCGTATCGGCGCGTCCGACGACCTCGCTTCGGGGCGGTCGACGTTCATGGTCGAAATGACCGAATCGGCGGCGATCCTGCATCACGCGACCGAGAACAGTCTGGTGCTGATGGACGAAGTCGGTCGCGGCACCTCGACCTTCGACGGATTGGCGCTGGCTTTCGCGATCTGCCGTCACCTGGTCGAGAAGAACCGCGCGCTGACGCTGTTCGCCACGCACTACTTCGAGCTCACGCTGCTCGCCAACGAATACGCGGATCTGGCCAACGTCCATCTGGACGCCGTCGAACACGGCGAGCGCATCGTCTTCCTGCACGCCGTCGAGGACGGCCCGGCCAACCAGAGCTACGGCATCCAGGTCGCCGCGCTGGCCGGAATCCCCTCCTCGGTGGTCAAAGCCGCGCGGCGTCAGCTGCGCGAATTCGAGCAGCGCGCAGCGGTCAATCCGCTGCAGCCCGACCTCTTTGCCGCGCCGCTGCCGTCAGGCGAACCGGCCGAGGAGCCGATCGATGCGGCCGTCGAACGGCTCGGCCAGATCAACCCCGACGAACTGACGCCAAAACAGGCGCTCGAGGCGCTCTACGAGCTCAAAGCGCTGGTACGGTGAAACTCAAACGCCCAAGAAAAGGATTCCCCTCCATTCGCCCTGAGCAGGCCGCGCAGCGGGCGTGTCGAAGGGGTTGCACCCCATCGCTGCTGAAGATCACCCATTGGCTGGCAGCGCTCTACCTGTTCGTCGCCGTTGCTGCGCACGCCGAGACCTGGCGCTTCGCGGTGATCGGCGACACGCCGTACAGCGACCATGAGCGGCGCGAACTGCCGTCGATGCTGGGCGAGATTGCCGCAGAAATTGCCGACAAACGCCCCGAGTTCGTCGTCCATGTCGGCGACTTCAAGAAAAGCAGCGCGCGCTGCAGCGACGAAATCTTTGTCGATCGCTATGCGCTGTTCAACGCGTCGAAGCTGCCGCTAATTTACGTTCCCGGCGACAACGAATGGACCGACTGCAAGCACCTCATCGCCGGTCATTATGACGAACTCGAGCGTCTGGCCAAGCTGCGCCAGCTCTTCTTCGCCGAACCGCGCTCGCTCGGACAAACGTCGATCGCGCTTGAACGGCAGTCGAGCGCTTTTCCGGAGCATCTGCGCTGGCGCCTCGGGCCGCTGCTGTTCGTGACACTCAACGTTCCCGGACCCAACAACAATTTCGGCATCGGACAGGACGCCAGCGCCGAATTCAGATCGCGCAATCCGGCCTTGATCGACTGGCTCAGACAAGGCTTTGCGACGGCGCGCCGCGAGCACTCAGCGGCCATCGTCATCGCCATGCAAGGCAATCCTGGCTTCAAGCACTTTGCCGCCGGCCTGACCCACAGCGGCTATCGCGAACTGCTTGAAACGCTGCGCAACGAAACCCTGAGCTTCCCGGGTCAGGTGCTGCTGGTGCATGGCGATACGCACTGGCAGCGAATCGATCATCCGCTGCGCAACGCAAAAGCGACGGTCGCCAACTTCACGCGCTTGGAGAGCTTCGGCTACCCGTTCATGGGCTGGGTCAAGGTCATCGCCGATACGCAGACGCCAGGACTTTTCCGCTTCGAAGTGCAGCCGAGAAATCCGCAGCGGATTCACGGATTGCTGCCGGCTATTGCGCCAGGCCAATAAAAAACGCAGCGCGCAGGCTGCGTTTTTTTATTGGCGAAGACGCCAATCAGTCGTCGTGATCGCAATCGCCGTCGTGGATATGACCGTGCTCGATTTCCTCGGCGCTCGCCGGGCGCACCGCGGTCACCGTGCAGGTAAACACCAGCGCCATGCCGGCCAGCGGATGGTTGCCGTCGAGCACGACCTTGTCGTCGGCGATCTCGGTGACGCGATAGATCAGGATGTCGTCGTCGTCCTCGCCGTCGGGAACGCCCTCGAACTGCATGCCGACTTCGAGTTCCTTGGGAAAACCCTTGCGCGATTCGACCTGGATCAACTGCGCGTCGTACTCGCCGAAGGCGTCGTTGGGCTGCATCTTGACGACGACCGACTCGCCGACCTTCTTCTCATGGACGGCTTCTTCGATCAGCGGAAAAATATCGTCGTAGCCGCCGTGCAGATAGACGAGCGGCTCCTGCCCCGCATCGACGAGCTCGCCGTCGGGATCGGTGACGCTGTAGTCGAGGGTAACGATGGTGTTCTTTACAACTGTGTTCATGGATTGAGTTCCTTGACCACGCGCAGTACCTCAAGCGCGTGGCCTTTGGCGTTGACTCCGTAAAGCGCGAAACGGAGAACGCCTTGTTTGTCGATGACGAAGGTTGAACGGACGATGCCAAATTTCTTGACGCCATCGACCTCCTTCGCCTGCCATACGCCGTACTGCTTGCACGCCGCGCCCTCCGAGTCCGACAGCAGGCGCACTGAAATACCGTGCTTGTCGCGAAATTCCGCGTGTTTGATGCACTCGTCGCGGCTGATGCCAATGACCGTGCAGTCGTGACGCGAAAACTCGTCCTCATGATCGGAAAAATCGGTGGCTTCGAGCGTACATCCCGGTGTGTCATCCCTCGGATAGAAAAAGAGAATAACGTTGTGCTTGCCATGAAACTGGGCAATATCGATCGACTCCATATCCGCATCGGGGAGGACGAACATCGGTGCAGCTTGTCCAACTTTCAGCATTTTGTCTCCTTATCAGCCCAACTCATTTGCTGCACATCGATCGGGGTTGTCGGATTCTAACCAAGCTTCCGGCCGATGACTAGAAGAAAGAAAAGCCTTGGGCACGCTACAATGCGCAACACGAAATTCGAATTTTGCTGCGTCTATGACCAGCACATTATCGGTTCAGACCGCAGGCATTCAAATTGATTCGATCAACCGCGACGGGATACGCCATGAGCCCCTTACACCACTCAGTACGCGCCCTGGCCTTGGTGGCCGGGACACTGCTTGCCCCGGTCTGGGCGGCGCCGATAATCGTTGAGCTTTCCGCCGAAGCGAGCCGCCCGGCGGTCAACGATCTGGTTCGCGCGACCGTCTCGGCGGAAGCTTCCGGAACGACGCCAGGCGAGCTGTCGCGACAGGTGGGCAGCCAGATCAACGAAGCGCTCAAGATCGCCAGATCGTACCCGGCAATCAGGACGCAAAGCGGCAACACCGCAACGTACCCCGTCTACGCCAAGGGCGGCAAGATCGAATCGTGGCGAATGCGCTCTGAGCTTGCGCTCGAATCCGTCGATGCCGCGTCAGTTTCCGAATTGCTGGGCAAACTGCAGGCTTCGCTGGGCGTTTCCAATCTGCTGCTGCAGCCGTCGCCCGAGACGCGCAGGAAGGTCGAGAGCGAGGCGATGGTCGACGCCATTGCCGCATTCAAGGGGCAGGCCAAGGTGATTGCCGACGCGCTGGGAATGGGCTATCGGATCAAGCAGCTCTCGGTGAGCACCAGCGGCCGGATCGTTCAGCCGATGTTCCGTGGCGCGGCCAAAGCGATGGCCATGGACGCCGCGCCGATGCCCGTCGAGGCGGGAGAATCGCAGGTCAGCGTGAGCGTCTCAGGCCAGATCGAAGTCGAGTAGCGAACCGGCTGTCACTTCTTCCCGGCGGCAGGTTTCGTCGCCGGTTTGTCCTGCGGCACTTTTTCCGGGATCTGGACGAAGACTTCGTCCTGTTTGATCATTCCCAGTTCGAAGCGCGCGCGCTCCTCGATCGCGTCATAGCCCTGCTTGAGGTCGCGCACTTCGGCGTCGAGCCCGGCATTGCGCAACTCGAGCTTGCGATTGCCGTCCTTCTGCTGTTGCAGCTGACGATCGACGTCCCAGACGCGCAACCAGCCGCCCTTGCCTACCCACAGCGGGTATTGCAACAGCACAAGCAAAGCGACCAGCGCGACCGAGAGCCAGCGCATTGAATCAGCAAGATGCGCGGCATGACAGGTCGCCGCCAGACGCCGTGCGGCGGCTTCTGCGCAGACACCTCAAACCACGCTCCAGGTTTTTCACCGCAGGTTGTAGAAGGCGTCGCGCCCGGGATAAGCGGCGGTGTCGCCGAGGTCTTCCTCGATGCGCAGCAGCTGGTTGTACTTGGCGATGCGATCCGAGCGCGACAGCGAGCCGGTCTTGATCTGCAGCGCGTTCATGCCGACCGCGATGTCGGCGATCGTGCTGTCCTCGGTTTCGCCCGAACGATGCGAGATCACCGCCGTATAGCCGGCGCGCTTGGCCATTTCGATCGCCGCGAAGGTTTCCGACAGCGTGCCGATCTGGTTGATCTTGATCAGGATCGAGTTGCCGATGCCCTGCTTGATGCCTTCCTTGAAGATCTTGGTGTTGGTCACGAAAACGTCGTCGCCGACGATCTGGATCTTCTTGCCGAGCCGCTCGGTCAGGAGCTTCCAGCCATCCCAGTCGCCCTCGGCCATGCCGTCCTCGATCGAGACGATCGGGAAGCTGTCGGCAAGATTGGCGAGGTAATCGACGAGTTGCGCTGAAGTGAGCTGCAAGCCTTCGCCCGCCAGATTGTATTTGCCGTCCTTGTAGAATTCCGAAGCGGCGCAGTCAAGGCCGATCAGCACGTCCTCGCCTGGGAAATAACCCGCCGCTTCGATCGCCTGGACGACCAGTTGCAAGCCATCGGCGTGGCTTGCGAGGTTGGGCGCAAAGCCGCCTTCGTCGCCGACGGCGGTCGAGAAGCCTTTCTTGTCGAGCAGCTTCTTGAGCGCATGAAAAACCTCGGCGCCGCAGCGCAGCGCTTCGCGGAACGAATTCTGGCTTACCGGGATGATCATGAATTCCTGGAAATCCAGGCTGTTGTTGGCGTGCTGGCCACCGTTGATGATGTTCATCATCGGCACCGGCATCTGCATCGGTCCGGAACCACCGAAATAGCGATACAGCGGCAGGCCCGATTCCTCGGCCGCCGCTTTGGCGACCGCCATCGACACCGCCAGCATGGCGTTGGCGCCCAGGCGCGATTTGTTTTCGGTGCCGTCGAGCGCGATCAGCGTCTGGTCGATGAAGGCCTGCTCCTGCGCGTCGAGGCCGATGATCGCCTCGGCGATCTCGGTGTTGACGTTCTCAACCGCCTGCATCACGCCCTTGCCCAGATAGCGCGAGACATCGCCGTCGCGCAGTTCGATCGCTTCACGCGAGCCTGTTGACGCACCGGACGGCACCGCGGCACGACCCATCACGCCAGATTCAAGCAAGACATCGCATTCGACGGTGGGGTTGCCCCGTGAATCGAGGATCTCGCGCGCGACCACATCAACAACAGAGCTCATGTTTCTTCCTTTATCGGTACACACATCAGTGACAGGGCGACCCGCTTCGCAGCTTGAGACGCCGAGGAATTATAAAACGTCTTCAATCGAACCGGGCGACCGGCCGACCGCTCATTACTTCAATTCCTCGAAACCACCGGCCTTGACCGCGCGATCGAGCGCCACCAGCGTCGTCAGCAGGCTCGCCATGCGCCCCAGCGGCCAGCTGTTGGGGCCGTCGGACAGCGCCTTTTCGGGACACGGATGAGTTTCCATGAACAGCCCGGCAATGCCGACGGCAACCGCGGCACGCGCCAACACCGGGACGAACTCGCGCTGACCGCCGGAAACCGTCCCTTGGCCGCCGGGCAATTGTACCGAATGCGTCGCGTCGAAGACCACCGGGCACGACGTCTCGCGCATGATCGCCAAAGAGCGCATGTCGGAAACCAGGTTGTTGTAACCGAACGACGCGCCGCGCTCGCAGACCATCAGGTTGTCGGCGCCCGCATTGGCTTCCCTGGCCTTGGCGACGACGTGCTTCATGTCGCCCGGCGCCAGGAACTGCCCCTTCTTGATATTGACCGGCTTGCCGCACGCTGCCACGGCGTGAATGAAATCGGTCTGTCGGCAGAGGAACGCCGGCGTCTGCAGCACGTCGACGACCGACGCGACGGCTGCGATGTCTTCTTCGCCATGAACGTCGGTGAGCACCGCAACGCCGACCTGGCGGCGCACCTCCGACAGGATATGCAGGCCAGCGTCGAGACCGGGGCCGCGCGCCGAACGGCCCGAGCTGCGGTTGGCCTTGTCGTACGACGCCTTAAAGATGTAAGGCAGGCCGAGGCTGACGCAGACTTCCTTCATCTGCCCGGCGACGTCGACGCAGAGTTCGAGCGACTCGGCGGTGCACGGACCAGCGATCAGGAACAGCGGTTGGTCCAGCCCGACCTCAAAACCGCACAGTTTCATGATCCGGCCTGATAGGCGATGGCGGCGCGAACGAACGAGGTAAACAACGGATGTCCGTGCCGCGGCGAAGACGTGAATTCTGGATGGAACTGGCAGCCGACGAACCACGGATGCGCGTTCGGGCCGTCCTTGGGCAATTCGACCATCTCGCACAGATTGGTTCCCGGGGCGCGTCCGGCGACGATCATGCCGCTCGCTTCAAGCGCGCCGAGCAACGTGTTATTGACCTCGTAACGATGACGGTGGCGTTCGACGATTTCGGCTGTGCCGTAGATCTCGCGCGCCAGCGTGCCTTCGCCGAGCTGGCAGACCTGCCCGCCCAGGCGCATCGAGCCGCCCAAGTCGGAGTTCTCGTCGCGCTTCTCGACCTTGCCCGACGCATCCTGCCATTCGGTAATCAGCGCGATCACCGGGAAAGGCGACGCCTGCTCGAACTCGGTGCTGTGCGCGCCAGGCATTCCGGCGACGTCGCGCGCGTATTCGATGACCGCCAGCTGCATGCCCAGACAGATCCCCAGATAGGGAACCTTGTTTTCGCGCGCATAACGAATCGCCGCGATCTTGCCTTCGGTACCGCGCCGCCCGAAACCGCCCGGCACCAGAATGGCGTCCATTCCCTTGAGCGAAGTGCAGCCCTGACTTTCGATTTCTTCGGAATCGATGTAATGGATCTTGACCTTGCTGCGCGTGTAGATCCCGGCGTGAATCAGCGCCTCGGTCAGCGACTTGTACGACTCGGTGAGGTCGACGTACTTGCCGACAAAAGCGACGTTGATCGTCTGTTCCGGATGTTCGAGCGCGTAGATGATGTTCTTCCACACCGAGAGGTCGGCGGCCTTGGCCAGGATGTCGAGCTTGTGGCAGACGATCTCGTCGAGCATCTGGTTATGCAGCATGCCGGGGATCTTGTAGATCGAATCGGCGTCGAGCATCTCGATCACCGCTTCGCGCTGCACGTTGCAAAAGAGCGCGATCTTGACCTTCTCGTCTTCCGGAATGTGGCGATCGGCACGGCACAGCAGGATGTCGGGCTGAATGCCGATTTCGCGCAACTCCTTGACCGAGTGCTGCGTCGGCTTGGTCTTGAGCTCGCCAGCGGTCGGCAGGTAAGGCACCAACGTCAGGTGCACATAGCAGGCATTGCCGCGCCCCTCCTGCAGCCCCATCTGGCGAATCGCTTCGAGAAAGGGTAGCGACTCGATGTCGCCGACCGTCCCGCCGACCTCGACGATCGCCACGTCGGCGCCTTCGGCGCCGCGCTTGATGTGGTTCTTGATCTCGTCGGTAATGTGCGGGATCACCTGAACGGTCTTGCCGAGGTACTCGCCGCGCCGCTCCTTCTTGATCACCGTCTCGTAGATCTGGCCGGTGGTGAAGTTGTTGCGCTTGCCCATCTTGGCGCTGGTGAAACGCTCGTAGTGACCCAGGTCAAGGTCGGTTTCGGCACCGTCTTCGGTGACGAAAACCTCGCCGTGCTGGAACGGACTCATCGTTCCAGGATCGACGTTGATATAAGGATCGAGCTTGATGTGGGTGACTTTGATTCCCCGGGACTCGAGGATCGCGCCTAGCGACGCAGCGGAGATGCCTTTGCCGAGGGAGGACACCACTCCGCCGGTAACGAAAACGTATTTGGTCATGAATTTATCTGCAGCGGGAAAGCCGAATTGTAGCCGAAAAATGGGAAGCGCCAAAAGAGCTTCGCAAGGAAATCGCGATCAGCCCGGCCCGCAATCGCGCCCGCAATCGTTTATGATGGGTATCGATTACGGATAAAGCACCAAGCGAGACACTCATGAATCGAAACAACACGATTTCCCGCCCCGATGCTCGACGGACCAGCGTCGCGGGAATTTTCCGCATCGCGGCAGCGGTCCTTGCTGGCGCGCTACTGCTCGCGGGCTGCAACAAGCCGGTTGAGCAAAACCACGCGCCGGTCAAAAGCGAAGCGCCGCCGATCGCCGAGTCAGCGCTCGCCGAAGCCGCGATCGCCGGCGACTTGGTCAAAATCAAGGCGCTGCTTGACGCCGGCGCGGAGATCAACTCGCAAGACGCGCTGGGCCGCACGCCGCTGCATATGGCGGCCTTTTACGGGCGGCTCAAAACCACCGAACTGTTGATCGCCAGCGGCGCCGATATCAACGCCAAAGACCGCGTCGACATGACGCCGCTGCATGCCGCAGTGCTCTCGGGCGGTCGATCGGAAGTCGAACTGTTGCTGCTCAAGAAAGCCGACATCAACGCCAAATCGGATGCCGGGCAGACGGCGCTGCACCTTGCCGCCGCGACCGGCCAACCCAAGCTCTCGAAATTCCTGATCGAACGCGGTGCAAATCCGCAAGCCAAGGACACCGATGGCAAGACGCCGCTGTTCTACGCGCAGCGCAACCAGCATCCACAAACCACCGCGCTGTTCCAGCAATACAGCGCCAAGAAGTAGGTCGCCTCGGCGCCCGCCGGCCTCCCGTCACATCGCCTCGCCGCCGCGTATCAAGCCGACGGCAATGCCTTCGATCTCGACCGAGCGTTCGCGGGTATCGACGATGATCGGGTCGAAATCGGGATTCTCGGCAACCAGCTCGACGATGTCGCCATGCTGACGGAAGCGTTTGACGGTGACGTCGTCGTCGAGCCTGGCGACGACAATTTGACCATTGCGCGCTTCGCTGCTGCGATGAACGGCGAGCAGGTCACCGTCGAGGATGCCGGCGTTGATCATCGACAGGCCGCGAACGCGCAGCAGAAAATCGGCTCGCGGCTTGAACAGCGTGGCGTCGAGCGCATAACGCCCCTGCACGTTTTCAACCGCCAGGATCGGACTGCCAGCCGCGACGCTGCCGATCAACGGCAGGCCCAATTGCTCGACCAGACGGATGCCGCGCGCCGAACCGGGTTCGAGAACGATGATTCCTTTCTTGGCCAGTGCCTTGAGGTGCTCTTCAGCCGCATTGTGCGACGCAAAGCCAAAGGCGCTGGCGATTTCCGCACGCGTCGGCGGTGCGCCGAGCACCTCCAGCGTGTTGCGGATGAAATCGAGAATTTCCTGCTGCCGCGGGGTGAGCTTGATCATGATCTTCGCCTCCAGTCAATTCACTGTATTTTTATACAGCCATTAAGGAAAGGCAAGCGATATATCGAGGCCTTGCAAAATGCTTATGAATCGACCGGATCCGGAACGATTCGCTCGACAATCCAGCGCTTGGCGTCGACGATTTTCGGGTCGTGACGATCGAAGGCCATCAGACTCAGCCCGAGAAGGTAAGCATAGAGGAGCACGCTGCGACTTTTCGCTTCCTTGTCGCCCAAGCCGCAGGCGACGAAAAGCCGACTCGCGCTTTCCAGCCGATAGCGATCGACCGCCTCGACAACGGCACCGGCCTGCGCATCGCGCCTCGCCCAATCGCGCACCGCCAGTTCGATGGCGACATCCTTGCGATCACTGCCATCGACATCGATGATCTGCAGCAGTTGCTCGCGCGCCTGAGCTGCCGGCGCATCGCTGCCACCAATCCGGCCCGCCTTCCACGCCTGCAGTACGGCATCGACCAGATCCTGGCGATCCCTGAAGTGCCAGTAAAAGCTGCCCTTGGTGACGCCAAAGCGCTTGGCCAGCGATTCGACGCGCATCCCGGCGACGCCCTCGTCGGCCAGCGCGTCGATTGCCCCTTCGATCCATTCGTGGCGATCAAGCGGCTTGCGCGTTGCGGATTCTTCGTCTTTCATCGCCCCATTCGCTCCAGGCAAGGCCGCACGAACCATTTCAAACGAACGGCTGGTGGTTTGACAGCGGAACAATCCGTACCGTACGCTTGTCCATACCAAGGAGTATGGACCATTGTCCGGTCGGCGATGGGCAATGTCAAATGGCGCATGTTCAAGGTAATACGCAAAGGAGAGAAGTTTTGAAGATTCTGGTTCCCGTCAAACGCGTCGTCGATTACAACGTCAAGGTGCGGGTCCGCGCAGATGGCAGCGGCGTCGATATCGCCAACGTCAAGATGTCGATGAACCCTTTCGACGAAATTGCCGTTGAAGAAGCGGTTCGCCTCAAGGAGGCAGGTGTTGCCAGCGAAGTCATCGCCGTTTCGGCCGGCGTCGCAGGCTGTCAGGATACCTTGCGTACCGCGCTGGCGCTCGGCGCCGACCGCGCGATCCTGATCGAGACCGACGTCCCGTTGCAGCCGCTGGCGGTCGCCAAGCTGCTGCGCGCAGTCTGCGCAAAAGAGCAGCCGCAGCTCGTGCTGTGCGGCAAGCAGGCGATCGACGACGACGCCAACCAGACCGGCCAGATGCTCGCCGCGCTGATGAACTGGCCACAGGCGACCTTCGCCTCGAAGATCGTCATCGCGGGTGGCGTGGCGAGCGTGACGCGCGAAATCGACGGCGGTCTGGAGACCATCGCGATCGCGTTGCCGGCGGTGGTCACTGCCGACCTGCGCCTCAACGAGCCGCGCTACGCGACGCTGCCCAATATCATGAAGGCCAAGAAGAAGCCGCTGGCGATCACCAACCCGGGCGAACTGGGCGTCGATGTCGCGCCGCGTCTGACCACGCTGTCGATGGCCGAGCCGCCCAAGCGCGCGGCCGGCGTGCGCGTCGCCGATGTCGCCGAACTGGTCGCCAAACTCAAGAATTCAGGAGTGATCGCATGACTTGCCTGGTGATCGCCGAACACGACAACGCTTCGCTCAAGCCGGCGACGCTCAACACGGTGGCTGCTGCAGCGCAGATCGGCGGTGAAATTCACCTGCTGGTCGCCGGCAACGGCTGCGCCGCGGCGGCCGATCAGGCGGCGAAGATCGCCGGCATCAGTAAGGTGCTGCTGGTCGAAGCGCCGCACTACGCCGATCAATCGCCAGAGAACATCGCCGCGCTGGTCGTCGCTCATGCCGGTCCGTACAGCCACATTCTTGCGCCAGCGACCAGCGCCGGCAAGGCGGTCATGCCGCGAGTCGCGGCGCTGCTCGACGTCGCGCAAATTTCCGAAATCGTCGCGGTGCGCTCGCCCGACACCTTCGTTCGCCCGATCTACGCCGGCAGCGTACTCGAAACGGTGCGCTCGTCCGACGCGGTCAAGGTCGTCACCGTTCGCCCCACCGCTTTCACAGCGGCCGCCGCAGGCGCAACGGCAAGCGTCGAGGTGATCGCTGCGGCGGCCGACCTCGGCCAAAGCAAGCTCATTTCGCGCGAGCTCCCGCAGTCTGCACGGCCGGAACTGGCGGCAGCCAAGGTCGTGGTTTCCGGCGGACGCGGCCTGGGCAGCAGCGAGAACTTCAAGCAGCTGCTCGAACCGCTGGCCGACAAACTCGATGCAGCGATCGGCGCGTCGCGCGCAGCGGTCGATGCAGGCTACGCGCCCAACGATTTCCAGGTCGGGCAAACCGGCAAGGTCGTCGCGCCGCAGCTTTATATCGCCGTCGGCATCTCAGGCGCCATCCAGCATCTGGCGGGAATGCAGGACAGCACGGTGATCGTCGCGATCAACAAGGACCCCGACTGCGCGATCTTCCAGGTCGCCGACTACGGCCTGGTCGGCGACCTGTTTGAACTGGTTCCGGCGCTGACCGCGGCGCTCGACTGAGAAAAGCGCGGCGTCCCGGCGAGGATGCCGACCGACCGCCGCGCTAGCGACGCAAGGCACTGCGCCCAAACCGCCGGCAAGCGTTTAGAATTCGCTCTGGGTTTCTTGAACGAGGAGCGCACCGTGAGCCAGACGACGCATCAAGCCGCTGAGGCCTTACGCCGCGAGCTGACCACGGCGACGATCGGCGATCTGAGTTTCCCGACCAGCCTGGACGCCAGCCGGCGCGTCTTGAAGGCCGTCGAAAACCCGGACATTGCGCTGTCGGCGCTGGCCAAGATCGTCGTCGCCGAACCGTTGTTGTCGGCCAAGGTGATCCGGCTCGCCAACTCGGTTGCGCTCAACCCGGCCAACAAGCCGGTGCGCGACCTCAGGCAGGCGGTGTTGCGCATCGGAACGGATCTGACCAAGGCTTTGGCGATGGTGCTGATGATGGACCAGTTGCGCCAGTCGCAGCGCCACAGCGCTTGCCGCGACCTCGCCAATCGCCTGTGGGAGCGCAGCGTCCATGGCGCCGCGCTGGCGTACGTGCTGGCCCGCAAGCTGACGATACTCAACGCCGACGAAGTGATGTTTTCGGCGCTTGTTGGCGACCTGGGTCGCTTCTACCTGCTCTCGCGCATCGCCGACTATCCGGCTTTGCTCGACGATCTCGCGGTGCTCGCGCAGACCATCAACGACCTCACCAGCCAGGCGACCAGCATCGTCCTTGAAAAACTCAAGCTGCCCGAATCGGTCGCCGCGATGCTGCTCGCCTCGCGCCGATACAGCGGGGCCATGCCGCCGGCCACGGCGGGCGATGTGCTGTATATCGCCGCAACGCTCTCGCCGCGCCGCGACCCCTTCGCCGAACTCGATTCGCGTCGCCTGGCAGCGGCCGACGGCGCCGAGGTTCCGGGCCTCGACCCGGCGACGCTGGCCGACCTGATCGCCGAATCGGGCGAGGAAATCTACTCGATCGTCGTCGCGCTCGAATCGTAGACGGACTACATGTTCGGGTAGTTCGGCCCCTCGCCGCCCTGCGGCGCGACCCAGGTGATGTTCTGCGTCGGATCCTTGATGTCGCAACTCTTGCAATGGATGCAGTTCGACGCGTTGATCTGCAGGCGCGCATTCTCGCCCGCCGCGTCGCCGACGATTTCATAGACGCCGGCCGGACAGTAGCGTTGTTCGGGCGCGTCGTAACGCGCCAGGTTGACGCTGATCGGCACCGACTCGTCGGCCAACTTGAGGTGGCAGGGCTGGTCTTCTTCGTGGCTGGTATTCGAAAGATAGACCGACGACAGCCGGTCGAAACTGATCACCCCGTCGGGCTTGGGATAAGCGATCGGTGCGCAGTCGGCGGCCGGCTTGAGCCGGGTATGATCGGCGCCGGCGTGGTGCAGCGTCCACGGCGCCTTGCCGCGCAGCAGCAGTTGGTCGATGCCGAACAGCAGGCTGCCCAGGTGCAAGCCCTTGGCCATCAACGGCTTGAAGTTGCGCGCGCGGTAAAGCTCGTCATAAAGCCAGCTCGCGCGGAAGGCCGCGGGATAGCTCGTCAGTTCGTCGTGACGCCGCCCACTGGCGAGCGCGTCGAAACACGATTGCGCCGCCAGCGCACCGCTCTTGATCGCGCAATGCGACCCCTTGATTCGCGCGGCGTTGAGAAAACCGGCGTCGTCGCCGATCAGCGCGCCGCCCGGAAAAACCAGCTTGGGCAGCGATTGCAGGCCGCCGGCGGTAATCGCCCGCGCGCCGTAGGCGATGCGCTTGCCGCCTGAAAGAAACTGCCGATAAAGCGGATGCGTCTTGAGGCGCTGGAATTCGTCGAAAGGTGAAAGGTAGGGGTTGCGGTAGCCGAGGCCGACGACCAGGCCGACCGAGACCTGGTTGTTTTCCTGGTGGTAAAGGAAACCACCGCCGTAGGTTTGCGCGTCGAGCGGCCAGCCACCGCTGTGCACGACCAGCCCGCGCTGATGCTGGTCCGGGACGACCTCCCACAACTCCTTGAAACCGATGCCATAGACCTGCGCATCGGCACCGTCGCGCAAGCCGAATTTCTGCTCGAGTTCCTTGCCGAGCTGACCGCGGCAGCCTTCGGCAAAGAGCGTGTAGCTGGCGCGCAATTCCATTCCCGGCTGATAGGCCGGACCGTGGCTGCCGTCCCGGAGCACGCCCTGGTCGCCGGTGGCAACGCCGAGCACCGAGCCGTCGTCGCCGTAGAGCAGCTCGGCGCCGGCAAAGCCCGGGTAGATTTCGACGCCCAGCGCTTCGGCCTGCTCGCCCAGCCAGCGGCAGACGTTGCCCAGGCTGACCACGTAGTTGCCTTCGTTGTGCAGGCACGACGGCAGCAGCCCGTTGGGAATCCGCCAGCCAGCTGTTTCGTTGAGGATCAGGAAGCGGTCTTCGCAGACCGGCGCGTTGAGCGGCGCGCCGAGCGTTTTCCAGTCGGGAATGAGTTCGCTGAGTGCGCGCGGATCGATCACCGCGCCGGACAGGATGTGGCCGCCGATTTCGGCACTTTTTTCGATCAGGCAGACGCTGGTCTCGCGCTCGCCCTGCGCGGCGAGCTGCTTGAGACGAATCGCCGCCGCCAAGCCGGCCGGGCCGCCGCCGACGATCACGACGTCGTAGTCCATCGATTCTCGCTTCATCTGCATCCTCGTGTATGCTGCGCCGTGCGATCAATCGCCAGCGCTGGTCGCGCGCTTTTCAATACGGCATCGTATGGACAAAGGCGTTGCAGCGTCAAGTAACCAACCAGTCAAGGGATTTCCCATGAAGCCATCACAGAAACCAAAAAAACGGGTTCATCGCGCAGCGCTGCGTGCGGCTATCCGACCGGGGCGGCCGGCATGAGTTCCCTGGGCAATGTGCTGTGGTTCATTCTGGGCGGCGCGCTGATGGGGCTCGGCTGGTGGCTGGTCGGCCTGATCGCCTTCGTCTCGATCGTCGGCATCCCGTGGGGCAAGGCCTGTTTCGTGATCGGCCAGTTCGCCTTCCTGCCGTTTGGCAAGGAAGCGGTGAACCGCGAGGACCTGTCCGGTCGGCCGGACATCGGTACCGGCGCGCTTGGACTGCTCGGCAACATCGTCTGGTTCGTGCTTGCCGGCGTCTGGCTGGCGATCGGCCACATGCTCTCGGCGGCCGCGTGTTTCGTGACCATCATCGGCATCCCCTTCGCCATCCAGCACTTCAAGCTCGCCTTGATCGCACTGGCGCCGATCGGCAAGACGATCGTCGACAAGAACCTGGCAGCGGCGGTACGCGGCGAGCAAGCGCAGGACGCGCTGAGCAAACTGCGCGACCGTTCGTGATCCGCCCTCTCTTCACTCCTTTTGAAAGCTAGACCCAGCACCTCATGAACGTCGCCATCGATATCGTTTCCGACTTTGTCTGCCCCTGGTGTTATATCGGCAAGGCCCGCCTGGCGGCGGCGGCCGCGCTGGTTCTCGAACAACACCCGCAAACGCGCTTCCAGTTCAACTGGCTGCCCTACTTCCTCAACCCCGACACGCCGCCCGCCGGCGAACCGTATCGCGCCTTTCTTGAAGCCAAATTCGGCGGCGCCAAGGCCGTCGACCTGCTGCACGCCAAGGTCGCCGACGCCGGTCGTGACGACGGCGTGCGCTTTGACTTCGAGCGCATCGCCAAGCGCCCCAACACCTTGCGCGCACACCGATTGGTCTACCGCGGCCAATCGCGGGGCCATCGTCCGGCGCAAATCGAAGCGCTGGTTGCGCGGCTGTTCAGCGCGCATTTTGAGCGCGCCGACGATATCGGCGACATCGCAACGCTGGCAGCGATCGCCGCCGAATGCGGCGACGTCAAGGATGACGTCGCCGCTTATCTGGAAAGCGATGAAGACGCCAAGAAGGTCAAGTCGCTCGCCGCAAAAGTCAGCAAACTTGCCGTCGACGGCGTGCCTTTCTTCATCGCCCAGCGCCGCCTCACGGTTTCCGGCGCGCAGACCGGCGTGCTGCTGGCGGCGACGATCCTGCAGGCGATGCAGTCGCCGGCCTGATCGACGAATCGACGAATCGATGACTCCCCGAGCATTGCGCCGGGGAGCCCGTGCCGCCTATTCCTTGAACGTTTCCTCGCGCTTCTTGCTGATGCTCGGCAAGAGCACGACGACCAGCGCAATGGCGGCGAACGCCAGCATCGTCGCGCTCAGCGGCCGGGTAAAGAAGACCGTGGCGTCACCGCTCGACATCAGCAGCGCGCGCCGCAAGTATTCCTCCATCATCGGACCGAGGATGAAGCCGAGCAGCATCGGCGCCGGCTCGCATTCGAGCTTGCCGAAGATGTAGCCGATCAGGCCGAAGGCGGCCATCATGAAGACGTCCCACTCGGTGTTGTTGATGCTGATCACGCCGATCGCGCAAAAGACCAGGATGACCGGATACATCAGGTGATACGGCGCGGTGATCAACTTGACCCACATGCCGATCAGCGGCAGGTTGAGCACGATCAGGAAGAAGTTGCCGATCCACATCGAGACGATCAGCCCCCAGAACAGCGCCGGCTGTTCGGTGAGCACCGCCGGGCCGGGCTGGATGCTGTGGATCATCATCGCACCGATCATGATCGCCATCGTCGGGTTGGACGGAATTCCCAGCGTCAGCATCGGGATGAACGAGGTCTGCGCGCCGGCGTTGTTGGCCGATTCCGGTCCGGCGACGCCTTCGATGGCGCCCTCGCCGAAGGGAATCGGATTCTTCGACAGCTTCTTCTCGACCGCGTAGGCGGCGAACGACGAGAGCACCGCGCCGCCCCCCGGCAGGATGCCGAGGAAGGAACCTATGCCGGTGCCGCGCAGAATCGACGGCAGGATCTGCTTGAACTCGGCCCAGCTGAGCCGTAGTCCCGAGACGTGCTTGAGCATCACGTCGCGCGTCTCCTTCTTCTCGAGGTTATTGACGATCTCGCCGACGCCGTACATGCCCATCGCCAGCACGACGAAGCCGATCCCGTCGGCGAGCCACGGCGCGCCAAAAGTGAAGCGCTCGGCGCCCGAGTTGACGTCGGTACCGATGATGCCGAGCAGCAGCCCGAGCAGGATCATGCCGATGGCGTGGAGCAGCGAGCCGTGCGCCAGGATGATCGAGACGATCAGCCCCATCACCAGCAGCGAGAAGTACTCGGCCGGGCCGAATTGCATCGCCATTTCGGCGAGCGGCGGCGCGAACAGCGCGATCAGGAAGGTGGCGATGGTTCCGGCGATGAACGAGCCGATTGCCGCGGTGGCCAGCGCCTTGCCGGCCTGGCCGTTGCGCGCCATGGCGTAGCCGTCGAGCGCGGTGATCACCGACGACGCCTCGCCCGGCAGGTTGACCAGGATGGCGGTGGTCGAACCGCCGTACTGGGCGCCGTAGAATATCCCGGCAAGCATGATCAGCGCGGTGACCGGTTCGAAATTGAAGGTAATCGGCAGCAGCATGGCGATCGTCGCCACCGGGCCGAGGCCGGGCAGCACACCGATCAGCGTGCCGAGAACGACGCCGATGAAGCAGTAAAAAAGGTTGGCCAGACCGAAAGCGGTGCTGAAACCAAGCGAGAGATTTGCCAGAATGTCCATGCTCGTCCTTACCGTGCGAACCAGGTGCCGAGGATCGCAAAGGGCAGGCCCAGACCCTTGACGAAGACCAGAATGCTCGCTGCGGTGGTCACCACTGCCAGCAGCACTGCTGTTTTTAACTTGAACTGCTGGCTTGCCCAAGCGCTGATTACGACCAGCAGGATGAGCGCGATGGCGAGTCCTGCGACGCGAACCAGCAGGCCGAACAGCACGATGGCCCCGAGCACCAGACCAAGTTCCTTCCAGGCGAAAGCGGCAATCGCCTCGCCGCGGTGAAAGAAGCTGCGAATCAGCGAGGCGACGCCGACCATGATCAGCAGGATGGCAAGCAGCGTCGGGAAATACGCGGGTCCCATGCGCACCGCCGAGCCCATCGTGTAATCGCGGCAAATCCAGGCGGCGGCGGCGCCGACCGAGGCGTACATCAGCCCGGCGTAAAAATCCTTGGGGTGTTTGATCAGCGAACTCATCGAAGTCCTTTCCAGAGGGCCGGCCGGGAGCATCCGGCCAGCCTGCGGCACTAGTCGAGCGTGATGTGACCGACCTCGATCACCGTTTTCCAGCGCGCCAGTTCCATTTGCAGGAACAAGGCGAACTCCTTGGGCGACGACGCGACGATCTCGAAACCCAGATCGGTGAGCTTCTTGGCAACGTCGGGGTCCTTGAGTGCGCTCATCATCGAATCGAGCACCTTGGCCTTGACGTCTTCGGGCAAGCCCTTGGGCGCGCCGATCGCCTGCCACGAATAGACCACGGCGTCCTTGTAGCCGGACTCGGCCAGCGTCGGCACGTCGGGCAACAGCGCCGAACGCTTGTCGCCGGTGGTCGCCAGCGCCTTGAGCTTGCCCGCCTTGATGTGGCCGATCACCGCGTTGAGGTTCTGGAACGAGACTTCGGCATGGCCGGCGACCAGGTCGGAAATCGCCGGACCGCCGCCCTTGTATGGGACGTGGATGCCGGTGGTGCCGGTCTGTTGCCAGAACAGCGCGATCGACAGGTGATCAGAAGAACCGGCGCCCGACGAGGCGAACGAGACTTTGCCCTGCTTCGACTTGAGGTAGGCGACCAGTTCGCCGACGCTCTTGGCCGGGACATTGGGGTTGGTGACTAGGATGTTGGGCGCGCGGACGGCGACCGTCAGCAGGTCGAAGTCCTTGGCTGGATCGTAGGCCAGATTCTTTTGCAGGAAGGGGTTGACCGCCCAGACGCCGATCGACCCAGTGAGCAGCGTGTAGCCATCGGGCGCGGCGCGCTTGACCTGCGTCGCGCCGATCGCGCCGGTGGCGCCCGGCTTGTTCTCGACGATCACCGGCTGGCCGAGTTTTTCGGCCATTTTCTGCGTCATGAAGCGCGCCAGCATGTCGGTCGATCCGCCCGGAGGGAAAGGCACGATATTCGTCACCGGCTTGTCGGGATAGCCCGCCGCCTGTGCTCCGGTTGCCAGTACCAGCGCGGTCAGCGCAGCCGTCAGTATTTTTTTCATGGTACTCATCTCCTGTTGAGTCATGTCCCGTCAATCGAAAGCGGCACCTTTGGGATAGGGGATGCCGTGCTGCATTGCGGCTTGCCTTAAGCTTGCTGGCCGATTTCGAAGTTGGCCATCAGTTCGAGCGCCTTGACCATTCCCGAGTGATCCCAGGCGGCGCCGCCGTTGGCCGCGCAGGTGTTGAACAGTTCCTGGCAGGTGGCGGTATTGGGCAGCG
>Ga0316613_10000034_pt1 | contig 197022 bp, 183 predicted proteins | sample OWC_soil_day10_C_2_FD_207647 | JGI IMG/M metagenome (GOLD analysis project Ga0316613, IMG submission 207647) | Wetland soil microbial communities from Old Woman Creek delta, Ohio, United States - OWC_soil_day10_CT_b | ecosystem: Environmental > Terrestrial > Soil > Wetlands | place: USA: Ohio... | reverse complement strand
ATGTAGAAGCATCGCCTAAGATAACGAGTTTCATGCGGGCACGGGTGATGGCTACGTTCATTCGTCTCAGATCACTAAGGAAACCGATTTGTCCATCGGCGTTGGCACGTACCAAGCTGATGAAGACGACGTCCCGTTCTTGACCTTGAAAGCCATCTACGGTGTGAATGGTGATTTGACTGCGGAAGGGGCGAAAGAAATTGCTGCGTTTTACTTCGTTGCGGAGATATTGCACTTGGGCCTTGTAAGGCGAAATGAGTCCGAAGTCGATGCGTTCACTTAGTATTCGCTCTTCTCCTATTCTTTTGATGTATGTCTCTAACTCTAAAAGTAGTAGTTCGGCCTCAGATTTGTTGATGCGGCCGAAGCTCTCGCCTACAAACTCTTCGTGAAACTCACAGGCGGAGGTATCGATCCACTCTAAGGGGGTATCAAAATCGAGTATGCTACGGTTGTGCACTTCGGGGGCGGCTTTTATTTCTCCGCCATAGAACCATTCCGAAGGGAAGTGCATAATGGCTTCGTGCATGCGATATTGTATCTTCAGCAAAGATACGGCAGTGGGCTTTGAAATGGCTATTTTTTCCATTAGTGTATTGTCTAACCCTCCTCTGGCGGCTTCAAGGCACTTAATGGTTGGCGGTAACTGACAGTGATCGCCTGCCAACACCACACGGTCTGCTTTGCGGATGGCTATCCAACAAGCTGCTTCTAAAGCTTGTGCCGCTTCGTCAATGAACAGGGTCGAAAAATGCCGGTTGGCAAGCACCCGATGATTGGAACTGACCAATGTAGAGGCGATGACACGTGCTTGAGAAAAAAGATCTTCGTTGATGAGTATTTCTATTTCTGTGGCTCGTTCTTTTAAGCGATTGATGCGGTATCGGATGCCTTCGCGTTCGGAGTGACTACCTCTACGGAGCTGGCTGCCCATTTCACGAACTGATTTGCGAATACTCCATAGCTCGGTGTAGGCCGGATGACTCTCAAAGCGACGTTCATAAGTGAAAGAGAGCATCTTGTCATTCACCCGGGTTGGATTGCCAATACGCAATACGGGTACGCCTCTGTCTACTAGCTTTTCGGCTATCCAATCGACAGCTGTGTTGCTTTGGGCACAAACCAATACTTGGTTTTCTCGTTGCAAGGTCTCGTAAATAGCTTCGACGAGAGTCGTTGTTTTCCCCGTTCCGGGAGGGCCGTGAACAATAGCGACATCTTTGGCTCTCAGTACTTTGTTTACTGCCTCTTCTTGTGTGGTGTTCAACCACGGAAAACGTTGAGGGAACACTTCCCGATTACGGGGAAGAAGGTCGCCAAGGAGAGTCTCACGTAGTTCGGCAAGCCGATTGTTTTTTGCCCGAAGCACGTCGGCTAATGCTTCAAACATGGTTCGGTAACTGGTTTCGTCAAAATAGAGTTGTACGCCTAGATGATCGGTTCCTTGTATATCCATTTGCGCTGAGATATTGGGAAGAACGACGACCATTCTTTCTTCATCGGCATAACTAACTTGTGAGGTGAAGTTGAAATAACGTATTTGTCCGGAGGTATCTTGTGTGAAGAAGCAAACCGGACGTCCGAACTCAAAAGAATGCTCTATGTCTTTATCCTCTTTTCGTTCTATCTCAATAACCAATTGATTCAGAGAGTTGTAAAAACTTCGACCTGTTGACACAGGGTACCAACATTGGCCCCGTTTGACTTTTCTACCTATGCCCATGGTTTGAGTTTGCCGACGAAACTCTTCTTTTTCGTACTCGTATTCCATGCGCAAAAGAAGTTGCTGTTGCTGCAGATCGGAGATAGAGTTGAGAGCGTTTTTGTTGTTCTTATTCACTTGTATGCTGTGCGAGATAAGTTGCAAAGGTATTTATTTATTCGATGAATAGTTATAAAAAATATCCTTTTTGTTAAACATTACAGGTTTTTTGCTCGTTATAATGTAGATTTATTAATTACGCATAGAGTTTATCAATAAAATAGAAGAATAATGGTACACGATGAGAAGATGTTAGAGGGCTTTTATGCCTCTTATTCCCGAAAAATAGAACAGGCAAAGCTAATTTTAAACCGTCCATTGACTCTTGCGGAGAAGATATTGTATGCTCATCTTTACAATGAGGCGGCTTTACAATCTTACGAGCGTGGTGAGGATTATGTTGATTTTCGTCCCGACCGTGTAGCGATGCAGGATGCCACGGCACAGATGGCTTTACTACAATTTATGAATTCCGGCAAAGAACAGGTCGCTGTTCCTTCTACAGTGCATTGCGATCATTTGATTCAGGCATACAAAGGAGCTAAGGAAGATATTGCTACGGCTACGGAGACAAACCGCGAAGTTTATGACTTTTTGAGAGATGTTTCTTCTAAATATGGTATCGGCTTTTGGCAACCTGGAGCGGGAATCATTCATCAGGTAGTACTTGAGAATTATGCTTTTCCCGGAGGTATGATGGTGGGAACCGACTCTCACACTCCAAATGCAGGTGGTTTGGGTATGGTGGCTATTGGTGTTGGCGGTGCCGATGCGGTAGATGTGATGACCGGTATGGAATGGGAACTAAAAATGCCTAAACTCATTGGGGTGAAACTAACCGGAACGCTTAATGGTTGGGCTTCACCGAAAGATGTGATACTAAAGTTGGCAGGCATACTTACAGTAAAAGGTGGAACAAATGCTATTATAGAATACTTTGGCCCGGGTGTAGCTTCTCTTTCGGCTACGGGTAAGGCAACAATATGCAATATGGGTGCCGAAGTGGGGGCTACAACTTCACTGTTCCCTTATGATGAACGCATAGCGGCTTATCTACGGGCTACCGGGCGGGCAGTCGTTGCGGATATGGCTGATAAAGTAGCTGCCGACCTTTGCCCTGATGCAGAAGTGGTTGCTAATCCCACTGCTTTCTATGATCGGGTGATTGAGATTGACTTATCTGCTCTCGAACCTTATATTAATGGCCCTTTTACTCCCGATGCAGCTACTCCTATTTCTGAATTTGCTGCAAAAGTGAAAGCCAATGATTATCCTCGTAAAATGGAAGTAGGACTAATAGGATCTTGTACTAACTCTTCTTATCAAGATATTGGCAGAGCGGCTTCAGTGATGCGCCAGGCTGTGCAGCAGAAAGTGAAAATTGCTTCTCCGCTCATCGTGAACCCCGGTTCGGAGCAGATACGTGCTACTGCGGAGCGTGACGGGATGATTGATACGTTTAAGCAGGCAGGAGCGGTGATTATGGCCAATGCCTGTGGCCCATGTATTGGTCAATGGAAGCGTCATACGGATGACCCTACCAGAAAAAACTCTATCGTTACATCGTTTAACCGCAACTTTGCGAAACGTGCCGATGGAAATCCAAATACATTTGCTTTTGTTGCCTCCCCTGAATTGACAATGGCTTTGACCATTGCCGGCGATTTATGCTTTAATCCACTGACGGATACATTGTTGAATGAGAATGGTGAGCAGGTGAAGTTGTCAGAACCAAAAGGGGATGAACTACCTAACGAGGGTTTTGTATCAGGCTTAAGTGGCTATCTGGCTCCTATGGGCGATGGGGCAAAGCTTTCAGTTGATCCTCAATCTCAACGTTTGCAACTTCTTGTTCCTTTTGCTGCTTGGGATGGTTACGATTTACTGAATATGCCTCTTCTGATTAAAACTCAGGGCAAGTGTACAACAGATCACATCTCAATGGCAGGTCCCTGGCTTCGTTTTCGCGGGCATTTGGAAAACATTTCTGACAATATGCTGATGGGAGCTGTTAATGCATTCAACGGTGAGACAAATAAGGTTTGGAATCGATTGGCGGATTCTTATGAAACGGTATCGGCTACTGCCAAACAGTATAAATCGGTGGGCATATCCTCTATTGTAGTGGCCGAAGAGAACTACGGAGAGGGTTCTAGTAGAGAACATGCTGCCATGGAACCTCGTTTCCTGAATGTAAAGGTGATTTTGGCAAAAAGCTTTGCACGCATTCACGAAACAAACCTAAAGAAACAAGGTATGCTGGCTCTGACATTTGTTAATAAGGAGGATTACGATTGCATAAAAGAGCGTGATTTTATTTCTGTCGTGGGACTTAAAGAGTTTGCCCCTGGAAAGAGCTTTAAAATTGTAGTGCAACACGTAGACGGCAGTCAGCACAGCTTTGAAGCGCAACATACATACAATGAGCAGCAGATAGCTTGGTTTAAAGCGGGCTCTGCACTAAATACAAAATAAAGATATGAGTAAGATTGTAAAACACAAAGACGGTAAGTTGTTGGTGCCCGAGAATCCTACCGTTCCTTTTATTACGGGTGATGGGGTAGGGGCGGAGATAACGCCCGCCATGCAAATGATCGTTGATGCAGCGGTACGCAAAGTGTACGGCGGCAAACGACAAATTGATTGGGTTGAGGTATTGGCCGGAGAAAAAGCTTTTAAGGAAACCGGTTCTTGGTTGCCTGATGAAACAATGCTCGCTTTTGAAGAATATTTGGTTGGTATTAAGGGGCCTTTAACCACTCCTGTGGGTGGAGGTATTCGTTCTTTGAACGTGACTTTGCGACAAACACTCGATTTATATGTTTGTCTGCGCCCCGTGCGCTGGTTCCTTGGTGTTGTTTCTCCGATAAAAGAACCTGAAAAGGTGAATATGTATATCTTTCGTGAGAATACTGAAGATATTTATGCAGGGATTGAATGGGAAGCAGGCACGCCGGAAGCTGAAAAGTTTTATCGCTTTCTGCATGATGAGATGGGAGTCTCTAAAGTGCGTTTTCCTGAAACATCTTCTTTTGGAGTAAAGCCGGTTTCTCGTGAAGGCACAGAACGATTGGTTCGTGCGGCTTGCTTATATGCCATTGAACATGAATTACCTTCAGTGACGCTGGTGCATAAGGGAAATATAATGAAGTTTACGGAAGGTGGCTTTAAGAAATGGGGATATGAATTGGCTGAACGCGAGTTTGGTGAATACATAAGCAGCGGCAAGTTGGTTATCAAAGATTGCATAGCCGATGCCTTTTTGCAGAATACATTACTTATCCCCGAAGAATATTCAGTGATTGCCACGTTAAATCTGAATGGAGATTACATCTCCGACCAGTTGGCGGCTATGGTAGGAGGAATTGGTATAGCACCCGGTGCAAACATTAATTATGATTCAGGTCATGCTATCTTCGAAGCGACTCATGGCACGGCACCTAATATCGCAGGTAACGATATTGTTAATCCTTGCTCACTTATTCTTTCGGCTGTGATGATGCTCGAATATTTTGGTTGGCAGGAAGCTGCTGATGTTATTGTTGAGGCTTTGGAACAAAGCTTTGCTGATGGACGGGCGACCAATGATCTGGCCAGATTTATACCTGGAGGAAAGGCTTTGTCTACTTCCACTTTTGCTAAAGAAATAACAGAGAAAATAGAAAAAAACAAATAACCACTAAATGAAAAAGGATATGAAGAAGGAATACATCATATACAGACTTTCGGAGGACATGAAGGATGCTACCAGAATAGATAATGACTTATTTACCAAATATGATGTGAAGCGTGGTTTGCGTAATGAGGATGGGACAGGAGTGCTTGTCGGCTTAACCAAAATAGGTAACGTAGTGGGCTACGAAAGGGTTTCAGGTGGAGGCCTGCAACCGATTCCCGGAAAACTTTACTATCGGGCATTCGATGTGGAAGATATCGTACATAGTATTGTGAAAGAAAAACGTTTTGGCTTTGAAGAAGTCGCTTATCTGCTCTTGTCGGGCAATCTTCCGGATAAAGAAGCACTTTCTTCTTTCTCGGAATTGATCAATGACAATATGCCGTTGGAACAAAAGACGAAAATGAATATTATTGAGCTAGAAGGTTCAAACATTATGAATATACTGGCTCGTAGTGTACTCGAATTATATACTTTTGATCCTAATCCGGATGATACATCACGGGATAACCTGATGCGCCAAAGTGTAGAATTGATCTCTAAATTCCCTACTATCATAGCTTATGCTTATAATATGTTGAGGCACGCTACATTTGGACGTTCGTTACATATTCGTCATCCGAGAGAAAAACTGTCTATTGCTGAAAACTTCCTTTATATGTTGAAGAAGGATTATACAGAGTTAGAAGCTCGGACACTCGATCTTTTACTTATACTTCAGGCTGACCATGGTGGTGGTAATAATTCTACGTTTACCGTTCGTGTTACTTCATCTACCGGAACAGATACTTATTCCTCTATTGCAGCGGGTATCGGATCATTAAAAGGTCCACTTCATGGTGGAGCAAATGTTCAGGTTGCCGATATGTTTCATCATCTGGAGAAGAACATTCAGGACTGGACAAATGTAGATGAGATAGATACCTATTTTACACGGATGCTCAATAAAGAAGTTTATAATAAGACGGGTTTGATCTATGGTATCGGCCATGCTGTTTATACTATTTCTGATCCACGTGCAATCTTGTTGAAAGACTTAGCCCGTGATTTGGCCAAGGAAAAGGGGAGAGAGCGTGAATTTACTTTCCTGGAGTTGCTAGAAGATCGTGCTATTACTACCTTTGCTAAGATTAAAGCTAATGGCAAAACGGTATCGAGCAATATTGATTTCTACTCTGGATTTGTGTACGAGATGATAGGGCTGCCACAAGAAATATATACTCCGCTTTTTGCTATGGCACGTATCGTTGGCTGGTGCGCACATCGCAATGAAGAGTTGAATTTTGAAGGAAAACGCATCATTCGTCCTGCATATAAGAACGTGCTTGATGTAGCTGATTACACTCCTTTAAAGAAAAGATAAGGAAAGTTTTCCCCCATATAAAAGCCCAAGCTTTCTATTGATTGCTTGGGCTTTTCGTTACTTAAACCTTTGGTTTTGGCAATAATAAAGGAGGAAAGCTTGTGGCTCCCCTCCTTTATTATTGTGTTTTGTTTTAATCAGTTCTGTGTGAATTCAGCATCTGCAACAATATCTACGTTGTCGCTGAGAACTGCTTCGGGGAATTTTGCTCCAATTCCGAAATCGGAACGTTTTACAGAACCTGTAATTTTGAATCCAACAGTTCTTTTCTTGTTCATCGGATTAACTACCTCTCCCAGATACTTAACGGTCAGAGTAACGCTTTTGGTTATTCCGTGCATGGTTAAGTTTCCAACCATCTTGTAGGTGTCCTTTGATAATTTCTTGTTGTAGTTACTTGAAAATGTAAGTGTAGAGTACTTTTCACTATCAAAGAAATCAGGGCTTTTCAGGTGCTTGTCTCTTGCCTCTACATCCGTGTTTATACTTGCTATTTGGGCAGTAACTTCTACTTTAAGATCACTATGATCCGGTTTCGTTGTAGTGGCCTTTATTGTGAAATCAGCAAATCTACCACTAACTTCAGAGATGGTCATGTGCTTAATAGTAAATCCTAAGCGTGAGTGCGCAGGATCATTCGTCCATGTTTGAGCGGTTGCTATTGCAGTTAGTGCGAATAGCATCAAGGTTGCTAAATAATACTTTTTCATATTCCATTCATTGTTTTGATTTTATAATAAACAGATGCGTGTTTCTTTTGTTTCGTTGGAGGTACAAAAAATGATCTCTGCTATGGAAAATCCGGATATTATTCATAGCTTTGGCAAAGTGAAAATGTAACGCTAAAGCGCTGATAATGAATGCCGACGTGCTCGAAAAACTAAAGATACTGGCTGAATCTGCTAAGTATGATGTTTCCTGCTCTTCCAGTGGAACCAACCGCTCCAATCAAAAGGGTGGACTGGGCAATACTGTAGGTGGATGGGGCATTTGCCATAGCTTTGCTGAAGACGGGCGCTGCATTTCTCTGCTAAAAATTATGCTTACTAATCATTGCATCTACGATTGTGCTTATTGCATCAACCGGCGTAGCAATGATCTTCGTCGCGCTACTCTCTCTGTATCCGAGCTGGTGGGACTTACCATTGAATTTTATCGTCGCAACTACATCGAAGGGCTTTTTCTTAGTTCCGGTGTGGTGCGCAATCCTGATTATACGATGGAGCGTCTTGTGCGTGTGGCTAAAGATCTTCGTTTAGTGCATCACTTTAATGGATATATTCATCTGAAAAGTATCCCGGGCGCCAGTCGTGAATTGGTGAATGAAGCCGGACTCTATGCCGACCGCTTGAGTGTAAATGTAGAAATTCCCAATGAAGAAAGTTTGAAACGTCTGGCTCCTGAGAAGGATTTCAAGAGCGTGTTTCAGCCCATGAGGTATATTCAGCAAGGAGTATTGGAGAATAGTGAGGAGCGGAAGAAATTTCGTTATGCGCCTCGTTTCGCACCGGCGGGACAGAGTACGCAGATGATTGTGGGAGCAACCCCCGAAACGGATAAAGATATTCTCCATCTTTCGTCTGCTTTGTATGAGCGACCCAGTATGAAGCGTGTTTATTACTCTGGATATGTGTCGGTTAATACCTATGACACTCGACTACCTGCTCTCAAACAACCTCCTTTGGTGAGAGAAAACCGCCTCTATCAGGCCGACTGGTTGATGAGGTTCTACGAGTTCAAAGTAGACGAAATAGTGAATGATGCCTATCCCGATCTTGACTTGGAACTAGATCCTAAGTTATCGTGGGCGTTGCGTCATCCCGAACAGTTTCCGGTAGATGTGAATAAGGTTGATTATGAGATGCTGCTTCGCGTGCCCGGCATCGGTGTGAAGTCGGCCAAACTGATTGTTGCCTCCCGTCGTTATGGTCGATTGGGAAGTTATCAGCTTAAAAAGATCGGGATTGTAATGAAGAAAGCACAGTATTTCATCACGTGCAACGAACTCTCCGTTCGCACGGTCAACGAGATGGCTCCTCAAGTCATGCGGCAGTTGCTGGCGCCTTCTCCTCGTAAAAAGACAGATGAGCGTCAATTACAACTTACCTTTGCCGACGAATGACAGTCTTTCTATACGACAAAACATTCGAGGGTTTGCTCACAGCCGTGTTCGATGCCTATTTCCGAAAAACGTTTCCTGATGTTCTGCTTGCTGAAGGAGAGCCGCTGCCTCTTTTCTGTGATGAAGTGTTTACGGTTTGTACGGACGAAGAGAAGTCTACCCGTGTGTGGAGCGGCTTACAAAAGAAACTTTCTGTGTCTGCCCTAGCTTGCCTCACTACCTGTTGGTTATCAGAATTGCCTGAGATTGATGCGTTACTGTTTCGCTACATCCGTAAAGCGATAGATGCTCCTCGTTCCATAGAAGTAAACTTTGGTGATCCGGATGTGCTCGAACTGTCTAAGATATGGAAGAAAGTAGATTATGAACGCACCCGTGTGATGCAGTTTGCCCGCTTTCAGAAAGCAGCAGACGGAACCTTTTTTGCTGCTTTCGAACCCCTATATAATGTATTGGCACTTGCCATTCCTCACTTTACAGATCGCTTTGCCGATCAAAGATGGGTTATCTATGATCTCAAACGCCAGTATGGTTATTATTACGACCTGCATTCCGTTACCGAAATTACTTTCGATAGCGAAGCTGCACACCTCGTCAGCGGTATGCTCGATGAGAGTTTGATGGCCGAAGATGAAAAACTCTTTCAGAAACTTTGGAAAACCTATTTCAAATCCATTGCCATCAAAGAACGTACCAACCCACGCCTGCATAAGCAAAATATGCCTGTTCGTTTCTGGAAATACCTTACCGAAAAGCAGGGATAAACGATGCGATTACCTCACTCCAAGCAGTTCCACCTCAAAGATCAGTGTGGAATACGCCTTAATATTACCACATGCTCGGGTTCCATATCCCAATTCATAAGGGATGTAGATCATCCAACGTGAACCCAGCGGCATAGCCATTAGTGCATTTTGCCAACCTTCAATAACCTCCTTCACCTTAAATGTCTCCGGCTGTTTGCGTTTGAATGAATTGTCGAACTCTGTCCCGTCTATCATCGTGCCTCTGTAGTGCACTTTAACAGTACTTTTTGCCGTAGGCACAGTCCCACTACCTTTTAGAATGACTTTATATTGAACCCCGGATGGTAGCTCCATCACTCCTTCATCTTCCAGATTCTCTTCCAGAAAGCGAATGTTTTCTTCTTTGTATGCTTGATGTTTTAAGCTCATAAACGATATATTATGTATAGAAAAGGGCGAGTTTTTTTCGCCGTTGTTTCGGAAGCCAAAGGTAGTAAATTTTGAAAGGAATTCACAAAAGGCACTATATTAATCAAGACTCCTTGTGGAGGTATCAAACGCAATGCCCTACTATTGCTCCATCATTGCCCCACTACTTCGTACCAAATATTAGAACCCGAAATTCCATTTTTCCTCAATAAAGATTTGGATACCAACTCCGTTAAATCGTTTGTTGCAGTTCTTTTAGATATAGTACTTATATTACTTTGCCTATAAACAGACTGGCATTGCTAAAATGTGATAAGAGTGAAAACGCTACAGACCCATTAATACATATTCCTCTGCTGTTTTTACGCTAGCATAGAAATAGCTCAATGCGGCAAGAAAAGCTTTTTGAATTTCACTGGCGACAACCGTTTTGCCTTGAATATCCAAATCTTTTGTGGCACAAGCATCACTGATTATCGTAGTAGTGTAGCCAAAATCTTTTGCAGCTCTTACGGTGGAGTCAACACACATGTGCGTCATCATGCCGCAGACAGTTAAATCTGTAATTTCGTTGGATGTTAAGTAATCCAATAATCCTGTATCTCTAAAGCTATTGGGATAGTTTTTGATGATTACTTTTTCTCCGGCAATAGGCGATACTTTGTTATGGATTTCTACCCCTGTTGTGTTAGGCACAAAGAATGTGGAATCGGGACGAGTTGAAAGGTGCTGAATATGAATGATCGGTAGTGCTTTCTCTCGAAATAGCCTGAGTATTTCTTTTGCTTTTAAACTTGCTTGCAAACTTCCTGTCAATGGGTTGGCTCCATTCTCGAAGTAATCGTTCTGAATATCTATGATGACTAACGCTTGTTTCATTTTCCGTCTCCTTTTTTATTAATTTTTTTCTGTAAGGCTTTAATGTTCTCCAAGTAGTCTCTTTCGACAGGTGACAGTGTTTTCACCTGATATTTTTTGAACTCTGCTTTGGCTTTTTCCAAGGCTTGCTGGTGGCTTACTATACCAGCGTTTAACAATATCTTTTCGCCTGTTGCCGAGAGAATGCTATCTAGCTGTTTTATGTAATCGCTCATATACATGGGCTTACGTTTAATGGCTTGTATTTCAGCAAAGTCGAAATACCCTGATGCCAAATTATTCAGAATCTTCAGTTCTTCGGCGTTTAAATAATTCTTGGCAATCGTAATATCTTTTGAGGTGGGTTGTTCGCCCGGAAAAACAGTAAGTCCCATAAACGGTTTGTCGCTGTCGGCACGCTGATAAATAACTTCTGCTGCAGTATGACCGTGAGCTGCATAGTGTAGCTTATTTTGTACTATTTTAAAGAACTCAACCGATTCAGGTGTATTGGGATCATAATCCACGCTGGTAGCATATAAATCGAGCACTTGCCGGTACAAGACTTTTTCGGACGAACGAATATCGCGGATGCGGTTGAGCAACTCATACCAATAACCGCCGCCTCCCATTTGTTTTAGGCGTTCATCGTCCATAGTAAAGCCCTTGATTATGTATTCTTTGAGCCGTTCGGTAGCCCAGATACGAAACTTGGTGGCAATGTTTGATTTGATCCTGTAACCCAGCGAGATAATCATATCAAGGTTGTAGAAGTTTGTCCAATTCTCTTGTGTTTTCCCCTCTATTGCTCCATGTTTAGTGGTTGTTCGGAATTTCCGAACAACCAGTTCTTGGTTTAATTCCCCTTCTTCAAAAATGTGCTTAATATGCTCACTGATATTGGATTTGCTCGATTGATACAATTCGACAAGCTGAGCCTGGGTAAGCCAAATGTTCTCATTTTCAAGGCGAACTTCGATCTTAGTTTTACCATCTTCAGATTGGTAAATTAAAATCTCTCCTTGTTGTTCTTCTTTCATATTGCACCTCCTTCTAAGTCAGTCACAATTTCATCAATAGCCTTGCGGAGTTTGTTCTGGTATATTACAATCTCGACAATGATTAAGACTTGTTTCATTTCCATAATCGGTATCTATTTTGTTGCAAGCAAAGGTACCGTTTTTTAGTGATAAGATAAAAGTTAGTCTACCTAATTTCGTAGTAAGACTAAGAAGCTGTTTTGAATTTACCTTTTAAATTCTATTGTAAGTATTCTTTTTATTTACCTCAATTGGAAAATCTGACGAGATGAATACAAACCCTATTGGGAATCTTTTTCTCTTGCCTAGGTAGTTTTATTCAGTTTTATAGCCTATAAAACTTTTGTTTTTAATAGATTGAAACTAATCGTTTTATAGTGAAAAAACTTTTTGTTTCAAGGTGATAAATATTTAGTTTTATTACTAGGAAACAAATGAGAAGTGTACTTCCCTGTGACTTTTACTGAATTGAGTCAGTCGCAAGAACATTACTATCTTCTATATTGTTCTTTTAAGATATATGGATATAAAACTTGTAATTTATGGAAAAGAAAACATCTTGTCTGATTTTATCAATGATAGCGTTTTTGTTTTGTTTTAATGGGAGTGTTTATTCACAAACAAAAAGTAAGGAAGATATGAAAACAGCAATAGAAGTGGGTAGTAAAGTGCCTTCATTTTCGCTAAAAGATCAGTTCGGTAAGACTTTTGATCTTGATGCCGTGGTAGGTAAGAAAAATCTGGTGATTTATTTCTATCCCAAAGATGATACTCCCGGTTGTACGAAGGAGGCTTGTGCTTTTCGTGATCAATTTGAGGTCTTTGCTGATAAGAATACGATGATTATTGGCATCAGCGGACAGTCGGTAGAGAGTCATCTGGAGTTTGCCAATAAGTACAAACTGAACTTCACGTTGCTTAGTGACGAAGGGAATAATGTTCGCAAACTGTTTGGCGTGCCATCTAGTGCCATGGGAGTAATTCCGGGCCGCGTGACTTATGTGGTAAACAAAGAAGGCAAGGTTGTCTTTATGTTTGACTCTCTCACGAAAGCGGAGCAACACGTTGAGGAGGCTTTGCGAATCATTAAAACGCTGGACTAAAAGATTGATTGAATTTCCTGTCTAATCGCTAACACTCAACGACTATGAAGATAGCAATCAGTGGAGCTAGTGGCTTTATCGGTAAACATCTTACGGCTTTTCTTACAGGGCAAGGACATCAGGTTGTTCCCTTGGGAAGGGCAATGTTTAGGGAAAATATGTCCGGACAGTTGATGCACGTATTGTCTCATTGTGAGGTGGTGATTAATCTGGCAGGGGCTTCTATCAATCATCGTTGGACAGCGGAATATAAAAAGGAACTTTACAGCAGTCGGATACGTGTTACCCGAAAAATTATTCAGGCACTGAATGGATTGAAGCAGAAACCATCTTTGTTGATTTCTGCTTCTGCTGTAGGCTATTATCCTACTGAGGGATGTTTTGATGAAGATTCAGCAAAACGTGGTACGGGTTTTCTGTCGGATCTTTGTTACCGATGGGAGAGTGAAGCATCAAAAGTGCCTCAGGAAACCAGATTGGTGATTACTCGTTTTGGGGTAGTACTTTCTCCTGATGGTGGGGCTTTGCAGCAAATGCTTCGTCCGCTACAGATGAAGATGGCTGTGACAATTGGTCCCGGCACACAGATGTTTCCATGGATTGATATTCGTGATTTGAATAAAACGATGGCGCACATCATCGCTACGCCTTCGATCAGTGGGGTGGTTAACTTGGTAGCGCCTGAAATATTGACGCAGGCTCAGCTAATGAGTAAGTTGGCCTTGAGACATGGTCGTTGCTTTAAGTTTACAATGCCTGCTTCTTTCTTTCGTTTGCTGTTAGGAGAGGCTTCCGAGTTTATCACCAAAGGGCAGTGTGTAAGTCCGAAGAGGTTAGTTGAATCGGGCTTTACCTTTTCATCGCCTACCGTGGATGATTTCTTATCCGATATAGATGTCCAAACGGTTGCAGAGCTGGACTTGAATCGATACATGGGAAAGTGGTATGAGATCGCTCGTTTTGATCATCGCTTTGAACGGAATATGGTTGGGGTTACTGCCGACTACATGTTATTGCCTGATGGTAAAGTCCGTGTAGAGAACCGTGGTTATATGAATGACTTTGACGGGAAGCGGAAAGTCTCTGTCGGCAAGGCAAAATTACCTGATATCAATCAACCGGGTAAGTTGAAAGTTGCTTTCTTCTTATGGTTTTATGGCGATTATTATGTGTTGGAACTCGATAAGGAGCATTATGGTTATGTACTGATCGGTAGCAGTTCTGATAACTATTTATGGATTCTGAGTCGTACACCATTTCTTGCAAATGAAATAAAGCAGCACTTGCTAGAGCGGGCAGAACGCCGTGGATACGATATTTCCAAACTTATTTGGGTGAAACAAAAGTAACATTACTTCTTTAAGAAATGTCTTAATACCTGTATGGGCGCATACAGCTTCATGCATCCACTTTATGATGCTATTTATATTGAACTTTTTACTCCGAAAAATGTTTAAATAGAAAACCTACTCCATTATGAAAGCGTCGGTTTTATTGTTGCTGATCCTCTTTGTTTGCTGCCTGAAGGCACAACCTCAGTCGGCAAATAAAACTATTGACACAATCAAATCCAATCAAGAAGTTATTGTCATGAAGGAACTTACTCCTGAAGAGAAACGGGTGATTATCAATAAAGGAACGGAACGCCCATACACCGGTGTTTATTATAAACATAAAGAAGCAGGCGTGTATTGCTGTAAACGATGTGGTGCGGAACTTTATCGTTCGGAAGATAAATTTGATTCCGGTTGCGGATGGCCTAGCTTTGATGATGAAATACCTAAAGCAATAAAACGTGTTTCTGATGCCGACGGAAGGCGAACAGAGATTCAATGTGCCCGTTGTGGAGCTCATCTGGGGCATGTGTTTGTTGGTGAAGGTTTTACTCCTAAAGATACGAGGCATTGTGTGAATTCTATTTCCTTGGATTTTGAACCGAAGACGAAATAGAAGACTTCTTTATTTGTCATTTCTCACCGGAAGTATTTCCCATAACCATCGGGGAATGAGTCTCCAGAAGAAGACCAGAATGGCATATCGAAAATCGATTACAGCAACTCGTTTCTTTCTATCCAGAGCTTTCACAATACATCTTGCCACGTGATCCGTTTGCATCAAGAGCGGATATTTCCGATCTTTTAGTAGGGCGGTTGCCACAAATCCGGGACGGATGTCGGTGAAGCGTATATTGAGTTTTTCCAGATGATTCAATTGTGCCAATGCATCTATGTAGGTGTTCTGAAAACGCTTAGTAGCCGAATAAGCAGGTGCCGACCCAAGTCCTTTGGTTCCGGCAATGGAACTGATTACCGCCAGATGTCCGCCTCCTTGTACTTTAAAATAATTAAAAGCACTAGTCACCATACGTATAAAGCCTTCTACATTCGTCTTAGCTGTATTGATTTCAATTTCCGGATGGAGACTGACGTTCTGGTTGCCAACACCCGAACTCAGTAGAAAGAGATCCATCCCTCCCAATTTCAGAATGAGTTGTTGCAATTTCTCTGCTGCATCAGTCGCTGTAACATCGAGTGGCTCAATTTCTATTTGATCGGGAGCCAGAGAGCGGAATTCCTGCAATGCCGCTTCTCGTCTGCCTGCTGCACCTACTCGCCAACCTTTTTCAACATACATCTTAGCTACTTCGTATCCAATGCCGGAGGTTGCACCTACTATAATAATCCGTTTCATACAAGTTCGCTTTATTCTTTAATGATCAACCCCAGCAATCTGGCCAGTTCGACGGCTTGCATGGAGTTTACCGCAGCCCCCCGAAGTTCACTTCCATTAAGGCGTATTGCTGTGATGTCACAAGAAGATAGGTCGATGTATTTTAATGGCGTTAAGGAAAAGTCTGCTTCGGTAAAGTTGCAATTATCCAATGCGACATGCTCTAGCATGCATTGATCGAATGCACATCCACGAAAGTCATTATTGATAAAGTTTGCACCACGTATCTTGCTACTTGATAATAAAACATAAGGTGCACTGCATTGGCTAAATGATACTTGATTGAATGTGCTGCCCGTTAGGTTTGTACCCATCAATTTGCAATCAATGAATGTTACCCTATTGAAACTACAATCTTGCAACTTGATGTTAGAAAAGTCACAATTCTTAAACTCTACGTCGCAGAATCGAGCTTTCTTAAACTCACATTCCCTGAAGATGCAACGACTGAAGATACAAGTTTGAAAGGCCAACTGATCTTTCACCATACCTGTTACAGTTTGGTTTCTGAAGAACAGTTCTTCTATCTCTTCGTCAAAAAGATCAATGGTGCTACATAAATTCCCATTCTCAGGAAGAAGCTTGGGTAATCGGGGATCGGCTGTTTTCATCTGTTTTTTTCTTTTTTGAGATCTGAATATAGACAAAAGTAAGAATATCTTTTTGAATAATGTATATTTGTGGCAAGAACAATGCGAAGATTTGCAATGTTCTATTATTATCCTTTAATCATTAAAAAAAATCGGAAGATGAATACGAAATTGGTCATGTTTGTGTGTGGTATGCTTGTTGCCGCTTCTGCTTGGGCAGGGCCTTACGATACCGATACGTTTAGAACGAAGAGTAATAAAGAGGTAGTGATAACCTTCATTAAGCACGGTAGCCTGATGCTTACGTATGGAGGGAAGCATATTCAGGTAGATCCGGTGTCTCAATATGCTGATTATGCCACTTTTCCTAAGGCCGATGTCATTCTAATCACGCATGAGCATCCGGATCATCTGGATTTGAAAGCGATCCAGGCAATCACTAAAAATACCACCGAGTTGATAGCCAACGAAGCTAGTCAGAAGAAAATAGGCAAAGGAAAAGCGGTGAAGAACGGAGATAAGGCAACAATCTTAGGAAGCGTAACGCTCGAGGCTGTTCCGGCTTATAACACTACACCTGAAAGGAAGATGTATCATCCCCGTTATCGTGACAATGGCTATGTGCTTACTTTTGATGGGCTGCGCATTTATATCGCCGGCGACACTGAAGATATTCCCGAGCTGAAGAACCTTAAAAACATTGATGTTGCATTCTTGCCTGTCAACCAACCATATACCATGACTGTAGAACAAGCTGCTAATGCAGCAAAAATGTTTTCGCCTAAAGTTCTCTATCCGTATCATTATGGCACTACCGCCATTGAAGGATTAAAGAATGAATTGAAATGCAATAGTGAAATTGAAGTTCGGATCAGGCAAATGCAATAAAAATGACGTGATTATCTTACCACGTCATTCATTTCATCTATGTCGAAAAAGACCGATTCTATCTTATTTGCGGAAGTGGCTTCTTATTTTTTGGTAAGCTTCAGTATATAATTCCTCGTCTTTGCCTTTCAACGGGTAGCTTTTTGCGGGTAATATCGGAATCACTTTTACCGGATGATTCTTGGCATCGTAGATATTGCCGCAAATAGAGCTGAATACCTTTCCGTCAACAGGCTGGTAGAAAGGTTCTTCTACTGATTCTAAACCTTTATGACGTGGCTGGGCATCATGTACAAAGGCTTCATCATCACCATAAAACCCAAGTTTCTGTAGCCAGTAGTTTGTTTGCAATGACATGGATAGAACACACTCTATGGATGGATTCTGTTCTAATACCCATTCAATGTGCGACAGTCCTTTGATGGCTTTTTCTTCCGGAATAAGTACTCTTTTTCCTTTGGGAGCAGGTGTTACGTAATCATTGCACAGGTTCGTGATATACATCTCAGAAGGCTTAACACTGTTGAGAGTGGCAAAAGTCAAGTGATTGAATAAGTTGCGTGCTTCCACGTTACGGCTACGTTCGCCGTGATCTTCAGGAAAACTGCGAAAATAATAGTCGGCAAACATGGCCACCTCTGTTGCCGTATCCGACCATTGTAGGTTAGAATCTTCGCCTATTACTAATATTTTTGCCGGTTCTGCAGGTTTTAAGTCTTTTGATCTCATATCTTGTTTTAATTAATTCCATTGGGTTATTGGGGCAAAGATACGCTTTTATCTTATTAAACAATTCTACTTAATTCATTGTTTTACTTCTCAACCAGAGCAAGTTTGTTTACTCATACCCTAAAAGATTGGAAATATGCAATCAGAACCTTTAAACGAAATGCTCACGAATGCGGTATTGACCGAAGAGCAACGAGCGAAATTATCACCTATAGATATATTAGATCTCTTAAAAAAAGGGAATAAAGATTTTACCGAAGACAACTTAACAGTTAGAAACAACACCCAAAGAGTGCGTGCTGCGGCGATAGGACAGTATCCTTTGGCAGTAGTACTTTCCTGTCTGGATTCAAGGGTTCCGGTGGAAGATATTTTTCATCGAGGAATCGGTGATCTGTTTGTAGCCAGAGTGGCCGGTAACATTGTCAATGATGATATTTTGGGTAGTCTTGAATATGCCTGCAAAATTTCGGGTGCTAAACTGATACTTGTATTAGGACACGAATATTGCGGTGCTATCCAGTCTGCTATTGACAATGTAAAGCTTGGTAACGTCACTACTTTATTATCGAAGATACAACCTGCGGTAAAAGCTGCGTCGAAGGTACTTAAAGGTAAGCACTCATCTTCAGATTCTGATTTTGAAAATCTTGTTTGCGAGTATAACGTACGGTTATCGATAGAACAGATACGGAAAATGAGTCCTATCCTCAAAGAGATGGAAGATGAAAAGGAGATTCTTATTGTTGGCGGTGTATATAATATGAAGACAGGGGAGGTACACTTCCAATCGACGGAAATGCCTCCTGCATAAATCTTCTGATAATTTTCAAATAGTGCAATCCAATGCGTTATGGCGATCTCTGATTGTCTTTTTTAGGGGGTATTGCGTTGTTTGGCAAACCCTTCGTGCACCGCTTTCTCGTCAAGTAAACTCATTGTGATAATGCCCGTTGCCAGAGCTGCAATACAGGTCCATAGTATGGCAGGAAGCGATATGCTAAGCATTTTTCCGAAAACGGATGTGGAAAGAACTCCACCCATTACCTGAAAGAATTCGATCGTGGAAACCAGTATTCCCATCTGAGCGACTGAGATGATGGCTTGCGGCACAATGTTTACAACGGGGAAGTTCATTCCAATGCCCAATCCGGCTAATAACAGCGCCACTACCATGAGTGGCATTGAAATATCTGTGCCGAAGAACAAGAGCACAGCAAAACCGGCAATGGCAATAGAGAAATTGATAATGCTTGACTGGCGATATCGTTGAGAGCGTGAGACAATTGCTCCGCCAATCATCCCACCAACTACCATTGATAGTGACATGGGTAGCATCATTATTCCCGAGAAAGACACACTTTTCTTCAATACAATCTGTAGGATATAAGGTATGTATAGTATAAGTCCGAATAGAGCGACATACCCCATTGCTGCTGCAAGTGCTGCTTTTTGGAAGACTTTGTTCTTTAGTAGTCCTGAAGGCAACATGGGCGAATGTGACTTTTGCTCCAATTTGACGAACCAAATCATTAAACAAATAGAAAGAGCGGCAAGGATGAAGAGTAAGGGAGATGTCCAGGGCAAGAGTCTTCCTCCTTCGGTGAGGCAGATCAAAAATGGGAAGATGGCAGCTAAGAACACTAATATACCTTTCACATCCAACCCACTATTATTGGCATCAGCATGTTTAAGTAGTGACAAATGGCGATTTAATAAATAAATTGCGGCAATGCCAATCGGTATATTGATGAAGAAAATCCAATGCCATGACATGTATTCCGTTATCACTCCACCCAGTACAGGCCCTAGTAAGCTGGCCAGTCCATGCATTGACGCAAGGATGCCAATATATTTTGCTCGTTGCTTGGGAGGGAAAAGTTCCGCAGTAATGATAAATGTGCTCGAAGCCAGCACTCCTCCACAAGCACCCTGTAGCCCTCTAATAGTAATCAGCATTGGCATATTGATTGATAAAGCACACAATATGGATGTAACCAAGAAACCAGTCATCCCCCATAAGATGACGACTTTTCGTCCAAAAACATCCGAAAGTTTGCCGGCTATAGGAATTGCCACTGTAGAAAAGAGTAAGTAAGAAGTGAATGGGAGCGAATAGTATTCCAAACCCTGCAAATCCTCTATGATTTTAGGCATAGCTGTTGCAACGATTGAATTGTCGAGTGCTGCAAGTAGCAAACTCAACATGAGTCCCGCCATGATGGCAGGTACGTTTTCTAAAGAATTCTTTTCTGCATGCATCTTGAATAAGTCTTTTATCGTTCAGGTGCAAAAGTATAACTTGTATTGCACCAAGCTTGCTTATTCTCGAAATTAAATTTTGCAATTCTTGCTATTTTGTCTATTTCCACCGAAAGTAGCTGTCCATGCTAAGTGTGATAAGATCTATTTAGTCCTCGTTTAGGCCTAACTTTTTAATGCGAGAAGTAATTGCTCCTCGGTTTCTCTCAAAAATTTCAGCTAATTTATTGATCGATTTGCCTTCAGCATATAATTTCTTAAGGTATTCATCAGCACTCTTCTCCCAAGGCAGATATGCATTCCCGTGTTGCTCTCTCATATCTTCTAATGTGTAGTGCTTATCTGTTGTCGGAGTTTGGCTTTTTATATTCCAATAATTAATAACTTGCTCTAACTTTTCTTTGAATAAAAGAATATCTTCTTTATCTAAAAAGATTTTCTCTCTTTTGTACTCATGCTCGCCTTCTCTTTTGCTCTGAGTAATTTTTAAATATTCATTTCCTTTTGGATCTTGTTTTATATCAAAAAAGAAGTATCCTTCTTTCAACAATGCTTTATAGCTAATAATATCTCTATCGCCTGCTGTCTCTGTGTGCTTAGGTTGCATATTGTATCTATTTTTATCTTCTGGATATACTGATGGCCTTTATATTTTATCGAATGCTTTTCCCCATCCTTTGATATCTTGAGTCCATCCTTCTATTTGATTTCTCCATTCACTCCAGCATTTTGCTCTTTTCGTAAATGGAATGACTTCATTTTCTAAGTCATTTAATATCTGATCTTCTATCCAGTTAGCTTTCTCTAGTGCGTTAACGTAATCTTCTAATATAATAGTGCCCTTATCGTTGTCCCAATAATTAAATCGATTTCGTGCGATACCTTTAATATATAGTATTTTTTGTTTGATAAAAGGCATACCACTAACAGCAACGTAACTAGGAATTTTCTCTAGAAACAAGCAAAGACTTTCTTTAGTAACTCCATTAGAGTCAAATTTTACATTCTTTTTGTATGCGTCGTCGACACCATCTAGTATTTGTTCAACAGGAAATTGATTTATAAGATTTTTGATTTCACTTCTACCAAAATCAGTCAGAGCTGAAGGAGTTATTTTATCGTTTATGTACTTTATAATCATTTCTTGAATGTCACTTTCTAAGAGGGATAGCTTTTGTCTGCTTTTTATTTGCTTTTCTATCTGTTCTAAGCTATCAATGTCATAGTAGTTTTCAGATGCATCGTTGGTATCCATATGCTAATTGTTTACTATTATCTAATTTGAACAAAGATACGTCCTTCTATTATTTTAAGAAAATTTCTCGAATATAAATATCATTTTTATAGCAGGTTTTATCTTTTTTTTAATAATCTAAAAAACAACTTTCACATTTGAAAAGAAGCATTATTTTTGCATTAGATGAATCCTCATAGATAAATTTCAAAATAGAGAACCGATGAAAGAAGAAAATATAGAAAGCCAGCCATACATCGATAGTGAAGTAGAAAAGATTTTAGCAATAATAGAATCAGATGAACTCACTGCCTTTATACTTAATTATGCCTCTGCACATCCAGATTGTAAAAAGGCTCTTTTACAAAGATTTTTGCCATTCCAAAAAGAAAACAAAGCCAATAAGAACTATGCGCTCGAAGTTCAAGAATGTTTTCAATCTCTTCCTGTTTTACAACAGACTAGGAGGTACAGCAGATATTACGATTCAGAAGATGCGATCGATTGGAAAGATTCTTTACGACAAATAGAGATCGTACTAAAAAAAGCAGAGATTTTTATAGAGCAAAAAGCTTTTGATGATGCAGCTACTATAGCTCTTCAAGTGATCCGTTCCATTGGTGAGAACTATATTGATGAGCAATATTACGATTACCTGGAAATGGATAACATTAGTTTTAACTGTGAAGTTGCGGGAGAGATATTACTAACTCTTGTGAAGCAGCCGGCAGTTAAGGTGGAACTAAAGACGTTAATTTTAAAAGAATTACAAGAAATCAATAAATTGGCTACTTATCAGGAATATAACGTCTATGAGATGGATTCATTAATTGAAGAAGTAACTATAGAAGTACAAACAAGAGAGGAGGCGCTAGTGTATCTTGATGGACTTATCCAAGAGAGATTAGGAAAGCCTAATCTGTATCAATTGGTCAATCGTAAAGTTGAGATTTTACGATTATTAGAAAGAACAGAGGAAGCTAACAGAACTTTGGATACGCATTTATATCTTTCTGAAATAAGAAAACAAGTAGTAGATCGCCTTGTAGATGAAAAGAAGTATCATGACGCCACCTCTTTGCTAGACGATGGAATTGAAATAGCCCGAAGAGAGGAACATTGGGGAACCATACAGCAATGGAACGAATACAAGCTACTTATTTATGAACAAACGAATGATTCAGGGCATGTTATCGATATATGCAAACAAATATTTATCTCAAAAGGAGGGAATATTAAGTATTATCATAAATTAAAAGAATATGTGTCTGTAGACGAATGGAAGCCGTTTCTCTCCACGTTGATGAGCCAAACGAATTTTAGTTTTTGCGGTTGGGATGGGCAGCTAAATGAAGCTGATATATATGTAGAAGAGAAGGAATATGATAAATTAATGGGACTTTTGCTTAGAACAACCTACAGTAAACTAGATTCCTTACTTCGTTATGCTCCTCATTTGCAGGATAGGTATTCGAATGAGGTATTGGTGTTGATCACAACTCGAATCGGTCAATATGCAGAACAAAATGTTGGAAGACAGTATTACGAGAAGATGGCGGAGATGTTGCGGAAAATAAGAGATCTGAAAGGAGGTATAGCAGTAGTGCGAGAGATTGTTGAGGGTTTTAGAGTCGTTTATAAACGCCGGCCTGCTATGATGCAAGTACTTTGCGAATTCTAAGAACAAACGGACTAATTCTGAAATCTGGTTTTCCCGTCGGAGCCTTACAATAGCATCAACTTTTATGCTAAAGGTGGTTCATATAGCGTCACCTCTTTTACGATTTATAAATTAGGACTGAAAAATTAATTCACAACAATAGGTATAAGTATGAATAACGTTAGAAACTCTTACATCAAATTAATTCCTGTAATGCTGGCTTTCTTTGCCATGGGATTTGTAGATCTCGTTGGCATTGCAACGAACTATGTAAAAGCCGATTTTGCACTGGATGATACTACGGCCAACTTATTCCCTTCTATGGTTTTCTTCTGGTTTCTCATCTGCTCGGTGCCAACGGGTATGTTGATGAATAAAATAGGCAGAAGAAAGACGGTGTTATTAAGTTTAGTGGTAACAGTGATTGCGCTACTACTTCCTGTGCTGGATTACAATTTTTACATCATGCTTCTTTCCTTCTCTCTTTTAGGAATAGGCAATGCACTGATGCAAGTTTCGCTGAATCCATTGCTTTCGAATATTGTAAGTGGTGATAAATTGGCCAGTTCGCTAACTTTCGGACAGTTCGTTAAAGCGATAGCTTCTTTTTCAGCTCCTATCATTGCCGCTTGGGCTGCCATGCAGTTTAATAATTGGAAAATGTTATTTCCGATCTTTATGGTTGTGGCTGTAGTGGCGGTTGTGTTTTTAGGTATCACTAAGATTAAAGAAGATGATGAGAAAGGAGAAACTTCTACTTTCGCACAATGTTTTGCTTTGTTAGGCGACAAGCTGATTTTTTTCTCTTTTGTTGGCATCATGTGTCATGTTGGGATTGACGTGGGTACCAATGTAACCGCTCCTAAAATTTTGATCGAGCGTTTAGGAATGACGCTGGCTGATGCCGGATATGCAACCAGTATCTATTTTCTGTTTCGTACTATTGGTTGTTTCTCGGGTACTTTTATATTAGCAAAACTGTCTTCCCGGTTTTTTTTCGGTGTGAGTACATTGATCATGTTTGTTGCTATGGGCGGACTTTTTTTCGTAGAGAGTAAAACAGCGATTTATGTTTGTGTAGCGTTAATGGGATTTGGTAATTCTAACATCTTTCCGATAATCTTTTCACAGGCTCTGCTTCATCTGCCACAAAAGAAGAACGAAGTGTCCGGGCTGATGATTATGGGACTATTTGGCGGTACAGTTTTTCCGCTTATCATGGGAGTCGCTTCAGATGCCATGTCATCTCAGGTGGGGGCAGTAGTCATCATGTTGATAGGTATTATTTACCTCATTACGTTTACAACAAGAATAAAAAAAACAATTAATTAAATAGGAATGAATAATATGATTGTAGGTTTAGGAGAAGTTCTTTGGGATGTGCTTCCTGAAGGTAAGAAGTTAGGTGGGGCACCAGCCAATTTTGCCTATCATGTATCACAGTTCGGCTTTGACACATGCACCGTGAGTGCCGTAGGAGATGATGAGCTTGGAGCAGAGATTCTTGATGTTTTTGCTAAGAAAAAATTAAAATGTTTACTTCCTTTGGTTGACCAGCCTACCGGTACCGTACAGGTACAACTGGATAAAGAAGGCATCCCTCGTTATGAAATAAAGGAGAATGTGGCTTGGGATAATATTCCTTTTTCTCCAGAGCTGGAAGAATTAGCCCGAAAAACTCAGGCTGTTTCATTTGGTTCATTGGCACAACGTAGTAAAGTGAGTCGTGAAACTATTAATTTTTTTCTTGATGCAATGTCTTCGGATAAAGATGTACTCAAAATCTTCGACATCAATCTCCGACAGAATTTTTATACGAAGCAAGTATTGGAAAACTCGTTTAAGAAATGCAATGTGCTAAAGATTAATGATGAAGAATTAGTCGCTATCAGTCGTCTGTTTGGATATCCTGGTGTGGACTTGGAAGACAAGTGCTGGATTCTGATAGCGAAATATAATCTTAAGATGTTGATTTTGACTTGCGGAACAAATGGAAGCTATGTCTTCACTCCGGGTTTGGTCTCTTTTCAGGAAACGCCAAAAGTGAAAATCGCCGACACCGTTGGAGCAGGCGATTCTTTCTCGGCTGCTTTTTGCGCTGCATTGCTCAAAGGAGTCAATGTAGCCGAAGCACACAAACTAGCCGTTGAAGTTTCAGCTTATGTATGCACGCAAAAAGGAGCAATGCCCGAGATACCGGAGGAATACAAGAATAGATTGAGATAGATTATTCTTTCTTCTTAAATATCAGATGTTCCATTAATAATACAGTTATAACGCCCATCACAAATCCGTTGGCCAAGAGCGGACGGAGAATTTGTGGGATGGAAGCTGTAACATCCGAAGGCATGAAGGCCACTACCAATGCAATCATGATAGGGAAAGCAACAATCATGCAGCTATTGAAATCCGGTAATGCTTGGTCTTGTGCCACCAACTGAAAAGCGGATGAAAGTTGTGTGGTCATGAGGTATAGCAGAATCACTCCCATTACAGGCTTGGGTATAGCCGACAAAAAAGTGATCACGCTCGGAAAGAACGCACACAGAATGAGTCCCGCCGCCGCCGGAATAAGCGTGTAGCGAGATGCACAGCCCGTGCTCATGATCACGCCCGGGCTAAGAGAAAAGTCTACAGGACCGATCACTCCTGTTGCCCCCGAAAGCATATTCATAAAACCAGTGAAGCGGAGGCCGAGTCGTGTTCTTTTCTCCATACCACTTACACCGATAGCGGTGCCAACTGACTGTACGGAGCCCAGCTCATTAATAAAAAGAGCAATGTAGCAAAACAGGAACGAAAGCATTATGCCCGGATCGAAAATCAGATCGGGTATCAGAAAAGAACCTGTTGCAATGGTTGCTGAACTGTCTCCAACTTGCGGCGAAGAGGCATCTCCTATCAGGAGCATGTAGAGAAGAGAGCCAATAAGCAGCCCCCACAACACAATGCTCGACTTCCAGATGCCTCGCAACAATTTATTTCCCAATAACATAAGCAAAGTCATGCACAAGGCGAAGCAGAGAGAGAAGAATGGATACGCCTTATCTGCAAACAAAAGATTCAGAATGGTAGGAGTAAGTGTAAAGGAGATCAGAGCAAGAATCACAATAATGATTCTGACCGTAAATACCTTCTGAAGATACTTCATCCATCCACTGAAAGAGATGAGCCACATGAAAGCTCCTCCACAGATAATGGCCGTGTATACCTCGGTTGCCTGAGAAGCCTGAGTGGAGATAACGCCAATCAATAAGACGGCAGCCGGACCAATGACCACAGGCATTCTATGTCCAAAGAGTACTTGCAAGATAAGGCCTGCGCCGGTCAGAGCAAAAAGCTTTTGAGTGTAAAATGTGCGTTCGGCGATAGTATCCAGTTGAAAGTTTCCTACGACTGCACTAAGTATCAATACAATGGGGATCGTTATCAGAAACCATTGCATTCCATACATCAGCATAGGCCATGCGCCGGGTTTATCGTCATTTTTATATTTTAAAGGGGTGGGCTGAAAACTCATTTCTTTAATTATTTAGTTAAACAATAGCGATTGGGCTAGAGACTCTGAAGAAATCAAGAAGTACAAAGATATTCTTTTTGAGCAATAATCCGTTTGAATTCCGGAAGGTAATCCTGTGATTGTTTTTTTATTTTAGTTCACTCACACTAAGATTCATGGAACTTTTTTCCGGCTTCGTTTGTTTTTTTATAAAAATGAAAAGATGATGGATATAACACATGATAAGCAAAAAGGGATTTTTGAAGTAACAGTTGATGGCGTGGCTGCCCACCTGTCTTACGTGATAGTTGACGGAGCATTGGACGTTCGTCATACTGTTGTTCCTGAAGAGATCGGAGGTAGAGGTATTGCTTCTGCTCTAGTGAAATCAGCGTACGATTACGCTCTTGAAAATGACTATGTCCCCATGGCAACTTGTTCCTATGCCGTTGTGTGGCTCAAAAGGCATCCTGAATATAAGGGCAAGACAGGTGCTGACTATGCAGGTGAAGGCACATGTGCTCTGTGATCTATCTCCTCAAAGATATCTTCGGCACGCTGCTTTTGCCTCCTCTTTTGCGTTGGCTTTCAGCTTTTTTGCTTACTAAATCATCTATGCTTTGGTAGTTTTGCATAGCAAAGAGAGACGAAAAATCATCTTCAGCACCAAGTGCAATGGCAATCATCACCAATCCACGAAGCGACACTTCACCTTTAGATTCAAATCTGCGATAAGTTGGGAGAGGCAATTCCTGCTTTTGAGGCAACAAATTTTTGAGTCCAATTCATCTCTAATCGCCTTTGCTTAACTCGTGTAGCAATCGTTGTCAGGATAGAAGTCGGAGTTTTATCTAATAGTGATAATATATTGTTATTTATATCGTTATTCATAGTTTAAGTGATATTATGTTAGCTTTACAAAGCTAATGTAAATAATTGAATTACCCTACTATAGCATTGATTTTTGGCTTTCTCTTTGTGCTTACAGCCATCGACTTACCAACCTCGATAATATCACTTCAAATGTGCCACCTATATCACTCACAAATGTGCCAGGTGTATCCTTATTTGACTTCTATGAATGCACTAGGATTAAAAGTTTGATGTTCCAAGTATTTTACATAGCCCAATTGGTTGGTTTTCATCAGCGTATTGCCTATTCTGAAATCCTGACCGCCATTGTAATGTGTATGACCATAAATCCAACAGTCAATATCAGATTCCTTTATGAATTGTTCCATATCTACAACGAAAGCTGAGTTAATGGTACTTTCTATGAACCGTGGGTCTTTAAACCTTTCTGTAGGACAATGATGACTCACAACAATTTTATGGTTTGCAGTAGACACTCTTAAAGCTTTTTCTAACCAACTTTTACAGTTGTCGTGCAAGAAAGAATAATCGGAAGAAGTCATTCTTTTTTCATGTAAAATGATGAATCGACAATCACTTAATCCCATCTGTACAGACATAAGCTCTTCTTTTTTAATAACCGACCAGAGCGTAGTAAAAAATAGTTCTGTATTTTCTATGCGGAGTGACTGATTATTTACATATTGTACGTTGGCTCTTAACTTGTACTCATAATTATATAGAGTATTTCCAACATCAAATCCTGAATAATATTCATGGTTTCCAAAGACAATATATGTTTGTTCAAAATGATCAGCACACCAATCAAAGAAATCATGTTTTTCCCATCGCCTTTCAAATAAGGCAATATCTCCACCTAAGACAAGAACATCTGCTTCTACCTTTAACGGGTTTTCTCTCAAAAATGAAGAATTGTCTTTGAATTCTACATGTAAATCGGATGCATATTGAATTTTCATACTTTATAATCGAAAAACGTTTATTAGCAATTGTTCCAGTTCCTCCATGCTAATCTCTGCTAAGTTCATATACTTGGATATTGCTTTTGTGTTAATAGGGCTAACTTTTATTTTGTCAAGAAATTCCCTTAAATCATTCTTAATGTTTTCAGAAACGTCAAAAGTCTCTTCGTCTGATAATAGGTAAGAAACTCGGTATATATCTTTCTTATGCTTGTCTATGTCATCTTGATGTACAGCCTGACCATTCTGTTTTCGGAATAAATTATTGAGATAAGCTTTGGCTTTCAAAATAATAATAGCCTCTTTGTTTAAAACACTGATACCGTTTATTTCTTTTGTATGGCCGACTGCGTAATGATAATAGTCATCATCCATCAGGATTGCCGAGAAACTAGATAAATATTCTTCTGTTGGAATATGAACTAGATGAGCATCTTCGGGTATCTGGATAGTATCTGGTTTTCTAGAAAAGAGTTCTATGTAAGCAGGAAAACTAGGATCTGTAGGTTCTGAGAACCGATAATAACATTGTTTTCCTTCTTCACTCTCTTTAATTTGAGATTGTCTATATCCTCCGGATCTAATGAAAGACCAGAATCTGCGTATATAATCTGTAGAGATCGCTTCACATACCATAATCATGTCGATATCCTTCGTTGCTCTACCTTGTAATGCGGCATCTTCAAGATTTAGATTACAAGCTGTTCCTCCAATAATTACATAATTTGAATTATAATCACCTAAGTATTCCCTTATTTTATCTATTCCTACCATTTCATTTTATCTATTAATATTCCCAATTCTTTTGATACACGTTCATCGTCCGAATTTTTATAACATAATGAGAGAGAAAGAGGGTCCACATCATCATCGATTGTCAATCCAATAGGATTGTAACTCCATGCTTCAATCCTATATTTCCCTTCATATTCATTTAATACGTTTTTTTGTTTTAATGATTTTAACATCGAGCTATTGCGGTCAATAGCAAAACTAATTTGTTTCGAATTTGAGATAAAAGTCTGATGAGATAGAGCTGTATCAAATGTGAATTTTGCTGCTTTCTTAAAATCTTCAACCAGATAATCTGTATACCATATATGAACAATGGGAGAGTTCAGTTTTGTTAAAACCCTACCCCAAAGTTCTTTTCCTTGATAGTTGAAACTCAAAAGCTTTCCACTTCGTCCTATATTACTGACATCACAAATATTAGCCTTTATCAGCTCGGCTATACAGAAAGAGACTGTTTTAGGAGAATATTGCAGCTGGTTGGCAATATCCTTTAGTTGTTTCCCATTTAAAGAATCCATTTGTAGGTGATATAATAGCAAGTATTGGGTGGAAGGCAAAAATTTTTCTACAGGAAGGATGCCAGATTTAAGTCCTCGTTCGTTAAGCAGTATGCAAAGAGATGGGAGATACACCTGCTTGTCGGGAACAATGAAATTTATTTTATTCGAAATTAGTGTCCTTCTACGTGATGAATCGAGAGAGTCTAATTTCAGTATAATATTGATTTTGCACACCTGATTAACTTTCTCAGCCATAGATGCGACTTGAGAAATATTGATTTGAAGCGTATCACTTGGATGAAGTATAAGGAAATCGTGTCCCTCTATTTCACATAGCTGCATTTGGAAGCTATTTTTGAGATATATAGGCAAGCTCTTTATAGCACTTTCCGCATTACCTTTATATTCATAAGTTATTCCCAAATTATTGCTTAAGTAGTTTTTTAGATTGTCATTACCCTTGTTTTGCATAATTTCTTGTATTAGGAAATTGTGCAAATATAAGGAAATATTTAGAAAGTAAGCAGATAATATAATGAATTTATATATAGATATTGGGAGGTTCCCGCGCCCCTACGTCAGAGTCTTGATTTCACGCATAACGTTAGGACATTGACCCTTTTGCTACCGACTTTACAAACTCAATTGGATGCTGGATAATCTTTGCCGTTTCCTCTACTGAATAACCTTGTTTCAGATAACGTGCAGCAATTACAGCCATCGACTCGCCAATCTCGATGATGTGATAGTCCGGATCATAAATACGAACTACGCGCTGTTTCCATTCGTGCATTTTGGGCTGGTGAAGATAGTTGATGTTTTCAAACGAGCTAAGTTTATCAATGAAAGCATCAAAATCATCCACTTCAAAATATAACTCCATATTGTGAGAACGTTCCTTGATGGAATCCTTTGGGAAGTCCGCCAACCAATTAAAATCCTGCTGAATACAGAATCCTCCACTGAACGTAACATTTCGACCAAAGTCCATTGTTACCTCTTGGTCAAACAGTTCTTGATAGAACCGCTTGGAACGATTTACATCCTTTACTGCTAAAAGAGTACTTACGTATCGCATGATTATATCATCTTTTGATTCTTCCATTCTTCGGCCGTTATGGAGAAACACTCCAAATCCATCATTTTACCGTCAAATCTTACTTCACATTGTCTAAGAGAGCCTTCATAATGAAAGCTACATTTTTCAATTACTCGACGAGATCGCCGATTACCGGGGTAGCAAGTACAGCTAATCAAATCCAAAGCTAATTTGTTGAGGCCGTATGAAACTACGGCATTGGCGGCCTCTGTCATAAGCCCCTTTCCCCAATGTTCTTCTGCCATTGCATATCCTATCATCATGGCCTTAGGGTTCTCACGGCGTGGATCCGGCATCAGTCCGATAGTACCGATCAGTTTATTACACTCTTTGAGGACAATCCCAAATATATTTTCTTGTCCAATGAATATTTGCTCCATGATTATTCTGGTTTCCTCAATGTTTTCGTGAGGCTTCCATCCGGCCGTAATTCCAACATTAGGATTACGACTGTATTCATAAATGTCTTCTGCATCCGACTCCTCAATGGAGCGCAGTAAGAGCCGTGCCGTTTCAATCTTTCCCATTTTGATATTTCTTTAAATTAGAAGATTCTTATCAAACTCATCAAAGTGTGTTATTATTGGTAGATCAAACGACTCGAAGTTTTCGTTAGTCGATTTTACGATAATAACAGTTGGCACATTGCAATTAATTGCCGCCTGTATCCCTGAATAAGAATCTTCGAAGATAATTGATTTTTCTTTCTTTACTCCTAATCGATGAATCGCTTTTTCAAATAAGTCCGGATTAGGTTTACCCTTTATTGAGCCATCATCATAAATGATATGCTCTGGCTTAAAATAAGACAGTAAATTGAATTTCTCTATGAAAAAATCCATATTCGTTTTTCCCGAAGCAGTTGCTATTCCCATAGGTATCTTTTCAGCTTTCAAATATTCTAAAAGAGATTTTGCTCCGGGGGCAAGTTCCATTTCGTGTTTTAGACATTCTTTTCTATAAAGGATCTCTTTCTCTTCAATGAGTTGATTTACTTCCGAGTCATTCAACTTACGATTAAATAAAATTTCGAAAGTATCTTTCCCATTTCGTCCATGGATATATTCTCTTTTCTGTAACTTAGTGAGTTTAATGTTTTGTATTTCTAGGTATTCATCCCAGGAAGATTCTTGATATTCAGAATCCCAGAATAATGTTCCATTAAAGTCAAAAATTACTCCACCTTTTTCCATACAAAATCTTATGTTTTTAATATTTATAATCTCTATCTAAAGTCTAATTTATCTCCAATTATCTTTGCTTAATTTGTGAAGCAATAGATGTAAAGATAGAACTATGAATTTTATCTAAGAATAATTAATCGGTTGTTGTTTTTGCCATAATTCATATATAAAGATAGTATTAATTCTTTGAACAATCTTTATCAGGTATTGATTTTTGGCTCTTTATTTTTTCTCTTTGTTTCTTCTTCTTTTCCAGCATAATCCCATTTTTGGATTTTGCGCATAAATAAGCAGGAAGAAAATTAACCGTATTCTCTTCCTGCTCTAATTACTTTTTAACTCAGGTTTATCTATTTCTATTTTCAGCTATCTTCTCTTAACTATGAGAGTGATACTTACATTGCCTACTATCCAATAGCTCTTGAAGCTATTGGATAAATTCAATTTTTGTCCGTTGTAGTATAAGTCGAAGAATGTTGTGCCCAAAAAATTAGAGATATAATCCCAAACCTCTTTTATTTGAGTTTGTTCTGTAATAGGATCTAATAGGTAAACAGGATATAACGCTCCTGAATCATTAAACCAGACATTAATACTACTTGAATTAGAGTTTGTGTAGATGTTCATCTTTGCAGCGTCTGAATTGTCACGTTCATTTGCTTGGGCAAATGTCGTTGTTGCCCCAAATAGAATAATCGCTAAACTAAAGATTGTTTTCAATGTTTTCATTTTGATTTTAGTTTTAAATTAAACAATTTGTTGTCTCATGAGATATAGCAAAGTTATGCTTGTATTTACTTTTCTATATGAACTTTGGTTAATAAGTTTTTTTTAATAACTGTTTATGAACTCAGGTTTATTTAATGAATTGGAATGTCTTGTTTTAAGCGGCTTTCTCTTTTCGGTGGGGAACTAAAATCTATTGTATTTATTTTATAAGAATGCATATGTGTGATGTTTTTTTTGTTTCTATTTCTGTCTGTCTTTTTGAATGATCCTCTTCCTGATTCTACATAATGCTTGGGGCGTTATATTTAAATATGATGCTATATATTTTAGTGGTATTAATAAAAAAATGTGCTTATATCTTTTGATAAGTATCTTGTAGCGTTCTTCTGGGCTCATTCTTAATAAATATATTTCATATTTCAATTTAGCGAATGTTGTTTTGTTTATATAGGTTTTCAAAAGTTCATTTTGCTTTGATGCTCCATCAAGGACATTATATTGTATTGTTAAAATAGCGCAATCTGATATGGCCTGCAACTGTTCTTCTCTATTTCTAGAATCGGTGTGGAGAGATAAAATTTCATTTGAAAATGCGAATCGTAAAGTTTGGTCATCTATTCTTTCATCATTAGCAAAGTAGCGTACAATGCCCTTGATTACTATGCAAAGCGTTTCTTTAAGTAAATTATTGGGAATAATATTGTGTTTTTCATATTTAATGACTTTAGAAGATTTAAGTAATATCTCTAAGGTGTCTTTGGATGAAACGCCTAGGGTGTTAGATAAGTCTTGTATGCATGTTTTTGCATTATTAAGGTCTTCATTGTTCATCTTAAGTTGTTGTTCTTTTGCTTAATTGTCTAACAAATGTAATGCTAATATTCCATTTGTTAAAGTTTTGTATACGAATAATTCATAAATCTTATATGTAATTGCTATTTAATGAATTTGAGTTCATAAATCATTTGGATAGCCTATTTATATAAATAATTTATATAAGTAAATGTGTCTATTGTGTATCTTTGTAAACTGTTTACGATATATATCAGATTAATGCTCTTATGTATCAATAATTATTTTTGTTATGAAATTTACTAGAACGTTTTTTTTATTAATTGCCGTATGCTTTTTATCGAATTGCGAAACGACTGATGAAACTGTTGATGGCAGTACGGCTACCTATTATTTGTGCAGAACAGAATGGGAGAGTCTTTTTACTGACAATATGGGAGTAGCGTGTAAACAAGAGTTTTTGTTTAATAAAGATGGTACTGGATCAGAATTCTTCACCACTTATAAAACGGGACAGACGAAGACTAATGAATATTCATTTGACTGGTTGTGGGCTTCAGGTTATTTCAACTCAATTATTATGGTGTATAGTACGAATAACCGAGTTCTCTTTGATAATGTAAAAGTTGAATATTCTGTATTAACCGGGTATTTCGATGGAGGTTATGTTACTTTCTCATCAGCAATTAAATAGAACAAGCGAATATGCTTAGAAAATAATCATATCCGCTAACTGAATAAATTAGTCATTTGAGCATATTTTCTAATCAAAGAAGCTACTATGATGAACCTGCCAAAGAGGCTGTTAATGTTCCGTAGTTCACTGGAATTATACCGAATTGTTTGTTATATCCATAAGCGTATGCTTTGCTGTAAAGTGCAAACATAGTAATTTTTACGCAGATATTCGGATTAAACCCGAATATCTGGGTAATAACTGCTAGCATAACTCGTGCTACTTTAAGAAGCTTAGTATTTCTTGAAATTATATTCCTTTCTCAATTCTGCTTGCTCTTCAGGAGAAAGCGACTTGAAATAAGCTTTCCATCCGGGACAGAAGTTGATATGCCAACGCCAGAACCGTCCCGATAATGATTTGCGGTTCTTATCATATTTTGCTCGTAAGGAGCATTCGCTACAAGTTTTTTGTTCCATAGTTGTTATTTATTTATTTTTCAAATGCCATATTCGTCATTAACTTAATGATCTTGTGTTCTCTATCAGTTACTATGTCAACAATTAAAAAGATCTTTCTTACCATCTAATTTATATCACCGGTTTTTTTCGAAGAATCATATGGATTGCTGTTGATTCATTGAATTTTATAATTTAATGGTATCGATAAATTCTCCGATAATTCGAAAATCATCTCCGTCGGCATCATTGATAATGATTGGACTGTATTCTATGTTTTTAGGTTCCAAAATAATTTGTTCATGTTGCCACTCTCCATATTCATTATACTTTTTTCTGCTTGTATATACTTTTATGGAGTAGCTTCCAGCATTGTCTGCATCATAAGAATTTGTATGTTGGGCAAGCACAATTTTACCTTGTCGGCTTCCAGCAGGATTGGCCCTGAATACGCAATAATCACCATCTTGAATGATAGGTTCCATCGAATGTCCTGTAGCTTGCACTATATACATATTACGATTTAATCGGCCTAAGCCATCAGTTTTTATCCAACCTAGCTCTTCTACCATTTCTCCTTCACCAAAATAGCCACAAGCTGCTCGGATCGAGTATAGAGGTAAGAAATCTACGTATTTAACATCATTATTGACTTCTGTTTCAATACGAATTTCTTCCTTCAGTTTTTCTGCTTTTGGCTGTAACTGATTTTGGAAATGTTTGGCTAAAGCCGGATCACAAAAATAGGCATAACACCCTTTCATTCCTCGTGTCATTAGTGTTCGATAGGTGTTTTTTATGATTTCATCAGCTTCTTGCAAAGCTTGTTCTCTTTGATGCTTAAGAAGTGATTTAAATCCTTTGACTGATTGATCATTTTTAGAGCGTTGATTAATATCGGTGATAACTTTCTCTTTCTCAAAGCGCATGTCATTGCCTATTATTACTCCTACATAATCAAGCTCTAATCCTTGGCATGTATGTATGCAACCTATTTCTTTGACAGAAGTGGGCGAAATAATCCATGTAGTACCATCGTCTTTCAAATTCCATTTTCTTCTGAAATCGAAAGAGGGGATGGTTATGTCGTATGCTTGGTGATCATGTTGGCTGCTCCAATCCCAACAATATCCTGCAACGACTCTTGAACGATTGTTCGTTTGATTTTTTAATTCTATCGTTCTACATAATTCATTGGGATCTGTGAATATCCTAAAGTCATAATCCTCTTGTGAAAGATGTATATTAGCGGTATCTTTGATTTGGAGAGCATTGTCCAGCCAGCTTAGATATCCATCCGAACCATTGCAACGGAACTGTGAATTAAGTTTGGCTGTTTGTACATTAGCATCATATTCCTCTGCATATTTTTCAATGGCACGTTTTGTACCAATATCTTTAATGTGGATTCGCTGCCTGTCGTCGACAAAGAAAATAGAAAACTTGGCAGAATTAATAATTTCAATAATTTGATTTTCACCTAAATTGCTGTAAAGACCGCTTTTGAGATTCAAACGGTGTGCTTCATCCACGATCAATGTGTCAAATGTATTCTGAGGTGTGTCCGTAAATTTCCCACTCCCAACAAATAGATTGTTAATAAAACTTCTTTTGAAGCTACCCGTAAGTTTGGCTGTATATACATCTCTTGGAGCTGCATTTTTAGAAACGTATTGCGCTACCAATCCTTTTTTAGTCAATTGGACCAACAGATTTATAGCGACAACACTTTTACCGGTTCCTGGTCCACCTTCAACTATTAAGACTTGCTTTTTGCCATTAACTGCAGAATATGCCATTTCCAATGCGGTTTCATAGATAACCTTTTGGTCATCAAGTAGTACGAATTCCTGATTACCTTTTAGCATTGAACAAAGAGCATCTGCTAATTGCTTTGATGGTCTTAGCCTACCTTTATCGATTACCCAGACGATATCATCTTTTGCACCATATTTAATGTGTTGCTTGATGAAATCTTGTAGCTTTTTTGCATCGGATTTGAGAAATAGAGGTGCTTTATCAATAAAGACTTGATAGCAGAAGTTTGTTATAATATTATCTGCTTGATAATTGTGTAGAAAGGCACATGGCATCAATCTGATATTTTGTTGTCTGACAGTTTCATTATAATTCTCTAGCATATAAGCATACGACCATGCTTGATATGAGGGATGGGCAGTTTCTTGTTCGCCATGTTGAAAACGGGTTTTGATAATTCCCGATTTGCTAGAGAGTTTGGCTTGTTCCCATTGTTTAAGTTCGATGATAATAATGTTACCTTTTCGTTCTGCATCTAGGCCAGAGATCATAAAATCCACCCGCTTTGATGTTAATGGTATTTGATATTCAATGGCAATACCTGAGTCATCTGGGATTTCGTTGATGTTAATCACTTTATACATATGCATCATAGAGTTTTTCCATGATAATACTTCATTAGTAGAAGTATGTCTTCCCAAATGAATAAAAAAAGCATTATCTATTTCATCAGCAATCCTTCCGTTAAATACATCTTCTATAAATTCCTTTTTTGAGGCGTGATAAATAATCATAGTTCGTTGTATTTCTTAGCAATTCCTTTTGCTTTTTCTGTTGGATACTTCTCTGCATTTTTCCTAAGTTTGTCTAGAATGATATCTTTAATATCTAAATTATATTTATGGGCTATAAGGAATCCGTAGTTCATAATATCTGCTAATTCTTCTTTTACTTTTTCAATATTTACTTCTTCAGATTTTTTCCAAAGAAACGCTTCGTTTAGCTCTGATGCTTCTATAGAGAGGGCTAAAGCTAGGTCTTTCCCATTATGGAATTGATCCCACTCTCTTTCTTGGGTAAATGAAACTATTTGCTCCATAATATCTTCTATATCGGTTTTCTTATTTTGCATGTTACTTTATTTATATGATTTTGGTATTACATACTTTTGCCCCTCTGTTTGTAAGTATCCTTTTCTTGCTAATTTAGATATTTCATTTAATATGATGTGCAATTGTTTATTCTCAATTAAGTTTTTGGACTTTGCGTCAGTATTTTTGTTATCTCAAATTCTCTGCCATCTTTTGTCGTCAGAGTGAGTCTCTTTTATGATCTTTAGCTTTATCCATCATTTTCTCTATTATTGCGATCAATTAATTAGCTATAAAACGATACATGTTGTAAAGATATGAAATAATATGTTATTGAATAGCGAAACAAAAAGATTAATTTTACACACTTCTTCTTGTTTTGTTGTTGATTACCTGTCTCTTCTGTGTATGTTATTCTTGGTGGGCAAATCTTTCATGTATTTCTTATTTCTTTTCTTCGTACTATCTATCTCTATACTTCGTATGATCTAGTCCTTCTTTATAGGAATAATATATAGTCACACAGTTGCGTGACTATGATCACGCAGTTGCAGTACTATGGTCACACATATGTGTGACTATGGTCACGCAACTGTGTGACTACTAAGATTCCCTATCATGATTGCTTAGCTTAGCTATCTTAAATATTTAATTCCTCTGTAGAATATTTATCCTTCTTTTGATATAGTTTTTTTGAAACAAAAGTCTTATTTTTGTTTGTAAATCAAACAAAAACAAATATGGTTAATTTGAAGTCAGATAAATCTGGCTCCTCAATGAAATTTGTGGATGCCTTAGGTCTGAATACGAAGGAGAACTTAATTAATATAGCAACCCTACTGAAGATTTCAATTCCTTCGAGGTTGAGAAAAAAAGAGTATGCGATGGCTCTTGCAGAGTCTTTTCTGCTTTTCCCGGAAGGGTGGCTTACCCGGTTGACGAAATATGAATTGCTTTTGCTTCGAAAGCTGGTGGATCCGGGTGCCAAGCCCGGTGTGGAAGAATTCGGCATATTTGCAGGAAGCTTGTTGCGCTCCTTATCTATTGTATTCGTTGCCGATTATTTGGCAGGAGAAGACAAAGTGGGTTATATGATCTTTGATGAACTGCGTGAGGCCATAGCACCTCATATTGATAATGTATTATCTTCTAAAGAACAAGCTGTTCGCTTCACGGTGGAGCAGTATGCTTATGGTCTTATAAATCTTTATGGTTTTCTCCCTTATCTGAAAATGCAGGAATTGGTGGGTGAGTATTTGCGAGACTCGGCGACGGAATATGAAGTCGGCATAAGTATGGCGCAGTCTTTACTAATAGAACATCTTACATTTAATCTGCTGGAAATCTGCGATTCAAATGTTTATGTAGTATCTCCTTTTTTATTCAACTCAGGAGAGTTCGAAGAAAGATTGTTCGAACGTCCTAGAGTAAAGGAACTGAAACACTTTTCTAAAGAGGAAGTGTTTGAAGCCGGAAGAATGCCTTTGCCTCATTTTCCTTGCGCAAAATCAGACGAACTGAAAGAATGTATGATGGCTCGCTTGGGATATACGGAAACGGTCGCAGATAATAAGCTTCTTCTTTTATGGACCAGAATCCAAGAGAAGGGTAGCCCTATGTCTCTTATCTCTTTCATTATTGGTGACAAACTTTCTTCTACAGAGGAAGCGCAAGAAGTTATGGGAGTTTTTGTGGATTATTGTAACCAATGTCCCCGTTGGTTTTTGAAAGGCTATTCTGCTACAGAAGCCTTTGATTTGTTTGCTAGAGGCAAGTTGAAGGAGAATCCTCCTCGTTTGCTAGCAAAGCCTAATATGCAAACTGACGGTACTTCTGAAATGCAAGCTGGTTCTGATAATATGCTTCATAATGCCTTTTCCGAACAAAAGGTGGGACGAAATGATCCTTGTCCTTGCGGAAGCGGTAAGAAATATAAAAAGTGTTGTGGAAGGAATTAGTTCTTGTCTGCTTTATTACTTGCTTGATCGAAACAAGAGTGGACACAGGTATGTACGAATAAGAATCTTAATCTTGTTGATATCCATTTTCGCTCTTCCATCAGAAATTATTTGATTTGCCAACTCACTTTTTCTACCGGCAATATACTTGTATTGCTTTCCATCAATGGTGGCAAACAATTGGAAGTCGTGGCGAGTGGTTTCAATTAGTTTGAAGTCGGACACATGCAAACCATCCTCAGTAGTATAAGGTTGCAGAGTTGTAGGTAGATAGTGTTGCATGTTTGTGGCATAATCCTCAGGGATAAGTTGCGAAAGATACTGCTCAATTCTATCAGCCCAATATGGACTCACTTGATATTTTAAAGCGTGGTCATAAAAATGACTGATGGCAAGTGCTACCTCTGAGATTATTTTCTGTTCATTCCTGATGCTGTTTTCTTTGGCAAACAGAGTGAGATCACTGAGAGTGATATTGTTACTCTTGCCCAGGATTGTTATAGAATGTCCGTTCTCATAAGATGCGCCATCCAGATTGGTGGTGAATGTCACATCGTAAGCAGGTGTAATGTGCCAGACGGCTTTCTCGTCCATCATGAATGAGAAGTTTTTGATATGGTCATCCACATTGGCACCCATCACATTGAATACCATGCGCCGATATTCCTCTGCGATTTCTGTGGCTGCGATATTTAGCCGGCGACAGGTGGCAAAGAGTTCTTCATAACTGGTGGCATCGGGACACATGGCAGCCAAAGTTTGTGTATGTATTTTTTTTCCTTCCCTGCGGTCGTAACGCTCTGTAATGAAGTGGTGCTGACCTTCTACAGAAATAAGTTTAGATGGCATCATGTTGATTCCGGCTTCAAGTGCCATCTCGTAATAAGCCATCTCTATATTGGTGAACGGGAAATCATCGCTTTCGGCAAATTTCAATATATAATAGGTGTACTCCTTGGGCAGTGCTACCTGTCCGGAGCGTATATCTCCTGTTTCACAGTTGATCGCAATGATCGCTTTGGGATGTTGCCCACCGGCAGATGTACCCACTTCATACAAGTTTTGCAGACTCAGTTCTTCTTCAGGGAGTACGATAGCTTCTTCTCTTTTCTCAAATAGCCTTTTTGCAAGTTGATATAGGTTGTCAATCTGAATAGAAGAAGATGTCTCGAGACCTGTAGTAGCTGGAGTAAATTCAAGTGCCCCCATACCTCTTTTGCCGATGAACGACAATTTATCTACCGGAGATAATTGCCTCAAAGGAATGTGGTTTTGTGCAGCCCATTGCTCGAACACTTTGTTACCCCATCTGTCAGGCAGGGAGTCGGCAATAAATGGAGGAAGCCCTTGAAAGAGTTTTTCTTTATTGCCGATGATTGGGAGTCCTTTAGCTGCATTTCCCTTCACAGAAGCTGTTAAAGGTGCAATGTCTATCCCTTTTTTGATAAAGGACGGATTGTAGCTGAAAACGGCTCTACGACTTTTTTCATCCCAATAGAGTTGACCGACTTCTTCTGCATTCAGCACCACGCTGACTATGTTATTTTGCATGCCTTATTCTTTTAGGCTTATTCTTGATAACTTGTTGCATGGCGTATGGTGACATAGGAATTTCCGGCAAAAGTTCCTGTACTTGACCAAGGCAGTCTATCGAACGGAGCAATCCCAAAAAACTGCCCATGGTGATATTATACATCTTTCCGTTTTCGAACTGGCGTAATGTCACCACGCTCATTCCAGCCTTATCTGCTGCTTCTTGTTGGGTCAGCTGACAAGACAGGCGATATTCCTTAAACCGCTTGCCTAGTTGCATAACTATCTCTGCATTTGACAACGCCAATATATTATTCTGCTCATTCATATTGCAAAGGTAAACAAATTTATGGTTATTATACAATAATGGCTATAAAAATCAATATATTTATGGTTATGTATTGATTGGTAGTTTGCATTGGATAAAAAATAGACTGCACTATGGAGAAGGTTGCGAGAGCAGTAAAAAAGAATTTCTTCCTTTTTCACTGGTTTGTTTAATTCAAAAGAATTACTTTTGCTGGCAATTCAAATATTTAACGGATATGCTTAGTTTAAAATCGGATTTCTCCCACCCTTCTGTGGCATTTGTTGATGTCTTAAAACTGAAGTCGAAGGAAGATTTAAAGAATGTAGCGAATTTGTTGGGGGTTTTAATACCCTCAAAGTTGAGGAAAGATGAGTATGCGATGAATCTCTCAGAGGCAATGTTATGCTGCCCGAAAGAATGGTTGACCCAGTTGACGAGGCCAGAGTTGATGTTGCTCCAAAGGCTGGTAGATGCGGATTCCGGTTATGTGGAAGATTCTGCTGTCTTTACAAGAAGCACGCTCGGATCTTTTTCTATTGTAATCATTGATCACTATTCGGCGGAGGAAGGTAAAGTGCGCTATATGCTCTATGATGAGTTGCGTAAAGCGATAGCACCTCATATTAATGATGTGTTGTCTTCTAAAGAACAGATCACTCGTTTCACAGTAGAGCAGTATGCTCATGGTATTGTAAACCTTTATGGTTTTACTCCTTATCTAAAAGTCATGGACTTGCTGAATGGGTATTTGAAGGACTCAATAACTGAAGAGGAAATCAGTGAAAGTCTGGAGAAGTCTTTACTGATAAAACGCTTTACCTTTAATAAGATAGATCCCTTTCGAGCAGAGGTTTGCATCGCATCTCCTTTCTTGTGGAACCTCAAAGATCTGGATGATAAGTTGTACAAACATCCTGAAATAAAGAATCTGAAGCGCTTTTCTAAAAAGGAAGTGTTTGAAGCCGGAAGGATTTGTTCGCCTTACCTTCCTTGTGCAGCTGCGGACGAACTGAAAGAATACATGATGGCGCACTTTGGATATTCGGAAGCAGATGCAGATGATGAAATTCAATCTTTGTGGCTCAATATACAGGAAGATGAGAATGTTCTTTCTATGGTCTCATCTATTGTTAGCAGCCAAGTTTCTTCTGCGCAGGAACAGCAACAAGGCATAACGATTTTCATGAATTATTGCGACCAATGTCCTCGTTGGTTTTTGAAAGGGTACTCTTCTACAGCAGGCTTTGAGTTGTTTGAAAAAAGAGAACTGGCAAAAAAACCTCTTCGTTTGATGGGAAGCTTCAATATGGATGCTACTGATAATAAACATTAATTCTAAGTTGCAGACAGGTCTTGATGGCTTGTTTCAAACTTGCTTCTAAATAAAAAGCGGGAGGAAAGGATCTTTGTCTTTCTTCCCGCTTTATAATTACATATTATCTTGTTTTATTCATTTGGGAACAATAACTGTCAAACAAATCATTTTTATTCGTAATGATTTTGGCTATGGAATAACTACGCGAAACCGGCATTCATTAGCATCTTCAAGTACAGTGTGTATTTTTGTAACAAAAATATCTTTTCCCGGCATTAATGTATGCAGGACAAAAAGAATGCTTTGTCGAGAGCACTCGCAATGAACGGCAGATTTCACGAAACCTTGTTCAACCATCGGACAGAAACATCGTGGGTATCCGATTTCATAAACGTGTCCGCTTTCGATTATATCGGCAAAGAAATATTCAGATCTTCCATACTTCGTATATTGCAGGTCTAGATTGCCATCACATTCATCGAATTGCCGTTGCATTTCTTTTAAAACGTACTTTCTTACGCAATTTATTGCGCATGGGCGATACAGTTTTTCACGTTCTTCTGAGCTGAGATTAGCAATGCCTTTTTCTAGCAGCTGATAGAATTCTTTTGTTTGTTCCATTGTCTTATCCTTTCTTTTTCTTTCTTTTTTGTTTCCATTTATTTTTTTACTATGGTCTTTACAGCGCGTTAATGGCTGTTGGATACGTTATATTCTTTTGCAATTTCTTCTAAATGTCTGCTATCTGTGCCAAGTCTTACGGTCGGAACGGAATATTAGTCTGAAGAGCTTGCAGGTGAAGTTGCTGTACCTCATTGTCCTTTGTCATTTCCCGATACAAAAATGTTGAAAGATATTCTTCAGTACCATGTCATTTGTTACTTCTCCGGCTATGTCGTTGAGGTGGAAGATACACTCACGGATGTCTTGCGATAGGAAGTCGCTTGATATGCCGCTATCTATTCCTTGCTGTACCCGGCGGATGGCTTCGAGGGCGCGGGTTAGTGCTTCGTAGTGGCGTATGTTGGTTACGATCACATCATTTTGAGTTACCGTGGGCAGTTGTGCCGCTTTTACCAGAAGGCGTTCCAGCTCGTCGGTATGGGTGCGTTGCTTGGCCGAAATAAAGATGTGATAAATATCTTTAGCTGTAAGGGCAGAGAGGCTCGAAGTTAATGCACTTTGTTGTGCGTTGTCTATCAAGTCGGCTTTGTTGAGAACAAGGATGAGGCGTTTGCCTTCGCAACGGGGGAGTATCTTGCCGGAAAGTTCTTTTATCTGTTTCGCAGCATTGGCAGAATCGATCATCCAAAGAACGATTTCAGCTTGGTCGAGTTTCTGGAAAGTACGCTCTATGCCGAGCGATTCAATGGTGTCGGTGGTATCACGAATGCCGGCAGTATCAATGAAACGGAAGGTAATGCCGTCGATGTTGGTGGTATCTTCAATCACATCGCGGGTAGTGCCGTGAATGTCGCTCACGATGGCTTTGTCTTCATTGAGCAACACGTTGAGCAAGGTCGACTTTCCTGCATTGGTTTCACCGATGATGGCCACAGGTACACCGTTCTTGATGGCGTTGCCTACACTAAAGGAGTGAACCAGGCGGGCAATGACTTTCTCTATGTTATCGGCCAGTTGGTGCAATTGGTCACGGTTGGCAAACTCCACATCTTCTTCGCTGAAATCGAGTTCCAGCTCTATCATGGAGGTGAAGTTAAGCAATCGGGTGCGCAGTTCCGCCAGTTCTTTGCTGAAACCGCCCCGCATCTGACTCATGGCCAGACGATGAGTGGCAGCGGAGGAGGAGGCGATGAGGTCAGCCACAGCTTCGGCCTGACTGAGGTCCATCTTTCCGTTGAGGAATGCTCGTTGGGTATATTCTCCCGGTTGGGCCATGCGACAACCTTGCTTTATGAGGAGTTGCATCACTTGTTGGAGGATGTAGGTGGAACCGTGACAGGCTATTTCGGTGGAGTCTTCGCCTGTATAGGAGTGCGGTGAGCGGAAGAGGCTGACCAATACTTCATCTATCACTTCGCTCTCATCGACTATCCGTCCGAAGGTGAGGGTATAGGGCTTTTGTTCTGAAAGTTTTTTATTGTCTTTTGCCGGAACGAAGATGCTTTCGGTGATGCTTATGGCGTCGGGACCCGATACACGGATGGTGCCGATGGCGCCCCCTTGGGCAGTGGCGATGGCACAAATGGTGTCTTGATTCATTTTTATAGATTGCTTAAATAATTAAGATAAAGTTTGGCACAACCACGGGCGTCTGATAAAGCTTCGTGGTGGGTAAGGGCAATACCCTGTCTGTCACAACAAGCATTAAGAGTAGCCGGTTTATAGCCCAAAGAGCGATAGATGCGGCAAGTGCATTCCCAACGGTCGGGCAGGAGTAGCTCTTCATAATCAAGCCCATACATGCGCATGGTTCGTTTGAGTACGTTGCGGTCGAAAGATTCATTGTGTGCTACAACTGTTTTTCCGAGCAACCGTTCTCTGACTTCCGGATAGATGGCATGAAAGCCCAGAAGTGAGGCGGTCATTTCGGGAGTGATGCCGTGTACTTTAATATTTTGCCACCAGTATTCATTCTCGGGCGGCTGAATGAGACGATAATATTCATCGGTAATGAGGCCGTTTTCAACCGTCACGATGCCGATGGCACAGGCACTTTCCATGTATCCGGTAGCTGTTTCAAAGTCTATGGCAGCAAATGAGTGCATCTTAGATTCTGTCGAGCACTGTCCTTACCAGTGTGTCGATGGTATTCTTGTATCCCGTATTGGCTTCTTTGATCAGACGGTTGGCTATTACCATGCAAACGGTCATCGCTTTGTGGCCCATCAATCTGCTCAATCCGGCAAGAGCCGAACTCTCCATTTCAAAATTGGTAATCTTATAGCCGTTGTACTCAAAAGTTTCTATCTTGTCGTTTTGTTTAGGATCGGCAAGAGGAACACGCAGTTCGCGACCTTGCGGGCCAAAGAATCCTCCGGCAGCAATGGTTACTCCACGTACCATTTCTTTTTGAGCAATGCGGTCGATGAGCTCTGCGTTGGCATCTATTACATAAGGTGCCGGCGCGCAAAGGTTGCCTGTCCAGCCCATGTGGTTGAGGAACGCTTTCTCAAAAGCCAAGTCGCAAACGGAGTTTCTGCAGGCATAGAAATTGAGTAAGCCGTCGAATCCGATGGACTTCTCGGAGCAAACAAATGTTCCTACGGGCGTGTTGGGTTGAAGTCCGCCACATGTGCCTATACGTACCAGTTCTAACTGGCGGAAGTTTTCTTTTTCTTCACGCGTGTTGAAGTCGATGTTGGCCAGAGCATCCAGCTCGTTCATCACGATGTCGATGTTATCACAGCCAATGCCGGTAGAGACTACTGTAATCCGCTTGCCTTGGTAAGTTCCTGTGATGGTTTTGAATTCGCGACTCTCTATTTCGCACTCTTTTTGTTCGAAGTGCGAAGCAACAAGAGCTACTCGTCCCGGATCACCTACCAGTATTACTTTATCGGCCAGTTGTTCGGGCTTTACGTGCAAATGGAAAACGGAACCGTCTTCGTTAATAATCAGTTCGGATGAAGCAAAATATTTTTTCATGCGGTTGTTCTTTTTTAATGGAACTAAGAAAGGCGGAGTTTAATCCCCGCCTTTACTCTATAGTAATGTAGTTGATTATTCGCTTAAAGGTTTACCGGGAGTGGTGCCGGGTTTAGCTATGTTTTCACGCATAGAAGTGTCGGCAACAATATTCTTCATTTTATAATAATCCATGATACCTAAATTGCCACTTCTGAATGCATCAGCCATTGCTTTAGGTACTTCGGCTTCGGCCTGAATCACCGTGGCACGGGCTTCTTGTGCTTTGGCTTTCATCTCTTGCTCGTAAGCAACAGCCATTGCGCGGCGTTCTTCAGCTTTAGCCTGAGCGATGTTTTTATCGGCATTGGCCTGATCCATCTGCAAGGCTGCACCAATGTTCTTACCAATATCGATATCGGCAATATCAATGGATAAAATCTCAAAGGCTGTTCCGGCATCCAATCCTTTGCTAAGAACGAGCTTAGAAATCGAATCGGGGTTTTCCAATACTGATTTATGACTAACAGAAGAACCGATAGAGGATACGATACCTTCGCCTACACGAGCCAGAATTGTATCTTCACCAGCACCACCCACTAGTTGGCGAATGTTGGCACGAACAGTAACACGAGCTTTGGCTATGAGCTGAATACCATCTTTGGCAACAGCAGTAACGGGCGGTGTATCGATCACTTTAGGGTTAACTGACATCTGAACAGCTTGGAACACATCACGGCCGGCAAGGTCGATAGCTGTAGCCATCTGGAAGGTTAACTCGATGTTAGCTTTCGAAGCAGAAACAAGTGCATGTACTACTTTCTCTACATGGCCTCCGGCCAGATAATGCGCTTCTAATTCATCGCGGCTGATATCTCTGAGTCCGGCTTTGTGGGCTTCAATGAGTCCCGGAACGATGATATACGGTGGAACGTTACGGATACGCATCAGGAATAGCTGTATCAGTGACATGTTTACTCCCGAAACCTTGGCAGACAGCCATAGGAAGAAAGGGACATAGTGAAAGAACAGGATCAGGAAGATTACTCCTCCAACAACCAATAAGAGAGTTAAATACATAGGCTCAATCATAATTAATCATTTAATTTAGTGAGTATTATTGTTTTTGTCTTTTAACCAAGATGACGCCATCACTTATGCGATCTACAATGATGGGTGTTTTATCATCCATAAATCCATCGGAAGATTTCACCTCGATGATTTCTCCGCCAATGTTGGCATAGCCAATCAATGCTAATCGGGTAGTGCATACACCTGTGTCTCCAATTTTTAAATTTTCGGCGGCATGTTTGTCTACTTTAGACGTAATATCCTTTTTGAGGGCCAGCTTGTCGAGCGTTTTTGAACGCATAAATAAGATTAGCGATCCTACGCAAGCAATGGCCGATACGACTAAAGTAATGAACCCTCCTGTTTCTCCGAGATTGTCAAATGCATAATAGTTGGCATAGATGATGCATCCCAATGCTGAAATGCCGGCTATGCTGATGCCGGGGATAACAAACAGTTCTATTAGAAATAGGATGACTGCTGCTACGATAAGAGCTGCGATAATGAGTATATCCATAAAGTATTATTTTTTAAGGTACATTATTTCTGTGTTGCGCACACTGATTGTCTGGGCATCCAATTCCTGAGATATTTCTTGTACGCGTTTCTCCAAATCAAGGATGGCTCCATTCATTTTAGCACGCTCTTCTTTATTCGCCTTTTCGTACCACTGGCGTTGTGTATTCAATTTATCCGATTGCTGGCGATAGTCCTTCGCTAATAGCTGATATCTTTTAAATAAGGCCTTCGCTTCAGGTGACTTAAACTGATCGATGCTATGATAAGTTCGCTCGTCATTGATCACAAATTCAAAATCATATGTACTCTTTTCATTCGGTTTCTTGTTAATAACAGCTTGTAGCCTTTCTTTGGCTTCGGCCACCGTTTTCTTATCTTTCCACGTATCTTTTAAAGAATGCAACTGTGCCAGATTCTTCAATGAGTCAAGATCCATCGCTTCATAGTTATATATCTGCTTGGAGGTATTCGGTATGAAAACATAGACACAAACCTTCCCTTCCGGTTGATAACGATCAGAGGCAAACCAACCGAGATCATTGTATTCGTCTATGGCATACATGTAGTCGTTGTATGGAGAATTGAAAGGCATTCCTACATTTTCGATAGCCAGATATGTATCTGTATTTGTATTGTAGCGGGTTACGAAGATGTCATAACCTCCCATGGAACCTTCGCCATCAGAAGCAAAATAGATCGTAGCGCCATCGGTTAGCATAAATGGGTAATTGGAATTTCCATTTGCATTGATACTTCCGGGTAGTTGGTTGCCTTCTCCCCAATTATCAAGCATCTTATTTTTACTAAAGATATTTAAGGCTTTATCCTTGCCTTGTTCGCTATAATAAATCTTATTTCCAATCTCTGTTTCGTATACAGTTCCCTGGCTTTTCCCTTCCTGTTTGAAGTATTCATTGTAGGTAAACAATTTCCCTGATTCTTCACTCAACTTATATGCGCTCAGGAAATTGTCTTTGTCCACCACAAAACTATCAATGACAGAGACTTCTTCTACTCCCTTTATCATGCGGGCATTGATTTTGCTCTTTTCAAGTAATTTGTCGGCTTCTTCGGTGGGTTGTTTCTTCTTGTTCAAGAGGTCAACATATTCCTGATAACTGTTTACGGCTTCTTCAAAGTGGTATAAGTCATTGTATGCCTCACCCAAATACAGAGGTGCGTTCTGGATCTTTCTTTTAGCGGCAAATTCGAGATACTTCACAGCCTTTTGTGGTTCGTCCGTTTTCAGGCAACACACTCCGTACCAATAGTTATAATTTGCATTAGCCGCCTGTGACTTAACGTACTTTTCAAAAACAGGTTTTGCTTTGGCATATTCTCCTTTTGTAAACATGCCTTTCGCTTCCTCTAAAGTTTGTGCCGAAACGAGAGGCAATGTGCAACAGTATAGAATGAATATAACAAGTCTTTTCTTCATGTTGTTTCCGGTTTATTTTTCAGATGTTCAAAAATACAAAAAAGTTTGGCAATAATGCTTGTTTACACTCATTCTATTATGTTAATTCTTCTTTAAATCATTCTTTTACTTTACTTTTGCAGCCGATTTTATAGTTATGGTACAATTTACGGAAGAAGAGAAAGTTATTCGCCGCATTGATAAACGTTTTAGTAAAGGTGTGGTGCAATACAATTTGATAGAGGATGGAGATAAAATCCTTGTCGGTCTATCCGGCGGGAAAGATTCGTTGGCTTTGATTGAGCTACTCGGAAGAAAAATGCGTATTTTCAAACCGAAGTTTTCTGTCGTAGCTGTGCATGTGGTCATGAAAAACATTCCTTATCAGAGTGATTTGGAATATCTGAAAACGTATGCCGCTTCTTTTGACATTCCGCTGTTTGTTTATGAAACATCTTTCGATCCTAGCACTGATACCCGAAAGTCACCTTGTTTTCTCTGCTCGTGGAATAGGCGGAAGAAGCTTTTTGATGCGGCTAAAGAGCATCAATGCAACAAGATAGCATTGGGACATCACATGGATGATATTCTCGAAACATTATTAATGAACATTACTTATCAGGGTGCTTTCAGTACGATGCCTCCTAAGTTAGTGATGCGCAAATTCGAGATGACCATCATTCGTCCGATGTGTCTGGTTCATGAAGCGGACTTGATCGAATTGGCTCGCTTGAGAGAGTATCACAAACAGGTGAAGAATTGCCCTTACGAGGTGGAATCGAGTAGGAGTGACATGAAAAATATTCTCCGCCAGTTGGAGGCAATGAATCCGGAAGCTCGTTATAGTCTTTGGGGGAGTATGACGAATGTGCAAACGGAATCGCTTCCGGAATAACTCGTTCGTTCATAAGATCAGAATAGAGAAGAAGTCTTTTATGTAATTTGAAAAGTTAAGAAGATCTGTTATGTCACAAGGTTTTTATTCGATATTGTTATTGATTGTGTCAAACGTGTTTATGACGTTTGCTTGGTACGGTCACTTGAAATTGCAAGAAGCCAAACTAATTAGCAACTGGCCTCTCTTGGGAGTGATCTTATTTTCATGGTTTATCGCACTCTTTGAGTATTGTGCTCAGGTGCCTGCCAATCGTTTAGGTTTTCAAGGCAATGGCGGACCATTTTCTTTGATGCAGCTAAAAGTGATTCAAGAAGTGATCACCCTTCTTATTTTTACTGTTTTTTCTACGGTTTTCTTTAAAGGAGAGGCATTGCATTGGAATCATTTGGCCGCTTTTGCCTGCCTGGTGTTGGCTGTTTATTTCGTTTTCATGAAGTAGAAGTGTTATTCTACCACATACTTCTTCATGTTTTTGGTGAAATAATTCTTTAATTTACCCTCTTTATCGCTGTAAATAAAACAAGCTTCTATTTCCGGATGTGCATCTGCAAAAGCTTCTGCTTTTTCTAATCCCATAACCATGAAGGCTGTAGCCAATGCATCTGCCGTCATGCAATCTTTTGCAACAACTGTTGCCGACAATAGGTTATGCTGTACCGGATAACCGGTTGAAGGGTCGATGGTATGCGCATATTTCTTTCCATTTTTATAGTAGAAATTGCGATAGTTGCCGGAGGTAGCCATACCCACATTGGTTAGCTGAAGGATGCTTTGGAGTTCTTGGTTTTGTGAGAGCGAATCGTCTATCGGTTTGTTGATTCCTATGCGCCAAGCCTCTTTTTGATTATTATGTCCTTTGGCCACAATTTCACCGCCAATCTCAACCATATAGTTCTTCACCCCATTCTTTTCTAATAAATGAGCGATAATGTCACTGGCATATCCTTTGGCTATCGCACTGCAATCGAGCATTATACGTGGATCCTGCTTTACTATCTTTCCATTTTTAAGAGCAATCTTCTGATAACCTATTATTTTACGTAAACTATCAATCCTCAGGCTGTCTACCTGTTCGTTTTTCTCGAACCCGAACCCCCAGGCATTGACCAGAGGGGCTACAGTGATATCAAATGCTCCGTCGGTCTCTCTTGATATTTCCATGGAGCGTTTGAACACGTTGATAAAGAACGTATCCGGCACGACTTCTTTGTTTTGGTTGATGCGGGAAATCACTGAAGTGTCATTAAACATAGACAGGGAGGCGTCGAAACGCTTGAAGGCTTTTTCTATTTCCGGTTTTAGATCTCCGTCATATTGATAGGTGACATGATAGACCGTTCCGAAGATCAGTCCTTCAATATTATTATACGGAGTTTGCTGTTCTCGGCGGAGAATATAAATTGTTCCCACAATCAGGGGAATGAGCCATAGCAACTGTGTCCTTGATTTCTTTTTTTCCATAAAATAAAACTAAAAAAAGCAGATAAAAAGACGGAATATTTTAATAAGGTAGTTTGTAGATCAGAGAATAAGTAAGTCCCATTTGGGAACTGCCATAAGTACCAAACCCCGGAACATACCAAGGGTCGGCATACTCACTGGCGGAGGAAGAGGTGCGATATTTCATTCGGACTGACCATCCCATCAGGAAGTTTTTATAAATCTGTGCGCGTACTCCGACTACTAGTTCAAACCATTGCATGCTACCTTTCAGGCCGGTATGGCTGTATGAAGTGCTTCCGCCCCAGATACCATCTTCCAAACTCGGGTTGGCTATTTCTTCATTCCATATCGGGTCGGTAAACGAGGGTGTGCTAACGTCATATTTAAAACTGCTGAGCCCATAACGAAATCCGACATAAAAAAGATTTTCCGTCTTCTTCTTGTACATCATATTGAAGTTCATTCCCACGCGAAAGTAAGGAGCATTGCTTTTATAGCGTATTCCCTCATTATCACTCCATGCATCTGTAGTGCCATATCCTACTTCTACTACAGGAAAGAATTTATTTTTCAGGTTTACGTCTACGCTCACTTCAGAGCTTAAGAAGTCACTTCCCAAGAGATTACCTCCCAATCCGTAGAGGTCTCCACTGATATAGGTTCCATTATAAAGCGGGAATTCTATTTTTGGCTCTTCTTTCTTCTTATCTTTCTCCGGACTTTTTCCTGTCGGTCTTGTGCTTTGCGCATGTAAAGACGAACTTATCAAAAGAAGGAGTACAAACTTAATGGAAAAGCTTAAAATTTTCAGTTTCGAGAGTGTTGGCATCTTCATTTGATATATAAATTGAATCTAAATTATGTTCGGTATAACTTACTCCGGTCACGCTTTGTTGCATTTGATAGCCACAGTCCATTGATATGAACTTAGCGGTATTTGTATAATGTACGATGATTGTGTCTAGTAAAGTCTCACTATAATGTAATACGAATATGGTAGAATCTACTGTGTATCGAAGGGGCAATAAGATGTCGTGTACATCTTCCTGATTGTTAATAATGATAGAGTCCGTGCCAAATGCAGTGACAGTTAAAGAATCGAGCGTGTCATTTTTTACGACGTTAGAAACAATTTTGTACATGTAGCAATTCAGCGTAGGCCGTCCATCCAGAGCGCAATTGGTCTCCTCGGCGCAAGAAGATACGCTTGCCCCAATGATTGAACCTACAATCGTTATGAAAAGTATAAATTTTACCAAATTCTTCATATTGTATATTGTATAATTTGAATATGTCTTGCTGGTTAAATGCTATCTTCGATTTGATAATTATTACGTTCGGGTGCATTCCTAGAGATTAACTCTCCTAAGAAACCTGCGAGAAACAATTGTGTACCTATAATCATAGCGGTAAGCGAGAGATAGAAATAAGGAGATTCAGTTACTAAGTGATAAGGCATTCCGCTGTACATATTATAAAGTTTTGATACGCCTACCACAACGACAGATATAAATCCCAAGATGAACATCAGAGAACCCAATAGGCCGAAAAAATGCATCGGTTTTACACCAAAAGCAGAGAGAAACCAAAGAGAAATTAAATCCAGATAACCGTTGACGAATCGATTCAACCCAAATTTAGTTGTTCCGTATTTTCGCGCTTGGTGTTGTACTACCTTTTCGCCTATCCGTTTGAATCCGGCGTTCTTAGCTAAATAAGGGATATAGCGGTGCATCTCTCCGTATACTTCAATGTTTTTCACTACAGCATTGCGATACGCTTTTAATCCGCAATTAAAGTCGTGCAAATTTTTAATGCCCGATACCTTGCGTGCTGTGGCGTTAAAGACCTTCGTTGGTATGGTTTTAGACAGTGGATCATATCTTTTTTGTTTCCAACCCGATACCAGATCGTAGCCTTCGTCAGTGATCATCTTGTATAGTCCGGGTATCTCGTCGGGACTGTCTTGAAGATCTGCATCCATCGTGATAATGACATTGCCTTGTGCTTGTTTGAATCCGCAATACAGTGCGGGTGATTTTCCATAGTTACGGCGAAACTTTATTCCTTTTACGGTATCACCTGCTTCAGCTTTTAATTTTTCAATAATCTCCCACGAACGATCAGTACTTCCATCATTGATAAAAATCACTTCGTAAGAGAAGCTATTTGCTTTCATCACCCTTTCAATCCAGGCATATAATTCGGGAAGCGATTCTTCTTCATTGAACAAAGGAATTACAACAGATATATCCATAGCTTAAATATAAAATTTACTAAATGTTTATGCAGCTTTCTTTTTATTCATTACAATCAATGCTGTGGGAATAGCCAGAATACTTCCGTAGAACACATTCTGCGAGAGTAATTGCAGCGTGATGTCAATAGGAGAGAGCGAACGAGCAACCTCCATTGCTTCTTTGAATTGACCTATATAAGTTCCCATCCCCGGTACGCCTGCCTGCAAAGCATTATCTAATAAAGCGGTATAGGTGTTAATAATGAATCCTTGATCTATAAACCGGAAATAGATGAAATGAGCCATGGCCGTGAGCAATGCGGCAAACATGTACATGAATACGGTAAATATCCACGCTTGCACGAAACTAATTTCTCCACCACATATTTTGTTACGATACATTCGGGCATAGTAGTATCCCATAAATGGTACTCCCAATGTTAGACCTATAAATAGGAATAATAAGAATGGAATGGTTAGCCCTAATGGAAACAAGATAAACTTAAGCACCCAGTATGCTCCCATATAAGTGCCAAAATGCATGGCATATTTTTGCAAGTAATTTTTGTTTTCTGTCATTTTAGTAAGTTATAATGCACAAAGTTACTACTTTCTACTGAAAAGCGCTTCATTTTAGACATAAGTTTCGGCCTAAAACAATAAGCTTTAAAGCATCTTCTAAGCTCTCAAGAATTTATTTTTCTATTTTTAGCAATTTGTTTTTTGCTTTAACTACCTGAAACGTAAATGCTTATCTCTTTGTTCGCCAAAAAAGTTTTAATCACCTATTGCAGGTTTGCCAAAAATGTCTACCTTTGCGCCCGGGTAAGTCCTATACGGCCAGCTCCCTTCGAATCCTCCAGGGCTTGATCGCAGCAAAGGTAGTTGGTTGTAGCGGCGCGATATAGTAAGCTTACCCACCCGCCTCTTTAGCTCAGTTGGCCAGAGCACGTGATTTGTAATCTCGGGGTCGTTGGTTCGAATCCGACAAGAGGCTCAAAAAAGGATTATCCGTAGAGGGTAATCCTTTTTTGTATCAATATTCTTTCTCTTTTTGAAGGTAAGTTCTTGTGTTCGTAATGCCGAAAGTGATATTCATCTCTTCCTTTTTCTTCAATATTTCTCTGACTTTGTTGATATTAATAACCACCTCTACAGGCTTTCTGAGAGGGGTTTGTTGAATGTCCGAGATCAGCGTGTTGAATGTACGTTTTCAACACGCTGATCTCGGACATTCAACACGTTGAAGTTATGTCTTCTTTCCGCTGTAAATTAATCGAAAAATTGGAGCTGTCACGAAGCTTTTTAAGAGTTGTCCGCATTGTCAATGCATCAAAATAGATAGTAAGATCTTCTAATCACTCTCGATGCCTGCACTCATTTTTGTGAACCGATTATCTTCTTAACCAAGTTAAGAAAATGAGATCGAGAAACAAAATTCTGATAATTTTATGTAGATTTGTGGATACTTTGTGCCTTAAACAAGAGGAATTTATGAAAAAACAGCTTTCAATGCCCTTTCGATTGGTATTCTTTGTGATCTTCTCGAATATGACCATTCTGCATGTGTCTGCCGATTGGAATAATTTTATTATAAATTACAATAAGAGCTTATATGGTAAAGGCTCACAGACTTGGCGAATAGCTTCTTACAACAGTAGTTGGATCTATTTTGCGAATAAGAATGGAATGTTACAGTTTGATGGAAATTCCTGGAATGTATTTCCTCTGCACAATAAGTCAGATGTTCGTTCTGTTCTTCCGTCTGTGAGTCAGAAACGTGTTTATGTTGGTGGTATCAATGAATTTGGTTACTTCAGGCCCGGAATGGGAGGAGAACTTGTTTATACCTGTCTTTCTGACTCAATCTCAGGTGCTGAGCGCTTTATAGGTAATATCTGGAGAATTCATGAGAATGATAATATTCTTTATTTTCAAGGAGATGGTAAGATTCTGAAATACCTGAATGGGAAATATACTGCTATAGAGGCGCAGAGCAAGATCGAATGTTCAGATATGGTTAATGGCGTTTTATATATCGGCACGGATAAGGGAGTTTATGTCCTGGTCGGAAATACTTTCTTTCCTTTGCAGGGAGCGGAATCTCTCATCTCGAAGCGGATAAGAGGTATTATTCCGCATAAAAAAGGGGTGATTGTTGTAACAGCTTATGATGGACTGTATTATTGTGACGGTAAGGTTAGCACTCCTTTTGTGACCGGTGCCGAGTCATTCTTGAGAGAAAATGAAACTTTTTGCGTTGCTACTTCGGGAGATCTGATTGCTTTGGGCACGGTACATAAGGGTGTGATATTGATAGACCGCAAAACTCTTGCTTTAAAATACTTCAATGAAAACAACGGCTTGCAAAACAATACTGTTTTATCGGTTTCATTCGATGCGCTGAATAATCTCTGGGCTGGTCTGGATAATGGCATTGACTATGTTTGCTTAAATTCATCATTGACCAACTTGTACACGTATCCGTATTCGTTTGGAACAGGTTATGCAGCACTTCTGGCAGGAAATACGTTGTATTTAGGTACAAACAGGGGGCTGTATTACACAAAATATCCTGTTGAGCAAACGGATAAATTGCCTGATATTCGTGCTGTCTCTAATTCTAGCGGGCAGGTTTGGGATCTTTGTAAGGTGGGTGATGATTTATTCTGTTTTCACGATAGGGGTCTTTTTCTTATACAGGGGACAACTATGAAGCGGATTGGTAACATCTCCGGTACGTGGTCTTGTAAACTGGTAATGGGTACGGACAATAAAATGCTCGTTGGCGTGTACGATGGGATGTATATACTTGAAAAGAAAGGGAAGGAGTGGAGAGTTGTGCGAAAAATTGATGGTCTGTTTGATTCATGCCGTTTCTTTGAACAGGAATCTTCTCGTATTCTCTGGGTGTATAACTCGGACAAAACCCTTAGGGTACAATTAAGTGCTGATTTATCTCGTGTCATCAATATTAGAATTTATGGTGTTGATAAAGGATTTCCGTCTGATAGAGATGTTTATGTAAGTAAGATAAATGGAAATATTTATTTTGCTACTCCTAAGGGAATTTATCAATACAATGGCAAGACGGATCGGATGGAACATTGTCGGGAGATGGACAATCTATTGAATGGCGTGAATCCTTATTCCCGATTGCTAGAGTACAATAATCATCTTATTAGTCTGAGTTATAAAGAGATATGCATTGCAAATCTGCGTACATATAAAAAAGGCTCAGGAACAAGTATTATACCGATTGAGCTTCCAGCTGTGGAACTGGTGCAGGGGGCAGAACGAATTATTCCGATTACAGATTCCTTGATGGTTATTCCTAACGATAATGGTTTTGCCTTGTGTAAGGTACCTTCTTCAATAACCAAAAGAGAGGTGAAACAATCAATGTATATAAGGAAGGTGTTTATCTCTTATCCGAAGGATTCATTAATCTATATGGGCAATTTTTTGGATGAAAAAGAAATTCCGGAAATACCATTCTCACATAACTCAATTCGTATAGAATATGGTATCTCTTCTTTTACTCAAATAGAAGAAGTCAGCTACCAATACAGATTGAACCAAAATGATTGGTCCGATTTCACCAACTCACACACCAAGGAATATAGTAGTTTGGCCGAAGGTGAATACACATTTGAAGTCAAGGCTATATTTCAGAACGGAAGAACGGTAACAGACACCTTTTCCTTTCAGATATTACCACCATGGTATCGCACAAACATAGCTTATGCAGCGTATTTTCTCTTTTTCTTATTAGGGTTGTGGCTTATTTATAAATGGGATACAGTGAGAATGGCTCGCAAGAAGTTCCAGGCTGTGGTGGAGAAGGAGAAAGAACTTCTGGATCTGGAGAAGGAGTATGAAGAGGAAAATGCCCGTAAAGAAAGGCAGATCATGGAATTGGAGAAGGATAAGTTGGAGCATGATCTGCAACATAAGAGTCAGGAGATGGCTAACCTGATGATTAATTTTGTTCGCAAGAATGAGATACTGACTGAGATAAAATCTGATTTGTTTAAGGTAATATCTATACTAAAAGGCGATGGTTCAAAGGAACCCAAGCAAATGTTGCTGCTAACAAATAATAAGATTGAATCGAACATCCAATCGGATGATGTTTTAAAACGTATCGAAGAACAGTTTGATTTGATTCACAATAACTTCATGAAACATCTGCAAGAGAAGCACCCTGATTTGTCTGTGAATGAACGAATGATGTGCGCTTATTTGAAAATGAATCTCTCGTCCAAGGAAATAGCACCTCTACTTAATATCTCTATTCGTGGAGTGGAAACGATCCGTTATCGTTTAAGAAAGAAATTTGATCTTGATCGGGAAGACAGTTTGATTGATTATCTGAATACGGAACTTTAACTTCCTTTAAATACTATTTGTCTGTAGGTATCCGAAAAGACTTGCTGTTCTCTTTTTTATGTTCTATAACACTTTTGACGAATAAACCAGACGTATCTATAAATATCTTATAATCAATTAGTTATATTATTATGACGTATTTATAGCGTATTAATAATTATTGATTGACGTATTCATGAATGACTTTTAATGAGTTGCTATATTCATTAAAACGGTATGTTTGCATTGTTCAAACGAACATCTAGTTAATCTTAATTTATGAAAACTTATGAAAAAGTTATTATCCTTCTTTTTTCTATTAGGGATTGCACTTACTGTATTTTCTCAAAACATACAGATAAAGGGTGTAGTCGTGAGTGGGCAAGATAATGAACCTTTGCCTGGAGTAAATGTGGTGGTAAAGGGTACTACCAATGGTACTATTACTGATCTGGATGGTCAGTTCGTTTTAAGTGTTCCTTCAGATTGTGTTTTGCTTGTTTCTTATGTAGGTTATAAGGGTCAAGAAATAGCGGTGAAGAATTCCAGATCTTTTCGTATAGTATTACAGGAAGACACAGAAACATTAAATGAAGTGGTGGTTGTGGGTTATGGCGTTCAGAAAAAAAGCGTTGTAACAGCGGCTATTGCAAGGGTATCCTCAGATGACCTTCTTCATGTGGCTCCTATTCGCGTAGATAATGCATTGAAAGGATTGGCTGCCGGGGTAACAGTAACATCATCCTCTGGTCAGCCGGGTTCTGCTTCTCAGATTCGTATTCGTGGTATTGGTACGATTAACGATTCTGATCCTTTGTATATTGTGGATGGTATGCCTATTGATGGGGGGATAGACTATCTGAATCCGAATGATATTCAATCTATCGAAATCTTGAAAGATGCTGCTTCTGGTGCAGTGTATGGCGCCCGTGCTGCGAATGGAGTTGTGCTTGTTACCACAAAAGCCGGAAAAGAAGGCAAGGTGAAGATCATATATGATTTTTCTTATGGATTTCAGAGTGCATGGAAACACCGGGATGTCTTGAATGCCACAGAATATGCAACTTTAATGAATGAAGGAAAGATGAATGCAGGAGAAGCACCAATTTATGCCGATCCTTCTTCTTATGGTAAAGGTACTGATTGGCAAGAAGAATTGTTCTATGATAATGCACCGATTATGCAGCACCAGATTAGTGCAAGCGGTGCATCTGAAAGGATAAACTATTATCTATCGGCAGGATATTTTAAACAGGATGGTATTGTTGGCGGCAACTATGGTCGTTCTAATTATCAGCGCTTGACTCTTCGTTCCAATAGCACCTATAAGCTCTTTGATGAAACGAAGACAAGGAATTGGATTAATAAATTGTCGGTAGGAGTGAATGCGGCTTATTCACATATTCGCTCTACCGGTATTACTACAAACTCGGAGTATGGTTCTCCACTAGGGAGCGCTATCGCTTTTTCCCCTTTATTGGGCGTTTATGAGGAGGACGAGGAAGCAGTCTATGCGGAATATGCTTCTGTAGAAAATTTTGCTCCTATCTATGACAAGAAGAACGGCCGTATGTATACCATAGCCGGTTCTGACTATAATGAGATAACGAATCCTCTGGCTGCGTTATCATTACCCGGTGAGATTGGTCGTTCAGATAAATTTGTTTCCAATTTCTGGGCTGAATTGCAGATTTGGGATAATTTAAAGTTTAAGTCTTCATTCGGTACTGATCTTGCTTTCTGGGGAACAGATGGATGGAAACCGGTATATTATTTGGGACAATCAAATAAATCAGAGAAATCGCAAGTCTGGTCGAGTATGTACAAATCTTTGGTTTGGCAGCTTGAAAATACTTTGGCCTATGATAAGAAAATCGGTAAACATAGTTTCTCGATTTTGTTAGGACAGTCGGCTAAGAAAACGACCGGTCGTTATTTGAGTGGTAGTAATTATTACATGGTTGAAGAAGATGGTAGCAAAGCAAATATTGATTTTACGACCGGAACATCTGCTAATGGCGATCAGTCTGTTTCGGGGAGTGCTTATAGTCCATCTACGCTAGCTTCTTACTTTGGACGTTTGAGTTATAATTATGCTGAACGTTATATGTTACAAGCGACTGTTCGTCGTGATGGTTCTTCAAACTTCGGCTCGAACAATCATTGGGCTACCTTCCCTTCGTTTTCTCTAGGATGGAACATTACCAATGAAAAATTTGCAGAGAATCGTCCCGGATGGCTGACTTCAACAAAGCTCCGCTTTTCATGGGGTAAGAATGGGAATGAAAGCATTGGGGCTTTTGGATATGTGGCTTTGACATCCACCGGCAACAATTACTATTTTGGTTCAGGCGATGGTACATTATATAACGGAACGAAACCTAGTGGCCTGGCCAACGAGAATCTGCGCTGGGAAGAGTCCAAGCAGACAGATTTGGGCCTTGATTTCGGCCTCTTTGATAATTCTTTGAGTTTTAGTGTTGACTATTATAAGAAAATAACAGATGGGATGTTGATGACAATGTCTATCCCATCTTATGTGGGCGAATCTAAGCCGACAGGTAATGTTGGCAAAATGGAGAATCAAGGTGTAGAACTGGAAACCAGCTATCGTTTTAAAGTAGGTGCCTGGGAATTTAAAATAGGTGGTAATGCCACTTACTTAAAGAATAAACTGATTAATTTAGGTAATGATACTGGTTATAATAATTATGATAGTTATCAGAATGTAGGAACCATTTCTCGCGCTGAGAATGGTCAAGCTTTCCCTTTCTTCTATGGACGTAAAACAGATGGTATTTTCCAAAACATGGAAGAGGTAAATTCTTACACTTACACAGATGCTGATGGAGAAGTTTCTATCATTCAGCCAAAAGCGCTTCCAGGCGATGTGCGTTTTGTCGATGTAAACAATGATGGTGTAATAGATGATAATGACAGAACAAAAATAGGTAAAGGTATGCCTGATTGGACTTATGGTCTGAATCTATCAGTGGGCTGGAAGAACTTCGATTTTAATGTAATGCTGCAAGGCGTTGAAGGAAATGAGATATTTGACGCCACACGCCGTACAGACATCTCTTATATTAATCTTCCTTCTTACATGCTTAACCGTTGGACAGGTGAAGGAACATCTAACAAGATTCCACGTTTCACTTTTACTGACGACAATAACAATTGGACTTCTTCTGATCTCTTTGTTAAAGATGGTTCTTATATGCGCGTGAAGAACGTAACATTAGGATATACTTTGCCTTCTAAATGGGCCAGAAAAGCTCTTATTTCTTCATTGCGTTTATATGTAGCAGCAGAGAACTTATTTACATTTACTAAGTACGAAGGTTTTGATCCTGAAATATCTTCAGGAGGCACATCATTAGGTATCGACCGTGGAGTATATCCGCAGGCAAGAACTTATACTTTTGGCGTCAATCTTAATTTTTAATTTTAATCTTTGAATAAAATGAAAAAAATAATTATATCGTGCTGTGCACTTCTTAGTTTCGGCCTGAATTCTTGCTCAGATAGTTTCCTGACGGTGGAATCAGCTAATCAGTTATATGTAGATGAATATTATACTACGGATGCCCGCATTTTTGAGGCTTTGGTTGCTTCTTATGATCCATTGAAATGGTTTGACTACGCCTGGGGACAGTATACTCATCTTGGTCTTGTATCAGATGTGATGTCTGATGATGTTTATCCCGGTGGCAGTGATGAAAATGATTGTGCTTATCTGCATCGTATGTTTAACTATAAAGCGCTATCTACATCTGTTGTCAGCGATTTATGGACTACTTTTTATTCGGGAGTTAACCGTTGTAATGTGGTTCTCGAGAATATGGATAATGTTACTGGTATTTCAGATACGAATAAGGCATTATATTTAGCTGAGGCTAAAGTTTTACGATCATTCTATTATACATGGCTTTGGAAGCTATGGGGTAATGTACCTTATTATGATGTGAATTTGGAATATCCGTATTTACATGATCAGAATACTGCTGATGAGGTTTACGAAGGAATTGTTACAACTCTAGAAGATGCTATTGACAATGGAGGACTTCCTATGAGAACATCATCTGCATGGTATGGAAGAGTGTCAAAAGCCATGGCTTACATGCTTTATACTGAAGCCGTAATGTATCAAAAGGATGAAACGCGTTACGATAAAGCACTCCAGTATATGGAAGAGATCATCGATTCAAAAGAATATGGTTTAGTTGCTGATTTTGCCTCTATATGGGAGAATGATGGAGAATGGAGTACGGAATCCATCTTTGAAATAAACTATGTGTCAACCAATGGTGCTCGCAGTTGGGGATCTCCCATTACTGCCGGAGGCTCTATTTATCCCAAATTGATTGGTATCAATAGCTTGTCTGGTAGTGCTGATTACGAAAGCGGTTGGGGCTTTGAGCCTGTTCGTACGGAGGCTTACGAAATGTATGACGGAAGCGACACGCGTCGTGACGGCGGAATTCTGAACTTTTCAACTTATGCAGCATCAACGGGTGCTACTTATTCCGGACGTTATGAAGATACAGGATATTTTTTGAAGAAATATTTGCCTCGCAATGGTGGAAATGCGGGTTCTTCTGGAGATGCTGATATGAATTACGGGAATAATTTCCGTGTTTATCGTTATGCTGAAACACTTCTTTATGCAGCGGAACTGTTAGTAAGAGGAGCATCTGGGGAAGGTAGTGCACAGGATTATCTGGATGAAGTTCGCACTCGTGCCGGAGTAGAAAGTGTAACTGCAAGTCTAGATAATATATTGAATGAGCGCCGCTTAGAGTTTGTGGGTGAAGGTAAACGTTATTGGGATTTAATTCGTTTTGACAAAGCAGCTTCTGTCTTGATTCCTGATGGAGGCTATCGCACAGGTACTTGGACAGAATCAAAGAAATATCTGCCTATTCCGCAGTCTGAAATTGATGCGGCACAGGGTACGCTGACGCAGAATAACTATTAATGTTTTAATTTAAGAATAGAATATGAAAAAGATATATCATACTATATTATGGCTAGTATTGCCATTCTTGGCAATAGCTTGTTCTCCTCAAGAATATGCTGAGATTGATTCTTCTGCGTTGCCTTCTATATCTGATGTTGAGGATGCTATTTCTGTTACTGTGGATCAGGAAACTAACATGGTTACGTTCTCGATGGATAAAGTAGGCTGTAATCCATATTGGATATTTAGTGATGGCGATTATTCTACGGTAAATGGAGTCGAAAAGCTTTTTGCAAAAGAAGGGGATTATACTGTAGAAGTGAAAGTGGGTAATCGTAATGGCCTTAGTGATGGTTCCGTCATTAAGAGTTTTCATATCAATGCAACATTAGTTGATGAAACGTTGGTTACAGCTCTTTGTGGCGGGCTTGCTAACAATACGAAAGAATGGGTCTGGAATTCCAAGGTTGATGCTCATTTCGGATGTGGTCCTGCTTATGGTGCGGATGGGTATGATTTGTCTACTTATGGACTTTATTGGTGGTCGTGTAGCAAAAACGGTAAGTCGGATGTTGGCATGTATGATGACAGTTTTACCTTCGGCTCAGAAGGGAGTTACGCATACAATCCGGGTGATGGTGGAACGGTTTTTGTCAATGCGGGAGTTACTATTTCTTCTTTGGTTTCTTATAGTACGAATGATGGCAATGACTATCCTGCAACAGTTAGTGCTCAGAATACTACGTGGGAACTCAGCTATGAAGGCGATGATCTTTATATAACTTTTCCGGCCGGTACATTTCTAGGGTATGTTCCTAATGATTATATCTATAATACTCCCAAGTTTAAGGTGCTTTCTATTACTGAAAATAAAATGGTACTGGTAGCTGATAATGGTAGCATTGCTTGGCGTTATGTCTTCATTCCGAAATCGGTATTTGATTCGGAAGAAGATACGGAGACATTTGATGAAGGAATAGATTTAACTGCTGGTAATTATGCTACGGGCATTGTTGGAACGTGGACGTGGGAATCTTCTACTGCTGGTCATTTTGGCTGTGGTCCGTCTGTTGATGATCCTCTTAGTTGGTGGTCGTGTGCTGCTAATGGCAAAGAAGGTCTTGGACTCTATGATGATGAGCTTACTTTCTCTGCTCTCGGAGCATATACTTTTGATCCTGGTACTGGCGGTACTGTTTTTGTAAATACAGGTTGTACTTTTGGTACGAATCCGGCAGATGGTAATGACTACCAAGTAGCGGTAGATTCACAAACGTCAACTTATGCATTGACTCAAGATCAGGAGAGTTATTATTTAAGTTTTCCGGCTAACACATTGACCAGCTATATGCCATCTGATGCCTTTTATGCATCTCCTAAGTTTAAAATAACCCGAATGACCACAACTTTGCTTGAAATGGTAACCGTTCAAGATGATATTTCGTGGAAATACCGTTTAAAGAAAGTGAATTAATAAACATGAGTACTTGGGCTGATTCCATGAATTTAGTCCAAGTTACCCTTTATAATTGCTAAAATGAAAAAGACACTATTCCTAATATTGCTCTCTTTTTTATTCTTGATGTGCTGCTGTAGCAGTGATGATGCAACAGACTCTGCTACCAATGTGCAGTTGAGCGTTGTTCCTGCAGAGCTTATTTTTACTTATGCAGCGGGCAGTGAACAACTGGAAGTGACTTCCAATGCAGAGTGGGGCGTTAGCTCAGATCAGACCTGGTGTAAAGTTTCTCCTTCGGGAGGAGTTTCTGGACAAGCTACTGTTACTGTTACGGTAGAAGCGAATACTACTGAAGAGCTTCGGACATCTACACTAACTTTTAAATCAGGAAGCTATTCACAGAAATATACGATTACTCAAAATTATGAAGTAAAACTGGTCACTATATCTGATGAGGCATTTAAATCATACTGTGTCCAAAACTATGATACGGACAAGGACGGAGAAATAAGTGAGCGTGAAGCTGCAGTTGTCACCTCACTTGATGTTTCATCAAAAATGATCTCTTCTATGGAGGGCGTAGAGAAGTTTACTGCTTTGACTTCTATTAATTGCAGTAACAACTCAATCTCTTCGCTTGATGTTTCAGCTCTGGTATCTCTTACATCACTAAATTGTGCCCAGAATAAATTGGAGACGCTTAATATTCAGAATAATATAAACCTTACAAGCTTGGATTGCACGAATAATTCTTTGTTGACTATCATTCGTGTTTGGACTGGCTTTAAAGCTACTTCTTCATTTCTAAAACCTGATGTTGCCGAATATGTAGAACCTGAGATTGATACTCCTGCCGGGTATACACTTGTTTGGCAAGACGAGTTTAATGATTCTCGTTTAAGTGGTGGTAAGCCGGCATTGCCAAACACTTCCGATTGGTGGTATGAAACGGGCGATGGAGGCTGGGGAAACAACGAACTGGAAAATTACATATCAGCCTTTTCCGGTACTGATACATGTGCTGTTGTAACAGACGGAACGCTGAAAATCATAGCCAAAAAAGTTGGTAGCCAAGTCCTCTCTATTCGTATGAATACATCTCAAAGTTGGACTTACGGTTATTTTGAAGCTCGTCTAAAATTACCACAAGGAAAAGGTACATGGCCTGCGTTTTGGATGATGCCAAAGAACTTTGTAAGTTGGCCTGACGATGGTGAGATAGATATTATGGAAGAGGTGGGCTACCGTCCTAACTATGTGAGCTCATCTATCCATTGCAAGAGCTATTACCATTCTATCGGAACCCAAAAAACGGCCGAGAAATATGTCGCGACTGCTGAATCTGATTTCCATGTATATGCTGTTGAGTGGACGGAGGATTATATTTGGGGCTTTGTTGATGGTGAGAGTTACTTCAAATTTCCTAATGATAAGGCAGGCAATAAGGATACTTGGCCTTTTAATACTCCATTTTATCTGAAACTGAATCTGGCATGGGGCGGTAATTGGGGAGGCGCTCAAGGAGTGGACGAGAGCAAGCTTCCTGCGACTTATGAGATTGATTATGTACGTGTCTTTCAAAAACAATAAATACATATAATTTATGAAAGGATTAAAAACTCTAGTGACTTGCTTGTTGCTGACATCTTTGGTGTCGTGTGCAAAGCAATCTAAATCGAAGGAGAAAGTAATTGAAGGCAGAGTTGAAAATCTGCTCTCTAAGATGACGCTGGAAGAGAAAATCGGGCAAATGAACCAGATTAGCTCTTTGGGTAACATCGAGGAGATGAGTGTGCTAATAAAAAAGGGAGAAGTGGGGTCGATCTTGAATGAGATTGATCCTGTCCGTGTCAACGCTTTGCAGCGGGTGGCTATGGAAGAATCTCGCCTGGGCATTCCGTTGCTTATCGCCAGAGATGTTATTCATGGTTTTAAAACTATTTTTCCTATCCCGCTGGGGCAGGCAGCTTCTTTTGATCCTAAGGTGGTAGAAGAGGGAGCTCGAATTGCTGCTATTGAAGCTTCTTCGGTAGGTATTCGCTGGACTTTTGCACCAATGATAGATATCGCTCGTGACCCTCGTTGGGGGCGTATTGCCGAGGGATGCGGAGAGGACACCTACTTAACCTCTGTGATGGGCGCGGCTATGGTGAAAGGTTTTCAGGGTGATTCATTGAATGATCCGACTTCTATTGCGGCTTGCCCTAAACATTTTGTGGGCTACGGAGCTGCTGAAGCAGGGCGTGACTATAATTCGACCTTTATTCCTGAACGACGGTTGCGGAATGTCTATTTGCCCCCATTTGAAGCGGCTGCTAAGGCCGGGGCGGCCACATACATGACTTCATTTAACGATAATGATGGTGTTCCTTCATCCGGAAATGAATTTATATTGAAGCAGGTATTGCGTAAAGAATGGGGCTTTGATGGTTTTGTGGTTTCGGATTGGGCTTCAATAAAAGAGATGGTCACACATGGCTTTGCTGTTGACGACAAAGAAGCTGCGATGAAAGCGGTGAATGCAGGGGTGGACATGGAGATGGTGAGCTATACTTATATGAATCATCTGAAGGCTTTAATAAAGGATGGGAAAGTAGAAGAGAAGGTTATCGACGATGCCGTTCGTAACATCTTACGGATTAAGTTTCGTTTGGGCTTATTTGATAATCCTTATGTGGATGAGAAAGCTGCTTCGGTGATGTATGCTGATGTTCACTTGGCTGCGGCTAAGCGTGCGGCAGTTGAGTCGACTATCTTGTTAAAGAACAGCAAGGATGTGTTGCCGCTGAATGGAGGGGTGAAAACCGTGGCGGTGGTTGGACCGATGGCAGATGCGCCTTACGAACAGATGGGTACATGGGTGTTTGATGGTGATAAAACGCATACGCAAACTCCTTTGAAAGCCATAAAAGAAATGTATGGAGATCGGGTGCAGGTTCTTTATGAACCGGGACTCGCTTTTAGTCGTGATAAAAATCTGACAGGTGTGGCCAAAGCTGCTGCAATTGCTGCACGGGCTGATGTTATTCTGGCTTTCGTGGGTGAAGAATCTATTCTTTCCGGCGAAGCGCACTGTCTGGCTGATTTAAACTTGCAGGGGGCTCAATCTGAGTTGATAGCCGCATTGGCTAAAACCGGTAAGCCTTTAGTAACTATTGTTATGGCGGGCAGACCGCTAACTATTGGTAAAGAAGCTGATTTGTCCACGGCATTGCTCTATTCATTCCATCCCGGAACAATGGGTGGGCCGGCATTGGCCGATTTGATCTTCGGTAAAGAAAATCCGAGTGGAAAAACACCGGTTACGTTCCCTAAGATGGTTGGGCAAATACCCATGTATTATTCGCATAATAACAGCGGACGGCCTGCTACTCGTAGCGAAATATTATTGAATAATATTCCTGTGGAAGCCGGACAAACCTCTCTCGGATGTACCTCCTTTTATATGGATGCCGGTTTTGATCCTCTTTACCCGTTTGGTTTTGGACTATCGTATACTACCTTTGCGTATAGTAATGTGAAGTTGTCTTCCACTGAATTAAAGAAGGAAGATGTGCTGACTGTTACATTCGACTTGAAGAATACAGGCAGATATCAGGGTACCGAAGTGGCTCAACTTTATGTGCAAGATAAAGCCGGTTCTGTCACCCGTCCGGTGAAAGAATTGAAACGCTTTATGCGTGTAGAACTCAAGCCGGGGGAAAAGCGGACAGTCTCTTTTGAACTTCCTGTGAGCGAATTGGCTTTCTGGAATATAGAGATGAAAAAGGTTGTTGAGCCTGGTGATTTTGGTTTGTGGGTAGCAACCGATAGCCAGAATGGAAAAGAACTTTCATTTAAGGTTGTAGAATAATTGGTTGTTTTAAGGTTGAGAAGCAGGAGAGAAGCAAGTTTCTTACTTATTCTTTCCTGCTTTTTTATGACAATCCGTTCTGTTTTTGTTTGCTGAACTCCTTTGCTGTTCAGTGGTTGTATTCTCTTTTGTTCTTCTCTATTAATCCTTAAGAATATCTGTTTTGATTTTTATATTATTGTTTCTGATACTAGTGTGCTTTTCGTGAAATTTAGTGAGCCGCTTTTGCTTATCTTTGTACTACGGAGCATAGCAGATATTATCAATAAATATAAAATTATGATTAACAGAATTATTTTAAACGAGACCTCTTACTTTGGAGCCGGATGTCGTAGTGTAATCGCAGTAGAAGCTGCTCGCCGCGGTTTTAAGAAAGCCTTTTTCGTAACAGACAAAGATCTGATCAAATTTGGTGTTGCTGCTGAAATTATCAAAGTGCTTGATGGCGCAAAAATTCCTTATGAGCTTTATAGTGATGTGAAAGCTAATCCTACCATCTCAAATGTGCAGAATGGTGTTGTTGCATTCAAAAAGTCAGGAGCTGACTTCATTGTTGCCTTGGGTGGCGGTTCGTCCATCGATACTGCTAAAGGCATTGGCATCGTGGTTAATAATCCTGATTTTGCAGATGTGAAATCTCTGGAAGGTGTGGCTGATACAAAAAATAAAGCTGTTCCTACTTTTGCATTGCCTACTACTGCGGGTACTGCTGCCGAGGTAACCATCAACTACGTCATTATTGACGAAGACGCAAAGAAGAAAATGGTTTGTGTAGATCCGAATGATATTCCTGCTGTTGCCATTGTTGACCCTGAATTGATGTATTCTATGCCTAAAGGCTTGACTGCTGCTACGGGTATGGATGCTTTGACGCATGCCATTGAGAGTTTCATTACTCCGGGTGCATGGGTGATGAGCGATATGTTTGAGTTGAAAGCGATCGAGATGATTGCTCAAAACCTGAAAGCTGCTGTGGATAATGGCAAAGACACGGTTGCACGTGAAGCGATGTCGCAAGCTCAATACATTGCCGGTATGGGATTCTCAAATGTTGGTTTAGGTATTGTTCACTCTATGGCTCATCCGCTGGGTGCATTTTATGATACCCCTCATGGTGTGGCTAATGCATTGCTGTTGCCTTATGTAATGGAATACAATGCAGAATCTGCTGCTGCTCCAAAATACAAAGACATCGCTAAAGCAATGGGTGTGGATGTAGAAGCAATGAGTTGTGAAGAGGGAGTGAAGGCTGCCGTTGAGGCTGTAAAAGCACTTTCTATCAGCATCAACATCCCACAGAAGTTGCATGAGATTGGTGTGAAGGAAGAAGATATTCCTGCATTGGCTGTTGCAGCATTCAATGATGTTTGTACAGGTGGAAACCCTCGTACTACTTCGGTTGCTGATATTGAAGCATTGTATCATAAAGCATTCTAAAAAATATAGAGTATAGAATAATAGAGAGAGGCCGTCTTTAACAAAAGACGGCCTCTCGATGTAAAGAAGAGAATTTATTATTGAAAGAGTAAAGTTTTGATGTCTGAGGGATTTACTGAAGGATTATCGGAGCAATTCTTCCAGTTTCTTGGATAATTCCTCTCCTCTTAAATTTTTGGCAACAATCTCTCCTTTTTGATTAATAAGAACAGTTGCCGGGATGGATGTAATATCATAGGCAGCGCCTCCTTTACTCTTCCAGCCTTGTAAGTCAGACATTTGAGGCCATGTCATCCCCAGAGATTTTATTGATTTTCTCCATGCTTCTCCATTATTATCAAATGAAACGCCGACTATTTCAAATCCTTTAGCTTTATATGACTCATATGCTTTTATTACATTAGGTATTTCAGCTCTGCAGGGTCCGCACCAACTGGCCCAGAAATCAATCATTGTGATTTTGTTTTTCTCTACAATGGTCGATAATTTGAATGGCTTCCCTTCAGGGTCATTCATCTCTATATCAGTAAACTTGCAACCTATAGCTGTTGTTGTAAGAGCATCTAGCTTAGCTTTTAATGTTAAGTACAGCTCGTCTTTAATGCCTGCTTTTTGCATATCACTTAAGATCGTTTCCAAACGGCTCGGCTCTAACATCTGATAGTAACTAGAGAGCAAAATGTGAGTTACACCCGATGTGATGTGCGAACGCATGAATTTGATGAGAAAATCTAATTGCTCAATTTCTATTTTTTTCAGCTCTTTCTTCGCTTCTTCACGAACACTCTCTGTTTTAGTCGTATCTTCTGAAATCTCCCAGAAAGGATTCATTTTCATACTAATATTATTGTCCTGCTGGATATACTCATTCCACAATTCATTGTTTGAGGTTCCTGTTGCACCTCTTTTGTTCTCTTCAACGGTGATAGATATTGGAGCATTTTCAAGAATAAAATCACTACCTAATACTGATATTCCATTTTTTATAAACGAAACACATCTACAAACAGGTTCTTCCTGATTTCCTGAAAATAGAAACTCTCCATTCTTTATTATGGTTGTATCTAAAGGGATTATGCTCATATAATCTACGTAACCTAAGATGACTGTGTCCCCATCTTTGGCGCCAACCACTTTTCCTGAGATGGTATATCCTTTTTGATCTACAGTAGTGGCACTCATTAACAAGATAAGTAAAGCCGATAAGAAAATTAGTTTTTTCATACAAAGTTGTATTAATTAAAATTTGTGTAATATGATATGTAAATTAACTATTTGCAAAGTGTATCAATTTGATTTTTTATGTTTTCAGGGTGTTCAGGAGCATTGATTACGTTTCCTTGAGGATTAACTATCAAGTAGTATGGCACTCCTCGCGTGAGATATTTTGCACTAAAATCCTTCAGGCCTTGAGGGGTTAGTATATACTGTTTCCAAGTCAATCCCTCTTTTTTAATGGAATCTTTCCATGCTTGGATTTTGGTGTCAGCAGAAATTCCTACTACAATAAAATCATCAGGGTGTTGTTTGGCTATATTCTTTATCTCCGGAATTCCTTCAAGACATATACCACACCATGAAGCCCAAAAGTCGATCAAGACATATTTACCTTTGGGAACTACGTCTATTAGATTGCACGATTTCCCGTTGATGTCATTCAGAGATAGATTAACGATGCTACTACTAACGGCAGACCTTTTAGCTATTTGACAGTTCTTTTGAAACTCTGCAAATCGTTTAGGATCTTCCGGGGCAGAAACGATTGCTTTCTCTAGTTCTATAATTTGCTCTTTATGCAAGCGGTATCCTATCTGAAGCATATCGTTAGCTAACATAACAGAGACTGTTGAGCTGGGATGAGAATGGATAAACTTTAGTTGGAGATTGTGTAGTATACTATCATTCACTTCTTTATCCTTTTCTGCTTCAGCCAATAGCATGAGATTATATTCATTATAATCAGATTGTACGCTTCCACCTGTTACTTTAAAGTTCTTACCAATAGGAACATCTACCGGTACATTACCATACGACTCTGCTTCGAAATTCATAGGCACATTATCTACAAAAATAGTTGTATAGGTCCATTTAATATTTTGTCCTTTTTCAATTTCTTCCGGGGATAGAATATTTAGATTGTTGGTGGTGAGGCAACACAGGGTAGGATGCTCAACACGTCCTGTGAGCTTGAAACAACCGTTTCGTACAGTGTCTTCAACTATCACTTGGTTTTCGTCTGCCTCAGAGCTAATTAGGCAAACAATTATCCCATCCTTCATTCTCGGGATGCATCCTTCGATTGCGAAAGATCTCTCCTGAGCATCCACCTTCATTTTGGCTATAAAGAGAAGGAGTATTATTACAATTATATTTTTCATTTTAAATAATTATTTTGCTATTAATTATTCGTGTTACTATCAGAATCACGAACAAAACGGATGCTTAGCATATTAGCCTTGTCAGTGCTGTAACGGAATACTTGAGGCGAATTATATAAAAATTTTCTATAGTATGCATATTTGTTGCTTTTTAAAGTATCTTCAGTAGAACTCCAGTATAATCCGTAAGCTCCCATTAAGTGAAATTGAGAAGCATATGAAGAGGTGCTGGCTATCCAATATCCTGCATAAAGGAAATTTAATGAGGTACCTTCTTCACCTTGTTTCATCAGTTCAGCAGCATACTTGCCTCTCCAACCGGTTTCTTCTGTTTCACGGCTAGACATCCCTAATGCTTTTTCTAATTTTTTCCAATCATCATCTGTTGGAACTCTCCATCCATCTGGGGCGGCCTCTAGTGCGCCTTGGTAGGTATATAGATACCCATATTTAGCTAATGTTTTTGAGTTTGTTTCATCTTCTGATTCACTTAGTATCTGATTTGCTGTGTAAATAGCATAAGTTCCTTCCGTAGTCTGATAGTGTGCATTTTCAACGGTCCAGTCTAGCCCGTTATATCTTACCCAGTGATAGTTAAATCCATCTCTTGCATCTATCATTTCTCCGGTAGCTTCCGGTTTAATTACGGGTAATACAGCTTCATTGTCTTTGTCGCACCCGGCGCAAAAGAGTATACATAGAATAATGTTTGCTATATGTAATGTTTTCATTGTTTTCTATTTTCTTAAAGTATATAACCTAAATCAGTGATAATGTTCTTTAATGCATTGTACTTTGACATAACCAGAGGGTAATTGCTGTATGTTGCATCAACATCTTCCTCAGATGTTGCTAATACTAGTTTCACGAATGCTTCTAGATCGTCATTGGCAGTAGGATATAGTCCGATCCATGGCATTCCCCACATATAATAAGGTTCTATAAAGCCATCTTGATTTAAGACTTTCATATTCGCTTCTTCGTCAATCGGATCTTCTGTCATACTAGTGCCATATAATGAAGCGCTATACTTGGTGAAAGCCTTCATCGTTGCTGCGCTTTGGGCGTTCAATTTTTCAATGATAAGTTCGATGAATAATGAGGTGGCAAACTCTTTCAACTCGTCCTCGGACAAGCCGGATAGGTTTTCGGTTGCAATAGCAATGCATCGTTTTCCTGCGAGGAAGGATTTATCTCCATTGAATAAGTATGGTGTAGAGTTTATGTCATACTCCGATATACGGTTTACTAATAGCCATGAAAAAGGGCGTAGTTTAGTCGATAGATGGCTCAATAGCTTATCTTTTATAAAACTAGCACCTTGTCTTTTCTCGTCCATTGTTGTCAAATAGGCATAGCTATATTGATAAGATGAGGTTCCTGTCATGGTATATGCAACATCGACTGTTTCAGTGAAGTATTGCACACTACCATCTGGAGTGACGCCTATGGAATCGTGACGTAAGGTGTCATTAAAGAGAAGGTAACACTTTTCCGTGTTATAAAAATCTTCTCTCAGGATAGATTCTTCGTCCGTTGCGTTCTCATCCGGAGCAAAATAGTTGTTTTTTTGATTGCTTGGTGTCAGTTCATCTTCACTACTACAAGCCACAAAGAGCAATAGAACAGGGATATATAAAATGATTAGTCTGTATTTTTTCATAATCAATAAATTAATTTATTTTTGTTACAGTATAATTACGGAAAGGGCGTTCATTGTTGATCATCCCTGTGTTGAAATCGAGCACTTCTTGAGGAATAGGTAAGGTATAAGCTTTATCATTCGGTTCAAGAACAAACGTATGATATTCGGTCTTATCAAGAGAATTACGCGATTCGTAATAATAGTAGTTATGCACAATTTGATAAGATTCAGGATATTTTTCGCAAACGTTGTAACGTCGTAAATCAAACCAACGAGCACCCTCTAATGCCAATTCTTTGCGGCGCTCATTTCGGATAACTTCCACTAGTTCTTTGTTTGATGAAGTCACTTTATAATTTGTTCCTGTTCTGTACCTGTTTTTTAATAATTCGTTTAAAGCTTCTCGGGCTTTCGTATCATTACCTAAATATGCTTCTGCTTCTGCTTTTATTAGGTAGGCTTCGGCCGAGCGATATAGAAATTTGTCAGAGACTTCAGCAGATTGAAACAGCCAGCCCTGATTATACATATCGTAGTAATATGTAGTAGATTCGGGATCCATTTCTTGATCTGAAAAATTTAATGGGGATACTTTGGTATAGCCTATAAAATCTCCTGATAACCACCAATATTTAGTCTTACGTAAATCATCATCGCTATAAGCCTGATATAAACTTTTTGAGACTGTAAATCCTTTGTATTTATAGCTAACCATGCAAGGTAGAGAGTTACCTCCCATAGAAAAGATTGTTTCGACGGATGATTTTGATAGGAAACCGTTGCTTAGGCTACTGTTTAAGGATAGAAGACTGGGATGTGCTTTAATCACTTTATCCGCATATTCCGTTGCTTTTTCCCAATTTTGCATGTAAAGATAGACACGACTTAAAAGAAATTGAACAGTCGTTGCATTAGCACGATATATTGAAGTGGAAGTCGTTATTTGCGATAAGTCTTGCTCTGCTTGGTTTAAATCTTCCAGAATCTGCTCATACACTTCTTGTACTGTGTTACGTTCAAAAATTTTGTCCTCTACTTTTTCTGATAATTTTAGTGGAACTCCCAGATCATCTTTTGCAGTAGAAGGAGAGTAAGGATTTCCATAAAGATTGATTAACCAAAAATAATAGGCCGCTCTTAAGAAATGTGCTTCTCCATTCACCTTTAGTACGCCATTTTGTTCTGCTTCTGTCTCTTGGGGTACACTTTTTGCAGCATAAATTATATTATTCGCTACATTGATAAGACGATATATTTCAGTCCAACCTTCATTTTCAACATTGAATCCGGTGTAGGTATCGTTTTGCCCCGCTCTTTGTTGCCATGTGAAATATCCAAAGACTCTTTCTTTTCCGTCGTAATCGAGGAGGTAGTCATTTTCTCCTTGGACGCACTCTTCTAATTCATCTCCCATGAAATGAATAAAATGTTCATAATCCTCTGTATTGGCAATACTATTAGATTTCTTGATCGGCATGTAGCAGTCACCTAAGAGTGTCTCATCCAGATCCTTCCATGAGTTGACATAATCCGTTTCTTGTGAGTATTCTTCAAGGAAGCTAGAGCAGCTTGTCAATAATGCAAGTGCCATTATACTCAGATATTTTGTATATTTCATATTCTGTTCTTTTAGAGCTTAAAATTCAATATTAATTCCGAATGTATAGATTGGTGTGTCTGATAGCTGAACGGTTGAAAAGCCTGATTGAGTTGGCGTTTGTCCTTTTAGAGCTTTGGTACAGAAAGTGTATAAGTTTGATCCGGACAAAGTGAGTGCAACTCTGTGTAGCTTATTTGCTTTTAATAATTTGGCAGGCAACTCGTAGGTTAAGCTAAGATTAGCCACTTGTACATAATCTGCACTCACTACTCGTATATCCGAATAATCATACATTGCCCAAGAATCTTCAGCTAGCTTAATGCCGGCATAGTTACTGCCGGAGGAATAATGCCTTTGATAATTATAATATCCAGGTGTGTTGCTACTCATAATGGAAGGAATGTTGGTATAGCGCTCATCTCCAGGTTTTTTCCATCTATTCAGCAAATCTTTGTTTAGATTGAACTCCGGATAAATGCTTCCGCTAGAAGAGCCGTCTGCCGATTGAGAATATAATTTGAATAATCTAACTTTTGCTCCGAGGCTGTAATTTAGCAATACGTTCAGTCTCCATGATTTGTAGCTGAGGCTACTGCTGAGGCTTCCGGTTAAGTCTGGATCGCGCTTTCCTGAGGGAGTCAGGACTTTTGTATAAGTGTCATATTTGCTTAATCCTATAAGTTCAGAACTTCGATCTTCCCAGTCGTCAAATAAGGGTCCTCCGTCTTGCGGATTCAAACCAATAAACTTATACGAGTAGAACGTTCCTATCGCTTGTCCTTGAACGACGGCAGAGCCATCCAGGAAATTGCTAAGCTCATATACATCTTTTCCAGGGGCTGTTTCTATCTTATTCATCACTTTGGATAATGAGCCCGATACCATCCAATTCAGATCTCTACTTCTTATAGGGATTGCGGTAAAGGATACATTATATCCTTTATTGATAAGATCTCCCGAATTGACAACGTAAGAGCTATATCCGTTAATGTCTGAAATGGGTTTATTCATGAAGGCATCTGTTGTCTTCTTATAGTAATATTCTAACGATAACATGAGCCTACTATTGAATAAGCTTGTTTCAAGCCCGGTATTGAAAGAATGTGTCTTTTCCCATTTAAGATCCGGATTTGCAAAAGTGTTCACAGTAGAAATCATTTCATTATAATAACTATCTAGTGTCCCTTTCTTTAAAGTCATAACAGGGGTTTGATTATCAATCATATTGCCTTGCTCTCCATAAGAAGCTTTCAGATTGATAGCGTCTAACCAGTCTGCATGTAGCTTTGTTATTTCTTTTAGGTTGAGTAATCCTGAAGCGGACCATACTGGAAGTAACTTCTCATTGCTTCTACTACCAAATTTGTTTGATCCGTCATAACGGGTATTTGCATTAATGGTAAACAGCTCTTTGTAGCTATAAGATGCTGTCATATAAGCTGATAATAGATTACTTTTGTTGTCAGTGATTGTTGGCGTATTTTCGGCTAACCATTGATAATACGCTGTATAGTTAGTGGGTATCGAGTTTACAAATTTCTTTCCTCTATCCAGATAATAACCTCGATTTGTATCAGAAAAACCATTATATAAGTTTGAGTTTGCTTCCATTCCGATTGCTATATTCAGATTATGTTGACCATCTGTTCCGAAGTATTTGTTGATGTTGGCTTGTATTCTGGCAGTATAGCTGTCACTGTTTACTGTGTTTTCAGATAATTCACCACCAAAGGGCATTGTACTTTCGTCTGTTGCCGAGCTTCCATATTCTGAGCCACGCAACCCAGCTGCATACCATGTGTTTTCGCCCCAATATCCTTCAATGCTTGTATTGGAACTGGAATAAGATAATATGCTACTTACATTTAACCAGTTTACTATTTGATATCTAAGGTTTAGAGTGGCTGTCGATCCAGACATTTTTTGTTTCATGTAACTGTTCTCCAATTCATTTAAAATGTTAAAGTTCATGGGATCACTTGATGTTTCCGTCACTTTCTTGTAATAATAGAAGCTATTATCATTATATGCAGGGATTACCCTGCTTGTATTGTATGCATAGTCAATAGGCGAGATTGTTGACTGATTATATTTTTTCTGCTCATTGTATATGTTTATATTTAGAGATGCCTGAAGACGTTCTCCAAAATTAAAATCAAGTTTAGTGGCAGCGGTATATCGCCTATTATTATTGTTATTAATAACATCGTCATTATTGGTGTATCCTAACGATGTGTAGTAGCGAAATTTATCTGTACCTCCTGACACGTTTACCGAGTGGTCGGAGGAAAAAGAATCATGTGTTAGTAATTTGAACCAATCCGTATTCTGTGTCTCTAGTTTGGCAACTTGAGAGTTGAGCTCTTCTTCAGTGTAGCTTCCGTTATAGAATTTGCTTACAGCATCTTCATAACCAATGATTGTCATATCCGAGGGATATTTATAATGATCATTAACTAAGTCGCGTGATATTTCTACACGTTCCTTTGAATTCATTAAATTAATTTTATGGTCAGTGTAGCGTGGATGACGTCGGTATGAACTGTTGAAGTTATATGCTACAATAGGTTTTCCAATACGCCCTTTTTTCGTTGTAACTACTATAATTCCATTCGCAGCTCTCGTACCATACAACGCTGTTGCAGCTGCATCCTTAAGCACGTCAATACGTTCTATATCTTGGGGATTTAGTCCGGAAATAGCATTCCCTATTCGATTGATGTAATCGGGATCATTCATGATATCAGCAGATAGGTTGATTGGATCACTCACAATTACTCCATCGACCACCCATAGTGGTTCACGATTCCCAATCAAAGTAGAGGTACCTCGAATACGTATTTTGGGGACCGAATTTATTTCACTACTGCTATTGGTCACTATCATATCCGGTATTCGCCCTTGCAACATTTTGTCCAGACTCGAAATCCCCGGCATCATCAGATCTTTCATCTTTACCGATGTTACAGAGCTGGTTAAATTGCGGCGATCTATTTGCTGATATCCGGTAACTACCACTTCATCAATCATTGAATTGTCTTCTTTCATCACTATATTCTTCAATTGAAGATCTGTACCACCCTGCTTTACCGGTATTTTCAATTCTTCCATTCCGAGATACGATACATTCAATGTTAGATTCTCATTAGCCGGAATCTGTAAAGAAAAACATCCATTGCTATCGCTGATTATACCTTGTTTCTTATCAGCAGTGATCACACTAGCACCAGGTAGTGGCTCTCCTGCACCATCAATTATCTTTCCATGAACATAGCGCATTGCCTCATTGTCTGTATTCTTGGCTTTTTGTAGTTCCTTGTTTACTCTTCTTTTTGCCTCTTTAGAGACCGTTATGAGTACATAATTATCTCGAAATGAGAACTCTAAACCCGTAGGCTCACAGATTTCTTTTAAGGCTTTCCTCAGAGGTGCATTTTGAATATTTAAGTTCAAATAAATACTCTTATTGATCATGTTATCTTGATACATGACGGAGACTTTCGTTTGAGATTTAATTATGTCAAAAGCCTGAATGAGAGAAACTTCATTTTGTTGAATAGTAATTAATTTTTCTGAAATCTGTGCTGTTACGCTGCTAAAGACCAATAACAGCAAAGTGAGGATTCTGTATCTCTTCTTGATACAAAGTTTCTTTAAGCATTTTTTCTTCATGAGGTTTTAATTCAAATTTAAAATATTATATAGTGATTTGATTTAGTCTATCGGTACACGCATAGTTTCCCCTTTTCATTGCGGAACTTTACGTCTGAAATATCTTGGATGATTTGTAATGTGTAGTCTAATGAGCGATCCCGGTATAAGCTTCCGGTAAAGAGAATTTTACCTACTTGCTCATTCTGGTAAGTAACATCAACGTCATACCACTGAGCCAATTGTTCCATGATGGTGCTTAAAGGGGTACTTTCGAATTCAAAAACTCCTTGAATCCATGAAGTATAGATTGCTGTATTTACCTCTTTTACTATTATATCTTGCGTGGCCTCACTGATGCTAGCTTGTTGATTTGGGTGAAGAACTTGCTTGCTACTTTTATTGGAAACCTCGACTTTTCCTCTGACTAATGTTGTTAACATTGCTTTTCCGTTATAAGCCGAAACGTCAAATTGAGTCCCTAACACTCTAATCTTATTGTCGTTTACTTCAACAGAAAAAGGATGCCCGGTTTTCTGCACATCAAAGAAAGCTTCTCCGGAAAGAATAACGTTACGATCTCCTGCAAATTTTACAGGATAGCGAAGCGTCGTATTGGAATTAAGCCATACGATACTCTTGTCGGGAAGTACTAATTTGAAATTGCCACCTACCTGTGTGCTAATAGTGTTATATTGTTGTTCAGGTGCAGTGCTTTTCGTACTCTCGCAGATCAACTCACCTCCGTTTTCCAGCATCTTCTTTTGCCCATTCGCGAGTGTAAGTACCACTTTCTTGTTTTGTCGTGGGTAGATAGCTGCGTACGATGTCGTTTGGTCATCATTAGTGGTATATTTGTACACACTTCCTATTATTACAAATAGAATGGTGCAGGCGGCTACAGCAAACATACGTTGTCGACGTATTCTCTTCTTGTGGTGATATTTATCAAGTATACTCTTCCATGCTTTTTGAGGATTGGCCTTGTTGTAAGCTTCCCATCTCTCCTCTATTTTATAGAAACGGATAAAGTTTGCCATGTACAACTTGTTTTCTTCAGACTCCAAAACCCATCTCTTCAGAATGTTGAATTCTTCTGTTGTGAGCGAATGATCCTTATACTTTTGCAGTAAATAAACTATTTCAGGTGTCGCCATGATGATATAATTAGCTTGTTTATATCACTACGACGGAAGAAGGTTTTAAATGGGTGACATAAAGATTAGTAAAATAGAAAAAGGAGGCGCAAGTTTATGTTGTGGGCTCTTAAAAACTTTAGAGCTCGTGATAGATGAGTTTTTACTGTGTTGACGGAGATATTCATTTCTTCTCCTACCTCTTTGTACTTTTTGTTATGGACGACTATGGCCATTAAAACCTCATATTCTTGGGTTGGAAGTTGTTTTAATAGCTCATGTAAATGTTCGTGCTGTGCCAACAAATTGTCTTCGTTCACCTCTTCTTCTTTTAGGTAGGAAGCTTCTTCAAGTTCAGTAAATGTATGAACATTATTTTTTCGGATATAATCGATTGAGGCATTACGAACAGAACTGAATATATATGATTTTAAATAGCTCTTGACAGAAAGATACTTTTTGTTTTCCCAAAAACGGAGAAAGACATCTTGCACAATATCTTCTGAAACTTCGAGGGAATCGGTATATTGTGTCGCAAATGCACATAGCTGCGGATAGTACTGAGTCACAAACCTTTTAAAGTCCTCTTCATCGCTATTTACAGTAGTACGTTTCTCCATTTTCCTTAGAGCCTGTTTTTAATTTGATTAGATATAATGCTAGAAAGTATTCATAACATCTAGCAACTCATGAGCAGGACTAAAAATTATAAGCTTATTTTTTCTTTTGTATTTGCAAAGGTATTTTAAATTTTGCTAAGAACAATATCACTTATATGGTATTTTAGTCTTTTTCAGGGCATAAAAAAAAGGTGTATCAGCTTTTGACACACCTTTTTATTTAAAAAGTTAGTTTTTCCTGTCTTTTTAGACAATTTACTTAATACGTTTGTATCCGTATATGGCACGATCGCCCAATTCTTCTTCAATGCGTAGCAATTGGTTGTACTTAGCCATACGGTCGGAGCGGCTCAAAGAACCGGTCTTGATCTGTCCGCTGTTGGTAGCTACGGCAATGTCGGCAATGGTTGCATCTTCTGTTTCGCCCGAACGGTGTGAAGTAACTGTTGTGTATCCGTGGCGGTGTGCCATGTCGATAGCGTTCAATGTTTCAGTTAGCGAACCAATCTGATTTACTTTAATCAGGATAGAGTTAGCGCAACCTTGTTCGATACCTTTTGATAAGAAATCTACGTTGGTAACAAACAAGTCATCACCGACTAATTGGCAACGTCCGCCAATACGGTCTGTCAACTTTTTCCAGCCATCCCAGTCGTTTTCGTTCATACCGTCTTCGATAGAATCGATAGGGAATTCGTTAATCAAATATTCCAAGAAGTCAACTTGCTCGTCGGCAGTTCTCTTCACTCCCTTTTCACCTTCAAACTTGGTATAGTCATATACTCCGTCTCTGTAGAATTCAGAAGCAGCGCAGTCCAAGCCGATAGTAACATCCTTCTTTGGTTCGTATCCTGCAGCTTTGATAGCAGTCAAGATAGAGTTAAGAGCATCTTCTGTACCTTCCAGAGTAGGAGCAAAGCCACCTTCATCGCCTACAGCTGTGCTCAGGCCACGGTCTTTGAGTACTTTTTTGAGTGCATGGAATACTTCAGCACCCATACGTAATGCTTCTTTGAATGATTTTGCGCCAATAGGGCGAATCATGAATTCTTGAAAAGCAATAGGAGCGTCGCTATGTGAACCACCGTTGATGATGTTCATCATCGGAACAGGCAACACACATGTATTTACGCCACCAATATATCTATAAAGAGGCAGATCCAGGTAGTTTGCCGCAGCTTTGGCAACAGCAAGTGAAACTCCGAGAATGGCATTAGCACCCAATTTTGATTTTGTAGGAGTACCGTCAAGGGCCAGCATCAGATGATCTACACCTACTTGGTCGAGAGCTGACATGCCTACAAGATGAGGCGCAATCACTTTGTTGATGTTCTCTACTGCTTTTTGCACGCCTTTGCCTCCGTAGCGGTGTTTGTCGCCATCGCGAAGTTCCAAAGCTTCGTGCTCTCCGGTTGAGGCTCCTGATGGAACAGAAGCTCTGCCTACTATACCCGATTCCAATACTACGTCTACTTCTACTGTAGGGTTACCTCTCGAATCGAGGATTTCTCTTCCTGTAATCTTTTCTATTTTCATCGTTCTTCTTGTTTTTTAAGTTCCCACAAAGGTACTTTCTTTTAGGTCGTTGGGGAATCGCTATAAATAGGTATTCGGCGTTCGATGACTCCCTATAAATAAGTAACATTGTTTATTAGCTAAAACAAAAGAACTGATAAAAGGTTTAGGCGAAGGGTGAGGCCGTGGACTGATTAAATGGCTGACAGATAAAATAATAAGGGTATAATTTGGGCGAGTGCTTCTTCTTTCCTATTTTTGCATCCGATTTCGGCAATGGACTCTGCCTTTAACCGCCTTTTCGGGGCTGATGATTCCTACTTAGCGAGCTTTTCTATTGAAAGCTTGCCCTATTACAGTATCTTTTATACTTAATAACAAAGTAGAATGAAAACAAGAAAGTCGAAACGTAGAATCATCAGTAACCATGCTCCTATTCTTTTGAGTAAATGGAAGATTAATACCTCTTAGTTTGTCGCTTTTGTCTTGAGAAAGTAACAAACGAATCTTTTTTTAATTTTATTCAGACTGAACAATATGTTAACAAGTTTAGCTTTTATCTTCCTACTTGGAATGTTTCTGGGATATTTCTTCATGAAATTAAAGCTTCCCGGACTATTGGGTATGCTGCTTACGGGCATCATACTAGGCCCTTATGTGCTCAATGCATTGGAGCCCTCTTTGCTCTCTGTCTCTGTTGATCTTCGCCAATTGGCCTTAGTTATTATACTTACCCGTGCCGGATTGGCTCTCGACATAAAAGACCTGATGAAGGTAGGGCGTCCTGCCTTGCTGATGTGTTTTGTACCGGCATGTTTTGAAATAGTCGGCATGATGCTTGTAGCACCGCCATTACTTCACATCTCTTTGCTTGATGCTGCTATAATGGGTAGTGTGGTGGCGGCAGTTTCTCCTGCCATCATTGTGCCAAAGATGCTCAATCTGATGGACCAGAGATATGGTACGAACAAAAGTATTCCGCAGATGATTATGGCCGGCGGATCGGTAGATGATGTTTTTGTGATTGTGATGTTTACTGCATTTACCGGACTAGCTCTGGGAGGAGACATTTCTCCGATAAGCTTTTTGCAGATACCGGTTTCTATTGCAACGGGACTGGTGCTTGGCGTCTTCTTGGGTTGGTGTCTTACACGCTACTTCAAGCGTTATCACATGAGAGATTCGGTAAAAGTGCTTATTCTGTTGAGCGTCTCTTTTCTGTTGGTAGCATTGGAACGGGTATTGAAAGGCATTGTCCCTATATCCGGCTTGTTGGCAGTAATGGCTCTTGGGGCTACCCTGCTGAAAACGTATGATGCGTTGGCCGTCCGACTGTCGGGCAAGTTTTCCAAGCTGTGGGTGGGTGCGGAAATATTACTCTTTGTGCTAGTAGGCGCTACGGTTAACATTGAATATGCACTAGGTGCAGGATTGGCAGCGATTGCCGTGATCCTTCTTGCACTATTGTTCAGAATGCTCGGCGTGTTTGTTTGCATGATTAAAACCCCGTTGACCACCAAAGAACGGCTGTTTTGCATGATCGCTTATTTGCCTAAAGCGACAGTACAAGCTGCTATCGGCTCGTTGCCTTTGGCGATGGGCTTACCCTGTGGTGAGATCGTGCTAACCGTTGCCGTGCTGGCCATCCTGATAACCGCTCCTTTAGGTGCCTTTGGTATTGATATGACGTATAAGAAGCTACTTGTACAAGAAGAGAGTGCTTCTTAGGCGACCATTCACCTCCCATGAAAAAACACGTTTTACTATCACATCTATCACAAAAAACGCTGAAACCACTTATCATAAGCTGTTTCAGCGTGTGATAGTAAAATATGTCTACCACGTTTTAGGGCGTTTTACTCTCACTTTTACGTCTTTACTATCACACTTTTCCCAAGTTTACCCTTTTTTACCCCAAATATCTGTCGATTGAATGCTGCTTGCTTCATGTGTGTATCTACTGCTTTTTGCTCATCGCAATCTGTTTCGGTTTGAATTTTCTGAGAAATAGCTTAATCTCTCCTTATATTCTGAAGCCCGTGGCTCTTATTCCAATAAAGAATACGTTGCAGTAGTCTCCACTACGGTACTATTATTAGTCGATAACGTAAGCTCTAAGTTTATCTCTCGGTTTGAACTCTTCGCTTCACGAGCGTGGTCTCTATACTCCACACGTGTAGTCTCTACAGTTCACGCGTGTGAAGCGTAGAGACTACACGTGTGGAGTATAAAGTTCGTTCCGTTTTCTGGGAAAATGTAAGACAGTTGGGATGTTTGAGTGATCAAAGATACAAAAGATAGCTGTAAATAGCAACCTAATCAAGAATACTATTTAATTTAATTCGTGTCTTTTGTTCTGAATCATGATTTTTATATAAGTTTGCTTCATCAAACGTTACTTATTATGAAACCGTATAAACTGCTTTCCATTAGTTTTTGTCTACTGTGTTTCTGTTCTTGTAAAGATCACCATGCCCCCCGCATCCTGACTGTAGTAGACAGCCTTACCTATGTCAATCCAGACAGTGCAATCATGCTATTGGGGCAACTGGAGAGCAGTATCGCCAAAGAGTCGGAGGCAACACAAATATATTACCAATTACTAAACATAAAAGCAGAGGACAAGGCATGCATTACTCATACTTCGGATAGCCTCATCAAGCAGGTGTTGAATTATTATGAGGGTGAAAAGGATAAGGAACACTTACCGGAAGCATATTATTATGCAGGGCGGGTGTATATTGATTTGGGTGATGCACCACAAGCACTGGCTTACTTGCAAAAGGCGATAAAAGTTTCAAAAGGAAGTACAAACTATCGGCTTGTCAGTATGACGTATAATCAGATTGGTGTGTTGTATCTATACCAGCGTATTTATGACAAAGCGCTCGATGTTTTCAAAGGAGCCTATCAGTACACAACACTATCAGGGGATAGCACACTCATTGTTTATAATTTGCGCAACATAGGCAGAGCGTACACCCAATTGAACAATGTGGAAAGTACCTCATATTACTATAAGAGGGCAGGGCAAATAGCTGAAAAAATTAACGATCCACATTTAGTTAGCACCGTTAACCAAGAAATGGCCGGCTTTTATAGACATTTGGGTGAATATGGGAAAGCATTTGAGGTCTTGCAAGCGGCCCATAAGCCTAAGAGCGATCCGGCATCTTACTATACTGTCCTTGCCAATTTATATTATGAAGCGAGCAAAATAGACTCGGCACAGTACTACTATACTCAATTGCTTTCTATCGGCAACTCTTACGATAATAAAGGTGGCTACTATTACGACCAACAGGGCGGTTATAAAGGATTAAGCAAAATAGCCCGCCAACAGGGGAGGCTTGCGGAAGCACTTGGTTATATGGATAAATATCTTGCCTATACAGATAGCCTGCAAAAAGCAAATGATGCAGAAGGGGCTCGAAAAGTGAATGCTTTGTATAATTATCAGCTCCGGGAAAAAGAAAATCATCGCCTTGAAGAGATTGCCCAAAAGCAGAAAATATGGATTGTGCTTCTTTCAGCAAGTATCGTTATCATCCTAATAATCGTCTTTGCGGCTGGCATTATCTATCGGCAGCGAAAAAAGCAAAGAAAGATACAGGCAGAGCGGCAGCAAGAAAAACTGAAAGAAATTGTGGATGAACAATATCGTAGTAGTCGGCAATTCATTGCTGAAAACGAGAAACGCATAGAGAAGTTAAAGGAAAAATTGCAAAATACCGAAAGCCAAAAAGATGAATTGGAAAAGAATCTGCAAGAGGGGGAAAAAGAGTTGCTCGAACTGATCAATAGACAGATAGAAACGAAACAAAAAATACAGGCTTTATCAGAAACGGCGTTCAGGGAGTTGCAAATATACAAAGACTTTTATCATATCGCAGGAATGCCCAATGCTGAAAATATTTCTGAAAAACAAAAGATTACCTCCAAAGACTGGGAAGAATTGATTGTAGTCATAAATCGAACCTATAACCATTTTACCGGACGCTTGCAAGCTCTTTATCCAAGTATTAGTGAGCATGAATTACGTATCTGCATGTTAATAAAGATCGCTATTCCTCCCGTGGGTATTGCCAAGTTGACTGCTCATTCCAAGCAAGCCATCACTTCTTCTCGCAAGAAACTATACGAAAAGACTCATAATCAGCCTGGTACGCCGGATTTATGGGATAACTTCATACAGAACTTCTAAAGATTTGCTGTACTGCTTCGTACTATCATCGTACAAGGCTTAACTAAATCGTACAAATATCGTACTCAATCCCTTTGCCAAAGCAGAAGAGCGTTTTACCTTCGCAACAAAGAAATCAAACTATTATTGTGATGAAACGAATATCCACTGATCTCGGATATTATTGATTCATTGAAACATCTTGTAACAAAATAAGTTACTAGACGTCTGTATAAGCAATTATCAATATCAACAAATTAAAACTTGGAAAATGAAAAAGATGTATATTATATCACTTATCATAAGCCTATGTTTTCCGCCGATGTTTGCTCAAAACAAAATTACCGGGAAAGTAATTGGAGCAGATAATGAAGGCATCGTTTATAGAGTAAAAGTAGACTATCCCGGCTCTATAAGGACAGTGACAGGATCATTCTACGGCCCAAACTTTGAGATTGCTTTAGATTCTCTGGGAGATATTCGGTTGACTATTTCTTCAGACGGCTATGAGGCATATCAAATCCAAAAAACATTTCAACCTGCTATCAATGATTTGGGTGACGTCACTCTTTACAAAAAGACAGTACGACTGGAGGAAGTGGTGGTGAAAGCCAAGAAAAATGAGATAGAGCACAATGGGACGAACTATACAATACGAAATATTCAGGGAACTCATATAGGAGATGCGGGCAACTTGGTGGATATGCTGAAATGGACGCCAGGCATCATCGTCACAAATGAAAGCAGTATATCCGTAGCAGGAGCAGGAGCAGGTGAACCTATTATCTATATTAACGATCGAAAGATAACAGACAAATCGGAACTATCCATGCTCTCTTCGACGGACGTCAACAAGATAGAGGTCATCAAAGAGCCGGACGCACGATACAAGAATGGCACAAATTCCGTAGTGAAAATTTATCTGAAGCAGCAGCTGAAGGACCATCTTGGCGTGATAGTTAGTAACTCTTTGGAGATAGCAAGAAAATATACAGAGCGTCCAAGTATTAATCTTTCGGGTAAAAGTGGAATTGTATCAGGAAATGCCTCTTTCACATATCGGAAATCGAAACAACAATCGTATGATGAATATATGACTACCATTACGCACAGTGCTGACAATATCTTCAAGAATAGTTCGAAAGGAGGATATGGTGTCGATATGGATACTTATATGCTATTCGGTGGGTTGAATTTTACCTTCTCTCCCAAAAGTACATTGGGTATTCAATATTCCGGCTCCTTTACAGATGTAGAGAAGAATTCTTCTCACGACATTCATATAGATAACAACGGAACTATTACACCCAAAAAAGAAACTTCAGAAGGAACAGAAAACAGGAAATATCACAGCGTGTCGGCCAGCTATACATGGAATCGCAACGATCATTCCGCACTGACGCTGATAGCAGATTATGCCTATCGAAATAATGATATCTTCAACGAAATCAAGGAGACGAACCTGAACACCAACAAAATATACTTGACCCCGACCATCAACTCTACAGACTACAAGATTTATACCTTTAACGGTGACTATTCGTTCAAAATTGGTAAGAAGGACAACGAACAGATAGGCCTAGAAGCAGGAAATACAAACAATAATTCCGGTTCAACAATCAGTGAAGTGCCTCAGAACATCGACCGCACAAACCAGTGGTTGGCTGCTTACGGAACATTTAGCCGCGGATGGGGGAAATTCAATATTTCTTTAGGATTACGCTATGAATATGATTATACCGATACAAAAGCAGTGGAGAACAGCGAGAGCACCACTCTGAAAAAGAGTTACTCTAACTTGTTTCCTAATGTAAGGATTGCTTACAAGTGTAAGGAGAGAGAAGTTTATTCCATCAGTTACCGAAAAACGATCAACCGCCCATCCTTTAGTCAGTTAAGCCCGATAGTTAGCTATGAAGATTCTCTGCATTACTGGACCGGAAACCCTTTGCTAAAACCATCGTTTACAAACCGTTTCTCATTGGCAGCCAATATCTCTAATCTAACATTAAGCACATCTTATTATTACATAACCAATCCGATTATTTCTATTTATGGGCATGATGATGCAAATCCGAATATTCTGGTAAACAGGCCGGAGAACATCAGTCATTCGCAAAGTTGGGACATCGGCGTTGAATATTCGTTGTCGTTAGATAAAATCAATCTCTCCACATACGGCTATCTTACATACGATCTTATTAAATATCCTTATTTAGGGGAAGAGACTTTATACAAGAGTTTATATGCAAGTTTAGGTGGAAACATTAGCTATAATTTCTATCACAATCTTGAAATCTTTGCCAATACACATTATATGTCTCCATGGAGAGACGGTACCAAAAAAATGGGATATTTCATTAATACCAATATCGGCATATCAGGACGTTTCCTCAAGAATAAGCTATATGTTTCCATACAAGGAGAAGATTTATTTGCCAAAAGCGTCACACCTTATTGGACTAACAACTACGGAGACACGGAATATTGGCGACGAAATAGGTATGATACACGTGAGGTGAACTTTACATTGCGTTACACTTTCAATTCTGTGAAGACGAATTTTAGAAGCAAGAGTGGAAACCAGAAAATATTGCAAAGAGCGGACTAAGGTGTTCACTCCATGAATAGGATATACTGAAAAAGCGTGCGAACTGCTAAAGACTGCCAATAAAGAATTATCATCTCTGCATGGTAATATCCAAGTCTCTGACAGGCTTTGTGGGGGAAGATTAGTCATTAATTGTTCTCAGAATGACCTTTTTTTCTTCCCCATTTTGGACGTATGTCTATCATAATTCCATAGTTCATTCTTGGCATGGAATGCGAGAGGACGGATTCATACTCCTCATTGAAAAGATTATTGATAAGCCCCTTCACGGAGAAATCGGCCCAATGGGAGGAGAATTGTTTTTGGATGGAAAGATCATTCATTAAGTAGGGGAGTACCCGCCCGATCTTGGTATCAGTTTCATTACTTGATGTGGTGTATCGTTCGCTGTAGTAGCACCATTTGTAGGTAAAGTTCCAGCTTTTCCATGAAAGATTGCCTGTGAGGGCCGATGAATATTTGGGGATGTAGACCAATTGTTTACCGATGGAAGCGTCGGCCCAGTTTACCGGATCTCCGTGATTAATGGAAGGTGTCCAGGCAAAATTGCCATCTACTCTCAGATGCCATTTTGATGACAACTTCGCATTAAGATTACTCTTTATTTCTATGCCGTATGCATGTACTTGTTTTACGTTTTTTGGAGTCCAGAAGCCTTTAAAGTTAGGGAGCCACACTATCCAGTCATTTATGTAAGAATCGAACCAAGTGATGGAGCTTTTTAAAGTATATTTATCTTGCTGGCCAACGGTGAATTCTACGCCACCGTCATACGTAAAGCCGCGCTCAATCTTTAAGTTTGGATTGCCTCCCGGTAGGAAATAAAGATCGTTTAGGGTGGGGAAGCGATAGTTGCGGGAGATAGAAGCTTTTGCTATGACGTTTCCTCTCTTGGAAAGTACGTAATCGAAAAAAGCTGCAGGAATAATCGGTGTCCATTGGTTGCCGTATAAGTCTTCACGAATGGCGAGTGAAGTGCCGAAACGCTCGGTCGGTTGCCATTTGACAGAGACATAACTCGAAAGCTCAATACGAGCCTGGTCATATCCTACTACGGCTGTGTCGTGTTTTTGTGTGATAATGTTTTGATCCTGACTCCTTACAAAATGTTGATGCATGGAAGTGTTTGCTGTGAATAACCATTTGTCGCCTAGGTAGTAGTCTGTTTTAAAATCGCCGTAAAATGTGTTGGCATAACTGCGGGAATGAATCATACTAACTATGGTTCCGTTGCCCAAGTCGCGCACATAGTCATATCCCAGATAGGTATTAGTATATCCGGCTTTTGCTCCCATTTTTAGGTTTTTTCGACTTCTGTCCCACGTTACCACCCCTCTGAAAGTGTTTTCCTCCTTTTTATTGCTAAATTCGGTGTTTTCTCTATAGTCTACATTGAGCATGGGTACCCCGCGGCTTGACCCCATATACCAAGCGGACAAAGAGAATTTATCTCCTTTTTTTGTATTATAATATGCTTCTTGAAGAATGTGGAAATCATGAAATTCCCCGGATTTATTTTCTTCTGTCGGATAGTAGCTTCCCGTTATATTGTGATTCTCGTCATACGTATATATCCTTTTATTGTAGTTTTTAGCTTTATACTTGTTTTCGGATGCGGAATAGAGGAGGCGTGTAGAAGTTTGCCAATGTTTGCTGCCATAGGTAAGTCGTAAAAATTCATCTGTCGTCTGGAAGGAACTTAAGGCTTGAATGTATTGTAGTTTGAAGCCATCTTGTTTGGCGGATTTGTTGGATAGAGCGATTGCGCCTCCCAATCCACCACCCGTGATGTTGACGGAAGAAGTTCCGTGCAGCAAGCTGGCATCGTCAATGAAATAAGAAGGGATAGTGGAGAAGTCCACCATTCCCAGCATGGGTGAGTTGATTCTCATCCCGTTCCATGTGACTTGCGTGTGCGAAGGAGAGGTTCCTCTGAAAGAGGCTGTAGACAGGGTGGCACGTCCGTATTGTTTAATGAAAATAGTTGAATTTTGTGAAAGAACGTCGGACATGGAATTGCACACTACCTCCTGCAACATAACTGAATCAAGCTTGGTTTCCTGCGTACCGATGTCTTTCATCGGACGACGACCGAGTATGGTCACTTCCGGAATCTTGAATGACCATTTACTTTGTCCTTGTACGTTACCGGTAGATAAGAATACGAAAGAAAGAAGGAATATATTTATCTTTTTCATGTATATTGTATCGCTTTAGTTGTACTGTTATCTCCAGCAAAATGCGCCGGGAATAATTCCTACTTTAAATTCATCGGTTTGCACGCCATCCGAAGAATAGCGCAGAATAACTCCCGACTGCACATAATCGATAGCATCCGCTATATATATTTCTGAATTGATCGGATTGACGGTTAGCCCGTAGTAAATAGTGTTTTTGTTTTGAATGAATGATTTTACAGGAAAACGTTCGGCTGTTACCGGCAGTCGCCATATATCATTGTTGATGAAATAAAGTGTATCTCGTGTACCGTTGAGCTGAACTTCCGAGGGATGCTCTCCTAGTTTAAACTTGAATTGCTTCTCTACCTTTCGTGTTTCGGCATCGATGCGATAGAGTGAGGGAGCTTCGTAGCCGTAGGGACTTCCTTTGTAACCTCCGTCGGTGACCGTCCATATTTTATTGTTTTTATCCATGACGATCGAAGTTGGTTGGATACCTACTTCAATGGAATCACAGACCTGGTCCGTTTCCGTGTCTATCACCAATATTTTATTGTTGTAACTCCAGCAGTTGGTGAAGACATACTTCCCATATTGCACCATCTGCTCCGTCGACTCACTTCCCGGTGTCATTGGCGTATCGATGTAACCTGTTATTTCATAGGTTTTAGGGTTAACGATGCAGATGCGTTTATCCCAAATTTGGGTAACATACGCCTTTTCATCGCTCAGGAAATGGATGTAACGCGGTGATGTAAACCCGAGTATGCGCCCTACTTCTTTGAACGTATTTATATTAATGGCGAAAATTACTCCTGAATTATTGACTACAATCCAGCCAATACCTTTGTGAATAGTCATCGATTGTGCCACATCGCCCAGCTTTTGTGCATTGGAACGCGCGAACACTTCGTTTTCTATTTTTTTTGTTTCAGTATCATAGTAAGACAGAGACGCATTGCCATAGGTGAAATTCCCTTCATTGGTAATAAAAAGTCCTTTTCCTGTGATGCTATCACTAATGATTGAATCTCCACCAGTATTAAAATCCTCTTCGGCAATAGGACCGTACTGCATACATCCGGAGACAAGAAGTATCAGACTGAAGAAGCAAATTTTGTAGACTTTAAACATCGGCATTTTTATTTAATGATGAAAATACAGCAGAGCATCTGCTCCGAAGACCAGATACTCTGAGTGATTTATTTCAATGAAGTTTAAGGCTGGGCATATATCTTGTCTTTCATGTTTTGGTAGGTAGGATTGTATTTGCATTTAGTAACGGTCCATTTGCCTTCTTCCAAACTGTTATTGGTGAAGAGGGTTCCAAAATCACTGAAATTGGACAATAGACTAAAGTACTGAATGGTTACACTACCGGCTTTTTTGAGAGCAGGCAAGGACAATGTAGTCAATGTTTTGTTGAGGAAGCTTTTGAGTGGATTTAGCCCTCCGGTGATGAACAATCTACCATCCACCGTTTCTAACTTAGGGCAGTTGAGGCCTGTGTTTGTAATTGTGCTTCCACCTACGTTAATGCTAACACCTTTGCCTCCTACTTCTTTCAGCTGAGGAATTGTTACGACATTGCCTCCGGTGAGTGTGTTGCATTTTATGTCAAATGAAAACTCCGTACCACCAGTTGGTAAGTACTGTGGTGAATTACTGCGTCCCACTGTAGTGAGCTTGGCGAGATTAAACTCGGTTAGATCGTATTTAATGTACATTTGTCCACCAACTGTTTGTAGGTTGGGAGCAAAGATATTGGAATTTCCCAGATAGAAGTAGCCATTAACAGACTCCAAATTGGGAAGGTTTATCAGTTTGACTAGATTGCTGGTTATGCCGTTTTCGTAATTCGTTTGCCCATCAATATAGAGATTACCAAGCACGTGTTTGATGTTGAAAGTTGCTGACTCAAGTTCTTTGAAGTGACTGGTATCAGCTGACACCTTGAAATCGTTAATGGTTTCAATGCCTTCAACATCTGGAATTCCATTTATTAAATAGATTCCGTCTATGATTAGTTTGCAATCCATGATTGCTTTCCCGATGATTTTGGTAATTGGGGTGTAGGATATTTTTAGCTCGCAATCGTTTTCACCTTGTTTCAGGAAAGAAGTTTGTGAGAAATCGAGCGATGTTTTTGCCTTGTCTAGGTGAAACAGATAGTATCCGCCTAACTCTTTGATTGTGGTGATGGGCGGTAATTGTGACACGTTGATGAAGTTGGCAAAGGTTAATGTGCCTCCTACCTTTTGCAAATTGCTAAAACCGTCAAAGGAAGTAAGCGTTTCATTTCTGTTTACTATACTCCCAATAGCTATTTCGGTAGTACTGGAAGTAATGTTTAGATCGCCTTCTACTGTTTTAATGGCAGGCAAATTGATTGTTTCGAAAGTAGTTGGAAGGGTTTTAAATAGAATGGCACCTGCTGTTTCGAGTTTATCTAAATGGATGCTTTTGAGCGCAGCAAGATAGTTTGCGGAGAGTGTTCCCCCTACTGTGGTTAGTTGTGGCAGGTTAAGAGAAGCCATCGTCCCACTTAACTCGAGCACTCCATCGCCATCTTCGTCCGTAGCACTTTGAATATTAAAGTTTGCGGTTACGCTTTGTAGCTTTTCCATTTGAATGGATTGAAGGCTGGAAGAGTGAAGGGTGATATTACCTCCGACTTGAGTTAGTGCTTGCAACATGACCCATTTGGTTGCGTTGTTGCATACCGACATGTTACCTGTAAGGGTGGTCAGAGCGGGCAAAGAAACTTGATAAAGCGGTGAGGTGGAAGGAATCTCCTCGCTTCCTATGTAGAGTCCGCCCAGTAATGTGAGTTGGTCGAGTCCGGTTAGGTCACTGCCCTTATAACTGTTTTTAATTGTTAGATTTCCTTCTACTTGTTTAAGCTTAGAGAGTTCCGTGATATTTTCAATACTTTCGCCATCATCAGTACCAATCGTCAGGTTTCCTTTAATAATGGTAACTCCACTCTCTGCAAAGGCTGTTATTTGGGCTGCATTGGCCAGAGTAACATCTCCTTCTTGGCGGATATCGTCTTTTATCACACGATAGGTATACTTGTTTTCGTCTCCATTATAAGAAGTTACACGAAAAATCCGCTCATTGTCCCAATCGGTAATGGTAGCGGGATCGGGTAATATTTTGGCTGAGGAAGTGTGAGTGAGCTGTACCGTGGCGTTCTTTAGTGACACGGTGTAGGGAACGACAATGATGATTTCATTGTTTACTATGGTAGCTTCATACGTTTTACCTCCAATGGTAAAGGTGGCTGATGTAACGAAGTTCTCATCAGCATCGGTTGGTGCATCTTTATCAGAACAACTTTGCAAATAGAAAGCGCCGGTAAAAATAAGTAGTATGTATAATAATCTTGTTCTCATTGTTTTTTATTATTTTTGGTTGTCAATTGATAAATCGTAGAAAGAAAAGACTTCGGTAGAAAGCTCACCTATGGGACCGCTTTTAGTATTGGCTCCGACCTGAACTTTAATGAAATCAATATATTTTAAGTTCACAGAGCTACCATCGAGATAGATGGCATTGGATATTTTGAATCCGTTTTGTTGTCCGCTACCATCGACTGTACTTCCGGTCAGCCGGTCTGTGCCATAGTTATCAGCATATCCCCAATCATAAGATTGGTTTTTCCAAATGTTACCAACAAGTTTGTTGCGTGATTGCAAGCAGGTTCCGCGCAACGTATATGTATCTTCTTTAATCCATTGCGGATAATAATAATTTTGCGCATGGTATTCTTGTAGATAATCGATTTTGCCTGTTTCGCCTTTGGAATCTATCCACTGTACGCTCATACCTTTTCCTGTGGGACGATAGTAAGTCACGGCATAGTCTTGCGCGGTATTCTCATTGCCCGTTTCACTACCTTTAAGTTCATACCATTCATCATCAGGAAGTCCATTTTTGTTGATATCTTGCATGACCCATATGATACCCGGTTCCGAACTGCCGTCGAAAGCATTGCCCTGTATGGAAAAATCGTATGTGTTGCCTGTTTTAGGTATGCTATGATCAAACCCGACAATGAGATATCCGCCAAAGCCACCTAAGGAAACATAATACTTGTTGCTTAATCTTTTTGTAGCATAGGCAATGGCGTCACTTTGAGTTGTTTCGTTTCCGGTAAATCCTGCAGTGTTCAGTTCATTGATGAACTGCCCCGGAGCAGGAGTGTATTCGTAGACCTTGTTCTGCGTTTGAGAACTGGAAGCGGTAGCGGCTCTGTAGTTGTCCATTTGTTCTCTCTCGAAGCAGTGTACAATAACTTGAGCGGATAAAGAAGCTGCTGCGCGCGTAACGTTACGTGTAAGAGGCGAGCGGGTGCCGCTACCTTCTGTTACTGTTACTTTAACGGTATAACTACCGGCAGAAGTAGGAGCGAATTTATAAATAGAGCCGGTTTGATCTGTTATAAGTTCTCCGTTTACGCTCCATTCGTAGTTTGGATAATCAAAATATTCGAGTGTGGGTTTCAGATAAACGGGGCTCCCGGAAAATGTGTTCCGGTCTGTTGACGTTTGAAAATAAGATGGGGTTTCAAAGCTGACTTCATAGGGCATGTTTTGAACAACCTCAATAGTGAATTCCTTACTCGTTTCTCCATCAACGTTTGAGGCTTTAACAGTAATGGGGTAACTTCCTAATTGAGTTTCATTGAAAGTATATGTGATGCCGGTTGCTATCACCTGCCCGTTACGAATCCATTGGCATTGAAAATCGTCTTCGTCTTGGTTCTGTATATCGGGTGTGAAGATATAATTCGTGCCTGAGACCACTTTTAACCCTCTTGATGGTAGGAGTAATGAAATAACGGGGGGAGCCAAATTGCTCACATCCACGCGTAGCTCTTCTTCGGCTGTCCCCGAGAGAGTTTCAACACGGAAAGTAATGTATACGTTTCCCTCTGTAGTCCACGTTGCACTGTAGGTTGGTTCTGTGCTGACTAGTTTTCCATCAATAATCCACGAATATATCGCATTTTCAGCATACTCTACACTAGGTGTTATGGTAAGGTGTTTCCCTATTTTGGTGGTATAAACACCCGTTTCACTGTCGAGTGTGATGACCGGTGTCTGAGCTATTTTTACTGTAATAGTGTCGTCTTTGTTACAAGATGCAAGAGTCAGAGTTATAAAATATAATAACCAGATATAGTTTTTGCTTGTCATAAACATAGGTTAAACAAAGGAACCGTCTGAGATATGCGGCCTCAGACAGATTCCTGTATGATGATTATTGGTAAATACAAATATTGTCAATGCAGAGGTAAGCAGGGGTATTTAATCCGTATGCTCCGCTGTCTGAGCCTACGAAGTTAAATTTCACTTTGTTGATGCTTCCCAGTGCAGAAAGATCCCATGCCGACCAACTGGTGGAAATAGAAGTAGGGGTAGAGGTTCCATTGCGGTAATCTGCCAAGTATTTTTCTACCGGTTGTCCATTGTTGGTTGCATTGCCATTGACATCAAAACCATAAGCCAGCACTTTGAAGTATCCTTTTGCCTGTTCCAAAGAAACAGCAGATCCGGATATACCGAATTGATTTCCGTACTTCATTACTCCATATAGGTAGGAAGAGTTACAGATATACATTTTCTTCACAATAAATTCAACTCCGGTAGCAAAATGAAAATCAGGGTTGGACATGTAAGAAGCATTGTAAGTGTCGCTGTATCCATACATTACACCGAAATTATTAGAGCCACCATAACCGGCACCTTGATTGCTACCATCTGTTGATGTGGTGTTATAAACGCTACATTGATTTAGGTATGAGTACCACCAGTCGCCTGTTTTGCCCGCAGGGTTTGACCTGATATTCCAATTAGAGATGGCAATGCCACCATTATAATATTCATTTGACCCATTGAGGAAATTTATTCCGCAGGAAAAACCGGAGATTGCTTCACTCCATGATGTGAATTTTGCGCCGGAGTAAGTAGAATACAAATTCTCTCCGTAAGAAGTGGGACCTGCCAGAAGGATGTTAGCATCATTCTCAAAATCAATGATAATGGTATCTCCGCTTATAGCGGTGCGAGTGGTTGCGTTTGACCCTTTAAAGTCGGTGTAGAATCCGTCATCTTCATTGCTACATGACGCGATCAGTGAAGTTAGTGCTACCGTAGTAGCCATTAAACGAAAATAGAAAAGCTTTTTCATAAGACATAAAATTTAATTAAACAATTAAAAATATATGCGTTATGGAATAATGAAACGAAGCAAACGGAAAGATAGAGCCGTAAAAAGACGGGTATGTGCTATGATTCTATTTGATCCTGCCCATAATCCCGTGGCGCAAATCGTGTTATATCGAGGCAGGTCTTCTGACTTGTTCCGGTTCAACGCCTTCCCATTTTATAAAAAACAGTGGCAAAGAATGTTGACTCCTTTTTACTCCCTGTATGTAAGAGAGTAGAAACTCACAGCAACGGGTATTGTCGCCGATTTTCACGGCATTCCCTATTAATCCTCTCCGGAAACTGATGTCCGGTTAGGAACCTTGATGCGACAAATATAGCTATTTTTTCTAAAATAGGACTTCTTGATTGTTAATGATTGCTGATTTTTTCTCTATTTAGATAAAATATCTCATGAAATAAGCACTAAGATCTTTTTAACAGCTAAAGAATCAGAGAAAATTGTATATCTTTGGCAAACTAAATTAAATGATTTCAGTAAAACTTCTGTGACTTAATGGATAATACATAGTCTATAATAATCAGACTATTAATGTAAATAAACTAGATGTGAAAATTAAAACTTTAGCATGGACTCTGTTCGTCCTATTTTCCACTTTTAGCTGGATATCGTGTGACAAAGACACCGAAGAACCCTTGTCTTTATACGATGTAGAGAATAATTCACTTGAACTGTATTATGGAGCAAAAGGTGGTGTTACCATTGTAGGCGGAGATGGTAATTATTCTTTTTCCACCGAGTCGCCTTTAGTAAAGGCGGAGATGACTTATAGTAACTATGTCTTATTTGAGGCATTAAATGTAGGTGATGCTACTGTTACGATTACCGATCAGTCGGGGCACTCTTGTGTCCTGAAGATACATATAGGTTATTATTCTGAGAACATTGTTGTGGCAAAATTGGATGCAACGGTCGTTGGTGATAATATGACAGTAGGCCAACAAAAAGAATTGAAAGAAAAAGCACTTGCGACAATTCCTGTAAAAGTGGGTGGCGGTTACAAATTTGTGTATACCGACAAAGTAAACTCGATTTCGGGTGAAGAAGATTTGAATCCACTTAAAGGTCGGGTTTATATTTATTCGGAGACGTATGGGAAGGAGCCGATAGAGGGTACTTTTGAGAAAACGACTTATAAAGAGGGTGACGGGCAAAATTTCTCCTATTATACATATACTTTGCATTATAAAGGTTTGAATCGAACGCTTCTTTTTCAGGAGTATATAGGGGCGGTTGCCCGATCAGTTGAATTTCGGACTTATCAACTAGCAGAAGATCTCAAAGAACAGTATAAAACGGATTACCCGAATGTGGAACAGGTATATACCTCGCAGGTTATAGGTAACATATATCGGTAACATAACCTTTTACCATTCATGCAATCGTTTTCATAGAAAAGTCGAGGCTTTTATTTGGGCGTTTTGTTTCATTATGTATATCGTTGTTATCTTTGTGTTATTATTACCAATTAATTTGTATTATGAAGAATATCAAGCGATTATCTGCAAAGATGGCCTGCCTGTTACTATCCCTACTGGTAAGCACGGCGGCAACAGCCGAGAGCATTACTTCACCCAACGGACTTCTGAAACTTAACTTTTCGCTCTCGCCGAAGGGAGAGCCTACCTATGAATTGTCTTATAAAAATAAGGTAGTGATTAAACCTTCTAAGCTGGGACTGGAGCTGAAGAACGAGTCGGGATTGATGAACGGTTTTGTGCTAACCGATGCGAAAACCTCTACTTTCGATGAAACGTGGACGCCTGTGTGGGGCGAAGTGAAGCAGATTCGTAATCACTATAACGAATTGGCTGTAACGTTGAATCAAAAGGCACAGAGCAGAGATATCGTAGTCCGTTTTCGTCTTTTCGATGAGGGATTGGGCTTCCGCTATGAATTTCCTTCGCAGAAGAATCTGAACTATTTTGTGATAAAAGAAGAGCATACACAGTTCGCTATGAATGGTGATCATACTGCATTCTGGATTCCAGGCGATTATGATACACAAGAATATGATTATACGGAGTCTAAACTCACGGAAATTCGTGGATTGATGAAGGGTGCCATAACAGATAATGCTTCTCAGTCTCAGTTTTCTCCTACCGGAGTGCAAACGGCTTTGATGATGAAGAGTGCGGATGGTCTCTATATAAATCTGCACGAGGCTGCGTTGGTAGATTATTCTTGCATGAATCTTAATTTGGATGATAAGAACCTGATCTTTGAATCATGGTTGACTCCTGATGCCAAAGGAGATAAAGGATATATGCAAACTCCCTGTCAGTCGCCTTGGCGCACAGTGATAGTGAGCGATGATGCGCGCGATATATTGGCTTCCAAACTGACATTGAACTTGAATGAACCTTGCAAGTTGGAAGATACGTCGTGGATAAAACCGGTGAAGTATATCGGTGTGTGGTGGGAGATGATTACGGGTAAAAGCTCGTGGGCTTATACGGATGATTTGCTTTCTGTAAAACTTGGTGAAACGGATTATACGAAAACGAAGCCAAACGGACGGCATGCGGCGAACAACACTAATGTGAAACGTTATATTGATTTTGCAGCTGAACATGGTTTTGATCAGGTATTAGTGGAAGGATGGAATCAAGGTTGGGAAGATTGGATCGGCCATTCTAAAGATTATGTGTTCGACTTCGTTACGCCTTATCCGGACTTCAACGTGAAGATGCTACAAAGTTATGCTAAGGATAAAGGTGTACGCTTGATGATGCACCATGAAACTTCTTCTTCTGTTCGCAACTATGAACGCCACATGGACAAAGCTTATCAGTTTATGGTAGACAATGGATACAATGCTGTGAAGAGTGGTTATGTGGGTGATATCATTCCCCGGGGTGAGCACCATTATGGTCAGTGGTTGAACAATCATTATCTGTATGCGATTAAGAAAGCTGCCGATTATAAGATTGTGGTAAATGCGCACGAGGCTGTTCGCCCTACGGGTCTTTGCCGTACCTATCCTAACATGATTGGCAATGAATCGGCTCGTGGAACAGAATACGAAGCTTTTGGGGGTAGCAAACCATTTCATACTACTTTGCTTCCTTTTACCCGCCTGATTGGTGGCCCGATGGATTATACTCCGGGTATATTCGATACAAAGTTGACTTTCTTGGGAGATGGCAAACATAGTTTTGTGCATACCACTTTGGCGAAGCAATTGGCACTTTACGTCACCATGTATAGTCCGCTGCAGATGGCGGCTGACTTGCCTGAAAGTTACGAACGCCATTTGGATGCTTTTCGTTTTATAAAAGATGTAGCAGTAGATTGGGATGATAGCAAGTATCTGGAAGCCGAACCGGGTGATTACATCACTGTGGCTCGTAAGGCAAAAGGAAGTAGCAGTTGGTTTGTTGGTGGCATTACTGACGAGAATCCACGTACGGCTACTGTCAAACTTGATTTTCTTGATTCGGATAAACAATACGTAGCCACACTTTATGCTGACGGTAAGGATGCCGACTATGATACGAATCCTACCTCTTATCAGATAAAGAAGGGTCTGGTAAATGCCAAAACGAAAATTTCGGCGCAACTGGCTCGTAGTGGTGGCTTTGCTTTGAGCTTGATTGAAGCTACGGCAGCCGATAAGAAAGAAGTGAAAAAATGGAAATAAACAGAGGCTAGTTTTTTTAAGAGAGAATTGCCTGCCCCCCTTTCGGATTTCTTCTGAGAGGGGCTGTTTTTATTAATAAAGCTTAGATAGCACTGTTTCTATATAAAGAGCGATGGAATTCTTTTGAAGTTCATCGCTCTTTTTTTATCTTTACCGACAATAAAATACTCCAAAAATAAATCAAAAAGAAAAATAGTATGATGAATCTGACAGAACGTTTTTTAAAGTACGTGAGTTTTGATACACAGTCTAGTGAGCTTACCAAGCTTACACCCAGTACACCCGGGCAAATGGTTTTTGCTAATTATCTCAAGGCGGAATTAGAATCTTTAGGTCTTGAAGAGATAACGCTGGATGAAAGCGGCTACCTTTTTGCCGCTCTTCCGGCAAATATAGATAAAGAAGTACCTACGATCGGTTTCATAGCTCACATGGATACCAGTCCCGATATGAGTGGAAAGGACGTATCTCCCCGCATTGTAGAAAACTACGATGGTACGGACATCGTGCTTTGTGCAGAAGAGAACGTGGTGCTCTCTCCGGTTCAGTTTCCTGAATTGCTAGAGCACAAAGGAGAAGATCTGATTGTGACAAATGGGAAAACGCTACTTGGCGCTGATGATAAAGCCGGTCTCGCTGAAATAGTTTCGGCAATGGTCTATCTGATGGAGCATCCGGAGATTAAGCATGGTAAAATCCGTATCGGTTTTAATCCTGATGAGGAGATTGGCGAAGGGGCACACAAATTTGATGTCGAAAAGTTTGGCTGCGAATGGGGTTATACCATGGACGGCGGGGATATTGGCGAACTGGAATTTGAGAATTTCAATGCGGCGGCTGCCAAAGTGATATTCAAAGGACGCAATGTGCATCCGGGCTATGCCAAGAATAAGATGATAAACTCCATGCTCATAGCCGGAAAGTTTATCTCGATGCTTCCAAGTCAGGAAACACCCCAAACGACTCAAGGGTACGAAGGTTTTTATCACCTCGTGGGTATGCAGGGGGATGTGGAACAAAGTACATTGAGTTACATCGTTCGCGATCATAATCGTGAGAAGTTTGAAGGCCGTAAGAAAGAGATGGCTCAGTGGGTGGCTCAAGTCAATGCGGAATTTGGCGAAGGAACGGCGACATTGGAGCTACGCGACCAATATTTTAATATGCGCGAGAAAATAGAACCAGTGATGCATATCATTGATGTGGCGTTTGCTGCCATGGAAGCAGTAGGAGTAAAGCCCAACGTGAAACCTATTCGTGGTGGTACAGACGGTGCGCAACTTTCATTCAAAGGACTTCCTTGCCCCAATATTTTTGCCGGTGGGCTGAACTTTCATGGACGTTACGAGTTTGTGCCTATTCAAAACATGGAGAAGGCAATGAATGTAATCGTAAAAATTGCCGAATTAGTTGCAAGTAAATAACCTAAAACTTAGAAAAATGAAACAAACGCCATTTACAGAGAAACATATCGCTCTCGGAGCCAAGATGCACGAGTTTGCAGGCTATAATATGCCTATTGAATATTCCGGTATTATCGACGAACACCTTACTGTATGCAATGAGGTAGGGGTGTTCGACGTATCACACATGGGAGAATTCTGGGTAAAGGGCCCCAATGCGTTACCTTTTCTTCAGAAGATAACATCGAACAATGTTGCCGCACTCAGTCCGGGGAAAATACAATATACTTGCTTTCCCAATGAAGAAGGCGGAATTGTGGATGATCTGCTGGTGTATCACTACGAAGCTGAGAAATATCTGTTGGTAGTGAATGCTGCTAATATTGAGAAGGATTGGGAGTGGTGCGTGTCGCATAATGCGGAAGGTGCAGTGCTTGAAAATGCTTCTGATAATATGGCCCAACTTGCTGTGCAAGGCCCCAAAGCAATATTGGCTTTGCAGAAACTTACGGATATAAATTTGGCCGATATACCTTATTACACATTTGCCGTGGGTGAGATGGCTGGTGTGAAAGAGGTTATTATCTCGAATACAGGATATACCGGAGCGGGAGGCTTTGAACTTTATTTTTATCCGGATGCGGCTGATAAGATTTGGAAGGCTGTGTTTGAGGCTGGTGCCGAATTTGGGATAAAGCCCGTGGGACTTGGTGCGCGTGATACGCTTCGATTGGAAATGGGTTTTTGCCTTTATGGGCACGATTTGGACGATACAACTTCGCCTATCGAAGCCGGACTGGGCTGGATTACGAAATTCGTGGAGGGTAAAAACTTCACTAATCGCATTGTACTCGAAAAACAAAAAGCTGAGGGAGTGACTCGCAAACTCGTTGGTTTTGAGATGATAGACAGAGGTATTCCCCGTCAGGATTATGAGTTGTTTGCGTCGTCAGGAGAAAAAATAGGAGTGGTTACATCCGGAACAATGTCGCCCATTCGCAAGATAGGCATCGGCATGGGGTATGTGAAACCTGAATATGCGGCTCTTGGTACGGAGATATTTGTCGATGTACGAGGACGTAAATTGAAAGTAATGGTGGTGAAACCACCGTTTAGAAAGTAGAGACCCCGTCGATAGAATAAAGTTCCCGTTTGCTGCTTGATTGTGGCAAACGGGAACTTTTTTGTTGTTACAGGTATAAAGTTGCCTTTTTTCCCTTTCAATTGCTGAATTAAATGTACTTTTGCAAGTATAAAAGTCTACAAAAATGTCACACCTACCAACTCTGATAGCCGACCTAGCCTTGATCCTTGCTTGTGCCGGCATAATGACCCTTTTATTTAAGAAACTCAAACAACCTTTGGTTTTGGGGTACGTGATGGCCGGCTTTTTGGCCAGCCCACATATTGCTTTTACTGCTTCAGTCATGGATACGGCAAATATACAGACGTGGGCTGATATAGGAGTTGTCTTCTTGCTGTTTGCTCTGGGGTTGGAATTCAGCTTTAAAAAGATCATGAGAGTGGGAGGCACTGCTGTGATAGCTGCTTGTACGATTATCTTCTGTATGATTCTGCTGGGTATTGGTGTAGGGATGTCCTTTGGCTGGGGACGAATGGACTGCTTGTTTCTGGGTGGTATGATTGCGATGTCTTCTACTACCATTATCTACAAGGCTTTTGATGATATGGGATTGGGCAAGAAGAAGTTTGCCGGATTGGTGCTTAGTATCTTGATTATTGAGGATATATTGGCCATTGTATTGATGGTAATGCTTTCTACTTTGGCAGCCAAAAGTAACTTTGAGGGAGCTGAGATGTTTGAGAGCGTGGGTAAACTTGTCTTCTTCTTGATTTTATGGTTTATTGTTGGTATTTACCTGATACCCCTATTCTTGAAGCGTGTGCGCAAGTTGATGAATGAAGAAACATTGCTTATCGTTTCTTTGGCTCTTTGTTTTGGTATGGTAGTACTTGCTGCGAAAACAGGCTTTTCGGCCGCTTTTGGTGCATTCATAATGGGCTCTATACTGGCTGAAACGGTGGAGGCAGAATCTATTAGCCGTTTGGTAAAACCTGTAAAGGATTTATTTGGTGCAATCTTTTTCGTCTCCGTAGGGATGATGGTCGATCCGAGTATGATTGTAGAATACGCCATACCTATTTTGGTGATTACGCTGATAGTGGTTCTGGGACAGTCCTTCTTCGGAACTTTCGGAGTCCTGTTGGCCGGACAGCCGTTGAAGACAGCGATGCAATGTGGATTTAGTTTAACTCAGATTGGTGAATTTGCTTTTATCATTGCTTCACTGGGTGTCTCTTTACGTGTGACGAGCGATTTTCTTTATCCTATCGTGGTGGCAGTATCGGTAATAACGACCTTTTTCACTCCCTATATGATTCGTTTTGCGGAACCGGCATCCAACTTTGTGGACAACAAGTTACCTGGCTCTTGGAAACGATTTTTGGCACGCTATTGTCGGGGAAGTGAGACTACAATGAATTATGAGAGCTTGTGGAAAAAACTACTTCTTGCTTTATTGCGGATTACCGTTGCTTATTCCGTTCTGTGTGTAGCAGTTATAGCCTTGTCTTTGAAGTTTGTACTGCCTCTTTTTGAAGCTAATCTTCCTCATTTTTGGGCGGCAATGCTTGGATCTGTATTTATTATATTGTGTATCTCTCCTTTCTTGCGAGCTATTGTAGTGAAGAAAAACCATTCAAAAGAATTTGTCTCTTTATGGAATGATAGCCGAATAAATCGTGGTCCGCTGGTTTCTACGATCGTTTTTCGAAGTGTTGTGGCGGTGTCATTTGTGATGTTCATTATTGCTGACTTATTTGAGGCATCCATCGGAATTGCCTTTGGTGTAGCAATATTGGTTGTAATGTCGATGGTCTACTCTCGCCGATTGAAAAGACACTCTATACTTATTGAACGACGATTTTTCCAAAATCTGCGATATCGTGATGAACAGGCTGAATATTTGGGAGAGAAAAAACCGGCTTATGCAGGAAGGCTTTTGACTCGTGATTTACACTTGACGGATTTTGAAGTACCCGGAACATCTATCTGGGCGGGGCAAACGTTACTTGAACTGAATTTAGGCCGGAGGTATGATGTGCATGTAGTTTCTATTCTTCGGGGGAAACGAAGGATTAATATTCCCGGTCCAGATGTGCAGCTTTTCCCTATGGACAAGATTCAGGTGATTGGAACAGATGAACAGTTGAACCTTCTAGGGAAAGAGATGCAGGATGTTGCATTGCTCGAAGAGGACGTGATAGAGAAGAGCGCGATGACACTGAAACAATTTGTTGTTGATGCTGATTCTGTTTTTGTGGGAGTGAAGCTCCGGAATTCGGGTATACGAGAAAAATATCGTTGCTTGATTGTGGGAATGGAAAGGGCCGGAAATACATTGATGACTCCGGATGTGAATGTGCCTTTCGAAGAGGGCGATGTGGTATGGGTAGTGGGTGAGAATGATGATGTGCACCAATTAGTAAGCCAAAAGAACGATAAAACAGATAAAAAGTAGCGAGAAAATCGCTACTTTTGCCTCCATTAAATTATAAAAATGAGTATTATGAAAAGTGATCCTAAAGAATGCTTGTACTGTCAAAACAATGAAACGCTGCACAATTTGATGATTGAGATAGCACAACTAAGTGTGTCTCGTGTCTTCTTATTTAAAGAACAAACTTATCGTGGGCGTTGCCTCGTGGCCTACAAAGACCACGTGAATGACCTTTTTGAGCTCAGTGATGATGAACGTAATGCTTTCATGGCTGATGTGGCACGTGTGACTCGTGCAATGGATAAAGCTTTTCATCCGGAGAAGATAAATTATGGGGCTTATTCTGATAAACTTTCTCATCTCCACTTTCATTTGGCTCCAAAGTATGTGGATGGGCCTGATTATGGCGCTACATTCCAAATGAACCCTGCTAAGGTGTATCTGACGGATGAGGAATACCAGCAATTGATTGATGTGGTAAAGGCTAATCTTTAACTTTAGATAGAGGAGAGGTACTTTGCTGATAAAGCGTGCACATTTTATGTGGAAATAATAGGTTTTCTTTGTAGAATAGGCACGTTTTATCTAATTATCTAATCCTTTTTATCTTCTTCGAAATCAAAATCAAAGTCGAAATCGTCCAGAGAGTCGGGCGTGACGAAGTCTTCCAACGTTCGGCGATCTTTCTTCGTGGGGCGTCCCGTTCCACGAGCACGATCAATAAATCCGGCGACCTTGCTCATCTCCAATAGTTCATATTGGTCCGGAGTTGTAACGTTTTCCATTACTTCGGGCACTAATTTAGCTCCAACTCGCTTTTCAATAGCTTGCAGTACTTTAAATGAATAAGTGATAGGAGGCTTTTTTACTTGAATGATATCATTGGGCTTTACCATACGTGCTGCCTTTACAAACGATCCATTGATGGTTACTCGTCCTTTCTTGCAAGCTTCGGCCGCAATGGTACGGGTTTTGAATATGCGTACTGCCCACATCCACTTGTCTATTCTGGCTTCCGACATGACTACTTTTTATTAAATTGGTTCATGGTATTGTCTATTCCGGCAAGGCAAAAGCTTTTGATGATCTCACCGGCTGTTTGCAAGCGTTCAGACATTGTTTTTAAATCTTCTTCTTCGAACTTGCCTAGCACATAATCTATTTGTCCGCCTCTTGGGAAGTCACTGCCTATGCCAAAGCGTAAGCGGGCATAGTTAATTGTGCCCAGAGTTGCAGCGATGTGCTTCAACCCGTTGTGCCCGGCATCGCTCCCTTTGTTTTTTAGGCGTAATGTACCGAAAGGAAGTGCCAGATCATCAACAATGATAAGTACATTTTCTAATGGAATATTTTCTTTCTGCATCCAATATCGAACGGCATTTCCGCTCAGATTCATATAAGTAGAGGGTTTGAGAAGCAGTATTTGTCGGCCTTTTATAGATAAGGTAGTGGTAAAGCCGTAACGTCCATCGGTGAACGATTTATCGGCATCCTTTGCCAAGGCATCTACAACCATAAAGCCGATGTTGTGGCGGGTTTCATGATATTCGGGACCAATATTACCTAATCCTACAATTAAGTATTTCATATTCGATAGTATTATTTAGTAAAAAACGCAGATTATCGCAGATTGACACAGCTTGGATTCTGTGGTCTCTGCATTAATCTGCGTTTGTATGTGTTCCCTTACGGGATAATATCTCTGATTACTTGCCGGCAGCAGCCAAACCTCTTGCGGCACGAGTCAGCTTGACAGCGCAAACAACAGATTCTTTCGCATTCAGAAGAGTTAAGTTTTCATAAGAAAGTTCTCCGACTTTCACTGTTTTACCTAATCCTAAATGAGCTACGTTCACAACAAGTTTCTCTGGAATGTCATTATAGAATGCTTTCACTTTCAATTTGCGCATCTGCAGAGTCAACTTACCACCAGCTTTTACACCTTCGGCAAGCCCTTCCAATTGAACAGGTACGTCTATTTCAATAGGTTTAGATTCGTCAATCTGGTAAAAGTCAACATGAAGGATTGTATCTTTTACCGGATGAAATTGAATATCTTTTAGGATAGCATTTAATTTCTTTCCGTCAATATCAAGATCTACAACATAGATATGAGGAGTGTAAACTAAGTTACGAAGAGAATCGGTAGTCACTGTGAAATGAATGTTTTCACCTCCTCCGTAAATTACACAAGGAACTCCGTTGTTTTTACGAATAGCTTTAATAGCTCTGCTCTGATCTGAAGAGCGTTCTGCAATGGTCCTTGCAGTTCCTTTTACTTCAATTGATTTCATTTTTTAATTTTTTTGTGTTACTCTAAATTAAGTTCATTTATTTGCTTAACTCTCCATCACACGATGTGGATATCACACGATGTTGCAAAAAGCGGTGCAAAAGTACGCTTTCTTTTTTAATTATCAAAGTTTTACTTATTCAAAATCAATGTCTATCTTGATCTCGCCGTCTAAATCTTCGTTTATGAGAACGACGTCGTCAATATTTTCTTTTTGTTTGAACAATTTTCGCTTGTCTTCTTCAGCATCTTCGGGTTCTGAATAGGAACCTTGTCGTTTATTTATAAATTCAATGGCTTGAGATAATCCGGTCATAAACTTTTCAAAGTCTTCTTTATAAAGGAAGATTTTATGTTTTTCGAAGCTTATTTGAGGATCTTCTCCTTCATTCATCACTATCTTCTTGCTCTCCGTAATGGCAAGAAACATTTCATCTTTACGATTCTTCTTTACGTCTAGGTAATAAATACGTTTGCCTGCTTTTATGGATTTAGAGAAAACAATTTCTTTGTCGTTCAAATCCACCACATTTTTCTTCTTAAAATCTTCCATGTCGTTAGGTCATCTTTTTAAGTTGGCCCCAAATTTGATACTTTTTTTTAAACTGTCAAAAGAAAAAGGAAGGAGAATGAAATCTCACATAAAAAAAAGTGGTTTATTTGGGCAAACTCGCTAAAAATACCTACTTTTGCAATTCGTTAATAACAGTATTGATTAAAATTTATGATTAACAGAGTTCTTATTCGTCTTAAGATCATACAAATAGTGTATGCATACTATCAGAACGGCAGCAAAAACTTAGACTCAGCGGAGAAAGAATTATTCTTTAGCCTTGCAAAGGCTTATGATTTATACAACTATCTGCTGATGTTAATGATCGCACTGACGAATTACGCGCAAAAGCGCATTGATGTGGCTAGAGCCAAATTGGCGCCTACTTCCGATGAATTGGCCCCGAATATGAAATTCGTGGGAAATAAGTTTATTGCTCAATTGGAGGTTAACAAGCAACTTACGGAGTTTATCAACAATCAAAAGAAAACATGGGCAAACGATCAAGAGTTGGTTAAAGAGATTTATGATAAAATTGTAGCTTCAGATATATATAAGGAATACATGGCATCGGAAGATTCTTCTTATGAAGCTGACCGTGAACTGTGGAGAAAGCTTTATAAGTCTTTGATCTTTAATAATGATTCTTTAGATCAGGCTCTGGAAGATCAAAGTCTTTATTGGAATGATGATAAAGAGATAGTTGACACTTTTGTACTAAAAACTATCAAACGATTTGAGGAAAAGAATGGCTCTGCCCAACCTCTTTTGCCAGAATTTAAAGATGATGAAGACCAAGAGTTTGCTCGCCGGTTATTTAGACGTGCTCTCTTGAATTCTGATTATTATCGCCACCTTATCAGTGATAACACAAAAAATTGGGATTTGGATCGTGTGGCTTTTATGGATGTGATTATTATGCAATGTGCTTTGGCTGAGATTCTTAGTTTCCCTAATATTCCTGTAAGTGTTTCACTTAATGAATATCTGGAAATAGCTAAATTATATAGTACACCAAAAAGTGGTGGATTCATAAATGGGACGCTTGATGGAATTGTTAATCAATTAAAAAAGGAAGGCAAGTTAGCTAAGAACTAATACCTTTGTATCTAGTAGATTAAAAACTAAAAAACTGATTTTTATGAACTTATTAACCGTATTTTTGCAAGGTGCCCCAATGGGAGGCGGTGGTAGTATGATGTGGATCATGCTGATAGCAATGTTTGCTATTATGTACTTTTTCATGATTCGTCCGCAAAACAAAAAACAGAAAGAAATTGCTAACTTTCGCAAGTCTCTTGAAGTAAATCAGAAAGTTATCACTGCGGGTGGGTTACATGGTAAGATTAAGGAGGTAAACGATGATCATGTTATTCTTGAAATAGCTGATAACGTAAAGGTCAAAATAGATAAAAATTCTATTTTTGCCGCTGCTGCTGATGCAGTTAGCAAATAATTAATAATCAATAATGACAACGTTCGGTAGGAACACAAAGTGTCTTTATCTGAAGTCTATAAAAAGAATTAAGGGCTTTCTGTTGGGTGAAAAGAACAGAGAGTTCTTAATTTTTTTGTTTTTTTTCTTTATTGCTGGCGCTTTTTGGCTTTTGCAAACTCTAAACTACGATTATGAAACAGAATTTTCTATTCCCCTAAGATTAAAAGGTGTGCCTGATAATGTGATGCTTACCGCGGATCTTCCTCCAGAAATAACAATTAGAGTAAAAGATAAAGGTACCGTGTTACTGAACTATATGTTGGCGAAGACCCTTTTCCCCATAACGCTTAATTTTTCAGATTATAAGGGCGTTAATAATCATGTTAAAATCAATGCTTCAGAGTTTGAAAAGCAGATACTTAGTCAGTTGAGTGTTTCAACTCGTATTCTTTCTTTAAAGCCTACTGTTTTAGAGTATATCTATTCAACAGGTAAATCCAAACGTGTTCCTGTCAGGTTGTTAGGCAAGATTACTCCAGATCGCCAATATTATATTTCAGACACAATCTTCTCTCCTGATTCAGTTCTTGTGTATGCCCCAAGCACTATCTTGGACACAATTATGGCTGCTTATACTCAACAGTTCGTCTTAGATCATATCTCTGACACCTTAAAGCATCAAGCTTTTCTTAATAGAGTGAGAGGTGCAAAGTTTGTTCCTAATTCTGTAGAATTGACTCTGCCTGTGGATATCTACACAGAGAAAACAGTGGAGGTACCTATTTATGGAATTAATTTTCCGGCAGATAAGATATTGCGCACTTTTCCTTCTAAGGTTCAGATTACTTTTCAGGTGGGGTTAGGACATTTTCATAGTATGACTGCTGCTGATTTTGTTCTGAATGTCTCGTATGAAGAATTGCTCCACCTAGGTTCAGATAAATATACTGTGAAGTTAAAAACTATACCTCATGGAGTTAGTCGAGTACGTATTTCTCCTATGCAAGTGGATTTTTTAATAGAACAATTCTCTCCCTCTAATGAATATTAAACTTGGTATTACGGGTGGAATTGGCAGTGGAAAGAGTATTGTTTCTCATTTGCTTACGATCATGGGAATTCCGATGTATATTGCTGATATTGAATCTAAGCGGCTTACATTAGAAGACCCATTGATTCGTGAATCGTTGACCTCATTATTGGGAGTTGATCTTTATCTGAATGGAGAGCTGAATAAAGCTTTGTTAGCCTCGTATGTTTTTGACAATCCTGAGAATATGCACATTGTGAATGGCATTATTCATCCGAGGGTGAAAGATGATTTTAAGCGGTGGGTACATCAACAGGTTGTTTGTAAGGTCTTGGGAATGGAAGCGGCAATTTTGATTGAAGCAGGTTTTGTTAAAGAAGTTGACAAGGTCGTGCTTGTTTATGCTCCACTTGATGTTCGTTTACAGCGGACAATGTTGCGTGATTCATCGTCTCGTGAGCAAGTAATGAAGAGGATTCAAAGCCAGATGAGTGATGAGGAAAAGATGGATATGGCTGATTTTATTATTTATAATGATGGTAAAGTTCCTTTGATACCACAAGTTCTCTCACTTATGAATCACTTAGGATAAAAGCTGTTTCCTAATATTTGTTTAAATAGTTGATTTTTATTGTTTTTGGGTTGCTCATCTCGGTGTCGAGTATTACTTTTGCTCCGCAATAATTAAAAATAAAGTAAAACATACTATGTTGAAAACTATCTTGTCTATCTCCGGAAAACCGGGGTTGTATAAATTGATCTCTCAGGGAAAAAGTATGCTGATTGTTGAATCTATATCAACTGAGAAAAAACGTATTCCGGCATACGGAAACGAAAAAATTGTTTCATTGGGAGATATCGCTATGTATGCTGCAGAAACTGAAGTTCCACTGATAGAGGTCTTTGCTTCTATCAAAAGAAAGGAAAATGCTGGAGTAGCTTCTATTGATTTAAAAAAAGCGGATGCAAATCAATTACGTGAATATTTGGCAGAAGTACTTCCTGATTTTGATCGTGATAGGGTTTATGTAACGGATATCAAGAAATTAATTTCTTGGTATAATATTCTTGTTGCAAATGGAATTACAGATTTTGATGCTACACAAGAAACGACAGAGGTAACAACGGCTGAATAAATCTTTTGCTTTTACAGAAAACGGCGCAGAATAGTTACTATTTCTGCGCCGTTTTCTGTAAATCACCTAAATAAAAGATGGCTGTATCAGATAGATAATTCTCTTAGTACATTTACTAGTTCTTTCTTAATAGGCTTATCGTTCTTTATGGCTTTTGTGAAGGGGACGTATACAATTTCGTCATTTTCAATACCAATCATGACATTACGTTGGTCTTCCATGATAGCGTCAATAGCGGCTGCACCAAGTCTACTTGCTAGAATACGATCATGAGCTGACGGACTTCCTCCACGTTGCAAGTGTCCAAGTATAGTAACACGGACATCGTAGCCCGGATATTCATTTTTAACGCGTTCAGCATAGTGCATTGCTCCTCCGGTAAGTTCGCTTTCAGCTACTATGACGATACTGCTATTTTTTGACTTACGGAATCCATTTTTAATGAATTCTTCCAATTGGTCTACTTCTGTGCTAAATTCAGGAATGATAGCGGCCTCTGCACCTGAAGCAATTGCTCCGTTTAGTGCTAAAAAACCTGCATCTCTTCCCATAACTTCGACGAAGAAAAGTCGATCATGGGAAGTTGCTGTATCACGTATCTTGTCTACAGCTTCTAGAATTGTGTTTAAAGCGGTGTCATATCCAATTGTTGTATCAGTTCCATATAGGTCATTGTCTATAGTACCCGGTAGCCCAATACACGGAACATTAAATTCTTGGGCAAAAATACGAGCGCCGGTTAGTGATCCATCACCTCCTATTACAACTAGGGCATCAATACCTTCCTTTTGCATTGTTTCGTATGCTGTTTGACGTCCTTCAGGGGTCATAAACTCATTACAGCGTGCTGTCTTTAGGATAGTACCACCTAGTTGTATAATATTACTTACGTTCTGGCTCTTAAATTCGACGATTTCACCAGTGATGAGTCCTCTGTACCCTCTATAGATTCCTTTCACCTGCAATCCGTTATATATTGCAGCGCGTGTAACTGCACGAATTGCCGCATTCATGCCCGGAGCATCTCCTCCGGAGGTTAAAATACCAACACATTTAACTGTTCCCATAACAACCTTTTTTTTTGATAATTTGCAATGCAAAGTTAGCAAAAAGCTGGACTAATTATCTTTCTTTTATCTCAAAGTGCGGCTTGCTCTAATAAATAACGTTAATTTCAGGGGCTTTTATTTGAGACTTTATGTATATGCAAATTTCTTCCATTAGCCATTTGGGAGTGGAGGTTGCTCCACAGATACCGATAGATTTTGCATTCTTGCATAATGATAGATCTATCCCTTCAAGACTTTCTATAAGATATGAATTCGGATTTACTTTTTTACACTCATTGAACAGTACTTTTCCGTTCGAACTTTTCTCTCCACTTACGAGAAATATTAAGTCGTGAGAAGCTGAAAAGTTGCGGATATTAGGCATCCTGTTTGCCACTTGCCGACATATTGTGTCGTAATATTCAAATGTTGCTTCAGGCGATATATGTTCCTCGATATATTCTACGATTTTTTTGAATCCATCGAGCGATTTAGTCGTTTGAGAATATAATCGGATGTCTTTGCTAAAATCCAACTTTTCAGTTTCTTCAAAGTGTTCTATGACAATGGCTTTACCTGCCGTTTGACCAACAAGCCCTAAGACTTCCGCATGGCCATTCTTTCCGTAGATAACAATTTGTTTGTCGTCTGTGTCTATTTTAGATGTATCATCTTCAATATATTCTTGTTTAATTCGCTTTTGTAGACGTAATACTACAGGGCATGTAGCATCTATGATTTCGATATTGTTTTTTCGAGCGATTTCATAGGTTTCAGGCGGTTCTCCATGAGCGCGCAAAAGAACCTTTACGTCATGGAGCTTTTTAAACTCTTCGCGGTCAATCGTAACAAGCCCTCTTGTTTCTAACCGTTTCACTTCTCGTCCATTATGTACGATATCGCCCAAGCAATATAATGTTTTTCCATGGGAAAGTTCCTCTTCTGCTTTTTTTATGGCATTGACGACTCCAAAGCAAAAGCCGGAGCCTTCGTCTATTTCTACTTTCGTCATATTTTTTATTTTTTATGGCTTGCAGTTTTCTATTTTTCTGCAGCTTTATTAAATTGCTCAATAAGCCATACTTGTTGTTGCTGAATAGTCATTTTACTATTGTCTAGTAAGATGGCATCGTCTGCCTTGCGCAGAGGGCTTATTTTGCGGTTCTGGTCTATATAATCTCTCTCTCTTACGTTTTTCAGAATTTCCTCAAAACTTGCATTTTGTCCTTTAGCTTTCAATTCGTCATATCTGCGCTGAGCACGAATTTCAGAAGAAGCAGTGACGAAAATTTTTAGTTCTGCATTAGGGAAAACAGTGGTACCAATGTCTCGTCCGTCCATTACAATACCTTTCGCTTCCCCCATTTTTTGCTGTTGTTTTACCATTGCTTCGCGTACAAAATCAAGTGTACTAATGGGACTCACTTTTGAAGAAACATCCATTGACCGGATTTTGTTCTCAACATTTGCATCGTTCAAATAAGTGTTTGGTTGTTGAGTGCTAGGATCAATCTGGAAAGAAATATGAATATCTTTTATGTGTTGTCTGAGTTCTGTTATCTTGATCTCTTCATTGTTGATGAGTTTGTTTTCTATGCAGTAAAGTGTTATAGCACGATACATTGCACCACTGTCAATATATATATATCCTATTTTTTTTGCTAGATCTTTAGCCATTGTGCTTTTTCCGCAAGAAGAAAATCCGTCAATTGCAATTGTTATTTTTTTCATTCTTTTATTATTTAATAATCGTATTTGATGAATAATTTGAATATTGTAGTGGGTGAAATTGGTTTTCTTGCCAAATATACAGCATTTCATAAATATCAGCATTACATTTACGCTATTAATGCTGAAAGGAGTTGGAACTTATGTGGCGTTAACACTAAGCATTTATTTCTTTCGGAGTGTTTGAATAATTAAAAAAATAAAAATGAATGGCTGATTTAGCAAAAAAAAAAAGGTAAAGAGCCTGTTTATTAGAAAATGTATTATATTTGCCAAAAGCAGAACACGTTAAAAATATATATTGTAATTATGGAAATTAAGAAATCACCTAAAGCTGATTTGGAAAACAAGAAGTCGACTTGGCTACTTGTTGGATATGTGGTGGTATTAGCTTTTATGTTTGTAGCGTTCGAATGGACGAAGCGTGACATTAAAATTGATACCAGTCAAGCGCTCAGCGATGTCGTTTTTGAAGAGGAAATTATCCCTATCACGCAGGCTCCAGAAAAGTTGCCTCCTCCTCCTCCTGATGCTTCTCCTGTGGCTGAGATACTAACCATTGTTGATGATAAAACAAATATCCAGGAAACGGCAATTGCTTCAACAGAAGAAACCGGTGCTAAAGTAGAAGTGAAATATGTACCGGTGAAAGTGGTAGAAGAAGAACCGGAAGAACAAACTATTTTTCAGGTTGTAGAAGTAATGCCTGAATTTCCTGGTGGGCAGGCTGCTTTGATGCAATTTTTGGCAAAAAACATTAAGTATCCAACTATCGCTCAGGAAAATGGTACACAAGGACGTGTTATTGTTCAGTTTGTGGTTAATAGAGATGGCTCTGTCGTTGATCCAGTTGTTGTTCGCAGTGTTGATCCTTATTTGGATAAGGAAGCTCTTCGTGTGATTGGTACTATGCCTAAATGGAAACCTGGTCAACAAAGGGGTAAGGCTGTACGTGTAAAGTATACGGTACCTGTGATGTTTAGATTACAATAACTCTTTTATAGCTTGATAGAAGAGGCTGCTATCAATACAAGCAGCCTCTTTTTATAAATACCGTTTTTAACTTTATCTATTATAATGTTTACACTCTCTCAACTACTTGATCTTATAAATGCCTATCTGTCAGAAGAATTGGAGCATGATCGGTCGCCACGGAATTTATATGAACCAGTGAATTATGTATTAGCTGTAGGAGGAAAACGTATACGTCCGGTTCTTTTGATGATGGCCTATAATCTATATAAAGATGATGTTTCAAACATTCTTTCTTGCGCTACAGCAATTGAAATGTATCATAATTATACACTTTTGCATGACGACCTGATGGATCGGGCTGATATGAGGCGTGGTAAGAAAACTGTTCATCGGGTCTGGGATGATAATACAGCAATATTGTCTGGCGATGCTATGCTGGTGCTAGCATATCAATATATCTGTAGTAGTAACCCTGAGCACTTAAAAGAAATTCTGGATTTATTTTCTTTTACGGCATTGCAGATTTGCGAGGGTCAGCAATTGGATATGGATTTTGAACTGCGCTGTGATGTGACGGAAAATGAGTACATTGAAATGATTAGATTGAAGACTGCTGTGTTGCTTGCTGCCAGCCTAAAAATTGGTGCTATTCTGGGTGGTGGGTCTAAAAAAGATTCAGACTTATTATACAATGTAGGGCTTTATACAGGGTTGGCTTTTCAATTAAAAGATGATCTTTTGGATGTGTATGGCGACCCGGTTGTCTTTGGTAAAAAAAACGGAGGAGATATTCTTTGTAATAAAAAAACTTTTTTACTAATAAAATCGTTGGAAATAGCAGATGATCATCAATCTTTTGAATTGAATAAATGGATAAATGCAAGTTCATATATTCCCGAAGAAAAAATTATTGCTGTGAAGAATATATATGATGAGATAGAAATAAAGGGGCTTTGTGAAAAAAAAATAAGCTTCTATTATGAGAAGGCATTGGATAGCTTAAGCAAGATTACTCCGATTGCTCAAAGAAGAGAAAGATTAGAAGATTTAATTCGAGTTTTAATGCTTCGAGAAGTTTAGAGATGTTTTAACAAGATTGATTATATGCCTTATAGACGATTACCTAATACAGACCAAGCAAGAATTCGAGCTCTGAAATCAGCGGTTGATAAAGGCAATATGTGGAATATGTATAACTTGGTCATTTCTTTGAAAACACTTTCTGAGGCGCGTAACTTCCTAACGAAATTTCAAGCGGCACAGTCTTACTATAGAGACTGTTATGCAAATCAGGCAAAAGGAAGTCGTAAACATTTGGCGAATGTAAAAATGGCACGCTTGTATGTCTCACATTTTATTCAGGTTCTCAATCTTTCAGTACTCCGATCCGAAGTGAAAGTTTCGCATAAAGAAATGTATGGTTTGCCCACTGACTCTTTTAATGTTCCAGACTTAATGAGTGAATCTTCAATTGTTGAATGGGGAAGTAAAATTATTAATGGAGAAATGCAACGGATTTCTCAAGGAGGGATACCAATCTATAACCCTACTATTGCTAAAGTTAAAGTACATTATGACATTTTTCTTGAAGGCTATGAGCGCCAAAAGAATCTGCAGGCTCTGACTTCTCGTAGTCTTGATAATCTTGCTTCTATGAGACAAAGAGCTGATGAGATCATTTTGGATATTTGGAATCAGGTAGAAGAAAGATATGAGCAATTGCAGCCCAATGAAGAACGATTAGATAAATGTCGTGAATATGGAGTTGTTTATTATTATCGTGTTGGAGAGAAGGGAATTGGAAATATACCAGATGAAGATAATTGACTCACATTCACATTTGTTTTTAGAAGAATTCCTCGATGACTTGCCTCAGGTAATTGAAAGAGCACGTATTGCTGGTGTTTCCCATATTTTGATGCCTAATATTGATGGTACTACTGTTGCTCGTCTGTTGGCTACTTGCGAGTTATATAAAGGGTATTGTTTACCTATGATTGGCCTGCACCCCACTAGTGTTGATGCTATGTATGATCAGGGACTTAGAACTGTTATTGAAAATTTGAAGCAGCACTCTTCTTTTGTTGCGATTGGTGAGATAGGAATAGATTTGTATTGGGACAAAACATATTTAGAACAGCAATTGACAGTCTTTGAACGGCAAATACAGCTTGCAATAGAAGTTAATTTACCTGTCGTTATACATTGTCGGGAGGCTTTTGGGTATATATATCATGTCTTGAATAAGTATAAGGGCTCTTCCTTGACGGGAGTCTTCCATAGTTTTATGGGCACGGTTGAAGAAGCTCAACAGATTATGGAACTGGGAGGATTTATGTTTGGTATTAATGGAGTTGTAACGTTTAAAAAATCATCTTTACCCGATACTTTGAAAAAGATACCTCTGGAGCGTATTATTCTGGAAACGGATTCACCTTATTTGGCCCCAGTACCGCACCGTGGGAAAAGGAATGAAAGTGCTTTTTTGAAAGATGTCTTAGTTAAGGTAGCAGAGATTTATCAATTGGACCCGGAAATTGTTGCTGCTCAAACATCAGAAAATGCAATAAGAATGTTTGGAATACGCTAATAAATTAAGCCAGATTTTAAAGTTTATTAATTTTGTAGTTTTATTAAAGATAAAAAAGCGATGATGCTATGAAAAAAGAAAAAAAAGAATACATTTGTAATTAGAATGATTTGTCGATATCTTATATTTAGGAATTTATTTTTAATTCTTATAATAAAATTAGTGGGAGAGGTGCTCGAGTGGCTGAAGAGGCACGCCTGGAAAGCGTGTATGCGCCTAAAGTGCATCGCGGGTTCGAATCCCGCTCTCTCCGCAAAGAAAGTTTGCGATAGATAAGTAAATATAATATTAAATTAATTTAAAAAATTAGACACACAATGAAAAGATTATCTGTAATTATTGCCGTGATTGGAGTCATTGCATTTGGCTCAATTCAAATTGTTCAGGCACAAGATGCTCCTACAACAGAACAGACGACTACTCCTGCTGTTGATCAGCCAGCCGCAGCTGCTGATGCAGCACCAGCTACAACTGCTGCAGAAGGTGGTATTCATAAGGAAATTAAAGTTAAGTTTATTGAAGGTTCTGCATTCTTCATGAGCTTTGTTGCTATTGCACTTGTTATTGGTTTGGCTTTCTGTATTGAAAGAGTTATTTATTTGAGCTTGGCTGAGGTAAACTCGAAGAAGTTAATTATTGCTGTTGAGGCTGCTTTGGAAAAAGGAGATGTTGAGGCTGCAAAAGATGTTTGCCGCAATACAAGAGGGCCCATCGCATCGATTTTCTATCAAGGTTTGCTGAGAGTTGATCAAGGAATTGATGTTGTTGAAAAATCTGTTGTATCTTACGGTGGCGTTCAAGCTGGCTATCTGGAAAAAGGATGCTCTTGGATTACATTATTTATTGCTATGGCTCCATCGTTAGGGTTCTTGGGAACAGTAATTGGTATGGTTCAAGCATTTGATAAAATCCAGCAGGTAGGTGATATCTCTCCTACAGTTGTTGCCGGGGGTATGAAAGTGGCTTTGATTACTACAATCTTTGGTTTGATCGTTGCTTTGATTCTTCAGCTTTTCTATAATTATATTCTTTCTAAAATTGAAGCTTTGACAAGTGACATGGAAGACTCTTCTATTACATTGCTTGATATGGTTATTAAATACAATTTGAAATATAAAAAGTAATTAACCTGGGATATGAAAATTAAAATTCAAAAAATTTCAGGCTCGGTACTTTACGTAATACTTGCTATTTCGTTGGTTGTAGTAGGACTATTCTTCATTGGTGGAGAGGATCCTAATCCGTTGGTGCCGGATATGGCACAGCCTGTATATACTGACTCTTTGATTTACTTGATGTATATTCTACTAGGTGTTGCTATTATTATTACACTTATTGCAGCAATATATCAATTTGTAATGAACTTTATTCATTCTCCTAAAGATGCTATCAGATCTTTATCTGGTCTTGTTATCTTAATAGGGGTTTTGATCGTTTCGTGGATTGTAGGTAGTGGTCAATCCTTAGATATGCCAGCATATGATGGTTCAGAGAATGTACCATTTTGGTTAAAGTTGACTGACATGTTCTTGTATACCATTTATATAATGATGGCTCTCCTAGTACTACTGATATTTGCTTTTGGAGTTGCTAAGAAATTAAAATAATAAAGAGAAGCATAAAATGGCAAAAGAAAAAAGAGGTGTACCTGAGATAAACTCAAGTTCTACGGCGGATATTGCTTTCTTGTTGCTTATCTTCTTCTTGATTACAACATCTATGGATACTGATAGAGGTTTAGCGAGACGTTTGCCTCCCCCTCCTGAAAAAGATCAGAAACAGGATGATGTGATTGTTAAGGAACGCAATGTACTCGTTGTCTATCTGAACTTTCAAGATCAGTTGATGTGTGGGAAAGATTATATTGGCATAAAGCAATTGAGACAAAAGGCTAAAGATTTTATTGCTAATCCTTATAACGATGAATCATTACCTGAAAAATATGCCAAAGATATACCTTTCTTTGGGAATGTGATGGTTACAGAAAAGCATGTGATTTCTTTGCAGAATGACCGTAACTCTAAATATCAGGCTTATATTGATGTTCAAAATGAGTTGGTAGCTGCCTATAATGAACTGAGAAATGAAAAGGCTCAAGAGAAATGGCAGAAGAATTATGTTGATCTGAGCGAAGAGCAACAAAAGGCGATTCGCGAGATCTATCCTCAGAAAATATCTGAGGCTGAACCTAAAAACTACGGAGGAGGTAAGAAGTAATGGGAAAGTTTAATAAAACAGGAAAACGTGGAATGCCTGCGTTAAATACTTCTTCTCTGCCTGATCTTATTTTTACTTTATTGTTTTTCTTCATGATTGTAACAACAATGCGTGAGGTTACTCTGAAAGTTGAATTTAAGGTGCCTACAGGTACTGAGTTAGAAAAGTTGGAAAAGAAGTCATTGGTTACTTTTATCTATGTGGGTAAACCTACGGAAGAATTCAGAAGAAAACTTGGTTCTGAAAGCCGTATTCAGTTGAACGATAGTTATGCTGAGATTTCACAAATTCAAGATTATATAACGCAGGAGAGATCTAGTATGAAAGAGCAAGATCAACCTTTTATGACAGTGTCCTTGAAGATTGATCAAGAAACAAAAATGGGTATCGTAACAGATATTAAACAAGCTCTCCGACAAGCTTATGCACTGAAAATTAACTATTCTGCGCAGCCGCGTCAGTAATCTGGTTAATATATTAAATAAAAAGAAAGGCTATTCGATCAGGATAGCCTTTCTTTTTATTTAATGCCGTATACTCGATGATAGATTATTTTTCGAACTTCAGTTGAATCAGTATTATGATCCGAATTTCCATATTTCATTAGATACATGGGAATTGGAGAATCTTCTACTTTATAAGGTGGTTGACAATATTCTTTTTCCCACACTATGAAGCTTAATTCTTCGTAGAAATTGATTCTCCGTTTTGCAATTTCTGTAGTAGGTCGTTCCACTTCCAGAACAACAGGGGTCTTTAATTCTGTGCATAGATAATTTAAAACCTTTTTCCCATGCCCCTCATTTCTTTTTTGGGAATCTATTGCAAAATGTTCGATGTAAGAGAAATGTTCGAAATTCCAATATGTGATGAATCCTATTGGAATATACTCATTCATAATAATGTTATTGTAGAAATTTGGGTCGTTGTCTGTGTATTTGCGGAGGATATCTAATTGTCTATACTCTTCTGGGGGAAATGATTCAATAAGAAGCTTTTCCATATAGCTGTATTTTTCAATATCTTTCGTTTTTATACGGACTATTGTAACCATTTTTTTTGTTTTTTTGTGAAATGTTTGTTTATTCTGTGTAGAATTGTATGATCCTCTGTATAGCTCGCTGGCAAACCGGGCAGAAATTAGCATACTCATTGGTGCGCATGCGGCAGTTATAGGCAGGGCGATAAATTCCTTTTGCAGAATATCCTCCTCCTTCGTAAACTCCAATGGGGTATTTCTCCTTTTCTGAGAGAGGAGTTGGAATTGGGGTCTTCTTCTTTAGCATATCTTCCCATTTAGAAGCGAAATTTATTCGAGTACTGATATTAGGCTCCCAAGGCTCTACATCGAGCGGATAGGTATCATTCATTAAATCTTCGTCATAGAAATACTCGTCGGCTAATCCTCCAAAACTATGTCCAAATTCATGAACGACTACCGGACGGAACATTTTGTGATGAGCAGTCGTTAACGTAAAGGCATTGTAAATTCCTCCTCCACCATATTGATCTGTATTTGCTAATATTATAATATGTTCGTAGGGAACTCCGGCTAATGCATCATGTATTGCCTTGATATGATTGGTGGTTAAGTATCTATCAGAGTAAAATGTATCAAAGTGAGATTCGAAAGCTGTATTCTTCCATTGTTTCAATTTGGGTGCACTCACACCGCTGTCCACAGAGGGGCTGGCCACAGCTACAACATTAAATTTATTCTTCATTGCTTTAAATGGTTCGTGAGCAAAAAGACTTTCGCATGCTATTGTTGCATCTTGATAAAAGAGATCCATTTCTGAACGACTGTATCCTTCGGCTAATATAGCTATGTCTATGCATTCTTGTTCATTTCCGCTTTTGATAATATATTTATGGGGAGTTATGTGAGATAACCCTTTTTCTTTAATTAATATATCGTTAGGGTCCACAATGTGTATCATTGAAGTTGTTACGTTATGATGAGTGTCGCATAATGCGATTTCTATCTCTACACTATGCAGAGGAAAAGGAAGTATGAATGTATTTTCGAATCCTCGAGACGTTGTTTTGGCTTCGTCAGTAGATAGCCATTCTTGAAATAATGAGGAGAAGGATGTTCTATAGATGCATTCTTTGCTTTTTAAATCCCTCATTGTGATTTGGCCATTTCCGAGTAGTGGTAATTGAGATAAATGGTGTTGTCTGCCTGCCCAGGAGGGTAATTGTGATAATTCGTCTAAAGAGATGCTTTGGGTGGCGGCGTTTCCGGTAAATATGTAATCGACCCGGAGGCTTTTATTCGTGAAATAATCAGCGAAATTTTGGGCATTAACGAAAGGTACAGAGAATAGTAATACGATAATTGTTGCTATCAGTTTCATCTTTATATAGGCGATTAATGTTCTTGCAAAGATAAATATAATATTGATTTGTGGTGGTGCATAATACCCGAGATTTTATGCATTGTATTGAATTATTCCGTTTTAGCAAATAAAAGTAATAGATTGTATTATTTATTGCTGGAAAATTGATTAACTTTGCATATTCATTGCGAAAAAATGCAATGCGTTTTTATATTCACTTATATAACTTGATTTAAATGGGACATCATCAATTGGACTCTTTGGATGAACAGATTCTAAAATTGATTGCCGGGAATGCTCGTATTCCTTTTTTGGAAGTTGCTAGAGCTTGTAATGTATCTGGTGCAGCAATTCACCAGCGCATACAGAAACTGACTAATTTGGGTATACTGAAAGGCTCGGAATACGTTATCGATCCGGAGAAGATCGGTTATGAAACATGTGCTTACATTGGACTTTACTTAAAAGATCCTGAATCATTTGATTCCGTAACGAAAGCGCTTGAGAATATACCAGAGGTGGTTGAATGCCATTTTACTACAGGGCAATATGACATGTTTATTAAGATCTATGCGAAGAACAACCATCACTTATTGAGTATTATACATGATAAATTGCAACCATTAGGATTGGCGCGCACTGAAACACTCGTTTCTTTTCATGAAGCAATTAAAAGGCAAATGCCTATTATGGTTGATTTGGAAGAGGATTGACTTATCTTCTGATATAGTTCACGAAAGAATATGGGCAGAGATGTTTTTCATCCACAGGATGATTTTCTCTGCTTTTTTCATGCCATATATCAGGGTCTATTATAGGGAAAAAGGCATCTGCTTCATTTGCTTCATCCTCGATTTGTGTGATGTATAGTTCATCGGATAGAGGCAAGGCTTGTCGGTAGATACTTTCTCCACCTATAATATAAATGTCTTTATCGTCATTACTGTTTTTTATTGCCGCTTCCAGTGATGGAAATACTTCTGCATTCGTATATTGAAGTGTCGGGTTAGAAGAGATGACGATGTTTCTTCTATTGGGAAGAGCTCCATTGGGGAGTGATTCAAAAGTCTTTCGTCCCATAATAATCGTATTTCCCGTAGTTAATGCCTTGAAATGTTTCAGGTCATTGGGCAGCCAGAATAACAGTTTGTTTTGAAATCCGATGGCCAATTTACGATCTACAGCTACTATGATTGCTATTTTACTCATAAGATAAGGCTTAAATAGATACTTTCCCGGCAATATGCGGATGCGGATTATAATTGATTAACTCAAAGTCTTCGTAATTAAACTCAAAGATGTTTTTTATCTCCGGGTTAATTGCCATCTGTGGGAGTGAGCGTGGTTCACGGGTTAACTGTAACTTTACTTGTTCCAAATGATTCAGGTAGATGTGAGCATCTCCTAATGTATGTACAAAATCTCCTGCTTCTAATCCGGTTACCTGGGCCATCATCTGGAGCAATAAAGCGTAAGAAGCTATGTTGAATGGCACACCCAGAAAAATATCCGCACTACGCTGGTAAAGTTGCATACTCAATCGGCCATTAGCCACATAAAATTGGAAGAGTATATGGCATGGAGGGAGATTCATCTTGTTTAGATCAGCCACATTCCAAGCACTCACAATCATGCGACGAGAATCCGGATTGTTTTTGATTGTGTTTACAATTTCTGTTATCTGATCAATGTTTCCTCCTTCGTAGTCTGGCCAGGAACGCCATTGATGACCATAAATATGTCCTAAGTCACCATTCTCATCAGCCCATTCATTCCAGATACGGACACCGTTCTCTTGCAGATACTGTATGTTCGTATCTCCTTTCAGGAACCATAGAAGTTCGTGTATGATTGATTTCAGGTGAAGTTTTTTAGTCGTGAGGCAGGGAAATCCTTCACTAAGATTAAAGCGCATTTGATGGCCGAAGACACTAATAGTTCCGGTTCCGGTGCGGTCGTCCTTTTTTACTCCTTCTTTCAGTACCCTGTCGAGTAGCTCCAGATATTGTTTCATGCTTTATGTTTCGTTAGGTTTGATTGCAAATGTACGTAGAAAGTTTTGTTTTTCTTTTAAAGCCCTTTATATAAATGGGGTAAATAAGTTGGCAAACCAGCCAACTACTTTTTTCCACTTAGAGCGTTGTTTCCATCTTTGGGGAGTTAGTAAGGTACTGTTACTTTTGTCTGCTTCAAAAAGATCACTTAATTCTTTTGTAGTCCTTTTGTCGAAAATGAATGCATTTGTTTCATAGTCATAGCGCAGGCTTCGACTATTTAGGTTAGCCGAACCGACAGTACAGAACAGGCTATCGATCATCATTGTTTTTGAATGGTGAAATCCTCCATTGAACATATATATATTTGCCCCTCTTTCCATTAGTTTATGGGCGAGATAAAATGAGGCTTCGGGAGTGAAAGGAATATCTGATTTTGATGAAATCATAATTTCAACTTTGACTCCACGGTCGATTGCTTCTTTTAGAGCTTCTCTTATCGAGTGGGTAGGGATGAAGTAAGGATTCACAATCTGTATCGATTTTTGCGCAGCTCTGATCGATTTTGTATACGTTCGGCGAAGTTCTTCAGGCGTTTCCTTGGGAGCTCTGTCTACAATTGCGACTTCTTCATTAAAATCATCCGTTTTTTCAATTCTGTCAGGGTAGTATATTTTTCCACTAATCTTCTGTTTTGCTAGTTTGTTCCAGGTTCCCAAAAAAATATCTTGTATATACTTCACAGCATCTCCCTCAATTCGAATGTGCATGTCTCTCCATGCACCTATTTTGGGTAGCCCTTTGATATAATAATCAGCTATGTTCATTCCTCCTAAATAGGCTGTTTTACCATCGATTACGGCAATTTTGCGATGGTCGCGATGAAATGCGTGATTGATATATGGGAATCTAAAAGGATCGAATTTATATATTTCTATACCATTTTGGCGGATGGAATCCAAGTGCTCTTTTTTTAAAGGACGATTGTTAGACCAATTTCCGAAGGCATCGAAGAGTATACGAACTTCAACTCCCTGTTTAGCTTTAACAGCTAATAAATCAAAAAGGGTATTGGCTATTGAATCGTTGCGAAAATTGAAGTATTCCAGATGGATATGGTGCTTTGCTTTTTTAATTTCAGCAAAGAGGTCTATAAATTTTTCTTTCCCACTTTTTAGTAGCTTGGTGTGGTTTTCTTTGGTTATTGGAATATGTAAATCTTCTAAAAAACGAATAACAATAGAATCACTTTTTTGCGCACACACATTTACGGAAACTGTTATGAGCAGAATCGTAAAAATGAAAATTCTTAATTTAAAAGTAATTCCAGAACTTATCAAAATAAATAATGTGCCTTAGTTATAATTGTACCTTAAGCCATTGAGCAAACTTTGCGGAGACATAAAACCACAAGTACTACTACTGCTATTAACAATGATTTCAGATCAATATTTTCGATACCGTTTTGCATAATTGAGATGAAAATTTCTCGCAATGCACCAGCTATTGCCTGCAAGCCATTTAATGTTATAAATAAGACTAATGCAATGGTCGTACAGAATGACACCCAAAGATTAGACAAATGTTTGCTATAGCTTGGCAGGCTGCGCATTACTCGGCGACTAAACCCATTATCTTCTATTTCTTGTTTTTGTTCGTTGAAGAACTGCTTCAACAGTTTATCATTAGTTTCCATCATAACCGTTTTGTTTTAAGTATGTTGCTAACTTATCTTTGCCTCTGGATAAGTGAGATTTCACTGTTCCTGCCGGGCAACCTATAATTCCTGCAATCTTATCAATACTAACATCTTCCATGTAGAATAGAGTGATGCAGGTTCGTTCTATTTCCTTCAGCATTTTAAGCGATTGGTAGATATCCATTTTTTCCCCTACGTTCTCTTGCTCTGTGCTCCATGCTGCGTCTATTTCTTTAGCTTCCAGGTCGGTCGTCTCCTTTCGACTGCGAATATAGTCATAAAAAACATTATATGCAACACGATATAGCCAAGTAGAGAAACTAGAGAGGTTCTTAAATGAGGCGATATTAGTATATGCCTTTACAAATGTATCTTGCGCCAAATCATCACTTAACTCACCGTCTCCACAAGTTAGGTTCAGAAAGAATCGTCTGATAGGCGATTGGTATTTCTTTACTAACTCGTCAAAGGCCCTGGTATTTTTAAATACCACGACCTGTGCTACTAACGATATGTCGTTAAGTTGACTCATTCTTCGGTTGAAGTCTTATCGCTTTTTTCCTCGTGATTGGCTTTTACATCCAAAACCTGATTGTTTCTACTATTGCTTGTATAAGGTTTTTTTTCGATTGAAGAAGGCTTTTGAGTGTAGCAGATAACCAATTGCCCCAAGCCTGTAAACATGATCAGTAGCCCGATGCATCCCAGTCCAAAATTCCCTGTTAAAGCCCAAAGAAAGATGAAAAGCCCGATGCCCATGAAGGTGTTTTTAATGCCTTTTGTTTGAATGTCGTTCTCCATTTTTTGTTCACTAAACATACCTTCCGGTATGGGCTGTCCAGATGCAAGAGCTTGCTCAGCAAGGCGATATTTTGCTTTCTTATTTTTATACCGAAAAAAGAATGCGATAAAGACAATGAATATAGGGAGTCCACATCCCATAATGATGGCAATAATGGGTATTAGTAATGCTGCACTTCCAAAGTGTTGTCCGTCAAAGTTGAACGGAAAGTCATCATCATTTGTTGCCGATATTGTAGTACTTGAAGCACTATCAGGAGTGTCTTCCCATTCAGCAACGAATGTTGTGTCCGAATCCTCATCATCTGTTGCCGAACTTGTCTTGGTCACTGTAATTTTAGCTTTTCCAATGCTGTCTTTTACAATGGTAACCTTCTTCTGAGCCAGTGCCAGCGTACAGAATGCGATTGTTACCATCAGAGCAATAATTATTCGTTTCATATGCCTTATAGTTTTATTATTATTGTTTCTTTGTATGTTTAGACGTAGTTCGTTACACGGAAAGTTGCAAAGAGACGAATTATTTTTCATATTTGCACTTTTTAATAGCATAAAATGAACTTACCTATCAATTTTTCGACTTATACAGGCACCCTTTTGGGAAAAGAAGACTATGATGGCTTGCTTGAAGCATTGGGACAAGATTCTCCCGTCAGCGTCCGACTAAATGCTTCAAAAAGAGAGCTTTCATCAATAGCTATTGAAGGCATAGTTCCAGTACCTTGGTGTGCTACAGGCTATTATCTTCCCGAACGGCTGACTTTTACTTTTGATCCTCTATTTCATGCCGGTTGTTATTATGTGCAGGAGGCTTCTTCGATGTTTCTGGAGAAGGTGGTGAAGCAGTACGTTCACGCACCTAGTGTAATGCTCGATTTATGTGCGGCTCCAGGTGGAAAATCGACCCATGCTTGTAGTCTGTTGCCTTCAGGAAGCTTGCTGGTTGCCAATGAAGTTATTCGCTCTCGTTCTCAAATTTTGGCTGAAAATCTCACAAAGTGGGGGCAACCCAATGTTGTTGTGACAAATAATGATCCGACAGATTTCTCTACGCTTGATTCATTTTTTGATGTAATTTTGACTGATGTCCCTTGTTCGGGTGAGGGAATGTTCCGAAAAGATGCTGGTGCTATTGAAGAATGGAGTTTGGATAATGTTGAAATCTGTTGGCGGCGACAACGGCGCATTATTGCTGATATTTGGCCTAGTCTTAAACCGGGGGGAATTCTTATTTATAGTACGTGTACTTATAATACAAAGGAAGACGAGGAGAACATTGCTTGGATACAACAGGAATTTGGAGGGATACCTTTAGAGGTGGATGTGCCCGAAGAATGGAATATCAGTGGCAATCTTGCAAATAGTGATTTTCCTGTCTATCGCTTCCTGCCTCATAAGACGCTAGGAGAAGGTTTCTTTCTTGCTGTATTAAGAAAGCCGGATCTGGAGGATATTGATTGCCGATTCGGTTCTGCGCAAAGAAAAATAGCGGAGAAAAAGAATAAAGGATCAAAACTTCCTTCTCCTAACAAAGAGGTATTAAATCTTGTAAAAGATTGGATTGTAAATTCTAATGATTATCAATTGATGACAAATGATCGTTTTGTTTCGGCTTTTCCTCAGTCTTATTTTACTGAATTGGGCAAACTGCAACAGACGTTGCGCATTGTTCAAGCAGGTGTTGCATTGGCTGAAATGAAAGGGAAAGATATTATTCCGAATCATGCACTTGCTATGAGTCTAATCATGCGTCCCGAAATCTTTCATACTGAAGAGATTAGTTACGAACAAGCTATTGCCTATTTACGAAAGGAGGCAATAACGCTTAGCGACACTTCGCCTCGCGGTTGCCTTTTGGTTACTTATAAAGGTGCTCCATTGGGCTTCGTGAAAAACATCGGCAATCGAGCCAATAATCTTTATCCACAAGAATGGCGCATTCGCAGTGGATACTTGCCCCAAGAAGTTCGAACTTTGTAATAAATAATAGAAAAGCAGGCATTCAAAATTTCTTTTGAACGCCTGCTTCCTTAATTTAAAACAAATGTACTTATGAATCTTATTTCTTCTTGGCAGCAGCTGTTTTCTTGCAGCAAGCTTTCTTAGTGCTATCGGCTTTGCAGCAAGCTTTTGCAGTTGCTTTTTTTGAAGCATCAGCCGTTTTGCAACATTCTTTTTTAGCGTTCCCTGCTTTGCAGCAAGCTTTAGCATCTTTTTTGTCACATTTCTTATCGCATTGTTCTTTCTTTACTTCTTTCTTTGTTGTAACTGTACTTTGAGCGTTGGCTGTTGTAAACAAGCCCATTGCTGCAACAAATGCAGCGCAATAAAATAGTCTTTTCATATTTTTCTTTTTTTTAGAGTTGATAAAAAGGTATTTCTTATACCAAATACAAAGAAAGCATATTTTGTTTTATTATACTTCTTTTTAAAACATAAAAAATATTATTATTTTCTTTTTTCCAATTCGTTCAGTGAATCCATTTTCTTCTTCTCCAAGAATTCGTAAATGCCACACAGGTGTTCTGTGACCTTTTTATTGCCGAATTCGTAGACTTTTGTCACTAAACCATCAAGGAAATCACGGTCATGAGACACAACAACTAACGTTCCGTCAAAATCGGCCAGTGCTTGTTTTAAGATGTCTTTGGTCTTTAAGTCTAAGTGGTTAGTTGGTTCATCCAATATTAGTAAGTTGATGGGTTCTAAAAGTAATTTTATCATTGCTAGTCGTGTCCGTTCGCCTCCCGAAAGTACTTTCACCTTTTTCGTTGATTCTTCTCCACCAAACATAAAGGCACCCAACAGATCACGTATTTTGTTTCGTATATCCCCTTTGGCCACATCATCAATTGTTTGAAAGACGGTCAGGTTTTCATCCAGCAGTGAAGCTTGATTTTGAGCAAAATAACCCATTTGTACGTTATGCCCCAGTGTCAAAGTGCCGTCATGTTCTATCTCTTTCATGATACACTTTACAAGTGTTGATTTTCCTTCCCCGTTTTTACCGACGAAAGCAACTTTATCTCCTCGCTCTACGGTTATATTAGCATTTCGGAAGACCGTATGGCTACCATACGTTTTTCCTACATTGTCCATGATCACTGGATAATTGCCCGAGCGTGGTGATGGAGGAAATTTTAATCTTAAAGCTGAAGAATCTTCTTCGTCCACTTCAAGGAGCTCGAGTTTTTCGAGCATTTTCACTCTGCTTTGAACTTGCGTTGTCTTAGAATAAGTACCTTTAAATCGATCTATAAATTCGGTGGTATCGGCGATGAATCTTTGTTGTTCCTCATAAGCCTTCTGTTGTTGCTCTCTTCTTTCTTTGCGTAGCTCCAGATATTTAGAGTAGTTTACTTTATAATCATAAATGCGTCCCATGGTTACTTCTATAGTCCGCGTAGTGATGTTGTCAATGAATTTACGGTCGTGACTGATAACGATAACAGCCTTAGCACTATTGATAAGAAAATCTTCCAGCCATTGAATTGACTCAATATCCAAGTGATTTGTTGGTTCATCAAGCAATAACACATCAGGCTTTTGTAAAAGCAACTTGGCCAGTTCGATGCGCATTCTCCATCCACCGCTGAAATCCTTCGTCTGGCGGCTGAAGTCTTCGCGTAAGAAGCCTAAACCAAACAATGCTTTCTCTACGTCTTCTTCGTAATTAGTTGCGTCAATTGCATAAAACTTCTCACTCAAGGCAGAAACTTCTTCGATAAGCTCCATATAACTATCCGTCTCATAGTCCGTACGAGTTTCCAATTCTTTATTCAGCCGTCCTATTTCGGCCTCCATCTCGTGCTGATGCGCAAATGCCTGAGCTGTTTCTTCAAAAACGGTTCTACCGTCTTCCGTCATCAGGTGTTGTGGCAGGTAGGCAATGACACATTCTTTTGGCGCCGATATTTTTCCTCGCGAAGGAGGTCTGACGCCTGCCAGAATCTTTAACAGTGTGCTTTTACCGGCACCATTTTTACCCATAAGGGCAATGCGGTCCTTTTCGTTGATGACAAATGAAATATCACTAAATAAGGTGGATCCACCGAACTCTACGGCTAATCCGTCTACTGAAATCATGCTTAATCGTTTAAAATGAGGCGCAAAGATACGATATTTAAATACCCTTTGCCAAGTGCATTCGAATTAAAAATCACTTTCCATCTGAAATTTGCGACTAACTTTCATCAAGTTAATGGTGTAGGTTACCACGTTTTGTGCCTCTTGAACCATCGTCAGATAGACCATGCTGACTTTGATACTACCTCTTTGGCTCTGAATGCGCTTTAACTCTTCTTTCTTCAGATGAGCTAGTTGGGCATTGAGGGCATTGCCGGTATTGATGTTATCTTCGAAATCTTGAAAATTATTTGTATTTAACTTCTCTCTGCAAGAGCGAATTAATTCGGTGATGTCTTTGGATACATTAGCGAATTCTGACTGTTGAGTTTCATCGAGTGGGTTGAAATTATTGTCAATATGTTCTAAGCAAGGCTCACACAAACGGTTGATGCTATAAACCAGTTCACTTGCAAAATCATTCCCTTGATAATAATAGAGCCCTTTCTCAAGCACCGTATTGTTGTCCAAGCGGCACATCGCTAATGTACCTGTACGCTTCATCTGTTTCAATAATTGTTTTTCAAATTTGCTGGCTCCCATGGCTTTGCGTAGTCCACGTAAGTTTTCAGCAATGAAAGAGGTTACAATCCGGTTGAAATTTTCTTCAGCATATTCTAAGACTTTGGTTAGTTCCTCACGTGTTAATATTCTCATTAATTCCAAAGCTTGTGCACTGTCTGTGCTGCGCATCAACTCTTTGAAAGTTTCATTCTCTTTGCCCTTTTGGTTGTTTTTCTTAAACAAGACTTGGCTGCGAAGTAGCGTAAATGCAGCTAATGCTATCATTAATATAATGGCTACTGTACCACCAAAGTAGATGACCATTGCTACAAAGAAGCAAATAGTGAAAGCTGAACCTGCGGTAAGAAACCATCCTCCGATGACTGAAAGTACACCGGTTATGCGGAATACTGCAGAGTCTCTTCCCCAAGCTTTGTCGGAGAGTGAGCTACCCATTGCAACCATGAAAGTGACGTAAGTTGTAGAAAGAGGCAATTTCAAGGAAGTACCCAAGGCGATTAAAAGGCCTGCCAATACTAAGTTGACAGACGCACGTACTAAGTCAAAAGCTGCGCCATCGGCTATGATAGCTTCATCTTTACGGAAACGTGAATCGATCCACTGTTTTGTATTTTCAGGAAGAATTCTTGAAAGGCTATTGGACATGCCGATGCTGATGCGTACAAGTGTACGAGCGATAGGGGTGCTACCGAACGTTTCTTCTCCTTCGTCCTGACGAGCTAGATCAACAGATGTCTTCACCACTGCATGTGCTTTTTTGGAAGTGAATAGAGCATACACCATAACGGCACCTGCACCAATCAGGAAATACCAAGGAGTTTGAGCAGGGCCTAGAAGTGAGGTCATTAAATAATTATCCGGAGCAACTCCGGCTCCGTTAGCAGTATAATCAATGAAAGATGAATAACCGGCTAAAGGGACACCGATGAAGTTTACCAAGTCATTGCCGGCAAATGCAAGTGCCAAAGAAAAAGTGCCTAATAATACGATGACTTTGAATACGTTAATTTTTAGCCAGTGCAGAATCTGCATTAGTAAGGTGAAAAAGATAAAACAGCCTAAAACAAGTTGAGGTGTATTTGTATTTATCCATCCGATGTTTTCTTTGGTCATGAACGAGCTACTCTTCAGCCCATTGATAAGCATGAAGTATATGATTGCAGTAGCTGCTATGCCGCCAAAGACTCCGATACTGTATTTCATCTTTTTCTCGTAATTGAAAGTAAAAACAATACGGGCGATGTATTGCACCAGCATACCAAAGAAGAATGCGATGGCTACTGATACGAAAATTGCCATGATGACGGATAGGGCTTTGTCTGTGTTAATCAAATCACCTAATTCGAGCTCATTGCTGCCATAAACTTTGATCAATGCCAAGGCGAATGTTCCTCCTAGAAGTTCAAAGACCATGGATACGGTAGTGGAAGTTGGCATTCCCATCGAGTTGAAAATATCCAGTAAGACCACATCTGTGAGCATAACGGCGAGTACAATACACATTATCTCATTGAAGTAGAAATATTCCGGTTGATAAATGCCGTGTCTGGCGATGTCCATCATTCCGTTAGAGAGGGATGCACCAATGAAAATACCTATAGCCGAAACAATCATGATTGTTCTGAAAGATGCTGCTTTTGCACCTATGGCTGAATTTAGAAAGTTTACTGCATCATTGCTAACACCGACCATTAGATCGAACACAGCTAAAATGAATAAAAAGATAACAATACCAAGATAAAGAGTTTCCATAAATGTGTCTTCTGTTTCTAGTGCGCAAATATATTGCAAATATGCGTTATCTATGTTACATAAGTGTTTCATTTTTCGCTTTCAGATAATTATAGAAAGCATATTGTGCTCTCAAAGGGGGTAGAGAGTCTTTCCGCTTGAACACATTGCGCAAATGTTCATTAACAAAACAAGCTTTTTGGTTGTCTTTTAATTGGAACTCGAGCATATCAATCATCTCTTGCCGAAGATCAGGATCAAGAATAGGTACGACAGCCTCTATTCGTCGATATAAATTGCGTCTCATCCAATCGGGTGAACCGATAAAGACTTTAGGATTGTCATTATTCCCAAAATACCACACACGGGCATGTTCCAGAAAGATATCCACAATGCGGGTGATGCGTATGTTTTGGCTATAAGGTTGCTCCGGTATCAGGCAACAAATGCCACGAATGATGAGATCGATCTCCACTCCGCTCATGGAGGCTTCATAAAGTCGGTTAATCATGCTAGGGTCTTGAAGTGCGTTCATCTTTAATATAATGCGCCCCTGCTTGCCGCTTTTAGCTAATTCTATTTCATGATCGATTAGTTTGTTTAACTCGGAGATTAAGTTGAACTGAGAAACGAGTAAATGTTTAAAATTCGGAGATTCTTTCTTTTCAAGAGTAAGAAAAAGGTTATGGAGATCATTTACTATTTCCTTGTTGCAGGTGAACAGTGCACTATCTGCATATACATTAGCCGTTTTTTCGTTAAAGTTTCCCGTACTTATATAAGCATAGCTGCGAATTAGCTTGCCCTCTTCTTCTTTTCTTAATATAAGGGCGACTTTGGCATGTACCTTTAATCCGGGGATGCTATAAATGATGTTGATGCCTGCTGCTTGCATCATCTCGGCTGTAGCCAGATTATTCTCTTCATCAAAACGAGCTTTGAGTTCGACAAATACAGTAACCTTTTTTCCGTTGAGTGCTGCTGATATGAGTGTGTTTATCACGGCTGAATTCTCCGCAACACGATATTGTGTGATCATGATTTCTTTGGTTCTTGGGTCGTGTACGGCTTCATAAAGGAAATGGGTGAAGTGTCCGAAAGAGTGATAAGGATAGTGTATAAGCAAATCTTTTTTTGCTACGAATCGAAAGATTGAGCCCTTGCTATCCAAGCATATGAGCTTCATTGGTTGAGGCCTTATATTGCATATAAGATCTTTGTTCGGGTTGGGCAATCGACGTAAATCTTCCAGATTTAAATGTTTGTCGCCCGGCACTAACTCATTTTTGTCAATATGATAAGCCTCTACAAGAAAATCCAAGAAATCATCAGGCATCTGGCGATCATACACAAAACGGCATACAGCACCTATCTTGCGTTTCTTTATTTTCTTTTTTACTTGTTCTACTATATCTGAATTTTCTGTATCATCAATGAATATATCAGCATCTCTGGATATTTTGATGCAATAGCTGCAGTCCACTTCGTATCCGGGAAAGATGGTGCCAATATTAGTCTTGATAATATCCTCAATATACATCAGGTAATAATGATCTTTGTGTTTCGGTAATTCAATGAAGCGGGGTACTTTGCTATAAGGCATCTTCATTACGAAATATTGTACATGGTTCGCGTCGTCTTTACTCGTGCCGAGAAGAAATAGGCGCACAGCCAGATAGAGCCTGTTGTCTCTTAAGAAGGAAATTACTTTGTTTTTCCACAGAGGAACCGGTTGAAGGTAAGGGAAAATCTCTTCCTTAAAGAAACTACGCACAAAATCCTGATGAAAGGACTCTACGTTATGACTCTGATAGAAGATAATTTGATTTTCGCGAAGAGCCGGTAGAATTTTGTTCTCATAAATACGAATGCGTTCTTCCAGTTGCCGGTTGACTTCAGAACTGATCTCTTCTAAAAGTTTGATTGACGATTGAACGGACTCTTCATCGTTTCTTGCTCCACCTGTAGCTATGGCCTTATGATCGGCTACGCGTATCTTATAAAATTCTTCAAGATTCGAAGAATAGATAGCGATAAAATTGATGCGCTCGTATAGCGGGAGGCGGTCATCATCGGCTTCCAGTAACACGCGATAGTTGAAGGATAGCCAACTGATATCACGTTTGAAGTAATTATAGATGTTTTCCATCGACTTAGTTTGCTCCAAATATACTACCTTTGCACATATAAACAAAGTAATTATGACAAGAATTGGTCTATTATCAGACACACATGCTTATTGGGACGATAAATATCTTACTTATTTTGAGGCATGTGATGAGATATGGCATGCAGGAGATATCGGTTCTTTAGAAGTTGCACAAAAGTTGGCTGGCTTTCGCCCTTTTCGTGCTGTATATGGTAATATAGATGGGCAGGATATACGGCGAATATATCCTCAGATAAATCGTTTTATGGTAGATGGAGCCGAAGTCTTGATAAAACATATTGGAGGTTATCCGGGCAATTACGATTCTTCCATTCGGGGCAGTTTGTTGGTTAAACCCCCTAAACTTTTTATTAGTGGACATTCGCATATATTAAAGGTAAAATACGATAAAACACTTGGCATGCTTCATATTAATCCCGGAGCTGCGGGCCTTTCCGGATTTCATAAAGTGCGTACAATGGTGCGTTTCAGCATTGAGAATGGAGAGTTTAAAGATTTAGAAGTAATAGAATTGGCCGGATGAAAAATCTTGTATTGTTTAATAATATTCTCTTTATTATTTTGTCACATCAAATATCTTTGCGTTCTTTGCACTAAATAAACTAACTTATATGAAGGGAATAATTCTGGCTGGAGGAAGTGCTACTCGTCTGTATCCTCTCTCGAGAGCAATCTCAAAACAGATTATGCCGGTTTATGATAAACCGATGATCTATTATCCACTTTCTACTTTGATGCTTGCCGGTATCCGTGAAGTGTTGATTATCTCTACTCCACGAGATTTGCCGATGTTTCGTGAACTATTGGGTACGGGTGAAGAACTTGGCATGAGTTTTCATTATAAAGTACAAGAGAAGCCTAATGGTTTGGCGCAAGCTTTCGTTCTTGGTGCTGAGTTTCTTGCCGGAGAACCGGCTTGTTTGATTCTTGGTGATAATATGTTCTATGGACAAGGATTCTCCACTATGCTACGTCGGGCAGCCGAGACGGGTAGAGGTGCATGTATCTTTGGCTATTATGTGAAAGATCCCAGAGCTTATGGAGTTGTAGAGTTTGATGATAGCGGAAAGGTTGTTTCTTTAGAAGAGAAGCCTGCCCAACCCAAAAGTAATTATGCTGTTCCCGGACTTTATTTCTATGATGCCAGTGTAACTGAAAAGGCGGCGGCACTCAAACCCTCTGCTCGTGGTGAATATGAAATAACTGATCTGAACAAATTGTATTTAGAAGAAGGCACGTTGAAAGTAGAGTTGTTTGGTCGTGGTTTCGCTTGGCTTGATACCGGCAATTGCGACAGCCTTCTTGAAGCATCCAATTTTGTGGCTACCATTCAAAATCGTCAGGGGTTTTATGTGAGTTGCATTGAGGAAATAGCGTGGCGCAATGGTTGGATCTCTTTAGATCAGCTTATTGCCTTAGGTAAGAAATTAGAGAAAACTGAATATGGAAGATACCTGACTGACTTGGCTGTAAACTCTTAACTCCCTCTCTCATTAAAAAAAAAACAAATTCAACAATTCAACAAATATATGAAAACTTATCTCGTAACCGGTGCTGCCGGATTTATTGGAGCGAACTATTTGAAACATATTTTAGACAAGCATAATGATATCAAGGTTGTAGTGCTTGATATACTGACTTATGCCGGGAATTTGGGAACAATTGCTTCTGACATTGATAGTGAACGTTGTTTTTTTGTAAAAGGGGATATTTGCGACCAACCATTAGCTGATAGACTTTTTGCTGAATATAAGTTCGACTACGTGGTGAACTTTGCCGCTGAAAGTCACGTGGATAGAAGTATTGAAAATCCTCAACTTTTTTTGACTACCAATATTTTGGGAACACAGAATTTGCTTGATGCTGCTCGTCGTGCGTGGGTCACCGGTAAAGATGAATATGGCTATCCCACTTGGCGCAAGGGCGTGCGTTATCATCAGGTATCTACGGATGAGGTGTATGGTTCTCTTGGTGCTGAAGGTTTCTTCACGGAAGAAACACCTCTTTGTCCTCATAGCCCTTACAGTGCTTCTAAGACGAGTGCTGATCTTGTGGTAATGGCTTATCATGATACCTACAAGATGCCGGTTTCAATCACGCGGTGCTCTAACAACTATGGACCTTACCACTTTCCGGAAAAGTTGATTCCTCTGATTATTAAAAACATCCTTGAAGGGAAAAAACTTCCTGTATATGGAGATGGCAGTAATGTACGTGATTGGCTTTATGTGGAAGATCATTGCAAAGCAATTGATCTTGTGGTGCGTCAGGGCAAAGAAGGTGAAGTGTACAACGTAGGCGGTCACAATGAGAAGACAAATCTCGAGATTGTGAAACTTACAATTAGTACTATTCATCGACTACTGAGCGAGAATCCGAAGTATCGCAGTGTTTTAAAAAAGAAAGAGAAAGATGCGAATGGCGAAATTTCAATCGATTGGATAAATGAAAATCTAATCATCTTTGTGAAAGATCGCCTTGGGCACGATCAACGTTATGCCATTGATCCGACGAAGATTACAGATGCTTTAGGCTGGTATCCTGAAACCAAGTTTGAAGTGGGAATTGTGAAAACCATTGAATGGTACTTAACCAATCAAACTTGGGTGGAAGAGGTAACCAGTGGTGATTATCAAAAATACTACGAAAAGATGTACGGCTCAAGATAAGAGCATACCCAACGATAATAATAAACCAAATAGCAGCATATTGCGAGACGTTTCTCCCAATATGCTGTTTAGTTTTTTACCACTATGTATTTTCACCATCCTTTGCCATGTTCTGATGTGGGCAATAAGGTATAATTGAGGTAAGAGAGCAGCGTAGAGATGTCCGTCTACCAAGAACCATAAACAGCCCCATGTGGCAATGATTCCCAGCCAGAGATACAAATATCGGCCGAACGGCTCGCCAAAACGAACGATGATGGTGTGTTTTCCGCTTTTCTTATCTGTTTCACGATCACGATAGTTATTTACGACCAACAAAGTATCTACGATAAGCCCGCAAGCGATTGAGGCGACTGTGGCATCGGTAGTCCATATCAGCGATTGCACATAATAGGTGCCACCTACCGGTACAAAGCCAAAGAAAATAAGAACCAATGCATCACCCCATCCATTGTATGAAAGAGGGTAGGGACCGGTGGTGTATAGAAAAGCGAAAAGAACGCAGAGTAAACCCACCACTACCAGTTCCCATCCGGCATAGAAAAAAAGCGTACTACCTGTGATGCAGGCGATGCCCACAATAATAAAGATACCTCTTTTCATCGCTGATGGAGAAATCCATCCTTGGGATGTAGCTCTTTCGGGTCCCAGACGGTCTTCACGGTCGGTACCCTTGAGGAAGTCATATAAATCATTGATAAAGTTGGCAGCAATTTGCATTTCGAAAGCAAACAGCAAACAGATTAGCGCAGGCAGCCAACTAAATTTTCCATCCATAAATGCCAATGCACTACCAATTAACACCGGTGTGAATGCACTAGCCAGTGTTTTTGGCCTTGCAGCCAAGAACCATGCTCTTGCCGAATTTACCTTTATCTTATTTTCCATCTATCTACTTACATTTTGGGTGTGGCAAAGATACAATCATTCAAGTAAAAATATGGAAAGAGATAGTAGAAAAAGGATGTTATCTTCTTTTTATCGTATTATAATGAAGTTGAATGTGTAAGTAATTAGAGAAATGAATTATATTTGTGTCTTCTAAAACCAAATGCAATCAGGAACAAATGAAAGCTAAAGGATATTTGACGCCACAGTGAATCGCATAACCTACATATCTCTATTGCTCCTATTACTACTCTCTTCTTGCTCTTCTACGCAGAGGTTCTCTTCGCATGGGGTAGGAAGAGTGAAGAAGTACGACTTCTTTCATAAAGATATTCCGGCAGCGTTTGATGGATTTCGTATCGCTTTTATTTCCGATCTGCATTACAAGAGTACGCTCCAGGAGGCTGGGCTGGATAAACTTGTAGGGCAGTTGCAGGATGTAAAGGCGGATGTGTTATTGATGGGTGGCGACTATCAGGAAGGGTGTGATGTGGTGCCCGAATTATTTGATAAATTGGCCGCAGTGAAAACAAGGTTTGGCACTATCGGTGTGATGGGAAATAATGACTATGAACGCTGTTATGACGAGATCATCCGAGAGATGCAACGGCATGGAATGAAAATGCTGGAGCATCAGCTTGATACACTTAGTTTAGATGGCGAACGAATTATTCTGGCAGGTGTGCGTAATCCGTTCGACTTAAAAAGGAATGGCGTATCACCCACACTTTCCCTTTCTACAAATGATTTCGTGATTCTGCTTACTCATACTCCTGATTATGCAGAGGAAGTCCCGATTACTAATACGGATTTAGTCCTGGCAGGGCATACACATGGCGGACAAGTTACTCTCTTTGGTCTGTATGCTCCGGTTATTCCTTCTGCTTATGGTCAACGCTTTCGAACGGGGCTTAAATATACTTCTGCTCATATTCCTGTAATTGTGACCAACGGTATTGGTACCTCTCGAAAACGGCTTCGACTTTTTGCGCCAAGTGAGATTGTTCTTATTGTACTTCATAAACGCTGATCGTTTCATTAGTTTTTGAACTCACATTCTTTGATGCTTATGCGAATCGCTTTTTGGGATAATAAATTACATTAATTACTCTTCAAATAGATCTTACTACTTCAGCGTGTTGAATGCCCGCTTTCAACACGCTGATCGCGGACGTTCAACACGCTGAAGTCGGGACTTCTACCAACCCCTCTCACAGGGCTTGTAGAGGGATATTTTGTAATTTCTTTTAAATTTACAAAATATATCTCCTGAGAGATTATTTTTATTCATCTCAATAGTATTTGGCTTTACTAAAACGACATCGTATCAGGCTTACTGCTCAGAGAAAAATTGTTTCCTTGTCGCATAGGTTACAATTAGTTGATTTTAAAATCCCGATATTTGTACCCGAGAAATAAAAATGAAGGATGAAACGAACCATTATTAAGATTGATGAAGAACTTTGCAATGGATGCGGAGTTTGCGTGAAAGGTTGTCACGAAGGTGCTTTGCAGTTGATTAACGGTAAAGCAACGCTGGTAAGCGAACTGTATTGTGACGGATTGGGAGCGTGTATTGGCGATTGCCCCGAAGGAGCTATTACGTTAGAAGAAAGAGAGTCGGAACCGTATGATGAAGCAACTGTGATGGAGCGGCTTATGCATAAGGGAGAAGGGGTTGTGTTGGCACATTTGAAACATTTGGATGAACATGACCAACATGATTTGCTCAAAGAGGCTGAAGCTGTTTTGAGGAAGTGTAGCATTCCAATCCCAGCTTATAAAAAGAGGGAAATAGCAGGTAACTCTCCAAGGTCATTTTCTACTCATCATGCCTGTCCGGGTAGTCGGGAAATGCTGTATGCTTTGCCAACCGAGGAGCCTGTTTCGACCGCAGTTCAGCGTGGAGAATTGCAACAATGGCCTGTGCAACTACACTTAGTCTCACCGACAGCGACTTTCTTAAGGGGGGCCGACTTACTAGTAGCAGCTGATTGTTGCGCTTTTACCGTTGGTAATTTTCATCAATCCTATTTGAAAGGAAAACGTTTGGCGATAGCATGTCCTAAGCTGGATCAAGGGAAGGAAATTTATATTCGTAAACTGGCCGAGATGATAGATCATGGTGGTATTAATACACTTACAGTAATGATTATGGAGGTTCCTTGTTGCGGTGGGCTGCTATATCTCTGTGAAGAAGCCAGGAAAGCCGCTTCCCGAAATATTCCGTTAAAGTTGATTCGTATTAGTTTGAAAGGGGAAAAACTAGAGGAAAAATGGGTGTGAGATGTCTTTTAGTCGCTAAACATTTATTTATAAAGCCCTTCCTCCATTATTACTTTGTAAACAGTGGAGTGGAGGAAATATCTGATATCTTTTCCCGCGGATATTGCTTGCCGGATAAAGGTAGAGTTTACATCGAGTAAGGGGGCAGAAACGACACGGACGCTTTCCGGCAATTGTTTCTCGTCAATGGAGAATCCGGGGCGGGGGTAGATAAGAATAGGGGTGGTGGCAATGATCTGTTCGGGATCTTTCCATAAAGGAAATAGCTTCCAATTGTCGGAACCGATAATCAGATGAAACTCTCGATCTGGATAACGTTCTTTGAGTTTTTCAAGCGTATACACCGTATAGCTGGGTCGGGGAAGGTGAAATTCAAAATCAGAGGTCTGGAATTTAGGATATCCCTCAATTGCTGATTGCACCAATTCGAGTCGTTTATGATCTGCCAGCAGATCGGTTTCTTCTTTCAACGGGTTGTGCGGACTAACCATGAACCATATCTCATCCAGTCCGGCAAATTCACAGAGATAATTGGCTAAAGCAAGATGCCCGATATGGATCGGGTTAAAAGATCCGCTAAAAATACCCGTTTTTAGATTCATTTTTCCAGGAATGCTTTGATTACTTCTAAAGCCTCTTTTTGGGCTGTTTCCAGATCATCATTAATGATAATCCGGTCGAATTTAGTAGCATACGTAAGTTCAAATTCCGCTTTTGCTATACGGCTTTCGATTACCTCGGCAGAATCTGTGGCACGTCCCACTAATCTGTGTCTCAACTCTTCCACAGAGGGTGGTTGGATGAAAACAGAAAGTGCGCGATCACCATAAAACTTCTTGATGTTGCATCCACCTACCACATCTACGTCGAACACCACATTCTGTCCGGCTTCGAGTTGCTTTTCTACCTGAGCTTTCAAGGTACCATAATAGCGATCCTTGTACACTTCTTCGTGTTCCAGAAACTCATTATTGTCGATGCGACGGCGAAATTCCTCAGGCGAAAGGAAGAAATATTCCACTCCGTCTTTTTCATTGCCGCGTGGAGGGCGACTGGTTGCAGAGATGGAAAAAAACAGATTCAGGTTCTGCGTTAACAGGTAATTGATGATGGTAGACTTACCTGAACCCGAAGGAGCCGAAAATATAATAAGTTTTCCGTTCATATTTTGTTCTGGAGATAGTTACATTACGTTAAGAATCTGCTCTTTGATTTGTTCCAATTCGTCCTTCATCTGAACCACTATTTTTTGCATCTCTGCATGGTTGGACTTGCTACCTAATGTATTTATTTCGCGTCCCATTTCTTGAGCGATAAAGCCAAGCTTCTTTCCTTGTCCGCTTCCGCTTTCGAGCGTGCTGATAAAGTATTTTAGATGATTACCCAATCGTTGTTTTTCTTCGTTGATATCTAGCTTCTCGATGTAATAGATCAATTCCTGTTCCAAGCGATTCTTATCATAATCTACGCTGATGGTTTTTGTCAGGGCATCGGTAATGCGCTCTTTGATTTTCTCAACCCGCTCTTTTTCGTAAGGAGTAACAGACTCAAGCAAGTTATGAATGTTTCCTACTTTTTCGCGGAATTTCTTCTCTAAGGCTGCTCCCTCTTGTTTGCGAAAGTCAGTTAAATGTTCAATGGCTTCTTCTACAGCTTTGTGAGCAATGGCCCATTCATCGTCTGTGAGCTCCTGAGTTTCTGTTCTACTCATCACATCCGGCATGCGCAGAAGAGTTTGGAACCAGTCGGTAGGTAAAGCAATTCCTAAATTATCTGATATTTCAGAAATTTGCTTGTAATAACTTTCCACTAATGCTTGGTTGATAGGTGTTGCAGCATCCGAAGATTCTTTTTTTTCTACCCAAAGGCTGAAATCTACTTTACCGCGCTCTAGTATTTTGGTTACTTCGTTGCGGATTTCCATTTCTTTCTCCCGATATGCCGGAGCGATGCGCGCCGACAGATCCATAGCCTTGCTATTAAGCGATTTAATCTCTACATTTATTTTCTTATCAGAAAGTTCGGCTGTAGCTTTTCCGTATCCCGTCATCGATTGTATCATGATCACATTAGTTTTTTGCAAAAGTAGCGGTTTTTTCGTAATTATACGTATCTTTGCATCATTATAAACTGGAATTTTATGTCGTGTATCTTACATATTGAAACTTCTACAGCTGTTTGTTCGGTTGCGGTTAGTGAAGACGGACAAAGCATTTTTGTCAAGGAAGATTTTCAAGGCCCTTCTCATGCAGTATCTTTGGGCGTTTTTGTAGATGAAGCTTTGTCTTTTATTGATAATCATGGCATTCCTCTTGATGCAGTAGCAGTGAGTTGCGGTCCCGGTTCATACACAGGTTTGCGCATCGGAGTGTCTATGGCAAAAGGCGTTTGCTATGGACGTAATATTCCTCTTATTGGCCTTCCTACGCTGGAAGTTTTATGTGTTCCGGTATTGTTGTATCATGAATTGCCCGATGATGCTTTGCTTTGTCCGATGATTGATGCTCGCAGAATGGAAGTGTATGCAGCTATTTATGATCGTGCGCTCAATGTTAAACGTGAAATCTCTGCCGACATTGTTGATGAAAATTTATACTTGGAATATCTGAATGAGCGTCCGGTGTATTTCTTTGGTAGCGGTGCGGCTAAATGCAGAGATCGGATTGCGCACCCCAATGCTCATTTCATTGATGATATTCATCCGCTTGCCAAAATGATGTTTCCGCTTGCAGAGAAGGCTATAGCGAAGCAAGATTATAAAAATGTGGCTTATTTTGAGCCATTCTATCTCAAAGAATTTGTAGCCTCTCAACCTAAAAAACTTTTGTAATTTATTAATTATATGATATACAATACCCAACAGAAAAGAATGTTCTTACCGGAATACGGACGTAGTATTCAAAACATGGTAGATCATGCACTTACGATAGAAGACAAGGCTGAACGTCAGCGTTGTGCAAACACCATTATCAACATTATGGGTAGCATGTTTCCACATCTTAGGGATGTGCCCGATTTTAAGCATAAGTTATGGGATCATTTGGCCATTATGTCCGATTTTCAATTGGATATAGAATGTCCTTATGTGGTTATCCGTAAAGATAACCTCATCACTAAGCCCGATCTTGTTCCATATCCCAGTACAAAAATGCGCTACCGTCACTATGGTCGCACGCTTGAACTTTTGATTAGGAAGGCTTGTGACTTTCCGGAAGGCGATGAAAAGAAAAACCTTGTAGCTCTCATAGCTAACCACATGAAGAAAGATTACATGGCATGGAACAAGGATACGGTAGAAGATCGGAAAATAGCTGACGACTTGGCTGAACTTTCTGCAGGGAAACTTCAGCTAACTGATGACATACTCCGTTTAATGGAGAGTCGCTTGGTTGCAAATCGTCGTCCCAGACCGACAAACAACAATAATCCGAGAAGAAACTATAAATAATTGCTGCTCAGCCGGACGCAATTTGTAATCCATAATTTCAACGACTATGACTTCATTCGTAATCGAAGGAGGGCACAGACTACGTGGAGATATTTATCCACAAGGTGCCAAAAACGAAGTGCTACAGATTATCTGTGCTACACTACTTACCACCGAAGAGGTGACGGTTAATAATATCCCCGACATTCTGGATGTGAATAATCTCATTCAGTTGATGCGCGATATGGGCGTTACGGTAGCGAAGAAAGGCCTTAACACTTATAGCTTTAAGGCTGATTCGGTGGATTTGGCGTATCTGGAGAGTGATGAATTCTTGAAGAAATGTTCCAGTTTGCGTGGATCGGTGATGTTGATCGGACCGATGGTGGGACGATTTGGCAAAGCTATGATCTCAAAACCGGGAGGAGATAAGATTGGGCGTCGCCGTTTGGATACTCACTTTGTGGGTATACAAAAATTGGGCGCTGAGTTTTCTTACAATGAACAACGGGGCGTGTATGAAATATCGGGCTCATTGTTGAAAGGTGCATACATGTTGCTCGACGAAGCTTCTGTTACCGGAACAGCTAATATTGTAATGGCTGCCGTTCTGGCTAAAGGTGTTACTACTATTTATAATGCTGCTTGCGAACCATACCTTCAACAGTTGTGCAAGATGCTTAATCGAATGGGAGCTAAAATTAGTGGAATCGCTTCTAATTTGCTTACTATAGAGGGCGTGGAGAGCCTGGGTGGCACAGAGCATACCGTATTGCCCGACATGATTGAGGTGGGAAGCTTTATTGGCATGGCTGCCATGACCAAGAGTGAGCTTTGCATTAAGAATGTATCTTATGAAAATTTAGGTATTATACCCGACAGCTTCCGTCGCTTGGGCATCGAGTTGGAACAACGGGGTGATGATATATTTGTGCCTTCGCAAGATTCTTATCAGATAGAATCTTTTATTGATGGTTCTATCATGACTATAGCCGATGCTCCTTGGCCGGGATTGACACCCGATTTGCTAAGTGTGCTATTGGTTGTAGCTACGCAAGCCAAAGGAAGTGTGCTGATTCACCAAAAAATGTTTGAAAGTCGCTTGTTCTTTGTTGACAAGCTGATAGATATGGGCGCACAGATTATTCTTTGTGATCCTCATCGTGCTGTTGTCATCGGACATAATCACGAACTTAAGTTGCGTGGAGGTAATATGACTTCTCCCGATATTCGTGCCGGCATTGCTTTGCTTATTGCTGCCATGAGTGGTGAGGGTATTAGCCGCATTCATAATATAGAGCAGATAGATCGCGGCTATCAAAATATTGAAGGGCGCTTAAATGCTCTTGGGGCTAGAATTACCAGAATTTAGGATGTACATGTTCGTTTATGATAAAACAAGAAGAAGTATACAAAATAGGGATTTTTAATAAGCCACACGGTATTCATGGTGAATTGTCGTTTACTTTCACGGATGATGTGTTTGATCGTGTTGATTGCGGATACTTTATTTGCTTGCTCGATGGCATCTTGGTTCCTTTTTTTATTGAAGAATATCGTTTCCGTTCTGATTCTAGCGCACTTGTAAAGCTCGAAGGGGTAGATTCTGCCGAACATGCTCGTATGTTTACGAATGTAGATGTCTATTTTCCGGTGAAGCATGTTGACGAGGCAGTTGCTCCCGATGAATTGTCGTGGGACTTCTTTATCGGGTTTCAATTAGAAGATGTTCATCACGGTAATCTGGGTGAGATAATAGAGGTGGACACATCTACCATTAACACTTTGTTTATAGTTGACGCAGAAGAAGAGGAGTTACTCATTCCCGCTCGTGAAGAATTTATTTTGGGGATAGACCAAGAGCAGAGAGTTATAACGGTAGATTTGCCTGAAGGATTATTGGATCTCGATCAAGTGGAGAGCGATGAAGACGAATAACGGAAAATAAGTTGCCTGATAAAATGCCAAAGAAGAAACGTAGTAAGGCTTTCTGGAATAACATAAAGTTTAAATATAAACTCACTATCATCAATGAAAATACTCTTGAGGAGGTAGTGGGGCTACGTGTGTCTAAATTGAATGGTTTATCGGTACTTCTTACTTCGATTACGGTTATTTTTGTTATTGCAGCTACCATCATTACTTTTACTCCTCTACGCAATTACCTACCCGGCTATATGAACAGTGAAGTTCGTAAGCAGATAGTGGTAAATGCTTTGCGACTAGACTCTCTTCAGCAGTTGGTGGATAAGCAGAAATTGTATGTTATGAACATTCAAGATATTTTTAGAGGAAAGATACAAGTGGATACGGTGCATTCCATGGATTCTTTAACGGCCATTCGAGAAGACTCACTGATGAAGCGAACTGAAAGAGAAGAGGAATTTCGTCGTAAATATGAAGATGCGGAGAAGTATAATCTGACTACGATCAATGCGCATGCAGAAGTGGGTGGATTGCTCTTCTTTCGTCCTATCCGAGGAATGATTTCATCTCACTTCGATGCGGCAACCAAGCATTTTGGAATGGATATAGCTGCCAACCCCAAAGAGAGCGTATTGGCTGTTCTTGAAGGAACGGTCATTTTGAGTACGTATACTGCTGAGGCGGGGTATCTGATCGAGATTCAGCATAATCAGGATTTTGTTTCCATATACAAGCATTGTGGCTCTTTGCTTAAAAAAGAGGGCGAACTGGTTAAAGGTGGAGAAGCAATTGCTTTGGCAGGCAATGCGGGTGCGTCTGGTACCGAACCCCATCTGCATTTTGAATTGTGGAAGAAGGGTCGCCCGATAAATCCGGAAACATACATTGTTTTTTAGTTAAATAAATGAGGAAAACGATGATTCAACAAGAAAAGAAAAGAAAACAGATAGCAATTTTAGGATCTACAGGATCTATTGGTTCGCAGGCTTTACAAGTGATAGCGGAGCATCCGGATCTTTATGAAGTGTATGCACTTACGGCCAATAATAAAGTGGAGCAACTCATTGCTCAGGCGCGGAAGTTTTGCCCTGAAGCTGTAGTGATTGCGAATGAATCAAAATATGCAATTTTAAAAGAAGCACTTGCTGATCTTCCGATAAAGATATATGCCGGTGCTGAGGCTCTTTGCCAGATCGTGGAATCGGGGCCCATTGATATTGTGTTAAGTGCCATGGTAGGATCTGCCGGTTTAAAGCCGACAATGAAAGCTATTTGTGCGGGGAAAGCAATTGCTTTGGCTAATAAGGAAACTCTTGTGGTGGCGGGTGAGTTGATAAATGAACTGGCGCAACAATATCGTACCCCTATTCTGCCGGTCGACTCCGAACATTCTGCCATCTTTCAGTGTTTGGCTGGAGAGATGGGTAATCCGATAGAGAAGATTATACTGACTGCGTCGGGTGGTCCGTTTCGTTGCTCTACACTCGAGCAGTTGCGTACGGTGAAGAAAGAGCAGGCATTGAAACACCCCAATTGGGAGATGGGGGCAAAGATCACGATTGATTCTGCTTCTATGATGAATAAAGGATTTGAGGTAATTGAGGCCAAGTGGCTGTTTGGTGTAAAGCCGGAACAGATAGAAGTAGTGGTCCATCCTCAATCGGTTATACACTCGATGGTGCAGTTTGAGGATGGCGCTGTGAAGGCGCAACTAGGTATGCCGGATATGCGCTTGCCTATTCAGTATGCTTTTTCGTATCCCGATCGCATTCACTCATCTTTTGAACGGTTGGATTTTACTAAATGTGCTAATCTTACTTTTGAACAACCTGATACAACTCGTTTCCGTAATCTGGCATTGGCTTATGAGGCGATGAACCGCGGAGGAAACATGCCATGCATTGTGAATGCAGCCAATGAGGTAGTGGTGGCTGCTTTCTTGCGTGATGAAATTAGTTTTCTAGGCATGAGTGATGTGATAGAGAAGGTAATGAGCAAAGTCTCTTTTGTCAAGACACCGATGTTTGATGATTATATGGCTACTGATAGCGAAACAAGACGTATCGCTCGTGAGATGATTTGAAATAGAAATAATTAGTAATATAAATATGCTGGCTTAATTTACTGTTGTGGGAGAACAATAAGTAATGAAGCTAAGGTTTTAAACAATAAATTTAGAAAATGGAAACATTCTTAATTCGTGCCCTGCAACTGATAATGAGTTTATCTCTGCTCGTCATTGTTCATGAGGGCGGACACTTTCTTTTTGCTCGTCTTTTTAAAGTAAGGGTAGAAAAGTTTAGTCTATTTTTCGATCCATGGTTTTCTTTGTTCAAATACAAACCGAAGAATAGTGATACGGAATATAGCATCGGCTGGCTACCTTTGGGCGGATATGTGAAAATTTCGGGTATGATAGATGAGTCTATGGATACAGAACAGATGAAGCAACCTGAACAACCTTGGGAGTTTCGCTCCAAACCGGCCCATCAACGCTTGTTGATCATGGTTGGCGGGGTTGTCTTTAATTTCATTCTGGCTTTATTTATCTACTCCATGATTTTGCTTACTTGGGGAGATTCATACATACCTGTACAGAAGCTTCCTTTTGGAATGCAGTTTAATGAAACAGCTAAAACGATAGGCTTCCGCGATGGTGATGTTCTTCTGTCTGCCGATGGCAAGGAATTAATTCGTTATGATGGCGACATGCTTCGCCATGTGGTCGATGCTCGTGAGGTAACAGTGCTTCGTGGCGGTGAAAAGGTTTCAGTCTATATTCCTGAAAACATGATGCAGTTATTGATGGCCGACTCAGTGCGTTTTGCTTATTATCGTTTCCCGTTTGTCGCTGATTCAGTTGTAGTGGGCTCTCCTGCTCAACTAGCGGGTATTCAGCCGGGAGACAGCATTGTGGCATTGAACGGTCGTTCGGTTGCTTATTACGATTTTATCAATGAGATGGATTCGTTGAGGAAGAATCAAGCGTCTTTGCGTGCTGATAGCGTTAACCCACATCTTGTAACCATTGCTTACTCACGTGCGGGAGTCGTTGATACAATTTCATTAGCCACAGACTCTATCTTTACGATAGGAGTTGCTCCGGTACGTGATCTAAACAAGTTACTGCCTTCTATTGAAGTACAATATAGCTTCTTCGAATCTTTCCCGGCCGGTATTGCTTTGGGTGTAAAGACGTTGAAAGGTTATGTGGGGGACATGAAATATCTATTCTCTAAGGAGGGAGTTAAACAGTTGGGAGGCTTTGGTACAATAGGAAGCATTTTCCCTGCTACTTGGGATTGGCATCAGTTCTGGTACATGACGGCTTTCCTCTCTATTATTCTGGCATTCATGAATATTCTTCCGATTCCTGCATTAGATGGCGGACATGTTCTTTTCTTGCTGTATGAGATTGTGGCACGTCGCAAACCGAGTGATAAGTTTATGGAATATGCTCAAATGGTGGGGATGTTTCTACTGTTCGGCCTGCTGATCTGGGCGAATTTTAATGATATACTTCGCTTCTTCTTCTAAATAGAAGCGTTCAAAAATAGTAAGGGTATGTCAATAGTCCAAGTCTGAAATGCAGCATTTGTAGATTATCATTTGACTAACTTTCTCTATTTAATAAAAGAGTCCTATTCAACCCATTATTGTGTGATGAATAGGACTCTTTTATTATTGAAAGTTACAAATCGAAGCTAGAGGACTATTCGGCTAAGCTGAATGATTCGTTGATTACTGCTTCCACAAAAAGTGAGGTAAGGTGAATAGAGAGATTGTTCGAAACGTCCGTCAACCAATACATCAATATAAGGTAATATTGCGGAGAGCTTTTCGTCAGCTTCTATTTCCTCATACCGATAACCGGTGTAACACCAAATGTTCAGTTGCGTTTCGTTCTTAATACGGCGAATAAAAGGCAGAAACTCTTCCGGATTATAAAACGGATCCCCACCGGAGAAAGTAACGCCATCCAGCAGTGGATTGGTGTTTATCTCTTTGATAATGCTTGAAATGCGCTCTTCTGTTAAAAGTTCTCCGGATAACGGATTCCAACTTTCGGGATTATGGCAACCCTGGCAACGGTGACGACATCCGGCCAAATAAATGGAATACCGAATGCCTTCACCGTCTACTATGGTTTCAGGATAAGTGTATAATAAGTAAAGCATATTTGTGGTTAGTGATGTTTCACCCTATCTTTTTCTTCCGCACGTTTGGCCGAATTCCACGAACTAAGATCTCCGGTGAGGTAGCCTGTGATGCGACGCATACGCAGAATGTTCTCACTTTGGCAGACAGGACATTTATCGTATATGACGCCTTTGTATCCGCACGCATGACAGGTATCTACCGGATGATTTACTGAGCCATAGCCGATGCCTTCGTCGTGCATCACTTTTACTATTTTAGCTATGGCCTTCACATTTTTCTGTGCTTCACCATCCAACTCCACATACGTGATGTGTCCGCCTCGGGTGATGGCATGGAAGGGTGCTTCGCATTTTATCTTTTCTACAATGCTGATAGGTTCCTGCACGTCCACATGGAAAGAATTGACATAGTAGTCTTTGTCCGTTACGCCGGGTATTGAACCATACTTCCGTTTGTCCATGCGGGTGAAACGTCCCGATAATCCTTCGGCAGGAGTGGCCAGCACAGAGTAATTCAGATTGTACTTGGCTTTATATTCATCAACAACCTTATTCATTTCTTGCACAGCTTCGTAAAGAGCATCCCATGCTTTGGTATTGTGTCCATGTCCTGCTCCGTAGAGCGCCACCATGGCATTGTGTCCTCCAATGAAGCCAATGCCCAATGTCCCACTACGTAGCACATCGCCTACTTCCTGATTCGGATCGAGTGCCGCACCACCTTTCCATACATCGTTGCCCATCATGAAAGGGAACTGACGGGCAAGGGCTGTGCACTGATATTGATAACGAGTGTAAAGTTGGTCGGCTACAAGGCAACTCATCCGATGTACCGATTCGATGAACAGTTCTTTGGCTTTGCGCTCTAGTGCATCTTTGTTATTGCTTTCAATGAGACTCTCGGCTTTGATACGAGCTTCGATGGCCAGTCGGGGCATGTTGAGGGTTGTAAATGATAGATTGCCTCTTCCCAGCGATGTTTTCTCTCCGGCCACGTTTTCATATACACGTGTGCGACATCCCATTGTTGCCAACTCGTATTTGTATCGTTTCGGATCATCAGCCCGCCACTTCTCATTTACGTTGAACGGCGTATCCAAGAACATGAAGTTAGGAAAAAGAGCTTTGGCGGTAGTACGGCAAGCTTTCAAAAAAAGATCGAAGTTAGGTGCTCCGAACTGTATCTTTCCTTCTAAAGCAGCCTCAAAGTTATCTGTTGCCATGCGGTAATCCTCTTCAGAATAGGATACTCCATCTTTCACCTTAAATATCTGGATGGGAAATACCGGAACTTCACCTCTTTCGCCCAACCCTTCGGCTGTTGCTTTGAGCAATTCTTCCATTACCATGCGTCCCTCGGCTGAAGTGTCTGTTCCGTAATTGATGGAACTAAACACTACCTGATTACCTCCGCGAGAGTGCATGGTGTTTAGATTATGAATGAAGCCTTCCATAGCTTGATGCGTATCTTTACGTGTTTGTTCAAAAGCCTTTTCAATGATTTTGATGAGAGTCTCTTTATTGATTGTGACTTGCAAAGAACTGAGTGCCTGACATAATGATTCTTGGTCACTTTCTTTCACTTCTATAGACGAAATATGCTTTGCCACTAATTCTTTCAGATTCTCTTCATTGGGTGCAATGCTAACCATTGTTATATAGAAGCTAAGATCTGAGGTCAGATGCTTAATGAAGGATTTGTACACACCTTGCGCCATGAAAAAATCAAAAGCCGGAATGGCTTGTCCACCATGCTGTTCGTTCTGATTTGTTTGGAAGATGATGGTAGCCAGTGTGGCATAGCTTTGTATACTTTGTGGAGTACGGATACTTCCGTTCTTGGTACGAAAACCACGTTCGAAAAGATCATCCATGTCATACTGAATGCATGTGGTGGTTTTGGTAGGATAATAATCTAAATCATGAATATGTATGTCACCTAGCTGATGTGCCTCGGCAAAACGTTTCGGTAGCAAGTATCTGTAGGTATAGTCTTTCGTCACTTCGGAAGCGAAAGTCATCATTTGTCCGGCGGGAGTGTGGCTTGACATGTTTGCATTGCTCAGATTCACATCATTTTTGTCGATCGCTACGATACCGTCCATGATATGCTTCATCTGCGTTTTCTTATCTCGCTCCGTGTTGCGCCATTCACGGTAGATAATGTATTTCTTAGCTACCTCTGGACGCACTTTCATTAGCTCTTTTTCTACCAAGTCCTGAATCTCCTCCACCGAAATAGTGGGAGAAGTGAAGTGGGCAATCACCTGCATGGTGATTTCTGCAATGAGTTTGTCTTCGTCAATAATGCCATTGGCATTGAAAGCCTTAGCTACTGCATTCTTAATCTTACTAATGGAGAAATCTTCTCTTTTTCCATCTCTTTTAATGATAGAAATTTCGGCATAATTCATAACTGTATCTTTTACTAAATGTTGTCTTTCGTCTGTTTGCCGGTACTAATAATTGATTGCGATAGAGAAGTGGAGAGTAGATGACGCTAATGGCAGGCACTTAAGATATGAGATATTATGGAAGTCTGAGATTCCTAAAATATTCAACTGTGCCAACTTACTAATGACGAACTTCACTTGCTTTAACTCCCGAAAGCGCAATTATTCTATTAATGCCGTTTCTGGTCGGTCTTCTGACTCATCTCTCCTCCGATACGCCTTCCCATGCAGTGCACAGTGGCATCTAAGTATCAGATTCACAGAGATTTACAGCAGCGGGTACTGTTGCCGGTTCACACGGCATTCCCTTTTACTAAACCTTTTTTTAGTACCAGAACTGAAGCAAAGGTACTGTTTTTGAGAGTATCCCGTATCCTTTTTAGTGTTAAAAGTGAAGATGGTTTTGGAAAACTTTTCTTTTCGCCTGATTATCAAAGTTTTCCAAAACGGAAAACTTTTTTCTCGTGAAGTTCTATAAAATGATCCAAATGGAGATGATGTGGCAGATACTTCCACCCAAACAGAAGAGGTGAAAAACAGAGTGCATATATTTCACTTTGCGGAAAGAATAGAACAAAGCACCTACGATATAGGAGATGCCTCCACCAATGAGCCACCACAATGCAGGCATCATTTGAGTGCTTTGCAGGCAATCAGCCAAAGGCTTCATGGCTACAAAGATGGCGGATCCCATTCCCACGAAGCAAGCTGTTTCGAGATTGCTATGTTCTTTTAATTTCTTGAAACTTAAGATGCTGCCTGCTATGGTTGCCATCCAGACGAAAGCGAAGACTCCCCATCCCCAATATGCGGCATCTCGCATCACGAGTAGGGTGAAAGGAGTGTAGGTGCCGGCAATGTGCCAATAGATAGCGGCATGATCGGCTTTGCGAAGAATCTCTTTTCTCTTGCCCGGGCGGCTACTATGATACCATGTGGAAGTGATATACGAAGCTAACATGCCAAATAAGTAGGTAAGCACGCAACCCACAGCCCAAGGGTCGGAATTGCTTTGTGCCTTCTGCAGTAAGAAATATCCGGCCAAAAGACCTAACAAGATGCCTACGCCATGCGACAGGCTGTTGGCCAGTTCTTCACCGGCAGTGTATCTTTTGGTTGTCATTAATTCAGTCTATTGGGAGTTTACTCTTTCTTTAAAACAATTTTTGCGTTGTATGTCTGAGATACTGTTTTGGCAAAGTTAGTGAACTCTTCGTATGAACTGATCGAATATTGCCCTTTTTTAAGAAATAAACGTTGTATCACCTGTATTTCCTTTCCTGTTTGTGCAACTGTGGCTGTAAAAGTTCCGAATTGATTGGTAATGAAGATCGGTTTGGGCATTGCTTCAATGCTGTACCCTTCGGGAAGTTCAATGCTGATATTGTCTGTATCGACATATCCATCGTTTATAAAAATGTCGTAGGTTCGTTTTGCCTGGTTGGGAATGGTCAGATGATTTTGAAAAACATTGGCGGGTATGAATAGGCGATTGCCTGTTTTGTTACCAAACTGGTTGCATTCCGTTTGAAATTGGATATCGATTGATGGATTGGCTGTTTTCTTCTCTATAATGTTAACGTTGCTAACACTGGCTTGTGTAAGGCCTATTTGTGAGCGAAGAACATCTTTTTGCTTATCAGGTTCCAATTGTGAGATGCCAGAAAGGCCTTCGTACTGAAAGAGGCCGCACTCCTGATTGGTCTTGATGGTTGCTTTCCCGGTTGGTGCTATAGAGACTTGTGCTGATCGAACTTGTGTGTTTAGCGAATCAGGATATGCCGGAAGGCGACAAAGTTCCCCGCCACTTTCTTTTATCAACAATGCATCGTGTCCGGCAATCTCACTATGGATGAATCCGAAAGGCAATTGTGCATTGGTGCATTCAAGCCAAAGTGTATCATTTTTTAGAGGCACTTGCAAGATGACATGATTCATTTGATTTGCACTTGAGAAATCTTTTAGTAAGCGTGCATTGTCTGTACTGATAACGGTATAATATGAAGTGATACCTAACTCTTTGAGCATTGCCCGCATATAGTTGGATAGTCCCTTGCAGTCCCCGAATCCGGTTCTGTGTACATCCATAGCCGGTGCAGGTTGCAACCCTCCAATGCCCAACTGGATGCTTACATAGCGTGTGTTTGCAGCCAGATAATCATAGATAACTTTCACCTTCTCTTTATCAGTGCTACAGTTTGCTGTCAGACTGAGTAACTTCTCTTTAAATGCAGGAGGCAGTACGTCTCTGTCTGCTAATAATCCGTATTGCCAAATCCCATACGATTTCCAATTGCTCATATCTCCTTGGTTGCCATCAAACACAAATGTGTTGGGAGCCAGATAAACACGAGGCAAGAGGCGCCTCAATGAAGGACCATAAGTTTCTTGTTCCAGAGCCTTCAACCCTTTAAATGTTATTTCTTCGCAAAGGCCTTCAGCGGTAGTTGTCGTTTGCATTTTTGCATCCGTATTCAATGCCTTATATCTGTAAGTGCTTCCTGCAGGGTGATGTAAGCGGTAGGTAGCTTCTACCACAGACTGATTAAGACGGTCTTGCGGTAGAAAGGAAGGATAGTTGATGAGTCCTCCTTTATATTTTATTTCCCATTCATATTTTACGGTATAAGGATAAGAAGCCGCACTGCATTCATAAGAATAGGTATAGTCATCCGTGGTGAGCCCGGAAGAATATTCACTCATTTGTAATTCGGATTTCTTTATTTTTCGGATAAGCTTTCCTGTTTGGTCGTGAACTTCGCCTGAAAACTTAGACAATGAACTGAACTTGTCGCACATGATGATGAAGTTACCGGCATCTTTGCCTTTTTCGTTCTGTATAGTAACAGTGAACGTTTCTTTCTTTACAGCATTTGTTTCCGATTCACAAACGAAGTCTATCTGGTTATTCAAGACAATGGAATAAGCATTCTCTTTCAGTGCTACAGGTATTTCGGGCTGTGCTTGAGCGATGGCATATGTACTCCATAATATCATAACCAGAGAAATAATGGGTGTTTTTTTCATAATAGACTATAGTTGTGTTTTCTTCTTTAATACAATCATTTCGTTGTTCTTATCCGCTAATGTTCCCCAGAAAGTCTTTAAGCTAGGATATTCGTTCGGTGCAAAAAGCGTTCTATCCATATTAAAGAGATAGGTCATCAATATCGTACCCTCAATGACATTGACCATATATTTGCATGTTCCTCCTCCGTCTTCGAGGCTTATCAGAATTTGTTTGGGCAATTCTTCCACTTCATATCCTTCTGGTATTTTGAGTGAGTTTGAAACTCTTAGAGTGTATGGATAGGACATTTCTATCGGGAGTTTGCGATTTTCTTGTATATAGGGATTTTTGCTGATATGCTGGAAGACCATCGGGTTGACATAAATATGATCATCGCTGACTGAAGCTTGTTTTGTGAAGGTGATTTTCTCTTTGATTTGTGGACCAAACTCTTCTTTACCTTGTTGTTGATAATTTAACACTTTGAAAGCATCTTCAGTCTCCATGCTACCGATAAAACTAGCACTATCCTTAGCTGCCTTGAACTTTGCTCTGAACGTAGCTGCGTATTGTCCGACATAAACGGTGGTTTTTTCTCCTTTTATTGTACCGTCTTCAGCGATGGAAGCACTGACAAGAGATCTTAATTGCCCTTCTCCCGCATGGTTGAGGCTACACCATTTTTCTTCATTCTTCTCAGAATTTACGATTCTGCCTCTGTCGACCATTAGAATAGGAGGCAATACATTAATATATCCGTTGCTAACAGATCCGTCGAGAAATACTTTTGTACTGTCGGTGTTCTGGATGCCCACAACAAAAGTGTTGAGCTTTTGTATGGATGGGTGTGTGTAAGGGAGGATACCTCTATTGCGACAGCTCATCACTACCGGTACCGATTTAATTCCTGCATCACGTAGCATACTCATTAATATGAAGTTAATATCAGCATTGCTTCCCGAACCTGATTTTACTACTTTGCTAATACTCTTTCCATATAGGTTATAATTTTCATCCCAAGAAATCTTTTGTTTTAGAAAGCGGAAGATCGTGGCAATCTTTTGGTCTGTTGTCATTTCGCTGAGCGTCAGAGCCTTCATTTCTTCCTTGAAAGGGTTTTTTAGTTTTAATAGACCTCCAAAATCTTCGTCTTCCAGAAGCAGTTCGTCTATTTTCTCCCAAGTAGAAGTGAAAGAGTGATAGATCGATCCGGGAAAGTCAAGCCCAAGAAGCTCAAAGTTTATTTTGGATTTATAATCATCGGCACACCAGATGTATGAATCATCTTTCATCGCAGGCAAATCTTTTCCGATAAATGTAAGGTTGCGTGCTGTAGCATGTACCATATCCACCTGTTGTGAGTTGTTACTTCTAACCGTGAATGTGACAGGTGAACTTTCATCCTTAGTTAGAATCTTTTCACTTCCTCTCATTTCCATATTGAATTTGAAATATTCAGGAATGCTGATGTTGTACTCATTATAGACTACCGGTATTTCTTCCTGCATCTCCCAATCCTTCAGCTCATAATAAAAGTCGGATGTGATTTTGTATTTGTATTCGATAACTGTTCCTGCTTTGACGGCAGGTATTGTGAATTTTATTTGCATGTATTTGTCGTTGAACCTCTCTTTGAATACATATTCTTTTTTCATTTTTGTTTTCACGACTTTGCCACCTTCCATGTTGTAAGAGTATGCATCTATATCTGTTACGCTTTCTTTTGATGTATTACGGCTATTTTCATAGTAAGGAATACTAATATTGGCAAATGAAGTCCCATCACTCTTGAGTATCTTAATTTTTTCTTCAACTGCATAGTAGATTTTGAAATCATCATTTAAGTAATCGTAGTAAGTCCTACCTTTCTTATAAAGAACAACTGCATTTGCGGTACTATCTTTAGCGTATGTGCTCATGGATACCTCATCGTTGGTCACTTTTCCGAATTTGGTACTTAAATCTTGCGCATATGATGCCGTATAAAAGAGAAATGAGAAGAAGGCTATAGCCACTACCTGTAAAAATGTCGTTTTTTTCATGTGAATTAATTTAGCTAATACTACTAGGGTGATTTGTGGCAGTAAATGTAAATGATATTATTTATATATTTAGCTTTTGTAACAATAAAAATTATCAGAAAATGGAAAATAATGAATAAGCATAAAAAAATCCCCTTTTCAGTAGTTTTTTGAAAAGGGGATGAAACAACTATTTATTCTTTGTACACTTTATGTCTAGCGAGTTGAACGGATCATTTTATACCAGATGTGCGATCAGATTTTCTCTGTCTCCATATAAGAGGTCTATTACGGGAAGTTCAATCATTGTATAGCATCCGGGTTGTTGCTTCATTGAAGCACGGGCTACGCACACCAATACTTGGGCGGTGAGAGCCGGATTATTTATTTTCATGTTAAATTCAAGCAATTGATTCTGTGTTTTACCTGATACACCTTTGCGAGTGAGGTTGACTCCATGTCCCATATCCAGCAAGTCGTCTACGCATGGAACTTGCGTTACATGAGTCTCGTCGTTCACAAAGTAGGCGTCTGCTTTGATGGCTGCGGCCACTTCTTCAAAGTTGTATCCCTCCTTGAGTTCAATATAAACCATTCTGCGATGAATACCTGTACCTGTGGGGATGGTCATTGAAAGAGCCGCTTTTACTCCTTCAATAGCTTTTACGGCAACGGTATGCCCCATGCTCATGCCCGGCCCAAAGTTGGTATACGTAATTCCTTTTGGAGCGATTGCTTCGAACATTGTTCGTACGATAGAATCGCTTCCGGGATCCCATCCGGCTGAGATGACAGAAACAGCGTTGTTTGCTTTTGCACAAGCCATTAATTCCCGTCGGAGATCAACAATGCCTGTGTGAATATCAAAGCTGTCTACAGTATTAATGCCCATGCCTAGAATTTCTTTAGCGTACTTTTTCACACTGCGGGTAGGTGTACAAAGTATGGCTACGTCAATCTTGCTCAACTCTTTGATGTCTTTCACTACAGGGTATTCATTCAATTCAGAAGGCTTGTCTTCTGCACCGTTGCGACGTACTACCCCGGCAATATCGAAATCGGGCGCTGCCTGAAGCGATTCCAATACATATTTTCCAATGTTGCCATATCCAATGATGGCTGCTCTAATCTTTTTCATTACTTTTGTTGGTTGTGAGTTGTATTTTCTTTTTCTTTACTGCAAAAATAAGCCTTTTTTCAGTGAAAGCAATAGTAAAAATGCAAAAGTAGTCATCTTTGCACATGTGCGGAATAAACTAAAAATCGTATGATAGATTATATTAAAGGTGGAATTGCCGAGCTAACTCCGGCAACAGTGGTGGTAGATTGTAACGGATTGGGATATGGCGTAAATATCTCATTGAATACGTACTCTGCCATTCAGGGGAAAAGTAGTTGTAAGCTGTATATCTATGAAGCCATTCGCGAAGATGCGTATGTTCTTTATGGCTTTGCCGATAAGCAGGAGAGGGAACTGTTTTTGCTGCTTATTTCCGTGTCGGGTATTGGCGGTAATACTGCTCGTATGATACTCTCCGCACTTTCTCCGGCAGAGCTTTGCAATGTGATCAGTTCGGAGAATGCCAATTTACTCAAAACAGTAAAAGGGATCGGCTTGAAAACGGCTCAACGAGTTATTATTGATTTGAAAGATAAGATAAAGACTACATCGGGTGCCTCGGCGATTAGTGGAGGTATGCTTGCCCTGAATGCTGAGGTGAACGATGAGGCTGTAGCTGCGCTCACTATGCTGGGCTTTGCGCCCGCACCTTCGCAAAAGGTGGTTGCTCTTATCTTGCAAGAAGAACCGAATGCTCCCGTAGAAAAAGTAATAAAACTAGCGTTGAAGCGGCTCTAACGTATGACGATTGTATGTATCTTGGAATCGCCCCTACAAGCCTTGTGAGAGGAGTTTGTTGAACGTACGACTTCAACGTGTTGAATGTCCGTGATCAGCGTGTTGAATGTCCGTTTTCAACACGCTGATTGCGGACATTCTATAAATGGGGTGTTGTTTGTGGAGAATAGCGAATTAACATGATGTTGCTACATGACTATTTTTCTTTATCTTTCGCTTTTTCTTTTTCAGCGGAATCTTGCATCTTTCTGGTGATAAACTCTATCTTGAGGTTGGCTTCCTTTCTCTCTTTCTTTACCTGCTCAATGGAAGAAAGCAGTTGGGCGAGTTCGTAAACTCCAACCAATGCTTGCTTATCGGCTACACTCATTGTGAAGGCATACTTACGTTCGCCAAGATATTCTACACGCACGTTTTTATCTTTGTTCATGTAGAGGAAGCTCATCACATGTCCATCCTGACCTAGTTTATAGTCGGCTTTCTCTATTTTTTCTCCCAGATTGGTTGTTTCATAGCTATCTTTAGAAGCCGGAGTCTCCGAAAAACTGCCATCGGCAGCGGTAACCTTCACGGCCGAATGATGAATATTGCTTCCACCACAATAGATGGAAGTCATCACCATGGCGCCACGTTCGTTGACTTGAAAGCGGAGATAGGAGCGATGGAGATTCTTCTCTACCACTTGCGTGGGCCAGAAGTAGTTTCCTATATCCTGGTATTCGGCATTCTTTTCAAAAACAAACTTCCCTTTCAGAGCCTCAAATTCTTTCTGCTTTACCTGAAGCGTACTGTCCAGGTAGACAAGACTATGTTCCTGTTCTTTCAGTTCGGCTTGCTGTATTATTTTTAACCCTTCTCGGCGAGCTTCGAATGCTTTCGGATAGAGGATTTTTATGCTATCTACCTGTAGTTTGGCTTCACTGTAATTTCCTTTTTGCAGTGCTTCACGAGCTGCTTGCAACTTTTCGCCTGCTTTCTTCTCCACATCATTGCCACAAGCGGCTAATAATGTAGCTGTGCATACCCAAATTAAAAGTTTCTTCATGTAATATGTTTCTTTATGAACAACAAAAATACAAATAATATCAGTTTTTTGTATTTTTGTAGCCTAAAACTTAATAAAGAAGCATGATAGAGTTGACAAAGGAGGAGTTGAAACTGCGTTTCAGTGATAAAATATTTAATCAGATATCAGAGACAGCCGACGCATTGGGGCTGGAATGTTATACAGTAGGGGGGTACGTACGTGATATCTTCTTGCAACGTCCCTCGAAAGATATAGATGTAGTGGTAGTAGGTAGTGGCATTGAGATGGCGGAAGCACTGGGCCAGCGATTGGGTAAAGGTGCCCATGTGGCTGTCTTCAAGAACTTTGGCACTGCGCAAGTGAAATATTACGGTACGGAGGTGGAATTTGTGGGTGCCCGAAAAGAGTCTTATCAACGTGATTCTCGTAAACCGATTGTGGAGGATGGAACGTTGGAGGATGATCAGAACCGTCGGGACTTTACCATCAATGCAATGGCCGTCTGCCTCAATAAGGCACGTTTCGGAGAATTGATTGATCCGTTTGGAGGCATGAATGATCTCAAAGAGAAGACCATTCGTACGCCTCTCGATCCTGATATCACCTTTAGTGACGATCCGCTTCGCATGATGCGTTGCATTCGTTTTGCCGCACAGCTCAATTTCTATATTGATGATGATACGTTTGAGTCACTCTGTCGCAACAAAGAGCGGATAGAGATTATTTCAAAAGAACGCATTGCCGATGAATTGAATAAGATTATACTCGCTCCTGTGCCTTCAAAAGGGTTTATCGATCTTGATCGTTCAGGTCTTTTACCACTCATTTTCCCCGAATTGGTGGCTATGCAGGGAATAGAAACGCGCAATGGTAAGGCGCATAAAGATAATTTTTATCATACGCTTGAAGTGCTCGATAATATAAGTAAGTACACCGACAATCTTTGGCTGCGTTGGGCTGCTTTGCTGCATGACATAGCGAAACCTGTTACCAAGCGTTGGGAACCGCAAGCCGGGTGGACTTTTCATAATCATAATTTCATTGGCGAGCGAATGATACCTACTATCTTTCGCAACATGAAGCTTCCCATGAATGAAAAGATGAAATATGTGCAGAAGCTCGTCAGCCTGCATATGCGCCCCATCGTGATAGCCAATGATATCGTGACCGATTCTGCGGTACGTCGCCTGCTCTTTGAAGCGAGTGATGATATAGAAGATTTGATGACACTTTGCGAAGCTGATATCACGTCGAAGAACTCGGAAAGAAAGCAACGTTTTCTGAATAACTTTCAGCTGGTGAGACAGAAGTTGAAAGACCTTGAAGAAAGAGACCGCGTGCGTAATTTCCAACCTCCTGTAAGTGGAGAGGAGATTATGGAAGTGTTTGGCTTGAAACCTTGTCAGGAAGTAGGGGCTTTGAAAAGCGCCATTAAAGATGCCATTCTGGATGGGGTGATTCCAAATGAATATGAAGCAGCTTATGCCTTTATGCTTCAACGAGCTGAAAAGATGGGCTTAAAGCCTGTGAAAGAGTAGGGGTAACCATAATCCACATTTCTATACGTTTCTATGGTTGCTAAGGAATAATTATGTATGTTTGCGATCATCCACTTTCAAACGTAAAAGAATTATGAAGAGATATCTGTTTTTTATAGTCGGCATGTCTTTTTTCCTCGTTTTAACAGGAGATATTCAGGCATGTACTTCCGCTGTTATTTCGGGTAAGGTTACTCCTGATGGCCGACCGCTATTGTGGAAGAATAGAGATACGGACTATGCGCAAAATAGCGTGAAATATTTCTCAGGGAAGCGTTTTTCGTTTGTTGCTGTGGTAAATAGCAGGGATGATAACCCCCGTGAAATATGGATTGGAACAAACTCGGCCGGATTTTCCATTATGAACACGCAATCTTATAATCTTGAAAAGGTAAAAAAGAATGAAGAGCGTGGTTCGGCCAATGGTAGCGTGATGAAACTCGCTCTTGAGGTGTGTGCAACGGTAGATGACTTTAAACATTTTCTTGATTCAATAAAGAAACCCAGTCTGATTGAAGCCAACTTTGGTGTAATTGATGCAAAAGGTGGAGCTGCCATGTTTGAAGTGGGGTATTACAAATATACGTTCTATGATGCAAATAGTCCCAAGGATGCCCCTTGCGGATACCTTGCCCGGACTAATTTCTCCTTTGCCGGCGAAGTGAACAATGGTGCGGGATATGTTCGATATATGCAAGAAGATAAGCTTCTGATGCCGGCTTCTGCTACTAAAGAGATTACCCCCGCATGGATTTTTCGTGAGCTATCTCGTTCTTTTGCCAATTCATTGTTAGGCATCGATTTGAAGAATGGTAACTTCAACCGCCCAAAAACCACTGGTTGGTTTGTCGACCAAGATTTTATCGCCCGCAAAAGCACCTCTTGTTCTGTGGTTGTGCAGGGAGTGAAGAAGGATGAAAATGCAGAGTTGACTACCATGTGGACGGTTTTGGGCTATCCTCCTGCAAGTGTGGCAGTACCTGTATGGGTGAAAGGCGGGGAACAACAACTCCCGATTCTGTTAACTCGTGATAGTACGACAAAGGTTTCTCCTTTGTGTGATAAAGCAGTGACTTTGCGTGACCGCGTGTTTTCGTATACTCAAGGCTTAGGCAGTGACCGATATTTCAACTGGGAACTTCTGTACAATGACAACAAAACCGGCTATATGCAAAGACTGGCTCCGGTAGAAGAGGAAATATTTAATCGTACCATTCCAAAACTTACTGAATGGCGCATGCAGGGGAGGTTGAATCAGGATCAAGTAAGCTCACTCTATTCTGAACTTGATCAGTATGTTGCGGAGAAATACAAGGAGCTATTTGCACTTTAAGCCGTTTTTTCATAGAATGCTATAAAAACTCATTCTCTCTATTCCGAGTTTTTGTGCTTTTCAAAAACGCTTAGTGGGAGGAGGTTTTACTGCATAGTATTTGGAGAGGTACGCTATGCCTCATCACTAACGGTGAAGATCACGGGTAGGTTTTACTGCATAGCATTGGAGAGGTACGCTACTATCTCCGCCTCTTGTTGCGGATGGAACCAACGTATCTCCTCATCACGTTTGAACCAGGTCATCTGCTTACGCGAATAGATGCGAGAATTCTGCTTTATCTTATCAATAGCAAAGGAGAGAGTCCATTGCCCATCCAGATAGTTGAATAGTTCTTTATAACCCACAGTGTTGAGAGCGTTGAGTTGTCGATAGGGATATACGCTTTTGGCTTCTTCAAGTAATCCCTCTTCCATCATGATGTCTACTCGTTGGTTGATACGGTTATAAAGTTCCTCGCGATCACGCATGAGTCCTATCTTTAAGATGCGGAACGGACGTTGTTTTTTCTCACGAATGCGGAAAGAGGTATATGTTTTTCCGGTCATGTAGCAGATCTCTAGTGCATGAATCACTCGTTTGGGATTCTTGATATCTACTATTTTATAGTATTCAGGATCTAGTAGTTTAAGTTCGTTGCTAAGATTCTCCAAACCCTCATTTTCGTATCTGCTGAGCATCAACTCGCGTGTGTCGCTATCAACAGTAGGAATGTCATCAATGCCTTTGCAAATAGCATCGACATACATCATCGATCCACCGGTGAGTATCACTACATCTTTTTCTGTAAAAAGGGATTCTAAGAGTGCTAAAGCTTCTATTTCATATTGAGCAGCACTATAATAGTCGGTAAGCTTAAGTGTTCCTATGAAGTGGTGTGGAATACGTTTCAGTTGTTCCGGAGTAGGAGCCGCTGTCCCTATTTTTAAATCGGCGTACAGTTGTCGGGAATCAGAAGAGACAATGCTTGTATTAAACTTCTCCGCAAGTCGGAGGCTTAATTCTGTTTTCCCGACACCTGTAGGCCCTATAAGAACAACTAATGTTTTTGTCATTAAATGCGTTCTTCTTCAGCAGGAGTCGCAGCTGCTGGATCACCGTCAAGTCCTTCAAAACCTTCCGGATCAAATTCTTCAATATCAAAATCTTGGTCTCCGTAGAAGTTTTCGTCTAGATCGAGAGAACCGGTACTAGTAGTCATTTCTTCAATGTCAATGGTTTGTTTTGGCGCTTCTCCTTCTTTTTTTGTGCATTTAGGAGCCTTAATTTCTTTTCCTGTGATAATTTCAGATAGTTCAATAAAGAAGCAACGCTCTGTGATGTAATCAAATACATAAAGAAGCTTTTGCTTTTCGTCTTCAATAAGTTCATTGAGCAAAGTTTCTTTCATCACCCAGCTATCTATTTCCGGATTATCATCCATTTCTTCCAGAGTAATTTCTTTTTCTTTCTCCCAATCATCATCACAGATGAAGAAAGAAGTCATCTGATCTGCTTTGTAACCTGCCGATTTAAGTATCGCTTCATGTAGATCGAAGAATGTCGCTTCCGGATCAATTTGTATTTCTCTGATGAAATCGTCTACTTCGTCAGATATAATTGTGAATCTGTATATCATAGTTTTTACCTGTTTATTGATGGCGTAAAAGTAGTAAAAAAGTAAATAAGTACAAATACTAACTTGGCTTTATCATAAAAAAAGGAGGTCTCTTTGTATAGAGATCTCCTGATCTATGATTTTTTGTCAATCTATTTGATAATTCCTCTTTCTGAACTGCGGATAAACTTTACGATGTATTCTATTTCGGGAGTCATACTAACTTCTGCTTCCACTTTTTCCAGTGCATCGGTGATGTTTAAACCACTTTGGTAAATGATGCGGTATGTATTGTGTATGTTTTCTATTGTTTCATTAGAGAACCCGCGACGGCGTAAACCGATGACATTAATTCCACTGTAGGTGATGGGATCTCTTCCGGCAATAATATATGGAGGAATATCTTTGCTGAAACGACAACCACCTTGCACCATTACATGGCCTCCTATGTGACAGAATTGATGCATCAACACTGCGGCACTGACGATGGCGTTATCATCAATCGTGATTTCTCCGGCCATCTTTGTTGAATTTCCGATGATACAGTTATTCCCAATAGAAGCATCGTGTGCCACGTGCACTCCTTCCATAAGGAGATTGTTATTGCCTACGAGTGTTTTGCCTTTGGCCGCTGTTCCACGATTGATCGTTACATTCTCACGAATAAGGTTGTTGTCACCTATTTCTGCAGTACTTTCTTCCCCTCTGAATTTTAAATCTTGTGGAATAGCTCCGATAACAGCACCTGGGAATATCGTATTTCCGTTGCCGATGCGTGAGCCGTATAAAATACTAGCATTGGCCATAATCTTGTTATTATCACCAATTATAACATTTTTATCAACATATACAAAGGGGGCAATCTCTACGTTTTCCCCAACTTTTGCTTCGGGGTGAATATACGCTAAGGGACTTATCATTCTTTTTTTTATTTATTTTTTACTATTTGTGCCATAAATTCGGCTTCACAAGTCACTGTCTCTCCTACAAAAGCATAGCCTTTCATGGTAGAAATCCCTCTACGAATAGGGGCTAACATTTCAACACGGAAAATTAAGGTATCTCCTGGAACAACTTTTTGGCGAAATTTAATTCCGTCTATTTTCATAAAATAGGTAGAATATCTTTCGGGTTCATCTACTGAATTCAGCACGAGTAAACCTCCGACTTGTGCCATTGCTTCTACTTGTAGTACGCCCGGCATAACGGGCTCTTGCGGGAAGTGCCCTTGGAAGAAAGGTTCATTTATGGTGATGTTCTTAACGCCTACAATATAATTAGCGCCAATTTCAATCACTTTATCAACCAATTGAAATGGATAGCGGTGTGGGAGAAGTTCGCGGATGCGATTCACATCCATTACAGGCGCTTCGTTGCAGTTGTAACTTGGCGCTTGTATTTCGTGCGAACGAATTTCTTTACGCATCTGACGAGCGAACTTATTATTGATCGTATGCCCTGGACGAGTTGCAATTATTCTTCCCTTGATAGGTCTTCCAATCAAGGCAAGGTCACCAATTACGTCTAATAATTTGTGTCGTGCACATTCATTGGGCCATACCAAAGGCTTATGATTGATGTAACCGAGTTGGTTGGCATCCATATGAGGAACTCTCATAACATCGGCCAACTTGTCATAGCTTTCTTGAGACATCTGGCGCTCATAGATTACAATCGCATTGTCCAAGTCACCACCTTTTATTAATCCTGCGGAGAGTAACGGTTCAATCTCTCTGACAAAAACGAATGTGCGGCTTGCTGCTATTTCAGAAGCAAAATTGTCCATATTCTCCAGAGTAGCAAATTGATTTGGAATAATGGTTGAATCGTATGAGACAAGAACATTAAGGCTGAAGTTTTCATCCGGTAGAACAATAATAGATGATCCGCTTTCTTCATCACGAAACTCTATTTTAGATTTTATGATATAGAAATCCTTTACCGCATTTTGCTCTTCAGTTCCTACCCTCTCTATTTCTTGCACATAGAATTTTGCGCTTCCATCCAAAATAGGAAACTCAGGACCGTTTACTTGAATTAAACAGTTGTCTATGCCCAGAGCGTAGAGTGCTGCCATGCCATGTTCTACGGTGCTAACTTTTGCATTGCCATTTGCCAATACCGTACCACGCGTGGTTTCAATAACATTATTGGCTATGGCATCAATAATGGGTTGCTCTTCCATGTCGATACGTTGTATCTTGTAGCCATGGTTGTCTGGAGCCGGATTGAACGTTACCGTAAGGTCAAGCCCAGTGTGAAGACCTTTTCCACTCAGCGAAAAGCTATCTTTCAGTGTCTTTTGTTTCAACATTGGTTACTTATTTAATTGTTGTTTTAATTCGTTTATTTCTTTGCGAAGTGAGTTCACTTCAGCGTAAATTTCGGGTAGTTTTTTGAACGCTACAGACGCTTTGAAGAATCTCTTAGCATCAAATGAGGGTGAACCCATAATCTGAGACCCGGACGCTACATTACCCGGAACGCCTGATTGTCCTGCGATGCCTACTTTGTCTCCAATCTTTGCATGTCCTGCCAAGCCGGCTTGTCCACCAATCATGCACCACTCGCCTACCTTTGTAGAACCGGCAATTCCTGCTTGTGCAGCTATAACGGTATGCGCTCCAATTTCATCATTGTGAGCCACTTGGATGAGATTATCCAACTTCACGCCTTCGTGAATGACAGTTGCCCCCATTGTTGCTCTGTCTATGCAGGTATTTGCTCCTAATTCTACTTTATCTTTTATGATGACGATTCCTATTTGAGGTATCTTTTCGTATCCTTCGGGTGTTGGAGCAAAACCAAAGCCATCGGCACCAATTACTACTCCCGAATGCAAGATACATTCATTACCAATGCGACAATCGTGGTAGATACTTACGTTAGCATAAACGGTGCATCCTATTCCGATGCTTGCACCATCACCTACGTATGTATGTGGATAAATCAATGTGTTATCGCCAATAGATACATTATCGCCAATATAGGCAAATGGGCCAACATACACATTTGCTCCGATTTTTGCGGTTGGAGCAATATATGCTAATGAGTCAATCCCTTGTTTTTTGGGTTTGCTCATTTCATATAGGTTAAGCAATTTGGCAAGACTTTCGTATGCGTTTTCCACTTTTATTAAAGTCGCTTTTACTTCATGTTCTGCTACAAAATCTCTATTAACTAATACAATGCTCGATTGAGTGCTGTATATATAAGAGGTGTATTTGGGGTTTGCCAGAAAAGATATTGCTCCTGGTATTCCTTCTTCAATTTTAGCAAATGTATGGACAGTAACATCTTCATTTCCGATGATTTCCCCCTGTATAAATGCTGCTATTTGCTTAGCTGAAAATTCCATTTCTTAATCTATTGTTGTGTGGTTCTTAGCCGTTATATCTTGTCTTAGACTGAGGTTACAATATTATCTTGTTCTCTAATCAGGGCGCAAATAACGGTTTTTTTTTTTATATTACCTTATTCTTTGATGAATATTTTATACGAGTCAATGCAAACGGTGGTAGCAAATATAGTACTTCTTTACTTTCTTGGAAAGCAGTGCAAAGTTCAACATATCAGATGCTTCAGCAATATTTTTTATTGTACCGTCATGGTAGATAATATCAATACTGTCGTCTGCCGGATCATACATGTTCTTTTCAATACTGGGGGTAGAAACAAAATATCTCGCTTCGTGAAGGCTGATATTTAATTGTTGGCTGATGTGATAAGTTAATTCTTTTTCTCTTTCTAAACTCATGGGCTCAGTAGATATCTCTACTTTAAATATGTTGCGATTAATCATACCCAGACTTAGTGTCGAAAGAACTCTGTCGGTATGGGTGCTCCATACTTTTAAAGATGTCCATATATCGTTGTCATCGAGTTGGATGAAATTCTCCAAACAATCAGGATTGTTGTGAAATTCATCATGCCCGATATTATTATATAAGAAGAAGCGTAGGGCAGGTGAGGCAAATAGTTCTACGCCTTGTTCCGCTAACTCTTTTGCTCGTAGTAAAGCACTGATGAGCATCCGCTCATAGGCTACGGATGTTTTGTGCAAATATACCTGCCAATACATCAGACGGCGTGCTGTGAGAAAGTTTTCTATCGAGTAAATGCCTTTGGCTTCAATGACTAGTTGATCGTCTTCCACATTGAGCATTTCAATGATTCTAGCCGACCCAATGCTACCTTCGGTCACTCCGGTATAGAAGCTGTCGCGGCGCAAATAGTCGAGTCTGTCCATGTCCAACTGCCCGCTGACCAATTGGTGCAAAAATCTCTTCGAATATTCGTCTTTAAATATTTGAATGGCGAGAGTGAGTTGCCCATTCATCTCTTTGTTCATTCGCTCCATGAGCATCAATGATATCTCTTCGTGAGATACTCCTTTTACAATCGTATCTTCGAGCACGTGAGAAAAAGGTCCATGCCCGATGTCGTGCAGCAGAATGGCTATTTGTACAGCTTCTGCTTCACTGTCGAAGATAAAGTTCCCTTTGGCCGTGAGCTGTGTGATGGCTTCCTTCATCAGGTAGAATGCTCCCAATGAGTGTTGAAAACGTGTGTGCTGCGCTCCGGGATAGACCACCGATGATAGCCCCATCTGTTTGATACGGTTCAGTCGTTGAAGCAGCGGATGCTTCACGAGGTCATACAATAATCCTTTGGGAATATTGATGAACCCGAAAACCGGATCATTGATGATTTTACGTTTATTCGTCATTCTTTATTTTACAATCACACTTATATAATTGCGGCTTCTTAAATAATCTTTTTCAGTTGCTCCGCCATCTCTTCTTGCACCTCTTTAGCTGCTGTATGGGCAGCTTCGGCAAAACGTTCTGTTTTGTCGGCATAGATAATTGCACGAGAGGAATTTACTATCAGTCCGCATGTGCTATTCATCCCATATTTACATACTTCTTCGAGTGATCCTCCCTGAGCTCCAACACCCGGTACTAGAAGGAAATGATTGGGTACATATTTACGGATATCCAGAAACATCTCTCCCTGTGTAGCACCTACTACATACATCATTTGTTCGTCAGATGCCCATTCTTGAGATTTTTTCAATACTTTTTCGAAAAGACGTTCACCGTTACTGTCTTCTGTTAGTTGGAAGTCTTGCGAACCTTTGTTTGAAGTTAGTGCCAACAGGATTACCCACTTTTCAGGATACAGTAGGAAAGGTTTCACGCTGTCCTCACCCATATAGGGTGCTACTGTTACAGAATCAATGTTCAGCTCATCAAAGAAAGACCGAGCATACATCTCGCTGGTATTTCCTATATCGCCTCGTTTAGCATCGGCGATGATGAATTGGTCCGGATAATTATCTTTAATATAATTCACAGTCTTTTCAAAAGCAATCCATCCTTTTACACCCAAGCTTTCATAGAAAGCTAAATTAGGTTTATAAGCGATGCAGAGATCGGCAGTAGCATCGATAATAGCTTTGTTGAACGCAAAGATAGGATCTTCCTCTTTCAATAGGTGCTCCGGTATCTTTTTGATATCCGTATCCAATCCCACACATAGGAATGTTTTTTTGCGTTTTATGTTTTCAAATAATTGCTGCTTGTTCATATGTCTTTTACCTTATAATTCACTTTCTTTCATTCGTTCTGCATTTTCGGCCACAATCAGTTTATCGATGCAGTCTTGTATATTTCCCTCCATAAAAGAGGCAAGATTGTAGATTGTATAGTTGATGCGATGATCAGTAATGCGTCCTTGTGGATAATTGTACGTACGGATCTTCGCAGAGCGGTCGCCGGTAGAAACCAATGTTTTTCGGTGAGAGGCGATAGCTTCTTGGTGTTTGCTAAGCTCTATATCGTATATTTTTGTACGGAGCATCTGCATGGCTAGTTCGCGGTTGGCGAGCTGCGAGCGTGCTTGCTGACAAACCACTACAAGGCCTGTCGGTTTGTGGGTTAGCTGTACTTTCGTTTCTACCTTGTTCACATTTTGCCCTCCGGCTCCTCCTGAACGAGAGGTTTGCATCTCTATGTCGGCCGGATTAATCTCTACGTCAAATTCCTCTGCTTCCGGTAGTACGGCTACTGTAGAGGCCGAAGTGTGTACGCGTCCTTGTGTTTCTGTTGCCGGCACACGTTGCACGCGGTGCACACCACTTTCATATTTCAGCGTACCATATACATTGTCACCGGATACAGTGAAGATTACTTCTTTGAATCCTCCGGCTGTTCCTTCGTTGCTAGTCGTTATCTCCGTTTTCCATCCTTTCGATTCGCAGAATTTCAGATACATTCTGAAAAGATCCCCGGCAAAGATAGCTGCTTCGTCGCCTCCTGTTCCACCACGAATTTCCACGATTGCATTTTTATCATCTTGCGGATCGGCCGGAACAAGAAGTATCTTGATCTCTTCTTCTAATTCAGGTAGACGTGCCTGACTTTTGTCTATCTCTTCGCGGGCCATCTCTCTCATTTCTTGATCCTGTTCGGTAGAGAGCATTTCTTTGGCTTCAGCAATGTTGGCTAACATCTGCAAGTACTCTTTGCGGGCTTTCATCAAGTCGTCCAGTTCTTTGTAATCCTTCGTCAGGCGCACAAAGCGTTTTCGGTCTGCTATTACTCCCGGGTCTGTGATGAGCGTTGACACTTCTTCAAACCGGCTCACTAAGCCTTCAAGTCTTTCTAATATATTGATATTTTCTGCCATGTATTTTTAATATATGAATTCTCCGAATTCACTCTTAATGATCAATTCCTTTTTGTCACTCTCTTCAATGTGACCTACAATTTGCGCATCGATTCCAAACGATTTTGATAGAGCGATCACTTCTTCTGCATGTTCGGGAGAAAGATACACTTCCAGACGATGTCCCATATTGAAGACCTTGTACATCTCCACCCATTCTGTTCCGCTTTGTTCTTGAATCGTTTTGAATAGTGGTGGAACAGGGAAGAGGTTATCTTTTATGACCCGCATATTATTAATAAAATGGAGTACTTTGGTCTGTGCGCCACCCGAGCAGTGCACCATACCATGTATCTCGGGGCGTAAGGCATCCAATAGCTTTTTAACGACCGGGGCATACGTACGAGTAGGAGAGAGCACTAATTTACCTGCGTCTATTGGAGAACCTTTTACGCTGTCTGTTAACTTCAGATTTCCCGAGTACACCAATTCTTCGGGTACGCCGGCATCGTAACTTTCCGGATATTTTTCAGCAAGATATTTAGAGAAAACATCGTGGCGAGCTGATGTAAGTCCATTGCTGCCCATACCTCCGTTATATTCTTTCTCGTAGGTCGCTTGTCCGTAAGAAGCCAGACCCACAATCACGTCACCCGGACGAATATTGGCATTGTCAATCACGTCGCTACGTTTCATCCGGCAGGTAACCGTACTATCTACAATGATAGTGCGTACCAGGTCGCCTACATCAGCCGTTTCTCCACCGGTGGCATATACACCTACGCCCATCTCCCGAAGTTCAGCTAGTAATTCATCCGTCCCATTAATAATGGCCGAGATCACTTCGCCCGGAATAAGCAGCTTGTTGCGTCCGATGGTCGACGATACTAAAATGTTATCGACAGCTCCCACACAAAGCAAGTCATCGATATTCATTATCAGTGCATCCTGTGCAATGCCTTTCCACACGGAAAGATCACCAGTTTCTTTCCAATAGAGGTAGCCCAGACTCGATTTTGTGCCTGCACCATCGGCATGCATTATGTTGCAATACTCAGGGTCACCTCCCAGAATATCGGGAATAATCTTACAGAAAGCTTGTGGGAAAATACCTTTATCGATGTTCTTTATGGCATTGTGTACATCTTCTTTGGATGCCGATACGCCACGTTGCATGTATCGCTGGTTACTCATGAATGGACTATTTTTTAGTATACTGCTGCAAAATTACTTCATTTTTCGCTCACAGGCAACTATTTTTCCTATATACTACTTCTTTAGGTCGTATTCCTCCTATTCTGAGTGTGTATGCAGATAAGATATAGCAATCCCCTTTATTGGCATAAACAACCGCTATACCGATAAAGGGGACTATTTCTTCTTGTTTAAAATTCTACTTTAGGAGCCTTTTCAGCACCTTCTTCTGCTTCGAAGTACGGACGTTTTTCGAATCCAAACATTCCTGCAAAGATGTTTTTGGGGAACTTACGGATAGCTGTATTATATTCCTTGGCAGAGTCGTTAAAGTTCTTGCGTGCCACATTGATCCGGTTTTCTGTTCCTTCCAATTGCGCTTGTAATTCCAGGAAGTTTTGGTTTGCCTTCAAATCCGGATAGTTCTCCGTGATAGCAAGGAGCTTGCCCAGTGCAGCACCGATTTCACCTTGAGCTTTTTGGTACTTGGCCAATGACTCAGGAGTAAGGTTCGAAGGATCAACCTTCATCTGCGTGGCTTGTGAACGAGCAGCAATCACCCCTTCCAATGTCTCTTTCTCGTGCGAAGCATACCCTTTTACCGTATTGACCAAATTAGGAATAAGATCCGAACGGCGTTGATACTGTGTTTCCACATTGGCCCATTGGTTACTTACATTTTCTTCCATTGATACCAAACCGTTATAAGCCGATGTAGCCCATATAGCTATAACAGCCACTACGGCAATGATAATGATAATTGATTTCTTCATATTCTTTTCTTTCTTTATATTTATCCAAATGATTTAAAATCTTGAGCCGGCACCGCCTCCGCCTCCCATACCTCCACCGAAGCTTCCACCACTGAATCCTCCGCCTCCGGAGCCAAAGCTACCTCCGCCGATTCCTCCGATAAATGGACCACCTCCACCACCTCCACGATAATTGTCGTCGTAAGATTGTTGGCGGCGTACCACCTTATGGCCGCAGTTCAAGCATGTATATACTACGTCTTCTGTTTTTACACCGTTTCGTTTTGATACCAGGCTAGTGCTGCTACGTTGCAATTTATGTTTGCCACACTTTGGACAACGGGCACTCGCCCATACAGCCAAAAAGCTGGTTAATCCACCTATTACAACAAATCCGATGATGGCGATAAACAAGAAAAGACTTCCGCCTTCACCTCCCGATTCCTCTTCATCGTTAACCATCGACCCGTCTAATCGGCCGCAGACAGCATTGATACCGGCTACCATACCACTGTTCCAGTCACCATTCTTCAAGTAAGGAATCATCTCTTTTGTTTGAATACGCTTGCATATAGCATCCGGTAGATCTCCTTCCAATCCGTATCCTGTGTAGAATTGTATGCAGCGTTGGTCAGTAACCAGTAGAATGACTAGTCCATTGTCTTTTCCTTTTTTGCCTACTCCCCATTTATTTAATAGTTGGTGGGAGAAGTCGAAACAATCAGCTTCACCGATAGAGGGGAGCACAGCAATGACTGTCTCGATGCCTGTTTTCTTTTCAAGAGCATAGAGCATTCTGTCAATAGAATCGGTCGCAGCTTCCGAAAGAATACCTTCCGGATTGCATACATACCTCATCTTGTTTTGCAAATGCACTTTAGGTATGTTGTCTACTGTATATATTTTCTCTTGTGCTTGTACCGAAAAGAACAAGCATAGAAAAAGAATCAGTGTCGTGGTATGTTTCATCACAATTCAATTTGTTTTTGCAAACCTACATAAAAAGATGGAATAATAAAGCGTGCTGACTGAAAAAAGATGAATATCAATGTAGTGTCTGGCTTCGCAATGTAGCTATTTATCAATTTATTGGATGTACTTGTCTACGAAATGTCCGACTGTTGCAGTGTAAACTCTTTGATTCTCCAGATAAGAAACAGCATGCTTGGCTCCGGGTACTATCCATAGCTCTTTGGGTTCGGGCTTGCTGTCAAAAAGCGTGTAAGCCATTTGCGTGGGTACGTACGTGTCTGCATCTCCATGAATAAATAGCATCGGAAGGTGACATTTTTTCACTTGATTCAAGGCCGATGCTTCCTTGAATCCCCATCCGTACTTCATTTTGCACAATGCACTCGAAAAATAGAGTAGAGGGAAGGGAGGAAGGTTGAATTGTTCTTTAATCTCTTTCGAGAACTCGTCCCATACGCTTGTATATCCGCAATCTTCAACGAAGCACTTTACGTAGGCTGGTTGCTGCTCCCCCGATACCATCATAGTAGTTGCTGCTCCCATTGATATTCCATGTACCACCATTCTTGTGCTGTCTCCATAGATGTGCTGAGCCACATTCATCCATTCCATTACATCCAGACGGTCCTTCCATCCCATCTGTATGGCGTTGCCTTCACTTCGACCATGATATTGCAAGTCGGGTAGGAGAATGTTGTAATGCAAATCATGGTTGTACAGATAACCGATGTGCATCATGCGGATAGCATTGTCTGTGTAACCATGAACGATAACCGCCGTTTTTGCAGTAGGCTGTGGAGCGGCAATGTAGTATGCATGCAGGCGTAAACCCGCTTTGTTATTTATAAACGTATCCTTCAGAGCACTCGCCTGGTTCAAACTATCCACCCATGCTTCCATAAACGGATACTTGGCATACATCACTTTGTAAGAGCCGGCTTCATCTTTGCCCCGATTATCAGGCGTCAGAGAATAGTTGAGCATATAGAAACCAGCAGCCGTTACTCCGCCAGTCAATACTAGCACGATGCCAATAACACTATTAATAAGCCATTTACGCTTCATACCAATATCTGTTTTATTTTGATTATTTCTGCCAGATTTCCCAAGCAGCGAAAGCTTGTAGCAATAACATTTCTAAACCGTTCTTCGTTGTAGCTCCTTGCGCTTCTCCTTTTTTCATGAAGAGAGTTACATTGGGGTTGTATAGCAAGTCATATAAAAGGTGTTCTGAAGTCAGATGTTCATAAGGAATATTGGGGCAAACATCCGCTTTGGGATACATACCTACCGGGGTACAGTTCACTATAACGGTGTATTCTTTGATGATTTCAGGAGTGAGCTCCTCGTAAGAGTACATGCCGAACCGAGTTCTACGTGACACGAATTTGCCTTCAATACCTAATTTCTTCAGTCCGTGAAAAACAGCTTTTGAAGCTCCGCCGGTGCCCAATATCAATGCTTTGTGATGATGAGGCTGTAGCAGTGGTTGGATGGATTGCGTAAAACCGATGATGTCTGAGTTGTAGCCAACCAGTTTCACCTTTCCCTTTTCGCGGATGATTTTTATCACATTCACTGCACCAATCGCTATCGTGTCTTTGTCGACCTCATCGAGAAAAGAAAGAACCTGTTCTTTATAAGGAATAGTAACGTTGAGGCCGCATAGGTTGGGATTCTCTTCAATTACTCCCATAAACTCGTTAATGTTCGGAATCTCAAAGTTAACATATTCCGCATCGATACCTTCCGAACTGAATTTTTCATTGAAATATCCGATGGAAAACGAATGTTTAAGCGGATATCCTATTAAGCCGTACTTTTGCATAGGGGATTGTATTAAGTTTTGATTATTTGGTCGCTGTGTATAGAGTGCAAATGCCGAATGTTAGTCTTTTAAAGCTAACCTTGCTGAATCCGGCCTGTGTTATCACATTCTTCATCACTTCCCCTTGCGGGAAGGCCTGAATGGTGCGGGGCAGGTAAGTATATGCGCTATTGTCTCTGGAGAGTAACTTGCCAAGAACGGGAATGACAACTTTAGAATAAATGGCAAACAATTGCTTCATTGGGAAGCGGTCGGGAGTGGTGAGTTCCAATATGACGAGATGTCCCTCTTTTCGGAGCACTCTGTGCATTTCTGTCAATCCCTTATCCAAATCTTCAAAATTACGAATACCGAATGCCACAGTGATGGCATCAAAACTGTTTGCTTCAAACGAGAGAGAGGTACAGTCTTCCCGGGCAAAACTTATTTTGCCCGAGAGACCTTCCTTTTTTACTTTTTCTCTTCCCACATTCATCATCCCTTCTGATATGTCTGTCCCGATAAGTTCCTGAGGGTGCAACTTGCGGCAGGCCAGAATGGCAAAATCGCCTGTTCCCGTAGCCACATCCATGATGCGTTGCGGTGCAAAAGGTTTGAGCCAATTGATCGCCTTTCGCCTCCACATCTTGTCAATACCCATTGACAGAGCATGGTTCAGCAAGTCATACTTGTGAGCGATGTTGTCGAACATTTGTTCTACTTGTCGGCCTTTACGGCCATCATCGCCATAAGGTTTGATGTTTTCCTGGGGATAGTTCATTTTTTCAAAAACTCAGTAATATTTTTTTCGATACGAGCAGCTACATCTTCAGTCGTCACTTTGTTGAATTTCTCTCCAACGATGTGCTCATACAGTTCAATATAGCGTTCAGAAACCGAAGTTACATATTCATCTGTCATTTCAGGAACCTGCTGACCGGCTTTCCCCATGAAGTTGTTCTCTATGAGCCATTGGCGTACAAATTCTTTAGACAGTTGTCTTTGAGCTTCACCTCTGGCAAATCTCTCTTCGTAACCATCCGCATAGAAGTAACGTGAAGAATCGGGGGTATGTATTTCGTCGATGAGATAAACTCTGCCCTCCTTCTTCCCAAACTCATATTTAGTGTCTACCAATATCAACCCCTTTTCGTCAGCCATTTCCGTTCCACGTTGAAAGAGTGCATACGTATATTTCTCCATCAGCTCGTAATCTTCCTTGCTTACGATACCCTGTTCAAGAATTTCCTCTTTTGAGATGTTCTCATCATGCCCTTCGTCCGCTTTCGTTGTCGGAGTGATAATAGGAGTAGGGAATTTCTGATTTTCCTTCATACCATCAGGCAAAGCAACACCGCAAAGATTACGGCATCCAGCTTCATATTCTCTCCACGCACTACCGGTGAGATATCCGCGGATAATCATTTCCACACGGAATCCTTCACATTTGATACCTACAGTAACCATTGGGTCGGGAGAAGCAATCTTCCAGTTCGGAACGATGTCTGCCGTAGCATCCAGAAACTTTGCAGCTATCTGGTTCAATACTTGTCCTTTGAAAGGAATACCTTTTGGTAAAACAACATCGAATGCCGAAATACGATCACTGGCTACCATGACGAGCACCTCGTCATCTATGTTGTACACGTCACGCACTTTTCCGTGATACACACTTTTTTGTCCCGGAAAGTTGAAATCTGTTTTTACTAATGCTTTCATATTCATTACAAATTACTATTTACTACATTCAAACGATATTTCTTTTCTTCTTCTATTCTCTTGTTGCGATCCTCTTTTACTTCCTTGTCGAACTTTTCATAAGCATCTACAATGCGCTCTACCAGTTTGTGACGCACAATGTCTTTCTTATTTAGCTCCACAAAACAGATTCCCTTCACCCCCTTTAGAATTTTCATGGCCTGTACTAAGCCCGAAGTCTGAGAAGACGGTAAGTCAATCTGCGTCATATCTCCCGTTACGATCATCTTTGTATTCATGCCCATGCGGGTGAGGAACATTTTAATCTGTTGAGCAGTGGTGTTTTGAGCTTCGTCCAGAATAACCACCGCATCGTTTAGTGTTCTTCCGCGCATAAAAGCCAACGGAGCTATCTGAATGATGTTTAACTCCATATACTCCTTTAGCTTTGCAGCCGGAATCATATCCTGTAGTGCATCGTAGAGTGGTTGCAGATACGGATCTATCTTTTCTTTCATATCGCCTGGTAGAAAGCCCAGTTTTTCACCTGCTTCCACAGCCGGACGGCTCAGAATAATCTTCTTTATTTCTTTTTCCTTCAAGGCTCTTACGGCAAGAGCGATTGCCGTGTACGTTTTCCCCGATCCGGCAGGACCTATTGCAAAGACCATATCATTCTTGGCGAATCCTTCCACTAGTTTCAGTTGATTTTCACTTCGTGGAATGATGGGCTTGCCGGTAACACTGAATACAATGACATTTCCCACTTTCTCTGCTTGTGGTGCGTTTCCTTTTACTATGTCAATAATGACCTCCTCTTTCAGGGAGTTATACTGTGCACAATATTTCTCGAGTGCGATGATGTTTTCTTCGAAAGCACACATCTCTTCTTCGTCGCCCAACACCTTGATCACATTTCCTCTGGCTACTATTCTAAGCTTCGGATACAAGGCCTTAATTAATTGTACGTTGGCGTTATTCACGCCATAAAAGATAACAGGATCAATATCCTCAAGAACAATCAGCTTTTCTATCATTAAATGTATTTAAGGGTTGAATTGTTTGCTCACCGAACAGTTCATCTCGCCGGGATAATAGGATCGTTCAGCTTAAAACGCCTGCAAATTTAATCAATCGCCCGAACATTTTTATAGTTATTTACCAATTAATTTGCAGAGCATTTTCGGTTAATAGGTGATTTCGCTATATTTGCACTGTGAAAACAGATAAACAGAAACATGCGAAAGTTAAAGCCCCGTTACCGTAATCTAGCATATCTTCTATTTTTTGTACTCTTTGTTGGTGTCATAGTAGTGGTATTTCCGAGTGGCAAAAAGGATATGTCTTTGAGGTTAAACAATCCACGAAACATACGTGGTGTGATTAGTTATAAACGATCTTTTGGAGATTTAAATGATGTACAACTTGCAGCAGCAAGAACCAACGGCATTGTACCGCTGGACGATCGTGATGCAGTAGGGGCATTGGGCGATAAGTTGGTGCATTTGTCTAATAATGATTTTTATTCCATTGATTCGCTTACGCACTCCATGCCCTATCTGGTGCCTCGTGCGAGCGAGCTATTGAGTACTATCGGGTCAAACTTCCTCGATTCTCTCGAGTCTAAAGGCCTTAACCCTAACCGTATTGTGGTCACTTCCATACTTCGCACTCGTCATGATGTGAACCGCCTGCGCCGTCGCAATGGAAATGCATCCGAGAACTCTGCTCATTTTTATGGCACTACTTTTGATATAAGTTGGAAACGTTTTAATAAGATAGAAGATGAAACCGGTCGCCCTTTTCAAGACGTTAGTTCTGATACCCTAAAACTCGTTCTCTCCGAAGTGCTCAATGATATGCGCTTAGCTGAAAAATGCTATGTGAAGTACGAACTTAAACAAGGCTGCTTTCATATTACGGCGAGATAAATTTTTGAACTTAATAACTCATCCCGAATTGCCACAGAGGGATGACATTGGCATAGCCAAATTCGATGTCATCCTTCACGATGAACCCTTTGTCTACTTCCTGAATTTGTTTTTGCCCCTTAGTTTTCCCTCCAACTTCGAAAGTCATGTCTTCAATTAAGAAGTCAGAGACTGGCGATGCAATAACATCAGAGTGAATTCTTGTTTGATTGAGAAAGAAGGTTTCTCTTATATTACCGATGTTTGAAGTCTCCTGTGCCAGGTTGTAAATCAGATTCGTGTTATCTAAATAAATCTTATCCACTTTCCTCAGTCCGCGTATTCCTCCTGTGGCATCCCGTAATTGAGCGATCAGTCCGGCCTCTTCTATATAAAGACAATAGTCTGCAATGTTGTTTCTACTGGCCCCTAGCATTGTCGCTATATTGCTGATGTTTGGCTTGAAGGGTACACTTTTAGCGATGATGGCCAAAAGTTGCTTTAATTTTCGGCCGGTGGAAACATGCATGTCTGCATATTGTGGTATGTCCGATTCTAAAGTTTGGCTGATGATTTGTTGCAGTCGGATCTTATAATCATCTTCTATGGCAAAGGGATAATATCCCTTTTTCAAATAATCTTCAAACAGAGGCAAAGGATGCTCCAGTTGAGGCACTTCCACTTTATGTTCCGTTATCTCTTTTAGTGTGTGGCTCTCAGTCGTGATGTGATGAAACAATTGCAGGTATTCTCTAAAAGACAATCCTTGCATCTTATACATAATAGCCCGTCTACTCAAATCAGCTGCACCTTTATTGATGTCCAACACAGAAGAACCGGTGAAAAACACCTGTAGTTCAGGATGATAATCATAAATAAGTTTTAGCTCTTTAGACCAATCCTTATACTTGTGTATTTCATCAATAAACAGATGGGTACCCCCTTTTTTGCTGAACATGTCGGCAAGATCCAGCAACCTGTGATCAGCAAAATAAAAGTCTTCGGCAGTAACATACAACGTTTTGTTGATATCCAGATCCTTCTTGATATGTTGCAATACCAGCGTCGTTTTACCTACACCCCTGGGGCCGGTAAGTCCAATCATTCTACTATTCCAATTAATGTCGGAATAGATATATCTGAGGAAATCAGATTTCGATTCTCTCAGAAGTTTCCGGTAATATTCATATAACTTTTCCATATCACAGCAATTATAAATACAAAGATAGTTTATTTTGCACTGTTACAGTGCAAAATCCAAAGAAATATGCACTATGACAGTGCAATGCTTTTCTTGGCAGTCTTTATTATTGACAAATTCGTGTTTTGTCAGGCATCATATGACTTCAGCGTGTTGAATGTCCGAGATCAGCGTGTTGAAAACGTACATTCAACACGCTGATCTCGGACATTCAACAAACCCCTCTCACAAGGCCTGTAGCGATAGGTGTGTTATCTTTACATTTGCTCTCTTTCGTTGATTGGTAGTGATGAAAAATAGGAGAATGATCGTTTGCATATATTGAATTAATCTCTATTTTTGCATAAAAAAGGAAAATATATGCAGTTGCGAATAAATAATGAAACGTCTACGTTAAGGGCTGTTGTGTTGGGACAGCCCGGATCTATAGGGAAAACGCCTACGCTGGAAGAGACCTATGATGCTAAGTCATACGAATCTGTAGTAAAGGGCATATATCCCAAAGAAGAGGATATTTTTAAAGAGATGTCCATGTTCGAAAGAGTTTTAACACGCTACAATGTGCAGGTGTATCGGCCTTGGACGTTGGAGAATTGCAATCAGATATTTGCGCGTGATGTCGGATTTGTGATCAATGATAAAATCATCGTATCCAATATTATACCTGATCGGGAAGATGAAAAAGAGGCCTATGAAACCATTTACGATCAAATAGCCTATAATAAGATCTTTAATCTACCCGAAAAGGCGCATGTGGAAGGAGGAGATGTGGTGCTGTATAATGACATGGTTTTCGTTGGTCTTTACGAGCAACCCGACTATAGCCAAATGAAGACAGCACGCACTAATCGTTATGCTCTAAACTTTTTGCAAGAGATTTGTCCGGAGAAGACCTTTATTCCGTTTGAGCTTAAAAAGCATAATACTGATCCGGGAGAAGGCATCTTGCACCTTGATTGTACCTTGATGCCTGTGGGACATGGGAAGGCTATCGTGTATAAAGACGGATTTCTGAATGCAGATTCCTACAAACAGATTGTTACTATTTTCGGTCATGAAAATCTGTTTGAGATAACTCGTAGCGAGATGTACCATATGTATACCAACGTATTTTCCCTTTCACCTACGGTAGTGGTCAGCGAAGAGCGTTTCGAACGCCTTAACCGCCATTTGGAAGATGTATGGGGATTCACTGTAGAACGAGTTCCTTATTATGAAATTTCCAAGATGGGAGGATTGTTGCGCTGTTCTACTCTACCACTTGTTCGGGATAACGACTAATAACTGAATACAGCATGACTTCGAATATATTAATGATAGAACCGGTGGCATTCGGCTTCAATGAAGAAACTGCTGCCAATAATTACTTTCAACAGTTCGATCAGACTCCGGCAGATCGCATACAAGCTGCTGCGCAACAAGAGTTTGCTGCAATGGTAGCGAAGTTGCGTGCTAAGGGAGTCAATGTTATTTCAATTCCCGATACACTAGAACCTAGAACGCCCGACTCTGTTTTTCCTAATAATTGGGTGAGTTTTCACCAAGACGGAAGAGTCGTGTTGTATCCCATGTTTGCTCCTAACCGACGGGCAGAGAGGCGTGACGATATCCTTCAGATAATTCAACACAAAGGTTTTCAGGTCAAAGAAATAGTAGATTATACAAAGGCTGAAGATGAGGCTCGATACCTTGAAGGCACGGGTAGCATGGTACTCGATAGAGAGGCACGGATTGCCTATGCTGTTTTGTCGGAGAGAACAGACCAAGAATTATTGACTACCTTCTGTCGTGATTTTGGCTATACTTCTTGTTGCTTTCATGCCATGCAGCATGTTGATGGCAAGCGTTTACCCATTTACCACACCAATGTGATGATGTGTGTAGCCGATAAATATGCTGTTGTTGGCTTCGATTCGATGGACGACTTCAATGAACGCGAGGCCCTTCGTAATCAATTGAAAGCTTCGGGAAAAGAAGTGATTGTTGAGCTAACCGAAGCACAGATTCACCGTTTTGCCGGAAACATGTTGCAAGTGAAGAACGAAGAAGAAATTCCACTATTGGTACTATCACAAACTGCCTATGATGCACTTAACCCGGATCAGATAACTGCTTTGGCCTCTTTCAATGAATTGGTGACGGTCAATATTCCTACTATTGAACGTTATGGGGGCGGCAGTGCGCGATGCATGATGGCTGAAATCTATAATATAACTCTTTAAAAGATACAAATATGAACAATAAATTAACTGCCAGCCAACTGATAGAGCTGGAAAGTCGTTACGGAGCTCATAATTATCATCCTATTCCCGTAGTGTTGGAGCGTGGCGAAGGTGTCTACGTGTGGGATGTTGACGGAAAGCGATACTACGATTTCCTATCAGCCTATTCGGCTGTTAACCAAGGACACTGTCACCCCCGCATTATACACGCCTTAATGGAGCAGGCGCAGAAACTAACGCTTACATCGCGCGCTTTCTATAATGACCGCTTAGGGCTATACGAGGAATATGCCACACAATACTTTGGTTATGACAAATTGTTGCCCATGAATACAGGAGCAGAAGCTGTTGAAACAGCACTTAAGCTTTGCCGAAAATGGGCGTATGAGAAAAAAGGTGTTGCGGAAGAGCAAGCTACCATTATAGTATGCGAAGGCAATTTCCATGGCCGCACCATCAGTATCGTATCCTTCTCGGTCGATCCCGATGCCTATGGTGGATATGGTCCGTACACTCCCGGATTCAAAGTCATTCCTTATAATGATGTCGAAGCATTGAAGCAAGCCTTGCTTGAAAACCCAAACATTGCAGGTTTCTTGGTGGAGCCTATTCAGGGAGAAGCGGGAGTCTACGTACCCGATGACGGTTATCTGAAAGCGTGCTATGATCTTTGCAAAGAGCACAATGTTCTTTTTATTGCCGACGAAGTGCAAACAGGTATTGCCCGTACCGGAAAGTTATTAGCTTGCGATCATGAAGGAGTTCATCCTGATATACTCATTCTCGGTAAAGCACTTTCAGGAGGCGTTTGTCCGGTGTCTGCCGTGCTGGCTGATGACGCTATCATGGATGTGATGCACCCGGGGCAACATGGCTCTACGTTTGGTGGCAATCCGATAGCAGCTTCGGTAGCAATTGCTGCACTTGAAGTCGTAAAAGACGAAGAGTTGGCCCTCAATGCCGATAGACTGGGATCTCTTTTTAGGATGGAAATTCAAAATTATTGTAATACTTCCAACATCGCATTGTCTGTTCGCGGCAAGGGATTGCTCAATGCCTTGATTATAAACAATGACAAGCAAAAAGACTTGGCGTGGGACATTTGTCTGAAGCTGGCCGAAAACGGTCTTCTGGCTAAGCCGACTCATACCAATATCATTCGTTTCGCACCTCCATTGGTTATTACCGAAGTCCAGTTATACAGATGCCTCGACATTATTAATCGTACAATCGCTGCATTTGAGTAATCTTCTGATTGCGAATAAAAATAGAAGAGGTTGCCTCCATAGAAAATCCATGTTTGAGGCAACCTCTTTGTCTATACTCATATTTAAATAACTTTTCTGAAGAGGAGAAATTTATTCTGCTTTCGCAAATAAATTTTCTAGCTTAGGAGTCTTTTCACTCTTTTGTAATTGCCATGCTTTGGTACGCTTGTTCATCTTATAGTTGTATTGACTAATCATGTTGTTCTCAACACTGGTTGCGTATACAAGTTTATCGGAAGGAGAGAATACTTTCTTACTAGGGATCCATAGTGCATTTTCTATAATCGTTTCTGTTCCGGTATAACTGATGCTGAGTAGTGATTCTTTTTCCCATTTCATTGCTGATGAGTTCCATTTATAGGTCGTTTTCTCTTTCAACTGCTGCATTTCGTCATAAACATATTCGCACTTCTTAATTGGAGATAGAGTTGATGAGTTCTTTTCGAGCAGATACATTTCACGAGAGATGACCTTTCCGTCTTTCAATACATCATTATAGATAAAGTTCTTTTCTCCATCGTTACTATTGGCTGCTGAAGCCAATCCGGATACACTTAAAAACAGAGTTACTAATACAATCACTTTGCTTATAAACATTGTTGCTTTCATAATTTTACTTATTAATTGGTTTTTATTATTTTCTTTGTTTCTTATGTCTGTTAGACGTAACTAATCTTTTTTTAGTTGCAGCAATTCATCTCTTTTTTTTAGATTTATTGCTCGTCAATAAGAAGACAAGTGGTGTGCCAATTAAGTAATCTATTGAATATCAGTATTCTATGTAATTGTTGTTGTGTGCGAAAACGAACACATTGTTCTCTTTTATATTTGCTTAATTTTTAGTGATATTACCATAGGCCGGTAAATTTTCAGAGGGTTGATGCTTACATCCTATACATAGAAAGGTGAATAGTAATATTAGTATATTAGATAATTTCCTAGCTTTCTTCATCGCTTTTAGCCTGATTGTGTTTTTTAATTCATCACAAAGTTATGTTTTTTTTGTTTGACTAACGAATACATTTTTCTTTTTTTGTTATGCTGTTTGTTTTAAATATGGAAATTATCGATTGAAGTGCGTACTGAGTAATATCAGGTATTCGCTTTACTTTCTTTTTCATTCTCCCTCTCATTTCATACTTTCTTTGTATATTGCCACTGTGTTTTTGCCAAATCAACCTCTAAATTAGTGCTTTGTGGCTAATGTATGCTTCTATAAAAGATACAACTTCGCTTAGAAAGGAAGCACCTTGAGAAGCAATAAACAGAAATATTTGATTTTTACCATAACAGGATTGAATCATACAGTATCAATGATTGGCTTGTCAATATCTTTGCATTGTAATTAAAATTATAGAATTATGGCACAACAATCAAAAATCGCATTAGTAACAGGCGGAAGCCGTGGACTAGGCAAAAGTATGGCTTTAAGCATAGCCCGAAAGGGATTAGATGTAGTACTTACCTACAATAGTAGGAGAAAAAGTGCTTTGGAAACAATTGCAGAGATAGAGCAACTTGGTCAAAAGGCCATCGCTTTGCAACTCAACACTGCTGATATAAAAAGTTTCGATTCTTTTTTCGAGCTTCTTAAACAAGAATTATCTAACAACTTCGGCACTCAAAGAATCAATTATCTGGTAAACAATGCGGGTATCGGAATTAACTCTCCTTTCGCTGAAACAACCGAAGAGGACTTTGATACACTTTTCAATATCCAGTTCAAAGGGGTCTATTTCTTTACCCAAAAAGCGTTAGGTATAATAGAAGATGGCGGTGGACTTGTGAATATCTCAACTGGTTTGGCTCGCTTTTCGTTACCTGGATATTCTGCTTACGCATCGATGAAAGGAGCTATTGAAGTGCTGACAAAATATCAGGCGAAAGAACTTGGCGCTAGAGGTATTCGTTCCAATGTTGTTGCACCGGGTGCTATCGCCACCGATTTTGGCGGAGGTCTTGTCCGAGACAACGAACAAGTAAATAAAATAATTGCCGATACCATCCCGTTAGGAAGAGTTGGCTTGCCCGACGACATTGGCGGGGTCGTAGCATTTTTATGTACCGATGATGCTCGTTGGGTCAATGCTCAGCGGATTGAGGTTTCCGGAGGACAAAGTATCTAGTAAAAGATTATATTAGTATGGAAAAGACATTGTCACTAGCCGACTTCTATCGTACGAAGTTTGGAATACTACCAAGTGAGATTATAGGGAAGATAGGTCAGTTCAATGTCTTTTCTGTAGGTGATTATATACAACCAGATCATACAATCCCATACAGTCGGAAAGATTATTATAAGATAAGTCTGATCTCTGGTAGTAATACGGTTCATTATGCCGACAAGTCACTGGTTGTAGAGAGTAATATGTTGCTGTTCGCCAATCCTCAGGTTCCCTATAATTGGGAACCTTTGACTTTAGACAAGACCGGATCATTTTGTGTTTTTACCGAAGACTTCTTCAAAGGATATGGCGATTTCAAAGCCTATCCTTTGTTTCAACCTCATGGAATACCTATATTAGATCTCAATGATGAAGAGTTTAAGCAGGTGTGGACAATCTATGATAAAATGTTTGCGGAGATTGCTTCCGACTATATTTATAAATACGATGTTCTCAGGAATTTAGTAACAGAACTTATTCACACAGCTTTAAAGATGCGTCCGGCTATCATGGAGCCCGTTGAACCCATCGAATCTCGTGCATCTGATAGAATTACATCTCTATTCTTCGAACTATTAGAGAGACAGTTTCCTATAGAATCGACTGTGCAAAGCATCCGTCTTCATTCTCCAAGCGATTATGCGCATCAGCTAAATATTCATGTCAATCATCTGAATAAAGTATTGAATGAGACTGTGGGAAAAACCACAAAGCAACTAATCTCCGAAAGAATTGCTTTAGAAGCGAGAGCCTTGCTCAAACATACAAACTGGACTATAGACGAGATTGCCTTTTGCCTGGGCTTTGACGATTCATCGCACTTCATCAAATTTTTCAAGAAGAATGGGCAAGCTACTCCAAAAGAATTTAGAAAGAATGGAAATAGAATGTAGGTCCGGTTATTTTTATTCTAGCTCTTCTTTTGCATATTTCTGTGCCTATTCATCCCCGATTTAATTGTGAGGTATCCCAATCAAATCAGCTTTAAGTAAGCAGATCTTTAGCTCATCAACTCAAAACGACTTTCAATCTTTTCCAGCCAAATCTTTCTCTTTTCTGAAGAGGCCATTTTTACCCGATTCAGACTGATCCATTTGCTGTTTCTGTAACCTGTTTTCCAAAACGTCCCGAGTATAAATGCTTTTTTTATTGCATTCCCGAATAAGATGGAATAGAGCCAGCCCGGCGTGTTCATCGTTGTAATGAGTGTTATACCTCATACCTGCGGAAATCGTCGTCTCCGCTTTTCCTTATCGCTCACCACCAATATCCTTAGATATTCGCAGCATAAGGTGCTTTGGCAACTACTCCTGAAAGTCGTCGCCGAGAGGTCTGCTCTCATCTGTAATAAAGCACCAACACTCGGATAAAACAACTGTTGTTCAAGTCACACACGACAGGCAGCGGTATGAAACGTGCCGAATTGCGGAACCACGAATGTATCCCCCGTGATGAATTTTGATGTGGGACGAAACGCTTGCAAAACCACTAAACCCGGCATGTTTTATGACCGCGTGTTACCTGCTGGCCTTTCTTTGTATAACTACTATTTCATGGCACCCACTTCTGAACCTTTCCAGTACCATGACAACTGAAACAATTTTTATGAGAATGAACGTAAATATCTCCACAATATGGACAACTTGTTTTCATTATACTGCGTCCTTGGCCAAATGTGGGAGGATATTCTTTTGATACACTTTTTCCTGTACCGTGACAAATATCACATACTACAGCTTCTATATGGCCATTACTTCTATTATTGTTTGTATTATTAGGGGAAGTATAAGAATTAGTGTTTATGCTATTATAATTATTAAGAGAGTTGCTTATTGCATTCAATCCATCAGCTACTGCATTTAACACTTTTTCGGTCTTTCTATTATCAAAAGCTAAAAGATCATCAAAACATAAATAATCTTTAATAACAAACCCTGTTGTGGTATATTCCATCAATAAAAGTGTTACATAATAATTATTAGAAGGTGGAATTACTTTGAAATTTAACAACTTGTCTATGTTCTGAAAATAATAACCGGCAGAAAGTTGGTCTAATTGATAATCAATTAAAGCATAACCAGTAATTGACCCGCCTGTATATTTTGTATCCGTCAAATAAAGACTAATCTTAACAGTTCCGCATTTACCTTCTGTTGCATTATTTTCAATTTTAGCACCTGTTATTCTAACTGTTTGTTGAGAGTAATCAATTTGATAACTCCAATTACCAGATAATTTAATTCCTTTGTCAATATAAGTGTTAATATCCAATGGATTTGGAATTAAATTACCGTTAAAATCGTAACATATTTCTTTACCATTTAGTGTCGTGTTAAAGTAGTTTCCGAAATTCGAAATACTTTCATAGTTACAAGAAAGTATTTCTTTGCCCACAACATTGTAAACACCTTCTTTACCATTAGACTTTACATAATAAAAGTCTCCCAAAATCACAATACTTTCATATATGGAAGGAATTATTTCGTCACCTTTATCGTTAACAATTCCTTCTTTCTGGTTAATTTTAACTTTAATAGCACCATGCTCATCAGGAATCAAATAAACATCATCATATCTGCATGGTACTATTTCACTTCCATTTTTGTCGAAAAGTCCTTTTTTACCATCTTTTACAACTGTATAATAATTTTTGTATAGACTTGGAGTTTCATCATATATGCAAGAAAAAAGTTCTGTACCATGAGAATTACAAATCCCTTTTTTGTTATTTAGTTCGACATCAATATTACCATTATCATCAGGATAATAATAAACTTTTTCATATTTGCATTGAACTATTTGCTTTCCGGTTTTATCGCATAATCCATTTTTTCCATTTATTGCAACATTAATATAACCCCATTGATTTATGCTTGATGATTTATCATAAATACATGGAAGTATTTCTTTCCCTTCCTTATCAATTACACCAAATTTACCATTTAATTCTACACTAATACAACCAGATTCAGCTAAATAGTATAAAGACATATCATCCCACTTACATGGCGAAATGTAATTACCTCGGCTATCAACAATACCATGTTTTGAATTTAATTGGACTTCTCCTATCCCAGATTTAAAATCAGAAGCATAATCAAATTTAGGATTAATTATCCATTGATCTGAACTGTTTACATAACCATATTTACCATTTTGCACTTTTGCTTTATAATCCTGCCCGTAGCAAATTATAATACTGTTTATAAGTAATACTAAAAAAAAAGTTTTTCTCATGATTCTTAATATTTGGAGTTAATAGGATTTTTCATACTTGTTTTATTCTTAGCAATAAGTATTTTCAGCATCAAGTCGCACAAATCTATCATCGGAACCTTTATAGACTATAGTTGTTTGTGCACTTTGTTTAATTTTCTATAAATCATATTTTATATCCTGTTGCAAAAAAATCCTTTCGTGGTGATATGTGTGTATATCTCTGTTGTTTTGCTGCTAGAATGACCTGACAAATTTTGTATGTGACGTAAATCTGTACCATTCTCAAGCAAATGTGTCGCAAAACTATGTCGTAAACTATTGATTGAAACTTTCTTCGTGATTTTCGCACTGCTCAAAGCTGTTTTGAAAATCTTGTATATACTACTATCGCATACTGCCCACCATTTACGCCTTCAAACAACCACTCTTTGGGTTTATATTCCGTGAAATACTTGCGTAAAATTAATGAAATTTTATAGCTACACAATTTTTGAATTTGCGGCGTCAAATTTAAAAAAAATATCTTTTATATTAATGCCATTTACGCAAAAATCCTTCTATGACTTTCTCCGTTTTTTAATGCATTTTCTGTATGTAGCTCAATACAGTAGGTACAACCATTTATTTGTGAAGCTCTTATTTAATAATTCCGTACTTCTTTTTTTCTTTAGGAGAGTATAGCTCTGTTTCTTGATAGTCTTCATTCTGTCTTCATATTAAGACTCCTTTTTATACTTAATAGAACAACGCAGAATTTAAGATGCTTAAGTCCCCGCACAAGGGCCTCGGCATCCAAACCCAAGGCGGCGTTGTGATATGCTCCTGCATTTTAGTAAGCATATCTTTAGCTCATCAACTCAAAACGACTTTCAATCTTTTCCAGCCAAATCTTTCTCTTTTCTGAAGAGACCATTTTGACCCGATTCAAGCTGATCCATTTGCTGTTTCTGTAACCTGTTTTCCAAAATGTCCCGAGTATAAATGCTTTTTTTATTGCATTCCCGAATAAGATGGAATAGAGCCAGCCCGGCGTGTTCATCGTTGTAATGAGTGTTACACCTTTTAATTTTGACCATAGAGGTTTCATCCGTGTATTTCCTTTGTTGCTGTAGTCAAAAGCAATTCCCGGGAACATCACTTTATCAAGAAAACCTTTCATTAAAGCCGGCATTAACTCCCACCAAATCGGGAAAATGAAAACCAAATGATCTGCGGTTTCTATCCTGCTCTTGTATTCTATTACTTTTGGGTCAACAGGCTTTTTATCTCTAAACGCGTTCAAATCTGCTGCGGTCATTACAGGGTTAAAGCCGTCTTTATCCAAATGGATTAAATCAATTTGATGATTACCTTTTTGTAATCCGGATTGTACGGCTTCTAAAATGGCATTGCAATAACTCCCTTCATAGGGATGATTAAATACTATTAATATTTTCATTTTATAGATGGGATTAAATAATTTTTTCTGATCATTTTTATAATTGATGGTATACGTGTCATAATATGGATCAGTACAAAAGGTATCATTAATAAGCTTAATTTATAATGATGTAATCCTATTGAAGAATTGTCGGTGAAAAGAGCAAAAAGGCCTGTAGTAATGGATGAAAAGAATAATAGAGAAATGAGAATTGTTATTTTGCTTCTGTTTTTTAAACCTTTTTTCAGCAACCCCTTAAACCAATTGAGATGGGCTATTATATGCAAAAATATTAGTGCTAAAAAGAATAAACCACCTATTATATGAATATAGGTCAAGGTATTATTTGTCCAACCAAATAAAAAAACATGATGCCTTGTCATGTGCAATGCCAAGCCCGACCAGAATACCAAGATGAAAAAAATAGCAAGTATTATATCTGTAAAGAGTAGACCTTTACCTCTTACCAAAGAAAATTCACTTCTCATACCTTTAAATATTAATGACGATGCAAAGGTCGTTAAAGGGATGAGTTTGAAACGATAACAATTGTAAAGAAATGAATTAAGTCCGCCTGTTTCTTATTCGACTAAGCGATACCGAAGTAATACCCAAGTAGGATGCAATATAGTGTTGGGGAACTCTTTGCAAGATTTTAGGATGGGTTTGGATGAGCTCATTATACCGCTCATATGGATTATTTTTAATGCGGGATAAAAAGAGGTGTTGATAGAAAATTAATCTTTCGAAAATTCTATCTTCGACATGTTTCCTGATGGAAGGTGAATTTTCCATGATAAACTCAAAGTCTTTTTTCTCCAAGCAATAAACGATGGTTTTTTCTATGGTTTCGAGGGCAAATAAGCTCGGCTTATTTGTTCGAAAGCTTTCAATAGAAGCTACTTGATCTTCTTCAAAGAAAAATTGAACAGTAATATCTTTACCATTATTATTAAACCAACTTCTAATGCAGCCTTGTTCTATAAAATAAATAGTATTGGCCATTTTTCCCTCTTCAAGCAACGTTGTCTTGGAAGGAATTATCTCTTTTCTAAAAAGATGACTAAACTCATTGGAATCGCCAAAATTGTGAATCATTAGATCATTGTTTTTTCATATTTTCTAATTTATTTCAGTACATGTGTTGCCAAAACATTCTGAACATCATAAACATTTACTGACTTGTTGAATTGCTTCTTTATGCTTGGCATTTGTTCGCTCGAAATCCATATTTTTAATTCTGCATCTAAGTCAAAAGTTCCTGCAGTTTCGACGCTGAATCTTGATATACTTTTATAAGTGATAGATTTATATTCAATTTTATTCCCAGTAAGACCTTGTTTGTCAATGAGAATTAGTCTTTTTGTCGTGAAAATAAATAGGTCTCTAACCAATTTGAAACCAAGCTCAATTTCTTCTCCGTCAATTAGAAGTTTTCCATAATCTTTCTTTAATTCTTCTTGGCCAACAGCTCCTGCGTTACCAATTAATGCTGAAAATAGTCCCATGATTTTTGTTTTTAAGTTCCTACTCGTAAGGTTTTTCTGAATTCACCACGTTTGATAAATGGTTTCTGTACTCCATTTTTATTTTTTTTTCTGTCGATAACTATAAAGCTGTTTTCTTCTCTTTTATTCAGTCGTTATGGTTATAGCCGAGTCATTTTTTTCTTCCTTATAAATCTGCGAGGAATTGTCCGCAAAGCAAAAGTCCGAAAGTTAGCAAATTCTAATGTTCCAGAATCGTCAAGTTGAGCTACCCTTCACACGGCTCTTCATGTTATTAAATCGCGTAAAATTAATTAAACTTCCTGAACTTTCGCTCAATCTGTCTAACTAATTTATGGATGTAGCTACTCTTGGGTATAATATAATAATACGGTTTGTTCTAGATTCTAGCTAGATCTTTTTCAGTAATTCAATTTCCTCTTTTGCATATTTCTTTGCCTCTTCATCTCCGTATTTAATTGTGAGGTTGTAATATTCTATGGCTTTAGGAATATCACCCTTTTCTTTGTATGCGTGAGCCATATTATTCAATATAATGTAGTCTTTATTATTTATCTTCTCTGCTCTTGCCAATGTTGCAAGTGCTTCGTCATATTGTTTCCGTATAAGATACACGATAGATAAGTTAGATAAACTCTCAATATGCTCCGGATATTGTTTGAGTATGCACTCTGCTATCATTTTCATGTTATCCAGCAAAGCATCCTCTCCGGTGTTATATAATTGAAGTACATAACTTTGAATCGATGATAACATGAATGCCTGAGGATCTTCAACTGGTGCATTGCCTTGCCAAAGCCATTTATTGTTTATAACAGATGAATATTCTATCGTTTTGATAATCTCTTTTGTAAGATTCTGATAGTCCTTGTTTTCGCCAAGCATATAAATTTTGCCGAAGCGCATGTCCAACCTGTTGGGGAATTTTTCTATTCCTTTGTCTATGTAGCTATATGCCTTGTAGAGCAACAAACGATCATAATAAGTATCGCTATACATATAAGCAACCGGGTTTCCACTCAGGCTGTCCTCTTTCACGATTTTCAAAGCCTCCTTGCCTTTAGGATCATTACCTAAAGTGATGACTTCTTCGCTCGCTCTCATTACATAATAGTTGTAATATGCCACATAAAGTTCCGGATCATTACTATTTGTTTTTTCCCAATTGTTCAATAACTGTATTTGCCCTACAGTATCTTTTTTAGAGAACAGCTCTTCGAATTGCTTCATGAAATTTTGCCCGTATGATATGTTCGGTAAGGCTATCAGGGCTAGCAGAGAGATCATTGTTTTTTTCATAAAAGAGAGGGATATATAACTAACATCTTAATCAAACCTGCTTTAAGTAAGTATTTACTTCGTCTATATTAAAACTATCGGCATCCCAAACTTCATCTTCCTCTAAATCGAGCCACTCCCTGTATTTATCAGCCTGTTCACTTTTCGGCATTGTTTGGAAAACCTTTTGCATTTCTTCATATCCGTATATGCCGCCACAGTCCTCTGGAGGACAAGCGCCTTTACCTGAAAGGCAAACAGCTCTTTTTTGATTATCATCAGTAATAGCTTCGAGTATTATTTCATGCACCCAACTATCGCCAAAATCATAGACGTATAGGAGTTTGGGGCTGTTGCTGCTAAAGATTTTAGATAGCTTGATTTTTGATGCATGCTGTGTCTTGACTCCGAAATCAAAGTCATCTTCTGATGGAATAGAAATGCGTATACTGCTTTCATATTCTTTATCTTCAAACTCGAACAAATGATCATTTTCCCAACCAAAGGCTTCTTGTATCACCTCGTGAAATCTAAGGAATGTGAAGTCTGCCGGGACTGCTATTTTTCTCCATACAGGAGGCTTGGTTATACCTTTAATCTGAATTTTGAACTGAAATATCATAATCTGTTTTTTGTTTCAAATATACAATATTGATTTAAAAAGACAATATACCGAAATTGTTTTTTTTGAAAAAACAAAGCTTTATCCAATTACAACGTAAGCATTCGGTGAACCCCGTATTTCTTTGATGTCTTTTATGTCCTACTTTTGCCAGAAAAAAGTTATGTTGAATCTTAAAGAATTTCAATTGATTTATTCCCGTTACCAGAGTAGCGGTTTGAAA